>Ga0207829_100014_pt1 | contig 487142 bp, 468 predicted proteins | sample TtaePargueraPR_4_FD_187738 | JGI IMG/M metagenome (GOLD analysis project Ga0207829, IMG submission 187738) | Aerobic enrichment media microbial communities from Bioluminiscent Bay, La Parguera, Puerto Rico - Tt and P1 (SPAdes) | ecosystem: Environmental > Aquatic > Marine > Unclassified ... | reverse complement strand
GAGGCCCATATAATTGTAGACGCGCAGCATGTAGCTGCGAAGGCCCTCGTCGATGGCCAAGGCCGAGCCGGCCCGCGCACCGAGGGTCTGACGGTCATATTCAGCCATTCTTTGGTTCCCTTTCCAAAAATAGACGCGGTCTGTTCACCGCCGGGGGCAATTGGCGTTGCCACTTGGACCGGAATATGGGGAGCCATTGCTGGATTGACAAGGATAATCGGTTGGCTGCGACACCGGGACTGGCCGGATAAAGCGTTTGTGTTAGGGTCTTTGGGCGAATCGCGCAGACACTTGCCAGGGAGGTCCGTGATGCCCCGGCTCTTTACCGGCCTCGAAATCCCCGCCGATGTGGGATTTGCCCTCTCGCTCAAGCGGGGCGGCCTCAGCGGCGCCCGCTGGATCGACCCGGAAAACTACCATATAACCTTGCGCTTCATCGGGGATGTCGACGGCAAGACCGCTGACGAGGTCGTCGATAGCCTCGATCGGCTGTCCAACTCGCTGCAATTTCCTATCCGGCTGACCCATCTGGGCACCTTTGGCGGCGACAAGCCGCGGGCCCTCTATGCGGGAGTCGAGCCGTCCGAGGCACTTAGCCGTTTGCAGGCTGCACAGGAGCGGGTGCTGCAGCGGGCCGGTCTGCCGCCGGAGGGACGCAAATTCGTCCCGCATGTGTCACTGGCGCGCTTGCGCGGCACGGCAGCCGCTGACGTGGCGCGGTTCATTGCCGAAGCAGCGCGGTTCGAACCGCTCAGCTTCGTGCCTGCGCGGTTCGTGTTGTTTTCGAGCCGGGATTCGGTGGGGGGCGGGCCTTATCTGGTGGAACAAAGCTATCCCCTGGCCGCCTGAGCCAGTTCGGATCACGCCCTTGTTAGCGCCCGCTTAACCCTGTGATGAGAGAGCGCCGGGGACCGGGCCGGATATGCCCAATTCCCGCCGCCTTTGCCTTCCATTTGATGCAAATGCCCGAGATCGCGCGGGTTTTGACACCTTGGTAACCATGTTCGGGGCACAATGGGCGGACGAAACTGCCTTCGAACACCAGCAAGACAAGAGGAAGATTTGGCGATGACGATGAAAACCGGTAGCCTCATCCTTGGGCTCGCGGTGGCAACGGTCATGGCTCTGGCCCCGGCCGCTCAGGCGCAGCAGGCCACCGAGCTGGGCACTTTCAATGCATGGTCCGCCTATACGGCGAGCGACCAGAGCGGACAGCTCTGTTTCATCATTGGCGAGCCACAGCGCAGCGAACCGACCGGGGTCAATCGCGATCCGGTCAAATTCCTGATTGTGCACCGCAAGGGCATGGGCTCTAAAAACGAGGTCCAGACCCAGATCGGCTATCCCTACAACACCACCGACGCCAAGGCCTCGGCCACGGTGGATGGCAAGAGCTATGTGATGGCGGCCCGCGGTTCGACCGCATGGCTGGCCTCGAGCAGCGACGAGCCAGGTTTTGTCGAAGCCTTCAAGGCCGGCAACCAGATGGTGGTGCGTGGCACCAGCCAGCGGGGCACCGATACGGTCGACACCTATTCACTCTCCGGTGCCACTGCTGCCATGAATGCGATCGACGCAGCCTGTCAGTAGGGGCTTGCCGACAGGCTTTCAAACACCCTAACTGGGCGTCGGGCCATCGGCCCGTTGCCCGGTTATGTCAATGGTAAGAGACTTGATGATCCGTATCCCCGCCCTCTCGCTTGCCCTTCTCTCCACGCTCGCCGCCATTGTGCCGGCTTGGGCGCAATCGGCGCGCGTGCTCGGTGATTTCCGTGACTGGTCGAGCTATGCGGCCGATGACGGCAGCGGCACGGTCTGCTTTGCCATGACCCGGCCAAAAACCACCGAACCGACTCCTGAGGGCTACGGCCAGGCCTATCTCTATGTCACCAATCGCCCCGGTGAGGATGTGGTCAACGAGTTCAATGTGGTTGCCGGCTATACCTTCCAGACCGGGTCGATGGCCGTCGCCAGTGTGGGCGGGCAGGATTTTGCGCTCTTTACCCAGAATGACGCGGCCTGGCTCGATGACAGCACCCAGAGCGCCAATCTGGCCGCGGCCATCCGCGCCGGCTCCACCGTGACCATCACGGGCACTACGGCAGCGGGCATGGAAGTGGTGCAGTCCTATTCGCTCTCGGGCGCTACGGCAGCGCAGCAGGCCATCGGCGCGGAGTGTTGAGCCGGGCACCCAGAAGCGCCTAGCCAGGTCGACGCTGGACCTATTGCGCCAGCGCGCCCAGCACGCGGACCCAGGAGCGGATGCCCCGGTGGTAGCTCTCAAGATCGTATTTCTCATTGGGCGAGTGGATCTGGTCGTCCACATGGGCAAAGCCGATCAGCAGCGTATCGAGCCCCAGGATCTTCTTGAAGTCGCCGACCACCGGAATCGAGCCGCCGGCGCCGGTGATAACGGCCTGCGTGTTCCATTCATCTGACAGGCCCTGGAGGGCCTGGTGCAGAAACGCACCATCGGCGGGAACTGTGATGGCAGGCGATCCACCATGGGGGGTAAAGGTCACCGTGCAGTCGGGGGGCAGCCTGTTTTCGACATGGGCGCGGAAGGCGGCGCGGATCTTGTCTGGGTCCTGGCCCGAGACCAGGCGGAAGGAAATCTTTGCCGATGCCTTGGCCGGAATGACGGTCTTGAAGCCGTCGCCGGTATAGCCCCCGCTCATGCCATTGATTTCGCAGGTCGGGCGTGCCCAGAGCTGTTCGAGCACCGAGCGGCCCTGTTCGCCCGCCGGGGTCGATAGCCCGACCCCGCCCAGAAAGCCTTTCTCGTCAAAGCCGAGACCGGCCCATTGCGCCTTCAATCCCGGGGCGATTTCCGCCACATCGTCATAAAAACCGGGCAGTGTCACCGAGCCGTCCGGCGCCCGCAGGCTGGCAATGATCTCGGCCAGCACCTGATTGGGATTGCGCGCGGCATTGCCGAACATGCCGGAGTGCAGATCCTTGTTGGCTGCCGTGATTTCCACCTCATCGGCCACCAAGCCACGCAGCATGGTGGTGATCGAGGGGGTCTGGCGGTCCCACATGTCCGTGTCACAGACCAGGGCAATGTCGGCCTTCAGCTCTTCGGCATTCTCGCGCATGAAGGGGGGCAGGTTCTTGCCGCCGCTTTCCTCCTCGCCCTCAAGCATCAGCGAGACGCGGATGGGCAACGAGCCGGTGGCAGCCTTCCAGGCGCGGCAGGCTTCGATGAAGGTGAGCATTTGCCCCTTGTCGTCCGAAACGCCCCGCGCCACGATGATCTTGCGACCGTTCTTCTCCCTGATCACCGGCTCGAACGGATCGGTGTCCCACAAATTGAGCGGATCGACTGGCTGTACGTCGTAATGGGCGTAGAACAGCACGTGCGGGCCGGGCTGCTGCGGGCCGTGGGCCACCACGACGGGATGGCCCGGCGTGGGGCGGCTGGTAGCATCAAAACCGAGTGCGGCCAGCTCGCCGGCAATCCAGTCGGCGGCCTTCCGGCATTCCTCAGCGTATGCCGGATCGGTAGAAATGGACTTGATCCGCAACAAGTGAAACAAGCGCTCAAGGCTTTGATCGAGCCCGGAATCGACGGCAGCGAGAACGGTGTCGATGGTGGCGGGGCTGGTCATGTGGGAGCGTCCTTGCTTGCGAATCCGATGGAGCGGTGGCGCACCATCGCGCGCGGCGCGGCGGGCTGTCCAGTGGCATCGCGGTCGATGTTATTGTCATACTATTGCGGCTGTGGTTAGGTCTCGGCGCATCAAGGGTGAATGGGGTTGGCATGGACAGATCCGGTGGACGCGCGCGGCACTCGGGTGACCTGATCGCTTCGCTTTCCGGTCGCAACCCGGCGCGCAATCTGCATTCGGACGTGCTTTGGGAATTGGGCCTGGCGATTGTCTCGGGCCAATATGCCGAAGGCGAAATCCTGCCGCCGGACAGCGATCTGCTCGACCGCTTCGGGGTCTCGCGCACCGTGTTGCGCGAAGCGCTCAAGACCCTTGCGGCCAAGGGATTGATTGAGGCACGCGCACGGATCGGCACCCGCGTCCTGCCGCGCAATCGCTGGAACCTGTTCGATGCCGACGTGTTGGCCTGGTTTTTCGAGCTGGGCCCGGAAGTGGGGTTCCTGCGCAGTCTGGCCGAAGTGCGCATCGGCATCGAGATCGAAGCGGCGGCGCTGGCGGCGGAACGCAGCTTGCCAGAGCTGTCAGCGGCGTTGATCGCATGTGTCGAGCTGATGGCAATCGCGGAGACGCCCGCCGATTTTGCGCGCCACGATCTTGAGTTTCACCGGCTGGTGGCGGAGGCGTCGGGCAATCCCTTCATGGCCTCGATCAGCGCTCTGGTGGAAATGGCGCTGACGGCAGCCTTTACCATATCGTCGCCGGTCAATGATCCAGTGGCCCTGGGCGTCACGGTGAGCGTGCACCGGCGCATTGCCGAAGCCATCCGGGATGGCGATTCGCATGCGGCACGGCTGGCCATGCGCGACGCGATCTCTCAGGGCTTCGATCGCGCGGCGGGACGGATGGAAAAAGAGGGGTAGACAGGGTCTGTCTGCCTTGGGGTCCGGCTGCTTTGCCAGAGCAACATCGCCACGACGACCGTTGCCTTTCGAGCGAAGGTCTGGCGGCCTGCTTGCTTTTGATCGCTTCGCTGAAGCGCTTGGTCCGCTCCGCAGACCAGCGGCGAAGTGGTGGAGCTGAGCGGGAAACCCGCTGACACCCCAAAAAGCCCGGAAACGCTGGTGTTTTGGCACCCATGTGACAAAGGATGTGTAACACGGTTGTGTAGCAGTTTCTAGGCAGTGAAATCCGGGGCCACCCGTCTGGCGCTGCCTTCACTCAACCACTATCGTCCTACCTAGCGGGACCTACGAGCGAGGCATGGACAGGCATGACACCACTTGCGGCAAGGCTCTTTCGAGCAGGCGATGAGGATACTCAGAGGCGTCTAGCTGCGGCCCAGTTTTTTGAGTGCTCTGCTCTTACGCCATTGGCGCTTGAGATGCGGAAGGCCGATGATGCCGAGAGCGGCTTTAGCAGCAGCGCGCAATTGCCTGCGCCCAAGACGCTCATCGAGATAATGCTCAAGGGTAAGCGCGTCGCGTTCTTCTGTCAGGAAAATCCTGAAGAGGGACATATCGCTGTTCATGCCATTTCAGATGAGGGAGAGCGTGGCATACATAACCCGTGGCGAGCGACTTTTACCCCCGGTAGCCATGACATTTCAATCGAGGCAACATCTTCGTCATCGAAGGCGAGCGAGGACGCCGCAGTCGTCGGCTTGATCTTCATCGAGAAGTTTCTCTGCATCATCAACCAGCCGGGTTTGGTTGAAAGAAGGACGCGCGATACCGACAAGCGTATTTTGCGCGAAGCCAAGGCGCGCGACTATGACCCAGCTCCACCCAAATGGCATGAATGCCACATTAGGCCGGGCGTCCATGGACCAGAGAGCGAGAGCGGTGGCAACAACCGCGAGCATCAGCTCCACTATGTCCGAAAGCATCGAAAGCCCTCATTAGGTCCGGACCGCTGGATTGACGGCTATTGGCGGGGCAACGCCGATCTGGGCATCCACTTCAAGAACTACGTCGTGCACGCCCCTCAACAAGTCTGAGAGAGCTGCAATCCGGGAGATGTTGACCAACCGTATCGCTGCAACAGTTGCAGCAGAGGACCGTTGGCTTCGAGGGAGAGTTCGCTTAGGGTGCTGGCCTGCCAACTCGGACCATTCTAGTGCCTGCTGTTACCTATCTTGAATACGCGGCCCGCTATCCCGAGTTCATCGAGCGATTGGCTGATGCCAAGAAACGCTCCCTTCAACTGAGACACGAGGTCGAGTTTGCTGACCAGCGGTCTCGTCGAAGGTCGGCAATTCACCGTTACCTGACGGCTTTTGATGTTCGGTTGTATGCCGTCTATCAGGGCGTTCGCGACACGAAACAGTTCCACCGGTTCCCGCCGAGCGCAATTGAGCGCTCAGCGAGTTCGCTCGATCTGTTTTCTCCGTTGTCGGAGCCGGTGTTGCGGACCACCGCTACCAAGAATGGCAAACGCCGCCGTTTGATCAGTTTCGGCCCCCTCGCACGAGCCAGACAGCAGATCGCTGCGGACGTGCTGCGGGCCGTCCACCAACCTCTTCCGCACCAATACACACGGCAAGGAGGGGTTACGGGCGCGATCCTCGCGCTCGAACAGGCTTTCCGGGATGGATACGCCTACGGACAAGAGGTCGACGTTGTCGACTTCTTTCCCAGCATCCACCTCGATGGGCTTGTAGACGCGCTCCGTCCTCTTCCAAGGGCTGTAGTAGAGAACGTCATATGGTCGAAGGCCACCAAGGCCCGAAGCCGAAGGCGTAACTCTACAGGAGCACATAGCGATAGTCCGCCTCCCCCCAGAGAGTACTTAGGGTTGGCGCAAGGCTCCGTATGTTCCCCTATTGCCGCCGACATCGTCATGGGCGATGCGCTTGGCCGAATGCCGGAAGGCAGTCGGTTCGTGTGCTTTGCCGACAACGTGATGATGTTGGGCGAGACAGAGAGTAGGGTCGCGGAACAAGTCCATGCGTTCCAAACGCTTCTTCGGGAGCACCCAACAGGCCCTCTGGGGTTGAGGACTAGATCGATGGTCGACCTGCGACAGGAGATCGTCACCTTTCTCGGCTATGAGGGTCTTTACTCCCCGATGAACCAAGGGTTCGACTGGACGCCACGGCAGGCGGCCCTAAACGCGGTCGATGCCGCAATCGCGGAACGCACCGCGTCACGGTCATCTGTCTATGACGGATTGGCTTGGCTCCGGCAGTGGCAGCGCGGATATCCTTTGTGGCAGGGTGGCACCTTGTGGGTTCCTCACCAGCAGTTTCAGCTACTGGCAAAGTGGGCTTATTGGGCCGATGACATCATGTACGGCCAGATACTGCGGCACATGCTGATGTTGCTGGCAAACATGCCGTCGCCCGTGCTTGACGAACTTCTGCCGGAAGCTCCACCCGTGCGCCGTCGAGGAAGGTCGCAGGTCCTGCAGGCGCTCTTGGACTTGATAGCAAGCGATGAATTACAGTTGCTCTCTGGGGCAGATGGTGCCGTCTGACCAGAGTGTCATAATGCTTTGTGGGGAGGCGGCACGTACCGAGATCTGGGCTGCCCTTGGTATTAAGGGATCGAAAAGCCGTGAGCGACCGCGGGCCGGGTACTCGGTGTGGAAGGCTTCTTTCCTAGCGTCAGGGTGACGATGCAACAAGTTGCACGGCCAAATATCCTACGTGCTGCAACTCAATGATAGATGTATCTCGGGTCTATTGCGACGGTAGGGGGTATCGGAGCATGTGCGAAAATGTCCGCCACCTCATATCCGTGAATGCGTCGTAGGTCGCCAGCGAGGTCCACTGGCGTCGGGGAGAGGGTTGCGAACCATTCAGCACCCGAGACGGCATAACGGTCGACTATGCGCCGCCACTCGTCGGGTTTCGTAAAACGCCGGTGCAATGCCATATGGATGGGCTGGCTCAGCACATATGGGCTCCACGAGTAGTAATTCTCTGAATGGAAAAAAAGGCCCACTGTGGCCCCAGAGATGGCGCACTGCCGGGGTTTGTCTAGCTGACCAAGCTCCGCCAGCAGGTTTACCAATTGCCAGCCCCTGACCCGCTCTGCGTGGACGAACCCGTTGTAGACCGGCAGTTTCTTCCATTGCCATCGGCGAAGACGCACAGGTTTCCCTGTACCAGAGTTGGTATCTCCACTTTTCCCAGACACTACTCCGCCCTCACCGAAAAGACTTCAACCAACTGCCTATCGACCACGCGGCCCTTTATGTAGCAGACGCGCTCATTTCCCGGTTGTGCGCAGGTCTGGATCAACTGATCTGCACCGGGGATGGCCGGGCTGAATGCGGTAGTCGCGCCCTCCGTGCCAATGTGCTTGATCATGCCAAAGCGGACGGGATCGGTTGAAACCGATACGCGTCCTTCTATGAACGTGGCTCCAGCCCACCCGCACGCATAACGAAGTGGCTCCATGGCCTGTTCGAAGCCGGTAAGGTCGAATAGCGCCGTCAGCGGAGCGGACATATAGGGCGTTATCCTCACTGCCAGTTTTTCCTGATGGTAGAGGTTCTGAAGGAAGACCTCGCTGCTGCCAAAAGAGGTGGCTGTCTTGTCGGAGGACAAGATGGTTATCCTCCTATCGGCAGGAAGCTCCCCAATTCGCACTGTTACGTCCCTATATGGGCTTTCAGGAAAATCTGGGTCGGTACCGACATATGTGTCCCAAGCGACGTAGACATCAGTCCTGCCACTTTGGCAGCGCGCCACGAGTGCTGGACGAACCGTTTCACGGCCAGTGCCGTCAGCGGCGAGCGAGATTTTTACGGTTTTCGTGTCGTCAATGGGGTCTGTCGATGCGTGAACCAACCATCTGCCTCCCTCAGCAGTTGGCGCGGATTGAGAAGCCATTGCTGGGCTCGAAAGCCCTTCTAGCGGCGCGCCGTCGGCACTGGCCTTGTTCATTCCCCAGTCGAGAACGACCACTGTCAAAGGACCAGCTATGACGAACGTTAGTGCTGCAAGAGCAAATGCGCGTTTGCGGCTCTGCGGCTTGGTGGTAGCTGAGTTTTGAGCGCGCCGGGGCATTTGGTTGTGACCTTGCGGAACGGGTCTCCACTGATCTGGAGCATTAAAGAAGCTAGGTTTGCTCGACGAGGCTTCCCCATTTTCCTCCATCAGTTTCTGAAACTCTGGGCCTATTGGCTTGGAAGGGTCGAGCGCTTCACCCATCTTCCCGCCCAGTTTGATATTGTTCCGTTTGGCTATTGGGGCGAGGAAAGCCAAATAGGCGATGGAAATCAGTAAGGTCGGCACAATGATGTGCAAATTCCCCGCAATGACGAGAAATAGCGTGCCGCCGAAGATTGCGAATACCGGCCAAGCTATCACGAGTAGGATGAGAAGTAGCAGCAGGGGGACCATGTCGTTTCCATCGGACTGGTGATTTGCGGGTACGCCCCCCGCAATCATCGCCCTTCGATCCTCGGGAGATCGGGGTATTGGAAACCGGCAAAGCACGGCCCTGCGCCTTCAGTCCGGAGACCTGTTGTATAACACAGGTACCCCGACCATAAGGTCGAAGAGTGGTGCCAATCGGCGACACCAGCCTTTGCTTTGCGAGGTTTCCACGCCTCAACCCGCGCGTGACGGGTCAAGAACTACATTGCCGGAGATGGGCGGTAAGTCAAACGCTGGTTCATCGCAATTGTGGGTATTCCGCGTGCAATTGGGTACCTAGATTTTTGTTCCCTGAGGCAGGATTGTTTGTCCTAGAGCGCAAATCGGATAGTCATCGCAATGCGGACTAATGGGGGGCAAAGGGCCTAATGCCAACATTGCGGTGGTTGACGAGAGACGATGATATTAGGGCTGCCGAAACCGTACCTTATCGGCTGTTGGAGGAAATTCCGGACCTGAGCTATGGCGACCGTGACACTGGCAACATGCTCATTCAAGGCGACAATCTCGACGCCCTAAAGGCGCTGCTGCCATTTTACGCAGGTCAAGTGAAGTGCATCTTCATAGACCCGCCGTACAACACCAAGGCCGCTTTCAAGTTGTATGACGACAACTTAGAGCACTCTCTGTGGCTGGCGATGCTCTGGCCGCGCTTAGAGATGCTGAGGGACCTTTTGCATGAGACCGGCTCAATCTGGATAAGCATTGACCAGAATGAGCTTCACTATCTCGGTGTGATGTGTGACGAGATTTTCGGGCGAAAGAACCGGATAAATGTTTTGACCGTCAAGCAAAGTTCGGTTTCTGGACCGAAGGCGATCAATCCCGGCATAGTGACCACATCCAGCTATTTACTTGCTTACGCAAAAGACAAGAAACGCTGGAAGCCAAATCGTGTGTTCCGCAAGCGAGATGTTGATACTCGCTACAACCAATTTATCGAGAATATCGATGAGCATCATTCACAGTGGCATTTCTGTCCCATTTCCGGCCCTTTGTCATCGGCTCTTGGCATGCCGGTCGCAAAAGCAAAAAAGGAGTATGGCGACGATTGGCCGCTGGTTCTTGAGCGCTTCTACATCGAACACCGAAATCGGATCGTTCAACCTGTGCGTGTGCTCGAAAAAGACATTGGTGATAGCTCAAAGCTTGCACTGCGGCTGTCTGTCGAGCGTGCCGGAGAGATCCAATCCGCCAAGAGAGACGACGGGAGCGTCGTATACTTCTCGGACGGCAAGCAGCTTGCATTTTACCACACGAAGGTTCGCGAGATTGATGGCGAACTCTCCACTGGGGAACCACTTTCTGACATCTGGGATGATGTCTTAGCGAACAACGTCCACAATGAAGGCGGGGTCAGTTTTGAAGGCGGCAAGAAGCCAGAAGCCCTTGTGCAACGAGTGTTGTCGTTGAACACCTCGGAGGGGGATCTCGTACTTGATAGTTTCCTCGGCTCTGGAACTACTGCTGCCGTAGCTCACAAGATGGGTCTGCGTTATATCGGCACCGAAATGGGCGATCACGCAGAGGCCCTTTGTCAACTGCGCCTGCGGGGCGTCGTTGATGGTGAACAGGGCGGTATCTCCGAGGCAGTAAACTGGAAAGGAGGCGGAGGTTTCCGTTACTATCGGCTTGGCGCGTCCGTCTTTGACGAAACCGGGCAGATACGCCCCGACATCAAGTTCCCGGTGCTTGCGGCGCACGTATGGTTTGCGGAGGTCCGCTCGCCATGGTCAAAGCCCGAGCCGCTATCCCCGGTGCTCGGTGTGCATGATGGCCGCGGCTATGCTCTGCTCTACAATGGCATCTTGGGGGACAAGTCGGCCAGCGGCGGCAATGTGCTGACGCGGAAGACGCTGGCCGTGATCCGTGGCGCGCTGCCGGACGGCTTTGCCGGTCCCATCACCGTCTATGGCGAACGGTCGGCCCTGTCCGATGCCTCGCTGGTGCATGAGCAGATTACCTTCAAACAGACCCCTTATGACGTGAAGGCGCGGGCGTGATGGAACTCAAGGACTACCAGAAAGAGACCCTGAACACGTTGCGCCGGTTCCTTGCGGCTGCCCGCGTGGAAGGTCCCGGCACGGCCTATGAGGCCATTGTCGCCGAACCCGAGATGGCGAAGCGGCTGAAAGGCTTCGCGGGTTCCTACAAGGCCCTGAACGGTCTGGATGAGACGCCCTATGTCTGCCTGCGCCTACCGACAGGCGGCGGCAAGACCGTCCTCGCTGCCCATGCGGTCAACATCGCCAAGGAGACGTGGATCGAACGCGACTTCCCGCTGGTGCTGTGGCTGGTGCCGACGACGACCATCCGCAAGCAGACGGTAGACGCACTTAAAAACCCGCGCCATCCGTATCGCGCGGCGCTGGATGATGCGTTCTCTGGTCGGGTCCGCGTTTTCGACATTGGCGATTTCACCCAACTCCTGCCCCACGATCTCCGCTCGAACTGCTGTGTCGTGGTCGGCACGATCCAGACGCTGCGCGTCAAGGACACCGATGGCCGCAAGGTCTATGCGCATCATGAAATGCTGGAACCGCACTTCACTGGCGTGCCGGACAAGATGCCGGGGCTGGAAGTGATTGAAGAGGGCAGGGGCGCGGGAACGATCAAATTCTCGTTCGCCAACCTTATGCACCTGCACCGCCCGCTGATGATCGTTGACGAGGCACACAAGGCCGTCACCGGACTATCTCGGGATATGCAAACCCGCGTGAACCCGACTGCGATCGTCGAGTTCACCGCGACCCCGCGCATCAATTCCAACATTCTGCACTCGGTCTCGGCTCAGGAACTTAAAGACGAGCAGATGATCAAGCTGCCGGTCATGCTCTCTGAGCATCAGACATGGCAGGCTGCCGTCACCGGCGCGATCTCCAAGCGGGCCGAGCTTGCAGAAGATGCGAGCCGGGAGCGTGACTACATCCGTCCCATCGTCCTGTTCCAAGCCCAGAACAAGGATGAGGAAGTCACCGTCGCCGTGCTCAAGCAGCACCTCATCGACGTGGAAGGCATTGGCGAGCATCGCATCGCCGTTGCCACCGGCGACCAGCGCGACCTCGACGGCATCAACCTGTTCGACCCCGGTTGCGAGATAGACTTCATCATCACTGTCGAGGCGCTGAAGGAGGGCTGGGATTGCTCATTCGCTTATGTCTTCTGTTCGGTCGCCAACATTCACAGCGCTACTGATGCCGAGCAGCTTCTAGGGCGAGTATTGCGGATGCCCTACGCCAAGCGGCGGTCGATCCCCGCGCTCAATCGCGCCTATGCCAACCTGACCTCGAAATCCTTTTCCGAAGCGGCTTATGCCCTGCGCGACCGGCTCGTTGCCATGGGCTTCGAGGAAGGCGAGGCCGAAGATAACATCCTACCCGAACAACTTGATTTGACCGGTGGCTTGTTCGGCCATGCCAGCCGTCCGCAGCCAAGCGTCACTGTTTCGCTCGACGCCGATCCCGCCGCCGTGAAGGAACTGGAAGCCGCCGCGCCCCTCAAAGTCCGCGTCACTGCCGGAGAAGACGGCAAGGCCGTGGTCAAGATCACCGGATTTCTCAGCCCCACCGAGAAAGAGAAGCTGATCGCGGCACTGCCCGAGGCGGAAGTCGGCGGCTTTTCGGAACAGGTCGCCAGCTACGAGGCCGAGCATTTGCATCAAGCCTCGCCTGCCGAGCGCGGTGAGACCTTCACCGTCCCGGCGCTGATGGCGTGGGTGCAGGGCGAGCTTGAACTCGCCGACACCGACATCCTGATGGAATACCACGACTGGTCGCTTTCCGACCATTCGCCGAAACTGGAGGCCAAAGATTTCGCCTTACAGGCGACGGCGGACACATTCGAGATCGACATCGACCAGCAGCGGTTGTTCGTGAAGCACGCCGACCAGAGCGCACAGCTTCTGCTCGACATCCCGGTTGAAGGCTGGAGCGAACAGACGCTCGTACTGTTCCTTGACCGGCAGGTGCGTGACAAGTTCATCGGGCAGGGGGAACTCGTCCGCTGGCTGACCGATTTGGTGAACTACCTCACCGGCCCGCGCAGCATCCCCTTGTCTGCACTGATGCAGTGCAAGTATCCGCTGGCCCGCAAGGTTAGGGAGCGTATCGCCGACATTCGCGCCAAGGAGCGTAAAGAGGTCTATCAACGCTCGCTGTTCGCGCCGGAAGCAAAGCCGGAAATCTCCTTCGCCGACGGCTTCGTGTTTGCTGCCGACATGTTTGCAGGGGTCCGCACCTATCGGGGTGCCTATAGGTTCTCAAAGCACTTCACCGGCTGGGATCAGGTCGCGGCTTTCGACGGTGCTGATGATGGTGAGGAGTTGAACTGCGCCAAGCTGTTGGACAGCCTGACCGAGGTCAAACACTGGATCAGGAACGTGCCTCGTCACCCCAGCGCCTTCTGGCTCCCTACCGCTTCCGGCAAGTTCTACCCTGACTTTGTCGCGGAACTGACTGACGGTCGCATTTTCGTCGTCGAGTACAAGGGTGCGCACCTGACGGACGCCGCAGACACAGACGAAAAACGAGCTATTGGAGCCCTTTGGGAGAAATCGAGCGGTGGCCGGGGGCTCTTCCTCGTGGTGGAGAAGCAGGTAGACGGCAAGGACGTGCGGCAGCAGTTGCTTGGAAAACTGCGGTAGCGAAGCGGTGCAACGGGTTGCACCGGATCACTCAGTTTACCTCTTTTGATCAGCGATAGGTACCGCCTTCGGGTGCAGCATGCGATAGACGGACGCTCGACCGATGTTCAGTCTACGTGCAATCTCCGATGAGCCTAAGCCCTCCGCGCGAAGTGCGACCACCTCGGGAAGCTTTGCGCGGGCTGTCGGTTTCCGGCCTTTGTATTTCCCCGCAGCAGCGGCGGCAGCAATGCCCTCGCGCTGACGCTGGAGCATAATTTCACGCTCGAATTGCGCCATGGCACCGATCATAGTCAGCATCAAGCGGCCAGTAGGCGATTTCGTGTCGACCGATGAACCGCCCCCGAAGTCCAGAATTCGCAATCCCACTTGCTTTCCATCTAGCAACTCTACGAGACTTAGAAGGTGGGAAGTCGAACGTGCTAAGCGATCCAACTTTGTAATGACGAAAGTATCGCCCTCTCTTACGAACTCCAACGCAGCACTTAGTTGCGAGCGCTCCCCGATTGATGAGACCTGCTCGGAAAAGAGCTTTTCACATCCCGCGGCCTTCAAGTCGCGTTCCTGCGCGTGCAAACCAGCCTCTTGCTCCGCCGTCGATGTTCTTGCGTATCCAACCAACATATGGCGCCCTTTAAGTCACTGAAGTATAAGACATAATCGGGCACTGGGATCAAAAGTAAAGCGGTACATGTATGGATCAGCACATCTAACCGCTCGAAACCGTTGAAGAATGGTTCACTGGAGGAAGGCCCAGCGAGAGCGAGTGCGATAGCAGACGAGCTGGTGATCTACTTACTTGCCGTCGCTACCAGCTCGTCGATTTCCTTCTCAAGTTTGTCGGCAAACTCGGTTGGTAGCTTCATGATCAATGCGGTGTAACCGCTAATTCGCTTGGCGAACTGCCTAGCGCGAGGAGCCATAAAAAGTCGACCCGCCCGCTTGTCAGCGCTGGTGTCTCGGTCGGCCAAAAACCTCAAACTCAGTTCTCGCAGAGCAGTCGTACTGTGTCTTACTTGCGTGGGAGCCTCCAGAAGGCCGCGAGTAAGCTGTACCAGTTGAGGCCAAGCTACCAGTGACGTCTCAGGCTCCACCTCTTGGTCGGTTGCACCCATCAGCGCAAACAGCTTTTGGAGTGTAGCCACGCCTTCGTGTCCACCCCAAAGATAATACCTGAGTACGGCTGTGAACTCTTTCTCACTATCTGCTAGGTCGACCAAATTGCGGAGGTCACCGACCATCATGCCAATCAGAAGTGAAACAGCGGTGGTGAGTTCAGCAAATACTGCCATATGCAATGAATTCGTCGGATTTAGCTCGCCTCTGTGTTCCAGAGTTCTCGAAATAAGACGCCGGAGAGACTTCGCAGGATCTTTTGTTAGGGGTACTTCTTGTTGAATGGCCTTGTAAATTTGCGCTGCCGCCGTGCTCTTGGCCGCGCCATCGAATAGCCTGAGCCAGCTTTCGAGCTCCCCGGCATATGATTTCAAGGCCGCGTATTCTGGGCCAGACGCAATTGCGTAGCTTTCAAATGAGTTCGAGCCGAATAGTCGAACATTGAGCCTTCTGGCAGCAAGTCTATGAGCTCGTTCCGCAGGCTTGCCCATCAGGATCATGCCCTCGTCCGCTCCAACAAAGGTCATTAGGCCAGAAAGCCATAACGCTCGTGAAAATGCGGGGCCCCCAGTGCCCTTACAATCGAATATAGTCCGTGCCTGTGAGCCGTCGTCCCTAATAATTATTCCGAGAACATCTATGTCCGTCAGGAGTTTGGGCGAAGGAGAAAATTCCAGTCCGGTCATTACATCCACCTCTAAAAAGGGGATGAAGCCCGACGAAATACAGAACCGGAGGGCAGCTTCTTTAGCTGCGTTGTCTTTGTCGCCGCGTGCCATCTATACCAACTTTAACGTAAGTTGCTCCCACTGCTCTCTGGCAGCGAAGCTGGGCGTGATCTTTTGGCGTTCTCGGAGCTTTTTGCTGCCAAGAACCGAGCTCACGTAGTTGTCATCCATCTGCAACAGTGCTCTCGCCTCGTGGTCTTCTCGCATCTCTACCCGGGCGCTCCCACCTTCTGCCAAATTTATGGCCATCCGGACCGCTTCGACATTTTCCTCTGTACGCCGCAGATGGAACTCGTGCCACCCCGGCTTTGTCTCTTGGAAACTGCCGATATTGAAAGTGGCCGCAACCTTGCCATACTGTTTTCGTGCCTCGGTATTTGCCGACAGATATCCATCGCGCAGTAGAGCGTTCAGAACTACGGCGGGCTTTCTGATAGGGTATTTGAATGGCAGCAGTTGGCCCTTCCTAACAGCCGATAGGAGTGCCATCGCCCGTTCGTAAATATCACGTTTTCCGGGCGATAGCCGCGCCGCGCCGGGCCTAGGTGTAAACAGGAAAGTCTCTTGGAAAGTCCCAATTTCGATAGTAGGCGGCTTCAGCATATTCTCGCTTGCGAGTAGTCCGATAAGCTCAACCTGTACTTTTGACAGAGGCTTCCCAGCTATTTTTTGCTGGGCGACGATCATACTCAGGGGCCAGCCTTGATGTGAGCTGAGCACAGACATGACGGTGGCAAAGTCATCACCGCCGACTTTTGCGATCAGGTCGGCGAGACCTGCATTGTTATCCGCAAAATACACAGGACTTAGCAGTACCGTTTGGCCGCGCGCTCGATGGCTGGTGACCAAGCCGGTCTCCGAGCCGATCCCAATGCAACGCTCTGCTAATTTGCTTTCCATCCCGGTCTTGGAAAGTAGGCGATCCCTATTTTCGGGTCGCGACTGGAGTTCCGACATGATGGTGACCATCGCTTGTTCGGTCTCGGTCAGCTTGAATTCCCCTGAATAGTCGCCGATCCTATCGAAGACGTCCTCAAAGTAAGGCACTTGAGGGTCGATTTTTTCAATGGTGCGACCAGCCTCATACAGCTTTACCATTCCCACCTCACTCAGAGTTCGGAGGACGGATTTTAGGGCGACAGAGGGGATATTGAACCGGGCGTCGGATACCTGCGCCAGCACCGAATATTCAATTTCCGGGAGGCCTCTGAGTTGTATCGCTAGAGATGCAGCCATCCCTATCGTTCTCAGGTCATCGAAATCGCCAACTTCAAAAGCGCCAATTCCTGATTGAATATCGCTAGCAAACTCAGCGAGCGTCTTACCCTTAATATCAAAAGCCACTGTCATTCCATCGCGATGCTGCTCGGGGCACAGTAGCTATCATGCGATAAGACGACAAGAAAAGGCCCCTAAAACTTCAGCCGCAACCTGCGAGATCAGCGGACTTGCGGAAAGCTTCGCGCTTACCAGCTCCTTTGCGCCCTCCGAGGCTGCTACAAGACCATTACTTTGCCTCGGCCGCCACATGCGAAAGATCGAGCCCGTCGTACTCGATCACTGCTATCCACTTTGCCAGTTGATCAGCCATGAAGCCATTGCCATATCCCCGACCGGTGGTTTTGCTGCGGCCCGACCACCCTTGCAACATTTCGCCCTGTTCCTCGGGAATTTCAGCAGCCCGAACAGCGTCTCGGAAATTGTGCCGGAAGGAGTAGAAGCAGTTGAGATCGGCTTTCACGCCCACGCTTTTCGAGAACGTGGCGTAGCGCTTTGACCATGTTCCGCTTCTGGTCCCGTCTGAAGCTATCGGCACGTCGTCAAACAAAACTGTAGCCTCGCTCTCGCGCTTGTCTTCCACGAACTTCATGAACCCGGCGGCAAGCAAGGTGGGGTGGATCGGAATTTCACGCCGTGCCCCCTTGGTCTTGAGCTTCATATCGCGCGTTAAGGCTAAGTAGGGCGTACCGGCTTTTGTGACGCCCACGTGTTCTGGCGTTAACTGAAGGATTTCTTCCGGTCGCATACCGGTGAACAGCGCAATCAAGGGCATCCAGAAGCGGCTCTTCTTGATTATGTTCGGTCCCGGTTTGGAATAGTTTCGCCCGTCGTCCACGCACCCCGTGTAGACGGGGGCTGAGAAAATGCTAGTCAGCTCCTCAAGGGTGTACGGATCACGGCGATCCTCGTAGGGGATTTTCTCAGCTTTGGCCAAAAGGCGGCGGGCCGGGTTTTTGGGTAGCAGGTCTTCTTCCACAGCCCATCCAAAGAGCCTGTTGGCCATCTCCAAGTACGTAGTCTGAGTGGCGTGCCCCATGATGACATAGCCGGGAGCCCCCTCCTTCTTGACCAACTCCCTCAGCGAGAGGTCAGGGCCAAAGAGTTTGACGGCGTTTCGCGGCGCTTTGGATAGAAGGTCGCGAAATTCCATCGCGTCTGAGCGTGAGATGTCCGCAATTGAGGTGTCTGTGCCGAAATGGCGCTTCAGAAAGGCGAGTGTGGCCTTGTGTTTTCGCATCGTTCGGTCGCGCCCCGGCTGGACACTCAGGACATCGCGGTAAAAGTCATCCGCCAGATCGCCGAAAGTTTTCGTCTGCGGCACAGGTGCGGGGTGGCGCGAGAAACGCTTGAGTTGGACGGGCGTTGCTTCTCCAAGAAAATGCGCTCGCTCCTCCGCAGCGATCTCGACCATGGCATCCCTGATCAGCCGCGCAAGCTCGGTGGCGAAAGGTCCATTGCGGAGGTCAGGTGGCAGTGCGCCGCCCGATAGTCGGTCAACAAGCTCTCGCTCGCGCCGGTTGGCATATTCGTTGTCAGCGGCAAGAGTGTCGGCGAGATCGCTGTCCAAGTTGACCAGAATTTCATGAGGGTCCGGCGCTCCTGCCACTTGCTCGTTGATTACGAGATCGAGGCGGGTTGGACCGGTACTGGATAGGGAAGCGATCTGCTGATCGAAGTATTCTTTGACCAGCCGATATGCGCGTTCTCTATCGCGACCTTGCTCGGAGGGATCGACTTTACCCAAACGAGCGCGCTCGACCTGTACCTTGAGATGATACTTGGCGGCCTCTTCAGAATGGCGCTGGAGAGCGACCTGATAGTCGCCAGTTCGAAGGCTGACTATCCACTCTTTTCCGAGCACGTGAACGAGGTCTCTTGGTACCCGCATTCGGAAATACCAACGACGTTTTCGCGCAAATAGACCGCTTGGTTTCGGCACCTGTTCCACAGACCCTTGTGTAGCACTTTTGCGGGTCACAGGCGAAAAAACTCTAGGATTTCCGGGAGAAGTCCGAGAAAGCTGGACTTTTTGGTCGGTTGGTGGAGCTGAGCGGGATCGAACCGCTGACCTCGTCATTGCGAACGACGCGCTCTCCCAACTGAGCTACAGCCCCTCACCACTTGCGTATATGGACAAAGTCTGGCGTCAGGGCAAGAGGTCCGGTCATACGATCTTGTTCTCGATCAGTGCGTGCGTGGTGGCGGTGATGGCCTGATCGGCAGGGATGAGCGGGCGGCCCAGCAGGGCGACCGCGCCGCTGGAGTCGAGATGTTTGAGTACACCCAGTTCATTGACTATCCCGCGGACATCGCGGTCGAACAGGGCGTAGATGCGGACCGCCCAGTCCGGCATGCTGAGGCGCGGGACTTTGCGGTCCGGTGCTGCCTTGCGGACGATATCGGCCACTTGGCCCATCAGGATGGGACGTTCGCCCATAGGAAAGCGCCGGCCGCGAGCGCTTTCCGTCGTCATTGCCGCGACATGGGCATTGGCAATGTCGCGCACATCAACGACGACAAAGGGCAGCCGCGGCAAGGCCGGGACCGAGCCATCGAGCAGGCGTTTGACAATCAGTGCCGAGGTGCCCGGGTCCTGGTCAAGCAGGGGGCCCAGAATGGCGCTGGGATTGATGGTTGTCAGGTCGGAGGCGCGACCGGCAGCGCGCATGATGTCCCAGGCCCGCTGTTCGGCCAGGGTCTTGGATTCGATATAGGCATTGACGTCGCGACCGTTGAGATTGGTCCAGTCCGTATCGGTGAAAGGTCTTGTGTGTGCTTTGTCATGGCCATAGGCGATGGCGGCCATGGATGAGGTCAGAACGATCCGCTCCACATTTGCGCGCAGGGCAGCGTTCAAGGCCCGTTCTGTCCCCTCGACGGCGGGACGGATGAGGTCCATCTTGTCTTCAGGCAGGTCGATGACAAAGGGTGAGGCGGTATGCTGAAGGTAGCGCACGCCCTCCATCGCCTCGTCCCAGCCCTTGTCCGAGAGCAGATCCAGGGCAACGAATTCGAGCTTTGAAACATCGGCTCCGGCGCGCTCAAGCGTGGCGCGAACCGACTCGGCCTTGTCGAGGTTGCGCACGCTGCCGCGCACGATATAACCGGCCTTGAGCAGAGCGAGGGCGACGTGACCGCCCAGAAAGCCGGAAATACCGGTCAGCAGGACGCGATCGGTCTGTGGTGCGGGGGCAGTCATGGGCTGGTCTCCTCTACAGTTGAACGATATGTACGTCTGTCGTTCAATTCGTTCAATAGCGACGGATACACATATTTGCGATGAGCAACCAAAGACAGTCCGAAAAGCGGATGCGTATCCTGGCGGCGGCACGCGAGCTGTTCCTGCGGCAGGGTCTGCGGGCGACCACCATGGAGGCCATCGCCAAGAGTGCCGGCATGGCCAAGCCAACGCTTTACGCCGAATATTCTGACAAGGACGCCGTGTTTCTCGCCATTCTCGAGCAATTGGTGGCCGACAAGCTCGAAAGCTTCGAAACCGAGCTTGATCGGCCCGGTCCCTTGCTGGAACGCATAGGTGGTGCTTTGGCGGCCGAGTTCGGGGTCGTTGCATCTGCGCTGGCCGGCTCACCTCATGTCGAGGAGCTGTTCTCGGCGCACCGACAGGGCGCCTCACTGTTTGCCGCTTCGGAGCGCATCGTGCGTGATCGCCTGAGCGATGAACTGGCCAAGGCTGGTATCGCGGATGCCGAGCGGCTGGCGCGGCTGGTATTTGATGCCAGTTTTGGGGTGGCACAGAAATCCATCGCTGCCGAGACCTTGGCTGCGGACCTCAAACTGGTCGTGGCGCGACTGCTAGGGCCCGATCTGGGCTAGCGCCTGACCCGGGCCCAGTCGCCCGCCCATTCGATCCCAACAGACTGTCTGCGTTGCCAGGAACCGATTGTCCCATGCCGAGACCGGAGGGACTGGTCCGGACCTGTGAGGCAAGGACGAGATCACCGAGATGTCATCGTGCTTCGATTAACCCTTACGCATGCTGCCTCGGTTTAGCCGACAAGCTTGTGTTAACCTGGGGTTAAAGGCCCGATTGGGGCCGCAATCGATGTTGGGGCCGTCCATGCAGCTCAAGCCAAATGCCTTCCGCCTGCACGAAACCGCGCGCGGCGTCGAAACCATGAGCCGGTTTGCCCTGGCCGTGCTGGCATTGGCCTCGGGAGTCTATACCTATCTTGGGGTCAGGGGCCTGCTCGATGGCTCGGCGAGCTTCGTGTTCTTTGCCGCCATCATCTATTCGGCCGCGGTGTCGGTCGCGATCTACGCCTTCTGGACGTATATGATGCGCTTTATTCCGCTGGTGGTCAGCGGGGTGCAGCGGATCAGCCTGTTTCTCACCATGCTGGTGGGGTCTGTGATGATCATTGCCATGAGTTCATGGCTCAATGCGGCGGCGCTGGCGGGATCGGCCGCGCTTGAGCAGCACATGGCGGTCACGCTGCAGGGCTATGCCGAGGACCTCGACCAGGCCCATGCCAATGCGCTGGCCAGTCAAAGCCTGTTGCCCGATGTAGAGCGCGCTTCGGCCCGCTTCTCTGCCCTGGCACAGGATGAGCGCGAGAGCGGGGCCCTGACCGGGACCCAAGGGTCGGGCAGCGTGGTGCAATTGCTCACCCAGATGAGCCAGCAGATGACCCAGCTTGCCGGCACGATTTCCGGCTCGCGTGAAGACGTGTCCGGCCTGTTCGCCCAAGGGTCAGAACGGCTGGCGACAATGCGCGAATTGGTCTCGACGCCGGGGCAGATTGAGCCGCGCTCGGATGCCTTCCAGGCCGAGGCGGTGCAGCTCTCCGCGGTGATTGCGGCATTGCAGCAGACGGACGTCGCGGCCTCTGTCAAGCGCGCGGCAACCGACCTGTCTGCGGGCTTCATCGCGCCGGTGGCCGATGGCCGTGTGGGCGATCTGGCGGTGCGGCAGAACCAGGTCATGGCGACGGTGCAAAGTTCGGTCGATGCCCAGTCGGCGGCGCTGGTGGCCGCGGCCGAGGAAATCCTGGCCACGCCCCCGGTCGAGCAGCGGCGGTTCGTGCCGCTCTCTTCGGCGGAAGCGGTGATCCGATATTGGAGCGATTTTGTGCCCTCGTGGGCCGGGGCGATTTCCATAGATTTGCTGCCGGTTGTGCTGGTGCTGGTGCTGATGATCGTCAATGACGCGATGCGGCGCGAGGCCGAGTCACTCAAGGAAGCCGAGACGATCACGGCGGCGGAAATGCTGCGGGCCATGGCGCTTTACAAGCGCATGGAGGCCGAGGGCGCGGCCGAAGCGGCAGAGGTCCTGGGGGTGCAAGATGAACAAAATGTTGCGCCCCCGGACGAAGGTGTCCCAGACGCAGTGGCCACCACCGAAGAGGGGACTGTGACCCCGATCGAGGCGGCGCAGCGTAAGCGTGGCGATGGACCGCGCCAGGCATGAAGTCCGAGGCCAATGCCCGCGCCGCCAGCGATGCGAGCCCGTTCCATCGGCATGTGGTCAGCAGGCTTGCGCGCATCGAAGATGGAGCGATCCTGCGCTTTGCGTTCTTTGCTCTGCTCGCGGGCACGATGGGCGTGCTGTTTGTCGATTACCGCGAGTTGAGTGCCAATGCGCCCGAAGCGCTGACCTATAGCCCGCAACCCATTCTGCCCCCGGCGTCTACCGAAGATGGGGGCGGGCGGGCGCGGCCTGCGCTGGATACGTCGCCGGAGCTGCTCGATGATCCCTTGCGGATCGAATTGACCACGGGCGGGGTGCTGCGCCTGACCGGAACCATCGATCCGGGCGCGGCGACCAGATTTGCACAGGAGATCGCGCAAAGAGGCGAGTATGTGTCAACCGTGCTGCTGGATTCGCCCGGCGGCTCGGTGGACGATGCCCTGCAAATGGGGCGCCAGATCTTGGAACATGGTCTCAACACACAGGTGCCGGATGGGGCGCTTTGCGCGTCCTCCTGCCCGATCGTTTTTGCCTCGGGCGCACAGCGGATAGCCGGGCGCGAGGCCGCCATCGGCGTGCACCAGATCTATGCGGCGGCGCTGAGCGCAACCCCGCTCGATGCACTCAGCGTGGCCGGGGTGGCGATGGCGGATGCACAGTCTGCGACGGCCGAGATCACCCGGCACCTGGGCGAAACCGGAGTGGACCCGGCGCTCTGGCTGCATGCGCTGGAGACGCCGCCAGACCGGCTCTACTACTTTTCTCCTGAAGAGATGGAACGTTATGTTCTCGTCACCGAGTGGATGGAGAATTGAACGGGCGAGGGGGAACCGGTGGAGGACCGGCCCGTTTCGCGCGCAAGGCTAAGACTATGGCAGGTGAGGAGGCCAGAGATGAAGCAGACCCATATGCTGACCCGGCATCGGGATATCCAGAACTGGGTCACCGACCGGAGCGGACGGCCGGCGATTGCCCGGGTGCGCGACCGGTTCGGTGAGGAACGGGCCCAGCTCAAATTGCGGTTCGCGCAGCAAAGCGAAGGCCGGGTCGATGCGGGCATGAGCCCGTGTTCCTGGACCGCCTGGCTGGCGGAACTGGACCGTCAAAACCTGGCGCTGCGGGTCGATCCGACCGGCGATTGCGAGCTGGTTTCGCGGCAGGCTATGAACTGAAGCGGTCGCTGCGATCCGCCATATTTGGGCTCTCCGGCTTGCGCGCGGGCGTCGGCATGGCCATGCGGACGCAATCGCGTCCTTCGTTTTTGGCCTCGTAAAGCGCGCCGTCAGCACGGCGCAGCAGGTCGGCGAGATGGTCGTAAGGCATGAGCTGGGCTACACCGAACGAGGCGGAGGCGGGATCCCGCAGACCGGTTGCATCCGAGGGCAGGCTGCGAAAGGCGTGGCGAACAGTTTCGGCATAAAGCTTGCCGGTGTTCAGATTGGCACCGGGCAGGAAAGCGCCGAACTCTTCACCTCCCAGGCGACCCAGGACGGCATGTGGAGCCGCGCATTCTTCCAGGACCGCGGCGAAGGCGGCAATGACCTTGTCGCCGGTGGCATGACCGTAGGTGTCGTTGATCTGCTTGAAATGATCGAGATCGGCCACGATCATCACGGCAGGCACGCCTGATCGCGCGGCCAGGGTCAGAGCGTTCTCGCCGCGATCTTCAAAGCCGCGGCGATTGAGCAGGCCGGACAGCGTGTCGGTTTCCGAGCGTGCGGTCATGTCGGCCATGACATCGCGCACGATGATGAGCAGCATCATCAGACCATTGGCAATCAGCAGCACGGCGCCAACGGTCTGGGAAACAGCGGCATATGTCGAACCGATATAGGCCTGCGGCGCGGCGCCCGAGCCGATGGCCATGGCCAGGACCGGCTTGGCCAGAAAGTGCAAGGCCGAGATGAAATAGATGACCAGCAGGGCCAGGTCGAGCGCGCCCTTGCGCTTGTTGGCCAGAATCACGCCGACGCCAATCGCCTGCACCAGTGCATAGGGGGCCTGATAGAGCAGATTGCGGACAAAGCTGGCGCGCGGCATTTCAAGGATGGCGAAATTGACCAGCAGTGAGGCAATGACGGCAAGGGCTAGCAGCGTCCAGGGCGGGCGGATGCGGTAGTGATGGGCCAGGCCAACGACACAGCCCGCCAGCGCGAACAGAAACACCGCGAAAATGCCAAAGCTGACCAGGCGATGGTCGTCCTGAAACGGCAGGATGAACTCAAGTGTGACATTGACCATGCCAAGCCCGTAGGCAAAGGCCAGCCAGCGCGCGCCGAGCGCCGAACGCTGATAGGCAGCGACGACGCCGAAGGCGGTGGCAAAAATCCCCGCGATAAACAGGTTTATGGCCAGCACGAAGGCTGCAGCGCTCATGGCAATTGTACCAAGGTTCGAACCCGGGCGATGCTAGAGGCGCGGGCAGAACGCGAGGTTAATGATCGCCACTTATTGATCCTGCCGGGGGGCAATGCCCAGTGAGTTTGCCAGAAGGGCAAAAGAGCGACGGCGCAAGGCATAGTCGTAAATGGTGGTGGTGATCATCACCTCGTCAGCCCCGGCGGCGTGGGCCTTTTCGGTGATGGTGGCGGCCAGTTGGTCCGGGTCTCCCACCAGCCAGAGCGAGGACTGATGCTCGATGACCTGTTGCTGCTGCGGCGAAAGCACGCGGGCGGCGGCCTCTTCGGGCGGCATCAGATCGCGCTGTTCGCCGGTGACATACAGGGCCCAGCTCACCGCCTGCGAGGTGGCAAGGAATTCTGCCTCTTCCTGGGTGGGCGCGCAGATCGCCGAGAGGCACAGAATGGTCTTTGGTTCGGGAAAGTCCGGTGACGGCTGGAAGGCATCGCGATAGGCGGCAAAGGCCGGCGCGGCCGGGGTATGGCTGAAATGGGCGGCAAAGGCATAGCCGAAACCGAGCTGGCCGGCGGCCTGGGCACTGGCGCCTGAAGAGCCCAGCAGCCATTTGGGCGGCAGGGTGATGCCGCCAGGGGATACCGGCACACGCGAGAAGGGGTGCTCTGGCGGAAAGCTGTCCTCGTCAAACGCCATCAATTCAGCCAGATAGCTGGAGAATTCCTCCCCGCTGCCGCTCTTGAGGGCCCGCATGGCATAGCCGTCGCCGCCGGGTGCGCGGCCCAGTCCGAGATCAATGCGTCCCGGATGCAGAGCGGCGAGCGTGCGATAGGCTTCGGCGATGCGCAAAGGCGCGTGGTTGAGCAACATGACGCCCCCCGAGCCGACGCGCATGCCGGTTGTGGCGGCGGCGGCGCTGGCAATCAGGATTTCAGGAACCGAAGAGGCAATCGAGGGCATGCCATGATGTTCGGCATACCAGAGCCTGGTATAGCCCAGCCGGTCGGCTTCGCGCGCGAGCAGGACGGTTTCGGCCATGGCCTGTTGGGTTGGGGTGCCCTGGGCAATGGGCGCGAGATCCTGCAAGGAGAGCGTAAAAGGAGCGGGCATGAATGACTTTCGCATGAGATTGTATGATCGGTAGATCACGATGATAGAACCATGCGTCAAGGTTTGCGGGCTAATTTTGTTGCCATGGATGCCGTTGCGGTCTGATTGACTCACGCCATTGTGGGTGGCTCTATGCGCTTCGGTTGCGGGAGTAGCAGATGAAGAAGTGGATTGGTCTTGTCCTGGGGAGCCTGATCGGCCTGTCGATTGGCCCGGCTGCGGCGCAGGACTTGCTCGATCCGCATCCGCTGGCCGGTGTCGTGGACGAATTGCGCATCGGTTTGCATGCGCATCGCGTGCATCACGCCGCGCTGCCATTCCTGGTGCATGAATGGGATCTGGGCGATGTCGAAGATGTCAGCTTCGACGTCCTGTTCACTTCCCCCGATATCGATGCCTTCCGCTGGATTGGTGCGCCGCGCCCCGAGATCGGCACCACGATCAGTTTTGCCGGGCGCGACAGCCTGGTGCATGCCAATCTGACCTGGCAATTGCCGATTTTCGATACGCCGATCTATCTCGAAGCAGGGCTCGGGGCCGCCATTCATGATGGCGCGCTGACCGGGGCGGCGCCGGGCCGGCAGAACTTCGGCTGCCGGGTCAATTTCTACGAGCGCTGGGGGGTGGGCGTGAATATGAGCGAGAACGCCACCGCCACGCTGACCTACGAACACACGTCCAATAACGGCTGGTGCGCAGCCAATGATGGGCTGTCCAATTTCGGACTACGGTTGGGCTGGAAGTTCTAGGCGCCGGGCGATCCGACGGGATCGGATCGTACGCTCTGCCTGCTTGAGATGGCATAGCTTCGTGCGGGAAACCGGTTCTCAGTTTTCCGCGCGCTGCCTTAGGCGGCCTGACCCGCAGCCCAGCCTGAGGCCCAGGCCCATTGGAAATTGTAACCGCCCAGCCAGCCGGTGACGTCTATCGCTTCGCCGACAAAGTACAGTCCCGGCACGTCCCGCGCCGCCATGGTTTTGGCGTCGAGCCGGGTGGTGTCGATGCCGCCCAACGTCACTTCGGCGGTGCGGTAGCCTTCCGAGCCGACCGGTTTGAGGCGCCAGTTTGAAACCTGCTCGGCGGCGGCCATCAGCTTCTTGTCGGACAGATCGCCAATCATGCCGGGCTGGTCGATCAGCTCGCCCACAAGCTGGGCGAGGCGCCGGGGCAGCTTGTCACTCAGCACTGTCTGGAGATGCAGTTTTGGTGTGGCCTTGCGCGCGGCCCGGAACAGCTCAAGTGCGTCTTGGCCGGGCAGCAGATCGACCGAAATGGCGTCGCCATCTCGCCAATAGGACGAGATCTGCAAAATGGCGGGACCGGAAAGTCCGCGATGGGTGAAGAGCAGGGCTTCTTCAAACCGCGTCTTGCCGTGACCGACCACGGCATTGGTCGACACGCCGGCCAGGGGCTTCAACTGCTCGAGCGCGCCCGGCTCGAAGGTCAACGGCACCAGGGCCGGCCTTGTGTCGGTAACGGCCAAGCCGAACTGGCGGGCAATCTGATAGGCCAGGCCCGTCGCGCCCATCTTGGGAATGGATTTGCCGCCGGTGGCCACGACCAGGCTGGAGGCTGTCACCCGCCCGTCCCCGATCATCACATCAAAGCCATCAGTGGCCTTTTCGATGCTGCCCACCTCGCGTCCGGTCCAGATCGCGGCGCCGGCGGCGCGCAGATCATTGGTCAGCATCGAAACGATCTGGGTGGCCGGACCATCGCAGAAAAGCTGGCCAAGGGTCTTTTCGTGATAGGCAATGCCCTGCTTTTTGACCCGGGCAATGAACATTTCGGGGGTATAGCGGGAGAGCGCGGAGAGCGCAAAGCGCGGGTTCTGGCCGAGGAACCGCTCGCGGCCAAAGGTGTGAGTCGCATTCACATTGGTGAAATTGCAGCGTCCGCCGCCTGAAATGCGGATCTTTTCACCCGGATCGCGGGCATGGTCGACAACCAGTACCTTGCGGCCCCGTTTGCCGGCCTCGATGCCCGCCATCATGCCGGCGGCGCCTGCTCCCAGAACGATGACGTCGAAATCGGGCATGTTGTCAGTTTCCTTTGCGCCGGCAGAGACGGCTGGCCTGCTGCACCCGGACCGGTTTGGTGGCGCATTCTGGAGGCGGTATGCGCTGCAAATGGGGCCCGGATCAAGCCCAGGCATGGACCGGGCGGGCCGGCGACCGTTCGGCAAGAACATTGACTCTTTCCTATTTCGGAGTATGAGAAGTCCTGCTTTTCTAGAGGAAGCCTAGTTCGTCATGCGCAGCCGCAGCAGCATCAAAGCAGCTCTTGCCACCACCCGGTTCACCACCGGGGGCATGCCGGCCATGACCAAAACCACCAAAACCGCCTGACGCTTTTCCCCGGGTCGCACTCCCGACGGGGAGAGGCGCAAAAGCATTGACCGCGATGGCTTGCCATCGTGCGGGGGGCGAAAATGGTAAGGAACCGGAGTTCCATTATGGGTTATCGCGTCGCTGTCGTCGGGGCCACAGGCAATGTGGGCCGCGAAGTTCTCAATATTCTGGCCGAGCGCAAGTTCCCGGCCGACGAGGTTTTTGCACTGGCCTCGTCACGCTCGATCGGCAGGGAATTGTCCTATGGCGACAAGGTGCTCAAGGCCAAGGACCTGCAGCATTTCGACTTTTCGACGGTCGACTTCGCCATCATGTCGGCGGGTGGCTCGATCTCCAAGGAGTGGGCCCCCAAGATTGCCGCGGCCGGCGCCATCGTGATCGATAATTCGAGCTATTGGCGCTATCATTCGGACGTGCCGCTGGTGGTGCCGGAAGTGAACGGGGATATCCTGGATCGCTGGCTGGCCGACCCCAAGCGCACCAATATCATCGCCAATCCCAATTGCTCGACCGCGCAGCTCGTGGTGGCCCTCAAGCCCCTGCATGACGCGGCCAGGATCACCCGCGTGGTGGTGTCGACCTATCAGTCGGTCTCAGGCGCCGGCAAGGAAGGCGTGGATGAGCTGTGGAACCAGACCAAGGGAATCTTCGTCAATGACAGCCCGACCCCGGGCAAGTTCCCCAAGCAGATCGCCTTCAACGTCATCCCGCATATCGATGTGTTCATGGAAGACGGCTACACCAAGGAAGAGTGGAAGGTGCTGGCCGAAACCAAGAAGATGCTCGACCCCAAGATCAAGGTGACCTGCACTGCCGTGCGCGTGCCGGTGTTTGTCGGGCATTCCGAAGCGGTCAATCTCGAATTTGCCAATCCGATCAGTGCCGATGAGGCCCGCGACATCCTGCGCGAGGCCCCTGGCGTATCGGTGATCGACAAGCGCGAGGCGGGTGGCTATGCGACCCCGGTGGAAAGCGTTGGTGAGTACGACACCTTTGTCAGCCGCATCCGCGAGGACACGACGGTGGAAAATGGCCTGGTGCTGTGGGTGGTCAGCGACAATCTGCGCAAGGGCGCGGCGCTCAATACGGTGCAGATTGCCGAGACGCTGATTGAAAAGGGCTACAAGGCCCGCGCGCTGGCGGCCTGAGCTTGACTATCCCTTTCCCCGACGAAAGGGGAACAGGGAATTGACCCTTGCGACCGGCCTCCCTTTGGGGGCCGGTTGCGTTGATGCATGGACGGATTGCGGCCTTGCGGCCTTGAGAGGGAGAGGGACCGGGCGTACAAGCGACGTCTTACCGGGCCTCAGTTGCATGCCAATCCGCCATATCCTTCTCGCCCTTTTGGTCGTCGCCATCTGGGGCTTCAATTTCGTTGTCATCAAGCTGAGCGTGGAAGCGCTGCCGCCGATCCTGGCGGCGGCGTTGCGTTTTGCGGCGGCCGCTTTTCCGGCAGTGCTGTTCGTCCGTCCCCCCAAGGCGCCGGCCTGGGTGGTCATTTCCTTCGGCCTGGCCTTTGGTGTAGCGCTTTATGGCTTTCTCAACCTGGCTTTGGCCTGGGGCATGCCGGCGGGGTTGAGCTCGCTGGTGCTGCAGACGCAGGCCTTTTTCACCATGGTGATCGCTTTTGTGCTGCTGGGCGAACGGCCGAGCCGGTTTCAGATCATCGGGGCGGGGATTGCCTTTGCCGGGATTGCGGTGATTGCCTCGGAGCGGCTGGAGGCCACCAATCTGTTGCCGCTGGGGCTGGTGCTGCTGGCGGCGCTGAGCTGGGGCGTGGCCAATGTGCTGACCAAGAAGGCGGGCAAGGTCAATGCGGTGTCGTTTACGGTCTGGGGGGTGCTGGCGGCGCCGATGCCCTTGCTGGCCCTGTCGCTGCTGACCGAGGGCTGGCCGGCGGTCGCGGGCGCGCTGGCAGGTTTTTCCTGGAGCGATGCGGGGCTGATCGTGTTCCTGGCCTATCCGGCCACGCTGCTGGGCGGGGGCATCTGGAGCTGGCTTCTGGGCCGGCATCCGGCCTCGGTGGTGGCGCCGTTCACCTTGCTGGTGCCGATTACCGGGCTGGCCTCGGGATATCTGGTGCTGGGCGAGACGATCACGCGGATCGAGGTGCTGGGCGCCTTGCTGGTGATCTGCGGGCTGATCGTGACCCTGCGCAAGGCGAAAAAGAGCGAGCCGCCGATCCGGCTCGACTAGGGGGGAGAAGGCCGCGCGTGGCGGCCTTCGTCCGTCAGTCTTCGACAGTGTCGGAGAGCGACTGGGGGACTTCGGCGGGCGCGGCGGGTGCGCTCATGCCTCTATCCATGGGGCCTCCATCCATCGGGGCCGAGGCCGGCAGGGTTGTGGGCTGCAGGGCAGCGACTTCATCGGCGCTCAGACTACCATTGGCATCCATGTCGGCGGCGGTGAATTCGTCCTGTGTCAGGTCGGGCCAGGCCGCTTGCAGTTCGGCAAAGCTGAGCTCGCCGCTGGCGTCGAGATCGACATCGGCAAAGGTCATTGATGTCTGGGCCAGTGCCGGGGTGGCAACAAAGGTCAGGGCCATCAGACCCAGGGCAAGTTTTTTCATGGCAGTATTCTCCAGATCGGGGTGTCTTCACCCCTGTTTTCAAAGCCGCGGCCACCCCGGGACGACTGGGGTGGCCGGCTGGGTGTCCCGTAATTTCGGAGCCGCCGGCCGGAGTAGGGAGGGTGCGACCGTCGTTCTGCGGGACAGGTCGGGCCTTACTCGGCGGCCGGGGCAGCGGTAGCGGCCACCAGAGCGTCATATTCGTCGGCCGAAAGTTCGCCATTGCCATCGGTGTCAGCGGCGGTGAAGGCGTCTTCGGTCAGATCCGGCCAGGCAACCTGGGCCTCGGTCAGCGACACACCACCATTCATATCGGTATCGACGGCCACGAAGTCGGTGGCGGCCTGGGCCAGGGCGGCGCCGGTCAGGCCGAGGGCAAACAGCGAGGTGAGGACGATCTTCTGCATGGGACTGCTCCATGTTGATTGTGTCAGAAACGGCTGGGGACATCCCGGCCGGCGGAGCGCTGATTGGCGTTCCGTGAGACAGACAATCGCTGGGCATTGTGGCCGGTGATGGCTGGCAGAAGGGCGCAGCCGGACCCATTCGGGGGCATTTTTCGGGCGCTGTGAGGTGCTTGTGATCCGGGCCTTTGGTAATCACGAAAGCGTGAAAGACCGCCTCTGCGCAGCATTTCGCGCCGCTCTAGTGCTCACGATTGCGGCGGGGCCAGTGCAAGTTTGGGGCAAAAGCGGGACAAGCGGCCGTACACAAATCATGCGCGCGGGTTATGCGTGTCGATGCGTCGGTGGCAGCGTTCAGAGCACCGGGCGGATGAAGTCGCCATTATTATCCATGATCCACAATTCGCCGGTCGAAATGTCGAACCAGGCGCCGTGCACCGCCAGTTGCCCTTTGTCTTCGAGCGATTTGACGTAAGGGAAGGTGCGCAGATTGCGGATGGAATTCCGGATCGATATCCGCTCCATGGCAGTCTGGCGCTCGGCATCTGTCATGCCGGTATTCTGGCCCAACTGGCCGGGCAGATCGCCCAGCATGCTCATCCACTTACCGATGAAGTCGCCGCTGTCGAGCGGCTTCATGTGCGGATCGAGCGCGGCCTTGATGCCACCACAACGGCCGTGTCCCATCACCACGATGTTGGACACCGAAAGCCCCTTGATGGCAAATTCAATGGCGGCCGAGGTGCCGTGCTGCCCACCGTCGGGCTGGTAGATCGGCACCAGATTGGCCACATTGCGCAGCACGAAGAGTTCACCGGGGCCCGCATCGAAGATCATTTCGGGCGCCGCGCGGCTGTCGCAGCAGGCGATGATCAGCGTGGTCGGTTTCTGGCCTGTTTCGGCCAGATCGCGAATGCGTTCTTTCTCCCGGGCATAGCGACCGGACATGAAATTGGCGTGGCCATCGAGAAGGTGCTGAGGAAAGCTGTGCATGTCGTTTCGATTAGCTGTAAGAGGCGAGAAGATCAATCACCGGCGTTGGGGCGCCGGCACAAACGGGGGTATGCATGCTGATCTACCGATTGCTCACCGGCGAGGATGACAGCGCCTTTTGTCACAAGGTCACCAAGGCGCTGTCCGAGGGATGGCAGCTCCATGGCGGTCCGACCTATGCCTATGACGCGGTGTCCAAGAAAATGCGCTGCGGCCAGGCGGTGACGCGCACCGCCAAGGACCAGCCCTATGATCCGGACAAGAAGCTGGTCGACTATTAGGTGCGCTGCAGCGCCAGGTGCTGGAGCAGGATGATGGTCTTGGCGTCAACGATGCGGCCATCGCGGATCATGGCCAGGGCCTCGGGGAAATCGAGTTCCACCAGCTCGATCTCTTCGCCTTCATGTTCGAGGCCTCCACCGGCATGGCGTAGCGTGCCCTGGTCATAGGCCCCAATGAACAGGCTCACCTTTTCGGTCAACGAGCCGGGGCAGGCATAGATGTCGCAGACATGCCGGACGCCCTTGGGCTCGTGTCCGGTTTCCTCGAGCGCTTCGCGGGCGGCCGCAATGGCCGGCGCCTCGCCATCGAGCAGGCCGGCGCAAACCTCGAGCAGGTCTGGCGCGTCCCCGTTGAGCAGAGGCGGCAGGCGGAACTGACGAACCAGCAGGACCGTATCGCGTTCGGGGTCGTGCAGCAGCATGGCCGCGGCGCTACCATGGTCGTAGACTTCGCGTTCAAGCCGCTGCACCGTGCCCGATTTGTGCCGGTAGTCGAGCGTCACATTGGACAGGGTGCCCCAGTTCTTCACCAGCAGCTTGGCGCCAATAATGGATATGCGATCGGTCATGCGGTCCCCGCGAAGAATGCAGGGACCGCATAACCCTTCAGTGGTGCGATGAAAAGTGTGGCTGGAGACTATCGCGTGTCTTGGGGTGGCAAATCCTAGAACTCGTTCCAGTCCTCGGCGGCCGCGCCGCCGAAATAGGCCTTGGCGGCTTTTTGCACCTTGCCCAGCAGGCCGCGGGCATCGGCCGCGGCATTGCCGGAAGCGGGGACGGCACGGGGCTGCTGGGTGGGCGATTTGGCCGTGCTGAGGGTAAAGGTCGCAACAATCGTATCGAGCTTGGTGGCCTGGCCTTCGGTCTGCTCGATCGAGGCGTTCATTTCTTCCACCAGCGCGGCATTGTGCTGGGTCATTTCGTCCATCTGGCGAACGGCGACATTGACCTCGGCAATGCCGGAGGCCTGGGCCTGACTATCGCTGGCAATGGTTTCCATGACGCCTGCGGTCTGCTTGACGCCCTCGATAATCTCGGCGAGGCGCCCGGCCACATCGGCCACCAGCCGGGTGCCGTTGCGCACTTCGCCGGCGCTCTGCTCGATCAATGCCTTGACCTCGGAGGAGGCTTCGGCGGCGCTCTGTGCCAGGCGCCGGACTTCCACGGCGACAACGGCAAAGCCCTTGCCCGCCTCGCCAGCGCGCGCCGCCTCGACCGAGGCGTTGAGCGCAAGCAGATTGGTCTGGAAGGCGATGTCGTCGATCAGCCCGATAATATTGGAAATCTTGCCCGAAGAGGTTTCGATGGCGCTCATGGCGCTGGTCGCCTCGTCCATCACGGCGCTGCTGGCCTGGACCACCTGGGTCACCTTGTCGGTGCTGGCGCTGGCTTCGCGAGCGCGGTCGGCATTGAGCGAGACGGTGGAGGCCATCTGCTCCATGGTGGCCGAGGTTTCCTCGATGGTGGCAGCCTGGCGCGTGGTGCGTTCGGACAGGTCGTTGGCGCCAGAAAGGATTTCGCTGGTGGCGGTCTTTAGGGCGCGCGAGGTGTCGCGCAGTTCGGTGACCATGTCGGCCAGCTTGTCGGCCACGTTGTTTGTCGAGGTCTTGAGGCGGTCAAAGGCCCCGGCATAGGCGCCCAGCATGCGTTGGCGCAGATCGGCGCGGGCCAGGGCGTCAAGCACCTGCTCGGCCTCACCCAGCGCCTCTTCGATAGAGCCGAGCATGGCATTGAGATTGTCGGAAATGCGGTCGATTTCCGGATCGTCATAGCGCTCGTCAATGCGACCGGAGAAGTCGCCCCGCATGGCCTGGGCAATGACCCCGTCGAATGTGGACTGGAAGCGGGCCATCATTTCCGCGCGTGCCTGAGTCTGGCTAACATGGGCAGCCTTTTCGGCTTCGGCCGCGGCCATTTGCTGACCGTTGCTGCGGAATGTCTCAAGCGCGCGTGCCATCTCGCCGAGCTCGTTACGGTCATTGATGCCGGCAATGGCAATCTCGTAATTGCCTTCGACAAGCATACGCATGATCGAGGTCAGATTGGCAAAGGCGCCGCTGAGCCAGCGGGCGGTGATGACTGCCAGCGCGATGCCGGCGATCAGGCCGACAAGGCTGACCCCCACGATAATGTAGAACTGGAGCTGCTGCTGGTCGACGATCTGCGGGCCCAGCGTGCTCTGCGCCTCTTTGGCCCGATCCGACATTTCGTTGTAGAGCACGCTCATCTGTTCCCCCAGCGCACGCAGCTCGCCGGCCTGGGGGATGTCCTGGGCCGGGGTGCCATCGCCAAGGGCGGCGACCAGATCGGTGAAGACCGTGTCATAGGCCTGAGATTGCAGCGTCACCTCATCGATTGCCGCCACGGAGACCGGGTCGTGCAGGAAGAAGGCGTAGCCGTCCGCGTCCGTGGTGCCGACATCCAGGATCATTTCGCGGACCCGCGCCTCGCTGGCGGCAGACGGGGCGCGAAGATAGGTCTCAAAATCCTGCCGCAAGGTCTCCACGTCGCGGACATAGTCATTGATTTCCTGGGATTGCTGGGCCGCAAACTGGTACTGGCCGAACAGGTTTCCGGCCGAGGCCATCATGAAGATCGACATGGCGCCGACGACAAGGATGATGACGGTGACGCCGGCAAAGGCGGCATAGATGCGGGATTTGACGCTGGCAAACAAGGGCATTGGGAATTCTCCGTAGTCGACTCATAAGTTCCACGGAGGCGGCTAATAATTGTTTACCATATGGCCGATGAGCGAACACGGAAGCGTGAGCGGGCGGTTTTTTTGCCGAATGTCCTTTTCCAGAATGGTTGGAACTTGTGTGCCGGCCGCGCGAAGGCGCTTCGCATCTCGAACATGCTGTGCGCTATACGAACAAAGTGCGGATTGCGCCGAAACTTGCCTGTCTGGGCCGCCAAGGGGCTTTAATTTGGTAACAAATGGGCGCTAAAGGTTCGAACCATTCCAAACTGGACGCGGCACAGCGCCGCATCAGGAAAGGCCCCGGAACGCCCCATGTCGGTCAGAGCCCGCCCCACTTCCCCGCATCTGCAAATCTACCGCTGGACCGTCACCATGGCGATGTCCATCATCCACCGTGCCACCGGCATCGCCAATTATGGCGGCATGGCGCTGCTGGCCATCTGGCTGGTTGCCGCGGCCATCGGCCAGGATGCGCTGACCAGCGTCAACTACATCTATGGGAGCTGGTTCGGCCAAGTGGTGCTGTTCGGCTTCACCTGGAGCCTGGTGCATCACATGTGCGGCGGCCTAAGGCATTTCGTCTGGGATTTCGCCGTGATGATGGAGCCGGGCCAGCGCGACAAGATGGCCTGGGCCACGCTCGTCGCCTCGGTGGTCATCACCCTCCTGATCTGGACCGTTTTCGTGTGGATGGCCTGATATGCGTGACACCGTGATAACGACAGAGACCATTGCCGATCCCAAGACCCATTACGGGGATGCCAAGGCCTCGACCCGGCATTTCATCACCCAGCGGCTGACCGGGGCGATCAATATCGCTTTCCTCTTGCTGCTGCTGTTCGTGGTGGTGCGCCTGGCCGGACAGGACCGCGCCGATGTGGTGGGGCTGCTGGGCAATTGGTTTGTCGGCATTCCCTTTGCTGGACTGATCGCGATTGCTGCGATCCATATGCGCAATGGCATGCGCGATACGCTGGAGGATTATCTCCACGGCTCGCTCTATCGTCTGGCCATGCTGCTCAACACGCTGTTCTGCCTTGCCGTGGCGCTTCTGGGCGCCGGCGCCGTGCTCAAAATCGTCTTCTGGGGTTGATCGAAAATGGCTGAATACGAACTGATCGACCACGAATTCGACGTTGTGGTGGTGGGGGCCGGCGGCGCCGGGCTGCGCGCGACGCTGGGCATGGCCGAGCAGGGTTTCAACACTGCCTGCATCACCAAGGTCTTCCCCACGCGCTCGCACACTGTTGCGGCGCAGGGCGGCATTGCCGCTTCGCTGCAGAATATGGGCCCCGATAGCTGGCAGTGGCACATGTACGACACCGTCAAGGGGTCGGACTGGCTGGGCGATAATGACGCCATGGAATATCTGGCGCGCGAGGCTCCGGCGGCGATTTATGAGCTCGAGCATTATGGAGTGCCGTTCAGCCGCACCCAAGAGGGCAAGATCTATCAGCGCCCGTTTGGCGGCCATATGACCGAGTTTGGCGATGGCCCGCCGGTGCAACGTACCTGTGCTGCCGCGGACCGCACGGGCCACGCGATCCTCCATACGCTTTATGGCCAGAGCCTGCGCAATGACGCGCAGTTCTTCATCGAATATTTCGCGCTCGACCTGATCATGGGTGAGAATGGCGAGTGCCAGGGCGTGATGGCCTGGAAGCTCGATGATGGCACGCTGCACCGGTTCCGCGCCAAGATGGTGGTGCTGGCCACCGGCGGCTATGGCCGCTCCTATTTCTCGGCGACTTCGGCCCATACCTGCACCGGCGACGGCAATGGCATGGTGGCGCGCGCCGGCCTGCCACTGCAGGACATGGAATTCGTGCAGTTCCACCCCACCGGCATCTACGGCGCCGGCGTGCTCATTACCGAGGGCGCGCGCGGCGAGGGCGGGTATCTGACCAATTCGGAAGGCGAGCGCTTCATGGAGCGCTACGCCCCCAATGCCAAGGACCTGGCCTCGCGCGACGTGGTCAGCCGCTGCATGACGCTCGAAATCCGCGAGGGCCGGGGCGTGGGCCCCAAGAAGGACCACATTTACCTGCACCTCGATCACCTCGATCCCAAGGTGCTGCATGAGCGCCTGCCGGGCATTACCGAGAGTGCCAAGATTTTCGCCGGGGTGGATCTGACCCGAGAGCCGATCCCGGTGTTGCCGACAGTGCACTACAATATGGGCGGCATTCCTGCGAACTATCACGGCGAAGTGCTCAACCCGACTGCCGACGACCCGAACCGCATCGTGCCGGGTCTGATGGCGGTGGGCGAAGCGGCCTGCGCCTCGGTGCATGGCGCCAACCGGTTGGGTTCGAACTCGCTGACCGACCTCGTGGTGTTTGGCCGCGCCGCCGCCTTGCGGGCCGGCAAGGTGCTCGACAAGGCCGCGCCGGTGCCGGGGATCAACAAGAGCGAGGACGAGAAAATCCTCGCCCGTTTCGACCGGCTCCGCCATGCCAATGGCTCGCAGCCGACCGCCAAGCTGCGCGATGAAATGCAGCACACCATGCAGGCGGACGCCGCCGTGTTCCGCACTTCAGAATCACTCAAGAACGGCGTCAAGGCGATGAGCGAGATCTTTTCTCGCCTCCCCGACGTCAAGGTGACCGACCGCTCGCTGATCTGGAACTCGGACCTGGTGGAGACGCTGGAGCTGGAAAACCTGATGACCTGCGCCATTGCCACGGTTGTGAGCGCCGAGGCCCGCCATGAGAGCCGCGGTGCCCATGCACATGAGGATTTCCCCAATCGCGACGACGTGGAATGGCGCAAGCATACGCTGGCGACAGTGGATGTGGCCTCGGGCGCGGTGGAGCTGGGTTACCGCCCGGTGATCGTAGACCCGCTGACCCCGCTCGAGCAGGGCGGGATCGACCTCAAGAAGATCGCGCCCAAGGCGCGCGTCTACTAGGGGCAGAGCCATGTGCCACCTGTGCGAAGAGCGCAGCTATGACAGTTTCCGGTCGGCGCACCCTGTTCCGGCCGAGCAAGAAAAGGGTGGGCATTTGCAGGCCAGCCCGAAAGCCGGAGCCGATGATGCGAAAGTTTCTCCTGGTATTCAGTCTGGTGGCGTCGAGCACTCTGGCGGTGATGGCGGCCCCGCCAACCGCCGCACAGAAAGATGAATTCTATGCCGTCTGCGTGGGCATTTCTCAGAATGCCGAGTTGTGCCGCTGCAAGGCGGATGCGGCCATGACCCTGATCGACGAGCGCTTCATGGGCGTGGTGATCGCCTCGATGAAGGGCGGGTCGCCTGCCGCCGCCGATTATGATGCCTACAATACCTACGTCGCCCGGTCGAACCAGGTCTGCAAGCCGAACTACTGAGCCGGTGACACCAGAAATGCCTTGGGGTCCGCGACCCCGATGTTGAGAAGGAAAGAGCGAGAAAATGGCCGAACTGACGTTGCGCAAGGCCGATCAGCCGCAGAAGGGCAAGACCTGGCCCAAGCCGGAAGGGGCGACGCGCCTGCGCGAATTCCATATCTATCGCTATGATCCGGACAAGGCGGACAATCCGCGGATCGACACCTATTTTGTCGACCTCGACAATTGCGGGCCGATGATCCTGGATGCCCTGCTCTATATCAAGAACAACACCGACCCGACCCTGACGCTCAGGCGCTCTTGCCGCGAGGGCATTTGCGGGTCCTGCTCTATGAATATCAACGGGCTCAACACCCTGGCCTGCACCAAGGGCATGGACGACAGCTCCGGCCCGATCAAGATCTACCCGCTGCCGCATATGCCGGTGGTCAAGGACCTGGTGCCGGACCTGACCAATTTCTATGCCCAGCACCGGGCCATAGAGCCCTGGCTCAAGACCACCTCGCCCACGCCGGAAAAGGAATGGACACAGTCGGTCGAAAACCGCGCCAAGCTCGACGGGCTCTATGAGTGCATTTTGTGTGCCTGCTGCTCGACCTCCTGCCCGTCCTATTGGTGGAATGGCGAGAAATATCTGGGCCCCGCGGCGTTGCTGCAGGCCTATCGCTGGCTGATCGACAGCCGTGATGAAACCCAGCCCGAACGTCTCGACAACCTCGAAGACCCTTTCAAGCTCTATCGCTGCCACACCATCATGAACTGCGCCAAGGTCTGCCCCAAGGGGCTGAACCCGGCCAAGGCGATCGCACAGATCAAGAAGATGATGGTGGAGCGCAAGGCTGCCTGATCGGCCGACCAGCGCTGACACAAGAAACGGCGGGGTTCAGCCCCGCCGTTTTTGCATTCAGTGGCTTGATTGCCTTAGCGCAGCGTGATCTTGCCGGCCTCGAACAGGGCCCGGCAATCGGCGGCGTCGCGTTCGCTGTCGCTGTCGAGCAGCGTTGTCGCCGTGCCCGGACCTTCAAAGCGCGGATCATCGCAAATATCGTCATCGGCATAGGACGAGCTGTTGTCGCCAAACACCACGCCACTGCTGTCATAGGGGGCGCCAAGCACATAGTCGGGCATATAGACCGGCTTGATGGAAACCTCGCCATTGGCTTCAAGGTTCTGGCAGTCGGTGGCATCGGCCATCACGTCGGTGCTGGACAGCTTCTTGGCCATGCCAGGGCCGGTGAAGCGCCAGTCATCGCATTGGCCGTCATTGGCCCATTCGGAGGTGTCCGAACCATAGTCGAAGGCACCGACCGCGCCGGCGGTGGATTTCAGCGTGGCGGTGCCGGCCAGGAACGCAGCGCGGCAATCGCTGGCATCATGCAGGCGGTCGGCATCGATCGGGTCGGTGACCACGCCAGGGCCGGTGAAGTCGGGGTCGTCGCATTCCCCGTCATTGGCCCAGGTGCCGCTATCATCACCAAAATCGATGCGGGCGGCGATCTGTTCGAGCATGCTGGCCGGAACCGTGGTGACCGGTGCGGTGACCGGAGGGGCATCGGGGTCGGCCAGGGTGATGGTGCCATCTTCATAGGCCTGTCGGCAGTCTGTGGCGTCGCGCAGGATGTTGGTGTCTGAGAGCTCACTGGCCATGCCATCTCCGGCAAAGCGCGGATCGTCGCATTCCAGGTCGTTGGCCCATTCAGAGGTGTCATCGCCAAAGTCGATATCGCCCAGCATGGCCGGATCGCTTTCGCCCACCAGGGTGATGTTGCCTGCCTCATAGGCGGCGCGGCAGTCCGTGGCGTCGCGTCCGATATCGATGTCTTCGAGCTCGATGGCCATGGCTGAGCCGGCAAAGCGCGGGTCGTCGCACTCGCCATCCCTGGCCCAATCGGACGTATCATCGCCAAAGTCGATGGCGGAGATATCGGCGCTGTCGCCGGTGTCCGGCGCGGTCAGGGTGATGGAGCCGGCCTCGAACAAGGTCCGGCAATCGGTGGCATCGCGCGCGAGGTCTGCGTCGACCAGTTCGCTGGCCATCCCCTCGCCGGCAAAGCGCGGATCGTCGCATTCGCCATCATTGGCCCATTGTGAGCTGTCGTTGCCGAAGTCGATATCGCCGGCCGATTGCGCCAAGGCCGGCGCTGACAGGCCCGCAACCAGGATCAGGATCAGGCCGGACGCGGCCAACCCCTTGTTGATTGTGCGCATTGCTCATTCTCCCTCAACGCGTTTGCCACCCTGTTCTGCGCACCTTAACGCGGCTTTGTGGCGGCCAGAAGTGCTAAAGCTCGGCCAGCCTGGCGCGATTGGCCGTTTCGCGCCGGGCGAACAGCCAGGAGCCGGCCAGCACCATGGCCGTGCCAGCAGCGTGGAACAGGGTGAATTCCTCGCCCAGGATGAAAACGGCCAGGACGATGGTGACGATCGGGCCGAATGAGGCGGTCGACGAGGTCGCGCGGGCGCCAATGCGGGCAATGCCGGCATTGAGCAGGAAAGAGGGCAGGACAGTGCCGAAAATGCCCAGCATCAGACCGAGAAACCAAACCTCGGCATTGTAGTGGAAATAGCTTTGCGCCCCGTCGACCACCAGGCTCTGGCCAATGGCGAGCAAAGCGGCGGTCGACATGCCGATGCAGGTGAACAGGGCCGAGCCCAGAACCAGCATCTGCCGCTTGGCCAGGTGCTGGTATAAAGCGAAGGTGATGGCCGATCCCAGCACCAGGGCGGTGCCAACAAACAGGCCTTCGGGCCGCACGGTGAGGTTCCAGGCAAAGATCACCAGCAGGCCGCCATAGCTCAGGCCCATGGCCGGCAGCAGGTTCCAGCTCATGCGGTCGCCAAAGAACAGCACGCCAAAGAGCAGCACAAAGAATGGATAGGTGAACAGCACCAGCCGCTCATACTGGGCGGTGACAAAGGCCAGGCCAGCAAAATCGAGATAGCTGGCGACATAATAGCCCAGTATGCCGACTGCCATGGTGGCGAGCAGGCGCTTTGGCGTGATCAGAGGCCGCAATTGCGGATTGCGCCGCAACAAAGAGAGCAGGATCACCAGATAGACCGGCAGGGCCACCAGCATGCGCAGGGCCAGCGTGGCCTCGGTCGAAACGCCCTGGGCGAAGGCTAGCTTGATGAAGATGCCCTTGGTGGAGAACAGGGCGGCCCCGACAAAGGCCAGGCCATAGCCGATCGTGTCGATGGCAGGTGCGGTGCTGGTCGGTCCGGTGGGCATCGGAGAAAGTCCTTTGACCCAGCATTAGGCTGCGCCCCCGCGCTTTGAAAGCCGGATCGCGGCAAATCCGTCTACTCGGGTTCAGCCGCGCGGATGGGCCTTGGCATAGCTCTCAAGCAGGTGCTCGGTATCGACGGCGGTATAGATCTGGGTGGTCGAGAGACTGGCATGGCCCAGCAATTCCTGAATGGCGCGCAGATCGCCGCCCTTGCCCAGCAGGTGCGTGGCGAAGGAATGCCGGAGCGCGTGGGGTGTGGCCGAGGGCGGCAGGCCCAGGGCCCCGCGCAACTGGGCCATGCGCAACTGGATCAGCCGGGGCGAGAGCACACCGCCGCGCACGCCGCGGAACAGGGGCTCTTCCGGCCAGAGCTTGAACGGCGCCAGCGAGAGGTAGCTGTCGATGGCCTGCCGGACCGGGGCGATCAGCGGTACCATGCGCACCTTGCCGCCCTTGCCGGTGACCCGAAGCGTATCGGCTTCCAGATCCGCCTTGGTCAGCGCCAGAGCCTCTGAGATACGCAGGCCTGCGCCATAGCAAAGCGAAATGACGGCCATGTCGCGCGCTGAAACCCAGGGGCGGTCTTCGATCTCGTCGGTGGTGGCAATGGTCTTTTTTGCTTCCACCACGCTCAAGGCCTTGGGCAGGGAGCGCGGGCTTTTCGGGGTACGAATGACATTGAGCGCGTCACTGGCCAGTGTGCCCTCGCGCTCGAGAAAACCGAAAAAGCTCTTGAGGGCCGAGAGTACGCGCGCCAGGGAGCGCGAGCCCAGGCTTTCGCTGCGGCGTCTGGCCATGAAGGCGCGAATATCGGCGCCGCGTAGCGTCTTGAGAGAATCAAGTGTCACCGGCCCGCCCATATGGCCGGAGAGAAAGCCCATGAACTGGCCCAGATCCCGGCCATAGGCCTCAAGCGTCTTGGGCGCCAGACGCCGCACCGACCCCAATTCGCGCAGCCAGGCGTCGATACGGGCGCGGACAAATTCATCGGTGGCAAAGGCGCTGTCGGTCATACAGGCCAGTCTGCGCCAGTCATGGTGAATGCCGCCTCAATATTCATGGTAAACCTGGACTTAACCTTGATAGCAATATTGTAGCGCGCAAAGACAGGAGGATTGCCATGGGTGCGCGTCTTTATTTCGGTGTCCTCGTTGCTGCAGTCATGGCCGTTCCCGCGAGCGCTGTGGATCTAGGATTTTACGATCCCCAGTTCTCTGGCGGTTCAGGCATGCCGCCTCACGGCGGCAAGACGGTGGCGGCCGAATCAGTGGATGGCACCCTGCGGCTTCGGGCCAGTCTGGGCGCGACCTATCTTGAGGGCAATGAATTCGTCTATGCAGGTGACTACCGGGTCAGCAAGCTGATCTGGCAGACCACGGCGCCGATCCTGCGTGGCAGTGTTTCAGCCGATCTGGGGCATGGCATCAGCATTTCAGCGGAGGGGAGCGCTGCCATACGGGGAAACTCCCACATGGTGGATTATGACTGGCTTGCAGGTGACGACACTTTCGAAAACTGGACGCACCGGTCCGAGCATCCCGATACCCATCTCGCCCATTTCTGGACGGGTTCGGCCAGCATTGGCTACGAACTTGCCAATGTCCAGGATGCGGTCATCCGCATGCATGGCGGTTTTCAATATACCGATGTGAAGTGGGACGCCTTTGGCGGCTCATATGTTTACAGCACCAGCGGGACCTTGCGCGACGACATCGGCAATTTTGCTGATGGGGCGCCGGCCATTTCCTATCGGCAGCAAATGCCTGAGGTCTTTGTCGGCGTCGATGGCGAGCAATATTATGGCAAGCTTCGCGTCGGCGGCCTGATGCGAGCCGGCCTGGTGGTGGGGGCGGTTGCCACGGACGACCACTGGATGCGCGATCTGCGCTTCACCGACACAATCTATGTCCAGCCTTCGGTGGAGCTGGGCCTGGACGCAGGCTATGCACTCGGGCCAATGGCCGAGTTGACCCTGGCCGGGCGGTTCAAGCACATGTTCGAGCAGCGCGGCGATACCGCGATCTACAATACCGTTGCAGGCACGACCGCCCATTCCAGCAATGGTGCGGCGGCCTCCTTTACCCAACTCGACATCTCCGCCGGCCTGCGCGCGCGCTTCTGAGATCGGATCCTGACGGTTTGGCTTTGGCCGAATCGGCTCCTGCCCCTATCTATGGGCCAGGAGAACGGAACGCGCACAAATGATCGATCGTCCGGATATAGTCGCAGTGATGGTGGGGGTGGCCGTGGAGGGCCCCTATAGCTATCGCGTGCCCGAAGGGATGAGCGTTGAGCGCGGCTCCATCGTGGCCGTGCCGCTAGGCCCGCGGCTGATCCTGGGGGTGGTCTGGGGACCGCCCAAGGACATGATTGCCCATAACCGGTTGCGCGAGATTGCCCAGGCCTATGATGTGCCGCCGCTGTCCGAAGAATTGCTCAAACTGGTCGATTGGGTGGCGCGCTATACGCTGACGGCACCGGGGCAGGTGTTGCGCGGGGTGTTGCGCTCGCCCGAGGCGCTCGATCAACCCAAGCCGATGATCGCCTATCGGCGCACCGGGCATGAGCCGGAAAAGCTGACGCCGGCGCGCCTGCGCGTGCTCGATTGCCTGATGGATGACATGGCCTGGCCAAAGCCGGCGCTGCTCGGGGCCAGCGGGGTGTCGAGCTCGGTGGTCGACGGGCTGGCGCGGGCGGGGGCGATCGAAAAGATCGAAATGCCGCCGCCACCGGTGGTGATGCCGCCGGACCCGGACGACAATCCGGCACAGCTCAACCCCGAACAGCAAGAGGCGCTCGATCAGATCCTGGCGCTCGACGCGCAGGCATTCGGGGTAGCGCTGCTCGATGGGGTGACCGGGGGCGGCAAAACCGAAGTGTTTTTCGAGGCGGTGGCCGATACGCTCCGCGCCGGGCGGCAGGCGCTGGTGCTGCTGCCCGAGATTGCCCTGACCAACACCTTTATTGACCGCTTTACCCGGCGCTTCGGGACCCGGCCGGCCGAATGGCATTCGGACATGACCCCGGCACAGCGGGCCAAGGTGTGGCGCGGGGTGCTCGATGGCACGGTGCGGGCGGTCGTGGGCGCACGTTCGGCGTTGTTCCTGCCGTTCCGCGAACTGGGGCTGATGGTGCTCGATGAGGAGCATGACGGCGCCTACAAGCAATCGGACGGCTTTACCTATCACGCGCGCGACATGGCCATCGTGCGGGCCAATTTGGCGAAGGCCCGGGTGGTGCTGTCTTCGGCCACCCCATCGGTGGAATCGCGCAACAATGCCAATCACGGGCGCTATGCCCATGTGACACTGGAAGCCCGGTTTGCCGAAGCGGCCATGCCTGACGTGACGGCCATCGACATGCGCACCGACGGGCCGGAAAAGGGCGAGTGGATTGCGCCCGCCTTGGCCAGGGAAGTGTTTGCGGCGCTCGACCGGGGTGAGCAGGCATTATTGTTTCTCAATCGGCGGGGTTATGCACCACTGACTTTGTGCCGCTCCTGCGGGCATCAATATCAATGCCCGGACTGTTCGAGCTGGATGGTGGAGCATCGGTTTCGCGGCGTCTTGATGTGCCACCATTGCGGGCACGAAATGCGCACGCCCAAGGTGTGTGGGGAATGTGGGGATGCCGAGAGCCTGGTCGCGGTGGGGCCGGGTGTCGAGCGGGTTGCCGAAGAGGCGGCGGCGCGTTTTCCGGATGCGCGGCGCGTGCTGCTTTCCACCGATATGGGCAGCCACGCCCAGTTGCGCGAGCGGTTTTCGGAAATCGAGCGGGGCGAGTATGACCTGATCATTGGCACCCAGCTCGTCTCCAAGGGTCACCATTTCGAAAAGCTCTCGGTGGTGGGTGTGCTCGATGCCGATCTGGGGCTGGCGCATGGCGATCCGCGCGCTGCGGAGAAGACGTTTCAGATTTTGACGCAGGTGGCCGGGCGCGCCGGGCGCGCCTCGCGGCACGGCAAGGCGTTCCTGCAGACCTATCATCCCGACCATCCTGTGATGAAGGCGATGGTGTCCGGCGACCGCGAAGCGTTTTACGCCCAGGAATTGCTGGCGCGCGAGGCCGGTGGCATGCCTCCGTTCGGGCGGCTGGCAGCGTTGATCGTGTCGGCCAATGAACAGCAGACGGCGATGGCCTATGCGCGGACCCTGCTATCGGCCGCTCCGATGGCTGGAGGGGTGCGGCTGTTCGGGCCCGCGGATGCGCCCGTGGCCATGATCAGGGGACGGCATCGCGTGCGGCTCCTGGCCCAGTCAGGCAAGGATTTTGATCTTTCGGGCTATGTGCGGTTCTGGCTGAACAACGCCGATAAGCCCAAGGGGGATCTGAAAGTACAGGTCGATATCGACCCGATGAGCTTTATGTAGCAGGTGCCGGGGCGGGTTTTGTGCCATTCGGACTTGGGTCTCGTGGCCTCCTCACCTCAAATCGCGCCACTGGCCCGATTTGCCCTTCGGGACAACTCGGAGAGTGCGACACTTTCGACATGGTCGAATCCGTGCCCGGAGCCTTGCGTGGCGCGCGTGGCTTGTGATAGAGCGGGCGCGACTTTCAAGGGGTCCGGCTCGCGGCCCGTTTCCGAGCACGTCCAAGCGTTCATAAGCCGTCCGGGTTTCGGTCAACGAAGCCAAAAAAGAGGATCGGCCAACAAGAGGGTGAAGCGGCATTGGCAGCGCAGAATTCAGTGCTTACCCAGATTGCGCGGCCATATGCGTCGGCGCTGTTTGACCTCGCACAGAGCGAGAACCAGTTGGCTTCGGTGGAAACCGGGCTATCCGACATCTCCCGACTGATCGGCGAAAGCGACGACTTTTCCCGCTATCTTCGCTCCCCGGTGATTTCCGGCGACGTGAAAGCTGCGGCACTCGATGCCATTCTGGGCAAGGCTCAGGTCAATCCGTTGCTGGCCAATTTCCTGCGCCTGGTGGCCAAGAATTCCCGCCTGTTCGCTCTGGACACTATCATTGTGGTGTTCCGCGAGCTGGCCGCTGCCGCCCGCGGTGAAGCCACGGCTGACGTCACCTCTGCGGCGCCACTGACGGATGCACAGGCCAAGGCCCTGGGCGAAACGCTCAAGGCCAAGCTGGGCAAGACCGTGACACTCAATCAATTCGTCGATCCCTCGCTGATCGGTGGCCTTCAGGTGAAGGTCGGCAGCCAGATGATCGATAGCTCACTCAAGACAAAACTCGCTGCGATGAAAATCGCCATGAAAGAGGTCGGATAATGGACATCAAAGCCGCGGAAATTTCTGCGATCCTCAAGGACCAGATCAAGAATTTCGGCCAGGAAGCCCAGGTTTCCGAAGTTGGTCAGGTGCTCTCCGTCGGTGACGGTATTGCCCGCGTCTATGGCCTCGACAATGTGCAGGCCGGCGAGCTCGTCGAATTCCCCGGCGGCGTCAAGGGCATGGCCCTGAACCTTGAAGTGGACAATGTCGGTGTCGTGATTTTCGGCAACGACCGCGCCATCAAGGAAGGCGATGTCGTCAAGCGCACCGGCGCCATCGTGGACACCCCGGTTGGTCCGGGCCTGCTTGGCCGCGTGGTCGATGGTCTGGGCAACCCGATCGACGGCAAGGGCCCGATCGAGCACACCGAGCGCCGCCGCGTTGACGTGAAGGCTCCCGGCATTCTGCCGCGCAAGTCGGTGCATGAGCCGATGTCGACCGGCCTCAAGGCCATCGACGCGCTGATCCCGATCGGCCGCGGCCAGCGCGAGCTGGTGATTGGTGACCGCCAGACCGGCAAGACCGCCATCATTCTCGACACCTTCCTGAACCAGAAGCCGGCCCATGACGCCGACGCATCGGACACCGACAAGCTGTTCTGCATCTATGTCGCTGTGGGCCAGAAGCGCTCGACGGTTGCCCAGTTCGTCAAGCAGCTCGAAGAAGCCGGCGCGCTGCAGTATTCGGTGGTGATTGCCGCGACTGCTTCGGAAGCCGCGCCGATCCAGTATATCGCGCCGTTCACCGGCTGCGCGATCGGCGAGTGGTTCCGCGACAATGGCAAGCATGCCGTGATCGCCTATGACGATTTGACCAAGCAAGCCGTTGCGTACCGTCAGCTTTCGCTGCTGCTGCGCCGTCCGCCGGGCCGCGAAGCCTATCCGGGTGACGTGTTCTACCTGCACTCCCGTTTGCTCGAACGCGCCGCCAAGATGAACGAGGACCATGGTCTTGGTTCGCTGACTGCACTGCCGGTCATTGAAACCCAGGCCAACGACGTGTCGGCCTATATCCCGACCAATGTGATCTCGATCACCGACGGCCAGATCTTCCTGGAGACCAACCTGTTCTTCCAGGGTATCCGCCCGGCCGTGAACGTGGGTCTTTCGGTGTCCCGCGTGGGCGGTTCGGCCCAGATCAAGGCGATGAAGCAGGTGGCAGGCTCGCTCAAGGGCGAACTCTCGCAGTATCGCGAAATGGCCGCCTTCGCCCAGTTCGGTTCGGACCTTGATGCTGCCACCCAGCGCATGCTGAACCGCGGTGCCCGTCTGACCGAGCTGCTCAAGCAGCCGCAGTTCAGCCCGCTCAAGACCGAAGAACAGGTCGCGGTGATCTTTGCCGGTAGCCAGGGCTATCTCGACACCATTCCCGTGAACAAGGTGCAGGATTTCGAAAAGCACGTGCTTTCGAACATGCGCTCCAAGCACGCTGATCTCTTGAAGACCATCGCCACCGAAAAAGCCTTGAGCGATGATACCCGCGCCAAGCTGAAGTCGGCTCTGGACGAAATCAAGAAGACCTACGCGGCTTAAGCCCTGAAGGAGACGACAGGCAATGCCGTCGCTAAAGGACCTAAAAAACAGGATCGACTCGGTCAGATCGACCCAGAAGATCACCAAGGCCATGCAGATGGTCGCGGCGGCAAAGCTCCGTCGCGCCCAGGAAGCAGCCGAGGCCGCTCGCCCCTATGCCGAGCGCATGGGCAAGGTCTTGGCCGCGCTTGGCGCAGTCTATGATGGACAGGAAAACGCCCCGGTGCTGCTTGGCGGCACGGGCAAGGATCAGGTGCATTTGCTGGTGGTTGCCACCGGTGAGCGCGGTCTGGCCGGCGGTTTCAACTCGTCGATCGCGCGCCTGGCCCGAGACCATGCCCAAAAGCTCATCGCCCAGGGCAAGACCGTCAAGTTCCTGACCGTGGGCCGCAAGGGCCACGATATCCTGCGCCGGCAATATCCGGAATTGATCGTGGACACGTTCAACTTCCGTGAAGTCAAGCAGGTGGGCTTCACCCAGGCCCAGCAGGTCGCCGACAAGGTGCTCGAGCTGTTTGCCGCCGGTGAGTTCGACGTCGCCACGCTGTTCTTTGCCAAGTTCGGTTCGGTGATCAGCCAGGTGCCGACGGCCCATCAGCTCATTCCGGCCAAGCTGGAAAAGGTCGAGGCCGAGGGTGACGTCAACACCCCCGCCGTGCCTTACGAATATGAGCCGAGCGAAGAAGCGATTGTCGAAGACCTGTTGCCGCGCAACATTTCCGTGCAGGTGCTGCGTGCCCTGCTCGAAAACAGCGCTTCGTTCTACGGTGCGCAGATGTCCGCGATGGACAATGCGACCCGCAATGCCGGCGAAATGATCAACAAGCTGCAGCTGAGCTATAACCGCCAGCGGCAAGCCCAGATCACCAAAGAACTCATCGAAATCATCTCGGGCGCGGAAGCGCTCTAACCCATCAGCGAGGACGAACAAATGGCAGAGAAAAAGGCCGGTCGCGTTTCGCAGGTCATTGGCGCCGTCGTTGACGTGGTGTTCGACGATCACCTGCCCGCCATCCTGAACGCACTTGAAACCAACAATAATGGCCAGCGCCTGGTGCTCGAAGTGGCCCAGCACCTGGGCGAGAACGCCGTGCGTACCATTGCCATGGACACGACCGAAGGTCTGGTTCGCGGCACCGAAGTCACCGATCTGGGCATGGCCATCTCGGTGCCGGTAGGCGAAGCGACCCTCGGGCGCATCATGAATGTTATCGGTGAGCCGATCGACGAAGCCGGTCCGATCACGGGCGAAGCGATCCGCGAGATCCACCAGGAAGCGCCGACTTTTGCCGAACAGAACCCCGAAAGCGAGGTTCTGGTCACTGGCATCAAGGTGGTCGATCTGATCGCGCCTTACGCCCGTGGTGGCAAGATTGGTCTGTTCGGTGGTGCCGGCGTGGGCAAGACCGTGCTGATCCAGGAACTGATCAACAACGTCGCCAAGGCGCATGGTGGGTATTCGGTGTTTGCCGGCGTGGGTGAACGCACCCGTGAAGGCAACGATCTTTACCACGAAATGATCGAATCGGGCGTGAACAAGGACCCCAAGGAGCATGGTGGTTCGGCCGCCGGCTCCAAGTGTGCCCTGGTGTTCGGCCAGATGAACGAGCCTCCGGGCGCCCGTGCCCGCGTGGCGCTGACCGGCCTGACCGTTGCCGAGCAGTTCCGTGACCAGGGCCAGGACGTGCTGTTCTTCGTGGACAACATCTTCCGCTTCACCCAGGCCGGTGCCGAAATGTCGGCTCTGCTGGGTCGTATCCCCTCTGCCGTGGGCTATCAGCCGACGCTGTCGACCGACATGGGCGCGATGCAGGAACGCATCACCACCACCACCAAGGGTTCGATCACCTCGATCCAGGCTGTGTATGTGCCCGCTGACGACTTTACCGACCCGGCGCCGGCTACCACCTTCAGCCACCTGGACGCGACCACTGCCCTGAACCGTGCCATCTCGGAAAAGGGCATCTACCCCGCCGTGGACCCGCTGGCGTCCAACTCGCGTATCCTGGATCCGCAGGTCGTGGGTCAGGAGCACTATGATGTGGCCCGCGCCGTGCAGGCCATCCTGCAGAAGTACAAGGCCCTGCAGGACATCATTGCTATCCTGGGCATGGACGAGCTGTCCGAAGAGGACAAGCTGACTGTGGCCCGCGCCCGCAAGATCGAGCGCTTCATGAGCCAGCCCTTCGACGTGGCAGAAGTGTTCACCGGCGCGCCAGGCGTGTTCGTGTCGCTCGAAGACACCATCAAGGGCTTCAAGGGCCTGGTCGAAGGCGAATATGACCATCTGCCCGAAGCTGCCTTCTACATGGTCGGCACGATTGAAGACGCCGTTGCCAAGGCACAGAAGCTGGCCGCCCAGGCTGCCTAATTGAGGCGCGGGGCCGCCTGGCGGCCCCGGCACATCAGTTGTGATGGAGCTCGGCATCGCCCGGGCTCCACTGCCAAAGGACCAAGAGAATGGCTGAAGGCCTCAAGATCGAGATCGTGTCGCCAGAGCGGCTGGTGCTGTCCGAAACCGTTGTATCGGTCACTGTGCCGGGCACGGAAGGCTATTTCACGGTCATGGACGACCATGCGCCGTTCATGACCACGCTCAAGCCCGGCTTCATCACCGTGACCAAGTCGGGGAGCGCGGCTGACGTCTATTTCGTCAAGGGCGGCTTTGCCGATGTGTCGGCCGCGGGGCTGACTATTCTGGCCGAGCAGTCGGTGCCGTTCGCCGAGTTCGACCATGGCGATCTGCAGGCGCAGATCAAGGCGGCCGAGGAAGAGCTCAGCCGCGCGGCAACGCCGGAAGACAAGTCCTATGCCCAGGAAGTGGTGTCGGCGCTTCTGAACCTGGCCATCGAATCCCAGCATATCGACGGCGCGCACGTTCACTAAACGGCTCACATCGAACGATAATTCCCAGGCCGTCCCAGATTTTGGGGCGGCTTTTTGCATGTGAAATGAGCACTGCGCACAATCATTATGCAAGTCATTGATATGGCAGGAGTTTTTTCTGCCATAAACCAGTGATTAACGCTTCGGGCGCACTCTTGCCGCCGATTGGTGGATGCCGGACAGAAGTCCGGTCTGCGGGGACAAGAAAATGACCAAGCTACTGGGCAATCTGCGCCTGACCTTTGCCATCTCCGGCCTGACCATTGGGGCCATAGTCTTTGCCATAGCCGCCGTATTGGTCAGCCTGTTTGTCAGCCTGAGCGGATCGGTCGAACGGGACGCCACGGCGGCGCTGACCAATACAACGCGCATCGCGGCGCAGATTTTCCAGGTCAACCTCCCCAGTCTGGAGGTGAGCGTCGGGGAGGGGGGCAATGTCGAAGCATTGACGGCCCGCAATATGCCTCGTTTCCGCAACCACAATGTCATCGACGCAGTAGCCGGCGTTTCCGGCGCGCATGTGGCGGTCTATGTATTCGACCCCGAGGTCAGCCCGGACTTCCTGGTCGGCAGCACCAGTCTCGCCGATGCTGCGGGCGAGCGCGTCATGGACATGCCCATCGTGGCGGGGACGACGCTGTTCGACACGCTGAGCGCCAATCAGTCGGTTCGTGATGAGACCATTGTCGATGGCCGGGACCATCTGGTGCGTTACGAACCAATTGCAACGGGTGAAGGCGTGGTCATCGGCGCGCTCATGGTGCTGGTGGACAAGGCGCCGTTCGAGGCGTTGCTGTCGCAGACCATGCTGGTGCTGGGTGGCACGAGCCTGCTGGCGGTCATTCTGGTGGCCCTTATTGCCCTATGGGCCGCGCGGCTGGTCATCCGACCGATTCCGCATCTGGCCGCGGCCATGGACACGATTGCCGAAGGCGACCTGGATGCGGTGGTCCCCTACACCGAGCGGCGCAATGAAATCGGCGCGATGGCGCGGGCTGTGGAAGTGTTCCGCAGCAATGGCACGGAAAAGGCCGCGCTGGACGCGCAGGCCCGCCAGCACATGGCGGAGGCCGCCGATCATACGGGGCAATTGCAGGCCATTTCGCGCAGCCAGATCGTTGTCGAGTTCGATCTCGACGGCACCGTGCTGACGGCCAATGACAACTTCCTCGAGCTGCTGGGGTATCGGCTGGACGATGTGGCCGGGCGGCCCAATGCGCTTTTCCTGTTCGATGCCGATCCGGCCAGCAGCGCCTACAAGGATTTCTGGCGCGAGCTGGCCTCCGGTGCCTTCAAGAGCGGCGAGTATCGCCGTCGCGCCAGGGATGGCCGGGAAGTGTGGATCCAGAGCACGTTCACGCCCATCAGCGATACTGATGGCGTGCCCTACAAGATCGTGCAATTCGCGACCGATGTGACGGCACGCAAGCAGTCGGTGGCCACCATTGGCGCCGGTCTGAAAGGCCTGGCCGGGGGTGATCTCACTCATACGATCGACCATGCATTCCCGCCCGAGTTCGAAGACCTGCGGGTCGCTCTCAATGGCACGATCACCCGATTTGCCGAGGTGGTTGGACAGTTGCGGTTGACCACACGCTCGCTGCGGACCGCCAGCGGCGAGCTGCTGAGCGGCGCCAACGACCTCAGCGAGCGCACAACACGCCAGGCAGCGACCATCGAGGAAACCTCGGCGGCGATGGAAGAACTGGCTGGAACCGTGGCCAGCAATGCGGGCATGGCCGAGGAAGCTGCCGGCAAGGCGGAAACCGTGGCCAAGGCTGCAGCCGAGAGCGGCGCGGTGATGGGTGAAGCGACAGGCGCGATGGAGCGAATCACCCAGTCCTCAGCCAAGATCTCCAACATTATCGGCATGATCGACGATATTGCCTTCCAGACGAACCTGTTGGCGCTGAACGCTTCGGTGGAGGCGGCGCGGGCTGGTGACGCAGGCAAGGGCTTTGCGGTGGTGGCCGTGGAAGTGCGGCGCCTGGCGCAATCGGCGGCTCAGGCGTCGTCCGAGGTCAAGGCGCTGGTGGAAAAGAGCGCCGACGAGGTCAAGGGCGGTTCAAGCCTGGTCGCCGCGGCCGGCGAGCGGCTCAAGTCGATGCTTGATGCGGTTGAGGAGAACAGCGCGCTGGTGCGGACTATCGCCAGGGCGAGCCGGGAGCAGGCCGCCTCGATCGAGGAGGTCAATACGGCGGTGCGCACGCTCGATCAGATGACCCAGCACAATGCGGCGCTGGTGGAACAGACCAATGCGGTGATTGCCCAGGCCGAAGGGCAGACGCAGACGCTGGACAGCATTGTCGATATCTTCCAGCTTGAGGATGTTACCGATCAGCCAGAGACGGGGGCGCCCCGCCGGGCGGCTTAGTTCCGCTATTGCTGGAGTGCGGCATCCACCAGGGCCCGCGCATGCAGATCGGTGGTGTCATAGGTGGGAAGGGTGCTGGTCGCGTCGTCGATCAGCATGCCGATTTCTGTACAGCCCAGAATGACCGCCTGGGCGCCGCGCGCGGCCATGCGGTCAATTGCCGCCTGGTAGATCCGGCGTGACTCCTCTCGGACAATGCCCTTGCACAATTCCTCGTAGATGATGCCGTTGAGATTGGTGTGATCCACCTCGGGCACCAGCACATTGAGGCCGTGACTGACCAGGCGCTGCTTGTAGAAATCCATTTCCATGGTGAAGCGGGTGCCGAGCAGGCCCACCGTGTCATAGCCGTCGCCGAGCAGGGCCTGGGCGGTCGGGTCGGCAATGTGAATGAAGGGCGTGCCGACCCCTTCGAGCATGATATCGGACACCACATGCATGGTGTTGGTGGCGAGCCCCAGCACCTCTGCACCGGCGCGCACCAGGCCCTGGGCAAACGTGTTCAGCTGCCGTCCGGCAGCATCCCAATTGCCCGCAGACTGCATTTCGGCAATCGGGGCGAAGTCGACCGAGTGCATGATGACAGGCGCCGAATGCAGCCCGCCCAGCCGCCGCGCCGTTTCCTGGTTGAGAATGCGATAATAATGGGCGCTGGATTCCCAGCTCATGCCGCCGATCAGGCCGATGGTCTTCATGGGCTAGGCTCACACATGGGTAAAGCGTTGCGGGATGTCGCGAAAGGCCTCAACCACCTTTTCATAGGCGGGCCGCTTGAACGGCACAATGAGGCTGGGCGCGCGGCTCAGCTTCTCCCACCGCCAGGCATTGAACTCGGGTGGATGCTTGCCGCCGGCCGGCTCGGCAACGTCGATCTCGCTCTCATCGCCGGTAAAGGCAAAGGCAAACCAGCGCTGGCGCTGGCCGCGATACTTGCCTTTCCAGGCCTTGCCCAAAACGTCGTCCGGCAGGTCGTAATAGATCCATTCCGGCGCCTCGGCGAGCAGGCTCACCGAGGTCATATTGGTTTCTTCGTGCAATTCGCGCAGAGCCGCCCCCAGCGGATCCTCACCCTTGTCGATGCCACCCTGAGGCATTTGCCAGGCCGAACCGTGGGCCGCAGACTGGTCCGGGTCGCCCGCGCTCTTGCGGTGCCCCATGAACACATTGCCATGGGCATTGAACACGGCAATGCCCACGCAGTCGCGATAGGGCAGGGCGTTTCGATCAGGCGGGGTGTCGGACATGTTGGTCGGGCCTTTATCTGTCGCATACGCTGGTCGAACGACCGGCGGTCGCCCAAGCGGCGTCATGCGCTATTGCATCAGCGCGCTGGCCGGAACCAGCGCAATGCCCTTGGCATCGAGCTCGCGCGACCATTCGGAGACGGCCTGCACCGATATGGGCAGGGCGCTGATAATACCAAGGGCGCTGCCAGTATCCATGGCCTGGGCCTCAAGGCTGGCAAGTGCTGAGAGAATGGATGCGCGAGCCGGATTGGCGTCGATCACTTGGCCCGCACGGCCAAAGGGCACATTGTTGGCGCCGGCGAGCTGGGCGGCGACCGAGCGGTTCGACGAGCCGTCGTCAAGATAGCCCAGCCCCCGGGCGCCGAGCTCTTCCATGATCGGCGCCATGTCGGTGGCCGAGGCGGTAAAGCGCGCACCCATATTGTTGATGACCCCGAAATAGCCGCCGAAACGGGCCATCAGCCAGAACAGTTTTTCGAGATTGTCGCGCGGCGTCTCGCCGGTCAGGATGGTGTGCGGGCCGGGATCGTTCTGCGGATAGTCGAAGGGCTCGAGGGGAATCTCGAGCATGACTTCGTGGCCCGCCGTACGTGCGGCGGCCACCGTGCTGGGCAGGGAGCGGCCATAGGGCGCAAAGGCCAGGGTCACTTCGTCGGGCAGTTGATCGATGGTATCGAGCGATCCCTGCTCGTTGATTCCCAGCCCGGTCACGACAATGGCGATCATGGGTTGTCCGGATGCTGCCGCAGTCCCGGCATTGCGGCGATAGGCCAGGAAGGGCGTCAGGCCCGTGCCGGACATGCGGGGAATGGCGCCATGGGCCGTTTCTTCGCTCAGGTCCGGCAGGACACCGAAATTGTCCGGAACCTGACCCGGTGCCGGCGTGGCGCTGCCGGGCGCAGGAACCGCGATCATGGAGCCATCGGCCGGGAATTGCCCGGGATCGGCGGTGATGGTGGCCGGTCCGGTCGCTGCACTCCGGGCAATGCTATTGCCATCGCGCGTGGAGGTAATCGCTACATCGGCGCTGGGGCGGCCACCATCGGGATCTTCTACCAGGACCAGGCGCAGGGCCACCCCGCCAATGATCAGGAAAATGGCGATGAACAGCAGGCGCGCCAGAGGAAAGTGGAACTTGGCGGCCTTTTCCTGCTTCTGGCGCCGACGACCGGTGAGCGGTGTGGACAGATCATTGGCCATTGGCGCTTCGCTCATCTCCGGCTGGAGCTTTGTACCGTCGTATTGCTGACCCGCAAGGTCACAGCTTGCCCTGGGATGCGGCGCGAATCAGCTCCGCCGCATCTCCAGTCTATCATGGCGCCTTGCTATTCGGCTGTTGGCGGAAAAGCCGGGTCGGTCTCTTCGCCCTTGATCAGGCGGAGAGCGTATTGGAGTTGGGTGTCCTCCGCCTTGTCGGCCGGGACATAGACCGAGGAGCCGACGCTGGCCTCTTCCTGGCCTTCGACGGTGATATGACCCTCCAGCCCGGCCTCGCCGATAATCTCGTCGCGGCCCTGGAATTCCTCGGGGACGACCTGGCGCACCTCAATGTCCGGGGTGATGCCCAGCGCCTGGATCGAGCGGTTATTGGGCGTGTAGTAGCGCGCCGTGGTCAACCGCATGGCCCCGTCCGGCCCGAGGGAAATGATGGACTGAACCGAGCCCTTGCCGAAGGAGCGGGTGCCAACCAGTGTGGCACGCTTGTGATCCTGCAGGGCGCCAGCAACAATCTCGGAGGCCGAGGCGGAGCCACCATTGATCAGCACGACCAGGGGCACATCGGCGATGCGTGCATCAAGCGGGTCGGGCGCGGCATCGTAACGGGCGCTTTCGGTTTCCGAGCGGCCGCGGGTCAGGACCACGGCGCCGCGATTGAGGAAGGCGTCGGCGACATAGACCGACTGATCGACCAGTCCGCCCGGATTATTACGCAGGTCGAGAATGATGCCCTGCGGCGGGACGTCATTGCGTTCGGCATAAATATCCTCAATGGCGCGTTCGATGCCGACAAAGGCCTGTTCGGAGAAGCGCGACAGGCGCAGCAAGGCAATGTCGCCTTCGCCTTCGGTTTCCCCGCCCTCCATGCTCCAGCGCACAGCGCGCATGGAGATGATGCCGCGGGTCAACTCGAATTCGAGCGGCTCATCGACACCTTCGCGGAACACGGTGATGACGACATTGGTGCCGACCTCACCGCGCATTTTCTCAACGGCCTCGTCCTGGGTCATGCCTTGAACCTGCTGGCCATCGATTTCGATGATGAGGTCGTTGGAAAGGATGCCGGCGCGGGCGGCAGGCGTATCATCGATGGGCGACACAACCTTGATCAGGCCTTCTTCCATGATGATCTCGACACCCAGTCCACCGAACTGGCCAGAGGTATCCTCACGCATGTCGGCATATTCGATGGGCGGCAGGTAGCCCGAATGCGGATCGAGCGAGGTCAGCATGCCCTGAATGGCGGCCCGGATCAGTTCCTGCTCATTGGGCGGATCGACATATTCGGACCGGATGCGGTCGAAGATTTCGCCGAACAGGTTGAGATCGGAATAGATTTCGAGTGGATCGCGGGGCGCAGCAGAGCGCTCGGCGGCTGTTGGCTCAGCCTCCTCTCCGCTGGGATTGGGGTCGAGCTGCTCTTCAATCGGCGCAGGATCGGCAGGGGCCTGGGCGAGCAACTGGTCCTGAGCGATCAGCACGGTGGCGGGCACCAGCACTGCTGCTCCGAGGGCAGCAAGGCGAAGGGTGGTCAGGCGCATGGATTACTTATCCCGTTTGTTCTTGGCTGGCCCACCACCCGGCCGGGTCGAAAGGCTCGTTGTTTTCTCGCAGTTCAATATAGAGGGTCGGCTGGTCGTTTCCAGCATTGGTGCTGACCGTGCGCCCAATTGTGCGTGATCCCATGGTTCCGAGGGGCTCGCCCATCTGCACGAACTGACCGATCTCGGCGGTGATTGTGTCAAGGCCAGCAAGCAGCGCCGTATAGCCTCCACCGGCATTGAGAATGACGATCTGGCCATAATTGAGGTAGGGGCCCTTGTAGAGCACCCAACCGTCAGCCGGAGCGAGCACCTGTGCCTCGGCGCGGGTGACGATGGATTGACCCTGGGCGATGCCGCCCCGCCCGTCATTGGCGCCGAAATCGACCACCGTGACACCATTGGCCGGCGGCACCAGATAGCCATTGGCGAGCGGGAAGGGTACGGCAGGCTGGGTGCGGGCCGGATCGGCAAAGGCCAGCTCGATGGCCTCGGGCGAAAGCTGGGGCAGGTCAGGATCGGTCGTCGCCGGGGCCGCAGTGGCGCCAGCAGCGGCCCGTTCAGACAGGGCGCCGATCAATTCGCGCAAGGTGCTGGCGCGTTCGGCCAGGGCGACGGCCTCGGCCTGCTCGGCCTCGAGTTCGGCGCTCATCTGGGTGATTCCGGCCCGGCGTGCAGCGATCAGCGTGGCGATGCGCAATTGCTCTTCTTCGAGCACCTCGTGATTGGCCCTGAGGGTTTCTTCCTCGGCCATGGCAGCCAGCTTGATGTCGGTCAGCGCCTGCAGATCGGCGGCGACCGTGTCGGCCTGGGCGCGCAATTGCGGCAGAATGGCTGCAATCAGCATGGCACCGCGTGCCGAACCCAGGGCATCACCGGGATCAACAATCAGGGCCGGAGGCGGATTGAGCGAAATGCGCTGCAGCGCAGCCAGCACATTGGCAATCTCGGCGTCCGCACCATCCAGGCGGCCGCGCACTTCGAGCTCGCGCACGATCAGGTCGGAAATGCGCTCTTCGACATCGGCGACCTCGATTTCAGCCAGCTTGACTCGCTGGGCCGCGGCGATGAGGGCGGCATTCTGCTGGGTGCGATCCCCTTCCATGGCGGCGATTTCGGCCTTGAGGGCCTCGATACGTTCGCGGCTGAGCGAGAGGGTGGCTTCAACCTCTTCGAGATCCGCGGCATTGTCGTCAGCCGGGCCGGCAGTCTCGTCAGCGGGTGTTGCGGGATCGTCCACCGGGGTTTGCGCCACAGCCTCGCTGGCCGGGTCGAGCGGCAATGCGGGGCGCAACTCCACCCCGGGTGCTGGTTCGGGCGCTTCAGTCTGGGCCAGGATGGGCCAAGCCGCCGCGCCGGTCAGCAGGGCGCCCACCAGCAGCGCCTTGATACGATGTGCCGGCCGCAATGGCATGGCGTCTCCAGAAAAAGGGCGAGGCCCCGAATCAATTGGGGGCACTCTAGCAAGTCCGAGGCAAACCGCCGGTTAACAATGCTTAACCATAATTTGTGATGCGCTAGTCGCCCCGGTGATACGGATGACCCGACAATATGGTGGTTGTGCGATAGAGCTGTTCGGCCAGCATGATGCGCACCAATTGGTGCGGCCAGACCATGGGCGAGAAACTGACCACCAGATCGGCGGAGCGCACGAATTCGGGATCGATGCCATCGGCACCGCCGATGACAAAACCAATGGCCGGGCGCCCATCATCGCGCCAGCGACCGATCTGGGCAGCGAAACTTTCTGAATCGATGGCTTTGCCGCGCTCGTCGAGCATCACGGTAACACCTTGGGGCAGTGCCGTACGCAACGCCCTGGCCTCCTCGGCCTTGCGGGCGGCGGCGGAGCCGGCGCGTGATTCATTGATTTCGGTGACGTCAAAGCCGGTGAGCGCCAGGGGCTTGCCGCTGGCGCCGGCGCGGTCGAGATAACGGGCCACAAGCTCGCGCTCTGGCCCGTTTTTCATCCGGCCAATGGCCGCTATCGCAATGCGCATGTGTGTCTATGCCGTCTCGGCTGGCCCGAAAGCTGTCGCCCAGCCGTCGGGCGCAGGCTAGTGCTGGTCGGCGGCGAAATCGGCCTGCCACATCTTTTCGATGTTGTAGAACTCGCGCACTTCGGGGCGGAAGATGTGCAGGATTACATCGCCGGCATCGACCAGCACCCAGTCGCAATGGGGCAGCCCTTCGACGCGCGGCTTGCCGTAACCGCTCTCGCGCAGGGCGGTGATGACCTGATCGGCGACGGCGCCGACATGGCGCTGTGAACGGCCCGAGGTCACGATCATGTGGTCGGCCAGCGACGACTTGCCGGCAATGTCCACCGAGACCGTTTCTTCGGCCTTGGCGTCATCCAGCGTATCGAGAATGAGGTCGATCAGGGGCTTTTGCGCGCCGGCCATGGCGGCGGGCGTGGCGGCGGAGGTGTTTTCGGGCAGCGCGGCCATCAGAAACGGCCTTCCGCCCATGCGAGAGCACGGGTCATGCGAGAGATGAGCATCCTTGGTTGTTGATCGGAATGTTGCGGCGTCGTGAAAACGGCAAGCCGTCTGTTCCTGTTCCGGTGACAATGATCACACTTGAACCTGAATATGCGCTTTTGCAGGCAATTTCGCAAGATCAAGGCCGGTCGAGAGCTTAACGCAGGTTTCGTGACGCCCTGATGGCAGTGGACGACAGGGTCGATTGCCGTCCTTGCAGGTAGATCCAGGCCGGCGCCTGGCACCGTGCCAGAAGGGCAGCATCGGTCTCATCGAGTTGCGCATAGTCCAGGGTCGCGGCAGCGCGTGAGGCCAAAGCGCGGCGTGCGGCGCCGGGGCGGACATAGACCGCAAAGGGGATTTTTGCCGCCATGTCGCGCCAGCGCTGCCAGCGATGAAAATCGGCCAGGCTGTCGGCGCCCATGATCCAGACAAAGCGCCGGTCCGGCATGGTGGTGGTCAAAAAATCGATGGTTTGCCAGCTATAGGAAAACCCCTTGGCGGCCTCGAATCCGGTGACGCGGATGCGCGGATCAGTGACAAAGGCACGGGCGGCGCGGACGCGGTGCTCCAGCGGGGGCAGGCCCGAATTGTCCTTGAGCGGATTGCCCGGCGTCACCAGCACCCAGAGCGCATGCAGCTCCAGGCGGCGCAATGTTTCCTCCATGACCAGGCGATGCCCGTCATGCATGGGATTGAAGCTGCCCCCGAACAGCCCAATGCGCATGCCTGGCGCAGAGGGCGGGACTTCGGTGATGCCGGGAATGCGGATCGGTGGGCGCAGGGTCAAAAGCTAGGGCCTCGTCTGCCCGTTGCCGCGGACGCGGTATTTGAAGCTGGTGAGCTGTTCGACCCCCACCGGCCCGCGCGCATGCATCTTACCGGTAGCAATGCCGATCTCGCCGCCAAAGCCGAACTCGCCACCATCGGCAAACTGGGTGGAGGCATTGTGCATGAGGATGGCTGAGTCGATTTCATGCAAGAATTTTTCGACCGCCTCGGCGTCCTCGGCAATGATCGCCTCGGTATGGTGGCTGGAATAGTGCTCGATATGGTCGATGGCGGCCTCGATGCTGTCGACGACCTTCACGGCGATGATGGCGTCCTCATATTCGGTTTTCCAATCCTCTTCGGTGGCTTCGACCGCATCGGGGACCATCGACATGACGGTGGCATCGCCGCGAATTTCACAGCCCTTGGCGACCAGCGCCGCGATGATGGGCTGGAGATGAGTGTTTGCGACATCCTTATGGACGAGCAGGGTTTCGGCCGCGCCGCAAATGCCGGTGCGGCGCATCTTGGCGTTGAGGGTGATGCTGACGGCCTTGTCGAGATCGGCCGAGCTGTCGACATAGACATGCACCAGCCCCTCGAGATGGGCAAAAACCGGCACGCGGGCTTCGGCCTGGACGCGTGCCACCAGTGTTTTGCCGCCACGCGGCACGATCACGTCGATATTGCCGCCGAGCCCCTTGAGCATTTCGCCCACGGCGGCGCGATCGGTGGTGGGCACCAGTTGCACGCATTCCACCGGCAGGCCGGCCAGATGCAGTCCGTCGAGCAGGCACTCGACTATGGCGCGGCTGGAATGGAAGCTGTCGCTGCCGCCGCGCAGGATCACGGCATTGCCCGATTTGATACACAGGGCGCCGGCATCGGCAGTCACATTGGGGCGCGATTCAAAAATCACGCCGATGACGCCGAGCGGGGTGCGCACGCGCTCGATATGAAGACCGTTTGGGCGGTCCCATTCGGCAATGACGCTACCGACCGGATCGGGCAGTTCGGCGATGGTCTTTACCGCCTCGATAATCCCGTCGATCCGCGCATCGGTGAGCAGCAGCCGGTCGAGAAAGGCTTTTGAAATGCCCTTCTTCTCGGCGGCTTCCATGTCCAGGGCATTGGCGGCCAGGATTTTCTTGCGATGCGCATTCATGGCGCCGGCTGCGGTCAGCAGCGCGGTGCGCTTCTGCTCGGGCGTGGCGATCTTGAGCGCATTGGCACCAATGCGGGCATTACGGCCCAGTTCGGCCATCAGGGCAGGAATGTTGGTCGCGGTGGTTTCAGCCAGGCTCATGGTGGGCCTCTTGTCTCTGCGTGGTGTCGGTGCTGCCGGTGAGCACCAGGTTGTCGCGATGCACCAGTTCGGCGCGGCTGTCCATGCCGAGCAGTTCAACGATGGTGTCGCTGCGCTTGCCCATGACCAGCCGGGCATCTTCGCTGTCGAGCCCGACCAGGCCCCGGGCAATCTCGCGCCCATCGGGATTAAGCACGGCAATGGTATCGCCGCGCTCAAAGTCCCCGGTGATCCGGGTCACGCCGATGGGCAGTAGCGATCTGCCCTGCGCCAGTGCCCGGGCCGCGCCAGGATCGACCTGCACCGTGCCAGCCACGGCCAATGTGCCCATGATCCAGCGTTTTCGCGACTGGGCGCGGGTGGTGGACGGCTTGAAGAGGGTATGTAGGCCCCCCGCGACCAGATGGGCCAGCGGATGCTCCTCGGTGCCCCTGGCGATAATCATGGCGGTGCCGGCCTGGGTGGCGATCTTGCCGGCCTCGACCTTGGTGGTCATGCCACCGCGCGAGAGATGGCTGGCCGCACCACCAGCCATGGCCTCAATCGCAGGCGTGATGGATTCCACCATGGGTAAGTGGGTGGCATTGGGATCCCTGGCCGGTGGCGCCGTGTAGAGCCCGTCAATATCGGAGAGCAGCACCAGCAGGTCCGCCTCGATCATTGTGGCGACGCGGGCCGACAGGCGGTCATTGTCGCCATAGCGGATTTCGGCGGTGGCGACGCTGTCATTCTCATTGATGATCGGCACCGCCCCCAACCCCAGGAGCGTCTGGATGGTGGTGCGGGCATTGAGGTAATAGCGCCGTTCTTCGGTGATGTTGGGGGTGATCAGGATCTGCCCGGTGACGATGCCGTGCTGGCCGAGCGCCTCGGACCAGGCCTGGCTGAGCGCAATCTGCCCGGCGCTGGCGGCGGCCTGGCTCTGTTCCAGGGTCAGCGCCAGGGCGTTGAGGCCAAGCAGGCTCCGCCCCAAGGCAATTGCCCCCGAAGAGACAATGACGATCTCGCGCCCTTCGGCCTTGAGCGCGGCAATATCCTGGGCGAGGCCCGCCAGCCAGTGCGCGCGCAGCTTCCCGGCCGCATCGACCAGCAGGGCCGAGCCGATCTTGATGGTGATGCGGCGGTAGTTGGCTAGCGGATTGGCGGACTTCAAGGCGTCCATTTCTCTTCCGTCTGCTTGCGCTCGGCCTCGGCGATTGCGGCCTTTTCGGCGTCGAGAATCGCCAGCACGTCGAACAACACCTGTTCCACGCCCTGGCCGGTGACGCCGGAGACCTGCCGAATATCGGCCTTGGACACCTTTTTGAGCGCATTGAGCTTGCCCTCGAGCTCTTCGGGGGTAAGCGCATCGACCTTGTTGAGCACCACGATTTCGGGCTTGTCGGCCAGCACATCGGCATAGGCAGCCAGTTCGTGGCGCACCGCCTGATAGGTATGGGCAACATCTTCATTGGTGCCGTCGATCAGGTGGATCAAGACGCCGCAGCGCTCGATATGCCCCAGGAACCGATCGCCGATCCCGACGCCTTCGCTGGCCCCTTCGATCAGGCCCGGAATATCGGCCAGCACGAACTCACGCTCGGCAATGCGCACAACGCCCAGATTGGGGTGCAGCGTGGTGAAGGGATAATCGGCGATCTTGGGCTTGGCGGCAGAGACGGCCGAGAGGAAGGTCGACTTGCCCGCATTGGGCTGGCCCACCAGGCCGGCATCGGCGATCAGCTTCAAACGCAGCCAGATGCCCTTTTCGGTGCCTTCCTGTCCGGGGTTGGCACGCCGCGGCGCCTGGTTCGAACTGGTCTTGAAATACGCGTTGCCGAAGCCGCCATTGCCACCCTTGAGCAGCACCACGCGCTGGCCCACCTCGGTAAAGTCGGCGATCAGGGTTTCCTGGTCTTCCTCGAAAATCTGAGTGCCGACCGGCACGCGCAGCACGATGTCCTCGCCATCGGCGCCGGTGCGGTTCTTGCCCATCCCGTGCACGCCCGTGCCGGCGCGGAAATGCTGCTGGTAGCGAAAATCGATCAGCGTATTAAGGCCATCAGCGCATTCGGCGATGACATCGCCGCCGCGCCCGCCATTGCCGCCATCGGGGCCGCCGAACTCGACGAATTTTTCGCGCAGAAAGCTGACGGCACCCCCGCCGCCGGAGCCCGATTTGATATAGACCTTGGCCTGGTCGAGAAACTTCATGACTTTATCGTGCCTTCCAGCACCTGGTCTGTCGCGCTTGCCGGCTTTTTTCCGGCTGGCCAGTCTTGCTGGAAACGCTCACGTGTCAATTTGGTGTCGATATGCTCCAGCTCGGCGCCGCGCGCAAGGCAGAGCAGGGTGGAACGGCCCGTCTCGGTGAATCCAAGCCGGTGCTGAATGGCCAGGGACGCGGCGTTGAAATGGAATACCCCCGAATAGATGGCCTTGGCATTGGTGTGGTCAAAGAACCAGCGGACCGTGGCGATGGCAGCTTCGGACATGATTCCGCGCCCCCAATGCGGCTTGCCCAGCCAGTAGCCGATGATCGCGTCCTCGCCTGCGGGTTGATAGCCGATATGGCCGACATAGCCCACCCCGGCCAGCTCAATGGAAAAACTGGTCTGGTTGGGGGCCTGCCGCGCCTGCTGGGTGGCCAGCCAGGCCCTGGCATCGCTCAAGTGATAGGGGAAGGGCACGCGCGCCAGGTTCCCGGCGACCTCCAGATCGTTGAGGTAGCGGGCGATGGGTTCGGCATCCCCCGTCTTGGGCGGCCGCAGGATGAGCCGATCGGTGAAAAGGGTTGGGTTCATCCCTGCCACTCCATCACCAGGAGCGGTTTGCCCAGATGGCGTTCGACCACACTCTGGGTTCGCTCGATGGTGGTAAAACCGGTCTTTTCCAACACCCGCACCGAGCCGGCATTTGCGCTCAGCACACGGGCGCGAATGGGTTTCAGGCCAATACCGGCGGCCGTGCCCAATAGTGCCTTGACCGCCTCTGGCGCATAGCCGACGCCCCAATGGGTCTCGCCCAGCCAATAGCCCAGCTCGACTGGCTTATCAGCGTGGAAATACAGCCCGATCACCCCTTTGAGCCGATCATTGTTGCGCCCGGCAATGACATAGCTGCGCTTGTCAGGCTTGTGGATAAAGCGTTCGATGAAGCCTTGGGCATGTTGCCTTTCGTAGGGAAAGGGCAGGCTGGCGGTTGGCTGAAGCACCTTCCAATTGTTCGCCTCGCGCACCAGATCGTCAAGATCGTTGGCGCGCGGCGCGCGCAGCAGCAGGCGTTCGGTTTCCATCTGCTCGGGCAACTGGTCTCTCAGGCGCATTGCTTTTCCTCCCGCTCCATCCAGCGCTGGCGCGTCAGCCGGGTCAGTACATGCGGCACATTGTGCTGCAGGGCGTGGGAAAACCTTATGTCGCGGCCTACTTCCTCAAAACCCAGCCGTGCCTTGACGCGCAGCGAGGCGCGATTGTCATGGTGCGCACTGGCGGAAATATGGCTCCTGTTGCTGGTGGCAAAATGCCAGTCGATGACGGCGCGGGCGGCCTCGGAAGCATAGCCCTTGCCCCAATGCGGCCGGGCGATCCAGAAGCCGATCTCGCTGGTCAGGGCAACGCAGCCGATCAGTCCGCGTCCGGGCAGGTCGATGATGAACATGAATTTATCCGGGCCATTTTGTGGCGCCAGCCGCAGCCAGTCATTGGCCATGGCCAGGGTGAACGGGAAGGGCAGTGGCGTCAGCCAGCGGGCGACCGCAAAGTCGCTTACACCCAGGGCAAAGCAGGGCGCGTCGTCGGGCCTGGCCGGGCGCAGCAGGAGGCGGGATGTCTGGAGCTCGGTCATCTCTCGTCGAACTCCAGCCGCATGAGGGTCATGGTCTGGCCGGCCAGATTGTGGTCCGGTTCGACCCCTTCGCCGACTTCGATGAAGCCGATTTTCTTGAGCACGTTGCGCGAAGTGTGGTTGTGTGTGAGGGCCCGCGAGCGCAAGGCCGCCGCCCCGGCCGCTCGCGCGGCTGCTACAACGGCCTGGGCGGCCTCGGTGGCATAACCATGGCCCCAGAAGGGTTCGCCCAGCCAATAGCCAAGCTCAGGCAGCTTTTCGGGCAGGATATGCAGGCCCACTGTGCCGATGAAGGCACCATCCAACTCGATCGCCCAGGCAAACTCGGCGCCGCCGCGCGCGATGTTCTCGACAAAAAAGCGCCCGTCGCTTTCGCCATAGGGATGGGGCAGGCGTGCCAGCACGGCGTGGATGGCTTTATTGTTGGCCAGAATGGCCATTTCCGGAACATGGGCCAGGGTCGGGGTCGCCAGGACCAGACGCGCGGTGCGGATGGTGGCAGGCAGGCGGTCCTTGAGGCTGGTCTCGACGATGGTCATTGGCAAATGCTCCGGGAATAAAAAAGGGGAACCGGCTGACCGGTTCCCCTTTGCATCTGCTTGTTTTTTCAAACGCGGCGCCGGGGAGCTGGTCTCCGGCGGGTTTGAAAGGCCTGCCGGGTTATTCGGCGGCCTCTGCCGGGACGACAGACACGTGTACTTTGGAGTTCGCGCGGGTGCGGAACGCCACGGTGCCATCGACCAGTGCGAAAATGGTGTGATCCTTGCCCAGGCCGACGCCGGTGCCCGGAGCCCACTTGGTGCCGCGCTGACGCACGATGATGTTGCCGGCGATGACAGCTTCACCACCAAACTTCTTGACGCCGAGACGACGGCCAGCGGTATCGCGACCGTTGCGGGATGAACCGCCTGCTTTCTTATGTGCCATGGTTCTTTGTCCTTATTCCTTGTCGGCCTTGGCGCGGGGCGCCTTGCCGGCGATGAGATCCTTGGCCTGCGCGATCCACTCTTCGCGTTCGATGCGGCCCTTGAAGTTCAGCTCTTCGTCGAACTTGGCCACGTCTTCGGCAGTCCAGTCGGCAATCTGCTTGAGGCTGGTGATGCCGGCGGCAGCCAGCTTCTTTTCCAGCGCGGGACCAACACCGCCGATCAGCTTGACGTCGTCCTTGAATTCGGCGGCCGGCGCGGCATCTGCCTTGAGGGCAGCCTTGGCTTCAGCCTTCTTGGCCGGCTTTTCAGCAACGGCTTCGCTCTTGTCAGCCTTGGCAGCAGCCTTGACGGAGGGCTTCTTGCCGCCGGTCAGAATTTCGGTAATGCGCACGGTGGTCAGAAGCTGGCGGTGGCCATTGCGGCGGCGCGAATTGTGGCGGCGGCGCTTCTTGAAGACGATGACGGTCTTCTGCTTCTTGGTTTCGAGCAGCTCGGCGGCCACCAGGGCGCCTTCCACCAGGGGTGCACCAATGGTGTCGCCAACCATGAGGACCTGGTCAAAGGTGACAATGTCACCAGCCTGGGCATCGAGCTTTTCGATCTTGATGACGTCGTCAGCAGCAACCTTGTACTGCTTCCCGCCCGTCTTGATAACGGCAAAAGTCATTCAGTCAGCCACGCGGTTTTTTCACGTGGTCCCTTTTTCTGTCGCGCTCTGCGGCGCCGCGGTTGCATGCCTGTTTCCGCGGGCTTTTCGAATGGTCTGGGCCGAAATTCGGCCGGCAGCCTCGAGCAGCGTTTTCAAACAAAAACCAGCGCACCGGACGGACCAGTGCGCAGATTGGTGGGCTTATCGGGGCAAAACCCCCAAGAGTCAAGCCATTTGCTTGGTGTCAGGCTGCCGGATCAGGCCTGGTTGGGATACCAGTTGCGCAGGCGTACCTCGACACCGTCAACCACATCGGTTTCGAGCGGGCTCAGATCGCTCTCGCCATAGTGGTAGGGATAGATGATGGCCGGTTTGAAGGTGTTGATGGCCTCGACCGCCTGTTCGGGCGTCATGGTGAACGGCAGGTTCATCGGCAGGAAGGCGACGGCAATGTCGGTCAGGCCCAGCATATCGTCGGTCGGCTCGGTGTCGCCGGCCACATAGACCTGGCTGTCTCCGAAGCTCAGCACATAGCCATTCCCCACGCCCACCGGGTGATAATTCATGCGATCTTCGGTGGTATTGTGCGCGGCAATCGCCCGGATCGGAATATCGAGGATGGTGCCGTCTTCACCATTGGCCATGGCGGTGGCATTGGCTTTGAGGGCTTCGGGCAGCTTGGAATAGACATCGCCATTGGTGATCAGCGGGACGTTGCCGGCAATGGCTTCGAGCGTAGGCACATCGAAATGGTCGCCATGCCCGTGAGTGATCAGAATGGCTGAGGGGGTCGGCAGGGATGCATAAAGCTCGGCACCGCCGACCGGGTCGACATAAATTGCCTTGCCATCGAATTCGAGCACGAGGCTGGCGTGATCGATCGGGTGGATGACCAGATCGCCGGCACTGGTGGAAAGGGTGTCGGCCATGGGCATCTCCTGAGCGTGAGCAGCACTGGCGGCAAGATTGGCGGCAAGGCCGGCGAAGGGCAAGCCGGCCATGCCGGCAACGACGATACGGCGCGTAACCATGAAGTGTCTCCCGTTTTGTCTATTGGACGCAAAGACTAACGGCACAATGCGGCGCTGGATCGCTCCGCACGCAATTGTGAGCGATGCGCGCGGTGCGGCTTTGTCACCCAAAGCACGCATAACAGGTGTTGCAGGCGTGACAAGGCTATGTCATAAGCCGCCCCGTATCGACCAGCCGCGCCCAACACGGGGCGTTTCGATCTCGCGGAGAGATGGCAGAGCGGTTGAATGCACCGCACTCGAAATGCGGCATAGGGGCAACTCTATCGGGGGTTCGAATCCCTCTCTCTCCGCCACTCTCCTCCAGACCCGATGTTGCACTTTCGCCCGGAATCCGGGCCTCAGCGGCCGTTGGTCCGCCATTTTGGCGGGTTTCGGCAGCGGGTTTCCTCCGACAAGGGCCCAGATGTTGCACAATGTTGCGGTTTCCTGGGGGTCTCCCGATCCTGCTGCACCGTCTGTCCGACCGTCTGTCCCCACAAGGCGGCGTCGCTGGACTGTGCGGGGCGGGCAAGCAATAGTCCCCACCGATCAGCAAGGACTGGGAGAGCGAGCCTATGGTGCGCCGACGCGCCCTATCAGCCCGAGAGGTGGACGCCATCCGCGAGGAGGGCATGCACTGGATCGATGACAACCTCTACCTGCAGATCAGGTCACAGGGAACGCGGTCCTGGCTCTTCCGATACTGGGTGGAGGGAAAGCCGAAGGTGATGGGGCTGGGCGCCGTGCGCGATGTGACCTTGGCCAGGGATCAGGCAGACCGCCTGCGGCTGCAGATCCGAGACGGGGATCTCCCCCAGGCCCAGAAGAAGGTGCCCACCCCCAAGGCGACAACCAGCAAGGTGCCGACCTTCCGCGAATGCGCCAGGGCCTACATCAACACCCATGAATCGGCGTGGAAGAACGACAAGCATCGCGCCCAATGGCGCTCGACCTTGGAGACCTATGTCTACCCCGTCTTCGGCAACAAGCCCGTGGACCAGATCGAGATCTCTGACTTGCTTAAGGTGCTGGAGCCGATCTGGACCACCAAAGCACCCACCGCAGGCAATATCAGGGGCCGCATCGACAAGATTATGGGTTGGGCGACGGCTATGGGGTACCGCCAGGGAGATAATCCTGCAGCGCGCGACGGCCCGCTGAGCCATCTGCTCCCTGAGCTGTGCAAGCTGCAGAAGGCGCAGAAGCACCACTCGGCCGTGCCCTACCGGGAGCTCCCCGCGCTGTTCAAACAGATTGCCGCGCTGTCCTCGACCAGCGCCAAGGCGCTTCGGTTCACTATCCTCACCGCGGCTCGCACCGGTGAGGCACTTGGCGCGCGATGGAGCGAGATCGATCTGGACAGCAAGGTGTGGGTGATCCCGGCTGAGCGCATGAAGGCCGGCGCCGAGCACCGCGTTCCGCTCAGCGACGCGGCATTGGCCATCCTGAAGACGCTGCCAAAGGCCGGCGAGCTGGTGTTCCCGAACCCCAAGGGCAAGCCGTTGTCGAACATGGCGATGCTGCAGTGCCTGCGCGGGCTAAGAGACGACGGCGCCACCGTGCATGGTTTCCGAGCCACGTTCAGCACCTGGGCGAGAGAGCAGACCGACTACTCGCCTGAGGTCATCGAGGCTGCCCTCGCGCACACGCAGTCCAACAAGGTTATCGCGGCTTACGCGCGGACGACGTACTTCGAGCGGCGGCGGGACTTGTTGGCGGAGTGGGGAGCGTTCTGTCAGGGGAAGTGGTAGGGAGGGGAGGCGAATTTGGGGCAGGAAGCTGAGGGTCAGCTTTCGGCTTTCAGGCCGAAGAAGCGGCCTTGAAAAGGAACGGTGCGTGATGGCCGGTCGGAAGGCTAGAGTAACTCACAGCCTTTATCGCACAGTTATTGCTACGAGAAATTGGAATATTCAGGTATCGATTCACCCGCTGTAGGGGGGTGATATGAGAATCGTTAGCCTAAGGATCGAGAATTTCCGTGGCATCCGAGAAGGTCTTGTACATTTTGCCGACCATGCAGTCCTGATCGGCGCCAATAACGCTGGAAAAACAACTGTGCTGGAGGCGATGGCGCTTCTGTTCGGGCGCGATCGAATGGTACGTTCCCTTACCGAGCACGACTTCTTCGGCAGCGACCCACAACCGGAGACCCGCATTCGCTTGGTCGCCACGGTGATCGGTTTCGAGGGTGATGATCCCGCCCAACACCTCGACTGGTTCCGTGATGGGAGAGGGATACCGAAGTGGTGGAATCCTGACACTTCGGAAGTGCATCCCCAGCGCACCAACCCCAATTGGCAGCTCGCGTGCCAGGTCGCCTTCGTCGCTCGCTTCGATCGCCCGTCCCTTGAAGTGGAGACCGCTCGATACTTCCATGATGATGATACCGTGGGCGACGTATTCACCGACGAAGCGATCACACCATTTCCTGCCAAATTGATACGGGACATCGGCCTGTTCCTGGTGCCGGCCTCAAGGACTTGGGACCGCACGCTATCGTTCGGATCGGAGCTGTTTCGTCGCGTGGTGGCCACTGGCGGTGGGCAGCCGTCGGCATCGGTTCTCCAAGAGCGGGACCGTCTTCGAAACCCTGACGCCAAGCTCGAGAAGGACGCCAATCTCTCTCCGATCGTCGCCCACTTGAACGACGAGCTGAAGGGGTTCTTCCGCACGTCCCCTGCGCTTCGCCTGCGAGTCACTCCGACCGACAGCGATGGCTTACTTGAGGCTGTGGTGCCGCATTATGCCCAAGGGAACGACGCGGTCGCTCTTCCTGCTCGCCGCCATGGCAGCGGCTTGCTTTCCTTACAGCACCTGATGCTGCTCCTGCAATTCGGCCGCATGCGAAGCGAGGCGCACGAAGGTTTCTGGATGGCGCTGGAGGAGCCGGAACTTCACGTACCACCGGCTCTCCAGCGTCGACTGGTAAATCGTATCCAGGCATTGTCCACCCAGACGTTCGTCACCACGCATTCGCCCATTGTCGCTGCCCTGGCCGACCCGAAGGGCGTCTCCGTCCTTCGCAACGACAGCGGCGTTCTTTCCTCAGTGCCGTTGCTGAAATCGACGCTACCGGCGGCAACGCCGAATAGCGTCCGCAAGCTCTTCCAGGTCAATCGTGTCGACACGATCGCAGCGCTCATGCACGAATACGTGTTGATCCCAGAGGGACGCACCGATTTCGAATGGCTGGGGCTGCTGGTCCGTGCTGTCGATCTGCATCAAGGCTGGACGCTGGCCGAGGACCGCACCTTCGACTCCTTCGTGGGCGTGGTGCCCACTCATGACGGCGCGGTGGTCGCCAGCGTCCAGGCATTGTCGCCCTTGCATCCACGCCTCGCTGCGCTGGTCGACGGCGACCCCGCCGGTGTTGGCTATGCCAACGCCTTGGTCGGAATTGGAATGCCCGACGCCTTCACCATCATCAGATGGCCGGTTGGATGGACCATGGAGGACGTCATCGGCTGGATCGTCAATGCCGACGCGAACGCCTGCCTCGGAGCCATCTTGATCGTTCCCGCGGCGACGTCGGTCTCGCAATTGGTCTCTCGTCTGAAGTCGGAGGATCGAAGCGCCAGCGGCATCAAGAAGGACACCTCCTCCTACGAGGCAATCGTCGACGCCATAGGGGCGAACGCTCTATGTCGTACCAGGGCCGCGACCTTGCTCAATGGCCTCACCGCCGCCTTGCGGGGCGAGGCAAATCCTCTTTTCGCTACCGACCCTGCACAGCCCTCCATCAAGGTGTTCCAGCCTTGACTCTTACGGCGGTCGAAGGCGCGGCCGGGTGCGGCAAGACCTTCAGGTTGATGGAGTTGCTGGCGGAGAGAATGGTCGCCGCGCCATTGATGGAGGGCCAGCGCGTCCTCGCCCTGACCTTCATGCATGGCGCCCGGCGACGACTTGTCGACCGCCTCGCCAAAGTTGCCGGCCTGAGGGGAAGAGTAGACTGCAGTACGATCGACGGGTTTGCATGGCGGTTGGTACGTCGCTGGCGTGGGCTCGCTTCGACGTTGGGCATCCCCAACCTGGCCGAAGAGCAATTCGATCAGGTATGCGATGCCGCTGGTCTCCTGCTCGAGCAGCCAGCGGTCAGTTCTTGGGTCGCCAAGAGCTTCCCCGTCATGCTGGTTGACGAGGGCCAGGATCTTCATTCACAGAGACTCAGAATGCTCACCGCCCTTGCGGAGACGACCGATCTCCTAGCGGCGGCCGACGAATTCCAATGCCTCGATGCTGCCCTCAATCCGAACCCGTTCGTCGGCTGGATTCAGGCTGCAACGCAACCGCAGGTTCTCACCCAGGTCCATCGTACGAGCGTGGCCGGGTTACTGAACGCTGCGACAGCCATTCGGGGTGGGCAGGCGCCCGTGGAGGCAGGCCAGCATTTCAGGGTCATGGTTGGTCAGAGCGTGCCACTGGCCGCCACCATGATGTCCAATGCGATTGGTTGGCATCCTGGAACGAATGATATCGCCATCATCACGCCTTCGCGGACAGGTGGGTTCGCCCAGCAGGTCGTGGATCGCGTCGGCACCACTGCGTCGAATCAAGGGAACGGGCCGTACTCGATTGCCTGGGAAGGGTCCGATGGTGATGAGACGCAGGCCATCACTGCCACGCTCGATATGGACGCGGAGGCCTCAGGAGCCACAACTCTTGCGGCTTTGCATCTCTTGCCTCGGATTGGGCCAGTTCAACAGACGATCACATGGGTAAACAGGCAGGTTCATGCTGCCGGTAGGACGGATTTCACACGCGTCGAGATCGAAACAATGATCGGACGTTTCGTGACAATGCGGCGTCAGCATGGTGGTAACCAATCACGTCGCTTCACCGCAATGACCGTTCATCAGGCTAAGAACCGGGAATTCGATGGCGTGGTAGTGATATGGCCGCATACCGTTGCGGGGAGTGCCGACCAAAAGAGGCGTCTGCTCTACAACGCCGTCACCAGAGCCCGGAAATGGTGCAACGTGATCGTTCAGAGCCAGAATATTCGAAACGCGCCTCCATTTCTCTAGTGACTTGCCGTGGGAAGACATGATTGAAGATATCAATTGTGGATATATGCCTAGATTTCCTGTTGCATGATTGTTCTGTGTTTTGATTTTGGCGCCTAATCTTGATTAGTCACTTGAGGGGTCTGCATGTGGTCGGATAGCGAAACTGATCGCGACTTCCTGAATTTCAAGAGCGTGGCGGACATTGCCGCCGAGATTATTTCTCAGGCCGACGGGCGCGCACTGTCGATCGGCGTGTCGGGAAGCTGGGGCGTCGGCAAGTCGTCGCTGCTCAAGCTTCTCGGCGGCTCGCTTAAGGAGCGGACAGAACAGCGGTTGATCTTCGTCGAGTTCAACGCCTGGCTGTACCAAGGCTTCGACGACACCCGCGCGGCGCTGATGGAGACCATCGCCCAGGCGATCATCCAGACCGTCGAGGCCGACACCACGGTGCTCGGGCACGTGGCAGAAAAGGCGAAATCGCTCGGTAGGCGGGTCAACTGGTTCCGGCTCGCTGCGGTCAGTGCGACCTCGGTCGCTGGTATGCTGTTCGGGTTGCCGCCGGCAGGGCTCGTTGGCGAAGCGGTCAATGTCGCTAAGGGGCTGACGGATGGCAATATCTCACAGGACGAAATCAACAAGGCCGAGAGCGCCGTCACAAACGCCGTTGCGGGTGCTAAGGGTCTTCTCCGCGACGAGGTGCCAAGGGAGTCGCCGCCAAAGGCGATCCATGCCTTTCGGGAAGAGCTCAAGGCGGCGCTGGCGGAGATGGATGCCACGCTCGTGGTGCTGATCGACGACCTTGATCGCTGCCTGCCGGAGACGACAATCGCAACGCTCGAGGCGATGCGCCTCTTCCTGCTAGTCGAGCGGACTGCCTTCGTGATCGCGGCCGACGACAAGATGATCCGGGAGGCCGTTCGACACCATTTCTCGAAGCTGCCGGATTTCGACAACGACCTAGTTACCAACTATTTCGACAAGCTGATCCAAGTGCCAATCCGTGTGCCGCCGCTGGGCACACAGGATGTGCGTGCCTACCTGATGCTACTGTACATCGAGAACAGCGGGCTTGCCGATGACCTCAAGGAGGAGGCCCGAGAAGCTGTATCGAAGCAACTGGGGGAAACCTGGAAGGGCAAGCGTGTTGACGCCGACTTCGTTCGCTCATTGCTCGGAAGTATTCCCGAGGTGCTCGACAGGCAGCTCGAACTGGCGAACCGGTTGGCGCCCATGATGGTCAGCGCTACCAAGATCGCCGGCAACCCCCGGCTCATTAAGCGCTTTCTCAACACTATCGCGATCCGGATGTCGATCGCTGACAAGCAGGGCATCACCATCGACGAGGAAGCCTTGGCCAAGGTTCTGCTCTTCGAGCGGAACGGCGACGAAGCCGCGTACCGTCGCCTGCTAAATGCAGTGAATGATGATGCCGAGGGCAAGCCGCGCTTTCTTGCCGATTGGGAAGACAAAGCAAAGACGGCTCCAGCAGATCTTGCGCTGGAGGCGCCGTGGTCTGATCAGTTCGTCAAAGAATGGTTGGCGCTCAACCCACCGCTCGCCGATATCGACCTACGCGGTATCTTCTATGTCAGCCGTGAATTGCTCCCGATCGTCAATGCGGGCGACCGTCTCTCGTCGGCAGGCGCCGACTTGCTCGAGGGGATTATGCAGGTCAGGTCGACCATCAGCAAGCCGCTTGCTATAGGGCTGGCTGGGCTCTCGACCGCCGATATGGACATTATCGGTGACCGCCTGATCGCCAAGGCCAAGGCTATCAAGGACTGGGGCACGCCCGACGCACTTTGGCAGTTGCTGACCTTCGTGCAGGTGCCCGGCCCGCATGTCGAGAAGGTCACAAGATTCTTGAAAGGCATTCCAGCCGCCCAGATCACGGCGCCGATAGTGCCGGTGCTCTCGCCGATGGGCTGGGCGTCCGAAGTCTTTGCTAGTTGGGGTCGCTCATCCGAGCTCGGTGAGACAGTTAAGAAGGCCATTAGCCAGACGGCAAAGCGGGGAGGGCGCGCATAATGGGAACTTCGGCATCGAGCAAGGGGCCAGGATCCGGCGTGCCGCTGGTGCCCACGTGGGTCGGGAATAATCCGGCGGTCGCGGAACCCGCGAGGTTCCGGAGCGCGAGGACCAATCTGGGGAGCTTCGCCAAAAGTGGCTCCGATCATAACCTTAAGCGAGGCCTCGGTCATTATTCGAGGTCCGGTTTGGGCGGGTCGGCAACTGGGACTGCACGCATGGGTCGCACGACGGCGGCCGCAGGCGGTTTTGCCGATGCCCTGTCGGCGCTGCGGGACGGGGCGCCCCTGCCGCCCAACATCCCGCTCGATCCTGCCACGCTGACCGGCAAGAGCCAGCAGGAAATCGCTGACGCCATCATCGACGCGGTCACGCCGACCGATGGGACGCAGGACGCTGAAAGTTCGAGGGACTCGGCCGCCCGGGCTTTCGCTGAGGTGCTTGAGGTCAGTCCCGCGGCCGACCTGACAGCGCTACCGCAAGACATGGTGGAATTATTCTTCGAGCGCTTTCTCGCCAACGACCTCGTCGCCCGCATCCAGCTCGATGTCGGCAAGGCGGTGCTTGATCGGGCGCCAGACGCCGCCACCGCTATTCAGCGGCTCGAGACCATGCAATCGTTCGTCAAGCAGGAGTTCAACCGCGCGGCGCAAGCCCTGAAGGACGCCGGACAGCGCCTACAGCAGGGTAACGGCAAGGCGCTCGGGGACGCCTCCATCAAGGCGACGCTGGACGTTTTCGAGGGGTGGCTCAAATGAAGGTTGCAGCAATTCCGTCGGGTGTGCCTGTTCCGACTGGGCAGGATCTCATCGTCGATCTCTTCGGCCAGTTCGACGATAATGGCCACGGCGCGGTGGGCAGCACGATTCCCCATATTGTCAGAGGCGAGCGGTTGCGTCCCAGTGCCCGGGCCTGGGACTTCGCGGCCATATCTTTGGCGGTGGTGGCTGCGGACGAAGGATGCCCGAGGATCGGCAGCGCCGACGGGTGGACACGGCAGATCGAGCTCACGGTCGGCGTCGCCGACAGCAAGTTTTGGGCCGGGCAGACGGCCCAAATTGCCCGTATGCTCGCCTTCCTGACCGGGGATATCTGGACGTTATCGTTTGTGGGCGGTGGACATCAGCCGGCGCCCGACAAGACCGCCGTGTTGCGGCCGGAGAATGTCGTCTGCCTCCTCTCGGGCGGGCTCGACAGCCTCATCGGAGCCATCAATCTAGTGAGCGAAGGCAGGAAACCACTATTCGTCAGCCAGGTCGCCAAAGGCGACAAAGCCCACCAGCGCGTTTTCGCCCAAACCGTTTCGCCGGGAAGCCTACACTTGCAGATGAACCACAACGCGAGGATGCCTCACACATCGGAGCGCTCGCAACGGGCCCGATCGATGGGCTTCTTCGGCTTTGCTGTTCTCGCTGCAACGTCGTTGCAGTCGTATGATGCCGGTCAGAGGGTCCAACTGGTGATTCCCGAGAACGGCTATATCAGCGTTAATGTGCCACTGACGCCGCTCAGACGGGGGTCGCTCAGCACGCGGACGACCCATCCACATTTCCTATCGATGCTGCAGGAGCTCTTCAACGTTGCCGGCCTGCGTGTCGACATCGTAAACCCCTATCAGTTGAAGACGAAGGGCGAGATGCTCAAGGAGTGCCTCGACCAGGGAAAGCTTAAGCAACTCGCCAGCGAGTCCACCAGTTGCGGACGCTTTGCCCGGTCAGGCTTTCGACAGTGCGGGCGTTGTGTACCATGCCTTGTGCGACGGGCGGCATTCGAGGAGTGGGGCGGAGGGGATGGGACGCGGTATCGGTTCAACGACCTGGGTAAGCCAGGACCGAAGTACCGCGATTTCGATGACGTGAGGTCGATGGCAGTGGCGGTGCGGACCCTCAATTCCGCCGGATTAAAGGGTTGGGTCGGTGGTGCTCTGAACTCGGTTGCTTTAGCAGATCGGGCCAACCTCAGTGCGGTGGCCGAACGTGGGCTGAGGGAGATTGAGCACTTCCTTTTCGCTCAGGGCGCCCTGTGATCGACCTGCACTGCCATCTCGACCTCTATCCGGATCCGGCCGCTGTGATCAGGGCGGTCACTGATCGTGGAATCTACGTGTTGTCTGTCACGACCACACCTCGCGCCTTTCCGGTCATGAAGCGCATGATCAAGGGGGCGCCGCGTATCCGTCTGGGGCTGGGCCTCCATCCCGAACTTGTGGCCCAGCGACACTCCGAACTGGACCTGTTCCCGGCATTATTAGGGGAAACGGACTATGTCGGTGAGGTCGGGATCGATGGTTCGCCGCCGCACCAAGGCAGCCTTGACCTGCAGGAGCGGACCTTTCGCAGAATCCTGAAACTCTGTTCGGATCGGGGCGGCCGCATCCTTAGCATCCATTCCCGTGGTGCGGCCAGTAGGGTGCTCGATTGCCTCGAAGCGAATCCAAACGCCGGCAGCGCGGTCCTGCACTGGTTCAGCGGGAGTCCGAAAGAGCTCGCGCGAGCTGCCGACCTCGGAGCCTGGTTTAGCGTCGGTCCGGCCATGCTTCGGTCTGGTCGGGGGCGCAATCTTATTGCTGGCATGCCGCAACAACGCGTCCTGACCGAGACCGACGGTCCATTTGCGCGAGACGGCGGCCAGGCCCTGTATCCTTGGGATGTGGCAAGTGCAGAGTCTGGCTTGGCAAAAGTGTGGGGCCTTGACCCCGCGGGTGTTCGGGACGTCATCAAACAGAACCTTGTGAGGCTATCCAAGACCCGCGGCAGTGCTTCGGGGTAGGTTGGGAGGGTGCGCTTTGCGCGGCAGCGAAGTGCATCTTCATGTGTTTGCGAGCGCATATTCACCGATGCAACAGCACAGCCATACCGGCAAAAGTCGCCGCCAGGACGACGCCCGCAGCAGCCTTCGGGAGCTCGAAACTCGCGTTCGCCATCGGCACGAGCACAAGCGCTGAGACTGACGCGACTGCCAGCCCCGCCAGCACCTGCCCGATGATCCGCTTCGTCCGATTGGTCATGTCCGCCCTCCTTGGGTTGAACCAAGACGATAACCGGGCGTGACGTCGCGGGGATTAAATGGCTAGTCTCAGGTCCAGCATGGGAGGCGGAACCATGAAGGCCTATATCGACAAGCTCAGCGCGAACCTGGTCGACCAATACAAGCTCTACATCGAGACCTTCATGGTTGACCTCTGGAGCGACCACGGCCTCGTCGAGTTCCGGGTCGGTTATGCGCTCAGATCAGATCACAAGCTTCGGAACTTCGTGATCAAGGTCGAAGCAGCGGAGGCCATCAATGACGTTGAGCGCCGGGCGATCCTTGCTGCTCTCTTCGTGGAAATCGAAGATGCAATCGACGCGGCCATTGCCGGCGAGATGGTGGAAGCGAACTGATGGTGCGGGTTCCGAACACCATTTCCTTCCGCTCCCTCGGCCTGGAGCCTGAAGAGCGCTCAGCGCCCAAGCCGCCGTTGCATACCATGTCTGACCGCGAGGTCGATGCTTTCATCAGGCGATGTGCCGCCGCGCTTCGGTCGCACGCCAGGGATTTCCAGCTCGGCCACGACAAGGAGAACGCGCTGGCGGCGTTCGAGTCCGCAATAGCCTTGCTGCTAGAGGTCCGTGATGCCCATCCAGGCAAGCGGGCAGACATCGATCTGATCCTGGTCGAGCACGGCTACCCGGTCCCGGAGAACTAAGATCTCGGCAATGCTGAACCTTGGCGTCCGCCAGACGGCAAATGCCCTATGCCCCGAGTGTCAGATCTGAAGCTTCGCAGCCGATCCCGTCCTTGTCCGCGTCGAGACCATATTGGTCGTAGCCTGTGATGGCCACGGGACCATGGACATAGTGTGGGCCATCACCTTTGCCGCCGTAACAATCATAGTCTGCGTATGAGGCTGAGCCGAAATTGCCTCCCGCACATCCATTTTGGCACGCCGCTGCTACGGCCACCCCTGTTGCGACGGCCGCGATCCCGACGATGGCTACCGTTTCCATCGTGACGCGATTCTGGCACTCCTCCAGGGTGAGACCTCTTCCGGCCAGTTCAAGACCAGTGTCGTACTTGAACTGCGGATCGGTACTTTCCAAATGCGCGCGACACAAAGCTGTGTCTTTCGGCTTGGTCGGGTCGGCATAGAAGTCTTTCGGGGGCGTCGCGCACGCCGCAAGTGCAAACGCCATGGTGGCCGCGGCAATAATTCTAGTCCTCAAGACACCGTCCCCCGGGAGTTGCTCTTTCGAGAGCTATCCCTGTGGTGCATGGGAGTCGAGTCTATTGTTGCTCGCGCTCCGGGTGATTTGGTGAACAGCCTCTCGGCAACTCCGGCGCATCTCGCCCATTTCCTCCCAGACATCTTCATCCGGGGAGAACGACATGAACGTTTCGAACTTGCAGTTGCAGGGGCTCTATCTTGCCGTTGCTGCCATCAACAACGCGCTGGTGTCCAAAGGCTGTTATCGCGCGAGGAAGTCGATACGGCGCTGCGGCGATCGGAGCAGACCGCACTGGGCGACGACCGCGTCATAGAAGACATGACGCCTGCCAATCGAGATGCTGTCGCCTTCGCATCACGCTTCCTGATGCTGGCCAACAACAGCGCCTCTGACACGCACACAATTGGCTTCCACGAGCTTGCCCGAATGGTCGGAGAAACCAAAGGGCACTTTCCAGACGAACAGTGACGCATCACGCTTGAGCTGAAGGACAAGAGCCCGCTACCGCAAGAATTATGAACTTTGCCCCCAGGGTCACCCCACGAGATGTTCGTAATCCTGCTGTGTGCTGGCCCCAGTGCCAGGATCGGCTGGAAACGCGGCGACAACCGCTTGCTCTCCCCATCTCCACATGCCTGAATGGATTGGCTTGGGAGACAATCGATGCAGGTCAACGTCTTCATCTCTGAGACCGAAGGACAGTGCCCACCGACTTTGCTGGTCCTGCCATTTGGTCCGATGGCAGCCATACCACGGCATTTGCAGGGCATGCCCTGGCGCCACCTGGCCATCACTGCTGCCGACGACAAGCTCCTCGGAGCACCCGCAGCGCAGATTGAATCTGCCATAGTCGAGGCCGGCTACGCGTTGGTCAATCCAACCGGCTGATCAGGACCACTCCACTGTGCAACCTCTATAGCCACTGCGCCAAGCGCTCGGCCATTGCAGCCATGGAAAGTCTCAAGCTGGCGCGTGATCGGGCCGCTCACAGATGCAGAAGTTGTTACCCTCCGGGTCCGTCATCACGACGTAGCCTTCCCCGCGTCGAACATAGTTGGCGCCCATCAAAGTGAGGCGGATCATCTCGCTGTTCACGTCACCTGCTTCCAGGTCAAGGTGAAGCCGGTTCCGCTTTGGACGCGGCCCCTCCCTCAGGTGGAAACACAGCCGAATCCCTGGACCTGTGACCATGACCGACGGGTCCGTTTCCGGGGTGAGCCCAAGGGATGCTAATCGAGCAATCTCCTCATCGTCATATGGCATAATCGAGTAGCCATCGAGGGCGTCTGCCCAGAACCTAGCTAGGCGCGATGGCACGTCGCTGTCTATGACCAGTTCCTTCAGGCGCGCCACTGTTTTTCCCCTCACACCGTGTCGCCAGGAGCGAGCACCCCAACACATAACTACGCGGCTTCGGCGATCGGACGATACCATGAAAGCTCAAAGCTCCGGCTCCCGCAACATGGCGCAGTCAGCTTCAACGTGAGCCTGGCAATGACGAAATCATGGCCCAGACGGCTACCAGAGTGGGCGGCATCAAACTCGAGGGCACATCGCGCCGTATCTGACTTTTGCCGTCGCCAGTATTATGGCTGGTGCAGTCAGTTGGCTTACCAAGCTCAACCCGAGGTCGGTTCAGGCGGGGATCCCGTCCATCACGCCGGAGGAGCCCAACCTCCTACATGCTTGTAGATCCGGTCTCGAAGTTTCCGTATGTCGCTGTTCAATTGGGCAAGCTCGGCGGCTGTTTCCCCAGAACTGACCATTAGCGCATCACCCAAGCATCCTGCCTTCGACCGGAGCGCTCTGCCTTTGTCTGTCAGGGCAATCAGGACCTGCCTCTCATTGGCATGGTTGCGCGTTCTACGAACAAATCCGGCAGCTTCCAATCTCTTAAGCAGGGGCGTCAGGGTGCTCGATTCCAGAGCCAATTTTTCCGCGATGGCGCCTACTGACTGCTCGTCCTCTAACCAGAGAACGTTGAGCACGAGATATTGCGGATATGTTAGACCCAACCCATCAAGCAACGGCTTGTACAGGCGCTGTATCGCTATGCCTGTCGAGTAGATTGCATAACACGGCTGGTCGGACAGAGCGACCGGCGGGTTTGAAGGACTAGTAGTCACCAGACATCTCCTAGCTTGCCGAACTCATATACGATATCGCGATAAATAATGCGATAACAAGTGACATGGGCGTTAAAACTTGCCCTGGGGTATCTCACCTGAGCCAGAACAGAATAGATGGACTACAATCCTGAAGGATCCCGAAGCCGGGTCCCGCGTGCTGATAGGGTGCCGCCTCGGCGCTGCAATCTACAAGGAACCAGACACGCGTAGGGTCTATGGTGCGGTCGTCCCAGACAACTTCTTGGGAACTTCAGTCGCTAAGAAATCCAGCCAAGCCCTGACAGCTGGGACCAGGCCCCTCTTCGACAGGAACACCGCGTGTAACGTGCTGGATGGGGTCTGCCAGTCCGGCAGAATCCGGATGAGTTTGCCGGAGGCAATTGCTGGCGCGGCCACGAAGTCCGGCAGGAGAGTGACCCCCGCTCCGGCTATCGCACTCTCACGCAGGACATCGAAACTTGTACACATGAGCCGAGGTCGATGGGAAACAGATCGTACCTCGCCATCAGGCCCGTTCAATTCCCAGATAACCTCACTACGCTCTTCGTACTGGGTCAATGTAGGCAACGTCGCCAGGCTATCCACTGAAAGCGGCATTGGCACGCGCTGAAGCAGTGCATGGCTGGCGACGAGAATGGTTTGCGTTTCGCCGAACTTCCTCATGATCAAGTTCGGATCAGCATCGAGTCTGGTTCTGGCTCGAAGGGCTACATCCACACCATCCTCAATGAGGTCAGATCGGCGATTAATCACCTTCAGTTGGACTTTCACCCTGGGATACAGGTGCAAAAAGAGTGGCAAAAGGTCGATGACAAGATCCTGGATTAGACCTTGAGGACTGGCGACACGAACGACTCCGTTCGGTTCGGCGCGCGCTTCAGCCGCTGCAGAGGCTGCGGCGTCAGCGCTTGCGAGCATGGCCTCAACCTGATCAAAGACCTCTAGGCCGACCTGAGTCAGCCTCAGGTTGCGGGTGGTCCTTTCCAGCAACCGAACACCGAGCCGGTCTTCTAGAATGCCAACTCGCTTGCTAAGCGTTGCTTTCGGAATGCCGCTGGCTCGGGCGGCAGCACTGAAGCCTTTGTGCACCGACACGGTATGAAAGAAATACAGGTCGTTCAGATCCAACATTTTTGATGGCCTTGCGTGATAGTGCCTAGAGGTGCAGAGAAAAGTTGGTACCTGGTTTGCAGCCGTTCACGCAGGAGAAAAGCCCTCGTGAACCTGCGATGTCCTCACCGCAGGTTCGTTCCTAACTACGCGTAGCGCGAAGCGCTGACCATTGGCGTGTCCTGGCCAGCCATGACGTTACGCGGCCTTTCGATCTGCGGCTGCCCTGGCATCCTTGAGCACCCGAGCATACCAGGACAATTGGTCTAGCGTTTCCTTGACTGAGTTGGCCAAGATCCCATCTAGAACGTCCATGGGCTCCATATTTGGATTGTGAGGAATGACGCGGAAGAAATCGGAACCGCCGATATGGACCGCTGACCGAACCGGCACCATTTGAAGCTCTACTGCAATTAGGCGCAAATGCTCTGCCGCGCGCGCGCCACCGGTTGTGCCATAAGCGATCATGCCCATGGGCTTGTTATTCCAGCCAACATAGTCCTGATCGAGCGCATTCTTCAGGGCGCCAGTGATTGACCGGTTGTACTCAGCTACGACGAATACATAGCCATCATAGCTCTTGATCTTTTCTTGCCAGCGAAGGGCACGTGGGTCCTGTGAGGGAATCCACATGTTGGAAGAGACTTCGTCGAACAGTGGCAAATCGTAGTCCCGCAAATCGACCAGTTCCACCTCAAAGTCGTCGCGTTCCTTCATCTTGCTCAACATCCACCGGGCGGGTGTATCCGCCCAGCGAGCCTTTCGCGTCGAACCGATAATGAGTGCGATCTTCGGCTTTTCAATCATAGTGTCCTCAGGTTTAGCGATTAGAACCGGCCTTGGTCGTCGTACAAAGCCAGCGCCCATTCGCTATTGGAGAAGCCTGAGAGCTAGAAGCCGCGCTAAAGAGACGCATTGTCTCCCTGAAGAGACGGTGATCGCTTGGGGCCTGCATGGGGGAGCCCCAAGCGATCTTTGTGGTCAGGAGCGCTTGTCCAGCGGCCGCAGGGTGTCCTTATTGAGGAGAATGATCTGCTGGGACCCGTCTTCGTCCTTTGCCTGGACGCTCACAACTTCACCCCATTCTTCGATGGAAATTGCTGTGATGCCCTGCTCGGCGAGTGCGGCTTCGATGACGAAATAGTCGCGACCAAAGATCTTGTGATCATCCAGTAGGCTGGAGGCGGCCGAGGCAGTCGTTGGCGCAATGATGAGGCCAAGGGCGAGGGTCAGTGCAATTGCTTTGAGTGACATGGATCTATTCCTTTTCTGAAGTCCGTGTGTTTGTGATCTAGGGTTGGGTCGTTTCTTCGAGAAGCGCAGGGTGGGGGACACTGCGTTCGCGAGGAGAGACAATACTGTGGTGCCGCAGAGAGAGTTTGCGGTCGTATTGTCCTGGTTGCGGGAGCCTTTGGGCGTCGAAACAGGCCCGGGGTGGGCGCAATGTCTCTGCCAACAGGCAGGTGATAAGGCAGCCGAGAAATCTCGAAATTTCTTGGCCCGTTTGAGACAGATCCCAGTCCGGGTCTTGTTGGTCCGCGGCTGCCTTTGGAAGTCTTGGCTAGGGCAATAACGTTGGCTTAGCGGTCACTTCCAATTTCGCTGCCGATCTCCGCCGGTTCAGTACGCTTGCCCACTCCTCCGATAGGAGTGTGTAGGGTGATGGCGGGGTGGCAATGGGCGCAGCGGATCTGCGCCCGCGCATTCGTTCCATACCTATTTGATTGCGGACTGTGCCGTCTGTGCTGCGGTATGGATTGTGTCCGCGACGACCTGCGGCTGAGTCATGAAGACTGCATGGCTGGCCGGGACTTCCGTGACAGTGGCGCCGATACGCTCAGCCATGTGGCGGAGCATTGCCAAATCGAATGCCTTGTCTTCAGTCGCAATGACAGCCCAACTGGGCTTGGTGCGCCAGGCAGCGTTTTCCAACGGTGTGGAGAACACCGACATGTTGATCGGCACCTGGGAGTCTCGCAGGAACGCAGCATCTTCGTCGGTGGTGTCGTGTGCGAAACCAGCTTTGAACTTGTCGGCATTGATGTAACCAAAACCGTCAGCGCCCACATCGATAACGAAGTCCGGGGTCGGGGCGAACCCTTCGTATTGCTGGCCTGTCGTCTCGCCTGCGTCGGGTGACAGGGCCGAAACATAGACCAGGCCGGCCACATTGGGGTGAACGCCTGCTTCGGTGATGACAGTGCCACCCCAGGAGTGGCCAACAAGAATCGTCGGACCCTGCTGGAGATCGAGGGCGCGCTGGGTAGCAGCCACATCGTCAGAGAGTGAGGTCAGCGGGTTCTGGACGATGGTGACTTTGTATCCACGGGCGGTGAGGTTGTCGTAGACGCTGCGCCAGCCGGCGCCGTCGGCAAATGCGCCATGCACCAGCACCACGTTTCGAATGGCCTGATCGGTAGGGATCTGCTCATTGGCATAAACTGCGGGGCTGGTGGAAAGTGCTGCAGCGCCGGCAGCAATCAGCGTCTTGGTAAGGGTGTTCACTTCATATCTCCTTGTATTGTGCGATAACTGTTATCGCGATATCTGACGTATGTCAGATCCGAATGATCTTGTCTAGAGATTTTTTATCGCGATGTATGTTATTGCGATATTTGTTTGTGGGATAGGGCTGATTGGTGTGAAAAGGTCCGCCTTGGGCCAAGCAATCGACGGGGACGAACACGTGGAATCCGAGGTCAGGTGAGCATCGCTGCGTCCCGCTTCCGCACACGAGACTGCGCACACCACGGCACGCACATCTCTTTACTGGCCAGGTTTCGGGGAGGATCGCAGCGCCAGCACCACACCGCTCAGCGTCATTGCCAATGCTACCCCCTGCCGCGGTCCGAAAGGCTCCGCGAGCAGAATAGCGGCCAACACTGCGCCCAGGACTGGCACGGCAAGCAGACCGGACGAGGCAACCGAAGGTGGAAGGTAGCGAAGTGCTCCGAACCACGTGACATAACAAAGAGCCATGGCAACAAAGGCCATGTAAACCATGATACTCACGCCTGTTAGCGAGATCGCTTCAAGCCTGGGTTGCTCGAAAAGCAGCCCCAGAATTGTCAAAGGGAGGCACCCTAGGCCCACTTGCCATGCCGTACGGGCGATAAAGGGCATTGCGACAGGCGTGCGGTTGACGACAGTACCCAAGGCGAAAAGTAGTGCTGCTCCCAACGATAGCGCATAACCGATCAATTGCTCCACGCGGAACGCGTCATTTTGGCCACCAAGAAGCAACGCGACACCAGTCACTCCCAGAGCCAAGGACAGTACGGTCTTGCCTGATGGTCTAGTCCCCAGGAGAGGCCAGGCAATTAGTGTCGCCCAGATGGGCATCGTATAGATAAGCAGCAGGTTCTGCCCAACGGGCAGCCAAAGCAGCGCTAGTGTCGTAAAGCCCATCCAAGAAAAGACATTAGTGAATGCCTCTCCCAGCATACGACTGATCAATCGCCGCGGTAGGATGAGCGACTCTCCTACGCAAACGGCGACCAACCCGAGTGTAGCCGCCCCTACCAGTCCCGCTAATCCGCGGGAGAAAAGCGGCGGCCATTCAAGAAGGAGGAACTTCATCAACGTGAAGTTGAGCGCCCAGCCGGACGCGGTGACGGCCAGGCAGAGGAAGCCAATGATTTGTCGGCGCGCAGACATTGCGAACGCTACCTTTCTTCGTTCGGCAGGCTATCGATCTCGAGCGGTTTGCCGTTGCCAATGCTCGCCACCTTGGACTGGCCCGAGCGCGGTCCCGTTTCCGGGACCGGCTTGGGTGGTTGTCGTCACGAGCGCGACAGCGGTGATCACGCGACTTCCTGGGAAGGCCCGACGAGCACAAGTTTCTGGTTGACCAGTTCCTTGATGCCGCTCTCGGCCATTTCGCGACCGTAGCCGGACCGCTTCACGCCGCCGAACGGGAGTTCAGGGCCGCTGGCCGTCATTGCATTGATCCAGACCATACCGGTCTCGATCCGCGAAGCGAGGGCCTTGGCCCGGGCAATATCGGACGAGAAGATTGTGCCACCCAGGCCGTAGGGCGAATCATTTGCAAGCGCGACAAGGTCGTCGTCGTCGCGCACGATATGGACTTGAGCAACCGGCCCGAAGAATTCTTCAAAGTAAGCCGGGTTGTCTCGAGCGATATTGGTCAGGATCGTTGGCTCAAAGTAGGCACCCTGCTGTGACAAGGGGTTGCCGCCATATCGAAGCTGCGCTCCCGACGCCACCGCATTCCGAACCTGTTCGGCAAGACTGTCGCGCGCCGCCACCGATGATAGCGGTCCAAGGTCCACGGCCTCATCCATGGGATCGCCGATGCGCATGGCGCTGAACTTCTGCTCAAGCTTTGCTATGAATCGCTCGGCCACTTTCTCGTGCACAATGAAGCGCTTCGCGGCGATGCAAACCTGGCCTGCGACTGCGAGACGAGATGCCGCACCGACGTCGACTGCTCGATCCAGATCGGCGTCATCAAGCACAGCGAATACGTCTGAGCCGCCAAGCTCCAAAACCGACTTCTTGAGGTTGCGTCCGGCCTCGGCGGCGACGATGCTGCCGGCCCGTTCAGAACCCGTCAGCGTCACACCCTGGACCCGGTCGTCCTGCAGCAAAGCGGCGATCTGATCACTACTTGCGAATAGCGTGGTCCACGCCCCCTTCGGTGCACCGGCCTCCAGGATCAGTTCTTCGATGAGCTTGGCGGTTTTGGGGACAATGCTTGCCGGCTTCACCAGTACCGGATTACCGGCCGCAATTGCGGGGGCAGCCACGCGAATGAGTTGGTAGTATGGAAAATTCCAAGGTTCGATGGCCACGATGACCCCGATGGGGTGGTACTCGAGCCACGCATCTCCCTTGTCGGTTTCGATCTTCTCCGGCGCTAGCATTTTCGCAGCATGGTCAGCAAAATGGCGCGCGATCTTGGCGATCTGGCCGACCTCGCCGCGCGCTTCGGAGATGCGCTTGCCCATCTCCTGGACAGCAACCTTCGCCAATTCTTCAGATCGGGACTCGATCAGGTCAGCCAATCGGGACAGAACCTTAAGCCGACGTTCGATCGGTCCTTGCGACCAGCCGGATTTGTAGATCGCGTGCGACTGCGTGAGAAAGTCCTCGATCTCCGCATCTCGGTGGCTCGGGAACTCTGCGACGGTTTCACCGGTCACAGGATTAATACTCTTGTATGCCATGGATAATCTCCATTGGTGGGCGGCGACCAAATCGGTCTGCCGCCACACTCAGTTGGTTCAGTGATTGTCAGGTCAGAGGAAGGGATAGTCGATGTAACCCTCGGCACCGCCGCCATAGAAAGTGGCGCGGTTATGCTTGTTCAACGGCGCGCCGAGGCGAATGCGCTGAGGCAGGTCAGGATTGGCGATGAACGGGCGGCCGAAGGCGATGGCATCGGATTTACCCGAAGCAACTGTCGCTGCCGCGGTAGCAGGAACGAAGCCGCCGGCGGAAATGATCGGACCACCAAATGCCTTCTTGAACAGAGCCGCGACGTCGGGCGCGTCCATGTCGAGTGGCTTTTCATCGTTGGTGAAGTCGGCGCGCGGCTCAATCAAATGCAGGTACGCGATATTGCGCTTACCCAGTTCAGTGATCACGTACTCCCACACGGCCACGCCGGTAGAGTCCTGCATATCCAACTTGCCACTCCAGGGTGAAAGACGGACGCCGACGCGATCCGCGCCGATTGCAGCTACGACTGCATCAACAACTTCGAGAGCGAAGCGCGCGCGATTCTCTATCGAGCCGCCATACCGGTCGGTACGGTGGTTGCTGCCGTCATTGAGGAACTGGTCCAACAGATAGCCGTTGGCACCATGAATCTCGACGCCGTCAAAGCCTGCCTTGCGGGAATTGCGTGCGGCCTGGACAAAGTCGCCGACGATGCCGGCAATTTCATCGATCTCCAGAGGACGCGGGGTTTCGAACGGTACCGCATTCGCCTGAGCATCCATGTGATCGCCAGTGACAGCGATTGCAGACGGTGCCACGGGCAGCGCACCCCCCGGCTGCATCGAGCTATGCGAGACGCGGCCGACGTGCCAGATTTGATTGAAGATGTATCCGCCTTTAGCGTGGACTGCATCCGTCGTCAGGCGCCATCCTGCGATCTGCTCGTCCGAGTAGACACCTGGAACCCAGGGGTAACCGTGCGCCTGTGGCGTAATGTCGGTCGCCTCGGAGATCTGCAGCCCACCTTCGCTTGCACGCTGGCCGTAGTACTCCGCGTTCAGGGCATGCGGAACGTCGCCCGGCTGGGCGGCGCGCATGCGGGTTAGGGGGGCCATCACCACTCGGTGCTTGAGTGTGACCGCGCCGATCTGGAGTGGCGTGAAAAGAGTATCTTGTGCCATTTGAACCTCTGCTGGTTGAAAGTGCACAAGATGTAATTCGCCTCGAATTGTGTTACTATCCGCACAAAATGTGAAGCTATGTAACGATATTCGATAGGGTCGTCATGGATACACAAGCGCTCGACGTCTTCCTCAATGCCGCCCGCACCGGCAGCCTGTCAGGGGCAGCGCGCCATCTCAGGCTTACGCCAATGGCGGCGACACGCAGGCTGGCTTCGCTCGAAAGTGAGCTGGGCGTGCGCCTCTTCAATCGCACTTCAAGGTCGCTCTCGCTTACACCTGAGGGGGAGGCCTTCCAGCCTTTCGCAGCTGAGATGATGGACGCGCATGAAGTGGCGCGAGCCACGCTGTCGCCGAAAGCAGGCGGTGCGACGGGGCTCCTGCGCCTGACGGCACCAATTACCCTAGGCCGAAAGCGGATCATGCCTATAGTTCACGAGCTGCTCGATGAAAATCCCGACTTAAGGATCGACCTCGATCTTAGCGATGCAATGATCGACATCGTCGCTGCCGGCATTGACCTTGCCATCCGCATTGCACCGATGAAAGACTCCGGCTTAATCGCCCGGAAACTGGCGGATAATCCGAAGCACATCTATGCTTCCCCATCTTATCTCGAAGCGCGTGGCGTGCCACAAACTGTTGAGGATCTGGCCCAGCACGAATGCCTTACGTTTTCGAACTTCACGCACTGGCAGTTCATAGTGGGCGGCAAGGAACGGTCGGTGCGTGTAAGCAGCCGGTTTTCGTCAAGCGGGGTCGATGGCTTCTTGGCCGCCTGCGTTTCAGGCCTCGGGCTTGCCCAACTGTCCTCCTGGGAAGTGAAAGACGAACTACAAAGCGGAGTTCTCGTTCCCGTACCAATCGCCGGAGTGTCGCCCCGCGATCTTGCGATTTGGGGTGTTTATCCGTCTAGGCGACAAGTGCTGCCCAAGATCAAGGTCTTTCTCGACAAGCTGCAAAATAGCCTGGTCTAGTGGCAGGGCGATATCGCATCATATAGGCGGGGCGCCTTCGTGCCAGCGATCAGCTCCTTCGATACACCCGCCCCCGCCCCCGCCCCTCCACGGCCTCCGAGCTCACCTGCACGCCATACCGGTTCGCCAGGACGCCCGCCATGGCACCGCGGATCGAGTGCTCTTGCCAGCCAGTGGCCCTTGCCATCTCGGCGATCGTGGCGCCCTCGGGACGGGCGAGTAGCTCGACAATGATGGCCAGCTTCGAGCCGGCGCGAGGGCTTTTGTCCATGGTGCTTGTCTCCATTTCGGCCGTGGCGATCTGCCAGGGCGTTACTGGAGCAAGCCCGAACTGATCGGGCGCGCGGTCAGTGATGCTTGAAGTTGGCGCGTTGTCCAATACTTCTCGCCATGATCGACAGGCGGGCCCACGGCAGGATCACGCCCCCTGGCCCGCCGCATGTCCGAGCCGGGTGCGATATGCGGCTGTGTGAGCCTGTGTGCCGATCCAAAAGCGGTCGCAGCTGCGGATTGATTGGACGGTGAAGCGATTTGGCGCGGCTAGCAATGAACCACTCGACCAGAAATATTGGCGTCAAAGGACTGCATGACAGCAAAAATGACCACCCAATGAGTGCACGTTTGAAGGGGACTCAATATTTCCAATAGGGGCGGCTATTGGATGCAGAAATGTAATGTTAACATCAGAGACGTCGCCCCATAAACATTTCGCACTTGGCATGCATGGATTTTTGAATGGTCGTAGCAAATCCATTTTCAATCCCAAGGATGCGAAAGCGCAAAGGCCGCATACCACCGCTAATTCAATCTTCACGTCTGATTGCAAGTGCAGATCATGCTCAGCGGGTCGGGAAGGCGGCGATTGACGCTTACGCCTCGAAAATAGGCCGCTGGCGCCCCCTGCCAGAATGGAATAAGGCCATTTATCACGCAACCGTCTGGTGGTCGTCGAACAAACCAGGCTGCCACTGGCCACCTAACCTAATTATGGCGGTCGCACATGGTCTTGGGGTCTATGACCGCGCCAGCCGCCGAAATGTCGCAAGCATGGCCGCCCAGCTGGAGGGTCGATACTTGGCCCTGCGTCGATTTCCCGTCCATAGCTCACGCAAGCCCACCCTGAAGAACCTTGCCAAGCGTTTTGGCGTTTCCCAGGACACCGTCAGGCAATGGCGAAGAACACCAGGCTATAGCGCAAGAAAGGTCGCAACTTACAGGGTTTGGCGGCAGGCGGTGAACGGGCGGATTGACGTTAGTGAAGTACCGTTTGCCCTACGCGAGGCGTTGCCGACCGAAATCAAGAGGCTTGATCTGGGCACAGCTAAATCTGCGATTGCCGCGACCCAAATCGGCGGTGAGCAGCGCTTTGCAATTTATAACGTGTTTGTGGCTTGTGCGATACAGGGGAACCCACTGCCGGACGACCTTAAAGCCGCATTGGCTGTCGGCCTGGGTCTAGTAAGTGTTGAATATAAGAGAAGCGCATATGCAGGACAGTAGGGTCGTCCCATTCTGATTCTCGCCTGCTAGGCACCGGTTAGTGATTCAATTGTCAGTCACATAAAGCGCGTCTATTTCAAGGGTTTGCTAGAGAACTTGCGACTTTTTGCGCTCTCAAGATGGATGTTCGCTTCTTCCTGCTGCATTTCTTAGCTTCGGCGCTCACTAGAGCCCGAACTAATCGGGATCGGTTAATTGCAGATAAGCAAGGCTGATGCCGCAATTTTCAACAAGCATGCATCGGCAAGCCGTCCAAGACAGTGTTCGAACACCTTTTTGCTGCGTGCTCGGTGCGAAACTTAGGAGATGTGAAATGCATCAATCCAAAGATACGATTGCCCCAAAAGTTTTGGGATCATCAACGCAACGTTGCGACTTGGGACGCCAACCAGAACGCGACGACAAGGTAGATGAACAGGTTCGTCAGATCATCACAAAATTCAACGCCAATTTCGATGGTATCGAAGCGACTATAAGTAAGGCGCGTTGTGTGCTGAACGATCTTGCCATCATAGGTGGTGGTGTAGTTAGCGAGGAAGACGCGGCGCCCTTGATCGCCATAAACTCTGCCCTTCCGAGCTTATGGGACCACAAGGGAAAGGTCGCGAGACAGTTTGCAGTCGTGCTCGATCACACCGGCCACCCCAAATTTCGCACCGAATATCAAGACGGCAGTACACGGGTCTGGGACCTCCGGTATGGAGCTGCCTCCCTCTTCGAGAGGGCACGTTCATGAACGATCGCGTATCTGACCCCTTTCAATGGTTGTTCGAGATCTCGGACACGGCCGGTGCTTTCGAGCACCGCGCCACCACCGCCATGTGCGACTTGCGGACAATCGACCCCGCACGGTTCGAAACCCTGATGGGCCACTTCAAGACACTCAAATTCAATGGCCCCAGAGGCATGGAGCGCCTGCTCAAGGCGGTCGATGATCGAGAACGAGAAAGGCGAAAGCAGCAGCGCCAGAAGAGCAGTGCCCCCGAACCGGGCGAAGATGGATTTGTACGTGGCGAAAAGGGGCGCATCCTGAGCAGCGCCCAGAACGTCCGCAATGCCATCGAGAAACTCGGTTACGGCCTGCGCTTCGACTCCTTCGCCGGTCGGGTGATCCTGATCGATCCCTCGGGTCAGTCAAAATTCCTCGGCGACGAGGAGATGAAGGATCTGTGGGTCGAGATCGATGACCGTTTCCAGTTCCAGCCGACCGCCGAGGTTTACAGGAACACCATCGGACAAACTGCCCGCCTCGACAAATTCCACCCGGTGCTCGACCACATCCGTGAGACATCATGGGATTGGGGGCAGCGCATCGACACGTGGCTCATCGACTATTTCCACATCGAGGATACCCCGTTTCATCGGGCCATCGGCCGCATCTTTCTCATTGCTGCTTGCCGCCGGCTCCTCGAACCGGGGTGCAAGTTCGACGAGGCATTGCTGATCGGCGGGCCGCAAGGTGTCGGCAAATCGACGGCCATCAAGCTGCTCGCCATGAAGCCGGACTGGTTCACGGACTCGCTGCCTTTTCAAGACAGCGAGCAGAAAATCATCGAGCAGACACAGGGCAAGTGGATCATCGAGATCGCCGAGATGCGCGGCGCGCGCAAGGTCGACCAAGAGTCCATGAAAGCCCATATGTCTCGCACCAGTGACCGTGCCCGCCCAGCCTACGGCTGGACGGTGCAGGAGGTGCCCAGGCAGTTCGTGACGTTCATGTCCACCAACAATCCGAAGTCTTTGTCCGATCCCACCGGCAACCGTCGCTTCTGGCCCATTTGGGTCGACCAGCCGGTTGATCTTGCTGGTTTGACGGAGGTGCGTGAACTGTTGTGGGCAGAAGCCCTCGAAATGGCCGAGAGCAAGGAGTCCATCGCCCTTCCCGAGAAGCTATGGGACGATGCCCGATCGGCGCAGGCCGAGCACACACGGGACAATCAGTTCGAGGAGACTCTACGTTTCGTCATTCCCGACGATATCGAAGGGATCATCAGCTCAGAGGAGCTGTGGTCGATCCTGGGCATCTCGTCAGGTCAACGCCAAATGCATTCGGAGACATTTGGGGCCGCCATGACCAGCATGGGCTTCACCAGGGTACGCCGGAAATACGCGGGAAGGGGCAAGGTCGCGTGTTATGTCCGCCCTGCCACTGGCCCTGTGCCCGAGCTCCGCGTCGAGCGAGCACCCGATGGACGCGTTACAGGCGTCGCCGCGGCCGTGAGCTTCGAGGGTGTTCGAGACGATGATGAGGAGGAGTTCTGACCTGGCCAGTGACGGGTGATCAATCAGAGCTGAGCGGCGGCCAGGCCTGGTGGGCTGGCTGCCGCTTGCCTTCCAGGGACCGGGGTCGGCCCGTTACCCCGGAGCGCGCAAAGGCCCGGAAAGCTAAGCAGCCACCATGGGACCGAGGGACCGGGTCACATAGTCAGAGAGAGAAGAAACATCACATATTATAAGGATATAGTGTGTGTTTTGGCTATCAGACCGTAGCAAACTGGCGGTGATCGGGCGGAGCCTCGGTCCATTGGTGGAAAAAGCCCGGGCTTACGCGGCTTTCGGCCCCCAGCCCCATGAACCGAGCCCGGTCCTCGATAAATCTCTTGGGTCCTCCCCGAGGCTCCCCCCTCGTGGGGGGGACAGAGACCCCGAGCTGTCCGCACCTATAAGTATTTATTCCCAGAGACAGCACCCCCGGGGACGGCGATCAGCATCATGCCACACCGGCGAATTGGCTATGCGGTCGAAGGGTAGTCACAATAAGTAACCGGCATCAGACATCCGCCATGCGCCGGCAGCAAGGCCACATCGCCACAGAGCAACCGGACGCCCTCGGGGTCATTCCCCAGTCTTTGGGCATTGGGAAGTGGCGAGGCCAATCGACAGACACGACCGGCGCCGTGGCGCGGCGGATCTGGTTGCTGTGGCGCCTCTGGGTCGCTTAGGGGCAATGGCCGGCGACCGGAGCACTCTCACTCGCATCGCGTCAAACTTGGCAAGGCCAGCTGAGCAGGCTCTTCCCATTCCTCATACATCTCTGGCCTCCAAGCAGCGTGATCATCCACAAACCCCCGCGACTCTGTGCAGTGAGGCGGAGGTGTGAAGGTCACAGCCCTGTGCCTTCTTGATCCAAACCTGACCCTCACCAGTTATCCAGTTACCAATAGTAACCAATGGATCGTTGCGATGACCGACTATGGGCATGATCTCAAATTTGGAACATTCATCACACCGCAAGCCCGCCACACCGAAGAGGTCGTGGCGCTGGCGGAGCTGACTGAGAGTAGCGGGCTCGACCTCGCTACCTTTCAAGATCACCCGTACCAAGCCAACTTCCTCGACACCTGGACGCTGCTGTCTTTCGTTGCGGCACGGACCAGTCGTATCGCTCTGTCGGGCAATGTTCTCAACTTGCCGTTGAGGCCACCGGCCGTTCTGGCTCGGGCGGCCGCCAGCCTCGACCTCCTGTCACATGGCCGGTTTGAACTCGGTTTGGGTGCCGGAGCGTTCTGGGACGGTGTTGAAGCAATGGGCGGGAACAAATTGACCCCCGGACAGGCGGTGGACGCATTGGAAGAGGGCATCGAGATCATCAGGGGAATCTGGGATGCTGATACACCCGGCGGCGTGCGCATCGAGGGCAAATATCACCAGGCGCGGGGGGCGAGGCGGGGCCCACTTCCGCAGCATCGCATCGGCGTCTGGCTAGGCGCCTATAAGCCCAGAATGCTGAGCCTAGTTGGCCGCAAGGCCGATGGATGGCTGCCTTCGCTTGGCTATATCAAATCGCCCGACATTGGAGAATCCAACGCGATTATCGACACAGCAGCGCGCGAAGCAGGGCGGAACCCGCGCGAGATCCGACGCCTGATCAATCTGGCCGGCAGCCGTCTGGCCAATCAGGACGAGATTGCCAAGATGGTCGATGAGATTACGCAGCTTGCTCTGGAGCATGGCTTTTCGACCTTCATCCTGCCTGCAGATGATGGCCGGCTGATCCAAACGTTCGGCCGCGAAGTGGCGCCAGCTGTCCGTGTTGCCGTGGATAAGGCCCGGACCGCCAATGGTACAGTCACCGGAGCTGTGCGCAGCGCCGCGGCGCTGGCCTTGCGAAGCGAGAACATCCGCTACGACCGCCTTCCGGAGACCCTGATCGGCAGGGCGATGGAGCCAGGTGACCATGGCTTTGGCGGACATGCCTCGACCTACATCCACCGAGGCCAACCGGGGCTGATCATCCGCCCTCACAATGAAAGTGAAGTCGCAGAGGCCGTTCGCTATGCTGCCAACCAGGAGGCACCGCTGGCGGTACGAAGCGGCGGCCACGGGATTTCCGGACGCGCCACGAACGAGGGCGGCATCGTCCTAGACCTATCCAAGCTCAACAGCGTTGAGGTGATCGACCCTGCCAGCAAGCGCATCCGCCTGGGGCCCGGAGCCCGTTGGGGGGAAGTTGCAGAGAAGCTGGCGCCATTCGGTCTCGGCATGAGCTCGGGCGATTATGGCGATGTGGGGGTGGGCGGCCTGGCAACAGTGGGCGGTATTGGCTGGCTCAGCCGCAAGCACGGCCTGACGATCGATCATGTCGTTGCGGCTGATATGGTATTGGCAGATGGGCGGCAGCTGCGTCTGGATAAGGATCATAATGCCGATCTGTTCTGGGGCATTCGCGGCGCTGGCGCCAATTTTGGCGTGGTGACCAGTTTCGAATTGGAAGCCTATGACGTAGGGGATGTGATCTTCGCCCAGATAACCTACGACATGAATGAGGCTGCTCCGGTCATCGCCAGATGGGCAGAGACGGTGGCTGCCGCGCCGCGCGATGTCACGAGCTTTCTCACATTGGCGCCGGCCCGCGGCGGCAATCCTGCCCTGGGCCAGGCCAACGTCGTCATTGCCGATTCCGACCCAGCAGGGGCGCAGGCCATGCTCGACCCGTTCCTGCGGGTTGGACCCGTGCTTGGTAGCCAGGCCTTTATCATCCCCTATCCGGGCTTGGTGCAATCAAACTTTGAGGGTCACCAGGGCACGGGTGGCATGGTCTCCTATGCGGGTCTGGTTACTGAGGTGACGCCCGCAGTTGCCGGGGAGATGGCAGAAATCCTCAAGGCCCGCGCCTCGAACATGATGCAGCTGCGCGCGGTCGGTGGAGAGGTCAACGATATGGCGGCCAGCGCGACGGCCTATGCGCATCGGCACCAGAACTTCAGCCTCAACGCCACCGCCTACGGTCCCACGGTTCAAAGGCTTGACAGATTGTGGCCAGCCCTTGAGGCACACCTTGATGGGCTCTATCTCAATTTCGAAACCCGCATGGGCCCTGAGCATCTGGAGCGCGCCTATCCTGCTGAAACGCTAGCCCGTCTGCGAGCACTGAAAGCACAATATGATCCCGCCGAGCTGTTCAACACCAACTTCAATATCCCGCCAGGCACTACAGGATAGCTGATGGATCTTATCGGTCGCCGCCGAACCTGCCGCAAGTGTCTCGGCCTCAGAGCAGAACGAGCCCGTGGGGACGTTTAGTCGGTTACGGCCAGATAGGAACATAAGCCCACAAACGGCGTGTCGCGGCCACACGCGGAAGTGGGGGCTAGTTGGCGGCCAGCCCTCGGCGAAGGTCAGATAATCGGGCTGTGGGGCGCGGCGGAGCTCGTCAATCGAGTAAATTCCTGCTTGCTGCGCCTCTCGACCCCATTGCGGTCGTTCAACGGGAACGGACGAGCTCATGAATGCCGACTATCTTACTGGCTTGCATGTTTGAGAGATTGCAGGATGACTTCCTCTAGTCGAGCAAATCCAATGCCCGTGCCGCTCTCTCGGATGTCCCCGTCGGCGGTGTTGGCAAAGACGGCCTGTTCGGTAAAGGTCATCGTGGTTTTGCCGTTCCGGCCATCGAACTCGACAGTAACGAGCGAAGACGAAACAGGGTGACCATTGGTCCGCATCGAGTAGGCATAAACGATGCGTTGGCGGGGATGGACTTCAAGGAAATGCGCCAGCATCACTTGTTCAGTGCCATCCGGCATCCGCCAGATCATGCATTCATGCCCATCGACGCGGAAGTCGAAGCGATCTTGGACCACCGTCCAATCGGGATGGCAACTGTTCCAGCGTCGCTTCAGCTCATGGTCGGACCAGAAGCGAAAAGCATGGGCGGGGCTGCCCGGTAGCTCCCGTTCGATGACGAAGCTGCGATGGTCAACATTGATACCCATCAGCGATCCTTCTCCTCAGGAACTTCAGCCATGGCAACCGCCAAGCGGTCGAAGGCAGCATTCATGTCGCGCTGGCGCTGCTCAATCCAGTTGTTCATGGCTTTGAAGGCATCGGGCCGCATGCGATAGGTGCGCACGCGGCCGACTTTTTCGCTGACGACAATGCCACCGTCTTCGAGCACCCGAAGGTGTTTGAGTACCGCCGGCAGTTGAACGTCAGCGGGGCCCGCCAGCTCCTTGACCGACGCCGGACCCGTGGAGAGCCGTTCAATGAATCTACGCCGGTAGGGGTCTGCCATGGCCTGAAAATAGCGGTCGATGCTTGCCGTCTCGGTCATGCCAGAGGCTCCAAAAAGCGGGAAGGCATGGCGTCACGATAGGGGAAGAACTCAAAGTAGGGCTCCGCCTCCTTGAGCACACGCTGCACCGATGGCCGCTCCAGCAGGCGTTCGAAGTACTCTCGCACTTGCGGCCTGCCATCACCGATGGGGTGCACGATGAAGCTAAAAAACAGCGCCGGCAGCGCCGAACAATCCGCCATGGTGAAGGTCTCGCCCGTGATCCAGCTACGTCCCTCGATCTTGTTCTCGATCATGTCATAGGCAGTCTCAAGCGTCGCATGCGCTTCCGCAACGCCATGTGGATCGGAGGCGCCTTCAGGGCGAATACGGTCACCCACGATCTTTTGCATCGGCACGCTGACATAGAGATCGAAGAAGCGATCCCAAAGGCGAACATCGAGCTCTTGTTCCGTCTCGGTCGGTATCAGTTGAACCGGACCGGCATAGTGCTGCTGGAGATACTCGATGATGATGCTGGTTTCGGCGACAACCCTGTTGCCGACGCTGTCATGCAATACGGGAATCTTGCCCACCGGCCAGCGCTCGATATGCGCGGCAGCGGATCCGGGGTTGGAGAAATCGACGAGGCTGGGTTCAAAGGCGGTGCCGTTTTCATAAAGGCCGATCAGAACCTTATGGCAGAAGGAAGCGAGCGGGTGGAGGTAGAGCGTGAGGGCCATTGTTACATCCATTAGTTTCCAGACAAGGAAACTGTTAAACCATAACGCATGCGAGTTCAATAAGGTTTCCATTACAGGAAACCCTTCGACTAACGCGACGAGGTGTCACTTTGCTCTTGAGCGAAGTATCCGGGCATGATAGTTGGCCTGAAGGAAAACTATTATGCTTGGAGGTTAAAGTGCGCGTTGTCATTCTGAACTTTTTATCTCTCGACGGTGTCTATCAGGGGCCGGGCTCCCCCGATGAAGACCGGTCTGGCGGCTTTGAGCGCGGCGGTTGGTTTGTGCCCTTCGTCGATGCGGCTCTGGAGGAAAGAGTGGAGGCATGGGCGGCGACTGCGACCGGATTTTTATTCGGACGACGGACCTATGAAGAGTTTGCCTCTGTCTGGCCCACCATAACCGATCCAGCCGATCGCAACGCCGCCCGGCTCAACACGCTTCCCAAATATGTGGCGGCCACCTCCCCAATCGATACCAGCTGGGGGTCGGCAACGGTCCTGGACCACGATGTTGAAGCCGCAGTCGCCGCGCTCAAACAGAATGGAAGCGGCGAACTGCAGGTGCACGGCAGCGGCCGACTGGGCCGGTCTCTCATTGCTGCAAATCTCGTCGATGAACTGCGTATCGCGATCGCTCCGGTGATTGTGGGCCAGGGACGAAAACTGTTTGGCGACACGCAAGCACCAGCAGGTTTCAACCTGCTTTCCGAGGAGAGGACGCCTTCGGGTCTCATTATGTGCCGTCTTGAGAACACCGGCGATGTAGCGGCTGGAACATATATCCGCGGACAGACCAATCTGTCCGTTTCCAGCGTAGGGAATTGAGAACACGATAATGATATCAGCCGGCCAGCAAATGCCCGACGATCTCAGCGCGATCTTTCTGGCGCTCGCCGATCCGACCCGTCGTGCGGTCATTGCCCGCCTTGGCCGAGGACCGGCCAGCGTGAGCGAACTGGCAATTCCGTTCGAGATGGGACTGCCATCGTTCATGAAGCATATTCGGCTTCTTGAGGACACTGGGATGATCCGGACCAAAAAGGCGGGGCGGACCCGCACCTGTGTGATCGACGGTCCAGGACTTTCCAATGCCGAACGGTGGCTGGCCGAGCAAAGGAAGATCTGGGAAGCGCAGGCCGATCGGCTGGAGGAGTTTGTCATGCGCGAACAGGAAGAGGACGCCAACGATGCAGACCGTGACCGCTGAACTCGACCTTGAGGTTTCCCGAATTATCAGGGCGCCGCGAGACCGCGTGTGGTATGCCTGGGTGGACCCGGAACGACTGGCGCAATGGTGGATACCCCATCCGCTGACTTGCCGCGTCGTCAGTCTAGACGTTCAACCTGGTGGAGCATTCGTTACCGAAATGCGTGAGGATGACGGGCCGTTCGGGCCGCACCTGTCAGCCTGCTTTCTCGACGTCATTCCCAAGGAACGCATCGTTTACACGAACGCGCTCACCGGTGGCTGGCGGCCTGCCGCACATGGCTTTGTCACGGCAATCATCACCCTTGCCGACCATCCAGATGGCACGCTCTATCGCGTGCAGGCTCTGCACAAAAGCCGTGCAGACCGCGAGAAGCATGAAGAGCTAGGGTTTCACGATGGTTGGGGAACGGTCGTGGCACAACTGGCCGAGCTCGTTGAGTTCGCTGTTTGAGGCCCAGGTCAACGCATTCAACTGTCCGCTCATGCCCCCTTGCCGCCCGGAACCTGCCAGTCCGAAAACCACCCCGAACCAGCCGCTAGTCTCGCCGATTATCAACATTGCCTGGGGTCAAGCCGCAGCGCCTATCCCTAACCCTAAACCTTGGAGCGCCTCCAACCGGCGGCGCGGGCTTCGGTCTCGGAGCACCAACGCTCTCCATGGCTGGGACATCTAGTCGGCTACGGCCATATGGGGGTGCAGGCCCACAAACGGCTTGTCGCGGCCACACGGCGGCCTGGCGCCCCGTTGGCGGCCTGCCCTCGGAAGCAGTCAGATAATCCGGCTGTTGGGGCGCGGCGGGGCTCGTCAATCGAGCCTTCCCTGCAACCTGTCGGTTTACGCCCTCCCCCGGGGGCCACTCGCGACCGAGGCCCCCTATTTCGTGTCAGAGAGCGTCGAAGCAATCGTAGTTGCGAAGCTTGACGACCTTTCCCTCGCGGAACTCGAATACCGCCGCGCATTGTGCCCGAAGTTTCTGCCCCTCCCTTAAGGGCGGAATATCCTTCACGACGGTCCCGTGCCACACCATTTCCAGAACCACGAACTCTCCATACGCGATGGTGTTGAGGATGTCGTACTTCTGTTGCTCGATAATGCCCTTGGACTTGCCAATGTCCGACTTGAGCGCGCTCAGATCGCGGACCTGCCCGGCCGGCTTGAACGCATTGGGCATTTCGGTCTGCTCGACGTCAGGGGCGAAGAACCCTTCCATCTTGCTGCCATCCATGGCTTCGACAGCACGCACAAAGCTCAGGGCTGCCGCTATGTTGGTCTCCTGGTGAGTTGATTGCATCCTTCCACTCCACTAGAACATTGTTCTAATAATCTACTAGAACATCGTTCTAATACCGTCAAGGACCCGCCATGGCTGATCGCCGTCAAGACATCCTGGATGCCGCTTTGCCGATCTTTGTCGAGAAGGGATATATCGGCACAACGATCGCCGATATTCGCAAGGCCAGTGGGGCGACCACCGGCAGCATCTACCATTTCTTTTCCGGGAAGCCGGGCCTGGCCGTCGCTCTTTGGACCGATGCGAACGCCTTGTGGGTGACGCGGGCCGAAGCCGGGCGCCAATCTCGCACGCCAAAGGAAATGGTCACAACGACGGTGCGCGCGCTTCTGGAGTGGGCCACGGCGAACCGGGACCTGTTCCTGTTTTTCGAGGAGTTGCGTATTCGCGCTCACTCAGATCCAGAGCTGCGCCCGATCCTCGACGAGATAACCCAGACCCATGATGCAGCGGCCGAGATGTACCGCAACTGGGTGGCACAGGGACAGGTGCGTGAAATGGAGTGGCCTGTGGCCTCCGCTCTCATCGTGGGGCCAGCCTATGACTATCTCAGAAAATGCGGACACATGTCCGATCACGGCGCAGCCATCGAGATGCTGGTGGAGAACGCCTGGAACTCTGTAAACCGTGACCCGCAGCGCTCCGCCTAAGCTGACGCCCTCGTAGAGTGCCACGGCCGGTCTCGGAGTCGTCGAACCGCCCGGAGGCAGGTCCAAATTGGTCGGTCGGCGGCCGACCTCATGGTGGTCATTGACCGCGGTATGGCAGCGGCCTAGAAGCGGCCAGATAGCAGAAGGAGATTTATGCGCAGAGGATTGTGATTTCGACCGCAATTTGCGGCTTCACCTGGCACCAACATTGGCTGCCGGACCTTTCTGCATATCTCTTCTTTGGAATTCTCATGAAGAACTATGACGTTGTAATCCGGCTCTATTTGCCGGAAGTCGATTTGAAAAAGCTGTCGCGCATCTGGTTCGAAGCATCCCTGTTGGCGCATCCATTCATCGGCGAACAGCGTTTGCTAGAGCAACTAGCGCTGATCGAAGATCAATACCTGCCGAATGCCGAGACGTGGGTGGCGTGCATGGGTGACCAAGCCTGCGGCTTCATTAGCCTGCTCGACACCTTTGTCGGGGGCATTTTCGTTACCCCCGACCGGCAGGGGCTTGGTATTGGACGCCAGCTCATCTCACATGCCCTGGACCTCAAAGGTGAACTCGAGCTTGAGGTTTACACTGACAATCGGCAGGCCATGACTTTCTACACGAGGCTCGGTTTTCAAGAGCTGTCGCGCCGTCGCCTTGATGATGAAGGCTACGCTTTCGAAAACGCACGCCTGCGCTTGATCGGCTAAGGGTTCGTCGGGCGGAAAAACTGCCGCCCGACTGACTTCGTCCTTTGAAGAAGCCAGACCTGCCTGTCCCGAAGCGACCCCATTGCTGCTGCGCCAGCTAGATCACATGCCGCCCGAAAGCTGCCAAAAATTTCATCCAAACGCCTTAGCTGTGCAACTCTGATGAGCGGCGAGCCAGTATCGGAATGCCCCTTTCAAGTGTGAAGCCAAGATCGTTGCGTTGAAATATTTTGGGCTTAAGGTAGGAAATCCAAGAGCACGCGATTAATTGGAGCACTATTGTGCTTAGTGCCAAAAATTTGTTGCCTGCACTCCGTTATCATATGTGGGAGCTGATATTCGGATTGGTCTCTTGGGGGGCATACCTACTCCCGGACTCCTCAGAAAACACTCGGTCAAACGGGATATTCCTTGTTGGTGCCTTGTTTGGGGTTGGTGGATTTCTAGTGCGTTTCAGCTACTCAGTCTTCACGAGAAGATTTGAGCGCGACTCCGGTGGCTGAGACGGCAACTACCTCTGTTCACGAGCCAAAACCCGCCAGACCGCTTTCCACCCCGACCTAGCCATTGGAGAGACGGGAGCTCAATCGGTTATTAGGTTTTTCCTATGCGTCGGGATGGCCGGATTGGGGCGCTTGCCTGCTGGGGGGTCTTACCAGCTTTAGCTTATGGTGTGTGATCACTTGGCTAAAGCGCCTGCCGGGCCTATTAGCCATGCATGAACTTTCCTGCTCCCCTCGCTCGCCTTCTACCTCATCTCGTCACGGTCAGCCCGCTTGAACGTCTTCGCGCCGCGGGTGGTGCCGCGATCGGTATTTTGATCGTTGGCATTATCGGCATGCTGACGCTGCCGGAGCCCAGTGCGCCGCTGCTTATCGCTCCCCTGGGCGCTTCTGCTGTGCTTTTGTTTGCCGTGCCGGCCAGTCCGCTGGCGCAGCCGTGGTCCGTCCTCGGCGGTAACGTGATCGCCGCTGTGGTTGGCGTTACCTGTAGCCTGTTCGTGCCCGAGCCCTCCGTTGCTGCCGCGCTCGCTGTTGGCACCAGCATCGGCCTGCTCCTTACGCTTCGATGCTTACATCCACCGAGTGGCGCAGTAGCGCTTACCGCTGTGGTTGGTGGCCCTGCGCTTCAGGACTTGGGATATTGGTACGTTCTCTGGCCCGTTCTTGTCGGTTCGCTCGCCCTGTTGCTCGCAGCGGTCGCCTATAATCGGTTGACGGGCAAGGTCTATCCGCACGTTGTCCCGGCCAATCCTCTAGTCGTTTCAGCTGGCCAATCTGGCGGTCTCGGCGTCACCGTCGCGGATCTTACGAGTGCCATTCGCGAGCGCGACGAGGTTGTGCCCGTCGATCCACAAGACCTCGAAGATATGTTGCAGCGTGCCGAAGTCCTGGCCTTTAATCGCCGTTCCGGCGATGTTATCGCTGCCGCTGTGATGTCGCAGGGTGTTGCTTCTGTTGGCCCCGGCACCTCCCTCCGGGTCACGCTTAAATTGCTGCGCAGCAATGGTGTCAAAGCCGTGCCTGTGGTCAATGCCAGTCGCCGAGTCGTCGGCATCGTCACCCAGACCGATATTCTAGACAAAGCCGATTGGGGCCCCTCCGCTACCGGATCCGGTCTCGGCTGGCGCCTACGCTCGGTTACCAATTCGGACCGTCCGCTGCGTGGCAAGGCGCGCGACGTGATGACGAGCGATGTGCATTGCGTCCTTACCTCGACCCCAATCGCGAGGGTGGTGCAGGTCATGGCCGAAACCGGCCACCATCACGTTCCTGTCGTGGATAGCGAAGGCGTGCTCGCTGGGATGGTCACCCAGTCAGACGTCGTTGCCGCGCTTTTTAGGGTCAATCAGTCCGAATTGGCACTGTCAGCCTGAAGCACCCGAAGATTGCAGCCATTTGCTTTGTTCGACCAGTTGAACATTAAGGGAGGGCGACTTGGGGACGCGGCTATGAGGTGTGTGGTGGGACTTTAGTTGGACAGCTAGGGCAGAGTGAATCAGCCTCTGCCCGACGTCTGTTTCAAGCTGGCCAGCCTGACGGACTGTTTGGCCGTTTGGACCGTACCGGCGAGCACATCAAGAAACGAGCCATCTTCAGTATGTCCGCGATCTGCATCCCCGCGCCCAAAACCGGACCATCCGCAGACCACCCCGATCCAGCCACCTGTCCCGCCAATTATCAACCCCGCTGGGGTCAACGCACCGGCGGCGGGCGTAAACTAGACCTTGGAGCGCCGCCAACCGGCCGCACGCGCCTCGGACTCGCTACAAAACCAGCGCTCTCCCTGGCTGGGGCGGATCTCAGTCTCGTCGTAGTATTCCTGACCAGGGACATGGTAGATGCGTTCGCCGGATCGGACGCTAATGTTGCCCTTGATGTTGCACTGGCCAGACGCCGTTTGGGCGACGAGCGCGACGACGGGATCTACCGCGAGACCGCCGTCTGAGAAGCCATACACGCCCGCGAAGCCGATCGCAGCGGCGGCGCCCATGGCCAGCGGTAATGATGAGGGTCTCTTTGCCATGGTGTCATTAGGTCACCACTGGCGCATTACTTCAACTCGCGATGTCTCGGGCGGTAAATATTGAATTGAGCCTACCGGCATTAGACTGAACAATTCCAGCATAGAAGTCTCACGTTGGATTGCGCTGGTCATCCTCTTCCCGGACCATGGCTTCCGCCAACACGCATAGCAAGCGCACCCGATCGTCGGGGAGGCTCGCCGCCGAATTGTGCAACCGGTCGAAGAGAGAAGTCCGCTGTTCATCCGCGTCACCACCGGATGAAACCCCGAGAAGCCAATCCGGCGACGTCCGCAATGCCTCCGCGATCTTGACCAACGTCGCGAGGTCTGGCTCGCGTCGCCCATTGGCGTAGTGAGCGTAGCGCCGCTCATCCAATCCAGCGCGCCTGCCGGCCTCAGCATTGGAAATGCCGAGCTGTTCTGCCCGTTCTCGAAGTCGCATTGCGAAGATGTCCATAGGAACGATTTGTTCCCGAAAGGCGTCAATGCGGCCACGAACGTTACGGAAAGCTTCAGGAACAAAATGTAGCCTCGCAATGCACAAGCAAGGCGAGGTGAAACATGCAGCGAGCAACCTTCGGAAAGAGAAATCTCCCAGAGCCGGCGAGCGCCAAGTCTGACACGCCCCAGTCCCTTCCAATAGCTCTGGTCGCATTGGCAGGCGCAGCCATGATTGGCATCGCGGTGGTCGGAGCAGCAACGGTGTTTTCGCCACCGGCCCAAGAAGCAGCGAGCGCGGAAAAGCTCTGGGTGACGTCGCAACGGTTAGCGCGACACACCTGCCCATCGAGCACCTGCGGCGTTGTCGGTGAGCTCTTCTATCGGGACGCTGCCACTCCACGCGAAACACGCGACGGCTGGGTGCGAATCTCCGGACCCGTCTACGCTGCTTGCACCAATGGGCGCAGCGACTACGTCGATACGGGCAACGACCAATGCAACCGCAACAACGGCATAACCGATGGATACTACGCGGAATGGGTTGAGGCGGCGTACCTGTCGCCTGACCGACCAGCAGATCCGGCCGAGGGTACCACGGGGCTGGCGAAGTCTGTCGGTCAATCCGATGACTTCAACCTCTACCAGGCCCAGTTCGTCACGGGGGCTCAGCGGCTGATCGAGGCGGGTGCATGCACCGAAGCCCAGATCGAGGACCACGGTGGATTTATCGCCTCGATGAATCTCAAGCCGCGCAACGCGTACTTCGTCCACTGCGACATGGAGAGGTACTACCTCGACGTGGCCACGATGGAGATCTTTCGGTAACGACGACTCCTTGCCAAGCAGCCGATAACTCTTGTGTCGGCGGTCTCGGCTTTGACTTGTTTTCCAATCATCAGATATCAAAAATCTCTGCTCAACAGGTAGAGATTTGACATGGTACAAAATATGGCCATGATGGCGCTCATGAGCCAAAACCAAATCAATCAGCTGACACACGGTCATCGCCAGGCACTCTGATTGCCTGGTGCTGCTACCTGCCATTGGCAAGAGCGGCATCAGGAAGCTCGAATTCTCCAACCTTAGTTGTTCCTGCGCCGCTCGCACGCTCACCGCGTGTCGATGGCGCACGTCTCGTCGAGGCAAATGCGATGACCTTTAAGTATTCAGTCACTCTTCCAATCAGTGGCGGCAACAAGCTGCGTCGGTTCCGCGAATGGGCGGAAGAGAACATCCCCGCTCTGAGCTATAGCCTGCCGGCTGAAACGCCGATCAAAACTGAAACGATGACGATCAAGCTCATGTCGCTCCAAGACCGGCAGCGCCTGCTCGAAGCGTTTGCCAGATCGTCGCGACTGTGAAGGGGAACTGCAATGCGTGTCTTGCGATTTTGCCGGTCCTGTTCCGGTCCTCGTCCCCAAGCTGCGCGGAGGTGTCCGTGGTGCCTAAGAGACTACAACGGCGCCCAATCCGCGCCCGAGCACTTATTCGCTCATTTCGATCGAGTTGACAGGGTGCGTCCAACATGGATGCAGGGTCGAGAGGAGTAGAAGAAATGACCACAATCGCATTACAGGATTGGACGCACTCGCCTGCGATAACGGTGGGGCAAAATGAGTTGAGGCGCCTGACCACCGCAGCGCTGACCGATATCAGCAACGAGCCGGACCACGTCGACTTCCTTCTCTACGAGCTAGATCGGGCTACGATCGTGGACGATGCTATGCTGCCACCCGATGTCATTCGGCTGGGAAGCATCGTTCGGTACAGGTCAGCAACGACTGAGGAAAGAACGATCAAGCTTGTGCTTCCAGTGGAAGCCGAGCAGCCACAGGGTTATCGTCTCTCGGTAACATCAATGCACGGCGCTGCTCTGCTTGGCCTCTGTCCGAACAAAACTCTGTCCTGGCTCAGTCCACACGGCAAGGCCGACCATGTGGAGGTGATGAAAGTCACCAACGCCAGAGGTCATTGATGACCAGATCATCTCAGAGCATCGGCACGAGCCGAATGCTCTGGATGACTCTGGAGCTGACAATCCATCGTTAAAGATGCGATCAGAGACGTCACAACGGCATTAGGCGGTCACAGAGGACCACAGCGCTCGAAGTGCTGCGACGGCAAGCGGTCTCCCGCAATGAGTGGAAAGAGCACCACATGAACATCAATGACCTGATCCAACCTTCCGAGGTGTACCTGGACGTCGACTTGGGTAGCAAGAAAGAGGTTCTGCGGTTCCTGTCAGACCGCGTGAGCGAAAAGTGTGGCTCACAGTCCAGTGCGTGCCGCAATGCTCTAGCCGCTCGAGAGAAGCTGGGGTCCACCGCAATCGGCGCTGGCATTGCATTTCCCCATGCACAATTGGATGGATTAGATCGGGCTATGGCGATCTTCGTGCGCCCCGCCCGTCCGGTGCCCTACGCGGCCTCTGACGAAGGACCGGTAGATCTGATCTTGATGCTTCTGACCCCTGCGGGTGCCTCCAGAGAGCACCTTGAGGGACTATCTACCTTCGCTCGGGCCTTACGGTCCGACAACATCGTTCGCCAATTGCGCGAGGCAAGGACGTCCGACGATGTCATTGCGGCCCTTGCTAGCTAGGCCCCATTCAAGACACGAGGAGGATCACCGCTGGTCGATTGGATTTACCTGATCATTCTAGTCAGTTCGGGGCTCCTGGTTGCCTCAATTTTCACCAGCTTGGCCGCGTTCCGGTTCGGTGCACCATTGTTGCTGGTGTTTCTGTTTGTCGGCCTGGCTGCGGGTGAAGACGGATTAGGACTTCAATTCAGTGATGCGGGATCGGCGTATTTTGTCGGCAGCCTCGCGCTTGCTGTCATCCTGTTCGACTCTGGTTTTGGGACGTCCATCAAATCCTTTCGGCAAGCCGCGGGGCCCGCGATTACCCTTGCAACGGCAGGCGTCCTTGTTACGGCCGCCTTGGTGGGGTTGGCGGCGTACCTCTTGCTCGGCCTGGGTTGGCTGCAGTCGTTCCTGCTCGGCGCCATTGTGGGCTCGACCGATGCGGCAGCAGTGTTCTTCCTTCTGCGCATCGGTCAGATCACTGTTAAAGATCGCGTCCGCTCCACGCTTGAGGTGGAGTCCGGGTCCAACGATCCAATGGCGATTTTTCTCACAGTCATGCTGGTGGAGCTGATCGCTGCAGACGTTAGCTACCCCGATATTGGCGTCCTTATCGGTTTCTTCCAGCAGATGGGCCTCGGAGTGGCGCTGGGACTAAGCGGCGGCCTGCTCATTTCTGTGACCGTCAACCGTATCGATTTGGAGGGCGCCCTCTACCCCGTCATGGTTCTGGGTGCCGCTCTCTTCTTGTTCGCTTTGACTGGCATCCTGGGCGGCAGCGGGTTTCTTGCGGTTTATGTAGCTGGGTTGGTTGCGGGCAATCGGCGACTTAGGGGAGCAGACAGTCTGCGCCGGTTCCAGGGTGGCATGACGTGGCTAGCACAGATCGTCATGTTTGTGATGTTGGGCCTATACGCCGCTCCTTCCGAGTTCGTCGCGGCCGCGCCTGGCGCTTTGTTGCTGGCTTTCGTGTTGATCTTCGTCGCCCGACCAATCGCGGTGTGGCTGTGCCTGCTTCCCTTTGGCTTTCGTAGTCGAGAGCAGATTTTTGTCGGCTGGGTGGGACTACGTGGGGCCGTCTCGATCCTCTTGGCCATTCTTCCCGTGATCGCCGAGCTGCCCAACGGGCAGCTCTATTTCAACACGGTGTTCATCGTGGTTCTCGTGTCCCTTGTGCTCCAGGGTTGGACGATCCGCCCATTGGCGCGATGGCTGAAGCTAATCGTACCGCCCACCATCGGCCCACTTGATCGGGTGGAATTAGAGCTTCCCGGTACGGCGAACCACGAACTTGTGGTCTATCGGGTTGCCGATGGGAGCCCGGTTGCCCGTGGGGCGCGATTGCCAAGATGGGCTCGTCCTTCCCTGATTATCAGGGATGGTCAATCAATGAAGTACCAGCAGGTGCGCCAGCTTCGACCTAGCGATAACGTCTACGTCTTCTCCCCACCACAGCTTGTACGGTTGCTGGATCGGCTTTTCGCGGGCCCCACAGCGGTTGCCCCCGATGATCGTGACTTCTTCGGCGTCTTCGACGTCGATCCCAGTCAGTCAATCCACACGCTTGCTGGACACTATGGCCTTACCTTGCCCGAGAATATGACTGACGTGACAATCCAGGAGTTCATCGCTTCCCGCGTGGGTGGCCAGGCTGAACTCGGCGATCGCGTTGCGCTGGACACGGTCGAGCTCGTGGTACGCGAGGTGGATGACCAAGGTAAAACGAGCGCAGCCGGCCTCGCTTTTGTTGACGAGGAGCGATCACGAGAACCCCTTAGCCGCATCGGCGCCAAACTCGTGGATGTTTATCGGCGCCGCAAACGCTGACGGTCACCTTGCCGAGGCGGGGGAGCCTAGCCGCTGAAGCTTATCCACGTTTTGGGCATCATTAGCACTTGAGCGAGGAGACGAGCAGAAGGCAAGCGCGATGATCATCAGCAATACCGCCAGTGAGGCGATCGCGGGCGTTGCTTTTCTCATGAAGATTGCTCATGGCAGTTTTTGGTATGCACTCAATTGCTAGGAAGAGGCAACGGTTGCATAGCGACTATGCGACGAGGTCATAAAGGCCCGTCTATGCGCACGGGCGACTAGTGTCCCGCATCGACACTGTCAACATTGAGGCTCCACAAAACACCGCTGGAACGAAACTCCAGTTTCACCTCGCAATCAAGTGCTCGCTCGACCATGTCGACCATAACCACATGGCCGAAGCCCTTGCGCTCCGGCGGCGCAAGCGCTGAAGGTAGGGATTCATCCCATTCCAGTTTCCAGTTGGCATTGGACGCACCGGCCCAGACGATGCGCAGTCGGCCCTCGGGATGAGCCAGCGCACCATGTTTCAGACTATTCGTCGCCAGTTCATGCAACGCCATCCCGATCACCTGGGCATGCTGCGGGCAGACAAGAAAGGGCGCCCCTTCTACAACCACCCGGACATCCTCATCGGCGCCGATCGTCCGCAGCTGGCCCATGACAAGGTCTTCAAGATGAACCGAGGACCAATCCTGCGCCACCAGCAGATCGTTGCTGGCGGCCAGTCCACCCAGTCGCGCGGCAAACGTATCCAGAAATGACTCGGGTAAAGTTGATCGCGCTGTGCTCCGGGCAATGGCCTGCACCACGGCAAGCAGGTTCTTGGTGCGGTGGTTCAGTTCGCCCATCAGATATCGCGACTGCTCTTCGGCAGACCGCTGGTCGGTGACATCGGTATTGACGCCAGTCATTCCCAGGAAGCGCCCGGTCTCGTCAAAGCGCGGATTGGCTTGGGTGCGCATAATTCGAAAGGTACCGTCGGCACGTCGATACCGTGCTTCCACAGTGAAAGGGGCGTGATCCTGCATGGCTTGGGCAAAGGGAGCTTGAAGCATCTCGACGTCATCGGGATGCAGGGTGGCGAACCAGTCAAAGGACCCCAGGTCTTCTGGATCCACGCCCCAGAATTTTCGGAGAGCCCGGTTCAAGAACAGGCAGCGACCGTTCTCGTCGCCCATCCACAACATGGCGGGCATTGTCTCGGCAACAGCAATTGCGAGTTCATCATCATGCATTTGGAGGTTCGCCCGCCGCTGGACTGTCAATGCTTAAATCACATTATTCCGCGCTGCGGCAAGCTCAGAACAAGTCTAACGTCCCTGCGAGCCCAAAGGGTCGACAATCTGGGGCCCGAACGCGACATCGGAGGTGGTCGACACCGACCACTGCCACCCCGCGTCTGTAATCGCCAAAGTTGCAACGCCATTCAGGGAGAGCGGCGACACCTTGCTCAGTACGTCGCGGGCAAAGTCGTCGAGTTCATCCTTGTCGGAATGGAGGGCTTCTGACCACGAGAACTGAAGTGACTGATCGGCCTGATCGCCTACCCAGGTTACGACCACCTCACCACCCGCCACGTCTGTCAGTCGAAGCGCCGACCCCTCAAAAAGTTCATGGAGCGCCAGACCCAGAGCCTGGGCGGCGTTGGGCGATATCCGGAGCCTAGGCCCAGCGATGCTGTACCGCGCCTGGATCGGGGGTGGTACGATAGCCGCGTGCGCCAGAACCAGCTCGTTGAGATCGACACCCAGCCAATCGCCGCGCACGATCAGGTCCTGTGTGCGAGAGAGTGCCGCTATTCGCGCGGAAACCCTGCGAGCAAACTCAACAGGCGGGGTTCTGGTGACCGATCGCCTGACCATAGCCTCAACGACGGCGAGCAGGTTCTTGGAACGATGATTGACTTCCCGCATAAGGAGCCGCTGTGTTTCGCGCCCCCGGCGCTCTTCCGTAATGTCTCGGGCAATCTTGGACACGCCCAGAATACGGCCTGTCTCGTCCTTGATCGGGGACACCGTGAGCGCGATGTCGATCAGCGTGCCATCCTTGCGTCGACGCCTGGTTTCGAAATGGTCCAGTCGCTCGCCGCGCCGAATCCACCCAAGGATCAACTCTTCCTCGTCGTAGCGCTCGAGCGGGATGATTTTGAGGATGGATTGCCCGATCATCTCGTCGGCCGTGTAGCCGAAGGTGCGCTCGGCACTGGCGTTCCAGGAGGTCACAATACCGTCAAGAGTCTTTGAGATGATCGCATCATTGCTGCTCTCAACGAGGGCGGCGAGCCACGCCTCGTTGTTGATCGATGAGAACTTGGTCATGCTGGCCCAAAGGAATGGCGTGATTGCGCCCGATTTCGGACAATTCCTGGGCGCGCCATAGGTTCCGGTTGACCTAACGCGCCACTGCACTCCTCAGGTTGGTCGGGCCCAGGACCAGCTGTTTGGCTTCTTCGAATGGCATTGGTCGAGCGAAGAGATAGCCCTGACCATAGTCACACCCCCAGGCTGAAAGCTTCAGCGCCTCCCCCTGCGTCTCTATGCCTTCGGCGACAGTTTTCAGCCCAAGTGTTTTTGCCAGGCCAAGCATCGCCTGTACGATTTCCCCGCGGTTGGCATCGGTACCAAGGCCCGAGACGAAGGAGCGATCGATCTTGATCTCATCGACGGGTAGGGCCTGCAGATGAACCAGTGACGCATAGCCGGTGCCAAAATCATCGAGCGATATGCCAACGCCACTTTGGCGCAGCTTTTCGAGATTGCCTATGACCGCGTCCCCCAATTCGTCCATCAGAACGCGTTCGGTGATCTCCAGCTTGATCGCCTCCCTTGGCAGAGCTCGCTTGTCCATCATCGCCAGGAGTTCGGATACGAACGCGGCGTTCACGAGGTTCTCAGTCGCAAGATTGATCGAAATCTGGCCACATCGGATGCCGGCGGCTGCGCAATTGGCCATATTCTCAATCACCAGCTGGGCCATGCGAATGCCAATGGCGTCAGCTAACCTGGGATCATCGAGTGCGTCCTTGATCGCGATAGGTGAGAGCAACCCGCGGTCCGGATGCCGGATACGGAGCAACGCCTCGAACCCTCGGACATGCTGCGTTTTGAGGTCGATCAAGGGCTGATAGAATGGCTCGATCCAATTGTCCCGCAGTGCGGACCTGGCCAGTTCCAGGGCCTCACTCCGCCTGGAGGCGGCGCTTCGAATAGTGGGCTCAAAGAGCTTAGTTCTGTTTTTCCCTGCGGCCTTGGCAGCATAGAGCGCAAGGTCGGCTCTTTTGAAGACCTCATCGGGGCTCTCGTCCCGCTTGCCCATGGCACAACCAATGCTGGGGCGGCAGTTACGAGTCTTGTTGTTCGACTTCAAATAGGTTTCGAGCTTGGCTTCAATTGAATGGGCACGGTCGAGCAGACAGCGTTCGTCGGAGATATGACGGCATATAATTGCGAACTCGTCTCCACCGAGGCGTGCGACAAATTCATTGGGTTCAACAGTGCGCTGGAGATAGCGAGCAAACAGCCGAAGGACAGCGTCACCTGTCAGGTGCCCGTATCGATCATTGATCAGTTTGAAGTCGTCCATATCGAGTACCATCAACCCTATGGGTTCGGTGGTAGTGGTCAGCCGCCGCTTCAGCTCCTCCACAAATCGACGACGGTTCGGCAGTTCCGTCAACTCGTCCTGGTAGGCCTGACGCTTGAGTTTTTCATCGGCCAGATACTGCTCGTGCACGTCTTCAACAGTGCCATACCAAAGCATGATTTTGCCCTGGGCGTCCCGACGTGGTGTGGCTCGTGCTCGGGCCCAACGATGTTGGCCGTCCTTCAGTCGAATACGATAATTGATGTCGACGGGGTTCCCTGTAGAAAGGCCCTCTTCCCAGCTTTCGATAGTCGGCCCCATGTCCTGGGGGTGTAAGGCCTGAAGCCAGCCATTCCCCAGGGCATCCGCCTGAGAAATTCCAGTCAACTCCGTCCAGCGAGAAGACACGCTCAGAATTCGACCCTGAGGGTCTGAGGTCCATGGAATTTGTGGATTCTGCTCAACGGTGTAGCGATAATGCTCTTCGCTCTCGCGCAGGGCATCGAGCATGCGGACGCGCTCAATTGCTAGCGACGCAAGGCCGCGCAGCCGGGTAAGCTCCTGATGTTCTACCGCTGTCGGCGAACGCTTGTCTCGAAAGTAGAACCCAAAAGAAGCAATAACTTCTCCACTCGAAGCAAAAACCGGTTTCGACCAGCAGGCCTGATAGCCGAGAGGCAAGACCAAATCTCGCCAGCTGTCCCACAGGGGATCATTGGCGATATCGGAACTGATCACATCGCGCCTCTCAAAGGCGGCCGTGCCACAGGATCCGACGCCGGTGCCGATCTTAATGCTAGGCACCGCGCTCATCATGGTTTGAGGCATGTTCGGCGCAATCCCTTCCAGGAATACGCCCTTCTGCTGATCTACCAGCAGTATGCTGCACGTTGCACCTGGTATCTGTCGTTCCGCTGCACGGCACAGTTCGGAAAGCAGTTGGGGCAGCTCTACGCCGGAGATAACCATCTCCAGAATATTGCCTTGAGTGGCATCGCGGAGCTCTGTGGTTAACCACTCATGGGCATCAATCGCGCACCCCACCCATTTGCCCTCCCCCACGTGCCGGACATTGAGGAGATGCCTATGGTAGGTGCCGTCGTGATAACGAACGCGCATTTCAGCCTGGACGTTTTCTGGCCCCATTGGGGACAGAGGGAGTTGTGCCCGAAATGCCGCTGCGTCGGCAGGATGGATACTGTCCAACCAGCCTTGTCCCAGCCCATTCTCTTGTGGGAGTCCCGTGAATGTCGACCACTGCGCATTGTTGAACTCGACATTGCCGAGCGCGTCGCAAACCCAGACCAGGCCCGGAACAGCAAGGGTGAGTGTCTTGAATAGTTCACTATCGTTCATGGTTGTTCACGCAGAACCGATGTAAATTGAGCCCATCGCTGGACTTAAAACCCTCTTAGTAGCCGCCAAGTATCTACAAGTCCCAAAAGCAAGCAGTTAAAATGCGCTGAATTGCCCGCTGGAGTTTAGGCGGAACCATTGCACGTGGTGCGGGGCCACGTGACCATTTTTCACCCGCGCTTTCACACGTCGGCCTGCTGAGCCAAGGAACTTGCGTACAACTGGTTCGCGATGTCTCCATGATTATGGGTCCCGGCGCGCTAGCCAAGCTTGCATTTCGGCGATCTCAACCTGTTGCGCGCTGATGATCTCCTGGGCGAACATCTGGATCCATGGGTCTGTCGCGTAGGTCTGCGCGACTTGCGCCATTGCTACGGCGCCCTGGTGGTGCGGGATCATGGAACAGACAAAGGCGGTCTGAAAATCGGCTGCCGTCATGCCGCGCATCATGTCGGAATGCATCGGCTCCATCGTCTGAATCAGGGCCGCAAGCTCCTCGCTTTGCCCCTCGGCCATGACGTCGAGATGCTCTTGCATAGAAACACCGCCATGGTCGGAATGCACGTCGCCGCAGACGGACGGCAACGGCAGGGCAGCAACTTCGCTCGCCGGCTGGTCCCGTACCAGAAGCGCACCGGCGAAAGCGACTGCCAGCAGAGCTGCCGTACCGAGCTTCAAGACATCCATCACTTAATCCTTCTCGCAAGTGTGTCGACCGGACGTTGCCTCAACACGGAAATCGTCGACTTGATCGAGATCAAAGATGCAGCAGAAATGAATGTTTAGAAGGCTCCCATTTGCAGCACGCACAGATCAAACGGAGCTTGACGTGGCAGACAATAGTGAACACCGGGGCCGCACACCCATACGGACGGCTCTGGGCATTTCCTTCACCGCCTTGATTGCGACCCTCATGGCGGCAGGCCCGGCCCATGCCCATGTGAAGTGGTTCGCGCCCTATGTGGTGGGCGCTGCACCCGCCCCCATTACCGACACCCTCACCAATGGCTGGTTCTGGGCAGGGATTGCGCTGGTTCTGGTGTTTTTCGCCGCCACCGTTCTGGTGGAACGCAGCCCCTCGGCCACCCCGGTCCATGGTATGCTTGACCGCCTGACCCTGCCGCTTTGGCGGCGCGGCGACGATTTCATGCGGGCGGTCATCGGCGCCTTCTTCGTGGCCATCTTCGCAGTGGGCGGCGTTTATCTCACGCCCGATCTTCAGACCCCGAACGAATGGGTGTCGTGGTTGCAGCTCCTGATCGCATTGCTCGTCTTTTCGCGGCGCACCATGCCCCTGGCTGCGGCCGGCATTATCGGACTGTGGGTGATTGCTCTGCGGGACTATGACTTCTTCCATCTGCTCGACTATCTGGCCCTCGGCGTCGGTATTGCGGGCTATCTTGCGCTTGCCGCAGACCCCGAGAGCAAGTGGTATCAGCATCGCTTCACCGTGTTGCGCTGGGGCGTAGCCATCGCGCTGATGTGGTCGAGCCTTGAAAAGTTCGCCTATGCCGAATGGTTCTACCCGCTCGTTGAAGAGCGGCCATTCCTGACCTTCGGCATGCCACGCGACATGTTCATTCCGATGGCCGGTGTTGCCGAGTTCACCATGGGATTTGGCCTGCTCTGGACCCCGCTCATTCGCCGGCTGTCGGCGGTCGCCCTGATCGTCATCTTCACCGCTGCGGTCTATCCCTTCGGTCGCATAGACCTGGTGGGCCACGCCCTGATCATGGGCACCCTGTTTCTGATTGCGGCCGATCCGACGCCATCGGGCCTCAAACTGCCAAGACTGGCCCCGGCCATCGGCAGCGTTCCTGCAGGTTTGCTTGCTGCAATGGTGCTCATCGCCGGCGCCTACTGGGGATTGCACGGCACTTTTTACGACTATCAGGACCAGGGTCCGACGGTGGCCGCTGAAGGGCAGCTGCTAACTCATCGGCCCAACGCCGAGCACCCGCACGCAGAAAGCGCAACCACAATCCAATAGTGCTTACCGACGGCAGCCTCCCAATGCGGAGGCTGCCTTGCTATCAGGAGCAAGCATGCGTCTCACCCAGTTCTCCGACTATGCCTGGCGCCTTCTGATGCATGTGGCTGACCAAGACGGTCAGCGCACCACGATCGCCGAGGCTGCCAAGGCAAACAACATCTCACGCAGTCATCTGATGAAAGTCGCCCAGCGCCTTGCGCAGGAAGGGTTTCTAAAACCGGCCAGAGGACGCAATGGCGGCCTGATGCTGGGCAGGCCATCCGAGGCGATCACCCTCGGCGATGTGTTGCGGGTCACGGAACCCGACTTTGCCCTGGTTGGCTGCATGGCAGGAGAATGGTGCCTGTTTGCAGATCGCTGCCAAGTGCCTTCTGCACTGGACCGGGCGATGCAGGCCTTTCTCGAGGTTGCAGATCAACAAACGCTGGCAAACGCACTACCCCTCACCAAGGTGGACCATGCGGATTGACCAACGAATGTCGGCTGCTCGTTCTTTGCACACAGTGGTTGCCGACGATCCCGCTAGAACTCTGCCCAGTCGGCAGCGATAGCCGCGAATCCATGCGAACGGTACTTTCGAGCAGCCTGGCCGTCCAGTGACGCCGCGGAGGCAATGGGTCTCGCTTTGACCCCTGAGTCCGTGGATACGCCGACCACGAAGACGTCAATCAAACTATCCACACGGCTCGCCTGGCCATCGGTCTGCTCGATAGCCGCGTTGGTTTCTTCAACCAGAGCTGCGTTGTGCTGGGTCATCTCGTCCATCTGACGCACGGCCGAACTGACCTCAGCGATGGCGTTGGCCTGTTCGCCGTTAGCACGCGCGATCTCATCCATGAGTTCGGCATTCTCGCGCACTTGGCTGACCATTGAGCCCAACCGATCCGTGGCAGACGACACGAGCTTGCTTCCCTTGGCGACGGCCTCGCTGGACCGCTCGATGAGACCTTTAACGTCTTTGGATGCGTCCGCCGCAGCTTGCGCGAGTCTGCGCACCTCCACCGCCACAACTGCAAAGCCCTTGCCGGCCTCGCCCGCGCGGGCGGCGTCCACGGAGGCATTGAGAGCGAGAAGGTTCGTCTGGAATGCAATATCGTCGATCATACCAATGATGTTGGAGATTTTCGCTGCCTGAGCAGTTACGTCTTCCATCGCCAGGTTTGCTTCGCCCATGACGTCGCCGGCTTCTAAAGCGCCATCGGACACGCTCTTGGCGTTTGGGCCAACCTGCCTGGGGGGCAGGCAGGCGCTTGCGCAGTGGCACTCAATCCGGAACTACGAAAGCTCCCTCCAAATGGATGCCAGGGAGTCGCTGAGCATCGCCCGATGGTTAGCCAATCGCTAATTGATCGTACCGGCCTGCGGCAGGCCTTCGCCCTGCAGGGCGAAGGCTACTTGCGTCGCTTCTGACGTTGAGGCTTCGCTCGAATGCGAAGCGCTCGGCCTTCTGATTGGTCGAGATCGAACACATTGGTCTGGCGAACAAGATCACTGAGCTTGCGAAAGCCGTAGGTACGAGGATCAAAGTCAGACGCAAGATTGGCCAGCTGATTACCCACTGCGCCAAGAGGCACCCATCCGTCCTCGGATTCCATCTGCTCCAACACTCGCATCAGGATTGGTATAGCATCTGCCGGCGACTGGAGCGGTGCCGACTTGGTGCCTGCGTCTTCAACATTGGCTGCGGACTCAGGCAGGAGATTTTCTGTATAGACGAAGCGCCGGCAGGCCTGACGAAAGCTCTCCGGCGTCTTTTGCTCACCAAAGCCGAAGACATCGACGCCTTGCTCTCGTATGCGCGCTGCGAGTCGAGTGAAATCGCTATCGGATGATACGAGGCAGAAGCCATCAAACCGCCCGCTGTGCAGGAGGTCCATAGCATCGATCACCAAGGTGATGTCGGAGGCGTTCTTGCCGGTGGTGTAGGCGAACTGTTGCTGCGGGATGATCGCGTGCTTTGACAGCACCTCTGCCCAGGCTTTGGACCGCTGGCTTGAGAAATCTCCGTAGATCCGACGAACGCTCGCCTCGCCGATCTTGGCTATTTCTTCGAACAGACCATCTGCAATTCGAGCCGAGGCGTTGTCAGCATCGATGAGAACGGCAAGACGCGGAGAGCGGGAGTCAGGCATGCGCGGATCCAATTATCGAGTGGTAATAGACGGGTAGTTCGGCGGATCGGTCAAGGCACATCGCCCCTGGCATGCGGGCCCAAATGCAGATCTACCGAAGCTGGTCGCCACCGTCTGTCCTGCCGTCTGTCCGCGGGGGCCCACCCTCTCCGTGGCCCAGGTTCTGCCCCTGTGGTCCTGACTCTCTCTCCGCCAGTCGATCTTCTCAAAACACCATAGAAACCAGCTGGTTAGACCAGTTTAGTCCCTTCGGATTGGGAACACAAGCTGGGCTTTTGCTCAGGCTGGATTCGGCCCTGAATTCGGGGTCTGCTGTGCCACCAGTGTGCCAAGATTGTGCCAGCGGATAGCTGCCGATGGTCCGGGGTCTATCCGGCCATGGGGATGGGTGTTCCTGGACAACAAAGAATTTTGGTCGCTGTCAGCATGCGTTCGGTGGGGGTACCCCCGGGGGGTGGGGGTGGCTGCGCCACGGGGAACTCACTCCCAGAAAATTCCTAATGGAAAATCCCAGAAGGCGAACCAACTTGGACTCTTCAGAGACACTTGTGGGGCCCCGTTGCTTCTGATGGGGTGCTCTATCACCGCCTATTTGAGAAACTCTAGGTTAAGCATATGTACCAGCTCCTCCTCGGTGCCGAGCGAAATTGACCAACGGCGCTCAAGAAAACGGAGAAGCTTTATACCACGGCTTCTGATGGCGTCTGGCGTCCACTCATCAAATTTTGCTATCTCGTTTTCCGCATAACACCCAAATCGAAAGCCGATTACGGCTTCTTTTTTACCCTCAACTTTATCCGGGAACGGCTTATTGGAAAGGCTGGAGTTCTTCGGTTGAGAAAGAGGCACTAGATTGCCTAGGGAGTTCCTTAAGGCACCTCTCTGCCTAGCGTTAAGTCCAGAAAATCTGTCTTTCCAGTATTGGGCGCGTGCATTTTGGGGGTATACATGTTCAACGGTGCGGGCATCGCTGTACTTGTCAATATACTCTGACCAGTGTATTTTTCTGCGCTCTGTTTTGCTTTTTTCCTGCATGTCTAAGTTGTACTCATACAGAAAATATCTAACATGAGACCATCTATAATAGCCACTGGATCGAAATGTGGACTTTACATCGCTTAAGTAATTTTTGTTGGAAAGAAGGTTGTTTGCAGCTTCTGAAATTCGCGAGGCAACTTGTTTAGCTGTTATTTTCTCGTGATAAAGTAATATTGCATCATCTAGGAAATCCATGCCCTGAAACGCGAAGCTCCAGCCAATATCGGCAAGCGCTCGTACAAATAGAAATCTTTCAAGTGCTTTAAATATAGCGACACGATCAGAAACTTTATCTACTTTTAGCATCACCGAAAGAATCAACGGCAATACGTTAGACATTCCTATTCGATCAAGTTTTTCCAGCCAGTACGAGGCTGCCTCGTCTTGCTTTACAGAGGCGGGGTTAAATATGTTGTACCAGTGCTCAACTGATACTTGTAGCGAGGTCACGTAAGTATATATTTGGGTGAGGCCAAGGTCTCCCTCAGGTTGCCTTGGACTACCAAGCCGCTTCTGGACGAAGATTTCCTGCAATAATCTGTGGTAATGGTCCGCAGGCCGAAAGCGCCTACTCCTTGGGAAGCGAGGCTTCTCATCTGCTACAGCTTCTGAGTCGGGATCATCCGGGTCGCTCGCACCCTTAGGAGGGCTAGAGAAGTACAGCAGGTAGTGTGCCCCCAAGAATGAATCGTCATCTAAAGGACGGGATTTGTTCCGGCCCAAGCTATGGTAGATGCTTTTCCAGCAATCGTTGATCGAAATTCTAAGCTTTGACTTTTCATGTTCAGATTCATCAAGCTTCAAAGAGAGATATATAAGCCTATTTTTCAGAAGTTCTAAGTATGAAAGGGGTTTTCCCCTGTTGTTCATGGTTTCGAAAGCGACACATACATCAACTTCTTCGGAAATAGTGAAAATATTGAAAAGAAGACACTGAGAGGCCTTTCTATACAACGATTCTAGTTGTTCATGGGAGAAGTCCATGATTTGTTCTTTAAAAAACGACTTTGCATTCTCTAAATTGTTTGTATAGACAGTCTCTTCGGCTCTGCTGGAAGAAGAGTGTTCGTTAAATATTTTCGTTTTTAAGAATTCATAACTCGGGTTGTCTTTGTCGTAGCCGAATATATAAGACCGAGATATTCCTCTATCTTTCGTATCAAAGATAAATTTGCGCCGAATTTCATCGGCAGAAGTGTAGTTTAGTTGACCTCCTTCTGGAATTGCCTCTATAATACACTGAATCAGTATTATCGAGGTTGTTAGGCGTTGCTGTCCATCCACGACATAGTAGGGCTCATAGCTCTTACTCTCCATAACCCAACGATCTTCATTCCAGCTATTCCTGTCACCTAGGGGCACGGTCTCTAATGTTAGAACTCCGGTGTAGTGGTTGCTCGCCGGTTCAATCTGTTGAATGTCGTTCCAGAAGTCCTTCAGCTGCGGTTCTGTCCATGCGTAACCGCGCTGGTAATCCGGAATACGAAACAACCGTTCGGTGAAAATTTTGGAGAGCGTAAACAACTGAGAGTCCATAAGCCGTCCGTCTTCGCTACGTATCCGAATCTCTTGCTAGTGCATTGTTTACTCTAAAGCGCGCCTTGTCTGCTACTATGGATGATGAGCACGATACATCTTCTTGAAGTCAGCGCACTGGCGGAATGTGTCAGTAGGAAGTTGATTGGAATTGCGCGAAGCTGGCCTGATACCGAACGGTGCGCTTGGGATTGGTCCACGGGTAGAACAAGTCGTTTGCCTCAATTTCCTCCACGATAGGCAGGTTCGATACCACTGCTCCTTGCCTAAGCATCGCCTTGGAGAGCGCCTTTGGATTGGGGAGCTTGCCCTTGTAGCTAATGTTGCCCGGATGGACGACGCGAGACGGCTTAATCTTGAAGTGGGGCTTCCCTGATACCTCGGAGAAGGCCTCTTCCAGCTCACGTTTCAGCGCCCGGGCGTGTTCCAGTTGCACGATGTAGCTATCGAAGATCGATAAGACGGGAATGCCCCGGTCGGTCAACGCAGTCAGGATACGATCGGTTATTTCGCTGTCCATTCGCATGAGATCGATTCCTGAATCAGCAACGAGATAATCAGCGATGGCTGGGTGCTTGGTCCGAAACGCATCCAAGACTGGCTTCAAAGTCGCGTTTGTGAGGTGCTTCAACGGGGAGCCGCTAGGTGCCTCATTTCGAAATGCCTGGAATGCGGCGTTTTCGTTCTCGGCATTGATGGATACCAGCAAAAGGGCCTTCACCAGCTCCCGCGCACTGATGCCGTCGGGCAGGTCTGACAAGGGCATGGAATAAATGTCGCCAAGCTCCGGTGGATAGGTCATGTCTGCCTTCGCATAGAGCAACATCGGGTGCAGACTGGAATAATCCAGTTCTAAGGTTGGCTTGTCATCGATGAATATGCCCTTACGCAACTCTGATGGGCATGACTGCCACCAACCGCCATAGAATCTGCCACCGTGCGCGAATGATCCCCGATTGAATATTCGACGAGTGAACTTGTTCCGTTGATTGACCTGATGTTTTTGCCCATCCTTGAGCGTGATGAACGGTTCCTCCAAGGTCGGTATGTCAACAAAGGTTTTGGCCATCAGATCGTTGTAACTACGGAGCCGACTGCGCATGGCAACGGTTTCGTCGGTATCCTCGTACTCGATGTCGGCCTTGCTGGCATTGCGCAGGACGATGACTTCTCGCTCTGGATGCTGGGCAACGTCGTGCAGGCTAAACTCGGCGCCTGAAAACAGTCTCACCAGTGCTGGCGTCGGGAAAATGCGGGACTGTCTGCCGCCGGTCTCTGAGTGCCAGCCAGGTGCATGCATCACCAATCCAACATCGGCCAGTCGCCCTACAACAGAGGTGGTCAGCTCCGACAAACCAACTGCGTTGTAACGTGACTTTGCGCGATAGCTGCTTTTGTTGAGTGAGACAGATGTCCAGAGGGTAGGATCGACACGCCACCGAACAAACAGATCCAGAACCACGACCTTGATGTGCTTTTTCACGGCTGCGGCTTTGCGGGAACTGAAGTGTTCGCCGTAAATCTCGTCCACAAGTGCGTCGACCTTTGGATGATCGGACCACGTATCCAGGTTCATAGGCTGGCTATGGTCCAAAATCTCGGCTTTGTGCCGGGCTGCAACCTGCACAGTTTCAGAGTCGGGATTGATAGCTACTTCAATTTGCTCACCGGGTATGAGTGTCAGTTGGCCGCGCGTGACGAGGAGTTGAAGAGCTTCGGTTACAGCATCATTGGTAAGGTTTCCGTCGCCGGGCAACGTAGATCGATCAACAATGCTGCTCGCACCGGTCATATACGCGTCAAAGGCATTGAGACTCAGAACGGACAAGGCTCTGTGCAGCCGCGCCCGATGCTTTGGTCTTGGCCACCGATCCGAGAGGTTCTTGTCATTATCAATGATAGGATCAAACAGATCAGTGATTGACTCGACAATTGCATGGTCAGCTAAGCTTTCCGGTATCCTTTGCCAGTAGAGATTGGTTGAATCATCCATGAGATTAATGGACTAGGCGTAAGCCTACCCCACCACTATTCCATTACTAAGGGTTATTCGCAGTGATAGTCCTCTATTGTTCCTCAATCATTGTACCCTCCATTATTTATCTATTTGTTGCATCTGCAAATTAGCTTCGCTGAGCGGGTTACACCCCCCAAGGCAGGTAGGTGCCCTGAGAGGTGCTTTCCGGAATCAGCGAAGGGTTTCTGTCGATTTTAGAGCGGGTTAGACCGAAAACTCATGCTCGACGGGTGGACCCCATGGTCGTCGTCGGTCTTTCGGTGTCAGGAAGTCCCGATCTCGCCGAACGGCATTGCCATCGACCACAGACAGGTTCTCCCGCCTGAGGTCAGTCGGATCACCGTTGAGGTATCGGACGATCTGGCCTTCACCCAGGTCCAGTAAGACCCGAGCCACCTGAACATTGCCACCGCTTGCCTTGGCCGCCGGTGCGAACACCGTTCCGCTCAGAGAGTTGCGATTCCACACCAGCGACAGCCCGAGGTTTTCGAGCATGGTGAGGTCATCCGTGTAGATGACGGCATGGCCTTTGGATGCCCACCGGCCTAGAGGAACAAGAGCAAGCTCCCGCCCTCCATGAGTCACATGCGTGATGGTTCTCACGATACCACCTTCGGCAAGTCAACGCGTTCTGGCAAAGAGGCCAAGTGCGCTAATGATTCCGGTGATGCATCGATTTTAAACCATCGCACAGCCGAGTAGAGGCCTTCCCGGAACCGGGTAAAGCTCTTGCTTTTCCACTCACTGGGCGAAGCCTTCTGGACGATCCATTGAATACGATCTTTGCAGCGAATAACTCGCCAGTGATCATTCAACATCACGACAACGTCGTCGTAATTCTCGTCCTTCTCTCTCCTGCTCATCGTTGGAGCAGCCGGGGATAGGTGTTCAGCTTTAAGCAGCATTACCATCCCCCTTGCGTCGGACCTGATCGAACTGATCAAGCTTGAGTGCGAAGTCCTGGGGACTGGTCCACTTGCCGGTTAATGCCGGTGGCACTGGTTCCCCGTCCTTGCGCTCTGGGATGTAAAGCTTCCATTGTCGGTCGAGGCGTAGGAGAAATTCACCAACCTCGAAGGTGACGGTCTCTCGGGCATCCGCCCGCTCTTCGAAGTACTCACCGCGACTGGTGGAGTGTTTGCCGAGTTCGCTCATCACTTCGCCTCCCGGCTCTTGGCTTCTTCCAGGATGGCGTTAGCAATCGAGCGAAGGTCATCGGACGAGGCATTTCGGCCTGCACGGTGGATGGTTGTCTCCGCGTGGGTGCGGTTGTTGAGGTCTTGGAAGGCCCGCTTCGCTTTCTCAAGCTGGGATTCGGGCTTTGTAGTCGCGACGGTGTTGTCGTCGTAATCAAACAAGTTCGTCATGAACTGTCCTTTCGTAGGTTTTGAGATTCCAGCCATGGCAAAGCCCCTCGCGGGATTGCGAGCGACTGGTCAGGTGCTGGGTTGGAGGTGACGGAACCGTCTGTCGGGATCAGCCCTAGGATGTTCGGTTCGGTCGGTATCCGCTGCGGAGTGCCCGCCCATGGTTTGGGATTCGGACAGGTCGCAGCCGGATTCGGTAGGAGACATAGGGCAAGTGAAACTTACACCCTACACCCCTAGGTTACTACAAATTGACGTCCGTGTCAAGAAAAATATCCTATATAGGATGTAATTCCTACATTCTGGACAGCAGAAGCGCGGACACAATTCGGATATTTGACGGATATGAGGATTGAACCTGGTCTGACTGCGGGGATCGGCATGAAGCCTAGTACCGCGACCGTACACGGTCATTTACAGCAGGGAATTGCAGACCATAATCCCTGCACTCCATGGCTTTCGCGACTGCAGTGGTCCTGCGAAGTATCAAAGCATCCCCTAAAGGATCAGCTCATCCCCAACCGCACCATGGCTCGCGCACCATAGAGACGTTCGAAACGACAGAATTATCAGGCTATGTTCCGGGTCTAGGTATACACCCGCCGGTGCCCAGCCAATGCTAATCAAAGGCCATGTCTGGGCGAACCCAGACGAATGGGATCAAGATACGCGCAATCGACGACGAAAGCAAGCCCAACTACCACCTGTAGCGCTCTCATGGACATATTCGCTAGATGTAGTGGGTTTGGTAGGGTGAAAGCGGATGGAAGTTCAAACCACTCCTGCGCGGCGCATTGGAGAGGGAAAAGCCCAGTTTTCCGGGCTCTCCGAAGATTGCAGGGTACTCGTGCCCTCTGTCACCTACTCAGTCGCTCAATTATTTTGAGAAATAGTGCTGAAATCGACCAGATGATAGGACCGGGAGGGCGTCTCGGCATCGTTGCCCAGTAGCTTGGCCCTGACACTGGCCTGATTGGCGTGGGCATAGCGGAAAAGCTGCGACACAGTACGGTGGCCACTGATACTGGCGACCTCGGGTGCTGTCAGACCTATTTCAAACAGCCGGGAAATGGCTTCGTGGCGTAGATCGTGGAACCTAAAGTCCGAAATATTTGCGCGTCTCAACAGTGCCTTCCAACTCGCATGCAGGGTAACCACCGCGAGGGGAAACACAGGGCCCTTTTGGTCGTCCGTGAGCATTGCTGCTTGCCTGAGAATCTGAGTGGCCGTTCTTGTCAGAGGCACAAGTCGCCCGGTGCCGTTCTTTGCCTCTCGAACCACGGCGCAAGAACGCTCTAGGTCAATATCGCCCCACTGCAATGATAGGATTTCACCTCGCCGCATGGCCGTCTCAATGGCGAAGCCCACAACAAGGATGGTGTAGGGGTTAGTGTCTGAACGGACTGCCGTCCGCAACCGGTCCATTTCGTCCACAGACAGCCTTCTCTGTCGCTTGTTCTCACCGGAAGTGAGCTTCACCCCTGACAACGGATTGCGACTTAAGGGAATATCCCAATCCTGCATCGCCTTGGTCAGCACCGATTGAACCGTCATCAACTGGCGGCGCACGCTGGCCGGTTTCACAGAGGACAACAGTTCATCTCGGTATGCAGCGAAGTCAGACGGCAGGAGACTGGCCAAGGATTTCCTACAGATTGGGTGGCGCAAGAACGCATTGAGCATCACTGTTTCTGTCTGTGCGCCCTTTTTTCGGGGCGTTACCTTGTCTCGGTATCTGATGATGAGGTCAGCGAGAGTTAGCTGCTTGAGTTCTTTCCGGCTGGGGGCGAGTTCGTGTCGGTCTGCCTGGGCTTCTGTCTGTCGTGCCCACTCCCGTGCGTCTGAGAGTTTGCTGAATGACCGGGTGAGGGGCTCGAAACCCTGTCGGCGGAATTGGACGTGGTACTTGTCACCACGCTTGCGGATGCTTGCCATTTTTGGACCTTCCTGTGCCACTGGTGTGCCAGGCCGGTTTCTGATTAGTACTTTGGGCGTTTGATCATCCCTGTAAGCGTTGTGAAACAATGACTTACAGCAAGCGGAGAGATGGCAGAGCGGTTGAATGCACCGCACTCGAAATGCGGCATAGGGGCAACTCTATCGGGGGTTCGAATCCCTCTCTCTCCGCCACTTCTGCCCAAGACCCGCAGAAATCCTGAGAAGCCACGGAAATCAAGGACTTCGTAACGCCTTACTGATACAGGAAGGTGATACAGGATGGCTCTCCGAATGACTCTCCCCTGGCGACACCCCACGCATGGTGTCTGGTACGCCCGATTGTGGGTCCCGGCCGATCTCAAGCCCATCGTCAAAAAGGACGAGGTGCGGCGCAGTCTGCGCACCAAGGACCCCACCGAGGCCAAGCGCATCTTCAAGCAGGTCGTGGCCGAGATCGAGACCGAATGGGAGCAATTGCGTCAAGTCTCCGAGTTCGTCCGACCGGTGCGGCCTGCTCGTGCTCTCACCCAGATGGAGGCGCACGGGCTCGCCGGCGAATTCTATCGCTCGACCGTGGCGGCGCATCAGGACAATCCGGGCGACCCGAAGCGCTGGGAGGCGGAGATATCCGCACTGCAGCGTATGCTGCCGGCTCGGGAGCGGGAGCCCGGGTCGGGGGTGATCACCTTCGGGCCTTGGTCGGTCGGGTCCAACAGTGCCGCGCGGATGCTCGGCCCGGAGGTTCGGACCTTTCTCGACGCCCGCGATGATAATCTGGATGCGCCTTCATTCGTGCGTCTCTGCGGCGCCGTCGCTTTGGCTAAGCGAGACGCCTACGCGCAACTCCACCGCAACGCCATGGGCGACTTCGCGGCCGACCCGAGGGCGGCGAGGTTCCCGACTCTGCCCGAAAGATCGGAGCGATCCAATGCCTCGACGCCATTGTCCCGCGAGCCAGTTGGCGTCGAAGAACTGTTGGAGGGGTGGAGGACGCTTGCGAGTCCCAAGCACAGAACCTTTAAGAGTTGGTCCGGTAAATTGCGCATGCTCATGCGGTTTGCTCAGAAGGAGGACGTCTCCCAATTGACCAAGCTCGATGTCGAGCGCTGGCGCGATGAGCGCATCAAGAATGGGATCAATCCTTCCACTGTGGCCATGGGCGATCTCGCTGGCGTCAGGAACGTGCTGGCGTGGGCCAAGGAGCACACCTCGCTGCCCGGCATCACGGAGAATGTCGCGGCCGAGGTGAAGCAAAAGGTGCCCAAGACCAAGGTTAAGCTCCGTTCGAAGAGCTTCACTTTCATGGAGGCCAAGAAGATCCTTTCCGCCACTCTACTACCGGTCAGTGGTCGATACACTCAGGCTCGAGCTGGCGCACAAAGATGGGTGCCATGGCTGTGCGCCTATTCCGGGGCCAGGGTTGGAGAGATCGCGCAAATGCACTCGTGTCGTATCGCCGAGCACGAGCTTCCGGATGGAAAGAAGTACTGGTGCATGGAGATCACTCCGCTCGATGGCGACGTCAAGGATTCCGAGGCTCGGACCATTCCGCTGCACAGCCACGTCATTGAGCAAGGCTTTCTCGATTATGCCAAGCGGCGCCAGAAAGTTGGGAAGCCATTGTTCTATGAGCCCGAACTCGGTCGAGGAGCCGAGACACATCGACAGGCCAACAAGGTCGGAGATCGCTTGGGCCAGTGGGTGCGCGAGGATCTCAAGATCGTCGGTGTGCAGCCCAATCATGGTTGGCGTCATCGCTTCGAAACGATCAGCCGGAACAAGGACATCCGCGAGGACGTGATCGACCACATCACGGGACATGAAGGCGCAGACGTATCAGCCAAGTACGGAGATTTCCTCATCGAGGCACTGTCAAAGGCCATAGAGAAAATGCCGCGCTACGAGGTGACTGCTTCGATCAGTGCGCGGAGCGGGGGGGTATCAGTGCAATGAGGTTCCGCATTCCGTTCACCTATCGCGCTGAGTTCATTCGTCGCGGTCGTCGGAAAAGCGAGTTGGACGCACTGGAATCGGTGGCCGACATTGAGATCGAAGAAGTCCATGCGCCTTGCGAACCGGCTATGGTCTTGGCGTGCGATCCGCCATTCAAGAGATATTTCGGCGGGTGGCATCCGTTCAGGCAACTCGACGGTGGGCCCCTCCGGCTCTGGCAAATTGAGGAGGCCTATTTCGTCGAGCATGCATCGGTGGATGACTTCCCTGCAAAGTCGAAGGACACGTGGGATGATCCATTTTATTCCAGCCTAGGCGGCGTGACAGCAATCCTTGCGCCCGATTCGATGACGACCACTTACGAGGAGTTGCAAGACCGGGCAATCATTCGATCCTGGAAAGACGAAAGATCAGAACGGCTGGCCGCGATCGAGCGCCGGGCGGCGGCGATGAGGATCATACAGGGGAGGGTCTGCGTCCAGGTCAACCAGCCAGTCATCGTGGTGGAGAGCGGACTGGGCTCGGTACGCATCCGCTTCGCGGAGGCAAGTCATGATTTGGGCGACGGAATGGAGCGCCGGCCCGACGACTGGTCCGGCCGCAGATTCTCGATCGATCGCATGAGCGATGCCTGCACCTACGCCGAAATGCTGGCATCTTCGACTAGCGCCAAACACACGAGCCAGCCCAGTTTGACTATCTTGAAGCCCGTGGCTCCTGCGCTGGCAGCGGAGGGAGAGCACCTGCATCAGTCCGCCCGGCTGCTATTGGACGCACTAGACTGGGAGGAAGCTCCGGAAAAACAAGGATTCCTCGAGGCGCGGACCGAGCTGGCCGAAGCCCTAGACCATTGTCCTTATCTCCATACGACGCCGAGGCTGGCGGCTGCACTGGAATTCGTCTTGTCCGAACTGTCACGACACCTCGAGTTCGATGCGTCCAGTTGGCGCTCCCGCAAGGATGAGCTGCAGTCCGACGACGGATTTAGGACGCTTAGTGACCTTGAGGAACATGAAGGGCTGCATCATCATGCGGGCAAGGCGTTGGATGATCTTGGACGCTGGAAGTCTCGCGGCGTCCTGCCGCACGACTGGAACAACAGGGCGCTGGAGATTGCCGCCGTCCGAGGTAACACGCCTTATCAACTCCTATCGAGTCAGGCTCTGTTGGAAGCCGCCGCGCGCTTAGGCTTGCCAGTGAACATCCTCAGGCGCGAGCATGACGCGGGCCACTTGCTCTTCATCGATCGTGGCAATTCGGGGTACCAGGTGCTAGCCGTCGGCCCGGAATACGAAGTCGTCAGGCTGATCGGACCGATGGGGACCAAGCAGAAGTTGGAGCCCTCAAAGGCCTTGGTCGGACTGTTGCTCTCGAACCGGCAGCGCCGAGACGACCTAGAATCCATCAGTCTAGGTTGGTAGCCCCTCTCAAAGCTCAGGCTGAGGCAAGACCGGTTCGGTCGCATGACCAAGATGTGTGATCCGCCTCTGAGGAAGCCCTCGGTAATTGGGGCGATGTCTCTGGTCCGCCGAGGCAGGTATCTTCGTGTCCACGAAACCGGCAGCAGCTCACCTCGTGTGACTAGGTGATTAGGGAGGCTGACAACATACCAGTCCATGCATCTAGGTTCGCGACTCAGGGATGTGCTGGCGTGCCATTGGCGTCGACTTATCAAAGCATAAAGCCTGACCATGCGACCAACTCGACACGATGCTTGGCCTCAATCGAACCTACCGCCCTGGACTGATCGCTCGCCTGTTCAACGCCGGCAGCTGGAAGCTTACATTGTCTCGAAAGACTTCCGGCGTCATCAGGCTGGAAGACAATGGTGACGTCGAGCTCCCGTGCCTCGGGGTCGTCGCTATCTCCTCGGCGAAAGGGCTACTCTGGCACACGCTGGAGATCCGCTCCCACTCGCGCGTGGATCGACTATCCGGTCTGTCGGGTGACGCATCCGCGAAGCTGGCCACCGATCTGAAGTGGTTCATCAACGACCATCTCTGCGAGCTGATCGTCTCGGACGGCGACAGACTGCGCGAGATCGATGACAGGCTACATGCCATCGTTGGTGCCAAGGCCCAGTACCTCGCCCATGCCGACCTGAGCCGGGCCATTGCCAGCGTGCCGGGCAGGGCGGCCGCTGCCCTGTCGCATCCGATGCTCGACCCCGATCTTACCGCCTCCACGCTCAAGGCTGCGCTGCCGGTGTCGTTTGACCTTCTAACGGACCCGAGCATCCGCGATCGCTATAATCGTGAGTTCCTGAGGTCGGAGCTCGTCGTATTCCGCGCGTTCTTCGACGATCTCGATGGCCGCTCGTTGTCTGACCAGCAGCGCGAGGCGTGCATTCGCCTCGAGGACAACAACCTGCTGGTGGCGTCGGCTGGGTCGGGCAAGTCGGCCACGATGGTCGGCAAGGTTGCCTACGTTCTCGAGAAGAAGCTCTATCGGCCCGAGGAGATCGTCGTCCTCGCCTTCAACAAGAGCGCAGCCGACGAACTCAACGTCCGCATCGCCAGGCAGATGAATGTTGACGAGGATGCCGTTGGCTGTCGTGTGACGACGTTTCACGCGCTCGGACGTGGCATCATTCAGGAGGTCGAGGGCAGACCGCCACAATTGGCCAATTGGGTCGAACACCCCGCCGGCGAGGCAAAGGCCATCGAAGAGATCATCCAGGATCTTGCCAAGGACGATTCCGAGTTTCAGCGACTATGGATCGAGCTTCTGATCCTGCATCCGAAGGCGGACATTCCCTGGGAGGTCTTCGATTCCGACACGGAGTACGAGCGCTACGTTAGCGAGCGACGGTCGAAGGGCAGGGCATCGATCCGCGCCCTTGGCGACATCTATGTGAAGTCGCTGCAGGAGCAGTCGATCGCCAACTGGTTGTGGCTGAACTCGGTGGAGTTCGAGTACGAGAAACAGGTTGCCGTCCACGATGTAGACGACGACGGCGATGAAGCCGGCACCGAGGACGAAGGAGACGATGGCGAGACTGAACAGATGCGCCACGTCCATCCCGACTTCTACTACCCCGCCACGAAGACGGTGCATGAGCATTTCGCCATAAACGCGGATGGCACCGCGCCCTTCGCCAATTACCTCATGCATGCCGAGAGCAAGCGTCGCGGCTATCGCGAGGCCGAAATGGACTTCTTCGAGACGACCTCGGCACAGGCCACTGACGGCACACTGCTGACAGTTCTGAAGTCGGAGCTGGAGCGCCGGGAGATCCCGCTGGTCCAGCGATCGCCTGACGAAATCCAGAAGGCGGTCAACCCCCGGGTGGTCAAGCACTACCACCAGCTCATCGGGACCTGCATCAAACATATCCGCTCCAGCCAGCTGACCCTCGACATGCTGTTCGAGCGCGCCAAGGCCCTGCATGACAAAGAGCGGGCCCGGATCTTCGCTCGGGTCATCTGGTTGATCACCGAGGCCTATTCCAAGAAGCTGGCCGATGCCGGCCGGATCGATTTTGACTCGATGATCGGAGACGCCACCCGGCTGGTGGAGACGCGGCGGTACGTCAGCCCGTACTCGCTCATCCTCGTCGACGAATTTCAAGACATTTCCGAGCCTCGTGCCAACCTGATAAAGGCGCTGCGTCAGCAGAACCCTTTCGCCAAGGTATTCGCCGTGGGCGACGACTGGCAGTCGATCTATCGCTTCGCCGGTTCCGACATCTCGATCTTCACCCGCTTCCAGGAGAACTTCGGCACCAGCTGGCAGGGAAGGCTTGAGCAGACCTATCGGTGCAACCAGCTGATCGCTGACGTCGCTGCCAAATTCGTTCAGCGCAATCCCGCCCAGCTGAAGAAATCCGTGCGTTCCACCAGGCCGGCGATCTCGAAGTCCATCCGCGTCGTCCCCGTCAAGCCGGTGCGCGGCAAGGTCGACTACGGTCCGGCCTGCCGGCAGGTGCTCGAGCGCCTTGACGGCTTCCTCGGTGGCATTGCTGGTCAATGGCGAACCGACGCAAAGCCGAAGCTCAAGGCGTTGGTGCTTTGGCGCTACAACTACCTCGATCCGTTCGAGGGCCGAATACCCAAGTTCGAGCACCTCGAGGTCGAAGCGTTCTCATTCCACCGTGCTAAGGGACTTGAGGCCGACTACACCATACTGATTGATGTCAGCGAGGGCGATTACGGCGTGCCGAGCCGCATTGAAGACGACGAGCTGCTCCACCTGGTCATTCCGGAACCGGAGACCTTTCCCTATGCCGAGGAGCGGCGGCTGTTCTATGTGGCTCTGACGCGCGCCAGCCGCGGCGTCTTCCTGCTGACGAACGCGGACCAGCAGTCACGCTACATCGACGAGCTTGCCGACATAGCCGGCAATGAGATCCGGTTCGAGGGAATCGACGGACAGGCTTTGCCGCCGTGTCCGAAATGCTCTGCAGGCTACATGGTCGTGCGGCGCTCGAAGAAGCGGGCGTCATTCATGGGGTGCAGCCGGTATCCAGAATGCAAGCACACCTCGAGCCTACCGAGGACAGGATGAGGAAGACACTTCTTCAAGAAATGGGTGGGGTCGATGACAAAATGGTTGAAAGCCACACGCCAGTTGGGAGACCCGCGGCTCTTTGCACTCAGCTTCAGGCGCCATGGCACCTGATGCGGTTGATAGCGTCACGTAGAGACTGAGAGCCGGTCGATCTAGGCCGCATCGGGAGTCCACGTCGAATGTTGGAGGTTGATCGATTGACGGTATGTCCATTTGCGACGCAGTGTTGTCGTCCGAACCAGACTAAAAATGGGGGCCTATGGAGCGTCACTGCGAAAATGCCCTCAAGGTCGCCCAGTTCCTGCAGTGTCACCCCAACGTGACATGGGTGAATTACGCCGCTTTGCCGGACAGCAAGTACCATGCAGTGGCGAAGCGCGTTACGGGCGGGCGGGCCTCTGGAATCGTGAGCTTCGGCATTGCCGGTGGTATCGAAGCTGGAGGGAAGTTCATCGACGCCCTCAACATGATCCTGCGTCTAGTCAATATTGGTGACGCAGAGTCGCTCGCCTGCCATCCAGCGTCAACGACACACCGGCAGCTCGGTCCGGAAGAACTGCAAAGAGCTGGTGTCTCCGAAGACCTCGTGCGCTTGTCCATTGGGATCGAACATATCGACGACATCATTGCCGATATCGAGCAGGCATTGAACAAGGCCTGATACCTGCGCGGTGCCCCTCACGTGGCGGCTGTGACTGCATCGTACCACCGCAGAACAGACGCGCGGCGCTATGCCTGCATAGAGATTCGATTATCCGTTGCTGACGCAACGACGTTCTGCTGTCCTTCATGGACGGCCCGCCATTTCAGCGGCCGACCAAAAACGTGAGCTACGGACGCATCCACGGCGCAAGCAGTCCTAAATCTCATCGCATGGCCGCTTGCTGCTTCTTTCACGAGTTTCGCGACAGGCTGTCCTTTGAGGGCAGGCGCCATCTCGGACCAAGTTCGAAAGCGGTCCTCAACAGCACGCATCGCCGAGCGGTCCCGCTTCAAGAAGGTCGATAGTTCGTCACGGTCGTCGTCGATCGCGAAAACTGCGGGCTCAACATACGCTTGGTCCCAAGGGACCTTGACGCCTTCATTGTCGGCCAATTCGTTCACGACGATAATGCAGATGAGAACAGTTTCCATGGACACCGCGCGCCCATACGCCACGGCCTTGAGATCCGAGGTCTTTATGCGCTCGAAGTGGCGATGAAACAGATCAAATGCTTCTGCTGCGCTGCCATTGCGTGGGCGCTGCCGGACGAGCCGCATGCCGAATTCCTGGCGCCGAAGATTCAACTCCGCTAGCGCGGGTTCGAGACCGGATACGTAGTTCAGTGGAACGCCGATTAGCCCCGGTTTGTGGAGGACCGTCGCGGGTTCGTCTCTAAGCCTTTCCGACAGCACCTTGAGCGATGTGCGCGGCGCGGCGTCGAACAGCCCATCGAGAACGAGCTTGGGCGTGAACGAACCTCGTCGCACAGGTGGTTGCGTGTCTGGGAGTGTCGCAAAATCCGGGTCGAAGGCGTGAATGTGCCAATCGTCGACATGCACGAGCGGCGCATAGCGGCCTAGAACGTTCGATTCACGATGACTGATCGCCTGTGCTTTTCGGTCCAGAGCCAGTTGGCCGCCATAGAACGAGGCGAGCGAACGCGAGAATAGGCTCGCAGCGTGCTGGACGGCTTCCGAGCTTTGACCGGCGTCATCCTGGCGCCTCTGCGCTGCTTCGTGTTCTTCTAATGCGCCACTAGACGCAAGGGATAATTCGAAGCACGCGAGGATATCCCGCATCGGCACGGCGAATGCAATATCGCCCGCCTTGGCGATCAAAATGCCGAGGACAGCTCCATCTTCAGTAATGATAGTTGCTCCCGCATCGCCAGCTTGGGCGAACGAGGGATCGTCGATCTGGATTTCGAGTGCGCCGTGGAAGTGACGCTCCGCGGCCCCTTCACCAACGAGATGCATGGTGGACAGCACTGCATTCAACCGCCCCCTGGCGACGGGCCGGCCACTCGCGTCGATTTTTGTGACGGTCTTCCCGATATTGTCCTCGAGCGAGGCCAATCGTTCGAACACGGGGCTCGTCGAGCTGGACAGTCTGGCCTCAGGCGCTATTTTGACCAGCCCGACCAAGTCGGTCATCGCGGGGAGGCCCAGAAAAGTCGCGCTTTGCCTTCCACCCTCATAGCGTCCGAGGGTGGATCCATCGTCCATGATGATCGGTTGCCCCTCATTGAGGGTGCGGGCTGGAACCACGCAGAACAGTGACCCGTTCGGGCTTTCCAGCAACGGCCCAATCCTGAACTGTCTCTTGGTTTGCTGGCTCATTGGAATGGTTGTGGTTCTGGCTTTCCGTGCGCCATAGATTGCAACGAATTCATGAAATTACAAATGCCGGGCTGTCAGAATATTTCCGGCGCGTAAAGGAATTCCGAAAAGGCTGTTGGGCAGTTCCAGCTCGCACCGTTCGGTGGTGGTGAAGAATGGCGTTCCACTCTCATCCGATACCTTGATTCCGCTCTTGAACTCCCGGGCCATGAACGCTGCGGCCAATTCATGTCGGCTCAATGCGTGTTCGGCGGAGCCTCTTATTGGCGCTACTCGCGGCTTTGAAAAAAATGTCCGATCGATAGGCGCCGGGGCCAGGAAATCCGCCACCTCTTGCTGTTGATGCCGCAATGTTTCGACCGCCTCCGAAGGCAACAAGCCACCAAGCGGGTGCTTTGGCCCGATCCTCACCACCACGTTTGCGTCGGGATCGATGTCTCTCTCGCCTTCTGCTGTTACGATGACGCAGCTCGAACCGTCCGCGGCTGCTCGGATCTCGCCTTGTACATAGGTCAGAGCTCCGCACCTGAGCGCATGGGCAACCATCAGCTTGTGAACCGGGGCGACGTTCCGCTGGAATGGTTGTGAGAGCCGTCCCACCAAGGTAACCGACAAATCGTCGTGCCGCGACTTCATCACCCGATCAATTCTCACTGTCAGATTTTCAGCAAGATCGCCGTACTGCTCCGAGTAAGCGACCGCGGCCTGGTCTGAATTGAGACTCTCCGACATGACCTTTTGCTCGATGTCCTTGACATCGTCGGTGAGACTAGCCTCTTCGAGCATGCCAATGAGCTTCAGTGTTAGTCTGCCGAATTCGAAGTCCTTTTGCAGGATGCGCAGCACTTCAATCAAACCGCCATCGCCAGTACCGCCAACGACGAACTTCTTGCTGCCGTTGACGAGACGATTTTCGAGACCATCGGGCTCCCAGTAGGCGCGATCGCTTTCGAACAGTTTCGCCTCGACTCCAAAGCCCGTAGTCACAAACACATGATCAAAGCGTGCGGCACCCGGCTATTTGCGACCGTTGCCAACGACCTGCTCGAATATGACCTCAGCCTGTTCGCCGACCGATGCTATGGCTGTCACGGTCGTTTCCATCAGGCATTTCATCAGGTCGTCGGCGAAAGTCCGCCTCCATTCGTCGACGATCATGCCTGCTACCTTGTGGCAGTGGTCCGCGTGCCATTCCAGGAAAGGAAAATCGGTTGTGGAGTCGACGCTCTTCTCTGGCCAGAAATTCACGGTTGGATGAGCATAACGATGACTTGCGCGTAGTTGGGCGCCGGCGAATTGCACATCGCGCTCGAACAATGTGACGCGGCAACCCTTCACCAACAGAGCCGCGGCAGTGGTGAGTCCCGCGATGCCTCCGCCAACGACCGCCACTGACGGTGCCTTTTTTCCTGCAAGCTGTGGGTGCGTGGCCCAAACCGTGTTCAACGCCCGCCTTTGCTGAGAGGCAAAGCTGACCCTCTGCCCGAATGGGCCAACAAAGGAGAAATGGGGATATCCATTGATCGAGCTGGCCTTTTGATAAAGCTTGCGCAGCGTCGTGTCTTCGTCGTCGGCCATTGTTCTTATTGGTGCTTCCCGAAAGGGGCATTACTGCACCAAAGAAAGACTTGGTTGCAACATCATTCCTGCCAAATTCTTGGCACTACACCCAATGTTCCTTTTTGGTGCGTCACTGGCCAGGGAAATCGCCCCGCCCGGTGTTCAAAGTCGGGTCCCACGTCAATTACCAATTTCTCGCTGCGCCGATGTGAGGTTCGTCGGCGGGGCTAGTGACTTGCCGACGTTTGGCACTCCGTTGATTCTCCATGGACGTTGAGTGCGATTTGACAGCGTTAAGATAGGTTGCGAATTCCGCTCTAGGTCAATATCAGGAAAATGATGAAGGCTTACCTAGAAGAATTGAGCTCGGGTTTGGCCGAGCAATACAAACTCTACCTAGAGACTTTCATCGTAGACCTCACGTGCGACGAGGCTTTTATAGAGCTGCGCGTCGCATTTGCTCTGCGCTGCGATCACGTTCTGCGTAGTGAGGTGTTTAAGGTTGAAGCCTCGGCGGCTTTGGACGATGTGGAACGTCGTGCTGTGGTTGCTGCGCTATTCCTCGAGATCGAGGATCACATTGATGGAGCAATCGCGGCGCGAGAAGTCACGAATTGATCGTGCGTGTTCCAAACACATTTTCGTTTCGGGCCTCCGAGTTTGAGCGCGTGGATGAAACCGTGCGAGTGCTTCCACTGCACACGATGTCGGATCGGGAGGCCGGCGACTTCATCCGCCGGTGCGCAGCTGCGCTTCATTCGTATGGCAGCGGCTATTATGAGCGTCACGACAAGGAAAACGCTTGGCCGCGTTCGAATCCACGATGGCCTTGCTTCTGGATGTCAGAGACATTTATCCCGATGACGTACGGATATCGACAGCATTCGGGTCAGAAAACGGCTATCTAGCTCCCGAAAAGCAGCGAAACCCCGGAGCATCACGGTGAACATCGGCGCCAAATCGAGGGGGCAACGAAGCTCCCGCAGATATCCCCACGTGCGGTGGTTAGGGCCTCTGAGAGGTTTGGTAACGGCAGTTGCCGAGGAATGGGGTAGGGGGGGTGAACTTGACCATCTTCGACATCGTCGATCGGCTAACCATCACCGTTCAGCCGGAAACGGAGACGGGCTCCCCGGAGGCCGCGTCCGAAGGGCATTTCTGGATGAGATTGTTTCAAAGTGGCAAGTGCGCAATTCTGGGCTGTCGTGTCTATTGGCACAGCTGAGACAGCCACAACGTGGTTCGACTCTATGGTACGCCGCGAGAGATTGGGCGTGTCGATTTACTAACACCCCGGTCCAGACAACGAGGCGACCCAATTCGCACCTTCGTCGTCGACCATCTTCGCCGGTCGGTCAAAGAGATCCGTTGCAAGATCGCGTTCTTTTGCTCTCAACTCGTCAACTAGAGCCATTGCGGACGGGATGACGCCCATGTTCTCCAACGTGCGCAGAAATGCATAGGTGTGAAGCAGGTGCACGTGCTTGCCAAAATCCATATTCGGCACTCGCTGATCCTCGAACAGTACTAGAACCCGGCCTCCCGGCGGCAGTGTTTCGCGAACATGCTGAGAGAACTCGCGTATCGAATTCTCTCCTGCTCCCCGTCTCAGCCTGATCTTCCTCTGCATGTCAGGGGGCAAGACCTCGTACATCAACCCGTATGTAGTCTCCACCACTTGCACCTGATTGGTCTTTTTCTCGAACCAACGTTCCAAGGTGTGACGATCTGGGGTTTCTTCATCACCTCGCAAGGCCTCGTACTTGACCATGTCGGTGACCAACACTGCGCTGTTGAATCTCTCGATTAGGTCAAGCCGTTCCAGCAATCCCAAGCTGATCAGCGGGCCTGTGTCGGGCAAGACGATCTCAAGCATCGCTGTCTTCCCTGAGGAACGGCTGAAGGAAGGCGACTGCCCCTTTTGCCTGGTTGGCCAACGTCAGTTCGTCGGTTCCGGGAAGATCCAACCCCGCATCGGCCAAAGCGACGACCAGCTGACGATAACTTTCGAATCCGAGTTTGGCAGCGGCGATTTCCCACTCCACTTTGCCCTGTGCATAGGCCAAGAGAATTTGGTGCGGACTGTACAAAGGAACGCTCCCGAACCTGGATACGTCATGTTGGTACGTGGATGACTTCATTAGATGGCGATAGTGTTCGGCAGAAATAAGCATCACAGAGGCTCTTCCGTACCGGGTAACCGTCACCGGTTCCACCAACGCGACATCATGCCATTCGCCAAAATTCTTAGCGACCTCGCTGGCGGGAGCGATCTTCATTGTGTTCGACATCTTACGGAACATACGGAACTAATCGCTTAATGTCAATCCAACAGTCCCATGCAAGGCAGAGCTGAGGGGACGAGACCTACCTACTTTCGCCAGTGGCAATGTCTTTGCGGACCTGGGCGCTCCGATCTCGGATAAGCATCTCGCGACATCGCGATTAGTCGAGAAGATCATGGAGTTTATACGCTATCGCCGTCTGGTGCAGGTCCAGGCCGAAGGCCTGACTGTCAGGCGCAAGTTTGCCGGACTAAAGCGCGGTCAGTTTCGCGACTTCGGTTCGATAGGTCATGCCGCACGTTGGACAAGCTTGGGACCGGGTTTGAGCCCATCGTTGTTGAGCAACCAGATTGGCAGATAGACTCCACAATCAATTTATGATCGTACAATCTGCCGAGCGGTTGTGCACGAATAACCCTATCCGATTGGACGACATAACTTGAAAAGTATGGGGCGCGTGCGCAAAGTATTTATGCTGCGAAGATGCGCATCTCGGATATCAGCATATTTGCTTTAGCACCCGGGCGGCATTCCCTGCGCGCTAGCGGCCACCCTGCGGGTAGGCAGCTGTGCTTATGTGCATCGTTTTACGCACAGACAATTAGTCACCGAGTTACCCGCACCTCTGCCCCTGCACTCCGCAGGAGCTTCTCGATCACTGCGTAGGTCGTCGGTGATCTCGCAAGACGATCGGCGCTTTCGACAAATACCACCATGCCGGGATTCTTCTCGCAGAAGGCCAAGAGCCCTGCAAGTCCCGGTCTGTCAGCTGTATTGCCAGAGACACCGTTGTCCATGAATTCTTCGAGCGTTTCACCGGGTGTGAGGCGAACATTGCGCCTAACGCTGCTAATCTGTTGATCCATATCGCTTTCAGGGCGGGCAGTGCGGTAGTAGGCTGCTTTCTTCGACAATTTCCTCTCCTTTGTCGACGCAGATAGGTACTAGATATGTATATCGAAGACACTTCTGAAGCGGTGCCGTAGCAGATCTCCAGCATAACGGATGTCTCGCTTGCCGCGCTCGCTTTCGAGGCCTCCGCTCCTGATTACCAAGTCCGCCGGAATTGTATGCTGGACATCGTATTCGTTGGGGCCCTCGTCAAGACCCGGATAGACTTACGCTAGGCCCCATAGAGCCAATCTGGTGAAAGTAGTTAACAATGTCGTACGCAGTTGGGGGGCGGTCGCCTATGAGGACAGGTCGACCGATCAAACCAAACTGGTGGCGGCATCAATAATCCGATCTTGAGATGTGCGAGATCCGACCTGTTTGGCGGACTAAGTCGTCGAAGTGATTGCGGGGCGAACTGAAGCCGCGAACTGATGGTGCGGGTTCCCAACACCATATCCCTCCGCTCGATCGGGCTTGAGCCAACGGATCAAGCCGTGCCGCTGCTCCCGCTACACACAAGGTCGGATCGGAAGGTCGGCGATCTCATCCGCCTGTGCACCCCATTTGCATGGCAGCGACTTCTGCGCGGTCTTGACAAGAAAAATCTGGCAGGATTCGTATCCACGATGGCCTTGCTTCTGGAGATCAGAGACATCTATCCCGACCGACGTCCGGATATCGACAGCATGCTGGTCAGAAATGGCTACTCGGTTCCGCAGAGCTGAGAGCGACGTCCCGAACAAGTATGGTCTAGTGACAAAGAGGTGGCAGCAATGCAGAACTTGTCTGTCGTGTCTATTGGCACAGACGGGACAGCCCCGACATGGTTCGACCCTACAGTTGCCCGCGAGAGATTGTGCGAGTCGATTGGCCAGTGCGCAAGTCCTGGGGGCGGGGCTGCGCAACCGTATTGCTGTGGCGTGGCGGGCTCGTCGGGTCGTCGACAAGCAATGCGGAGGAGTTTCCACCTGTCGAGACGATCGGACCTGTACTGTGCCCCCGGAAGAGAGAATCATAGATCAATGAGAATCGGGGTGGTTCATGCGCATTCTTGGCAGGACATTGGAATGGGCATGGCCGTTGTTTAGGAGCATTGCGCTGCTGAGCGACGCATATGATGACGTTGATGAATCTGTTCGCTGGCAAATCGTATGGTGGTCTCTCCGTCCCATTTTCTTGCATTATGTTGTTTCACCGTCCAAGGACTGGGTGCAACGGAGGCTTCCAACGTGGCTGGCCTTGGCCAGGTTGGAAGCGAGGGGAAGCGGCTGGTATCGAGTTCCCGACATGGGGGCGGCCCTCCACGTATGGCGGCGACTCGACGTGACTGTGCTCGAAGACGACTACATCAAGGTCAAAGGGGGTGCGGTGGTCGCCCGTGGGTTCGAGGATGAGGACCGCGCGCTCTGCGAGTTCTGGGAGTGTACCGCAGGCGATTGATTGTAGCGTCGCCGTACCGCAATTGGGACTAGGCATTTTGCATGGCCCAAGCGCTCAATCGTCCATCCGTTGCCGTTCAATAGAGCAGGCAGTCTTGCGCTGGCCTGATGCGCTAGGGCGACTTCCGCGGCGACGCCACAAATCTGGGTTTGAGGCTCTGTTGTATCGAAATCCTTTAGCCGGATATTCTCTCCATTCAGCCCAAGGTGTGTCGCCGTCGACCACGCAGGTCTTGTCGGTGGTGTTTGGTGGGTTGCCACACATCTCGAGGCCAGTCGCCGAGGCAGGGCTGACGACACTCAAGACTGGATTGAGATCCATGCGGCAATTTTCATCGGTAGTCCTTGGCAGTGCTCAGAATTTGCTGCACGATATCGCCGGTCGGCAGTTCTGACACCAACAGAACGCCTGCCGAGGGGGAGCTATGGGGGAAACATCGATGCGCATGATTATCGCGGCCACTATCCTGGTCTTGACCTCAACGATGGCCTTTGGCCAACGCGACATGGACTGCTCCGATTTCAATAGTTGGCGTGAGGCTCAAGACTTCTATGAACGCAGCGGACCTGGCGACCCGCACCGTCTTGATGCCGACAATGATGGTATTGCCTGCGAGAGCCTTCGGTAGTTGGCCGAAGAGTTGTTCGACCTACTGCAATCGATCGTCGGCGCCACCGAGAGCACTGGCCCGGTCGAGCCACCACCATTGCACCAAATGTCAGATCAGGAGTGCAGCCGCTTCATCCGCCGGTGCGCTGCCGCCCTGCAATCGCATGGCGAAGACTTCCACGCCGGACACGACAAGGAACACGCCCTAGGCGCCTTCGGGTCTGTCATGGCGTTGCTGCTCGAGGTCAGAGACGTCTATCCTACCAAGCGTACGAACATCGACCAGATCTTGGCGCGGTTCGGCTACCCCGTGCCGGACAACTGATTATGTGCAATCTCTACAGTCACATCTCCAACATCGAAGCGATCCGGTGCTTGGTCGGCGACTTTAATCGGCTGTACGAGGATGTCGAGAACCGGCACCACAGCCTGGCATATATCCTGACTACCCCGCACCCATTGTGAGAATTACCTATGAGGGGCGGGAGCTGGCGCTGGTGCGCTGGGGTCCGCCATCAAGCCAGAAAGCGCTCTTTGACGCTGCCGCCAGGCGCGCCGACAAGCGGAGGGCGAAGGGAAGGACGTTGATTTTGTCGCGGTACTGAAAATGGAGCCCGACAGCGGCACGACCAACGTGCGCAAAATCTTTAACGGCACGCGCTGGAATGCCCATTGGAATCGGTGGATGGGCTCATTTGTGAACGCCGTTGGCGCGGCGATTGCATGCGCCAATGTGGACAGAAGGAGTTCGATGGCTTCATCCACAGACGTAAGTGCCTTCGTTCTATCCGCTCTCGGCCGCTGTGCTCTACTTCGAGCTAGGACTGTTTCGCTTGCCTCGGGCATTGTCCGCCTCTTCCACCATCGTCTGAAACCGCTCCAACGCCGCCCGCAATTGGTTTGCTGCGGCGTTTTCTTCTTCCTCCTGCTCCTTCCGGAGCGCACTCACAGTTGCTTCGCTTTCCTTGAGGCGCTCGACAAGCGCATCATATGCAGAGCGCGCGACCTGCAACTCATCGGTGACACCGGCCAGATCACTTGCCAGCGATGTGTTCTCGTCGGCGAGCTCTTGAATCTGTTCTTCCTGTTCCTCCAACATGACCGATAGCCTCTCGTTGGCCGTGCGGGTACGGTCCGCCTCGGCCCGCTGTCCAGCTTCGTAGATCTCGATCAACGAGGCCCGAGCGATGTCGAAAACCGCTGGCGGTATCACCGTGTCGGCATTAAGGTTGGTTCTCAATTCTCTCAGCCGTTGAAGCACGGTTGTCTTGCTGCCGCCGACGAGGCCTATGACCCGGTCGGCAGTTGCGTTGACTCCTCGTTGCCTAAGGATCTCCACGGCGTGCCGCACGCGGTCCAAGGATGCGATTTCTGAGCTCATTGGATTTCCCATGATCTGGGTACGGTACGATACCGTACTGGTTGGCACTCGTTTGGCTGACGCCGAATTCAGTGCGGGAAGTCGTCGGCAGTTGTCTTCCGCATCGATCGCGAGGCCCCAAAGATGGCCGCAACCTCGCTTGCTGTCATAACGCGCTTCTCCACCAAGGCTTGTGCGACGACCAAAATCTCGGATCGGAAACTGCTCAAGATGTCCATCGCAGCGGCGAGGTGCCTCTGGAGTTCTTGATCGACGATGGCAGCGAACCGTTCGTCCTGTTCGAGGCGGCTGCGTGCATCCCGCACATGGATCAGCGAACCCCTCATGCCGTAGTGGCAATGCATCTCGGCGACGATGTCGGTGGCGACCTCAAAGTCCATCGCCGATCCGTCACTTGGGTCATTTCCGAAAACAACTGTCTCGGCTGCGCGGCCGGCGAGCATGACCATGGCATGCGCCTCCATCGTCGAACGGGTCGATGGTCCCTCCGGATGTCTTAGAGAGACGTGCCCCTTTTTGCTTCCCGATCCCACAAGAGAGATTGACGTCATTGAAGGCGCCATTGGCAGGATGAGCGAGAGCAGTGCATGACCAGTTTCGTGAACCGCTATCCGGAACTTCGAATCTTCGTCTTCCTCGCTATCACCCAGGGTCACAGCGATGAGGTCCTGCAGCTCGAGGGAACGGTTTTCTCTGCGGGCGACCTGCCGCGCAGATCTCACCAGTTCCATCAGCTCGGCCGGAGTGCGCCCGACCGCGAAGCGTACGACCTGGGTGATCGACGCATCGCGTAGGTCTCCTTTGAGGTGAGTTCGAACGATGTGTTCCACCCCGCTGGCGTCTGGCAATGCCATGTCGATCCGACGATGAAGGCGGCCGGGCCTGAGCAACGCAGGGTCCAGCAGCCTCGGCAGGTTGGTTGCGCCGATGACGACCAAGCCAGGTGCCCTCGTAGAGATATCATCCAGCAGCACCAGTAATTCATTGATCACGGCGTTGGTGAAGCTGCTGTTGTGGTCCAGCAGGTCTCGACGACAGAACGAGTCGATCTCATCGAGTAGAAGCACGGCGGGTGCTTTTTCGATCGCATCCCGAAAAGCAGCGCGCAATCCATCGAGCACATGACTCAAGTGGCCATCGCCGGACTGGAGCTGGCCAACTGTGCACTGGATCAGCGGCGCGGAGAGCGATTGGGCGAGTACCTGTGCAAAACGGGTCTTGCCCATACCCGGGGGACCAACAAGAAGGATGCAATTGTCCATCTCTTCCGGGCTCATCTCACCTTCTTGCCAGGCGGCGATGTCGCTCTTGACTCGCAATCCCCATGCCTGGGCGGGGCCAAACTCGACGCAGTCCTCGAGTTCGGGAAGAAGTGCGGCAGCCACTTGCGTGCGTTGATGGGCGGTTCGACCTAACCGAACGAGCGCTTCGACGCATCGCGCGGCGCCGAGCTCGGGCAGGATGCACATGGCAGTCTGCTTGGGGCTGGAATGCAGCGGAAAGGGGGACGGCAACTCCACTTTTGCTCCCGGGAAAAGCGACGACAGAGTCGCATCCACGATGGACGTGTCGTAAGGCGGCACCTTCACGATGGTCTCAAGGTGGGATTGGACAGCTGCGCTCACGTGGTCGAGACGGGACGCAATCACGATGACAGGCTCGGCGCCCTCCAGGCAATCCAGAATCCCGCCATTGGACAGCGACTGGTTCGCAGCGGTGGCCAGGTGAACGCTGGTGGTCTCGTGCATGATGGTTTGGAGGCCACGGTGGATGACGTTGGCGTGGTCGTCATCGCTGGCCATCACCAGCATGGACAGCGGCTCGCCCTTTTCGATCGTATTGATCGTCTCCGGGGAGAACGCCTGCCTGATCATCGCCAAACCTAAATGCTGGATCGGTGTGTGGTGGTCCATCGCTGGGAAGTTTGTTTTAGACGCAGATGCGCGCAAACCGGTCGGTCTGTTCATGATGAATTCCTGATTCTTTGGAACGTTGGCCCTACAGCCGTGTGAAAACGAAGCTGTCGGCCGCCAATTTTCGCGAGCGATCGATATCGATGAGGCCTTGGGCGGCCAAGGCGAGCAGTGCGCCGAAGGGATCTCTGTGGTCCGAGATGACGCTTGCGGCCTCGGTAATCGTTGTGATGCGCTCCTTGCGCAAGAATGCAAGGATGTCGCGAAGCTGCTTCTGCTGAACCCGGGTGTTCCGGGACTGGGCAATAAGCCGTGCCACCGAATTGCGGATATCGGCCCGTACCCACCGTTGTGGCACTAGGATCACGGCAGTCCTGATGGCGGCTGCCTGGCCCTTGATCTCGAACAGACGGGCCCGGGCTTCCTGATCTCGCCAGACGCGGGTCGGCACGACGATGGCGGTAACGATCCGGCCATCGAAGGCAACCCGGCAAACGACGGCGTCGATGGCGCTGAACCCATTGCTCGCCAATAGTTGGTTGATGAGCGGGTCGTCGCCCAGGCTTGCGAGATCTGGTCGCGACTGAACGTAACTCCGCGTGCATGCTGCGAGCTTCCTATGCTCGTGCAGCAGGCGCTCGGCGCGCGGGTCGGAGTCTAGACGTAAGGAGGGCGCTGACGCGCCAAAAGTGGGCGTGGCAAACATGCTATCTCTCATCGAATGAGTGCTGGGCGCCACGGTTGCATCGAGGCAAGCGTGCGAAAGGGTGTCTGCGACGACTTAAGCTCTACTTGATATCCGAGAACTACTCAATAAAATTGATCTATTCTGGATCAAAAGTAGCTCGTATGGTTAATTCTTTGTCTTTCGGGCAACGATTGCTTGTTGGCGCCTCCCGCAACGCCACCTTCAGGGCCACATGTGCAATGGCGAGGCGCGAGCGGTTGCAGGCATCGTCGAACGCGACCTCTCCCAGCTCGTCGCGAATGCGAACAAGGCGCGTCAACAAGTCGAAGAGTTGCTCGCGTTCACGCATGTCGCCCACCAATGTCTGCAGACGTTGCGTCAATGATTTCTCGAAACCTTTTGCTCGAGAGCATCCTCTCGTCGATGAGGGCGTTGGCGACAGCAACAATCTCTTCGGCGTGCTTTCGAACAAGCTCAATGGCTATGGCGTAGTGGCCCTTGAGCTCGCGGTCGATCATTGTCACCAGCGCAGGGTTGCGCAGTGCGATAGCGACCGCATCATCGGGCTTGGCAATGGAGACAAGGGAGTTGCCAAGGCCATAGGAGAGATGATTTGCCGCGATGAGCGTCGTCGAGCTCCCGAGATCGCTGTCTGGAGCTCCTCCTGCACCTGCGCTGACGTTTCCTAGAAGGACCTCTTCGCCTGCCCGACCTGCCAGTTTCCGCAGAACGAGCAGTCTGTTTGACTCGCGGGTCAACACTCCGACTTGGTCATCAAAAGTCACTCGCGCGCCATTCGCGCCGAGTACGATGCTGACGACATTGCCGGCACCCGCATGGGTCGCGACAACGGCGTGGGCTGCCTCGTGCACTGCAATTCGCCACAGATCGTCGGGCGATAGGAGCAAGGGCGGCGCGACCTGGCGGAGCAAGTCCTGCAGAGTGACCTTACGCCCTGCCGTACGTGCCAGCGCTCTGGCGGATTTGACGTGACCGAACACGTCTGCACCCGTGGCCCCTTTCGCCATCTCTGCGATGCCGGCGAGGTCTTCATCGATGAGGTCGTCACCCAGGTGCTGACGATAGATGCCCAACAAGGCTTTTTCGTCAGGCGGATCGATCCAAATGACCCTGTCCAATCTGCCAGGGCGCGTGAGTGCCGGGTCGAGTCTATCCGGGTGGTTTGTGGCACCGATGACGATCAGTTTCGACGCGGTGGATGACATTGCGCCGTCGAGTGTGGTCAGCATGTGGTTGACGACAGGCGTCCACCAGCTCGAGTGCCTGGCATCCATGGCTGCGCGGTTCGGAAAACCGTCGAGTTCGTCGATGAACACGATAGCAGGCGCCATTCGTCGAGCGGATGCGAAGAGCGAGTCAATGCCTTTGACTACCTCGTCCAATGTGCCCGATGTGGTCGAGAAAAGTGTGCCGGCCGACGAAGCCACCAGGGGCAGCCCAGCCGATTTCGCAATGGAACGAATGAAGCTGGACTTGCCCACGCCTGGAGGACCTGCAAGCACGCAATTCCGATCGATCACGGCGAGGTCGATTTCGCCTCTTCGCCATCGCCCAAGGTCCGCAACGAGATTGTGAGCCCATTCAGCTGCCTCCCCGTAGCCATGGAGCTCCGAGAGGAGCGGGGCGGAGCTCACGAGTTGGTCCTGCGGTGGTTGGGCGGTTGCCCTGATCCGTAGACGCCGAGCGCAGGAAGCGGCCGTGGTATTGGGGCGGATGGCCGACATGGCAAATCCCAGATCCAGTCCCAACACGTCTTCTGCTTTCAGCTTGCGTGCCGATTTGCCGGTGACGATTCGGATGGATTCTTGCAGGTCGTATAGTTGGGGTTCATCGACTTCGATGATGATGTCTGCTGAAAGTGCTACTTTTTGTACAGCAGCATGATCGCGATGAAGCACGGCCAGCACGCGCTCACCCCGTGACAGGTTTTCGTTGATCTCGCGCGAGAGCTTGGACGCATCTCGATGTCCGCTTCCGTAGTTCACGCTTTGCCAGGACGACAAGCACATCGCCGCGGCGGCGAAGGCGCTGGCCACATGCTGATCGGACACGATGATCAAAGCGCAAATAGCTGGTTGTGAAGAGAATGCCTTCCGCCTATCGCCGAGGAGGCGCTTGAGCATGACTAGTGGGACTACGCAACCCATGCGTGTCGCACGCCTTCCCGCGTCGGTCTCTTCAAGGGGGATCTCGATTTCGTCATTAAGGTCGTCGAGCATGTTCGCTCCATGGGATGGAAGCCTGAGGGAGCGTCGGCCGGGTCCTCGTAGGAGCGAGCCGCGAACGGTGTTGCGAATCCACGTGGGGTCGTGGACAATTGAAATGTGAGCCATCCCGAAGACACACCATTCGATCTCAGCCCAGGCCAGGTTCGGGCAGCCCGCGCGCTTTTGGGCTGGAGCCGCACTGACGTTGCCAGGCGCTTTGAGATCGGAGACGCCACGCTAGCCCGTCTAGAGCGAGGCGATCGGGTCCCTGGGCCCAGAATTTTGCCGAGGATCAAGCAAGGCTTTGAGGCCGCAGGTATCGTCTTCTTCAATGATGCCCGAGGCTGCGGCGTTGCCTTGGCAACTCCGGACCGCTCCAAGGTGACATGTCACGATGGGATTGGCACAGATTCCTAGACGTCTGTAGGTCGAGACCTCCGTCTGGCCGTCTCGCGGTCAAGACTGAGGATTATTTCGGGTCGGAATCTACGCCGTGCTCGATACCTTCGGGTTCTGCAATGAACCCGCGACCGGTTTTCATGGCACTTCCTGCTCGGATGCTTCGTCGAATTCCGCATGCGTCGCTCCACTGATGGCCGCCCTATGGCGTGGCGGAAGGGATGGCGTCATGCGGCGACAGCGACATGCGAAAGGGTAACTTGAAGACCACGCACGAATGACTTTGATCGAGGTCCATTGATGGTTGGGCGTTCGGTCGAAGTCTCAGCGGATTGGCTTGCCGAGTCTGTACCAACGGCTCAAAGTGCGCGCCACGCCAATGGTCTCGTCGAGAAAAAAGAGACCAGACGTGACTGTTGGGCCATTTGGCTGCGAAGGGTGCCCCGTGACCATCCCAACGAGTGCTGGCTCCATCCGGTAGTGGATAGTCCAATCCTCGAGGATTGGAGCGTTCACATAGTCCGTGAGGCGGGGAGCCTTCAGCTCGTCGATCAGACGCAGGTCCTGCGAGAGACGGTGAATGCGTTGGACGGTGTTGATGTAGATTTGGGAATCACGTGTGAACACGGGCATCTCCATAGGAATTCTGGAAAGGCGCCGTGCGAAAAAGCACGCGTAAGGGATATCTGCCTATGATAGATAGTTAGGCATTTGGACCTTGCAAGAGGGGCCTCAAACTTTTTTGGTCGGCGGTGACGGATCGTTGCCAAGACAGTTGTCGTGGTGATGCGGCCCCGCCCAAAATGCTAAAAAGTAGATGAAAAAGCAAAACCCCGGCTCAAGGCCGGGGCAGAAAACCAGGTATCTGTTCAAGGTCTTAGATCAGACGATCCATTGGAAGCTTGAACCAACCTTTGTGCGAGGATAATTACGGCGCGCTTGACCCATTGTCAACTACCGTGCCCTTACACAGGTTCCCAAAACAGAGGGAACCACGTGCCGAAAACCGTCAAGCTGAGACCCGCGGTCATCGATACATTGCTCACCAATGAGCGCTTGGCCAGCTACCAGTCTGTCTTTCGTCCCGCGACCGACCTGGAGCTTATGGGGGCCTATTTGTGGAACAGCCAGGTCTGTGGTGTCCTATATCCATTGGTAAGTGCTGCAGAGGTTGCACTAAGAAACGCGATAGACCATGGCGTAAGTGGCGAACTCGGACGGTTCTGGTGGACACGATCCAAGCTACGGTACAAGTCCTTCGGCCAAGGTCAACCGCCTAAGCCAGTGACAGTCGTATCGAGCAACTTCGCCAAGTCCTACGCCCGTGCAATCGATGCCGCTAGACGGGCCACAGGAAATAGGAATGCGCGGCCAACGCATGGCGCCGTAGTGGCAGGGACGGACTTCTCGACGTGGGAATACCTACTCGATGACGAGTTCATGGGCCGAGGGTTGATCTGGCCCAAAGTTCTTGGCGGCGTGCTATGCGGGCCATGGCCGGGAAATCCAACGCAAACGCTTCGACATGCGAGGACGACTGCCAAGACGGTAAGGGAGTTCAGGAACAGGCTCTCGCACCACGAGCCGGCGTGGAAGCGCTATGGCGTCGTTACCGAGGTCGACGCCGTCCTGCATTTGCGTGAGAAGATAGCCAGGATCGAGGAGCTGTTGGCGCTGGTACACCCAGAAAAGTTGCGTTTGCTCGAACGCAATGGGTTCCTTCCGGCAGCCAGACGAACCTGCTCCATCGATGAATTGCGTCGTTGCCAGCTGGCACATCGTCGAAGCAAGGTTGGGACGATGCGAAAGCTGCAAGGGGTCGTCGATTTGGCGTACCGTCAGGATCGAGCCATTGAGGTGTCGACCTTCGGAGGGGACCACAGAAGTTTCCTCCTAGTCCCCTTGGGAGCATGAGTGTTGATCTCATTCCTCTGAAGCCCGACAGTTTTTTATCCACCGGCGCTTATCGATGATGTTAACCTTGTGCGAAGTCACGAAAAGCCTTCAGAATTCATGAGGTCTTTCGAGGTGGGCACAAGACTAGCAGGGGGCGTCTGCGTTGGAGTGGGTCATCATTATTGGCGTCGTTCTGGTGGTGATCGGATACACCGGCAGAAAGAGCGGTGGGAAGAAGCCCGAAGCCTCGCCTCGAACGAACAGGAACCGATCGAGCAATTGGTCGCCAAGCACAACAGCTAGGTCTAGTTCGGAATTGCGGTTCTCACCTTCAAGGTCGACGGAGCCTGCCCGTTGGATACCCGCTGGCGAAGCGGTCACGATTGGTCCCTTCCATATCAATTCGGGGCTGTTCTACCTCGGGGGAGTGCTACCTGGGCAATACCATGGCCGATGTGGAAATTGCGTCGTCGACCCCAAATCGAAGCTGGCGGCCAAGGGCGAGGATCGCGCTGGCGCGTCAATGACGTATTGGCCTTCCTACCAAGCGATCTCACCCATCGCACGACGGACCTATCTGGACTGGCTTGCTGGAGGCAGGGAAGATCCTGACATAGGTATCGGCTACGTGTTCTTGTTCTTCTACGGTCTTGAGCACAGGCTGTTCGTCGACAAGGCCGTCAGCGAGAGCCCAATGTTGATCGCCGAGGTCAATAGACTTCTTGATCTCTATGGGCACAACGGTTCGTTCAGGGGGTACGCAACTCGTTTTCTTGAAGCGGCCAGTCTTGCTGCCTCAAAAGACGATCAACGCCCACAACTGGCGCCAGACATTCGATCTGGTTACGAAATGCCCATGCCGGCACGAACCTATCTGGGTCGGAAGCTTGCTCTGAAGGCTCCCTTGGACGCCGAAGACGCGTTGTTGTGGGTGTTGAGCATGCCCGACACCAATCTGCGCACGCCGGCGGTTCGCTGCTTCGATGAGCTGTTGACGCTTTGGCCACGAAGGTTCGCCTTGCGGCATCCGGATGGCCTGAGAGTCAATGCCCCGAAGACTCGTCTCAAATTCGAGTATCGAGCCGCCAGTGGCGGTTTCACCGCAAAGCTGGACGTGACCGACGCTTCCGGCCCCTTGCCGGACATAGCTGCAATCTCCGCGCCGCTGACAGGACTGCGCGACTTGCTGGCCAATTGCACTGAGGAGCTAGCTCCGTACAGCCGGCTTCTGGGAAAGAACCCGGATGCCAAGGGTACCCTCGAGGCAGCAATGCTGCTCCCCAGCGATCTGAATCCTCATATTCGGAGTGGGGAGGCGGCGAAGCGCTTCGAACCAATGTTCCAAGGAAAGACGGTGGCCAGCGTTGCTGTCAGGCAATTGGCCGAGGCTTTGTCGATCGATCTAGCAGGCGTCGATAAGATATCTGCCAGCCTGTCCAATCAGATAGGGGCCCAACTGGACTTCCTGCATATTGGGTATGAGCCGGACAAGCGGTACGGCGCCAGCCCCCTAAGGCCTGACGGTCATGTCGTCATCTTCAAGGCAGAAGGGGGCGGGCAGGTGGATGCCGCAAAGCCATCTTTCCAGGCAGCTCGCGCAATGGTGGATGTCGCTGCCCTGGCTGCCGGCGCGGACGACAAGGTCGACGCAGGCGAAGTTCAGGCAATCACGAACGAAATCCGGAGCGTGCCTGACCTCGGCAAGGTAGAGCGTGCGCGTTTGATCGCTTACGCCAGTGTCCTGCTAAAGGACAAATCGCAAAATCGGTTTGCGCTGCAGAAGCTGAAAGCGCTCGATGATGCAGCCAAGCGCGGGGTCGCAAAATCGGCCACCGCCGCCATCCTTGCGGACGGACATGCCAGCCCGGCGGAGGTGAAATTCCTCGAGCGACTGTACAAGACCATGGGGTTGCCCCAGGACGACGTGTATTCCGCCTTGCACCGGGGAGCTGTCGTCATCGACGATCCTGTGCCGGTGGCTCAAGAGCATCGCTCCCCCGGCATCGCGATTCCACCACCACCGACCGAAGCCGGGTCGGCCGCGAGTGTTCAGATCGACCAGTCCAAGCTGGCTCGCTTGAAGTCCGAAACGACCGCGGTGTCGCAACTCCTGGCCGACATTTTCACCGATGACGACGACTTGAGGTCACCAGTGGTGCCCAAGGCGGCAGAAAAAGACGACGTTCAATTCCCGGGGCTCGAAGCCGCGCACGGTGCTCTGCTGATGCGTCTACTGCGCGAACAACCCGTGGAGCGTTCTCAGTTCGAGGCTTGGGCACGGGATCTCAGACTATTGCCTGACGGTGCTATCGAACAGATAAACGATTGGGGTTTCGACAAATTCGATGAACCTCTCATAGACGGCGACGATCAGCTCTCGATTGCGCCCCATCTCCATGCCGAACTGACCGAAGCGGAAGCTGCCCAATGACCATCACGACACCAATCAAGCCACGTGACCGCGACGTGATCCTCCAAGCTTTGGCCGCCGGCGTGGTCCCCAGGTCAGGTTTGCGCCATGTTCAGGTTGGACGGGCCGCAGAGATCGGCGCACTCGTCCGTGATGTCGATCGCATTGCGGACAATGGTGCTGCCATTCGCTTCGTCATCGGTGAGTACGGTGCTGGCAAGACTTTCTTCCTCAATCTGGTGAGACTGATCGCCCTTGAGCGAAAGTTCGTCACTATTCATGCGGATCTTGCGCCCGACAGGCGCATACACGCGTCGGCCGGGCAGGCGAGAGGCCTATATGCAGAGGCCGTTCGCAACATGGCCACCCGTACCAAGCCGGACGGTGGCGCGCTTGGGAGCGTCGTCGAGCGGTTCGTCACCGAGTGCATGAGCGAGTCGGGTCAGCGCAACGTGCCGGTGGAAACCGTGATCGACGAACGGTTGGCGGTGCTGCAGGAACACGTCGGCGGGTATGACTATGCGACAGTCCTCAAGGCATACTGGCGTGGCAGCGAGAATGGCGATGAAACGCTCAAGGCCGCCGCATTGCGTTGGCTGCGCGGGGAATACACCACCAAGACAGAAGCTCGGCAGGCGCTTGGTGTGCGCAACATCATCGATGACGGTGATGTCTACGATGCCTTGAAGCTGCTCGCGGCATTCGTCAGGCTGGTTGGTTACTCCGGCCTGCTGGTCGTGTTCGATGAAATGGTCAACCTCTACAAGCTTCAGAGCAGCCAGGCACGCAATCAGAACTATGAGCAGATCCTGAGGATGCTCAATGACGTGCTGCAGGGGAATTTCGGCGGCATCGGCTTTGTCCTTGGCGGTACGCCTGAGTTTCTGATGGACACGCGCCGGGGACTTTACAGCTACGCTGCCCTGCAGTCCCGCTTGGCTGAGAATGCCTTTGCCAAGAACGGTCTCGTTGATCTTTCGGGTCCTGTTCTGCGGTTGCAGAGCTTGACGCCCGAGGACTTGCTAATCCTGCTCTCGAACATTCGCTCCGTGTTTGCATCCGGCAATCCAGAGAACCATCTCGTCCCCGACGAAGCCCTGCATTCGTTCATGGAGCACTGCAACCGCCATGTGGGAGAAGCGTACTTTCGGACGCCACGCAACACCATCAAGGCCTTCGTTCAGTTCCTGGCTGTGCTGGAGCAGAACCAGGGCACGCAGTGGACGGATCTGATCAGCGCCGTGGAAGTCGCGGCTGACGCGGAAGCCGCCAACGACATTGCCGATGACAGCGGTCAAGGGGCGGGCGATGACGACTTGGCCTCCATCAGGCTCTGAGGTCCTGACGAGTTTCGACCGACTGCATCCTGAAATCCGACGATGGATATGGGAGCAGAAGTGGGAAGAACTCCGTGACGTTCAGGATCGGGCTATCTCCGCAGTCCTTGGCAGTGACGGCGATGTCTTGATCGCTGCGGCCACCGCTGCCGGAAAGACCGAGGCCGCATTCTTGCCGGTGCTGACCGCCGTGGCCGATCGGACGGAACGCGGGTTTTCCGTCCTATATGTGAGCCCCCTGAAGGCGCTCATCAACGACCAGTTTCGTCGTCTCGATCAGCTCTGCGAGCGGCTCGAGATCGAGACCGTGCGCTGGCACGGCGATGCCCCTCAATCAGCCAAGGATCGCGCTCGGAGGAACCCACGCGGAGCAATCCTGATCACTCCCGAGTCCATTGAGGCGATGCTGATCCGGCGTCCGGGCGATGCGGTCAAGATGCTTGGAGCGCTAGACTTCATCGTCATCGACGAGTTGCACGCCTTCATGAAAGGCCCCCGCGGTCTGCATCTCGCGAGCCTGCTGAGGCGGCTCGATGCGCTGACGGGCAAGCGAGCGAGGCGGGTGGGCCTGTCGGCGACGATTGGCGACCTCAATAAAGCGGCCGCATGGATGAACCCGGAACATCCCGAGACCGTCCGCATCGTGGAATCCGCGTCTGATGCCCCTGAGCTTCGACTGCAGATCCGGGCCTATTCGGATCCTGTCGACGCCGATGACACTGATGGCTTGGAGGTTGACGGCAAGCCAATCGCGCTCGACTACATCGCTGACCACATATTCCAGAACCTGCGCGGTTCGAATAACCTCGTATTCGCTGGGTCTCGGCGGCGCGTCGAGGCAGTGGCCGACCGCCTTCGTACCCGGTCCGAAAAGGCCGAGGTGCCCAATGAGTTCTTCCCTCACCACGGAAGCCTTTCTAAAGAGCTTCGCGAGGAGTTGGAGGGGCGCCTAAAAAAAGCTGACCTGCCAACGACTGGCGTGGCGACGACCACGCTGGAACTCGGTATAGACATTGGCTCCGTTACATCGGTGGCGCAAATTGGCGCCCCACGTTCGATCGCCTCTCTTCGACAGCGTTTGGGCCGAAGCGGGCGCAGGCGTGGCGTGCCAGCCGTCCTTCGCATCTATGTCCGCGAAAGAAACCTGGGGCTTGACGCAGATCCGCTCGATCGCCTGCGGCTTGAGGTCGTACGGGCCGTCGCGTCTGTGCGTCTGCTGGTAGAAAAGTTCGTCGAGCCGCCGGTTGCAGAGACCGCGATCGCAACTGTCGTTCTCCACCAGTCCCTATCGCTCATCACTCAGCTGGGTGGCTCAAGAGCGGATCGACTATACGCAATGACCTGCGGTGCCGGCCCTTTGTCGGCCTTTACCAAATCCGACTATGCAGGTTTGCTGCGGGCGATGGCTTCACCCGAGCTGGCACTGCTTGAGCAGGCCCCGGACGGCACCATCATGCTGGGCGAGCAGGGGGAGCGCCTGACGTCGGGCCGGGACTTCTACGCCATATTCGCCACCGACCAGGAATGGACGCTGGTTGCCGGTGGCCATACCCTTGGAACCATCCCGATTTCGAACCCCGTTGGCGTGGGCGGTATCGTCTCATTCGCCGGCCAGCGCTGGAAGATCACAGCAGTTGACGACCTCGCCAAGGTTCTTGAGGTCGCGCGACATGCCTCGGGCAAGATCCCAAAATTCGACAGTCTTGCGAACGAACCTGTCCATGACCGGCTGGCGGCGACAATGAAAAGCGTCCTGCTGTCTGGTGACGCACCTCCATATTTGGACGCCCAGGCCGCAGAGTATCTATTCTCGGCTCGAGAGACGTTCCAGCAACTCGGTCTCGAGGAGGCGAATTTGCTTCCTGCGGGCCGCCACACTCATGTTCTGACCTGGACTGGGTCCGAAATGAATTCAGTGCTGGCGTTTGCGTTGAGCGCTGCGGGACTTGATTGCGAGGCTTTAGACATAGGCGTCACGGTTCTCGACACCGCGCCTGAGACGGTAGCGGGCTTGCTGGCGCAGATTGCAGACGACCCACCGCCAATAGAGGACCTTGCCGAATTCGTGGAAAGCCTTCGGACGGAAAAGTTTGACGAGTTGGTCCCCGAGCCGATGCTGCGACGACTGTGGGTGAACGCCCGCCGTTCGGAGGCAAGAGCATTGCCAGACTTGGCGCGGCGTCTGATGATGGCTTGGCGCGGCGCCTGATGATTGCGTGTTTGGATGACTCTGACGTCACTATTCCATCATTTGCCAAACGCGGCCCCGCGTCGCCTTGGCGACGCAGGTCCTAGCAAACGCGGTCAAGATGGCGCCATCATGATCGCCAAACATTCCGATCACGACCTCTTCGCCTTCATATCCAACTCTGCTGGCAAAGGAATGTCGGAGACAGCCGGCTTTCCCTCCAGCATCCTGAAGAAATTCACCATCGTCTGGAATTTCCCACGCTTGTGATTGCACGCCATCCACTTTCCCAAACCTTGCCTACCGTAGTACACTTCTGAATTTCCTCTCCGCAGCATGTCGATCAATTGATCGACCCGGAGTCGAAAATGCATCTTGTAGTTGCGGTTAACCGAGATTTTTTTGAGAAGGGATTCGAATTCGCCGTCTGTCAATGGTGCCTGTGTTTTCGATTCTTCGAATCGCCTTAGCTCAAGCAGTGGATGCGATTCACCGAAGCGTTGGCGCAGCGTTGGCATGTTCGACTCCCCGGGACGAATGAAACGATACCCGTGGCTGCGTGGACGAATGCGCTGCAGCCACGCAGCCACCTCCTCGGTCTCGGCCGTTCTACGGTAGTAGAGAATTTTGCGCGAAGCGACGCGTGCGTCGCCATAGTTCAGAGCGCTTACTGCCCCGTTCCACTCGGCTATCACGATCAACATGTCCAAGACCCAGCGCATGTGCCCCCCGAATTGCGCGTTGGCACAGGGCAATGAAGGACGGGATTTCCACTCCTTGTCGGACAAAGCGTGCTTGCCCGACTCCACGTCGGCCTTTATCGAGGCTTTCCGCTTCCGAGTTCTGTAGTTGCCCCCCTTCATTGGGACGTCATTGAACGTGACCCGCTCAATGGACGAGGCCTTCGATTCAAATACGGCTGAAACGTCGATCTGGAATTCGACGTCATAGCGATCATCGCCCAATTCCACCATTGTTACGGCATGCACCAGGTCGCGGAGACGATTCCGCAAGGACAAGGCCTCGTCGTTGACCTCGAAGCCAAATGGCCCCTCGGTCCGGAGCTCAGCCATCATATTGTCCAGTTCGAGCAACGATGTCTCCGGATCAGACTCTTCGGGTATCGACCGAAGATCCTGCAACTCGATGATTGCCGCTTCCAGCCTATCATTGTGTTCATTGGCCTGGGCCATCAAGGCTTCGACGAATCCCCTGTTGTTGCGGAAAGTATCGAGATCTTCCGCGAGGGACTTCAGCTTCGATTTTCTGAACGCAATCTCATCATCAAGGCGCCGACGATCCGAAAGAGAGTCCTGCACAACCTGGTCATACATCGACCTGGCAATTTTCGAAAAGGAACCTTCTCTGCCGTTCCTGAAAGTTTCCAGGGCGCGAAACATAAGCCCTTCCGCAGCACCGAGATCGATCGGGGGCGCGTCGCATGTTGGTTTGTGGCTCCATCCCAATCTATGCGCATTGGTTCCTTCGCAACGCAGCCATTTGCTCGCACCGTTCAGGCGCAGCATGGAGCCGCACCGCGGGCAGAACCATTTGGAGACAAGCGGGTGCAACCGTCCTTTGCCGGTTTGACCAGTTGGGCCAAGACGGTACTCCTTGGCGATATCCAAGACCTCGGCGAACTCATCGAGGGTGATGATCGCGAGGTGGGGCATCGGGGTGACGATGTAGTCCGATGTCAGAGGTGAGGTCTTGATATCTTTGAGGTATCTGACGTCGTTCTGGACGTCCTCAATCGTAATTGGGTTGTCAGTCATCTACATAACCTTGGTGGGCTCGCCATTTGAATGCGTCGATAGCTTCGATGCCGATGAGAACTTTATGAACCTGCATGATGGATGGTCGCAGCAAGGCCGCGACCATCGGAGGTCAGTTTTCTTCCCATTCGAAAACTGGGCGTTTTGTGACCAGATAACCTGCGTAAGTCGGTGACGTGAGGATCTGCTGGACCCGATTGACCGTCCACTTGCCGCCTTTTGGCGTGGGGGCCTTCCTTTCAGTTAGATACGCCACGATCTCGATCGTGCTGGCCCTCTTGAGTCGCATAGAGAAAATCTTCCTGATCCATTTCATCTGGCTTTCGTCGATCTCGAAGTCCTTGCCCACCTTTCGGTATCCCATCGGAACGTTGCGGGAAGGTTTGCCGTTGGCAATCGCCTGCATTTTGCCGTCCCGCATATGCGCGTTTCCGGTTCGGTACTCCGCTTCCGCCACTGCCGCCATGATCGTGAGGACCATCGTATTGCTGGAGTCGCCATCAACGAGTTCAAGTTTTCCACCTCGCTTTCTGACGGCCTTCATCATGCCGAGGAAGACATAGGTCTCGCGAGCGAACCGGGAGGTCTCATGAATCACGACCCTGGTACCCGGCTTCACCCTCTCGAGGAGTAGTTTCCAACCTGCGCGCTCATCGTTCCAACCCGACTTGCCCTTGTCTTCAAACATAAGGGGCGGTGGCCAACCCTTCTTCGCGCAGTGTTCCCTTATCTTCTCCGTTTGCTTCTCTATTGTCAGGTCGGACTGTTTCATCGTCGAGTAGCGTGCATATCCCAGCGTTTCGCGGTCTTCGTCCGGAGGATGCTCCTTCTTGCTTCGCGCTGCGCTTCCCGGTTTACGGTCGCGTAGAAGAAGCAGGGACTTAATCTGTGAGTCTGTCATGCGAGTTCCTTTCCGCTGTCATTGGTGCGCCGCATTATGTGTGCAAACGCTACAGCCGAACCATAGATAATGTGTGCAAACGCTACATCAATAGTCGCGCATGACTTTTCTTCCAGAGACCTGTGTCTCTGAATCTTCGTCATGAAGTCGACCGCTCGACGCACTCCGCCTGATGGCGCGCTCGGCTTCGCGAGTACCGGCCAAACGGGCCAGTGCTTCGAAGACAAGGTCGATTTTGGTCTGGGATGGGGGGAGGTGATCTTTCAAGCGAAACTCCGCCATAGGAGAGATTTCGCACGCGTCCCGGAAAGGAGGCGCCGTAGGATCAAGACGGCAAGTATGTGGGAAGCGACCCGCCTCGCTTCAAGTCACAGCTTGAATTTGGTGAGATCTGGTGGATCGTAGCGGCCCGCGAGAAGAGCTTTGCGCAGGTACAAGGCGTCGGCGATGGGTCGAAAATCGTATCTGGTTCGAGCGGGCCAGATGCCGTTCATCAGGCCCTCGAGCACGTTGGTGGCAGTCTCGTCGTCCGAGTCACCTATGTGAAGGTCGCGCAACGCTCCATACGTCAAGAGCTCGGCCTCACCGAGATCATCGGGGCCGAGCCGAGAATAAGCCCTCAAGAAGTGAGGTGCCAAGCTCCTGGCCGTAGCCAGGGCGCCATCATGGATGGACGCCGGCCCAACGTGGTCGATGCGCGGCGCGCCATCGTCATTGTCTTCGTGTTCTACGTCATGCTTACCCAACGCAGCCGCCATGCTTTGCGCGAGATCGAGATCATGGCAGCCGAAGTGATAGCTTGGTGGACTACGAAGCAATCCTCCGCGTTCGATACCGACGTCTATCCCGGTTTGAGTAGAAGTGACCCGGTACGTGGGGGACATGGCCGGTGCCAACAACACATCTTCAAAGATTCTGCACCTAGAGTAGTGTGTCGCCGTGGTTTCCAATCGCTCTTCCAGATTGGTCCACCTGATAGAATGAGCGCCGACGAGACGCTCGGCATGATAGTGGTTTTCCCTGTAGGGACGAATGTACACCTTGAACATTGCCGAAGGGTGGTCAGCAAAGAAGCAGTGAAGGACCCAGCGGCGTGGCACCAGATCGGTTTCCTCGAAGATCTCCTTCAATGAAGCGCTGGTATTTCTCAGCCGCACCGGTCGAAGCAGGTCATTGCCAATGGTGAACCATGGGATCACGTCGTCGCCTACCCGGGCGATGTAGGTCGGTTTTGGCAGCGCTGAAATGACGGGAATATCTACTCCTACTGTGGCGAGGACAAGACGGTGTCGATAGTGCCGTTGCTTCCGGTCGGTGCTTTCCACTTCGTGGACAAATGGTACAATGCGAAAAACCAAGTTGTAGGCCTCTGGCAAATTTTGCCGGCGGCGGTTTGTGTGCCGCCGCCGGTCTATCACGTCCAATCAGCGAGGAGCTGGAGTGGTTGACGTCGGGTTGGTCGGTTGCAGGGGCGAGCCATGTCGGTCCAGTTCCTTCCAGTCGATTGGCTCGGGCTCGAGCATCTCGCCTTCGCCCATGACTGCCCACTCCGGGCGAACTCCCATGGCAAGCGCGTAGCCGATCATGCGATCGCGTCCGAAGCCACGAGTACCCGTCTCATGCTGCCAAACGGTGTAACGGTTCCAACCGTAGGCCGCAGCCAGAGCAGCGCGTGACTTGTAGCCTAGGGCAACTCGCATTTCTCGTAGCCGGTTGCGCCAGACGCGTTCTTGATCGAGCCCCAACTCTGGTTGCTCATCGAGAACATCTTGGTCGTCTTCGTCTTCGATGTCTTCGGGGGTCATCAGTGGAACAGTGAGGACGTCAAGCAGCCTAAAGGCCAAGTGATCACGGCCCGAAACGGGAATGCCACTACGGAGGAACTCGTCGGACACCTCATACAGAGATGAGGCAGCCTTCAAAAGCTCTTCGTGCGTGCCTCTGACGCCATGTTCCGCGTGGCGATAGCTGCCATGATTCAGGCCGATCACCTTGGCGGCATCGACCGCCATGATAATGCCAGCCGCGAGACGGGCCGCATGGAGGCGCTTCCCGATTCCTTCGACTCCAACACCCACAACATCCTCGTAGTTATCGTCCCACTGATCCGTGTCTTCGATCGGATAGGGCTTCAGTTCGTTCTCATCCATTTCCAATGGATCCTTTCTGGTCAAGTAGAAAAGGCCCTCAAATGGGCGTTTCCGGGTGATCATGACCAGTTTGGCGGCGCTCGAATTCTGTACGGAAAGCCAGCAAAATCAGCGCTTTCAGACGGACGACTAGAAGTGGTTTCCGCGGTATCCCATTCCGTGGAGCGGTAAACCGCCAACACCACTTCTAGTCGGTGTTGTCAGGCAGCGAGCGAACGATGCGATGGTCCAGGCAAACCGCGCGAAATGTGTATGATGAGTGTTGGTCGGTGGACTGCTCAACTTGCCTTAGCAAGGTGTTGTGGAGGGCCGCCTGCGGGGGTTAGCACAGCAGTGCTGTTTCAGGTGGTGATTTGCACGCCACAGGCGAATGCGGCTTTTGGCTGGCGTTCATGTTATGATGAGGCCCAATCGCGACAGTGGGAAAGGTGTGGGCCCGATTGAAGTTTGTCGTCCCCTTCGCACACAAGGTACGTTACCGCTACAGGCGCCACCGGATCACTAGGGACGCGATCGTGACCTCGGTCGTCCCCGTCGAGATAGAGGAAGTGGATGCCCCGGGGGAACCAGCCTTCGTCCTAGGTCATATGGAGCAGCCACCTATTTGGGCATTGGCTGCTTGGCCACGATTCCTCATGCGTGACGGAAAGCCACTGCGTGTTTGGCGCTTGCAGGATGGCTTCTACGTCGAGTTCTGTGCCGTGGGCGAGTTCCTCGACCTTCTAGCGGTAGGCGAAACGACGCCATTCGACGCCAGGTGCGGAGGCATTTCCGCCAAACCATTCGGCAATGAAGGCGACTTGCTCACGAGATACGACGACCTGAGTGCAAAGGGGATCATCGCGTCTTGGGAGGTGGTCGACGAAGCTGAGCGCTCTGATGTCATTGCAGCACGGTCGTCGGCATTGCGAGTGATCGATGGAATGGTTTGTGCCCCGGTTGGGGAACCGATAATTGTCGTGGAGGACGAACCTTCGGGCGTCCGCATGGCTTTTGCTGAGGGGGTTGTGGATCGTCGCGGAGGCTTCGATGTCGAGCCAGAGGGGTGGCAGGGACGACGATACGATGTCGATAATTTCGCGGAAGCCGAGGCGTATGCGGAACGTTTGGCGGCGATACGCGGACAGCGGTTTATCAATAGTGCCCATCTGCAGTTTGCGAGCGAGCCATCCCTGCGCCTACCCATAGAAGGGGAACACTTTTACCAGCTAGCATGGCGGCTTCTCGTCTCCGTCCAGCGTGCATTCGAAGGGCGAAATCTGCCTGCCTTTGCAGCCTGGTTAGAACTTCAGGAAGCACTCAACGAGTGCCCAAAAAACCAAACCACGGACATGTTGGCAAAATCCGTCGAGAGGATGCTTTGCGTTATTGATGAAACAATCCAATCGGTAAGGGTGGCGGGCAATGCGGCTGTCCGAGACCTGCTCGCCCTCATTCCTCAGGTCGAAACTCATCTCCATGCGTGGAGAGAAAGGGACGCTTGCAACCATGACTGGAGCGAAACGGCTTTGCCTGTGGCCGCCAACCGCTCCTATGGCACAGAGCAATTGCTGTCGGACGTGGCTCTGGCCGAAGCCGCAATGATTTGCGGCCTAGACCTTAAGGTTGCAGCCATTGAACGTGCTGCGGGGAACCTACTTTTCATCGCTAGATCAAACCAGTCGGGGTCACTCAAGCAGCGAGTATTCGCCGTAAGTCCGGATTTGGTTTCGGTTCGAGTCTTGGGGCGGGCTGAAGCGCCGATACACATTCAAGAGTTCGCTGGCCTAGAGTGGATACTGGCGCGTAACAGAAGAATCCGTGATGATTTTCTTGCGATGAGCGACCTAGGGCTATGATTTTGTCACCGGTCCAATAGTGACGCCCTTTTGCCCTACATCGTGCAGTCCTGGTTGCTGAATGCTTTGGGGGCCGGGTCGCTTTGTTCATGAACAATGGCAATGTTCGCAACCCGGTAAAGTTCTGGCCGTCTGAGGGCACCATCTTGTCGGGCGCAGAGAGTGCACTCCATATTATCAGTAACCGGACGGCGTTCGATCAAGACGACAGCAGCGGCAGGCCACCGGAAATGCTTGCGTGATCGGTCAGCTCGGTCTCAATGTCCAGGATTTGCGCGAGTACGTGCTGACCAGCGATTCCGATGACCAGGAGCTTGATAGGATCCTCCACGAAAGCCATGACCGCCTGTTGAGGAAGACAGGCAAGCAACGCAGGCGAGGCCTGCATTGCGTGTGGCAGTTGTTCACTTTATGTTCTTCAAATCGAACAGCAGACCTGCTACTATCAATTCGGTGACGTCGCCAGTATCTTCGACAGCGTTTGGGGGAGCAAAGCATTGTCGCAGAACACAATCATCAACGTCGCCGTCCACGACTTGAACAAGGTTGAAAACCTGTTCCAGATCGTGCTCGGCAAATCGGACCTGAAGGTGACGGCACCGGTTCAGCGGGTCGTTGACCAGCTTCATACGCTCTACGGGCGCCGGACGTCCAAGTCTCATGGCCGTTTTGCTGCCGACGAGGACAACTACCCGACGCAGAAGCATTTGCGATCCTACGTCGAGTCGGACGAACAGCCATTCGACGTGCTCACCGAAGCGCTGATGAAAACGCTCCAGATGCACGCCCAGGCGAAAGCGGCAGCCACAGGCGGCCATGTTTTTTTCGCCCATTTCGAGAGAGACCAAAGGCATTACCTTCTGGTGGCCATTGTCAACGATACCCTGGGCGCCGCGCTGACCAAGCAGCACGATGTGCAAGACGTGACGCATCTGGATGTGGACGGTTTCCGCTTCGCCGGTCGGATCAACATCACTGCCTGGGCAAACAGCGAAGATCGGTACATCGGCTTCCTCAAGGGGAAGGGCAACGTTGCGGAATACTTCCAATCCTTCCTCGGTTGCGATGATGCGGTGCAGGAAAAGGCGGACACCAAAAACCTCGTCGATGCCCTGAAGAGCTTTGCCGACAAGCAAGGATATGAGCCCGAAGCCCGGACGACCTTTCTGGCCAAGGCAAAGGAGATTTGCGAGCGGTCCGCGTCCAAGAAGGAGGAGATATCCTTCGATGCACTTACCAATGAGCTGACCCCGGACGATCCCGAGGCGCTGAGGGATTTCCTTGCTGACCCCGATCTCATGCTCAACGACAGGTTCATTCCGAACAGGGCAATTTTGAACTCCTTGGTGCGGTTCAAGGCAAAGACATCGCATTGGTCGGTGGAATTCGATCGCGAGGCCATTCGAGATCGAGAAGTGGTCTACGACCCCGAGCATGGCACACTCACCCTCCGCAATCTGCCCGACGAGCTGAAGGACAAGCTGCGCAGCGAAGTCGAAGATGACTAAGGTCTCCTGGGCTGATCTCGCGTCGATCTACGCGATCACCAATTTTGCCGACGACGGCACCGGGCGGCTGACCATAAGCACCCAGCCTGTGCTGGAAACGTTGCTGTTGCTCGATCGTGACGACGATGCCTCAGAGGAAGCCGGTATTGCTGTGCTCAGCGAAAGCAGCGAACTCGAGCTTGGCAGATCGGTGCAGCTTCAGTTCAACCCGCCACGCACGTCCTTGGGCCGCTTCGTTCCAACCTTCGGGACACTGATCGCAGGACCGAAAGCGCGTGTAGAGGAGCCGGCGAACTATTTCGTCGTCGAGGGCCGGGTGACCGAGCGCACCGCCCCTCCCACGGATCGTCAAGTGAGATACCGCGCCGCCTTGAGACTGGTCGCGCTTCTCAAGCAAGCCGCGGCCTATCTCGACGCCATTCAGCAGGATCTCGTGTTCTTTCGAGACGGACGAATGCACGTGCCGATCGACTACGACGTTGGCGATCTCGAGAGCCTTGCATTGGACGACGTCGACAGGCTCCTCGGGCAATTCGACGATCAGGTGCATCAAGAGCAGAAGCTCTCGATCCTGTCGGAGGCCGTCATCGATGTGATTGCTGGATTGCCTCTCAGGCAGCGCTTCCGTCACATCATGCAAGAGGCCGGGGATATCGCGGAGCGAGTGGCCTCAGGATACCGTCTTTTCGCCTCCAGCTTCACCTACTCCAAGATCAGGCGGGAGGTCGAAAGCGCTCAAGCGGAGTTCCTTGCGCGGATACACAAGACCTTCGTGGATATTCAGGGGCAGGTGCTGGGCATTCCCATCGCCACCGTCGTCGTCGCCACGCAGTTGAAGCCCATTGCCAAATGCGGGGTCGAGGTATGGACGAACATCGCCGTGGTGGCAGGCGCGTGGATATTCGTGGTCTTCCTGCTGGCGTCGCTGATCAACCAATCAATGACCCTCGACGCGATCGTGTCCGAATTCAAGCGTCAGCAGCACCGGCTGCTGAGCGACTTCGCTGTGGTGAGCTCGAGCTTCAACGATGCGTTCGTGGCGCTGGAGCGCCGCAGTCTCTTGCATCGGTGCATGCTGGTCATCATCGCTGCGATAGGGATTGCTGGGGCCACGTTTGCGACAAAGGTGGCCGGCATGCTGATCTCCGTGGACATCGGCACCTGTTATTGAGGGGCCTTTTAAAGCCTCTTGGTTAAATGGATAACAGGGATATTTCCGGCCACGTTGTGTCTCGTCAGCCCAAGGTTTGTGGGCGTCTCAGGGTGCCATATAGGTCAAGACAAGTCCCCGCTGGTCAGTACGATTCACGCCTCTACAATGATCACGTGCGAAAATTGAACTCCATCAAACCGCGCGACGGGGCGACAGTTTGGTACGACCCTTCTCGCAGATAGTCAGTGTTGGCACCGCACCGTCGTCATGCTCAGTGGCATAACCGTATGCGATTGCGTGGCTGCGTGCGGTCTGCGCCTGCTTGCGCAGATGCCCCAACTCGACCATTCGGTTAAGCACTTCTTCGACAGGCCGGGGTTCACCATTTTCGATCAGACGAAGCAACTGAATTATTGGTTTGTACTGAGGGCTTTCCTTTGAACGTAGCATCTCCGAAATTTTCGCCAGGTGCTGTTCAGCACGAGCCCGACCTTCCAGCTCAGTCTCCAGCGCCGCAATGCGCTCGTTCGCGCCATTCAGCGCCGCAGTGAGCGTTTCTTCCGCTGCGGCGGCGGTATGAAGATCCTCGAACAAGGCATTTTGCGTCTCGAGCAATCCTAGAATCCGATTCTCGAAAGCGGCGCTCGCCATTCTCGTGGCCTCATCCCACAGCTTGCGCGAGAACGCGGCAGCCGAGCTGGTAAGAATCTCGATTGGTATGTCGCCAACGCCCGAGCGCCGCGCTTCTTCATCAGCGAGGGACTGCAAATGAGCAAGGACGGTCGTCTTCGATCCACCCTGCAGAACCTTGATGATGCGATCGGCACTCGGTCGTTGGCGTGCCTCCAACAATTGACGCTTTGCCTCGCGCACTCTGTCCAAAGTAGCTATCGTTTCCATCGTCACTCTCCGTACCATACCGGTATCATAGACTAGACGCTGGAGCTTAACCGTCCCTTCCAAAGTGCATTGCCGATCAATGGTCGGGATGGCGGCCCCGCAAGTCCCCGAACGTGGCAACCGTGGCGGCTAGGCAAGGTTCGCCGACTTGATTGAAGGTGATTTCGCGGCGGTGTTGCATAGTGCGTCTGACTTCCGGGGGACCGCCGCCCGATAGCGCTGCTCGTCTCAGGCCGTGCGCCCCAGCTGGTGGTGGAACCGCTCGATTACGGGGCTCGGCCTATCCCCTTACTCATCGAGGCTCTGATCCGGCGGTCAATGGCGCTCTGTTGAGTTAAGCATTTCTAATGTCAGACGCCAATTCCTTAACTTTCCCTACGCCTCGCTGCCGCTTAGCGTGCCTCCACCTCGAGGAGGAGGGAAAATGATCGACGCGTTTCTTGGCATTGTAGGGTCAGCGACTGGCCTTTATCTGGTTTTCGGCGCGATGCTTGGACTGATCGTCGGCATTTTGCCTGCGCTAGGCGGGGGGGCTGGTCTCTCGCTGATGATCCCCTTCATTTTCGGCATGGAACCAAACCACGCAATGGCAATGGCCGTGGGCATGCTCGCAACCGTTACCACTGGCGACGCTATCACCTCAGTGCTGCTAGGAATTCCTGGGTCGTCCTCCTCGCAGGCCACTGTCTTGGACGGTTTCCCATTGGCGAAATCAGGGCAGGGCGCCCGCGCGTTGTCAGCAGGCTTTCTCAGTTCCGTCTTCGGAGGGCTGATTGGAGCCGCATTGCTCACCGTCACGCTTAGTGTCTCGCGTCAGGTCATCCTGTGGTTTGGCGTCCCCGAAATTTTGATGATGATTTTATTTGGGATTGCCAGTGTGGCCGCTTTGTCGGGTCGTAGCCTAGCAAAAGGCGTCGCCATATGCGCTTTCGGCATGCTGGCCGCTTCGGTCGGTTTTGCACCAGCGACCGGCGAGCATCGGATGACCTTTGGCCTCCCTTATCTGTACGACGGTTTGCCGCTCCTTGCATGTATTACTGGAATCTTCGTGGTCCCTGAGATTGTCGATCTCGTCCGGCAGAACCGTCGTATCTCCGAGCGTACGACCTTGGGCGTCGGCTCCCGACAAGGCATCGTTGACGTTCTCCGCAACAAGTGGCTCGTCGTGCGGTCGGCAGGCATGGGCTGCCTCGTCGGGGCGATTCCGGGTGTGGGCGGCTCAGTGGTAGATTGGATTGTCTACGGCCAAACCGTGCGTAGCGCAAAGGACAAGAGCCAATTCGGCAAGGGAGACATCCGCGGCGTCATCGGCGTGGAGAGCGCCAACAATGCCACGCTCAGTGGGGCAATGGTGCCGACGTTGCTTTTCGGCGTTCCCGGCTCAGGCTCGATGGCGCTCCTCCTGGCTGCACTGGTCATGCTGGGGATTCAGCCTGGTCCAGCCATGCTCGGCGCAGACATATCATTGACCTACACGATGATCTGGTCGCTCGCCTTGGCGAACATCATCGGCGCCGGCTTCTGCTTTGCTTTCTCTCGACAGTTGGCGAAGATCACCCTGATACCGTTCGTCTGGATAGCGCCTTTCCTGATCGTAGCGATCTCGTTCGCCATGTTGCAGGTAAACCGGGATCCGCGGGATCTATTCATAGTGCTCCTTTTCGGGCTCTTGGGCGTCTTTATGCGGCGCTACGGGTTCTCGCGTCCTGCGTTTTTGATTGGGTTCGTCCTTCAGGGCAACCTTGAGAGATCTTTCTACCACAGCGAGCAGCTATACGACCTGGTGAGCTTCGTCTCGCGACCGATCGTCTTGATCCTCGCGGCATCAATCCTTTTCGTGCTGGTGCGTTCCGTCATTGTTCAACTTCGCCAGCCAGCCGAGCCTGGAGCCGAAGAACATGAAATGCAGCTGCGAGCGACCAAGAAGCGGCAGATGATAATGCCAGCAGCGATGGCGTTGGCCTTCGGCGCCGCGCTGTTTTCGCTAAGTGACCTGCAGAGACTAGGCGGGTTGTTCCCCCAAGTGGTTTCGGCAGTTGGTCTGGTGGCGGCCCTTATCTCAGTGGTGCAAATCTATCGCGGCGCACCTTCTGCGTTGGAAGATCGGGAGCTCGAGGGCATCGCCTATCCGGTTCCGATCTGGCGCGTGGCCTTCGCCCTCATAGCTGCTGTGGCCCTGATCGTTTGCTTTGGCTTCTTCGCTGGATCGGCTGTGTTCCTAGCGTTGTTCCTAGCGCTGGAAGCCCGCGCCAAATTCCCGGCTGTGCTCGCGGGCACCGTTGGAATCATCGGTACCTACCTGGTGCTGATGTTCATGAGCGGCACGTTCCTGCCCGATGGCTGGGTGCTGGCGCTCAATCCGTGGACATATTTCTGAGGAGGAAATCCATGAAACTTGCATCAATAGTCGGCTCGGCAGCCCTGGTATTGGCCATGGGGAGTGGCCTTAATGCTCAAGAGCTTTCTCGAGTGAACGTTACGGTACCATTTGGCGAGGGCGGTGGTACCGACACACTGATCCGATCGGTCATGCCGTACCTGGAAAACGCCCTTCCTGGGCAGCCGAACATCCTCGTGCGGAATGAACCTGGCGGCGGTGGTATCCCCGCCGTCAACAATTTCGCGAGGCGCGCTCAAACAGATGGTTCTGAGCTTATCGGCCTCGCCTCCTCCGTATTCTTTGTTCATGCCATTGGCTCTCCGCAGATCGAATTCCAGCTCGATGACTTCGCCCCCGTTTTCATCGCACCCATGGGGCCGGTGATCTACGTGTCGCCCTCAACTGGAGCGAGTTCGGTTGGCGACGTGGCCGGAATTGGCGACACGGAACTGGTTTTCGGTGCCAGTCGGCCCGACAGTGCCCATGCGCTCACGGCCATGCAACTGGATCTGCTGGGCCTGAACGTTCGGGCAGTTTGGGGGATGGAGCGGGGGCCCGCTCGCATTGCCTACGAACGCGGTGAGTTCAACGTGGATTCACAAACGGCTGTTGCATACACCTCAAGTGCTCAACCGCTAGTGGATGCTGGCCAGGCGGTTCCTTTGATGGCTACAGGACTGGTTTCGCCAGACGGTGAGTTCGTCCGCGATCCAATGCATCCAGAAATCCCTACCTTCATGGAACTCTACGAAAGTGTGCACGGGGAGCCGCTGTCAGGTCCTGCCCGCGAAGCTTATGTCGCATTGAGCATAGCTGCCATCACTCTTGGAAAGACCCTGGCCTTGCCTGCAGAAGCGTCGGCCGAAGTGGTCGAAATGTACGACGAAGCTTTCGCTTCAGTGGTTTCGGATCCAGAATTCATCGCCGCGAACGCGGAGTCGCTGGGAACATATCCGCTCTATGTAGGTGAAGAGGCGCGGTCGATTTATTCGGTGAGCGCCGAACTCTCCGACGAGGCCTATGCATGGCTACAGGACTGGTTCCTCCGCGTCTTGAACTACGAAATCAGTCGCTAGCACTGATTGAACACCGGCTCTCTCCGCCGCTGGCGGCGAGGGCCACCTATCCTGGAGTCATGCATGCAATCCTCTGCTCACGAGCCGAACAAGCTTCCGCCTCATCTTGGTTCAACAATCCCTGACCCAGAGGTCCCCCCTGGAGTTGAGGTCGTCCGCGACGTCGCTTTCGGCGAACACGAGAGACAGAGCTACGACATCTACCTTCCACAGAACGCCGAAGGCCCACTACCGGTTGTCGTCTACATACATTCTGGAGGATGGCGCCGCCGCGACAAGCGGGCTATTCGAACCATGTTCGTTTTGGATCAGGGCTATGCGCTCGTAAGCATCGGCTACCGACTAGTCCAACACGCAATATTCCCCGCGCCCATACATGACGTAAACGACGGTTTGCGACATCTGATTGAACACGGTGCTTCATACGGGCTCGACACCGACCGCTTGGTGATTGCAGGGACATCTGCTGGGGCACACCTGTCCGCACTTGCCGTACTGGGGCGAAACAGTGAAGCGCTTAAGCCCGTAAACGACTTCCGCCCTCTGGGAGTAATAGCTGCATATGGCTGCTATGATCTACCATACCTTCTGGAGCACCCAGAACTTCATGAGCGGGATCACTTTGGTGCTGACGCGCCACTGGTTATCGCAACGGGTGGGGACCCGGCGGGACAGAGACATCTTCTGGAACTGATGAGCCCCCAAGCCTACGTCACTGCCGACGCACCACCATTCTATGTGTTGCACGGCACTGCTGATCCAGTGTTGCCTTTTTCTCAGTCAGCAAACTTTGCTGCAGCCATGGCAACGGCCGGCGCGCGCATCGCGTTTGAGCCGGTACCAGGCGCTGGTCATGGCGACGAGTGTTTCCGCCAGCCGCCAATTTCTGACCGGATGATGCTTTTCATCAACGAGGTTATGAGTTCGGCCCCATAGGGCTTTTCTGCTGGGAGGTCAGGTATTTGGCTGTACGCTCATTCAGGGTGTTTATTTCTTCCAAGAGCCAACGTCGGAACTTGTTAACGCCATTGTTCCTGTTGCGAACTTCGGGTTCAAATATCAGGAAGGGAGCTTCTGCTGCGAATGAGACGGGTAGCGGTCGCACTAAACGCCCGCTCTCGAGCTCGGCAAGAACAATCTCTATGTGGGCCAAAGCAACACCCGCTCCAGCTAGCGCCGCCTCATAGACCAGATTTGAACTGGCGAACACGAGAACTGGCCTTTGGTGGGCATTTGGTATGCCCATGGCTTCAAGCCAGCGCGACCATTCACCAATACGGTTTCGTGAGCATATTAGTGGAACGCTCATTAGGTCGGCAGTTGCTGCAATCCTGCCGGCAAGCTGCGGAGAGCAAACGGGTGCCAGCGTAGGACGCAGTATTTCGTGGCTCTTCACTCCTCGGGTTTGCGCGCAAGACAAGCCTAAGGCAATGTCGGCCTTGCATGTGCTAAAGTCGACAACCGGCCCTCCATTCTCAAATTCAACAGAAATTCCTGGATAGAGTGTGGTGAAGCGCTCCAGTCGTGGAACTAGCCACCTGCTAGCCCAAGTTTGGAAAAGCTGAATTCGGACCAGATTGCCGCCGGGTGCTGTATCAGCTTGATCCAATGCGGCACCGATCGCTCCGAAGGCCTCCTCAAGGACCCTCGCTATTTCGATAGCGCTGTTACTGGGAATGACCCGATTCCGCGAACGATGAAAAAGCGAGCGGCCGAGTGAATCCTCAATTCTGCGGATGTGCTGACTCACCGCACTTGGAGTCACATTCAGCGCCTTGGCGGCTGCGTCGAAAGATCCCAGACGTACTGCAGCTTCCAAATAGCGCAGTGAAGAGAGAGGTATGTGGGAGAGTGGAGCGTCCGCCATGAATAGTCTCCATCGGCCGCCTCACGCCGTCTGGGTTGCCCAAGCCCAGATCACCACTGCGGATCTCTCTGGTTTCGCGCTTTGCATTGTCCCTAATATGACTCGCTTATTGAGCCATGCCCATCGTCCTTCTGGGGCGGTAACAACTAGATGGGAAACCGCGTAGCGTGTGCCTTCCGCCGGCTGGTCAATTAGAACGCGGTTTCGCACGGTCATAATACTCCCATCCTGCGCACGCATTTCGTAGAGAGCGTCTAGCTCGCGAGCTCCATCTAGCCGCCTTACTTGACGATCGGCTCCCCCTGGGAGCACCTGCCCTTGGAGGTCCGGATAGTCTGGTCCCCCTCTGAAGGTTCCCCCTAAAATCGGAACCATGCGCCTTGGGCCTGTGGGGCCGACGCCAAGTTCCTGCCCCTCCCCAACGTCAATCACAGCTTCCCACAAAAGGGTTAGAGAGGGAGCCAGAGGCTTGTACTTTGTTATGCTCATCCTGCGTCCAATCCAGCGCTCGTTTCCCAGGGCGTGATTGGCTTTTCACGTACCACTATCCAATACTATCGGCAATGCCGGCTGGGTGCCCTACGACCAGTCGTGCTCAGAAGAGCTTTCATTGGTGGTTTCCAAACTACGGTTGATTGTATTTTGGACAGGCAAGAACGTGGGACCGATCGGTTTCCACCTTTTACGTGCAAACTCATTTCATGGGAAAATTGCAGTGGTCGTTAGCGCCGCTTAATTTGTTCATTTATCGACGAACGCGACTTCCTAACACGGCGCAAAGGTCGCTTTGGCAGGCAGTAATTTGGACGTCATCTGGCGCTCGCCGCAGTGCAGGTCGAATTGTCTTTGCTGCAGTCACTGTTCCGGCGGATACGAATTGAGTTGAAAAGTTTCCAGTTTCCGGCCGTGGTAGCCGGTTGGTAATCGTCACGCTATCCGGTCTAGCCTACCAGCCCGGTCAGCCAAGTACCGCCGACCGCCGTCACTGCTGTCAGAACTGTACCCCAGGCAACGTCGACTACGACATAACGCAGCGTAAATCCTCTTACTGTCGCTAAGTTGGTCAGGTCGAGCGTGCCATAGCACACGAAGCCAAACACCGCGCCAAGCCAGAACGCTTTGGAGAGATCACCTGCCGCTGGCGAACCTACTAAGACGACCAACCCCACCAAATAGGCTACGTAGAATGCGCCAGCTACGGCCAATCTAGGTTTGGGAAGGAGAATGCCAGCCAGCTCCTTGTAATAAAAGTGCCTTCCCACGGTTGAGAGCCAAATGAAATCAAGCGGAAAGAAGATGACGACGAAAGTTACGAAAAGGACGATATTACTGACCATTTGGATCTCCCGGTTCTTCCAGGAGTACGCAACGTGGTTCACCACAGATCATGAGGAGTACGCGTAATTGCGGGAGGGGGCCTTCTGAGCGTTGCATTGGGATAAGTCTGACATGGACATCAAATTTTTATCCAGCGTGACTTAAGTGTCCCGGCATTTGCGACGACGCCCTGGCGCCAGGACAACTATTTCATGCCAGGTTCCCAGAAACCGGCGCAGGCGCTTAGCGGCGCCCCTGAATTTCGATCTTCATTCGGAACCGGGGAAGAGAGTAGAAGGTAGTTCGAGAACTCGCAGAGGATGACATGAATAGCTCACTTAAGGAAAAGATCGCAGTTGTAACCGGCGCGGCATCGGGCATTGGACTGTCTACTGCCAAGGCACTTATGGCTGCGGGGGCAGAGGTCGTAATGGTCGACCGAAACGAGGAGCTACTCCGAAAGCTTGTCGAGCAGTTTGGTGGGCAGGCCACTCTCCAAGTGACGGATCTGCTGGATTCCGAAAGCTGCAATGCGATGGTTCCCGAGGTGCTTTCAAAGGTTGGTCGGATCGACATCCTTCACTGCAATGCCGGTACCTACATCGGCGGGGATCTAACCGACACGACACCTGAAGCCATCGACCGGATGTTGAACCTCAATGTCAATGCGGTCATGAAGAATGTCCACGCCGTAGTACCCCATATGATGGAACGCCGAACTGGCGATATTGTCGTGACCTGCTCCGTCGCTGGCCATTTCCCTACCTATTGGGAGCCAGTTTATTCCGGTTCAAAATGGGCTATCACCAGCTTCGTACAGGGAGTCCGTCGGCAAATGTCTCCTCACGGGGTGCGCGTAGCGCAGATTTCGCCAGGACCTGTAGTATCAGCCTTACTAGCTGACTGGCCTGAGGAAAACCTCCGCAAAGCCCGTGAGAGTGGCGGCCTGATCGAGCCGGAAGACGTCTCTGATGCCATCGTTTTCATGCTGACAAGGCGCCGCGAAGTGACCATTAGGGATATGATCATCTTGCCGAGCAACTTCGACCGCGTCTGACAGTGAATGTGCAAGAGGTGGCGGCATTCTGGCCCCTACACCGAAGCATATTCAGTTGGCTGAGTTGCCGTTTTGAAGGCGAGCCATCACTTCAGCCGCCGCCGGGTCGCCGGACAGAATGACGCCGTTTATCGTGCCTCTGGAAAAGTCGGCGGCTTGAGTCCCGGCCCAGCAAATCAGTCCGACCGGTGGAACTGATCGGCGACGGTCAGCTCGTTCGGTTTCGGCTCTTTGAAGCGGACCCTCTAAAGCGCGGTAGTGGATCGTAGCTGCTGATCTTCGTTTGAATTTCCTTAAATGTACTTGGTTGCTGTGCCGTCGCTCAGTCGTCCAATCTGCGAAGGGCAACAGAGAAGAAACCGGCCAAGGCAGCAATTGCGCCAAGCCCTCCCATCAGTACGAAAAGTGACTGAATGCCGATGATGTCGCCAATAGGTGTGGCCAGCGCCAAACCAATTGGGGCGGCCAGGGCGGCGACGGTGTTCAGGAGCGACAGCACTCGTCCCTGAAGCTGGTTCGGTATCTTCGACTGCAGCAACGCCGTCATGGGCGCGTTGCCCAAGATGTAAAAAACACTGCTTGAGGCCCATAGCCCAACAGCCAACCAAAGCAAATGGGCTGGTACAAGGCCAACAGCGCCAAGCATTAGGCACGCTGCGGCAAAACCTGTAAGCACCCATCTGATCTTGCGCTTCGGCACTAGGGCTGCGGCAATGGCACCGCCAAGGATCATGCCAACCCCCGCCATGCCTTCCATTAGTGCGACCTCGTTGACGCCTCCACCAAAGTGCTCCTTCACCAATAATGGCACCAGGGTGAAGCTCGGCATGACCAATAAGGTGACGATGGCCATGATCGCGTAGAGCCACCTCAGCCCGGCGCTGGACCACACCACGTCGAAGCCCTGCCTGAATTCCTTCCACACGCCGATGCGTTGGTGCTTCGGGACGAGCTGCTGTGGGATCTTGAAAATGAGCAGAGGAACGATACCAAGGAGGGCTGTAACGACGTCGATTGCGAGAGCGTATCCAATCGGCATGAAGGCAAGTGCCAGTGCACCCAACGGAGCAGCCGCGACCAGCATAATTCCCTGTAGGGTCTGATTAAGTCCCGCCGCACGCGTGAGGAAGCTCCCTGGAACGAGCATGGCCGTGCTCGCGGCTGCAGCCGGCGACTGAAATGCCTGCGCCGCACTGCGGATAAACATCATTGCGTAAATGTGCCAGAGTTCCACGCGTTCTGTTAGGAACAGAATGATCAGTACGACCATGCAAAGTGCGCTAACAAGGTCTGCCGTGATCATCAGGAATCGACGACTGTATCGGTCCGCCAGCGTGCCTCCCAACGGCCCCAACAAGGCTTGGGGTAACAGGGCAAAGAGACCTGCCATCGACAACGCCGCCACGCTTCCAGTGGTGTTCGTGATCCACCAGAGCAAGACGAATTGGGTGAGCGCTGAACCGATCAATGAGGAGGCTTGGCCGCCAAATACCGACCAATAGCGCAGTTGCCAGTTGAGGCCCGGATCAGGATGCAGAGCCGTTCCAACCGACAATTCCATTTTTTGCGTAGTATCCACTTTATCGACCACCCGCCACTTGTCGACACTCCATCGTCGAACATTGAGGTAGCGCCGGGCGCGGAGATTTGCTCCAGGCGTCGAGCGCTTCAAGACGGCACCGTGTCATTGCCCGTCGTTGCACGAGTATCCAATGACCCAAATGGCTTGAGGATCTCTCTAGAAGTTCATCGATCATTTTCGCTTCTGCCTCGAGACTTGCACGTCTGGCTTTGAAGTGTAATTCGACGACGTTCTCTGGAAGGTCGCCAAGCAAACGCATCAAGTAGAGGAAAGGACTCCTGAAGCTGTCTTCCTGAAGTGGCTTATGAAGTGTTTTGAGGAGCTCGTTGCGGCCTTGATCCGTGAGGGAGTAGACCTTCCGGCTGGGTCGCCCGTTCTGGATGTCGTTGCGCTGGCTGAGCGAGCCTCTCCCATGCAGCTTCTTCAATGCCGGGTAAATCGAGCCGTATCCAGCGGCGGCGAAGAGCGCGCCCTCGTCTTCGGACAACGATTTTCTGATTTCGTATCCAGTGGCGTCGCCTCTGTAGAGGATAGCTAAACACATGGTTTCCACGTTCAAGATATCACCGCAAGTTGGCGACAGGACCACAGGTCCAATCGATGTTTAGTATTTGGCAATGGCTGGCTCTGTTGCAGATGCGTGGTCGTCTGGGCCGTGAGGCATGAAATGCTTCACAAACCGCCCAAGGCGATCGACGTAGATCAGAATCACAGGGACGACGACGAGAGTCAGAAGGGTGGAGGTTGCCAGCCCGCCGATAACGGCATGGGCCATCGGCGCGTTTGGTTCGGAACCATGGTGAAGGGCCAGAGCCATCGGCAACATACCGAAGATCATTGCCAATGTCGTCATGACGATCGGTCGGAAACGGGTCGCGCCGGCCTCGATCAGCGCTTCTCGCAATTCGGCCCCTTCTCTAACTCGCTGGTTGGTGTTGTCGACCAGCAGAATGGCGTTCTTGACCACGAGTCCGAGCAGCATAATGAAGCCGATCATGGACATCATATTCAAAGTGGACCCGCCCACGATCAAACCTATCACGACACCACTGAGAGAGAGCGGGAGCGAGATCATAATCGCGATAGGTTGGAGGAAGCTTGCGAACTGGGACGCCAGGACGAGATAGATCAAGACCACAGCCAGGGTGATGGCGGTCAATGCCGCGATCCCCGCCTTTTCAATTTCAGCGGTTTCGCCACCCTGTCCGAAACGGTACCCGTCCGGCAAATCGAAAGACGCCATGACTTCCTGCACGGCCACCTGAGCGGCGTCCATTCCTCTCGATGCAACGTTCGCGCTGATCAGCACCTGCCGCGACTGGTCCCGCCGCAGAATGGTTCCTGGCGCTTCCGACTGTTCGATCGTGGCGACCTGATCGAGATGGATGAGACCGGGCTCCCCACTCGCGGTATTACTCTGCGCCAGAGGCAAATCGCCCAACAGAGACGGATCGTCGCGCAAGTCGGCCGGAAGCCTGACAACAACGTCATAGATCTTGCCATCGCCGCGATTCCAGTTGGAAACTTTTTCTCCGTTCAGGAGTGGCTGCAGGGTTTCTCCCACGACCTGCATGTTGACCCCGAGGTCACTCGCGACCTGCTCGTTGATTTTCAGACCAATGACCGGTTGAGTGTTCCGTAGACTGCTGGTGACATCGACTAGGCCCCCCGTGGCTTCGAGTTCGCCTACGAAACGATTGCCTAACTCCCTAAGGATGTCTGTGCTATCACCGTAGATGAATACCTGGATTGGCTTGCCTTCGGTAAGAGCTTCGGCGGCCGAGAGCGAGGTCTCAACGCCGGGCACCGTCTTGAGTAGGCTTCGGGCTTCATCCGCCATGTCCATCGGAGATCGACGGCGCTGGGTATGGTCGACGAGCTTTACCAATACATTGGCTGTATTGAGGCTTTGGTTTTCCGTCCCGCCGACTGTAGAAAAGGTTGTCTCTACCTCGGGCAAACGCCGCAAGGTATTTTCGATCTGACGCACCTTTGTGGCTGTTGTTTCAAGAGACGAACCTACAGGCGTTGTCACCTGGACGGTGAACTGTCCCGTACCCCCGGGGGGTATGAACTCAGTGCCAACGGAATCTAGCATCACGACCGCGCCAACCAGCGACAGCATTGCTGCGCTCAGGGTCGTTTTCTTAAAGCGGAGGCACCAGGACAAGATGGATCGATAGATATTAATCACTCTGTCGAACCATCTGTCAAAAGCCTGGATGGCGCGTCCGACTGGACCGCGCTTGGCTTCAGGATGAGCGGCTGGATCGTACCATACGCTGCTCATCATTGGGTCGAGCGTAAAGGCGATGAACATCGAGAGTATGACGGCGACGGATACTGTCACACCGAACTGGAGAAAGAACCGGCCGATGATACCGTCCATGAAGGCAACGGGCAGGAAGACCGCAATGATCGACAGCGTGGTTGCCAGCACTGCGAGCCCGATTTCCTTGGTCCCGTCCAGCGCTGCCTGACGGTGGGATTTTCCCATATGAAGGTGTCGCATGATGTTCTCGCGCACCACGATCGCATCGTCGATGAGAATCCCGACCGACAGAGAGAGCGCCATCAACGTCATCATGTTGAGCGTGAAGCCGAGCATGAGCAGCACTGCCAAGGTCCCGAGCAAGGATATCGGCAGGGTTAGGGCAGTAATAACGGTGGAACGCCAGGAGTTGAGAAACAGGAACACGATGATGGTGGCAAGGATCGCACCTTCGACAATCATGCTGACCACGCCGTCGACCGACTGCTGGACCGGGACCGAGCTGTCTCGGACAACGGTTATTGAGACGTCGACCGGCAGATCGTTCTGCAGGAGCCGGGCAACTTCAGCGCGCACCTCCCTAGTGACACCCACGGTGTTTGCGCCCTGGGCCTTGATGATGTCGATCGCGAGCCCTTTTTCGCCGTTGATGAATGCGTAGTTCTTTTCCTGCTGCTGGGAGTCGCGCACCGTCGCCACATCACCTAACAGGACTGGCTGACCGCCCACGCGCGCGACCACGATACCAAGGAAACCATCCACATCGTGGATGCGACCTTCTACTTGGATTGGCTGCATCAGCGAGGCATCGCGCATCGAACCGGCCGGTACATCCTGATTGTGTTGGCGCAGTGCTGCAATGACGTCTCCCACGCCAACATTGTGCGCCACGAGCTTTGTCGGATCTATGTCGATATCGAGCTGCCGCTTCGCACCACCGATGATGGTGGCTCTGCCGACGCCTTCGATATTGGATAGGCGTCGCAAGATCGTGTCCTGCACCACTTGCGTCAGATCGCGAGCACTCAGGCTCTCTGCGCTGATGGCGAGGGACATGACCGGCAGGTCCGCTGGGTCATAACGCAGAACCTGCACTTTCTCGGCCGTGCGCGGCAAGTTCGCCTCAATTGAGGCTATGCGATCGCGCACCTGCTGGGCTGCCTCATTCGACCTCACCGACATTTTAAACTGGACTAGCACCATCGCCGATCCGCTCATTGCCGTGGATTGAACGTTGTCGATGCCGCTTATGCTGTTCACCGCATCCTCAATGGGCCGAACGATCTCGGTTTCTACCGCCTCGGGGGAAGCGCCCGGATAGTTTACGATCGCCGCCACCACTGGAAGGTCGATGGCAGGGTACTGCTCAACGGGCAATCGGCTGAAGGAAAAGAAGCCAAAAACCATAAGCGCCACCATCATCATGGTGGTGAACACTGGTTGGCTTACGCTGACACGGGTGAGAAACATCTGTTAACCTCTCACGAGAACTACTGGGGCACCGGGGCGGAGCTCTTGCAGCGAAGCGGCAATAACCACCATGCCAGGTTCCAGACCGCTGGTGATCTCCACTGTGCGGCCATTTTCCCAGGCGCGTCCGGTCGTGACAGCAGTGCGTGTCACCTTGTCCCCCTCCAGGGTCAGTACAAAGTCGCCCTGGTCATCGCGTTTGATGGCGGAAGCCTCCAGCGCAAGAACATTGTCGACCTGATCGACAATGAGCTTGCCATTGGCGAACATCCCGCCTCTCAATTGACCTGCTGAGTTATCGATCGAAAGATAAACCGGCACCTGTCTGCTTCCTTCGATCGCAAGGGGGTTCACCCGGTCTACGACCGCGGTGAACGTATTTTCTGCGTCACCATCGACGGATAGGACAGCCGTTTGCCCCGATCTCACCCTCGCGCTTTCCTGGACGGGAGCAGCGCCGTTCATTTCCAGTTGGGTAAGATCGACGATGTGAATAGTTGGTGCACCAGCTTCCAGAGCCTGACCCGGTTCGACCGACCGGCCCGCAACAATTCCGTCGAACGGTGCAACAATCGTCGCGTTCTCGAGTAAGATTCGGGTGTTCTCGGCCTGCGCGCGGAGCGCTTCAAGGTTTGCGGAGAGATGCTCGACATTCGCCTCGTCGCGTTCCAGATTGGCTTTCGGAACAATGTTCCTGTCCACCAGAGTCCTTGTGCGATCGAGCGTCGCCTTCGCCAAAACCAGCTGCGCCTCGGTGGCCCTGGCGGTTTCTTCTGCCTGCTTGAGTTGCAGGTTGAACTCCCGCAGGTTAATTTGGATCAGCACGTCACCCTGTTTCACCGGGTCGCCGGGTCGGACAAGGACGGCATCGACAGGCCCGCTGACCCGCGCGGTGAGCTTTGCCTGCCGAAGCGGCGACAAGGAGCCGACAATCCGCACCGTCTCCTGCAGAGAGCGAGGAGCAACAGTGACCGTCTCGCTCGACAGCAACTGCATCGGTTGTTGATCCACTACTACACTTGTTGGAGCATCGTCGGTCTCGGCCGGAGCGCCGATAACCATGACGGTCGCTACGCCCAACGCCAGTGCGCCGGCCGCCCACAGCAAAACCCGGCCCCTCTTCTTCTTCCTGCCCTCACCGTCTATGGAAGAGGCGTACGGTTGGTCTGATGATAGGGGGTGTCCCTGTGTTTGATGTTGCATGTGGCTGCCAAGGGCTGTGCGGAGGGCCGCATTCCGGGAATAAATTGACATAAGACCAATCATTGAATTAATAGACTGATCACTCGGTTTATTATCTAGCAGGGAAAACGATGGCGCGCAAGCTCGATCCGGAGAAGCACGAACAACGGCGAATGATGATCCTCGAGGCGGCTTTGGCATGTTTCGCCCGAGATGGCTTCCACAGCACTTCAACCGCCAAGATCAGCAGCGAGGCAGGGATAAGTTCAGGAAACCTGTTCCACTATTTTGATAGTAAGGACGCAATCATCGAAGCGATCGTGGCAGAGGAAGTGAAAATCCGCGGCGAGCTCTTCGCCAAGCTCAAGAATGAAGGCGATGTCGTCGCTGCTATAGTTGGGCTTTTCCGGTCAATGATGTCGCTAGCGTCAGATACGTCATACAACAGAATATCGACGGAGGTTTTTGCAGAGGCTTTGCGCAACCCGGCTATAGCCAAAATTCTTGCCTCCGATACCAGGGCTCTCAGCCTAGATATTCTCGAGCTACTGCAGAATGGGCGGCAGTCCGGTCAAATCGATGCCGATCTAGACCTTGAGAAGGCAGCACTGTGGATCATAGCGATCACCGATGGCGCGACTGCGAGGGTGGCTGTCGACTCCGCCTTTAACCCGGAGGATCACATTGAGGTCTTAACGCAGCTCATTAGCAAGTTTCTCTTGCCACGCGCTTAGGGTAAGTACAGGCCGAATAGATACCCATCACGCGGCTAGGCTGGGTGAAGCTCCAACGACACGGTTGCGACCATCCTTCTTAGCCAGGTACAGACGGTCATCCGCAACTCTGACGAGGTTTTCGGGGCTCAGCTCCGAACTGCGGAGCGTAGCCACACCTGAGCTGATTGTCACTCTGCCCCAAGGCACGTTGCGTTCGTGGAAGATGCCGATCGCTTCGACTTGAGCCCGAATCGTCTCCGCGACTGTGTAGGCATCTCGCTCGTCGGTATCCTGAAGGATTATGCCAATTTCTTCACCGCCGTAGCGCGCAGCAATGCCACCGACATCGAAAGCCACCCTTGCTATCGCCTCCCCCACAGCCTTTAGGCATTCGTCGCCGCACGCATGGCCATAGGTGTCATTGAACATTTTGAAATGGTCGACATCAACCAGGACGAGGGATACCGGGAGGCCTGACGTCAACCTGTCTGCCACTGTCCTTGCCAACTGCTGCTCGAACACACGCCGGTTCGCGAGACCGGTCAGCCAATCGATCGAAGCCAACTGGGTCATCGCTGCCTCCAATCGCTTTCTGCTGCTGATGTCACGTGTGACGCACACGATACCATTCAGATCCGGGTCGTTCGCCGAGGGTAAGATGCTCAATGTCGCTTCGAGCCAGACCTCAGAGGGTTGACCAGCCAAGCGATACTCGACCGTCACTGGTGATCGTTGGTGCATTAATTGGTCGACTGCATCCGAAACGGCAGGGATGTCTTGCTCGAAGACTTGCTCTAGCGCATTCTGTCCGAGGAGATCTTTAGGATCCACGCGCAGTACCGATCGGGCGGCGGGCGACGCGTACTGCCAGATGCCCTCGAAGTTGAGGCGCCCCACCAAGTCTCCGGTGTTTTCCGCGAGTACCCGGAACTCCCACTCCCTTCTGTTGAGCTTGGCGTCCAACTCCTCCTGTCGTCTCCGTTGTTTGGCAACAAACAAAACCATGATAGCAGCCAACGTCACGAGCACTGCTATAAGAGCCCATCGATACTGCGCGGCCTTCATCCATTGTGACAACACCACACCTTGGTCTATAGATGAAACCACAATGAGACCGCTGAACCAGCTCTTGTAGAAGGCTGCGATTCTCTGCTCTCCCTCGGTGGCGTCGAAATATCTGAAGGTGCCCCGGTCGGCTTCACCTGCCTTCTCAAATATCTCTGCGAAATCAGCGAACTGCTTACTCTCGGCGCCCGATGAGGCGAGCAGCTGCGTTCCACCCGAAGTGAACAGCACCAGGGCTTTCCCGTTCGTAGAGACGTTATCTTGGTACGTTCCCGAAAAATGCCGGATGTCTACCGTCGCGACCACGGCGCCATCGAGTAGGCCATCGGTCGTTGCGGTCGGAGCAATTATTGGAATGAGGGTGTTGCCCGCCGTGGACTTGATGAGTTTGCCAATCCGATAACCAGACTGGCCTAGACCCCCTGCTTCCTCGAGAAGTAGGCGAACCGCATCCTCTCCCAATCGATCTGCGCCCGAACGGACAGAACTCACCAATGTGCGTCCCTCTCGATTCAACACGAAAAGGTCTCCTGCCATGATCCCCATAGCACGAACATTGTCTCGATACTCTGTTAACTCAGCGGAAGTTACGACCTTGCCGGCGTCCGAACCCGACGCAGCAATGGCGACGACGACCGTAGTCAACTCTTGAAATGCTTGGTCGGCCTGCTGGGCGGCGGACACTGCTGAATTGACGGCGCGCCGTTCTACTTCTTCGAATTCGATTTGCCAGGAGTCAAATTCGCTCCAAATCAGCAAACCGGCGATAATTATGACTGAGGCGACGAACAGGGCGACGGCGCCAGAAGAAAATGTTCTACCCATGTATCGATCTCTGCCGTTTGAAGGCCGCATCATAACGATACAGGATTACCGGGCGCTTACCCCCTCGTACGGCATTGTAGTGCCGGATGACCATTCGCTTCATCCAATGGATCGAGGCGATAGAAGTGGTGTGATGGCGTCGTTCTGCCTCCGATTGATCAAACCCAGGGGCCGCATGATGAAGAAGCGCGAGTTTGCGAGAAAGCACGCCAGGTGAGCGCCAAGCCATGCGGCGTAGCTTCTGTAGCGCAGGCACGAAGGGCCAAACCGATCGAGCGCGGAACGAGCAGTGGGATCTGGTCTATAGTCGAATCCCACGCGCATGTGTTCGCCAACGGCGCTTCGGACCAGTCGAGTAGAATAGGGCCGGCGAGGACCGGCCCTGCTTCGTATCACTTACCCCAGTACCAGGCTTGGGGAAGGAAGACGTTATTTGGGGAGGATGTGACGTCGGTAATGAGCATTCCGGGGAGAACGTTCATCAGCCCCCGCTTCTTTACTCCATAGAGGCTGGGATACTTCGATACACCAAAACTTTCGAACTGGTCGGCCGCCATATCGGCCAGCTCGTGCATAATGCTTGCCCGCTCCTCGGGCGATGACGCTGTTGGGACTTTCTCAGTCCAGATATGGAAGCGGTCCTTTGCATGTTGCGGAGGCTCGATGCCTTCAGCGCCGTCCGACAGTAGCCAGTTCCTCCACTGAGTGGCGTGACGGGACGATGCATCTATCGGCAGAAGAGCTGAAGGAACTTCACCAGGTAGCCATGACGCTTCATCGGTGTGAATGACGAAGTCATGCTCTGCGGCATCTGCGCGCAACTTGTAGAGCGAGCTGTCCATGACATTCAGGTCAAGATCGATGCCGATGCGGTTCCAATGTTCATCTATTACTGACATCACATCGATGATGTAAGGAAAGTCCGAGCGGATATCGACCTTGAACCGTGCGGGACGGCCGTCAGGCATCAACCGGGTGCCGTTAGGCCCTCTTTCAGTGAGCCCCAGTCCGTCCAGCAACTGATTGGCGTGGTCGGGGTCATACTCTACATACTGCTTGGAAATCTTCTCATGGTAGTAAGGACTGGTTTCGTCGTATGGTCCGGTTTGCCAGGGTTCACCAACCCCAAGTAGCGCCGTCTGAATTACCTCATTTCGGTCGAAGCCGATTGAGAGAGCCACTCTGAAATCTTTCTGATTGATCAGTTCGTGGATCACTTGATCCTGGTGATTTAGGTTCGGCATGATCCAGACATAGTTGCCGCCAGGAGCTCCTATCTCGTACAAGTCGTATCCGCCGCGATCCCGGTTTTCAGCCAGCACGGGGCGGTTGATCGTGTTGGATATCGTCTCTTTTTGGAAGTCCAACTGCCCGCCGATGGCAGCAAGAAGCATAGCTTCGGCCTCCAAGAAGACCTGGGCCTCAAGGCGGTCAATATAGGGGAGCTGGTTGCCTTCTTCGTCCACCTGCCAAAAATACGGATTGCGTTCCCAAACGACCTGCATGGCGGATCCTGTCTCGGGCACCGTAACGACCCAGGGATTGATCACTGGACGTGCGGTGTTGGTCCGGTAGGAAGTGTCTTCCGTGCACATGTTGGCTAGGAGCGTCTGCCAGTCACCGGTGTTCTCGGCTTTCACCAACTCATCGATGTTGTCGTTATAGGCGGGTAAGAACTGAGAACAGTAGTGTTTTGGGCTGCGATTGATCATCTGCCCCTCGCGGGTGGCAATGATCCCTAGAAAGTCGCCATGGGGATTGTCGAATATGATCTTGAAATTCAGGTCGTCGATGACCTCGATGCGCAAAGGCGATCCGCCAGGAGCAAACATCTGTTCCACTTCACTGAACTCAGAATTCAGGATGATATCGTTGACGTTGAAAGCGACATCCGCCGATGTGAAGGGATGGCCGTCTGACCACTTCAGTCCGTCCCGCAGCCGGAATGTGAACTCTCGATTGTCATCGGAAGCTTCAAATTCGACGGCAAGGTTGGGGACGATAGTCCTTTGATCGATGTCCCACCGAACCAGACCATTCATGCCATGCAGCTCAAGAAAGCCTTTGGTGGCAATGACACCAAATCTCAAGCTGCCGCCATAGGTGCCGATGTCACCAATGGATACCACTTCAGGGTCCACTGGTAGTCGCTCCTCCAAGGGCGGCAATTCGCCGGCTTCAACCAATTGCCCAAGTTCTGGCGCTTGGCCCCCCTGCTGAGCCAATGTGACTGTTGCTTGTGACGCGCCCCAAACCCCGAACCCCAGGGCGAGCGCCAAAGTTTTCTTATCCATATCTCCTCCTCCGTTTCCCTAGCCGCGCTTGTATGACTTCAGAACATGCGGGTGTGAAACAGCATCATGACACTGCTGGAGCGAGGATTTGTCAACATGTAAAGCCATAAAATAGCAATCAATACTGCATAGTAATGGATATTGTGGCATACAAAACCAAATAGTGCGAAGTCAGGACAGCAGACCCACGCATACACAACGCTTTCTAATGTCGATGGAGACTGACAAGGTGCCCCTGACGCGCCCAAATGTGCACCAGCCGAGCGTGCCTAGATGGTTGGAGCGTCGCGGAAGCGAGAGGGTCGGGCAGTACCAATGGGCTGAGACTGAGAAAGTGCTTCATCTCGCAGTGCTGCCGGGGATGTGCCCGGCAGCAAAGTTGATGCGGTCAACCGTTTTCCTGATAGCGGGTTCGAACCCGGGTATTGCGCTGGGTAGGATCGGAGATGGGCACCGCAGACAGCAAGGATTGGGTATAGGGATGCTGAGGGTCGGTGCAGATCTTCTCGGTCTCACCCTGTTCCACGATCTTGCCGCGATACATGACCACCATGCGATCGCAGAAATACCGAACTAGCCCCACGTCATGACTGATGAACAGATAGCTGAGGTCCAACTTCTCTTGCAGATCGAGGAGCAGATCCATGATCTGTGTGCGGATGCTGACATCAAGGGCTGAGGTTGCTTCGTCTGCAATGATCAGCCGCGGTTCTGGTGCGATGGCCCGCGCGATACTGATGCGCTGGCGCTGGCCGCCTGAAAATGCGTGCGGATATCGCTCCATGGCGCTGGATGGCAGGCCGACCAGGTCCAGCAACTCTGCGACACGCTCCTTGCGGGACTTGCTGGTCCCGATCCCGTTGTTGACCAGCGGTTCGGCGATGACCTGACCCACGGTCATACGTGGATTGAGGCTTCCGAAGGGATCTTGGAACACAATGCGCATTTCCCGCCAGACATCGCGCAACTGAGAGTCTGAGAAGTGCGCTATATCCTGTTCCCCAGAGGCGCCCGATCGATACATGATTTTGCCGCCACTCACCGAGTGGATCCGTTGAATACAGCGCGCGAGAGTTGTCTTGCCAGACCCACTCTCCCCGACGACACCGATGTTCTCGCCAGCCCGCAATTCGATATCCGCATCATGAACAGCGAGGAGCGTTTGCCCGCCACGTCCAAAAAAGCCAGCTGACAAGTGATATTCCTTGCGAAGGTTCTCCGTCCGCAAGATTGGCTCGCCCAGAGGTTTGGCGGATCGCATGGCCAATCGGCGTTCAGATGGCGCTTCAGCGGAGCGCGCCGCCCTGAGGAGAGTCTTGGTATAGTCGTTTTCGGGTTTGGCGAAGACGTCGAAGACATTGCCGCGCTCAAGCACTCGGCCATGACGCATCACGGCCACTTCATCGGCGATCTCGGCAACCACGCCCATGTCATGGGTAATGAACAGGATGGACATATTGTTCTTCTGCTGAAGTGACTTCAACAGCTGAAGGATTTCAGCCTGAATAGTAACATCCAGAGCGGTGGTCGGCTCATCGGCGATCAGGATGTCGGGATTGCAAGCTAACGCCATAGCAATCATCGCACGCTGCCTCATACCCCCGGAGAACTCGAACGGGTAGCGGTCGATTGCTGTTTCGGGGTTCGGTATCTCTACCTGCTGCAGGAGCTCCACAGCTCGGGCTCGTGCCTCGCGTGGTGTAAGCCCATCGTGAATTCTGGCGGCCTCCGCAACCTGGTCTCCAATCTTGTGAACCGGCGAAAGAGAACTCATAGGTTCTTGAAAGATCATCGCAATCTCGCGCCCCCGTATCCCCTTGATCTGGGGCCCACGCGGGTTGAGCTTGGCCAGATCTACAACCTCGCGGCGACCGGATTGACCCGGATGGAGCAGTATGGAACCGGATTCTATGCGGCCCGGTTCGTCGACGATCTGCAATATGGAGCGTGACATGACGCTTTTGCCGCTGCCGCTTTCGCCAACGACACAGAGTGTCTTGCCGGGGTAAAGCGCTAAAGACACATCATCGACCGCTCGGAAAGCCCCTGTTCGAGTCGGAAAAGCGGTGACCAGGTTCACTATTTCAAGAACGGGCTTGAGTTCAGTTTGTTCAGTATTGGACATCAGCCACGCTCCTGCGCATACGGGTCGGCTGCGTCACGGAGACCGTCGCCGAGGAAATTGAGGGAAAGGACGGCTACGGCAACAAAGGCTCCCGGAATGAATAGCCAGGGAGCGGAAGCGATGGCCCGTATGTTCTGTGCCTCCTTGAGCAGGACCCCCCAAGATACGGACGGTGGCAGCAGGCCCAGGCCCAAGAAAGACAGAGATGTTTCCGCCAGGATCATGGCCGGAATAGCAAGGGAAACCGACGCGATGATGTGGCTGACAAGAGAGGGCATCATGTGTCGAAAGATGACGCGCAGGGGAGGGGCCCCATCGAGCCTTGCAGCAACTACGAAGTCCTCTGTTTTCAGGGCGAAGAAACGTCCGCGGACCACGCGAGCCAATTCAGTCCAGCCGACTAACGACAAAATTACTGTGATCGCAAAATAGCGGGTTAGGGGATCCCAGTTGGCTGGGATCGCAGCGCTAAGTCCGAGCCAAATTGGAATGGTCGGCATCGCCATGATCAACTCGATAATGCGCGATGACAACGTGTCGAACCAGCCAGCGTAATACCCCGCTACACCCCCAATAAGCAGGCCCAGGAAAAGGCTGAAGCCCACACCTACCAAGCCGATGGACATTGAGATCCGAGTGCCCGAAATGGTGCGACTGAACAAATCCCTGCCCATACGATCTGCGCCAAACAGGTAGAAGCGTCCGCCCTGCTCAGTTGACAGCAGCTTGTGCTGCATCGGAATGACACCGGCCAGCAGATAAGGTTCCGTCTCGCCGAAAAAATGAATGTAGGTTTTTGACTGCGGAATCTCAGCATAATTGGCGGCAAGTGTCAGGGGGTCACGGGTCAACTCGAGGTCAATCACGTGAGGCTGGAAAGACCACCCACCATCAGTATTCGCCTCGAACAGGTGGATAGCTTGGGGAGGATGATACACGTGGCTGGAAGACGTGCTGATCGGATCGAATGGCTGGAAGAATTCGGCAAAGGCCGCAACGAAGTAGAGCGTTCCGACCAGGATCAGTCCGATCATTGCGAGCCGGTGCTTGCGGAAGCGGGACCAGATCAGCTGCCACTGTGAAGCTTGGGCAGTGCTGTCGGTTATGCGCGGGTCAATCATTTTGGCTTGAGTTTGCATATCAATTGTACCGGATGCGAGGATCGACAATGGCAAGAAGGATGTCCGAGACAAGCATGCCGATGATGGACAGCACGCACAGGAGCAGAATGAAGGCGCCTGCGAGGTACATGTCCTGAGACATCAATGCCTGGAGCATCAGCGGGTCCGCAGTGGGCAGCGAAAGCACGAAGGCAACGATAGTCGATCCAGAGATGATCTGGGGAAATGCCCAACCTATAGTGGATACAAATGGATTGAGGGCGAGCCGCACCGGATATTTTAGTAGCAGCTTAAACTCGCCAAGACCCTTCGCGCGTGCGGTCGTTACATAAGGCTTGTAAAGTTCATCCAGCAGATTGGCCCGCATGACGCGGATCAAGCTCGCTGTCGACGAAAGGCCGATGATCGTAACCGGGATGATGAGGTGGGATACCAGGTCCAGAAACTTTCCCCAGGACCAGGCGGCATTGGCATATTGTGGAGAGAACAGGCCAGTAACGTCAGCACCCAGATACACTACCCCGAAGTACATCAGAGCCAAGGCAATGAGAAAATTCGGGGTGGCAAGTCCGAGAAAAGCAATGACTGTTACGATGTAGTCGCCGGCCGTGTATTTTCTGATGGCCGAGTATACGCCAACTGGGAGAGCGACGGCCCAGGTGAACAGAATGGTGGATACCGCCAGAATGACGGAGAACATCATGCGGTCGCCTATCAGATCCGATACCGGCTGCTGCCATTCAAATGACATGCCGAAGTCGCCGCGCAGCACATTGGTTATCCATTTCCAATATTGAGCAAGATAGGGCTCATCTAGGCCAAAACGCTCGCGTAGGGCATTGAGGCGGGCCGTATCGACTGTTTGCCCCGCAGCTTCAAGCTTTGCGGCGTAGGTCGTCAGGTAGTCACCTGGCGGTGCCTGGATAATCACGAACGCCAAAAATGACGCTCCCAATAAAAAGGGGATAGCCCAAAGCGTCCTTTTGAAAATGTACGTAAGCATCCAACCTCCCTTACGATCTTAATTACGCCCGCAATCTGGCTCCGAGAAATTTTCGCCAATGAAGCCAATTTGCGGGGTTGCGCCGAACGACTAGATGTCGGCCTTGAGCGCAGTTATGCATTTTTTCGTTGTGAAAGCCAGCCTTTTGTGAAAGCCTCGGGCTTGTAGGCGCATATATCGGTTTTATAAGTGTATAAAACCAATGCGTATTGCTAGGAGGAAGACATGAGGATGGATAGGATCAGCGGCACGGCCTTGCTGGTCGCCTGTGGGCTTTTGCTTTTGCCTATGGGGGCGCATGCGCAGGCAACAGGCGAGGCGCCGGAGTTGGCAGAGAAAGTGGCCGCGGGGGAGCTTCCGCCGGTTGCTGAACGTGTGTCAGAAGATCCCGAGGTACTCGACTCGGGATTGCCAGGTACCTATGGCGGCAGTCTGCGGTTTGGCATCGCTGGTACCTCTGACGACGGAACGGTCAATCAGATGGTTGGTAGCTATGGACTGGTGCGCTGGTCGATGAACCTCGCCGAAGTTGTTCCGAATGTGGCGTCTTCCTTTGAAATTTCAGAAGACGCCCGGGAGTTCACGTTCCGACTTCGCAAGGGCGCCAAGTGGTCTGACGGCAAGCCCTTCACGACAGAGGATGTCGCCTTCAACGTAGAAGACGTCATGCTCAACGCCGATTTGGGAGAGCTCTCAACGCGTTTCCAGTCCGGAGGAAAGCCGCTTCAGCTTGAGATGATCGACGATGTGACCTTCAAAATTACCTTCGAAAATCCGAACGGGGACTTCATGGGCAATCTGGCGCGTGAGGAAGGGCAGGCCCTTGTTTTGCATCAGAAGGACTACTGCTCACAGTTTCTGCCAAAATATAATCCTGACCTGGATGCCTTGGTCGCACGCGAGAACGCCACTGACTGGCAGACCCTGTTCAATCGCAAGTGCGGCAATAATGACGATGGCTTGCGGTGGGGCAATACCGAACGCCCGACTTTGGATCCTTGGGTGGTGACCTCGCCCTATGAGGGCGGCGCGACCAATGTGGTCTTTGAGCGAAATCCATATTTCTGGCAGGTCGACGCGCAGGGCAACCAACTGCCGTATCTCGACAAGCTCGAAGGTCGCATATTCCAGGACCCCGAAGCCATGGTTCTGGCGGCAATTGCCGGACAGTTTGATTTTCAGTTCCGCCATATTGACTCTCCCGGCAACCGACCAGTGCTCGCGGAAAATCGCGAGAATGGCGATTACCAACTCTATGAGGTCATTGCGGCAGGCGGCAACTACAGCTGGATTCAGCCCAACCTCAACCACAAAGATCCGGTGGTCAACGAGTTGCTGAACCAGAAGGACTTCCGCACTGCACTGTCGCTTGGAATCGATCGTGGGGAAGTCATCGATACGGCCCTTCTTGGTGTTGGTACCCCGTGGCAGACCGGGCCATTTGAGTCCAGTCCACTCTACCACGAACGGGTCTCCACCCAGTATCTGGACTACGACCCTGAACAGGCGAATTCGCTTCTGGATGGCCTCGGCCTGACCGAGCGCGATGCCAACGGTATTAGACTGATGGCAGATGGCCGTCCGGCACGTTTCTTGGTCGATATTCGATCGTCATTCGCCTACATCATCGACATCATGTCGGTTGTAGATGGACAATGGAACGACATCGGAATCGATATCGATCTGAATGTATTGGACACATCTCTCCACAGGCTTCGAGCGCAAACGGCTGAGCACGACTTCACCACCGACAGTGGCAACGCCACCTGGATGCCTGGACAGTTGCCCTCCGCGCTGCTGCCAATTGACAGCAGTTCGCGGCACGCGCCTTTGTGGACTCAATGGTACGAATCTGGCGGCAACGAAGGTGTTGAACCGCCGCAGCACGTCAAGGATCGCTATGCGATCTGGGAACAGATATCCGCGACTGCTGATCCGGACGACCGTAAGCGCCTGTATCACGCCTTAGCCGATATCGCGGCCGACCAGTTCGAAGCCTTTGGCATCACCAAGAACGCGTCGACCTATGGCGTCGTGAAGAATGGCCTGATGAACGTGCCCCCGGGCATGGCGTCGACGTCACAATTCCCGAGCCCAGGCACGATCTTCCTGCCATCGGCCTGGTTCTGGCAGCAGTAAACCCAACGACCGAGCCGGGAGGTCATCCCGGCTCTTTTCTCCACGGATCGCTGCCTGCCGGTCCGCCGCGGCAGGGCACGGCATTAACATTGTCCGGCGGCAGTCAACTCGAGGAACACGTGAGCAATCAAGATCAGGGGTATCTATTTGTCTATCTGGGCACCAGTAAATCCGGCCGCGTGGATGTGGCCAAGAAAGTAGGCGAGAAACTTGGGCTGACCAAAATCGTCAAATATGCGACGCGTGGACACAAGCCAGGCGACGTAGCTGGCGTCAGTCAGCACTTCATCTCGGAACAGGAGTTTCACGAACGCAGAGCGGCCGGCGATTTTTTAGACGTGACTCAGAACGACAAGGGCGACTTCTACGGGGTCACTCGAGATCAGATCGATACTGCCCTAGCCGACGGCAGGTCGGCATATCTGACTATTCCCAACCCAATGGATGCACTTCCATCGATCTACAAGGGTCGCATGGTTCGCATCTTCGTTTTTTCGAGTCGTGACGAGTATCAAGATTTGCTCACTCAGACCGGAAGCAGCGAGCAAGAGGTCAGCCAGAAGCTCGCCCACTACGACAAGAAGATGCAATTCAAAGACGGCTGCGACCTGATATTTGAAAATGACAATCTTGAGGCCACCATATCGAGGGCAGAGGCAGCGTTGGCGGCCTATATCAATCCCTAATCGTTGAAAGTCGCCGGATTTAACGCCGGCGACTTCGTTTTCTGAGATCATTGAACATGTCGCCCCTGGCCCGCATCCATTCCCTGTTCGAATCCTGGGTTAACCCCTTCGCCGCGCACGACGACACGACGCCGCCGGTGGGCACCATCGCCTTCTTCTGGCACTTCATCCGCCAAGCCAAGCTGGTTTTCGCTGCCCTGTTGGTGCTGGGCGCTGTCGTGGCGCTGATCGAGGCGGCGATGTTCTATTTCGTCGGCCGCCTGGTCGACCTGCTCAGTGCCTCCGACCCGGCTGCGGGCCTTGCCGGGCTGGTGGCCAGACATGGCGGCGAACTCATGCTCATGCTGGTCGTGGTGGTGCTGGTGCGCTTTATCTGCCTGTGGATCCAGGCGATGGTCGAGGAGCAGACTGTCAATTACGGTTTCTTCAACTTGGTGCGTTGGCAGTCCTTCACCCATGTCTCTCGACAGAGCCTGGGCTTCTTCCAGAACGAGTTCGCCGGCGCCGTTGCCAACAAGGTCTGGTCCGGCGGTGCGGCGCTGGGCGACTTTGCTGTTTCGGTCGTGCAAAAGCTCTGGTTCGTGGTTGTCTATACCGCCACCACCATACTGCTGGTGTTCCAGCTCGACTGGCGCCTCGCCGCCCTCGTATTCGTCTGGGTGGTGCTGTTCGGCGTGCTCGCCCGCCACTTCATCCCACGCATTCGTCAGCTTTCGGCAGCCTCGGCCGAACAGTCATCGGCGCTATCGGGCCGTATCGTCGATTCCTACTCAAACATCATGACGCTGAAGCTCTTCGGCTCGGCCCAGGCCAATAACCGATATGTGCGGGCGGGCTTCAGCAAGTATCTCGATGCCCTAGGCAAATTGGTTCGCACCGTCACCAGCCTGCGCGGCTCCATGGCCATGCTCTCGGGCGCCGCCATCGCGGCGATTGCCCTGCTCTCGATCCTCTTGTGGTCAGAAGGCGCCGTCACCGTGGGCGCAGTTACCTTCACACTGGGCCTGGTCCTGCGGCTGAATGCCCAACTCGACCGGCTGATGAACCAGCTCAACGGGCTGATGCGCAATTTTGGCGTCGCCCAGAATTCGGCCGAGATCATCTCGCGCCCGCTGCAATTGGTCGATGGACCCGAAGCGAAATCGCTGGTGGTCGAGAAGGGCGAAATCCGCTTCGAGGATGTCAGCTTCCACTATGGCAAGCCGAGCGGCATCATCAGCCACCTCAACCTCACCATCGCCCCCGGCGAGCGCATCGGGCTGATCGGCCGCTCGGGAGCCGGCAAGTCGACGCTGGTGAACCTGTTGCTGCGCTTTCATGACCTCGAGGGCGGGCGCATCTGCATCGATGGCCAAGACGTTGCCGGGGTAACCCAGGAGAGCCTGCGCGCCAATATCGGCGTCGTTACCCAGGACACCGCCCTGCTCCATCGCTCCATCCGCGCCAATCTGCGTTATGGGCGGCCAGAAGCCAGCGACGAGGAAATCATGGCCGCTGCCGAAGCCGCCGAAGCCCACGGCTTCATCTCGGACCTCTCGGACAATCGCGGACGCCGCGGCTATGACGCCCATGTCGGCGAACGCGGCGTCAAGCTTTCGGGCGGCCAGCGCCAGCGCCTCGCCATTGGCCGGGTGCTGCTCAAGAACGCCCCGATCCTGGTGCTTGACGAAGCGACATCGGCGCTCGATAGCGAAGTAGAGGCCGCCATCACCTCCCAGCTCGACGCGCTGATGGCCGGCAAGACAGTGATTGCCATCGCCCATCGCCTCTCCACCATCGCCGCCATGGACCGGCTGGTGGTGCTCGACAAGGGCGTCATCGTCGAGCAGGGCGCCCATGCCGAGCTGCTGCAGCTCGATGGCCATTATGCCCGTCTCTGGCACCGCCAGTCCGGCGGCTTTCTCGACACGGCTACACTCCAGTAGATCCCCACTGTTTATTAAGAATGGATACCCAATGAAACGGATCAGACGCGCGAAGATCCTTGCCACCCTTGGGCCCGCGAGCCATGAGGAGACCATGATCGAGGAACTGGCCAAGGCCGGCGCCGATGTCTTCCGCGTCAATATGAGCCATGCGAGCCACGAGGTTCTGCACCAGACAGTCAAGCGCATCCGCGCGGTCGAGGCGCGCCTGAAAACCCCGATTGGTATTCTGGCCGACCTTCAGGGCCCCAAGCTGCGCGTCTGGAAATTCGCTGGCGGCTCGGTCAACCTCGTGGCCGGCCAGACGTTCACGCTCGACAGTGAGCAGAACGACAACGGCAATGCCGAGCGCGTCTACCTGCCGCATCCCGAAATCATCGAAAGCGTCTCGGTTGACGACCGTCTGCTTCTGGACGATGGCAAGCTGCAGCTCAAGGCAACCAGGGTCGGCGGCGGCGTCATCGAGACCGAAGTGGTCTATGGCGGCAAGCTCTCCGACAAGAAGGGCGTCTCCCTGCCCGATACCCTCCTGCCCACCGGCGCCCTGACCGAGAAGGACCATGCGGACCTGCTCGAAGCATTGAAGGCCGAGGTCGACTGGGTTGCGCTCAGCTTCGTGCAGCGCCCCGAAGACATCATCGACGTGCGCAAGATCGTCCAGGGTCGCGCCGGCGTCATGGCCAAGATCGAAAAGCCACAGGCCATCGAGCGCCTCGAGGAGATCGTCAAGCTCTCCGACGCCATCATGGTCGCCCGCGGCGACCTGGGCGTCGAGCTGCCGCTCGAACTGGTGCCTGGCCTGCAAAAGTGCATGATCCGCATGTGCCGCCGCTATGGCAAGCCGGTGGTCGTCGCCACCCAGATGCTCGAAAGCATGATCACCGCCCCCGTGCCGACCCGCGCCGAGGTCTCTGATGTGTCGATCGCCGTCTTCGAGGGCGCCGACGCGGTCATGCTCTCGGCCGAAAGCGCCTCGGGCGCCTATCCGGTCGAGGCGGTCTCCACCATGGCCCGGGTGGCTGTTGCCGTGGAAAGCGACGCCAACTACCGCAACATCATCCGCGCGGCCCAGACCGAGCCGGAGGCCACCGCCGCCGATGCCATTTCTGCCGCTACTCGTCAGGTCGCCGAAACCCTCGACCTAGCCGCCATCGTCACCTATACCGCCTCGGGCTCCACCGGCATTCGTGCCGCCCGTGAGCGGCCATCCAAGCCCATCATCGCCCTCTCGCCCAATCTGCGCACCATTCGCCGCCTGTCGGTGGTCTGGGGTATCCATTGCGTACAGACCGAGGACGCGGTGAACCTGGAAGACATGGTCGATCGCGCCTGCGTCATCGCCTATCAGGAGGGATTTGCCCGCCCCGGCGACCGCATCGCCATCACCGCTGGCGTGCCTCTGGGCACCCCCGGTGCCACCAATATGCTGCGCATCGCCTTTGTCTGCCAGGACGGGGCAGGGGAAGGTTGATGGTCGGATTTACCTGCTTGGGTGCGCGGTGCTTGACCGGGCCATGACCTGTGGTGTTGCGTGCACAATCCGAGTGGGCAGCGTTGGATTGCAGGCGCGCCACTGCACCGTCTCACTGACGGCATTCGCGATCGATTCCGCAGAGCAGCCCACAGTCGTAAATATCCCACCGTGAAGTGCATCGACGCTAGTCGAGCAAATGCGAACAATCGAGAGGTCCTCCGGAATGCCGACGCTTTCAGCTTTGCATGCGCTTAAGACCTGATCTGCCGAAAACCGCCCCCAGACGATAACAGCTGAAGGACGTCTGGGAGCTGCCTGCTCTTTCCAGTCGTGAAGGCATTGCGTCAGGCTACTTTTGCCCTCGCCCCCACAGTTGGCTCTGCGGGAGAAATGGGGTTTTTCTGGATGAGTGGCGTCTACAATAAAGTCATAAAGCTGTTCGAAGTCATTCTTTGCCTGATCGGGGTGCCGGTTTTCGCTGATCAGGCCAAACTTCTTGTGACCTAATTCGCCCAGATGTTTTAGGGCCAGCCGCATGCTGTCAGCGTGGTTGCTGCTGACGATATCGATATTTAGACCCTGGAGTATTCGGCCCTCGACTATGAGATTGCGGCTGCACCGGGATGCCAGTTCCAGAAGTCGAACTGTCAGGGTTGAATAGCGCGGCTGCAGCACACACACCTCGAAGTAGCTCGACCCGAGAAGTGAACTGACATCGTCTTCGTTTGAATAAGATACTGTCACAACACGGAACCCGCGCTCCGTCAGGTCTTCGTGAATGCGTGCAGCAACGATCTCGCTTCTTTCGCTTTTCTCCACATGGTGCAGCAGTAAGACCCGTGCATTGCCATGGGTAGAAGCCTGTGTTTCGGCATTTTTTGGTGGGTGGACTACGCGGGTGCCGTTTCCCACCTGCGACTTCAGTATGCCCTCGGTATTGAGCTCCTTGATCGCCGACTGCACGCCATATTGCGTCTCGTTCAGCTCTGCCATCAGCGTTCTGACAGTGGGAAATTTCGCCCCTTCCGGCATTTCCAGTGCCCGTCGACGAAGCTGATCCAACAACGACACCGTTCTCTCCTTGACTTTAGATCGGTTGCGATCAATCATACATTGAATCAATCAATCAATCAATTACCGTCGCGCGATGTGCATGTGATCCAGGAGGGAAAGTTGACTGCTAAAACAACGCCGATTGACGGGGCCTTTGATCTCAAGCCGCAATTTCAATCCCAACCCAAAGAAGCTTCTCCGTTGATCGCGTCAAAGATCGATCCCCGATTTTCCTACAGTTATCGGTGCGCAGCGCAAGTCGGTCCGGATACGCCAATTCTCGTCGTGATTCATGGCAATATGCGCAGCGTGGAGAAGACGCGAGATGCATTTTCGGATTTCGCGCGTTGGAACAATTGTGTTGTGGTTGCGCCGCTCTTCCCGGTTGGTGTTCTGGGTGACGACAACAAGGATGGCTTCAAATTCATCCAAGAAGGCGAAATTCGCTACGACCATGTGCTTTTGGCGATCGTGGAGGAAGTGCGTGGGCGCCTGAAACTGACTTCTGAGAAGTTCGGTCTGTTCGGCTTCGCCGGGGGCGCTCAGTTTACCAATCGATTCATGCTCTTGCATGCCAGCCGGCTGTGGGCGGCTTCTATCGCGGCACCCGGTTCTGTGACGCTGCTCGACTTCGAGAAGGGGTGGTGGATTGGGGTCAAGGATGTGGCCGAACGGTTAGGAGTGCAAATTGACTTGGCTGCTTTGCGCTCCTTGCCGATACAGTTAATCGTCGGAACTGCCGATGTTGACCCTGGCACGGACGAGAGCAGCAAGGCTTGGATGCAGGGTGGCCGGGAGGCGGGCGAAACGGCGTACGAACGGCTGTTGTCTCTGCGATCAGCTCTGAAAAATCATGGTGTAGATGCTGAGCTCGACCTGATTCCCCGCAAAGGACACGAGCTCCTAGACCTCGTAGATACAGCCAAGTTCTTCTTTAAGCGTCATATGGCAGCGACCCACCACCCGGGGCCATGAAGTCTAGAATCCGTTTCGAATATGGTTCAAGGAGCAGCTATCAATGATTTCCAATAGCGAAGAAGAGACTGCGGTTCGCGACGCCATCCTCGCCGTTGTCGAGCGCACCATTGCCGTCGAGGCCAGGAATCTGGCGCAAATGTCTTCATCGCTTCTGAAAGGCAACGTTCTCGAGGCAATCTATGCAATCGGTTCCGCTGACAGGGTCTTTGTGCAAGGGGTTGGGACCTCCGGGGCGCTGGCAAACTATATGGCGGTTCGTTTGCTAAGGCGCGGCGTGCGGGCCGTTGCTTCCGATGCTACTGGAATCCGAATAGCCGATTTTCTTGTAACCATGCGCTCTTCTGACGTCCTGCTGGTGACCTCCAGAGCTGACGGCCATCGGGAGGTTGATCTGGCTATCGAGCACGCCAAGGCCTGCGGGGCGAAGGCGTTTGTCGTGACGGATCTGGTCGAGGGCGAACTCAGTCGGGCAGTTGCTCTTGTCCTACTTGATATGCTCGCAAGCGGTGTCGCGGTGCACAATCGGCCTCGGTCTGAAGATACCACCGAGACCCTCAATGCTCTGCGTGAGAAGTTGGCTGGACGACGCATGGATTTGACAGGTGCCCTGAGGGACTTGGATCAAGCGCCAGCGCATACATAGTCCAGGTTAGTTGCGGAGGACGAGGGTGCGGGACCCTGGTTAAGCCGCTCCGTAGACGCCTGCAATTTCTATATCAATTGACATCATTTGGCTCGATGGTGCATGAAAGACCAAAGAGCCTTTTGGTCGTGATTGCTCTAACTAAGCGAGATCTTGGATCGAACCATCTGTTTTTAAATAGCTATGAGATCCATGAGTGATCTTGTAGGGGGCGGGCTGGATGAAAAAAACTGGTTTTTTGTTTATTTGGGTGGGGACTAGCAAGTCCGCTCGCAAGGATATTGCTCATCGCGTCGCTCTTCAGTTTAACCTTCCCAAGGTCGTCAAGTACACTTCTCGGTCTCCGAGGATTGGCGAGATTCAGGGAATAGATCAGCACTATCTGAGTAGTGAAAAATTCGCTGCTATGGCAGATCAAGGTGCGTTTGTTGACGTGGTCTCAAACGATAGGGGAGAGCGCTTCGGGATGACGATCGAGGATGTGCATGCGGCAATCGGTGCTGGCCGATCAGCTTACATGACATCGCCAGATGCTCTCCCAAATTTGACCGCCGCTCTGGGTCCCGCCGCCGTCACTATATTTACCTTGACTGACAAAGCTCGGTTGCGGGCCCGCCTTCTGGAACTTGGTGAGACCGAGAAGCAAATCATGGAGCGAATGCGGCACTACGACGCGAAAATTTCCCAGTCTACACAGTATAGGCACGTGTTGCGTAATGACAGTACATTTGATGCTGTCGATGAAGCCATTAAAATAGTCAGAGGCTATCTTGGTTAATCTCAAAAATGGCGGCTTGAAATGACCAGTGCGCGCGTGGCTCATGCAAGCCAACAGAACTCTATTCGTCTCTGCGTTAAAGGCGAGAATCATGGCGGCTAGTCCCTTGGCTGCGAATATTGCTCACGAGATCACGCAGTTGGTTGTGAGTGGCGAGCTGCTGAAAGGTGATCATCTCCGAACCCAGGGGTTGGCAGACAAGTTCGGGGTTTCTCGGTCGCCGGTTCGTGAGGCCCTCGAACTGCTTGCAGAGCGAGGAATTATCGTCCAGCAGCCCAATCGTGGGTATTTTGTTGCCGAGGTGCCGGAAGGGAACCTTGATGAGCCTATCAGCGATGAAGCCCGGCCCGTCGACTCCCTGAATACCTACCAGCTCATCGCTGAGGACTGGTTGAAGGACCGGATACCCTCCGAGGTGACCGAACAATTGCTCCGAGAACGCTATAGTCTGACTAAGTCTCAGCTGAACGACATTCTCCTGCGTGCGGGTCGTGAGGGATGGGTTGAACGCAAGCAAGGCTATGGTTGGCGGTTTCTGCCAGTCGCAAAGACCGCAGAGGCTTTTGAACAGATTTATCGGTTCCGGATGCTCATTGAACCGGCTGCAATGCTTGAGCCGACGTTCGCTCTGGATCGTACTGTGATCTCAGAACAACGTCGTATCCAGAGCAGGATGCTAGACACGGATATCAAGCGTCTGCCGGCAGAGCGTCTTTTGCACAATGGTTCCCTCTTCCACGAGGAAGTCATCAAGCTCTCCGGCAACCCATTTTTTCACCAGTCGCTCGTCAGAGTGAACAGGATGCGGCGGCTTCTGGAATACCGATCAAATGTAAATCGTGAGCGCCTTGTCGAGCAGTGCAAGGACCACTTGGCTATCCTGGATCTCCTGGAGCGAGGCGAGGTAGTTGAAGCATCCTATGCTATGCGACGGCACCTGGGTGGAGCCCTTTCTCGCAAGTCGCCCATCTCTTGGTCAGCGGCCACCAGCGAGCCTGCTTAACTACTCCCAAAGACCAGAACGATCACGGCGCCGCTGCCCAGCGGCGCCGTTTTCGTTTGTGCGATAGTTGGTTTTTCATGCCAAAATCGGCTTCACCCAACACTTCTTCTTCAGCCCAGAAGTGGGTAAGCTTCTGTTTTCAATGGACTAAAATTGTCAGTTGACATCTGCTGCGCTGACGCGCCAATAATGGTTTTGCAGACCAATAAAGGCAATTAGGTCCTGGAGGAGGAATCCTATGAAGAAGTTTACCCCCATTTGTCTACTGGCGGCCGGCGCACTGGTTGTGGCAGCACCGGCCCAGGCGCAGGACAACGATTATCCCGCTGAAACGCTGAACTACGTGATCGCCTTTGGCCCGGGCGGCGGTAACGACCTGATGTCTCGCACGGTTGTGAATATTCTTCAGCAGTATGAAATTTACGACGAAAACATCGTGGTGGAGAACCGCGACGGTGGCAGTGGTGCCATTGGTTTTAGCTACGTCAAGCAGCAGGAAGGGAATCCATACTTCCTGACTTCAACCAGCGGCAATTTCATCTCGACGGCACTGGTTTCTAATACCGACTGGAACTATTCGGACTTCACCCCAATTGGGCTGCTGGCAAGCGACGCCATGTTCCTCGTTGTGCGCACCGACTCTGGTTACGAAACGGTTGAGGATTTTGTCCAGGCGGCCATCGATGGGCGGTTGGTTGTCGGCGGCACCGGCAGCGCCGGGCCGGAACGGGTCGTGGCTGGGCTGTTTGCAAACGCAGCTGAAATCAATTTCGACTATGTGCCCGCGGGAACGGGTGGCGAGATGGTCACCGCGCTGACCTCGGGTAGCGTCCAGGCCATCGTGGCAAATCCGTCCGAAGTCGCAGGGCAGATTGAGGCTGGCAATTTCCACGCTCTTGCTTTCTCAGATGGCAAGAGAAGCACTGTCTATCCGGATGTGCCGACATTCACCGAGCAAGGCTATGACGTAGATTTTTCGTTGCCCCGCGGCGTCGTTATGCCGGGCGGTGTCTCGGAAGATGTGCAGCAGTGGTGGGTGTCCGCCCTTCAACAAGTCGTCGAAACGCCTGAGTGGAAAGAGTACCTGAGCACGAACTCCATGTCGGGTAATCCTATCTGGGGCGATGAATTCGGCGCTTATCTTGAAGAGACGAGTGCCGAATTTGAAAGCGTCCTGCGTGAGATTGACGCGATCGACTAGGGCAGTCAGGGCTCAAGGAGGCGGGTATCCTGCCTCCTTTCAAATTCTCGGATGAAACAAATGAGAAAATGGTTCTCTGCGGCTCTACTAATCGCCGCATTGGCATATCTCGGCTACGGCCTCGCAACATTGGACATCTTCAATAGGGCAGGGCGCGCTGGGCCGGGTTACTTTCCGGTGTTGATCGGGGTGCTTCTCGTGCTGACGCTTGCCATCAACGTGTTCAAGGAATTCAGGCCATTCCGTGCTCGGGTCGCGAGCCAAACAGGGCACATTAGCGATGCCCAGGCGATGTCCAGTGCGGTAGGTGCGGACGCCACTCATCTAGAGAGCGGCGATGGTTCGTATAATCGCGACGTCCTGGTGCTGTTCGCAATGCTATTCGGATTCATCGCGCTGCTGCCTATACTCGGCGGCCTGCTTGCAATGATTGTCTTCATGCTGGTGTTTCTGTTCGTGTTCAACCCAGGCAAATGGGTTGCCAATCTCGTTTACAGCGCCGCCCTTCCCCTTGGCCTTTACTGGCTCTTTAAGATCATGCTGAACGCCTCGCTTCCGCGAGGCCTGTTCGGCTTCTGACGATCCGCACTCAGGAGTCGCGCTAAATGTTAGCCGATATTTTCTCCAACCTCTGGTTTGGCCTATCGATTGCAGTGACGCCGACCAACATGCTGTTTCTGTTGCTGGGTGCCTTCGTTGGCATGATTGTCGGGCTGTTCCCCGGTTTCGGGCCCGCCGCAGGCATCGCTGTGTTGGTGCCGCTTACCTTCGGGCTCGAACCGACCACAGCCATAATTATGCTGGCAGGTATTTACTATGGTTCAATGTATGGTGGGACGATCACTTCGATCCTGATCAATACGCCGGGGGAGTCCGCGACCGTTGCCTCGACTCTTGATGGTTATCCGCTTGCCCAAAAAGGGCGCGCAGGCCCAGCCCTCGTCATGCAGGCGATTGCTTCTTTCATCGGTGGCACCATTGGTGTCATTCTCATCTCGGCACTGGCGCCGTCGCTTGCAGATTTTGCCGCGTCCTTCGGTCCCTCGGAATACTTCATGGTCATCTTGCTGGGCTTGTTGCTGCTCACCACGATGATGGGCGCGAACAAACTCAACGGCATCATTTCCGCTCTGATCGGTTTCGCCATCGGCACGGTAGGTGTCGATGTGATGAGCGGCGTTCAGCGCTATACGTTCGGGTCGCCGGAATTGATTGGCGGAATCTATTTCGTGGCAATCGCCATCGGCCTTTTTGGCGTCGGCGAACTCCTTCACTGTGTCTATGTAGGCCAGCACCGAAAGCCAGTTGAGAAAATCAGCCTGAACTTCAAGTCGGCCGAGTTCTGGCCGGATATAAAAGACTACGTCGAGTGCAAATTTACCGTGCTCCGAGGCTCGATCATCGGCTTCATAGCCGGCGTTTTGCCCGGTTCAGGCGCCACCATCGGCTCAATTCTCGGCTACTCCGTCGAGAAGAAACTAGCGAAAGATCCTGAGAATTTTGGCAAGGGCGAAATGCGTGGCCTAGTGGCGCCAGAGGCCGCCAACAACGCCGCATCCGCCGGAGCCATGGTGCCGCTGCTGTCGCTCGGCATCCCTGGTTCTGGGGCTACCGCTGTTCTGTTAGGTGCCTTCCTTATGTGGGGTTTGCAGCCTGGGCCCATGCTCATCGAGAGTGATCCTGGTTTTGTCTGGGGCCTGATTGCCAGCATGTACCTAGGCAATATCATTCTAATCGTCATGAATATCGCGGCTATCCCGTTCTTCGTGAAGTTCCTCGACATCCCCTATGTCCACGTCATTCCTGTGATCGTGCTGCTGTGCGTGATCGGCACCTTCATCATCCACGCCAGCATGATCGAGACTTGGATTTTGCTTGGGGCTGGGCTGCTTGGATTTGGTATGAAGCTTTATGGGTTCTCTCCAGCGGCCACTGTGCTGGCACTGGTACTCGGGTCGATGGCTGAGGAAAACTTCCTGCAATCGATGATCATCTCTAACGGGAATCTCAGCATCTTTGTGGAGCGGCCTATTTCGCTGGTCCTAACGGTGGCGGTCGCCTGCATCGTTGCTGCGCCGCTTGCCTACAGAGCTTTCCGCAAGGCGGTACCGGCGCGCTCTCAGTAGGCCAAACCGAAATACGCTGTGTGACCTATGGCTCATGCCATATTGGTTTTTGGTGTTAATAGGCATGCAAATCGGCACGCGTGATCCCGAAAATGACGGAATCGCTTTAGGACCATCGACATTTTTGTGTGTTTATTGTTGACGTAAAAACCAATCCAGACTACGGATTGGACTGCAGAGTTCGGAGACGAAAATGAAGATCATGATTGTGCCCTGTGACGGCATTGGCCCAGAGATTACTGCGGCGACTATGGAGGTGTTGCAGGCCGCCGATGCCAAGTTTGGGCTGGGGCTAAGCTATGATTATGAGGATGCTGGTTTTGCAAGCCTCGAAAAGCACGGTGTGACGCTGCGCGAAGACACCATTGAACGCGCAAAGACCTATGACGGAATAATCCTCGGGCCACAGTCACACATGGATTATCCGCCGCGTGACCAAGGCGGCATCAATGTTTCGGCGGGCTTCCGCGTAAAGCTCGATTTGTTCGCGAACGTACGCCCTGCGCGTTCACGCGATTTCCTGGAGCAGGGCAGGAAAATGGACCTCGTGATTATGCGAGAAGCGACGGAGGGCTTTTATCCGGACAGGAACATGTTCGCTGGCATTGGCGAGTTCATGCCTACCGAGGATGTCGCGCTTTCCGTGCGCAAAATCACAGCCGGTGCGTGTGAGCGCATTTGCCGTGAGGCGTTTGTCTTGGCCATGAAGCGCTCCAAGCACGTGACGGCAGTGCACAAAGCCAATAATTTCCTGATGACAGATGGGCTTTTCATGAAGAAATTCCGTGAAGTCGCAGCAGAGTTTCCTGAGGTCAAGACCCAAGATGTCATCATCGACGCAATGGCAGCACACCTCGTCCGCGACCCATCGCGCTATGATGTGATCGTCACCACAAATTTTTATGCTGATATTCTATCAGACCTCGCAAGCGAGCTCTCGGGCAGTCTTGGTCTTGCTGGCTCGATCAATGCCAACGCTCAGACGGGTCTTGTCTGCGCGCAGGCTCAGCATGGCTCCGCTCCTGACATTCAAGGACAGAATATTGCCAATCCTACTTCCTTGATCCTTTCGGTTGCTATGATGCTGTCTTGGCTTGGCGAGAAACGCAGCAATGCTGCCCTTGAGGCGGCTGGAAAGGCCATGGAGACAGCCGTCGACAAGGTCTTGGAAAATGCCAAGAGCCGCACCCGTGATCTGGGTGGCTCAATGAATACCGACGCTTTTGGCAAGCTTGTGGCAGAGGCAGTCGCCAACGGCTAGGCCCGGATCGTGGTTGCGCGGCTTTCGGCCCCTCCCTCCGGATTGCCTCCCTCCACTGGTGGCCGCCCCCAGTCCTTCCGGGGTGGCCACCCTTTTGGATTTTCACATGACCAAACGCATTGCTTTTATTCACGCGACTCCCGTCTCAATGGGGCCGATATCCAAGTCGGTAGATGAGTTTTGGCCCGAGATCGAATCGCTGAATCTCCTCGACGATACCTTATCGCCAGATCGGGCGCGCAGTCCCGACCTCACATCTCACCTCGCCGCGCGAATTGGCGGGCTCGCGGACTATGCCGCCAATGCTGGCGCAGAAGGCATTTTGTACACCTGCTCTGCATTTGGCCCGGCCATTGAGATCGTAGCGCGGCGTATGGCAATTCCGGTGCTTAAGCCTAATGAGGCGATGTTCGAGAATGCAATAGCCATCGGTGGTCGTGTTGCCATGCTTTACACTTTTGGCCCGGCCGGCCGAAGCATGGAGCTGGAATTCGGCCAACAGGTGGAGGCCGTCGGTTCGTCCGCCACGCTGGACAGCATTCTCGTTGAAGGTGCTATCGCCGCGTTGAATGGTGGTGATGAAGCAACCCACAATAGATTGGTTGTTGAGGCTGCCGCTGGTTTGTCCGGCTATTCTGCGATCATTCTTGGGCACTTCTCGACCGCTCGTGCCCGCGGAGATGTGGAGGCGCGAGTGTCGGTTCCCGTGCTGTCGAGCCCCGATGCGGCCATTCGCAAGCTTAAAAGCATGTTGAAAAGTTAGGAGCGAGTGATGCTTCTTGGCGTCATTGCAGACGATTTTACTGGTGCGAGCGACATCGCCAACACTCTGGCGCGGGGTTTGCCAAATGAGGGTGGCCTGAAGACCACACAATATCTTGGTGTGCCCCTCACGGGGGCAGCAGCAGATGTGGAGGCCGGTGTCGTTTCGCTCAAATCCCGCTCAGTCCCTGCAGAGGACGCAGTGGAGCAGTCCCTGGAAGCTCTGGACTGGCTCCTGCGTCAAGGCTGCAGCCAGATTGTATTCAAATATTGCTCGACATTCGATTCCACAAAGCAGGGCAATATTGGTCCGGTCGCCGAAGCACTGGCCAAGCAACTCGGGATAAATGGCGCGGTGGCGTGTCCAGCATTTCCGGCGATGGGGCGGACCATTTACCAGGGTCATCTTTTTGTACGGGATCGTCTGCTCAGCGAATCGGGACTTGAGAACCATCCCCTCACACCGATGACCGATCCCGACATTCGGCGTTGGCTGAACTACCAAACCCAAACTTCAGTTGGCCTTGTTCCCTGGCACGTTGTTGCGAAAGGGGCAGCGGCTATTCGCGATGCATTGGACGTTCTTCGAGCCCAACAGAACACGCTCGCTATCGTCGACGCACTGGTAGATGAAGATTTGCTCGAGATCGGCTTAGCTGTGGCCGGGCACAAACTGATTACCGGCGGCAGTGGAATTGCACTCGGCCTGCCGCACAATTTCATCTCCGCCGGTCTGGCGCGGGGTGGAGGTGGAGCATCGCATCGTGTGGAAGGCGCAGAGGCTATTCTCGCTGGAAGCTGTTCCGGAGCGACCCGAGGTCAAATTGCGTATCACGCCAAGTACCACCCTACGCTCGCCATCGACGTCGAGGGTGTTATGGCTGAGACATTCTCGGTCAATGAAGCTGCATCCTTTATCAAGAAGCACGAAGGTGCGGCACCGCTAGTTTTCTCGTCCAACGACCCCAACGAAGTTCAACGGTTGCAGAAAAAGTACGGTCGCGCGGAATTGGCTGAAAGGCTGGACAGTTTTTTTGGAGAGTTGGCGCAAACGCTCGTAATGACTGGCGTTCGACGTTTGGTTATCGCGGGTGGGGAAACTTCCGGTGCGGTTGTTTCGGCGCTTGATCAGAGGTCTCTGATCATCGGCCCCGAAATTGATCCAGGTGTCCCCGTTCTCTACAGCAGCGGCGCGGCGCCGATCGCGCTGGCTCTTAAGTCGGGCAATTTTGGCTCCGAAGACTTCTTCAGGAAGGCGCTGGAACTGATGAGTGGCTCAAATGACTGAAAGTGAGTTGAGAGCGGAGATTGTCCGACTCTCGAGGTCCCTTTTTGATCGTGGATTCTCTGTTGGCTCAGCAGGGAACATCAGTGTTGCCTTAGATGACGGTTTCCTTATGACCCCAACCAATTCGAGCCTGGGGGCATTGCGCGCAGACGCTCTGACCAAATTGGACAAGAACTGGGTGCATGTGGATGGAGACAGGCCTTCCAAGGAGGTATTCCTGCATCGGGCCTTCTATGAAACCCGGCCCCAGGCGAAAGCCGTGGTCCATCTGCATTCAACTTATGCCACCGCATTGTCTTGCCTTGAGGACGTCAATCCGCAGGACGCTGTGGCTCCAATCACTCCCTATGTGGTGATGCGCGTGGGTACAGTCAGGATCGTGCCATACGTCCATCCAGGAGACGTCGCCGCCGGTGATTTGATCCGTGAACTAGGCGGAGCGCATGCCGCTGTCCTGCTGCAGAACCACGGTCCGGTAGTGTCGGGAAAGGACCTGCACTCAGCGGTTTTTGCCGCCGAGGAGCTGGAAGAGACCGCAAAACTGCTCGTGCTGCTACAAGGCGCGAAGGTTCGTCACCTGAGCGAAGTGGATGTCCAGGAGCTGCGAAATCGCTTTGGATCAACGATGTGAGGATGCCATGAAGACCGCCGATCTAGTAGATCAGTTTCCCGATCAAGTCCGCCTTTGTCACCTTCCGTTCATCAAGCTTGGGCGCAAGCCATTTTTTTCGGGCCCGGTTGCGACAGTGAAGTGCCATGAGGACAATGCCTTGCTCAAGAAGACTCTGCAGGCCCCCGGAGTGGGGCGTGTCATGGTCGTTGACGCCGGCGGTTCAACCCGTATCGCCGTGCTTGGCGACATGATTGCCGAAATAATGCGAGAGAACGGCTGGGCAGGAATTATCATCAATGGGGCGGTGCGCGACCGGATAGAAATCGAAGCCATGGACGTGGGTATCTACTGTCTGGGCACGTCGCCCATAAAAAGCTCCAAATTCGGTTATGGACAGGCGGGAATTCATGTTGAGTTCGGCAATGTGCGCTTTGACACGAGCAGTTACGTCTACGCTGACTCAGACGGCATTTTGGTTTCGCCCCGAGCTCTGATCTAGTGTCCACAAAGATCCTTGGGGCGGTCGTTGCAACCGCCCTTGGCTTCGCAGGAGGAGTCGTCTTTGACCTCCTCGGAGTACCCTTGTCATGGATGCTCGGAGCGATGTGCTTTGTGGCTATTGCCGCAATGTTCAACGTCCCACTTTACCTTTCTTCAAATGTCTCCTTGGTGACCAAGGCAGTCATTGGGGTAATGCTGGGCGCCACTATTACTCCGGCGCTCCTGCAGCAGGTCATACAATGGCCGCTGGTCTGGTTGGTAATGCTGGCGACTTCAGCTGCTGGCAGCGGTTTGGCCTATCTGGTGCTACGCAAGTGCTTCGCGTTCGATACGCCAACTGCATTGCATTCGGCCATGCCCGGCGGCCTCGTGGAGATGGTGCTGCTGGGAGACGAACGGGGCGGGGATCCCAAATCCATTGCTCTGGTTCACACGATCCGCGTTTCGCTAACCATTGTTATTGTGACCGGCATTCTGACGCTTGCACTGGGCGTGCACGATCTGGGGCAAGGAAGCGTCGTCGCAGTTGACTGGCGTAGGGGCATAGACATGCTGTCTTTCGCCTGGCTTGCAGGTTGCGTGGTCGCTGGATTGTTTGTTGCGCGATTCTTAGGTTTGCCCGCGGGCGCTTTGCTAGGGCCGCTAATTGTCAGCGGTGTCGCCCACCTCACGGGAGTTACCGAGTTTAAGGTCGGTCCCCTGCTGGTTGCCTCTGCGCAAGTTGGCTTGGGAATTTTTGTTGGGCTGCGCTTCCGAGGCGTGGGTATTGTGCAGATAAAGGCTACGCTTGGGGCCGCGTTGTCAGCTCTACTCGTCCATATTGGCCTCGCCATCGTAGCTGCAATGGCACTAACACAGGTTACAAGTTTTGACTTCGCCTCCTTGCTGATTGCATTTTCGCCAGGTGGTCTCAATGAAATGAGCCTGATCGCTATCGCTCTGGGTACAGATGTTGCGTTCGTGGTCGGAACGCACCTCTTGCGTGTGCTTTTGGTACTGTCTTTTGCACCTATCTTATTTCGTTGGATAAAGCGTCCCCCGTAACGGAAGTGTAGTCGTTAGGCCGAGTGTGCAAACGCGGTCCCAAATCGGCTACTGTCGGCGACCAGAGCTCCAAGTAACTTTGCTCTACAGGGAGTGCCTGAGTTGATGGACCTGCTCCCTGTTCTGCACCATCATCTGCCTTGGAACTCCCGGGGGCAGCACTCACGGCGGACCTTATGCGCCGGGGGCATTTATTCTGCATATCCGTGGTCTGTTGTTGGAGTTCATCAGCCTTGTACATACTAGGCTTTGCAAGACTTGGACCTGAGACAACGTAAAGGAAACACGCTTCCAAGAAGCACTCGGTGATCCCCTCCTCACGAATGATCCTCCTCAGGTCCTAAGGAAGTCGAAAAGGTTGCCTTGCAACATAGCCCGGGAAGCGAGCTGAGTAAGGTCACTTCCGTAATCCGAGTGAACATGCGGAAACTGTGAAAACGTGCGGCCACTTGCTTTGTTTATTGGAGGCCAGCGTAAAACGGTGAAATTGCGGATACCGATGGTAGGCGTGTGATTGCATTTTTGACGCGTATTGTGCACAGAATGCAGTGACTGTATGACGCTTTGCGGGCGTTTCGCGGCCGTCTTTTTGTGGAATGCACCTGCCGTAGTTTGGCCCTGAACATTTAGGAGGGAGAGAAAGGTGGACGCAGTTGTACGGCGAAGGGGGGCAGTGTCAGACAAGCTCGCAGCCCGCATTAGGGACGAAATTCACTCCGGGAGCTTGCGCCCAAGTACCCACCTGACAGCCCAGGGCCTTGCAGATCGTTTCGGGGTGTCGCGATCACCCATTGGTGAGGCGCTCAAATCATTGGCAGCGGAGGGTGTACTGACCCATGAGGCGAACAAAGGTTATTTTGTGGCTTCGGATCCGCCGGCCCCTCCTGCAGATCTGCCGACGCTGCACTCGGCGATTGAAGCGGCCTACTTCTCGCTCGCTGAAGACCGCCTAGAGTCGCGGGTTCCTGACGTCATCACAGTAGCTTACCTGAAGGAGCGTTATGATCTTAGCGCAACCGAGGTGCAGACCCTGTGTGCTCGGATCGTCAAGGAGGGTTGGCTCGAGCGACGCACGGGATACGGATATGAGTTCACTGACATGCTGAATTCGGCCGACGCCTTGGCTCAAACTTATCGGTTTCGTATGGCGATGGAGCCGGCCGCTCTGCTTGAGCCGGGCTACAATCTAGACCAAGCCGCTGCGGCGGAGTGCCGGGTCGTCGAAGAACACATCCTGGCCGGCGGTGTCGACTCGATGAGCATCGAAGAGCTCTACGATCGGGGCGTGAAATTTCACGAACTGATCGTTTCTGGATCGCAGAATCCGTTCTACCTCGATGCACTTCGACGCATCAATTCCATCCGCCGACTATTAGCATATCGCTCATCAGCGACACGCGAGCGTTACTACGGTCAGGCAAAGGAACATATTGAAATTCTTGACCTCCTGCTTGCCGGCCGAAACGACGAGGCGTCTTGGAAGCTACGTTCCCACCTTGGGCACGTCATCCACAATCTGGCCAGTATCCGCCCCGTTCTCGAGCGAAGCGGCAAATAGGCGTTGCATTTATAATGTCTAATATGCAACTACTGATCTCTCTCGAAGGAGTGATCAGTGATGAGCGACGGGCTGCCTAGCCTCAGACTTGGTGACCATATTGCGGTGGATCTACGCGCAGTCGCCGGCGAACGGCTCGATCGGTTGCCATTCTCTCTGCGCGTACTTCTAGAGAATACGCTCCGCCATACTGAGGGGCAGGAGCGAGAGCACAATAGGGCGGCGGTCCTCGACTGGACGGAGTCCGGCACTTCAAATGAAGAGATTGCATTCAAGCCTGAGCGGCTGCTGATGCATGATACAACCTGCGGCCCGGCGCTCGTCGACATCGCTGGCATGCGAGATGCCCTAGCAGAGAGCGGAGCAGACCCCAGTCAACTCAATCCACAATTGCGCGTTGATGTGTCGGTGGACCATTCCATCGCGGTGGACGCATTTGGGGCGACTACATCTTTCCTTACCAACATGCAGCGGGAAGCTCAGCGCAACGCGGAACGTTTCAGGCTGATGAAGTGGGCACAGGAACGCCTGAAGGGTGTTGTTGTTCATCCGCCCGGAACCGGTATCCTGCACACATTCAATCTTGAGCAGTTGGCCACCGTGATTTCCGGCGGCAAGGCCGCTGACGGGCGTGGATGGCTTTTTCCGGACACGTTGATCGGTACCGATAGCCATACGCCCATGGTCAATGGCTTAGGCGTTCTTGGTTGGGGCGTCGGCGGCCTTGAAGCCGAAGGCGTCATGTTCGGACTTCCAGTCATGATGCGCTTGCCCGACGTGATCGGCGTTCGCCTTACCGGTAGGTTGGGCGAAGGCGTTCTGGCCACCGATCTGGCATTGGTCGTTACAAATCGTTTGCGATCCTATGGTCTGAATAGCCAGTTCGTGGAGTTCTTCGGAGACGGTCTCGACACCCTCTCAGTCGGCGACAGGTCAGTCGTTGCCAACATGGCGCCAGAATACGGGGCCCAGACCGCGTATTTTCCTATTGATGCTCAGTCGCTTGCCTATCTCGATAATACTGGCAGAACGAGAGAGCACATCCAGCTTGTAGAACGCTATGCCCGCGTCAATGGGCTTTGGCGTACGCGTGTGGACCACGTGCGGTATACGGATGTTGTCGATATTGACCTTGGGCAGATCGGCATCAGCATTGCTGGTCCTCGCCGGCCGCAAGATCTCATAGAACCCAAGGCGGCGGGAGCGGAAGTCCGTTCGATGTCAGAGCGCCCCGCTGCCCTCCATGGTGATATAGGCAATGGGTCAATCGCCATTGCGGCCATTACCAGTTGCACCAATACCACTGACCCCCGGCTGACCATTGCAGCTGGCTTGCTGGCGCGGCGGGCCCGCGAGCGCGGCCTAAGGCCGAAGCCCTGGGTGAAAACTTCTTTTTCGCCGGGTTCTCCTGCGGCCGTCCGCTATCTCGACCGGGCCGGTCTGCTCGATGACCTCGAGGCGTTGGGTTTCGGCATCGTGGGCTTCGGTTGCATGACCTGTATTGGCAATTCCGGTCCGCTGTTACCAGAGATACAGGCCGCAGTTGCCGAAGGTATTGTGCCAGTCGCGGTCCTGTCCGGCAACCGCAACTTTGCGGGGCGTGTGCACCCCATGCTCAAGGCCGCGTTTCTAGCTTCGCCACCTCTTGTCGTCGCGTATGCCCTGGCAGGCCATGTCAATCATGACATCCTTTCCCATTCGCTTGGCAAAGATTCTCAAGATTGCGATGTGTATCTCTCGGAACTCTGGCCCTCAGGTTCGGAGATCGACGCCGCATTGGCCAAGGGGCGCAATGCTGCAGACTTTGCAGAAAGTTTTGTGGCGGCATCGCGCAATGCCATTTGGGACGACATAGAGGCGCCGCAGAGCGACCTCTACCCGTGGGACGAGAATTCTAGCTACCTACGCCGTCCGCCATATACGATTGGCAATGGTGAAAGTCGGCTCGGCTTCTATCGTGCCGACCCGATCCTCGTGCTCGGCGACGACGTCAGTACCGATCATATCTCTCCGGCTGGTGCAATTTCTGCCGAAAGCGAAACGGGCCAGTACCTGATCGCAGCCGGCGAAAACCCCCTCGACCTCAACGTCCATTCCTCGCGGCGCGGCAATTGGCACTCCATGGTTCGCGGGGTTTATACAAATGCGGCTGTGCGCAATCTAATAGCGGACAACCTACCCCCGGGTAGCAGTGTCGATCCGGTATCCCACGATGTCCTGCCGCTATTTCGACTGGCGGAGCTGAGTGCCGAGCGCGGCCGTTCATCTGTCATCGTCGCTGGCGAGCGCTACGGTCAGGGGTCTTCCCGTGACTGGGGTGCAAAAGGACCTGCAATCCTCGGCGTGAGGGCAGTCCTCGCGTCGAGCATTGAGCGCATCCACAGAACCAACCTGATCGGAATGGGTATCTTGCCTCTGCGGCTCCCACGAGGCGTGCGTTCTGAAGAATTGGGGCTGCAGCCTGGTGATGCGGTTATCGTCAACGCCCCGCCTGACACGTTGAAACCGCGCTCTACGGTCTCTGTTTCCGTCGAGCGTGATGGCGTCGTTCTACATCATTTTTCTGCAATGGCCGAAGTTGAGACCGAACTCGAGCTCGATCTCCTCCGTCATGGCGGCATCGTTCCGTTCATTCTTGCCAGGGCGGCATCCGCGCCAGCTGGAAGGGACGCTACCAACGGTCACGCTGCTCTGGGGTGAACCGAACCGCACCTTGTGTGCATGCATCAACAGGGAGGAACCCGATGCACAAACTAGTAAAATCCGTTCTGGGTGCCGGTCTGGCAGTCGCATTGTCCACTGGCATTGCGGCTGCGCAGGACTTCGAGTTCAACATCATCGCTCCGGCTGGCGCCGGCGGCGGGTGGGATGGGGCCGCCCGCTCGATTCAGGAAGTCATGGTTGCCACCGGGCAGGCGCGCAGCGCTCAGGTGGTCAATGTTCCCGGCGCAGGTGGTACCGTGGGCCTTGCCCAGTTCGCCGCCAGCGCGGGCGCGGATCCCAACCAGCTCTTGGTGGGTGGCATCACCATGGTGGGCGCCATCATTTCCAACCAGTCTCCGGTTGACCTAACCCAGGTGACCCCGCTGGCTCGCCTGACCGGCGACCCTCTGGTGGTTGTGGTGCCTGCTGCCTCCGAAATCCAGACGATTGACGATTTGCTCGCAGCAGCCAAGGCCGACGTTGGCGGCACTATCTGGGCTGGCGGATCGGCGGGCGGTGCGGACCATATGCTTGCCGCTCTCCTGACCCAGGCAGCCGGCGAAGACCCCGCCAAGGTCAACTATGTCGCGTATAGCGGCGGCGGTGAAGCTTTGGCTGCCATGCTGGGCGGCCAGGTGACGGCCGGCGTATCGGGCTATGGCGAATGGCAGGGGCAGATTGAATCTGGCGACCTGCGCGCGCTGGCCATTTCCTATCCGGATCCGATCGAAGGCATTGAAGCTCAGCCCTTGAAGGCGCTGGGTGTTGATGTTGAGCTCGTCAACTGGCGTGCAGTGTTCGCCGCTCCGGACGTTTCGGATGAAGACAGGGCCCGCCTGTCTGCCGCGTTTGACGCTATGGTCACCTCCGATGAGTGGAAGGAACTGCTCGTTGCCCGTGGCTGGACCAACTACTACATGCCGGCCGATGAGTTCTCTGCTTTCCTTGAGAACGAAACCGAAAGCGTGCGTGGCGTCCTGCAGGCCCTTGGCCTCGCCCAATAACACATCCCAGGGGCGCGAGGCATCGCGCCCCTTTTTTTATAGGGAGGACGGCAAGTGGAAACGCCCAGCCGATCATTTAACGGCCTCTACGTCATTGTCGGTGTGGCCCTTCTCGCCGTAGCGGCGATTACGATTTGGGACGCCAGCACCATGCGCATTCGGGCCCAGTATGGGGTTGGTGCGGACGCCGCGTCCTACCTCGTTGCCGGATTCCTGATCCTGCTCGCCGCAGGACATTTGGTTGGCGCCTTCCGAAAATCCGATGAACTGGAGACCGAGCCCACCGATTGGCGCGCCATCGGATGGATTGGGGTAGCGCTGACGGGGCTGGTAGGCTCCATCGGACTTGGCGGCGGTTTCATCCTGGGATCGACCCTGTTGTTCGCGTTCACTGCGCGCGCTTTCGGGCGCAAGGCCCTCCTTGTCGATCTGCTGATCGGCATTGTGCTCGCTTTCCTTGTTTACCTTCTCTTCCATGGCCTCCTGACGCTGCATTTGCCCGAAGGTCCCTTGGAACGGCTGTTTTAAGGGCCCTGATATGGATGTCTTGCTTAACCTTGCTGAAGGCTTTGCCTCGGCCCTAACGGTCAGCAATCTGATTTTTGCTTTGGTCGGGGTGTTCATCGGCACCGCCGTTGGTGTTCTCCCTGGCATTGGCCCAGCGCTCACTGTCGCTCTACTTCTTCCAGTGACCTTCAAGCTGGATCCTGGTGGATCTCTGATCATGTTCGCCGGCATCTACTACGGTGGCATGTATGGTGGCTCCACCACCGCCATTCTCCTCAACACCCCTGGCGAGGCGGCCTCCGTGGTGACGGCCCTTGAAGGAAACAAGATGGCACGGGCAGGGCGAGGCGGACCGGCTCTGGCAACAGCGGCGATTGGCTCCTTTGTTGCAGCATTGGTCGCAACCTTTGGCCTGGCATTCCTGTCTCCGATCGTCGTTCAGATCGCGGTACGTTTCGGCCCATGGGACTATTTTGGCCTGATGCTCATCGCATTCGTGACGGTGTCCGCAACCTTCGGATCATCGCCGCTTCGTGGGTTGACCAGCCTGGCATTCGGCCTTTGGCTTGGCCTCGTCGGCATCGATCAACTCACCGGGCAGGCCCGCTTGACCTTTAGTGTACCGCAACTGTTGGACGGGATCGAAGTAACGACGCTGGCCGTTGGACTCTTCGCCATCGGCGAAGCGCTCCACGTTGCCGGTAGGCATCTGCGAAACCCCGAAAAGCCCATCCCTGTGAAGGGCTCACCCTGGATGACCAAAGAGGACTGGCGCAGGTCATTCTTCCCCTGGCTGCGGGGCACGCTGATTGGCTTCCCAATCGGTGGTCTGCCGGCCGGCGGCGCTGAAGTGCCGACATTCCTCAGCTATAACCTCGAACGTCGACTTTCCAAACATCAAGATGAGTTTGGCAAAGGCGCTATCGAAGGAGTTGCCGGGCCCGAGGCGGCGAACAATGCCTCCGCAGCCGGTACACTTGTACCCTTGCTCACCTTGGGTCTACCCACGTCGGCGACGGCGGCGGTGATGCTGGCAGGTTTCCAGCAGTACAATATTCAGCCCGGTCCGCTGCTCTTTGTCCAACATGCTGATCTGGTGTGGGCCCTCATCGCCAGCCTCTTCATCGCCAATGTGATGCTGCTCGTGCTGAACCTGCCGCTGGTCGGCCTGTGGGTTCGCCTGCTGGCCATACCTCTGCCCTGGCTCTATGGCGGCATCATGCTGTTCGCTGCAATGGGGACCATTGCTGCAAATCCGTCCGTGGTTGAATTGCTGATGTTGGTTGGCTTCGGGGCGATAGGCTTCCTGATGCGCAAGTTCGACTACCCAATTGCGCCCGCCATTGTCGGCCTGATCCTTGGGCCCATGGCCGACAGCCAATTGCGGCGCGCGCTGCAGATGAGCCAGGGCGATCCCATGATCCTGCTCCAGCACCCGAGTTCGGCTGTGATGATCGGGCTCGCAACGCTCGCACTAGTTGCCCCCTTGATTTTCAAGGGTCTGTCCAAAATGCAAAGCGACGAAGACTAGGCCAAGTGGGGGCGCAGTTGCGCCCCCACAAACATCGGCCACCTCTGCTCATTGTGAACCACCTAGAACGCCAGTTTTCCAACGCGCTCTGCGTGAACAAGGCACGTTCATGTTCAGAATAGATCCAAGCTTCTTCAGCTCTCTCTTACAGGTAATCATGATCGACCTCGTCTTGGCCGGCGATAATGCCGTCGTCACCGGCCTGGCTGCTGCGGGCCTTCCTGCGGATCTTCGCCGACGCGCGACCCTACCGGGGACCACTCTCGAGGATAGAATTGTTTTAGCGGTTGGCAGTGTCGTCACAGCTGATGTTGCAGCAGGAGCCCCCGTCATGGGCAAACGTTAGGGCATTTGCCACCCACTCGCTAAGGACTGCGCCGCGCTTGGAATGTAGAGTTTTCCCCCTTTTACTTAAGTGGCGGCAATTTACTGGATTGGCGCGCCGAAGCCCGGACTAACTGCAGATGGCCTCATTTCAGGTACCTGCCGCTTGGCGGAAGGGCGGGGCAGGGGCTGCGCAATGACCTGCTGCGTCGGAGGATGCTCGTGGTGAGATACCGGTAAGGAATCGGTTCTCGGGGCTTAATTAAGGATCGCCTTTTTTGAGGCGTTCGCATTTGCTCCTTCAACCCATAAGCAGAACTATGGCGGCGACCCTTCCTAACGCAACCGTCTAGCTGCCACGTTCACTCTGCAAAGAGCAATTCAAATGCAAGGGCGGAGGCACCTCTGACCCCCGTCAGATTGTGGTCGCGTGTTGCCGAAATTCTAAGCTGCGCTGATATGGCTGGGGGTGTGCGTTGTGCCAGGCTCTCGCGAACGCCTGCAATGACATGGTCACCGATTTGAGCGACATTGCCGCCTACACTGATGAGTGAGGGGGCGAGCCCCACAACCAGCCCGGTAATTGCCTCCCCAATGTGTCGGCCGGCCTGACGAAGCGCCACAATGGCGTCGGTGTCGCCCGACAGAACGAGATCGCGCAGCGCCTCAACACTATCAACGGGGCGGGCGTCGGTTGAAATCGAGCGCATCAGTGCCGGATTTGAAGCAACCTTGGCAAGACAGCCTCGGTTGCCGCATACGCATGGTGCATCACCAGCCGCGGCCACCGGGATGTGCCCCACTTCACCTGCCCAGCCTCCCAGGCCACGATGCAGTTTGCCTGAAAAGACGAGGCCGGCGCCGATGCCCGTTTCCACCAGTAGGAAAAGCACGGAATCTGCATCGGGGTTTTCGACCTGAACGCCCATGGCCATGATGTTGGCATCATTGTCCACAGCCACCTTCATGCCGAAATGGGAGGAGAAGTCGGATGGCAAAACGCCGACTTTGGACCACGGCACGGTGCGCCGCATATCGGAGACGGGACCAGGCACGCCGACCACCATGGCTCGTATACTACTGCGTTCGATGTCGTGCTGTTCCGTCATGCTCGTGAGCATCTCGTCCAGCGTCCGGATCGCGCCGTCCGGCCCCGGTTCGGGTGGTAGATCTCTCGCCTGCCAGGCCAGCAGCGTTCCATCCAGGCTGCAGATGGCCGCGCCAACCTGCTCGGCATTGAACCGGGCCACGAAATTCAACGATGCCAGTGGGTTAATTTTGTAGCTGGTGAAGGGGCGCCCGCGGCCAACAGGCGTGTCTGCATTCTCGTGGACCCAACCTGTCGATAGCAACTTATCCAATTTGGTGGCAACGGTGTTGCGCGACCAACCGGTCGTTAGTGAGAGCTCGGCCCGGCTCTTTTCAGCATGCTGCAGCGCGCGCATGAGCTTGCGATCATCGGCATCCAGAGAATCAAAGGACGCTACAGAAGATGATTGAACAGCCACAGTCATGATACAGCGCACCCCTTATATGTCAAAATTGACATATTAAAATCAGTATTGACATCAAAATGTCAACATGGCTCTATTTTCGTCAATCGGTCCTCGAGCGTCTAGATGAGCTCGTTAGGATCGACAACGGAGGAAAATCTCATGACACTGAAAATGCTCGCTGGGCGAGCCGCCTATAGTGCTGCCTTGTCGACCCTGCTGACCGCGTCTGTCCTGGCTCAAGATACTGCGTATCGTGACGCAGCGGTGGCCGAGGCCGCCCGCATCGCCGAGGGCCTGGAAGTCGGCGGTTACGTCGAAGTCATCGGCCAGAACAGCGGCGCCGAGGGCCAAACGCTTCAGGATGTCTATGCCGCGTTCACTGAGGCGACCGGCATCGAGGTGCGCTATACCGGCACCCAGGATATCACCGCCATCGTTCAGTCACGCATTCAAGCCGGCAATCCGCCGAACGTTGCCGACATTCAGCTTGGGGAGGCTCGCGATCTGGCAGAGGAAGGTCTGTTGGTCGACCTCAGTGGCGCATTTGGCGGCGAGCTGAATGCCAATTTTGGCGCGATGTTGCTGGAAACGGCAAGCTACGATGGCAAGGTCTTCGGCGTCTACCAGGGCATGAACCCCTTCATGGTCTGGTACAATCCCAAGGCCTATACCGGTCCGGTGGCCCCGCAAGACTGGCAGTCGATCGTCGACTGGACGAACGCCGAAGCCGAAAATGGCAATGCGGTCTGGTGTGCGGCGCAGAATGCTGGCGCCGGCAGTGGTTTTCCAGGCGCTCAGATCGTCGATAACATTTTCCTCAAGAAGTTTGGCCCTGAACTTTATGCGCAGTGGGGTGCAGGCGAACTGTCCTGGACCAGCGAGGAGGTCAAGTGGGCCTTCGAAGAATTTGGCCGGGTTGTCATGCAAGACAGCCACGTCCAGGGGGGCGTGATTGGCGCTCTCTCAACCCCAATCTCAACCGGCTACACCGGCCTCGTGACTGATCCTGCGACCTGCCAAATTTCTCTTTGGGGCGCATGGGTTCCTGGTCTCATTGGTGAGACTGCGGTGCCTGGAGAGAATATCGACTTCTTCCGCGTGCCGGCCAGCGATCCGGCATTCTATGGCAACGAACTGTTTCAGTCCGCCATTAGCGTTGGCTTCACGGACGATGCTGCCACCAAGGCATTTCTCCAGTATATCGCCTCGACCCCGGCGCAAACTTATCTCGCCTCGCTCAATCGTTGGCCGGTAGCCAATCAGAATGTGCCAAGCGACGCATATCCCAGCCCGCTTCTGCAAAAGATTGCCGCCGAATATCTCAGCGGCGACGTCGAGTTTGCGGCTGGCCCCAACTTGCTGAACGGCGCTGCAACTGGCTCTGCCTACTACAAGGGCATCGTGAGCTACATGCAGAATCCTGGTGATCTCGACAACATCCTCGCCGGTATCGAAGCCACCACCGAGTAACCCCCAAAGCCACACCCCGGACTGCACGATATGACCGACTTCCTTGGCATCGTCCTGGCCCTGATCGTTCTCGGCGCCATTGGTATTCCAATCCTGGTTTACCTGGCGCTGGGACTGGGCGAGAGCATCCTGACCCTGGTGCCCGCCAAGGCCGGCCAGAAACTGCGTCCCTGGGTGTGGCTGCTCCTGCCGGTCGCCCTGGCGGCCACCATCCTGATCTTCCCGGTGATCGTGACCCTCGGGACCTCGATGATGGACGCCCGGTCCGCCAGTTTTGTCGGGCTCGACAATTACGCCTGGGCCTTTTCCGGCTCCATGCTCGGCATTGTGGGCAACAACATTGTCTGGCTGATCGCCTTCCCCATCGCCACTCTGGTTCTGGCGTTGTTTGCCGCCACACTATTCGACAAGGTGCGCTACGAACCGCTGGCCATGACCATCGTTATCCTGCCAACGGCAATCTCGTTCACCGCCGGCTCGGTGATCTGGACGCAGATGTATTCCTTCCAACCCGCCGGGACGCCGCAGATCGGCACCTTCAACGCTTTTTTGGGCCTGTTCGGCATCAATCCAGTGCCTTGGCTGATCCAGCCGGTTGTCAACAACCTGTCGCTGATCTTCATCGCTGTCTGGCTGCAGCTGGGCATCGCCACGCTGATCCTGTCCTCCGCCATCAAGAATGTCGGCTCGGAAATGATCGAGGCCGCGCGGCTCGACGGGGCCAGCGAATGGCGCGTCTTCTTCTCGATCATTCTGCCCAACATCCTGCCTTCGGTGCTGGTGGTCCTGACCACCATGATCATCGCGGCCCTCAAGGTCTTCGACATCGTCTATGTCATGACCAATGGCAATTTCGGCACCGACGTGATCGCCAACAAGCTCTATTACGAGCTGTTCGCGGCCAATAATCTGGGCCATGCCAGCGCCATTGCCGTGATCCTGCTGTTCACCGCCCTGCCGATCGCCTTCATCAATATCTTCCAGTTCCGCTCGGAGGCCCGGTCATGACTGCTGCAACCGTCCAGCAATCCGGCGCAGTGTCAGCTGCCGCCACCCAGTCCGTCGGCTCGAAGCGACCTCGGCTGCTACGCTGGCTCGTGCATCTGGTGGTTATTGTCTTTATTGCCCTGTGGTTCATGCCAATCATGGCGCTGCTGGTGTCCTCGTTCCGTCCGCAGGCGGACACGGCCAGTTCGGGCTGGTGGACCGTGTTGGTTCGCCCGGTCTTTACCGCAGACAACTATTTTCTCGCGCTTGATCAGCTCAAGGTGGCCGGAAGCCTGGGCACCTCGCTGGCCATCGCCATCCCCTCGACCATTCTCACCGTGATGCTGTCCATGATCGGAGCCTATGCCCTGGTGCGGATGAAGTTCCCCGGCCGCACGGCGCTCTCGCTGTTGCTGGTGGCCCTGTTGATCACACCGCCTCAGATCACGCTGGTGCCTTTGCTACGGCTCTATAATGCGGTCGGGCTGGCCGGAACCATTCCGGGCATATGGCTCTACCAGGTCGGGTTCACCCTCCCTTTCGGCATCTTCCTGCTGCGCGGTTTCCTCGCCTCCATCCCGCAGGAGCTTTATGAATCGGCCAATCTCGATGGCGCCTCCGAGTTGCGGACCTTCTTCTCGATCGTCATGCCCCTATCGCGACCGATCATGGCCTCGCTCGGCATCATGGCTTTCCTCTGGTCCTGGAATGACCTCTTGATCCCGCTGCTGTTCATGGGTGGATCCGGCATGTCCCCGCCGATCACGGTCAATCTGGCAGGCCTGGTGGCCCAGACCACGCAAGGGCAGGGGCCGCTGATGGCGGCCACCTTCCTCTCGGTCGCGGTGCCTCTCCTCCTCATCATCTCCCTGCAGCGCTACTTCGTGCGCGGAATTCTCGGCGGTGCGGTCAAGGGATAATCCGGCCGCAACGCCTGCCAATTACAGGATCAAACTCATGACCAGTGTCAGTATCGACGGTGTGCGCAAGGCCTACGGCGCCACCAATGTCATCCACGGCGTCAATATCGAGATCGATGACGGCGAGTTCGTCGTCTTGGTCGGTCCTTCCGGCTGCGGCAAGTCCACCCTCCTGCGCATGATTGCCGGGCTTGAGGAAATCAGCGGCGGGCAGATCCGCATCGGCTCGCGCGTGGTCAATGATGTCAGCGCCAAGGATCGCGACATCGCCATGGTGTTCCAGTCCTACGCGCTCTATCCGCACATGACGGTCGCGGACAATATGGCCTTTTCGCTCAAGCTCAAGGGCATCGCAAAGCCCGAGCGCGAAGCCCGCATCGCCAAGGCCGCCGACATCTTGGGTTTGACCCCGATGCTCAAGCGCTACCCCAAGCAATTGTCCGGCGGCCAGCGCCAGCGCGTCGCGATGGGTCGCGCGATTGTACGCAATCCGCAGGTGTTTCTCTTTGATGAGCCGCTGTCCAACCTCGATGCCAAATTGCGCGTCGAGATGCGCTCGGAGATCAAGGCGCTTCAGCATCGGCTCAAGACAACGATGATCTACGTGACCCACGACCAGATCGAAGCCATGACCATGGCCGACAAGATCGTGGTCATGCGAGACGGCGTTGTCGAGCAATGCGACAGCCCGCTCAATCTCTATGACCGGCCGGCCAACAAGTTCGTCGCCGCCTTTATCGGCTCGCCCTCGATGAATTTTATCGAGGGGACCATCCGGACCGTGGAAGGACATCCCTCTTTCGTCAGCCATGACGGCGTGATCCTGCCGATGCCATCCGCGGCCGTCGTGCCCGACGGTGTCTCAGTGACCTACGGCTTCCGTCCCGAACATCTGGCGCTTGGCAAGTACGATGGGATCGGCGCCATTGTGCGCCTGGTCGAGCCGACGGGTTCGGAAACCATGGTGCAGCTCCGGGTCGGCGAGAACGACGTCGTTGGTGTGTTCCGCGAACGGGTTTCCGCAGCCGAGGGCAGCACTATTCACATTCAGCCCGATCCCGAGCGCGTCCATCTTTTCCACGCTGAGACAGGTCTGCGCTTGGCCTGACCGGCTACGCTCCGAATTTCCAACAGCAAAGGCATTTTCAGATGATCCCGAACAACGACCTGTCGTTCCAGATGTTTTCCTCGCGCGCAGCAGCGACACTTGAAGAACAGCTCAAGCTCCTCTCTGAGCTTGGCTACACCGATGTGCAGCCGTTCTTCTTCGGTCCACCGGAAAACATGGCCGAGCTCGATGACTATGTTGCGCTGCTCAAGAAATATCGCCTGACGGCCAAGACCGGGCATTTCACTCTCGATATCTTCGAGCAGTCGCCAGACCTGGTGGAGGAGATCGCCAAGAAGTTCGGCATGTGGCTAGTGGTCGTGCCCTGGATCAACCCGGAGGACCGTCCGACGACAGCCGAAGGCTGGAAGGCCATCGGCAAACGGCTCGAGGCCTATACACTCGACATGGAAGGGCGAGGTCTGACCTTTGCCTATCACAACCATGAGTTCGAGATGCAACCGCTGCCTGATGGCAGCTATCCCATCGAACACCTGTTGGGGGACAAGGTTCCATTCGAGCCCGACCTTGCCTGGATTGTGGTCGGCGAGGCCGATCCACTCAAGTGGCTGAAAAAGTACAATGGCCGCATCCCCGCCGTCCATGTGAAGGATCTGGCCCCCGAGGGCGAAGGCCTCGACGAAAAGGGCTTTGCCGATCTCGGGCACGGCACGCTGGATTGGCAGACGCTGTGGGACGCCAGCGTGGCGGCGGGCTCAAAGCTCATGGTGGTCGAGCATGATCAACCCAGCGACTGGAAACGCTTCGCCACCCGCTCGATCGAGACGCTGAGAAAGCTCGGTCAGTAATCCGGCGCTCCATGCCGGTCCAGCGCCTTCCGAGTCGCCTCCCGGACCCCGAAGGCGCGCCCCAATACATAGCGATCCAGGACTACTACTATGACGACCCCCTCGTTCGACGCCATTATTGTCGGCTCCGGCGCCTCGGGCAGTTTCGCTGCACGGGAACTAACCGCCCAGGGTCTTAAGGTCCTTTTGCTCGAAGCCGGGCGCGAAGTGACACCGGGTGATTTTGATCCGGCCCGAAAGCCAAAGAACGTGCCGCCAATCAATATCGCTGAGCGCGCCTTGGCAACTTTGGGGGGGCAGCCGGTTCAGTCGCGCGCGGCATTTTTTCGAGGCATGCTGAGTCGCTTCTACGTCAACGATCGCGACAACCCCTATACTACGCCAAAGGATGCGCCATTCGTCTGGATCAGAGGCCGGCAGGCCGGAGGGCGGACCCACACTTTCGGGCGGGTACTTCTGCGCTGGACCGATGACGATTTCAAGGCCTTGAGCCGCACAGGGCGCGGCGCCGACTGGCCTATCTCCTATGCCGATCTGGAGCCCTATTACGACGAGGTGGAGACCTGTCTTGGTCTCTACGGCAATACAGATAATGTGGAATCCCTACCCGACGGCAAGTACAAGGCGCCCGCCAAACTCAGTCCCGCCGAGGAGCAGTTCAAGCAGGCAGTCGAGACCCGTTGGCCCGAGCGGCATGTGGTGGCCTGGCGCTCGATTGCGCCCGAGCCCAGCCGGGTCCTGCGGCCCATGCAGGAGGCCAAGGCCACCGGCAATTTGACCATTCGCTACAACGCCATTGCCCGCCGTGTGCTGGCCGATGGGCAGCGGGCCACAGGCGTTGAAGTCATCGATGCGCTCACGGGGGCATCCGAAACGCTCGCGGCCGAGCATATCGTTGTCTGCGCCTCGCCGATCGAAAGTGTGCGACTGCTGCTCAACTCACGATCGGCCGATCATCCCGACGGGCTGGGCAATTCCAGCGGTCACCTGGGGCGATATTTCATGGATCAGGTGCCCATGCTGGGCTTTGGCATCTACCCGCCGGCCAAGGGCGGCTGGACCGGTGACGACAGTCAGCCCAAGGATCCATTCTACGATCCGTCCGGCGGCATCTTCATTCCGCGCTTTGACGCCAAGGGCAATCCGGCGGCACGCGGCGAGTTCGACTTCCAGGGTGGGATCGGGCGCGGCGGCAGTCCCGATGACCCAGCTTCCTTGTTGTTTTTCGGCTTCGGGCAGATGCTACCGCACGCCGATAACAGAGTGAGCCTCGATCCTCGGCGCAAGGACCGCTGGGGCATTCCGGTGCCCCATATCCGCTGCAAGATGCACACCGAGGAGCAGGATTTGCTCGCCCGCCAGGAAGCGACCTTCCTCGAGACCATCAATGATGCTGGCGGGCAAGTTGAATTTCTCGGGTCGCCCAATGGTATCCGAGAATGGGGCCGGGGCGCCTATCCCGAGGCCGACCCGGTCTCGCGCTTCCTGTTCAAGCGCTTCTTCAGCCAGGTCATGGTGATGGGGGCCGCGATCCACGAGGCTGGGGGCGCCCGTATGGGCACTGACCCGGCCAACTCGGTGCTCAACCAATGGGGGCAATGTTGGGACGCGCCCAATGTCTGGGTCACCGATGCCAGCGCATTTGCGACCGGCGGCGTGTCAGGAACAACGCTGACGATCATGGCGCAGACTGTGCGCGCCTGTCGAAAGCTTGCAAGCGAAAAAACGTCGTCAAATGCGGCCGACTAGTCCGCTACAGCAGATCGAAGCAGCGAGAAAGCGCCCCATTCCCGCCGCTCAGGCTGCCATTTCAGCTTCCGGAAAGCGGTCGGTCCGCTCAGGTCCTAGCAACGTCGAGAAGGGGTGGGTTACAGACAGACTGGTCTTGGTGAGCGTCGGGCCCAGAGCACACAACCACGCTTGCAAAGCCACGATCTTTCGCGGAAGATCAACCATGCCCGAATTTCTTGACCACACATCATACATCGCTGCTGCACCAGAGCCTCTTCGATCACAACTTGCTCACGCCCGTGAGCAGCTAAAGCGAGCTCTGCCCGACGCGGAGGAGGTCGTGCAGTACGGCATGCCAGGTTTCGGAATCGGCGAGAAAATCATCGCAGGCTATGGTGCGTTCAGCAAACAGTGCGGTTTGTACGTAGCGAAGGGCGCCATTGCCGATCTTGCTGACGAAATCGCTGCGGCTGGCCTCAAGGCCTCCAAGACTGGTGTCACCTTCTCACCGTCGAAACCGATGCCCGATGAGTTGATTTCAGCACTGGCGCTGGCATCGTGGCGAGAGCTTGCAGTCTAGCTCCTGTTGCGTGCATTTCGGGGTGGGAAGCGGACTGTCGGCTCCTGGCACTGGACCGAGTTGAGCCGCCATTGGCAGCTCATTAAGCGGCATTGAGTCTGGCCAGAACTTCTTCGGCAGCGCGTTGACCGGAAAGGATTGCGCCGTTCATGCTGCCGCTCGTTTCATCGGCGGTTTCACTGCCCGCCCAGTGCAGGGGACCGATGGGCTCGCGCAGGTGTCGTCCGAACAACGTCCAGGCTTTGGGCGCGACCGCGGGGTTGGGCCCGCCTGCAGCGAATACGTCGTTGCCCCATGAGAAATCAGTGTAGTCGATCGACTGGTTTGCATGGTTGCCAAATAGATGGACGAGGCGAGCCGTGACGTTTTCGCGTCGCCGCTCGAAGTCGAAACCATCAAAACCACGAGCGTCGCAAAATACCATAAGAATGCCTGGTCCGTTGGGGCGGGGACTGACGTCGAAGGTGAGGAACACCGTGCTGTCGTCTGACATGGAAGATCCGGACAATCCCTCGGCTCGCCAAAATGGCGTATCGTAGGCAACAAAAGCCTTGCTGAGAGCCCCCAGCCTCCAACTGCGCGAGAGGCCGTAATGTTGATCGGGAAGCGGGGGCTTGAACTCGATCGTTGAGCGATGCGTGGGCGAGGCGGTCACGATAACGAACCGGGCCTCGATTGCATGATCTGCAGTCTCAACCACGGCGCTGTTCGCGGTTGTGTTGATGCGTTCGACCGGGGAGCCAACCACCACCCGGGATCCCAGACCTTTGGCAAGTTTGTCGACCATTGCATGGGTTGTGCCCAAAACCCGGTCTTGCTGGTCCCCGCCCTCGACCTTGAGCATGAGGTCAACCCCGCCGAGGGTTTTGATATAGCGCACGACGTTGAACAACGACACGTCGCCGGGAGGGGCGCCCCACTGGACCAGGCTGAACATGGTGAGGAATTTACGAGTTCCCTCAAGCGCCCATTTGGCGGTCAGCCATTCTCCCAAAGATTGAGAGTCCAGCCACGCCGCCTCGGGATAATCCCATGAGCTAGAAATCGGCATGGCGTCGGCGAACTTTTGAAGGGCGGTTAGGATGCGGGTGATGTCGAGCGTCACCCAAGGCGCGAGAGCGGTTGCGCTCTCGATTCTGCGCCTGCCATTAAATGAGACGATACCTTTCCCAGAATCGAACTGGGGGACAAATTCGCATCCCAGACGATGGGCGAGTTCGCGCACCTCTGTATGGTGCGGGGCCACCCAGGTGGCGCCGGCGTCCACCTGAACGCCAGCGACGGTTGTTGAAAGAATGCGGCCACCGATACGATCGCGACCTTCCAGCACGACGACGTCATACCCCGCTTGCGTAAGCTGGTCCGCCGCCGTCAAGCCGGAGAGGCCAGCGCCGACAATGACAACGTCGGCATGAAAGGGGATTGGTGTGTTCATTGTTGTTTTCATTTATCGATCCCAGTCTCAGCAAAGGTGGGCAGAGGTGATGTTATGAAATGGTGCAGAGGCTGCCCCATCTGCTAGCCGTGAGCTGATGCGGAGATCTTCTGGCCCTTGAGGATCATGGAAACCGCTAGCGCCAGGACGATCATCAGCACTGCAGCGCCTTGGAGAACGACCTCGTGGGCTTCAATAAAGGCAGAACCTGCTGCAGCCATTAAGGCGTTGGCACTCTCTGGCGCCAAAGCCCGAGCCGCTATAGCGGCTTCGCCGATCGAGGAGCCGGCGAGCGAGGGATCCGATAGATCGAGTGAGGCTTTATAAACGGCGCCAACGAGCACACCGAAGAAGGTGATGCCCAAGGCTCCACCGAGCTCGAACCCTGTGCTTTCGAGCGCACCGGCAGCTCCGGCGCGTTCAGCTGGTGCGCCGCCCATGATGGCGACAGAACCGCCGAGCAGTGTTGCACCGAGCGAAAAGCCCAGCGCCACCAGGGCAGCCATGACGATGGCTGACTGCTCGCGGAGGTCAACCATCGAGATGCTCGCGAACGCTGCGGCAGCAATGAGCAAACCAACACTTGCCATGGCTCTTAAGCCCACAATTTGAACCAGCCATCCGGCGATCGGACCCGCAACGGCTGCTGCAGCAATAAGAGGCAACATGAACAATCCGGCATCGAGTGGCGACAGTCCCGCAACAAACTGCAATTCCTGTGCGAGAACCAGTTCAAAGCCCGCAAGTGCGCCTGTTGAAACAAAGGCCATCAAAAGTCCGGCCACGATCGCCCGGTTTTTGAACAGCGACAGGTCAAGCATGGGAGAAGCAGAGCGCAGTTGAGTGTGCGCGAACCATACCAGCAAGATCAACCCCAGACCGAAGGCCAGGATAGGCTGCCAAAGCGCAGCTTCCCCCTTTGCGCCGGTCTTGATCGCAAACACAGTTGCCACCAGTCCGATCAGCAGGAAGATCGCTTGGCCAATGCGCCATTGGATGGCCGGGTTTGGTTGGGCCGTGGGCAGAAAGCGAAATGCGAGCGGCAGGACAATGGCCATAATGGGCACGTTGACGAGGAACACCGAGCCCCACCAGAAGTGCTCGAGCAGGAACCCGCCGGCAAGCGGCCCGATTGCCCCGCCTGCCGAACCGACCACGGTCCAGATTCCAAGCGCTTTGGCGCGTTCAGCATCGTCCTCAAAGGCCTGACGCACAATTGCAAGGACAGCGGGCATAATCATGGACCCCCCCACAGCAAGCAACGCCCGCGAGACAATCAGCATCGGCGCGGACACAGAAAATGCTGCGGCAATCGAGGCGATGGTGAAAACAGTCAGTCCGATCAGCATGATCCGACGATGGCCCATGCGGTCGCCCAGGGTCCCCATCGGCACGAGGAGGCCAGCCATGACGAGGGGATAAATGTCTATGATCCAGAGCACTTGTGTGCTGGTGGCGCCGAGGGCCAGTGTCAGGGAGGGAACGGCGATGTGAAGGATCGTCATGTCAACGACGACGGGCGTAAACGCGGCGATCACCGTAAAAAGGATGAGCCAGCGATTGGCGGGGGACATTGATCTCACCATAAAGCGTGGGGGGTGCCTAAATCGTGGGGCGATTGACATCGCCCCACCACTTTGAGCTTGCGGTTTGTTGGACGTAGGTCCAAATTGGACGAATGTCCAGTTTTTTGTTGTCGCGATTGGCACCCGGAGAAACTTGATGTCATACCTCAACCGAAACGAGCGGCGGGCGAGCATCGTCAACGCCGCTGTCGCGATCATCCTTAAGGACGGCATTGGTGCGGCAACGGTCCGTGGTGTAGCCAAAGCTCTCGATGCCGCTCCGGGTCAGATCCACCATCACTTCGCGTCAGCGGACGCATTACGGGCCGAGGCCTTTCGGGCGCTGTGGACGCAGCTCACGGCCGATTTTGGGGAACGTCTCAAAGCAATGGCGCCACGGGATCGCTTGATCACCACCCTTATCGGTGATGTTCCGGACTATAAGGCGGCGCTGACACGGCTTTGGAACGACTCGCTTGCAACCTCATCGGCTGAGCCGCTGCTCAAAAGCGCTGTTGCCGATGCGGTTCAGGACTGGATCGCTGTGCTGGCCGGGGCTATAGAGGAGGGCGTGAGCCAAGGCATTTTCTTATGCAAGGCTCCATCGTGGGAAGTCGCGACCCATCTGGCTTCCTACTGCTTGGGTATGGACATTCTCGCAGGACTTGGATTGCCCGAGCACTCGGAAGAGGCCATGCGCGCACGCGTCGGGGCAGTTGTGGACGAGCACACAAAACTCAACTGATCAGACATTGGTCCCAACGTTGAGGCGCTCTCTCCGCAAGAATCGCGGCGGGATTACAGCAACGTGTAAAACAAGCTGAACGTCATGAATGGGGTCGACTGCTGACTGACGGAGACGCGCCCCGTGCACGAACCCGCTCCGCGGGAGGGGTGCGCGCGGTCAGTTCAGCGTGATCGTTTAGGTCTTTGAGCGGCTGAGGTCGCAGTCGGACCATGGAGTTTCTTTCAACGAGAGGAACTCCCCATGGTTACGTCACCGACCATTTCACCGGTAACGCCGCTCCGCCAACGCATGCAGCAGGACATGCTGATGCGCGGCCTGGGCGTCCACACCCAGCACGATTATGTGCGTCACGTTCGGCGCTTTGCCGCCTTCTTAGGGCAGAGCCCTAATGTGGCCACGCCAGACGATATCCGCCGCTACCAGCTCTTTCAGCATGAGAACGGCGTCAGCCCCTCCACGATCAACGGTGCCGTCTCGGCTCTGCGCTTCCTGTTCGACGTGACGCTGAAGCGGCGGGATCTGTCGCGGGCCCTGGTGATCACCCGCTATCAGCGCCAACTGCCCGACGTGCTCAGCATCGAGGAGGCTGCCCGGCTGCTCGAGGCGGCGCCAGGCATCAAGTACAAGGCCGCGCTCGGAGGCGCCTAAGCTAGGCTGCCAGTAACATAAAGCCGCGACTAATTTCGGAGAACTGAGTTGAAGAGCGCGCACCTGCAGGACCAGGTGCTTTCGTGACCGGAGCCCGTACCGGCTTTGAGGCTGCGACTGGCGCCGTGTTGGCTTCTGAGGACGCAGCCTCGCGACGTCGCCAATGTTGCGCACTGGCTGGCCCCGGAAAAGTACCCCCGTCACAGACTAGACCACTCTCGTCGATGGCGGTTTTGCGATGGAGTTTGTCGACGGTTGAGGTCCTGTAGTTCACCCCACGAGTTCTACCTGCATTTTGCAAGTTGCATCCAGCGCAACACTTTAGGCGCTGCGCCAGCATTGAAGCGCATCCTATCGTCCCGAATATTTGTTCGGTCCGCTGTGCCCGGTGTGGGAGGGTGCTGTGGACGAAGAGGCGAAGGCAGGCGCGGACGCATCGCGGGTCCAGGTCGGTGCCATGCTGCGCCTTGGGAAGCGGCCGCAATGTTGCGGCCGTGCGCAAGGAGAATTGTGATTATGGCAGTGACGTCGGTAAACCCCTGGACCTGGCAGCAGGGATTTGGCTTTTCGCAGGGGGTCAGCATCACCGGGATCGAGCGGATCGTAGAAGTTTCGGGCCAGTGCGCTACCGGGCCGGATGGCGCGCCGCAGCACGCGGGCGATATGCGCGGTCAGATTGAACTGAGCATGAAAAATATTGCCACGGTCCTCGAAGCATCGGGATTGAGCTTGGCCAACGTCTCGCGCATTCGCGTCTTCGCCACCGATGTGGGGGCAGCTCTTGCGGCTTGGGACGCGGTCGTGGGCCCGCTCAATGCGGTCGGCGTATGGCCGGCATCGTCGCTTTTGGGCACGACGGGCCTGTTCTCGCCCGACCTGATGGTCGAGATCGAAGTGACGGCGGTGGAGTAAGTCATGATCCAAGGTATTCACCATCCTGCCGTCGCCACCGGCGACATGGCCAAGGCGCTGGCCTTCTACCAGGGCCTGTTCACTTTCAAGACCGTCTTCTCCTACGGCTGGGAGAAGGGCACCGACATGGCAAACCTAGCCGGCGGGATCACCGGCGTGGCCGACTCGACCGCTCAGGCGGTGGTGCTCAAGGCGGGCAATGCCTTCCTCGAAATCGTCGCTTTCAGCGAGCCCGCCTCGGAACGCAGCGATACCCGCGCTTTGTCGCAGCACGGCTATTCGCATATCGCCTTCGACGTGGACGATGTCTGGGGCGAATACGAGCGGCTGAAGGCCGCCGGCGTCGTGTTCCAGTCCGAACCCACAGATGTCGGCCCGATGCGCATCGCCTATTGCCGCGATCCCGATGGCAACTTTGTCGAACTGCAGCAGATCACGCAACCCGACAGCCCTCTGGTCCTGAAGTAAGTCTGCCTCGAACTGATCCGGCGCCCGGCTCTCCGTCTCGGCGCCGGTGCCTCGTATGCTCATTGCGGCGAACGCAACGACGATTGGTCCGGCACGACATTGAGTGCACTTGATAAATCGCCATCCTGCGCTCCGGTTTCTTATATTCAGGATGGACGGAAATGGATCGCCACTCGGTTGACTGGAAGGGTTATATCCCAGCGGTGACGACGCCATTCGACGCGCATCTCCGGTTCGATCCGGTTGCCCAGCGCGCAATGACGGACTGGTATGTGCAGGAAGGCCTGCATGGCATCATCATCGGCGGCACCACGGGCGAGTGGTTCAGCATGTCCAATGAGGAGCGCGCCCGGCAGTTCCAGGTCGTGGGCGATGCGCTCAAGGGCAAGATGACGCTGATCGCGGGCTGCAATTCTTACACGGCCGATGCCGCAATCGAACTCTCGAAAGCGGCCAAGCAGGCCGGTTTCGACGGTATCCTCGTGACGCCGCCACCTTATGTGGTGCCCAATGACGACGAGCTGGTCACCTTTTACCGGGCCGTCAGCGATGGCAGCGAGCTGCCGATCTGCGTTTATAACTGGCCGCGCGGTATCGCTTTGGACCTCTCGATCGAGGTGTTGGACCGTATTGCCGATATCGACAAGGTCGTGGCCATCAAGAACTCGACCGGAAATTTCGGCCAGTTCGTCAACGGCTTCTTCGCCCTGCGCGAGAAGGTGCGCTATTTCGGCTTCCCCACCAACGAAGCCGGCATTTCCATGGTCGGCAAGGAAGGCGGGGATGGATTGATGGGCGCGGGCGCGGTATTGGGACGCAACCACCCGGAATTCTTCAATGCCGTCTGGCGCGGTGACCTCGACAAGGCGCGCGAAGTAGGGGCAATGGATCGTGTCATCATGACGGAACTGTTCACGCCCAACTATTCCTCCGCCTTCGGTTCCGCGCAGGCCGTGTTCAAGACGGCGCTTAACCTGCAGGGCCTTCCTGCCGGCCCGGTGCGCCCGCCGCTTCTCAATCTCGACGAAGCGCAGGTCGACCGCGTCCGTCAGGTGCTCGTCCGCCTCGGCCGGTCAGTGTCTTGAACTATGCAGCGGTCATAATCGGCGGCGGCCTCGTTGGGGCCGCCACAGCCTATTACCTGACGCGCGCCGGCTGCGACGTGGCCCTCATCGAGCAGGGCCAGATCAACAACGGTGCTTCCGGCCAGAATGCCGGAAGCCTGCATTTCCAGATGGAGCACCGGCTAATCGAGCATGGCGATGCGCTGGCCGAGTTGGCTGCGACCATCATGCCGCTCTCGCTGGACGCGATCGAGCGCTGGGGCGCTATCGAAACAGAGCTCGACCAGGGTGACCTCGATATCGTCATGCATGGCGGGCTGATGCTGGCTGAAACGGCCGAGCATCAGCAAAAGCTCGAGCGCAAGCGCAGGTTGGAAGAACGCTGGAAGTTGCCGACCCGCCTTGTCGATGAATCTGAGTTGCGCGCCATGGCCCCCTATCTTTCCGGGGCGGTCACGGCGGCGTCGTTTTGCCCCGTCGAAGGACATGGCAATGCACGCCTTGTCACCACGGCACTGATCCGGGCGGCTCTGGCTACTGGAAAATTCACCCTCAGGACCCAATGCGTGGTGCGCGAAACGCGGCGACAGGGGCAGTCATGGTTGGTGCGGTGCCGCGAGGTCGAGGGGGGCGAAGAAGAATTTTCCGCCGATACGGTACTCAATGCGGCGGGCGCCTGGGCAGCCGACGTTGCGGCCTTGGCCGACCTGCACCTGCCGGTCTTCCCGGTTGCCCTGACCATGAATGCCACCGAGGCGGCGCCGCGTTTCATTGGCCATCTAATCCAGCATGTGGGCCGGCGTCTGTCTATGAAGCAATTGCACGAAGGCAATGTTCTGCTCGGTGGTGGCTGGTCGGCGAGAATGGTCCGCAAGGGCATGTATTTCGAGCGCAATGCACGGCCCGAATTCAAGCTGGAATCCATTCGCGGCAATATTTCAGTCGCCCTCGACATTGTTCCGGCTCTGCAGGGGCTGCACCTCTTGCGGAGTTGGACCGGCATGGTCGGCATCACGTCTGACAGCCTGCCAATCGTTGGCGAGGTGCCGCAGGCGCCGGGTTATTTCGTCGCTGCAGGCGGCTCAGCCTTCACTCTGGGCCTGACCTATGGGGCCATGGTCGCGCAACTCATGACGCGGCGCGAGACCGATCTTGATATCAGCCTCTTCTCGCCGGCACGTTTCGGTCCCCTCAACATGTTCATGGGGCGATGATGCCGGCACACAAGATCGCATTTCGTTTTGACGGTCAGCCTGTCGTGGCCATGGAGGGCGAATCCATCGCCGCTGCGCTCTTGCGCCATGGCATTGTCGGCTTTCGGATTGCCGTCGATGGCGAGAGCCTGCGCGGTCCGTATTGCGGCATGGGCATATGCTTTGATTGCCGGGTGCAGGTGTCCGGACCCAATCGCCCCCGGCTGATGGTGCGCAGTTGCATCACGCCTGTGGCCGAGGGCATGGATGTTCGCTCGGTCCCCTATCCGGAATTGAACAATGTCTGACCATTCCTATGATCTGGCCATCGTGGGCGCGGGACCTGGCGGTATCGCGGCGGCGAGAGCGGCATCGGGCCACGGCCTGCGCGTCGTCGTTATCGACGATCAGCCAGCTGCAGGCGGTCAGATCTTCCGCCAGCCCGTGCGTCCGGCGCTTTACCCTCCCGATCGCTTCGGCAAGAAGCACACCGCTGCCGGTACTGGCATGGCCAGGGTTCTCGGACGCGATGGCGTGAGCCACCTGCCTGGAGCCGAAGTCGTGGGGTTGCAGCGACGGAACGATGCTGGGTTCACCGTTTTGTGCCATCGCGACGGACAGATTGTGGATGTCGATGCCGAGCGTGTGCTGATCGCGGCAGGTTGCCACGACATGGCCGTGCCGTTCGAGGGCTGGACCTTGCCGGGCGTCATGGGCGCAGGCGGAATCCAGGCCATGCTGAAAGGGCATGGCGTCGTTCCTGGAAAGTCAGTCGTGCTTGTGGGCAGCCATCCACTGCTCCTCGTCATCGCCGCCCAGCTCGTTGCCTTCGGCACGCCTCCCCAGGGGGTGTTCTTCTCGCAGTCGCCTTTGCGCGCCGGCTTGAGCATGCGTTCGCCGATCACGGCGCTGGCAAATCTTCCGGTGTTCATCGAAGGCCTCAAGGCCTATTCAATGTTGCGCCAGCATGGCGTCCCGGTGCACTTCAACCGCGTCATCGACAAGGCGGAAGGCGCAAGAAAACTCGAACGCATCACCATGCGATCGACCGATGGCGCCGCGCCCATCGAAATGGATTGCGACGTCCTTGGCGTCGGCTATGGCTTCACTGCCTCCACCGAATTGCTGCGCCAGATGGGTGCCGAATGCACCTGGTCGATGACGGGCGGCGGCTGGATCGTCACCCACGATGACGACATGCAGTCGAGCGTTCCAAATCTTTATGTGGCCGGCGAAGTCGCCGGGATCGGGGGAGCGCCTACCGCTACGGTCGAAGGCGAGATCGCTGGCCTCGCCGTGGCCAAGGCAGCGGGCAAGGTGGTCTCGTCCACGCGCTATCTGCGCCTCGCGGCCCGGCGGCTCCGCCGTCGCAACTTTGCCCGCCTGCTGCAAAAACTTGCCGACCCCGGTGTAGAAATTCTGCGCCAGATGCGGCGGGACGAAGCGGTGCTGTGCCGCTGCGAATGTGTGGGGGTGGGCGATTTCCGAAAGTCGCTGCACGACAATTCCCACCTCGCCACGCTCAATGCGGCAAAGCTTCTCACCCGCGTCGGGATGGGGGCGTGCCAGGGGCGGTTCTGCCAGGTTGCCGCCACCGACGAGATCGCGCACCGGCGTGGTGGAATGCCCGACGGGGCAAAACCATTTGCTGCTCGCTTCCCGGTGCGTCCAGTACCGCTGACAGCGTTCCGCTTGCCTGCTGACGACTGATCTCTAGTGTGTGATCGGCCCAAGCCGGGGCCGCAGACGTTCGATGAGAAACCGGGCTGGTTCGCTGAGGCTGCGTTTGGCCCGCGCGATCATGTGAACATAGAGCGGTTGCAAAGCCTCATCGCTCAGCGGGATGGCCTTGAGTTCGCCCGAGGCGATGTCGTGGTCGGCGGAAAATTCGGGCAGGATGGTCGTCGCCCGGTTGGAGCGCGCCGCCTCCACCAGCATGGCGATGGAGTTCGTTTCGATGGCGCATTGCAGACTGGCACCGCTTTCGCGCGCCGCCTGATCGATGATTTGCCGGATGCGGAAGCGCTGGTCCATCAGCGCTAGCTTCTCGGTTTCTAAATCTTTCAGTGAGGCACTTGGTCGAGACGATAGGGGATGGGTAGAACGGACCAGAAGCTTGAGCGGTACCCGGGCGCTGAACAGCGAGATCAGCTTGGGTTCGTCCACAGGGTGGAATACCAGCCCGAAATGCAGCTGGTCGTCGGCGATCATCCGAATGATGTCGGCGGTGTCAGTCACCCGTACCATCAGGTCCACCTGTGGATAGGTGGCACTGAGTTCTCCAAGGGCGGAATAAAAAGCGGGGCCCAGAAATCCTTCGCCAATGGCGATGCGGACCTGTCCCGTGCGATTCTTTGCAAGATCGCCTAGGTCGTCGCCCAATTGTCGCCGGCGTGTCTCAATATCCTGGTAGTAGTCCACCACACGCTGCCCTGCTTCGGTCAGCCTGATATCGCGCCGTCCATGTTCAATGAGCGCCACCCCCAGCTCGGCTTCCAATGAGGCGATCTGCCGGCTGATGGAAGAGGGGGCCACGTCGAGGCTGTCAGCGGCTGCGCGCATGGTGCCGGCCTTGACGGCGGCATAGAGAATGCGAATTCGGCGTTCATCGATGTTCATGATCGCTCTTTCTTGATTGCGCACGACGCAACGGACATTGGACCTTACCGACATTGAAGGCATTGGCGCTATCCCCAATAGTCGAATGCAAGCACGCATGACATGCGGCGATACGGCACCTTTAAGATGAATACCGGGTGCACGACCGCGCCGAGGGCACACAGAACAGACTAATCCTGTGGACCGGCTGCGAGGGGAGCAAAGAGAAGACAGACGGTAGCTGTGGGGGCTTCGTCAGTTGCCTTGGGGAGAAAAATCCATGATTGAGATCACCAGAAAGCTGACGGAAGACCAATACGTCCTAGCCAGGACGGTCGCCCGGCCTGCCGACGAGACCTTCTCCGCGCTGCGAACACTACACATTGTGGAAACGTCCTTGTCGTCTTTCCGCTGAACCACCCCGGCGATGCGCATTCAATGCTGGCCACGCCGTGCACGACCAACCACCGAACATGAGTGAAAGTCAAAATCATGCAACGTCGTAATTTTATCGTCTCTTCGGTCGCCGCAGCTGTCTTGCTGGTGGCCGCTCCGGCGCTTGCGCAGGAGTCTTCGCGCCTCGTCATCGGGACCACCGTTGAGCCGCGCTCCTTCGATCCGGCTCAGGCTCAGGAAGGCACGCAGATCCCCTATTATCAGGCGGTCTATGACACGCTGATACTGCGCGAACCCGATGGGTCGCTCGCACCCATGTTGGCAAGCGCCTGGGAATATGACGAAACGTTGCTGAAGCTCACCCTGACCTTGCGTGACGACGTCACTTTTACTGATGGCACCACGTTTGATGCCGATGATGTCGTGGCAAGCTTTGCGCACTTTGCCGAGGCTAATGGTCCTCAGGTCAACACTGTCGCTAGCGTCAAGGAAGTGACTGCGGTGTCGCCGACCGAAGTGCTCATCGAACTTAACGAGCCTGATCCGGCATTCCTCATCTATCTGACCAATGCGGCCGGCTTTATTGCCAGCTCGGAATCGCTGGCCTCTGACTCGCTCATCACCACCCCGGTCGGTTCGGGCCCCTATACCCTCGACGCCTCCAGCACCATGATCGGCTCGCGCTATCACTTCGTGAAGAAGGACGATTATTGGGGCCGCGACCTGCCTTATGACGAGATCGACTTCATGGTCCTGCCCGACGAGACCGCGCGTCTCAACGCACTGCGTTCGGGTCAGATCAATACGGCCATCTTCGGTAGTGCCGCTTCGGGCGATGAAGCCGAGCGCGCCGGCCTGACCCGCGTGCCGATCGAAGTCGACTGGCATGGCCTGACCTTCTTCGACCGTGCTGGCACGCTCAACCCGGCAGTGGGCGATGTCCGCGTCCGCCAGGCGATCAATTATGCACTCAACCGCCAGCTGCTTCTTGAAAGCTTCGAGCTGGGCCAAGGCACTGCGACTAGCCAGATCTGGGGCAAGTCCTCGCTGGGCTATGTCCCCGAGCTTGATACCGCATATGCCTATGATCCGGACAAGGCCCGCGCGCTTCTCGCCGAGGCTGGCTACGCCAATGGTCTTGATCTGACCATTCCGGTCACGACCATCTTTGACGATGCGACGCTCGTTGCCGTGCAGCAGATGCTGCTCGATGTAGGCATCAATGCCGAATATCAGGAAGTGCCGCTCTCGGACTTCTTCGGCGAGCTGCGGAGCGGCAATCAGGCCATGACCTATATGTGGTTCTTCCAGCCGACCGACTGGCAGCTGATCAACCAGTTCCTCGCTCCGACCGCGACCTGGAATGTTTTCGACTATGCCGATGAAACCGTGGCGGCCCTCTCCGAGCGCATCCAGACCGGTGCCGACGAAGACCGCGCTGCCGCTGCGCAGGAACTCAACCGCTATATCGTCGATCAGGCCTGGTTTGCGCCGCTCTATCGCGTCGTGAAGCAGAACTTCGTGGACGACAAGACGACCGTGGTTCCCCAGGTGGAGCAGTCGGCGCCGTCGATCTACAATTACGCTCCGAAGAACTGATCACTTGAGTGGGGCGCTCCGGCGTCCCACTCATCAATGCTTGAAGAACCATGATCGCATTTCTGGCTAGACGCCTCCTCTCGAGCATCGTGCTCGTCATCGCCGTCTCCTTCGTGGGCTTCGTGCTCCTTGCCCTGGCCTCCGGCGACACGGCACAAAACATGCTCGGGCAAAACGCCACCCAGGAGCAGATTGACGCCAAGAATGTCGAGCTCGGCCTCGACCAGTCGATCCCGGTGCGCTACGGACTCTGGCTTGCCTCTGCGGCGCGAGGGGATTTCGGGCGCTCCTGGTTCACGGGAGAGAACGTGATCCAATCTCTTGCCTCGCGCCTGCCGGTGACGCTGAGCCTGGTTGCCGGGGTCATGGTTTTTGCCGCGCTGATTGCCTTCACGCTCGGCTCCGTCGCCGCCATCCGTCGCGGCAAGATTGATCGTTTCGTCCAGATCTTTTCGGCCATGGGCTTCGGCATGCCCGGCTTCCTCGTGGCGCTGCTGCTGGTGACATTGTTCAGCATTCAGCTCGGCTGGTTCCCGGCCACTGGCTATGTCGAGCCGCAGGTTTCCCTCGGTGGCTGGCTTTCGACTATTGCCCTGCCGATCATCGCCCTCTCGGTCAATACCATTGCCGGCGTCACCCAGCAGGTGCGCAGTGCGGTGGCCGAGACGCTCCAGAAGGACTTCGTGCGCACCCTGCGCAGCCGTGGCCTGCCCGAGCGCACCATTATCGTCAAGCACGTGCTGCGCAATGCCGCGACGCCAGCGCTCACCGTGCTGGCCCTGCAGTTCGTGGGCCTGCTTGGCGGATCGGTCGTGGTCGAAAGCATCTTCGCGCTTCCCGGTCTCGGCAGCATGGCCATCCGTTATACCGAGCGTGGTGACGTGCCCGTCATCATGGGTCTTATTGTCCTTACCGTTATCATCGTCGTCGTCGTCAATCTGCTTGTCGATCTTGCAATTGGTTGGCTCAACCCCAAGGCCCGAGTAGAATGAGTTCGTCCGCCCCGTCGACTGCGGCTCCGCAGTCCTCCCGCTCTTCCGCGCTGCAGCGCTTCATGCGCAATCCCATCGCAGTGATCGCGGCCGTCTTCCTGCTGATCCTGTTGTTCGTCGCCGCTGCGGCTCATTGGATCGCCCCGTTCGATCCAAACTTCGCCGATCTGCGCAACACCATGGCCGGCATGAGTGCCCAGAACCTGCTGGGCACCGATCGCGCCGGCCGCGATCTGTTTTCGCGCCTCATCATCGGAACGCAGGTGACCCTGCTGGGCTCGGCAATGGCCGTGGGAATTGCGCTGCTCATCGGTGTACCGACCGGCCTCATCGCCGGCTATTATGGCCGCTGGTTCGAAACGCTCTCGCTCTGGCTCAATGGCCTGCTCATGGCCATGCCCGTTATCATTGTTCTCTTGGCCGTGCGCGCCGTGGCTGGCCCGAGCGTCTGGACCTCTATGGCCGTGCTCGGCGTGCTGCTGTCGCAGGGCTACTTCCGCCTGGTCCGTTCCTCGGTCCTGTCCGTGCGCAACGAGCTCTATGTTGATGCTGCGCGGGTTTCAGGCCTGAGCGCCTTCCGCATCATCTTCCGCCACATCCTGGGCGTTGTTCGCGCGCCGATCATCGTTCAGACGGCGCTGGTGGCAAGCCTTGCCATCGCAACCCAGTCCGGCCTTGAATTCCTTGGTATCGGCGACCGCAAGGTGCCGACCTGGGGCCGCATGCTCAACGAAGGCTTCCAGACTATCTATACCAACCCGCTACCGACCCTCTGGCCGGCGCTGGCTGTGCTGCTCACCTGCATGAGCTTTGCGGTGCTGGCCAATGGCATCCGCGACGCCATGGAAGACCGTGGCCCCGGCTCCGCTGGCACTCCCCCTGTTGAGGAGGCTCCAGAAGAAGCCGCAGCGGCGCAGCCGTCGGCCGAAGACGCAATTCTATCGGTCCGCGGCCTGCGCGTCGGCTACGGTGAGCACGGAGGCAATACCACGGTTGTTGTGCATGGCGTCGACCTCGACGTGCGCAAGGGCGAGTTCCTCGGCCTTGTGGGCGAAAGCGGTTCGGGCAAGTCCCAGACGGCACTCTCGGTTCTGGGCCTTCTGCCCCAGGGCGGTCGTGTCCTCGAGGGCGAAATTCGCCTTCTCGGTCACCGCATGACCGGGCCGGGCGCAGAATCCGTTGCTCAGTTCCGCGGCACCCATATCGCCTACATCCCACAGGAGCCGATTTCCAACCTCGATCCTGCCTATCGCATCGGCCACCAGCTGATTGCGCCGATGCAGGCGCGCCTCGGCATTTCGAGGCGCGAAGCCACGGACAAGGCTCTAGCCCTGCTCGAACGTGTCGGCATTCGCGATCCCAAGCGCGTCTTTGACTCCTATCCGCATGAAATTTCGGGTGGCATGGCGCAACGCGTGCTCATCGCCGGCGCTGTCTCCTGCGGCCCCTCGCTGCTCATTGCCGACGAGCCGACCACGGCGCTCGACGTCACGGTTCAGGCTAAGGTGCTCGACCTGCTGCGCGACCTCCAGAGCGAGCTCGACATGGCCGTGCTCATCGTCACCCACAATTTCGGCGTCGTCGCCGATATCTGCGATCGCGTCGCGGTGATGAAATTTGGCCGCATCGTCGAGACCGCTCCGGTGGAGCAGCTTTTCGCCGCGCCGCAGCATGAATATACGCGCCTGCTGCTGTCCTCGACGCTGGACGATGCCGCACCCCGCCAGGCTCTCGATCAGGAGCGGATTTCAGCATGACCCAAATGCCACTTCTCAGCGCCCGTGGGCTGGGCGTCACCTATGAAGTCCGCAGCTTCCTGCGCAAGACCCGTTTCAACGCCATCCGCAATATCGACTTCGATATCGCCCCCGGCGAAGCACTCGGCCTTGTCGGCGAATCCGGCTCGGGCAAGACCACGCTTGGCCGCGCCATCCTCGGCCTCGCCCCGATCACCGCGGGCGAATTGACCTTCGATGGCCGTCCGATCAACAACCTGACGCCGGAAGAGCGCCGGGGCCTCAGCTCCGATATCCAGGTGATCTTCCAGGATCCCTATAGCTCGCTGAACCCGGCCATGAGCATCGAGGACATCCTCGCCGAGCCGCTGCTGGTGGCGGGCATGAGCAAAGCCGATGCGCGTCAGCGCATCACCGAGCTGCTCGATCGCGTGCAATTGCCGCGCACCGCGCTGACGCGCGTACCGCGCGAGTTCTCCGGCGGCCAGCGCCAGCGCATCGCCATTGCCCGCGCCATCGCCATCCGCCCGCGCCTCATCGTCTGCGACGAGCCGGTCAGCGCCCTGGACCTCACCACCCAGGCCAAGGTGCTCGAGCTCCTGGTCGAGATCCAGCGCGAGTTCGGCATTTCCTACCTCTTCATCTCGCACGATCTGAGCGTCGTCCGGCATATCTGCCACCGCGTCATGGTCATGTTCAAGGGCGAGGTGGTCGAGCAGGGCGACGGCGACATGATGACCAGCGCGCCCAGCCATCCCTATTCCCGGCAATTGCTGATGTCGGCCCCGATCGCCAATCCTGCACGCCAGCGGGAACGTCGCGAAACCCTGCGCGCCCTCGAGGCAGCAAGCGCCGGAACCTGATCTGTGCTCAAACTCGCCCTCAATCCAATCCAGTGGTATGCGACGCCGGATGGCTGGATCGACCCGTCCGTTGCGCCTCCGCTGGAAGAACGGCTGGCCGTCATAGCGCGAAGTGGCTTCACGACGATCCAGACGGAGCTGCCCGGCACTGACGCCGAGGCCGGTTACGTCGCCCGTCTTGCCCAATATGGCATCGTGCCCGGCCCCGGCTATTTTGCCGCGTCATGGTCTCCATCGGCGAACGAGCAAGAGGCCAGGATCGAGGCTGCCCGGATCAGCGCCACTGCGCATGCGAGGCTGGGCGTCGACACGGTCTTCATTTCCAGTGGCATGAGCAAGGACTCTGCGCGCGTGCGGGAAGCCGCAGTGGGTGCGCAATTCGATGCCGACAGGCTCGCGGCACTCACGCCGTTTCTCGGCAAGGTCGGCGAAGCCATGCGCAGCGAGGGGGTTAAGACTGCCCTTCATCCCCATGTCGGGACCTGGGTGGAAACAGAAGCCGAGACGCGTTTCGTGCTGGATAATACGGATCCCGACGCTCTTTGGTTCGGTCCCGATATCGGCCATCTTGCCTGGGCTGGCGCCAACTATCTGCAACTCCTGAAGGACTATTCCGCGCGCATCCCCGGCATTCACGTCAAGGATTTCCGCACCGGCGTAGTTGCTGAAGGCCGGGCACAACGCCTCGACTACCAGGCCACCATCCAGCGTGGTCTCTGGCAAGAGCCGGGCCAGGGCGACTGCGATTTTTCCGCGGTCTTCGGAGCCCTGCCTCAGGATCAGGACCGCTGGGTGGTGATCGAGGTTGACTATCCAACGATGACACCGGCCGAAAGCGTCGGGCGCTGCGGCATCTGGGCCAAATCCCTCAACGCATAATCTCCGGCCCAGCTCGGACCGGCCAGAATTCTATCAAGGTCAATATCTCCCATGTCCACCCCTCGTTTCGACGCCATCGTTATCGGTTCCGGCCCCTCCGGCAGTTTCGCCGTCAAGGAGCTGACGGCTCAGGGCCTGTCGGTGTTGCTGGTGGAAGCCGGGCCCGAGATCTTCCCGAAGGACTTCGACCCCGCCAGCAAGCCAAAGAAGCCGTGGCCGATCAATATCCACGAGAGAGCCTGGGCCACCTTGACCGGTCAGGCCATCCAGTCCCGCGCTGCCTTCTTCAAGGGCTTCATGCGGAAGTTCTATGTCAACGACCGCGAACACCCCTATACGACGCCGAAGGATGCACCCTTCATCTGGATCAGGGGGCGCCAGTCAGGCGGTCGGGCGCACATGTATGGCCGCGTGCTGCTGCGCTGGACGGACACGGACTTCAAGGCCAAAAGCACGACCGGGCAGGGCGTCGACTGGCCCATCAGCTATGCCGACATCGCTCCTTTCTACGACGAGGTCGAAACCTATCTCGGCCTTTATGGCAACAATGACGGCCTCGCCTCCCTTCCTGATGGCAAGTATGTTGGGTCTGCCAAGCTCAGCCCATCGGAAAAGACCCTCAAGGCTGCCGTCGAACAGCGCTGGCCCGAGCGCCACGTCGTTGCATTCAGGTCCGTGGCACCCGATCCCAAGCGCATGATGCGCCCGCTGCGCGAAGCCATCGCCAGCGGCAAGCTCAGCGTGCGTTACAACACCATAGCCCGGCAGATCCTCACCGATGGCGGCAAGGCCACCGGAGTGGAATTGGTTGATCGCAACACCGGCGCTGTCTCCACTGCCGAGGCCGGCCACATCGTCGTCTGCGCTTCGCCGATCGAATCCGTGCGCCTGCTGCTCAACTCCAAAAGCGCCGACCATCCTAACGGCTTGGGCAATTCCTCAGGCAATCTCGGCCGCTATTTCATGGACCAGCTGCCTGTGCTGGCCATGGGCCGTTTCCCGCAGCCCAAGGAAGCCTGGACCGGCGACGATAGCCAGCCCGCTGATCCATTCTACGGCTCTGGCGGGGGCATCTTCATCCCGCGTTTCGACAATGCCGGAACGCCTGCCAGTCCTGGCCATTTCGGCTTCCAGGGCGTCTTCGGTCGCGGCACGGCAGCACCGGGTGAGCACCTCGATCTGATGGCCATGGGCTTTGGCCAGATGCAGCCCCATGAAGACAATCGCATCACCCTCGACAAGAGCAAGAAAGACCGCTGGGGTATTCCGGCGCCCCTTATCCGCTGCAAGATCAACCCTGAAGACGAAAAAACCCTCGCCAACGAGGAGCAGAGCTTTATCGACATGGTCACCGAAGGCGGCGGCCAGGTCGAGTTCATGGGCTCGCCTCGCGGCATGCGCGAATGGGGCCGTGGTGCCTATCCCAAAGCCGACCCAGTCTCGCGTTTCTTCTTCCGATTGTTCTTCAAGCGCGTCATGGTCATGGGCGCGGCCATCCATGAATCGGGCGGTGCCCGCATGGGCCACAACCCGAAGGATTCTGTGCTTAACCAATATGGCCAGTGCTGGGACGCACCAAATGTCTACGTCACCGATGCCAGCGCCTTTGCCGGCGCCGGCGTGTCGGGCACGACCCTGACCATCATGGCCCTCACGGTCCGCGCCTGCCGGCACCTGGCGGGCAGCCTCAAGCGCTAAGCGCCAGAAGCAATGACATCGCACACGGCAGTTTTCCTGCCTGTGTGCGATCCCTTTTTCTTTAGGAGTTTTCCCATCATGGCCACCACGATCAAAGGCCCCGCTATTTTTCTGGCGCAGTTTGCCGGCGACAAGGCGCCCTTCGACAATCTCGACAATATCTGCAAATGGGCTGCAGGCCTCGGCTACAAGGGTGTGCAGATCCCGACTTGGGTATCGAGCTACATCGATTTGGAAAAGGCTGCCACGTCCAAGACCTATGCCGACGAAATCAAGGGCACCGTGAACAGCCACGGTCTGGAAATCACTGAGCTGTCGACGCACCTGCAGGGTCAGCTTGTGGCGGTGCATCCGGCCTATGACACGGCCTTCGATGGCTTTGCCCCGGCCTCCGTCCACGGCAATCCTAAGGCCCGCACCGAATGGGCCATCCAGACCATGCTGCATGCTGCCAAGGCTTCGCAAAATCTGGGCCTCAATGCGCATGCAACCTTTTCGGGCGCGCTGGCCTGGCCCTATCTCTATCCTTGGCCGCAGCGCCCGGCCGGGCTGGTCGAAGAGGCCTTCGACGAGCTGGCCCGCCGCTGGACGCCGATCCTCAACGCTTTCGACGAGGCGGGCGTCGACGTCTGCTACGAAATTCACCCCGGCGAAGACCTGCACGATGGCGTCTCCTACGAGATGTTCCTCGATCGCGTGAAGAACCATCCGCGCGCCAATCTGCTCTATGATCCGAGCCACTTCGTGCTGCAGCAGCTCGATTATCTCGACTACATCGACATCTACAAGGATCGCATCAAGGCCTTCCACGTGAAGGACGCCGAGTTCAACCCGACGGGTCGTCAGGGCGTCTATGGCGGCTTCCAGAGCTGGGTGAACCGGGCAGGGCGCTTCCGCTCTATCGGCGACGGCCACGTGGACTTCCCGGCGATCTTTGCCAAGATGGCCGCCAATGATTTCCAGGGTTGGGCCGTGCTCGAATGGGAATGCGCCCTCAAGCATCCCGAGGATGGCGCGCGCGAGGGTGCCGAGCTGATCCAGAGCTACATCATCCGCGTCACCGAAAAGGCCTTTGACGATTTCGCCAGTGGCGGCACAGACAAGGCAGCCAATCGCACGATGCTGGGTCTGTCGTAACATCGTAATACAGCTGCGTCGTCATTGCCCCGCCTGATCGGGCAGACTATGGACCACCCGGTTGGACCGGGTGGTCCCGACGCGGAAGACATCGCGGAACAGGGAGATAAAGATGGCTGAGAACGGCGCAAAGCGCATTCGCCTGGGCATGGTCGGCGGCGGCACGGGAGCCTTCATCGGCTATGTGCACCGCGTCGCGGCCCGCATCGATGGTGACTATGAACTGGTGGCGGGCGCCCTGTCGTCGCGGCCCGAAGTGGCCAGGGAGTCCGGACGGAACCTGGGCCTCGCCGACGATCGCATCTACACCTCCTATGAGGAGATGGCCAAGGCCGAAGCCGCCCGCCCGGATGGCATTCAGGCGGTCTCGATCGTGACGCCCAACCACATGCATTTCGGGCCCACCAAGGCCTTTCTCCAGGCGGGTATTCACGTGATCTGCGACAAGCCGATCACCTCCACCCTGGAAGACGCGCGCAAGCTGGCCGAGATCAAGCCGGCCAATGGCGCAAAGTTCCTGCTCACCCACAACTATACCGGCTATCCCCTCATCCGGCAGGCCCGCGAACTGGTCGCCTCGGGCGCCTTGGGCAAGATTCGTGTCGTCCAGGCCGAGTATGCGCAGGACTGGCTTACCGAGGCCGCCGATGAAGGCAACAAGCAGGCTGCCTGGCGCACCGATCCAGCCCGCTCCGGCGCCGGCGGCTGCATCGGCGACATCGGCACCCATGCCTATAACCTCGCCCGCTTCGTCACCGGCCTCAAGACCGAGGCCGTCTCGGCCGATCTCACGGCCTTCGTTCCGGGCCGTCAGCTCGACGACAATGTGCATATCATGCTGCGCTTTGAAGGCGGCGCCAAGGGCATGCTCTGGGCCAGCCAGGTTGCCGTCGGCAAGGAGAATGGCCTGCAGCTGCGCGTCTATGGCGACAAGGGCGGGCTCGAATGGAGCCAGGAAAACCCGAACTACATGTGGTTCACCGAGTTCGGCAAGCCGCGCCAGTTGATCACCCGTGGCGGGTCGCTTTCCGTGCCGCCTGCGGCATCCATGAATGTCCGCATTCCCGCCGGACACCCCGAAGGCTATCTCGAAGCCTTCGCCACGCTCTACAGCCAGTTTGCCGCCGTGATCCGGGGCGAGGGTGAAGACTACGAAAGCCTGCTGCCGACGATGGCCGATGGCACCGAGGGGATGCAGTTCATCACTGCTTCGGTCAAGTCCAGCCAGAACGACTGCAATTGGACCCGCTTCGACGAGGTGTGAGCTGCACTCAATAAGAAGTCCAAGGTCACTGCTGTAACCAAGCTTGCTCGAGAAGGTCAGCAGCCGGATCAGATTACCATTCTTCTCGTCGGTGCAGTTAAAAGCGCTCGCTGCCGGCGAGGTGCCAGAGTAATACGCTGTTTGGGAACCACTAGAAACGGGAGTGATCTGGTGCTTCATCTGCGCACAAATGGCCGAGATGTCCTGTTCACCGGAGACGCCGAGTAAAACCAAATCCCAAGCATTCAAAGGCTGCGTTTTGCGGTTTTACGGTGCCCCATCACGGCGGTGAGCTGGCTGCAGGTTCAATTCCGCCAGCGGCCCATGGAAGTCGCGCTAAAGCGGTAATGTCTTGTGGGGTGCCAAATCGATACTGGGGCCAGCTATGGTGAAAAGAGCGCCGAGCGGCGGGTCCAGCGCGATGGCTACCGCGAGCGGGACCGAGAGACCCGGGCCGGCACGGTCGAGCTGCGCATCCCCAAGCTTCGCAAGGGCAGCTCCTTCTCTGGCTTTCTGGAACCTCGGCGGCTGGCCGAGAAGGCGCTGAAGGCGGTGATCCAGGAGGCGTATAGCCAAGGCATCTCGACCCGGTCGGTGGACGACCTGGTCAAAGCCGTGGGCATGAGCGGCATCTCAGAAAGCCAGGTGAGCCGGCTCTGCGAGGAGATCGATGGTCGGGTGAAGGCTCTCCTTGAGCGGGCGATCGAGGGCGACTGGCCCTACCTTTGGATCGACGCCACCTACCTCAAAGTGCGTCGGGGCGGTCGCATCGTCTCGGCGGCCGCCATCATGGCTGTGGGCGTCAATGCCGAAGGCCGGCGCGAGGTGCTGGCCTAAATGAGCTTCCCCAAGGAACATCGGTCCAAGCTTCACTCGAACAACCCGATAGAACGGGTCAATGGCGAGGTGAAGCGACGGACCGAGGTCGTGGGCATCTCCCCCAACGCGGACGCAATCATCCGCCTCGTCGGCGCTATCCTGCTCGAACAGAACGATGAATGGGTGGTCAGCGCGCCCATTACATGACGCGGGAACCCGTCGCCCCGTTGAGCGATGATCCCCTCGTCAGCTTGCCGGCAGTCCCGCACGCTGACCAGCCCGGCCAAGCCGGATATGCGTGGAGGCCAAGCCTCAGTTGCACCACGCAGTGGGGCACGATGGGTGGGCTCTAGAAAACGATGATGTGGCGCGCCTGGGCGGTGATGAGTTTGCGGTATTTCTGCAATGTTCAGTCCAGGAAGGCGAGACACTTGCTACCGGCATCCGAAGGTCAATTGAAAGACTTGGAACTGACGCCAAAATGAGCGCAAGCATCGGCATCGCGGGATCGTTAGAAACCAGCCGGTCTGCCAGCGCCTTCATCGAGCGTGCAGACCGTGCGTGCTACGAGGCGAAGCGTTCCGGTCGCAACAGAGTCGCTACAGCCGATGGCACGGTACTCCGGGCCGAAGGACAAAGTTAACGGGTTTGGTGCCCGTTAGTAGAGCAATATGCGCGTCAAAACTGACATTCCAGGGCTCCACAAACGTGCGTAAAAGCAGACCTACTAAACTCAGACAGGGATCTTCGGCCAAGACGTAGCGCTACGAGCAGTCAAAAATCTGCACGATTTTTGGAAACAATGTCCGCCAAGAATTCCGAAACCAAGGTCACCCTTCGGATGGCACGCAAGTCCTCGTGTAAAACAGTCCAGTAGGATCGCGTGAGGGTGCGCTCGGGCAGAACTGGGACAAGCGTCGCGTCTCGTCGCGCCATGAACCCGTGCAAGATTCCGATGCCAGCACCGGCCCGGACGGCCTCTGTCTGCCCCATCGCAGAGGAGACGGCGACCCGGGAGCGCCAGTCTGTGCTGAACGCAGAAGTGTAGTCCAGGGAAGTCGTGTAGAGCAGGTCGTCAACGTAACCAACGAGCCGGTGGCTCTTCAGATCGTCCACGGAGTCTGGCATGCCATGGGCATCGAGATAGGTCTGCGACGCATAGAGCCCCAGTGAATAGTCCGTAAGTTTGCGGGCTACTAGCCGCCCCTCACGAGGGCGCTCGAGAGTGACGGCGATGTCGGCCTCACGACGGGACAGTGAAAAGGCTCTTGGGACGGGTACAAGTTCGATCCTCAGGCCAGGGTGCCGCTCAACCAGCAGGTGGAGGCGTGGCGCCAGAAAGGCGACGCCAAAACCATCGGGGGCGCCAATGCGGACCGTGCCCTCGAATGTGCTGTTCGCTTCCGCTGCTTCTGCGGCGGCAAGGCTCGCGCTTTCCATCGTCTCGGCATGCGATAGGAATCGTTCCCCCTGCGCAGTCAATTCCGTCCCATTGGTCCGCCTTTGAAAAAGCGTGCTGCCAAGTGCGGCTTCTAGCGCGCTCAGGCGCCGCGCTACGGTTGCGTGATTGAGACCGAGTGACCGCGATGCCGCCAGGATTTGTCCATTGCGAGCCACGGCCAAAAAGATGCGCACGTCATCCCAATTCATTTGGCTATACTTTCTGCACAATGGATGCGCGGGCGCTCGTGTTGATGTGCAAAAAGCATAGTGACATTCTCCGCGTCAACCAAGGAGGATTTTCATGCGCACCATCGGCCATCTCATCAACGGCGAGGAAACAACCGGCAGCTCGACCGATTTCCAGGATGTCTTCAATCCGGCAACCGGCGAAGTTCACGCTCGGGTGGCCCTGGCCTCGCAGGCTGACCTCGAAGCGGCAGTCGCCTCGGCTGCTGCGGCCCAGCCCAAATGGGCGGCCACCAACCCCCAGCGGCGCGCACGCGTGTTCTTCAATTTCGTCGCCCTCATCAACCAGAACATGCAGGAACTGGCGGAATTGCTCAGCGCCGAGCATGGCAAGACCGTTGAGGACTCCAAGGGCGACATCATCCGGGGCCTCGAAGTATCGGAATTCGTCGCCGGTGCACCGCATCTGCTCAAGGGCGAGTTCACCGATGGTGCTGGCCCCGGCATCGATATGTACTCCATGCGCCAGCCGGTCGGCATTGGCGCGGGCATCACCCCGTTCAACTTCCCCGCGATGATCCCGCTCTGGATGCTGTCACCGGCGATTGCCGCCGGCAATGCCTTCATTCTCAAGCCCTCCGAGCGCGACCCCTCTGTCCCGGTTCGTCTTGCCCAACTGGCCATCGAGGCCGGATTGCCCAAGGGCATTCTCAACGTGGTTCACGGTGGCAAGTCCGTCGTCGATGGCATTCTGGCCCACGAGAAAATCGAAGCCATCAGCTTTGTCGGCTCCACGCCGATCGCGCGCTACGTCTATGGTACCGCTGCGGCCAATGGAAAGCGTGTCCAGGCCTTTGGTGGCGCCAAGAACCACATGGTCATCATGCCCGACGCCGATATGGACAAGGCCGCGGACGCGCTCATGGGGGCCGGCTATGGCTCTGCCGGTGAACGCTGCATGGCTATTTCCGTGGCTGTTCCAGTTGGTGATGGTACGGCCGATCGTGTTGTTGAGGCGCTCAAGCCGCGTATCGAGAAGCTCAAGCTTGGTCCGGCAAGCGATCCGGCATCCGAAATGGGCCCGGTGATCACCAAAGCCAGCCAGGAGCGGATCAAGGATCTCATTTCCAAAGGTCAGGAGCAGGGTGCCGATCTGGTCGTCGATGGCCGCAACTTCAGCCTCCAGGGCTATGAGAACGGCTATTTTGTCGGGCCGACGTTGTTTGACCGTGTCACGCCAGACATGGACATCTACAAGGAAGAAATCTTTGGGCCGGTGCTCAGCGTGGTTCGCTCAAAGACCTATGACGACGCCATCGACCTCGTTATGAACAATCCCTATGGCAACGGCACGGCGATCTTCACCCGCGATGGGGATGCTGCCCGCGACTTCGCGGCCCGGATCAATGTTGGGATGGTTGGCGTCAATGTGCCTGTGCCGGTACCTCTAGCCTATCACAGCTTCGGGGGCTGGAAGGCCAGTGCCTTCGGCGACCTCAACCAGCATGGCACCGACTCGATCAAGTTCTGGACCCGCACCAAGACCGTGACTGCTCGCTGGCCTAGCGGCATCAAGGGCGGTGCAGAGTTCCAAATGCCGACGATGAAGTAGCGAATAGACCGACGAACGCGCTGGGGGCGGGGTGCGATGCAGGTCCTGTCCTCAGAGGTTTTCTGGCGTCACGATCTCAAACGGGATTGAACGGTTCAGCGTCGCCATGGGCGTCTCTTGAGACGCAACTTCGATCATCGTCTCCACAAGAAGATTGGATGTCGCCTCAATAGGATGGCAAAGCGCTGCCGTGATTAGCCCCTCAGACAAACCCTTCCGGGTTTCAGGGCCAATATCGCGGCAAATGAGGCGTATACGTCCTCGGCGTTCTATTGGCACCTCGCGCAACGCCCGCAGGATGCCTGATATGCCCCCTCCTAAGATTAGGATGCCGACAAGGTCATCATTTGAATCCAACAATTCCTTGACCATGCGATAGGCGGTATCCGATTCCTCGTTTGTAGGGCGACTCTCATCCACAGTTAGGTGAGGCGCGTGTTCGCGAATGTAGGAGCGCATGCTGGCGTCTGCCACGTCCTGGCACTGATAGCGGTGGTTGCCAATGAAGACCGCAACTCGACCGTTGCTGGCAGTCATCTGCGTGATCAGCCAGGCGGCCGTCCGTCCAAGCTTCCAATTGTCTGCGCCAACATAGGCCGCTCGCTCAGCTACGGAGTGGTCAGTGATATACGTCACAACTGGTGTGCCTTGTTCGCGCAGGGTCCGGATCGCCTGGCCAATCAGTGGGTGGTCGGCTGCAATGACAGCAACCGCGTCACAGTTCTTCCCCAGCGCCAACAGGCGTTCAGCGATGTTTTCCGGGGTCAGTAGGTCGACAAAGTCGACCAACGGATCGACGACTTCGTCTCGACGCCTGCGGCAAGCGGCAACAATCTCTCGCCCGAAGAGCTGATACAGTTCTCGTTTCGACTGCTGCAGCAGGAAACCCAACCGAAACGTCGGTGTAGCTTCTCTCACCCGGCTCTCAATAGCGCCTAATCCGTAGAAACCGATTTGCTCTGCAGCAGCCTGCACCCGTTGCATGGTGGTGCCTTTGACGGGGATGGAGCCTCCCAGAATGCGGTTGATCGTCGATACAGATACGCCGGATGCCTGGGCCAGGTCTGCAATCGTTGGTCGGCGCATCTGCTTCTCCACTTGTTTCATATTGAATGAAACACAATGAAACAATCGAAGCAATAGATGTCATTTGGATATTCCTAGATGAAAGGCATTTCGCTATCACTTCTCCCGTACAGCGCCTTCGGAGGATTGGCGCGGGAGGAGACTGATATGACGTTGAAGAACTGGTTGCGGACCGGCATTGCCGCGTTTGCTTTCGTGAGCGGTGTCGGCCTTGCCTATGCTGAAGGCGCAAACATTTTTGTGGTTGGCGGCAAGCCCGATGATCCGTTCTGGTCCCGCGTTAAGCTGGGCGCTGAACACGCTGGCAAGGTTGCCGAAGCAAATGGCGGCTCGGTGACTTGGCTCGGGCCACAGAACTACGACAATCTGGGTCCGGACGCCGCAGAACTGATCCGCCAGGCAATCGACCAAGGTGCGGACGCCATCGTCGGTCCTGACTGGGTTCCCGAAGCAATGGATCCTGCCTTCAAGGCTGTTGTTGCCGCTGGCATTCCGCTCGTTATATACAATGCTGGTGGCATCGAAGCTGCCGATCGCCTTGGTGCGCTGAACTACGTTGGCGCCGTGGACTACAAGTCGGGCTTCGCCGGTGGCGAGTATCTCGCGAATGCCGGGCACAAGAACGGTGCCTGCGTGAATACCCTGCCAGGCGCCGCCAATATCGAAGCGTTCTGCAGCGGCTTCAATGATGGCCTTGCTGCAGGCGGTGGTACCGGTTCGGTGCTGCAATTGCCGGCCACTGCGTTCGGTGATGCTACTGCGGTGGCTCAGGCCGTTCGTGCTCACCTGCTGCAGAACCCGGATATCGACGCCATGTTCGCCATTGGTGACGGCGATACCAACGCCACCGTCAGCGGCATCGCGCAGGCCGGCAAGGCCGGTCAGGTTCACGTCTGTGGCATGAACTTCAATGACTCGATCCTGAACAATATCCAGCAGGGTACGCAAGATTGCGCGATTGACCAGCAGGGATACCAGCAGGGCTTCTTCGCGGTTTCGATCCTCAACAACTACGTAACCTACGGCGTAACCATTCCGACCCGGGAAATCCTTACCGGCCCCGGCGTGATCGACTCGAGCAATGTCGAGTTGGTTATGGCTGGCGTGAAGGCTGGCGCTCGCTAGGCGCCGGAGCGGCTCGTTCGCACCAACTGGTGCGGACGAGCGACAGCCCCGACATCCGGGGTGTTGGAATTCGAATGAGCCGTTCGGCGGCCGTTCCTAATCCACTGAATTGAGGAACCCGCATGTCGAACATATCAAGTTCTCCGCGTTTTTCCCTGGGCAGTTTGGTGAGGCGACCCGAGAGCGGATCACTGGTCGGCCTGGTCGTCGTCTACACTTTCTTTGCTGTACTCGGCGGAGCTGTATTTGTTGGTGCTCCGGGTTGGTCGAGCTGGCTCAACATCGCTGCCGAAGTTGGCATCATTGCATTGCCTGTCGGGCTGTTGATGATCGCCGGTGAGCTCGACATTTCGGTTGGCTCGGTGATCCCGGCGTCATCCATGATGGCCGCCGTCGTTTCAGGATTTTTCGGGCTACCCGTGCCTATTGGCATCATGAGCGGCCTGGCCGTTGGTCTGCTGGTTGGTTTCATCAACGGCGTGCTCGTGACGCGCACGTCAATTCCATCGCTTATCGTCACTATCGGCACGATGTTCGGTGTGATGGGTCTCACCCTCGGCCTCGCGGTGGCGATTGCTGGCTCTACCAGTGTGTTCCTGGTGCCTGACCCCTTCACCAAGCTTGTCCTTGGCACTTTCGTAGCCGGAATGTTCAACGTTTCCATCTTCTGGTGGGGCGCGTTCGCCTTGGTAGTATTCTTCCTTCTGCATATTTCGCCTGTCGGAAACTGGATCTTCGCCTTGGGCGGTGATCGGCAAAGCGCGAGAAACGCAGGCATACCCACCGGATTTCTGACTGTTGCCCTTTATATGCTCTCGGGATTGGCGGCTGCCTTTGTCGGGATCATCCAGCTGATGACCTATCAGAGTGCCCAGGTCGCAGCAGGCCAGTCCTTCATCTTCAATTCCATCATGTGCGTGGTGATCGGCGGCGTCCTGCTGACCGGCGGCTCAGGCTCGGTGATCGGCATTGTCATTGGGACCGCCACATTCGCGGTCGTGAACCAGGGCATTTTCTTTTCCGGGCTCGATCCGAATATCGGCTCGGTCATCATCGGAGCACTGCTGCTGGCGGCTGTTCTTTCCAACGATGGTTTTCGGGCGCTGGCCCTCAAATATGCCCGAGGAAAAGGATCCGCGTCATGAGCGCAAAAGAATTCCTTCTGCGCCGGCCCGAGGCCGCGTCCATCATCAGTCTGTTCGGCATCGTGGCCTTCTATGTGATCTTCGGCGGCGTCAACCTCAGCAACCTGTTTGGCGCAGCCAGCTGGGTCAACTTCGCGGCCAATTTGGGGATCGTCGCGATCCCGCTCGGTCTGCTGATGATCTCGGGCGAACTCGACATTTCGATTGGGGCGATGATCCCCGCCGGTTCGATGACCGTGGCGATCCTGTCCGGCTATTACGAGCTTCCGATCGTGGTCGGCATGCTCGGTGCCATCGGGCTTGGCCTGGTTGTCGGCCTGGTCAATGGCATCCTCACCGTCCGCACCTCGGTGCCGTCACTGATCATCACGCTCGGTACCCTGGTTGCAATGCAGGGCGTCGTCCTGGCGGGAGCCAAGCTCCTCACCGGCGCGGCCAGCGTACCGCTGACGGCACCGGACTGGGCCAAGATGCTCTTTGGTGGCCTGGTTGGTGGAAGCTACCAGACCGTCGTGCTGTGGTGGGTCGCGTTCGCCATCGTCTTCGGCTTCGTCGTCCACCGTACCAGGTACGGGAACTGGCTCTTTGCCATGGGCGGGGATCGCGTCAGTGCGCGCAATGCCGGAATCCCCGTGGATCGGATGACAATCCTGCTCTTCATGGTTTCGTCGGTCAGCGCCGCATTCGTCGGCATGTGCGGCGCCATCCAGTTCAACTCGGCGCAGGTCTCGGGCGGGATGGGATACATCTTCAACGCCATCGTAAGCCTCGTCGTGGGAGGCACGCTGTTGACCGGTGGCTTCGGTTCCGTCGCGGGCATTTTCTTCGGCACCCTGACCTTCGCGATCGTCTCTCAGGGCATCTATTTCACCCAGATCGACCGAAACTGGTCGAGCCTCATCATCGGGGTAACCCTCCTTGTCGCCGTGGCGATGAATGGATGGTTCCGCAACCTGGCGATGTCTTACGCGCCCAGGAAGAAGGCTTAGGAGATCATCATGAGCGAAAAGAACGTCGTCCTTGAACTCAAGAACGTCAACAAGTCCTTTGGACCGATCGACGTGTTGCACGATATCTCCCTCAAGGTGAGGGCGGGGGAAGTGCTCTGCCTGCTGGGTGATAACGGGGCCGGCAAGTCGACACTAATCAAGATCATGGCGGGGGTATTTGTCCCGACATCGGGTGAAATCCGAATGGATGACAAGCCCGTGCAGTTCAAGCGACCCAAGGACGCAGCTGATCGTGGCATCGCCACAGTGCACCAGTTCGGCGGGACGTTTCCGTTGATGAGTGTGGGACGGAGCTTCTTTGTTGGCGTCGAGCCCACCAAGGGTTGGGGTCCATTCAAGGTTTTCGACCGTAAGACTGCCAACGAAATTGCCGTCAAGGCGGTGCAGAGCTTCGGCATTACGCGCATTGACGACGGCGATCGTCTGGTTGGCGGCCTTTCGGGCGGCGAGCGCCAATCCTTGGCCATCGCTCGGGCGGTACATTTCGGTGCGCGCGTGCTCATTCTGGATGAGCCGACCGCGGCCCTGGGCGTCAAGCAGGCCAGCCACGTCCTGCGCATTGTCAACGAAGCCAAGAGGCGCGGACTGGCAGTGATCTTCATCACCCACCAGGTCATGCATGCCATGGCCGTCGGAGATCATTTCGCAGTGCTGATCCGTGGCGCGGTCGCCGCCGACTTCAAGAAGGGCGAGAAGACCCGCGAGGAAATCACCGACCTGATGGCCGGCGGCGAGTCCATGGCCGATCTGGAAGCCTCGATTGAAAGCTCCCTCGCAAGCCATGAGGGAGAGTCGACCGCCACAGTGTGACGCGCCTCTGCTTCGAACCGCCACCGGCATTGCTGCGGGTGGAGAACAGATACTTCTTTCGGAATGTTGAGATGAAAATCGCCCTCGACCCCTTTATGCATCGCCACCTGTCCCTCGAAGAGCTTCCCGGCAAGGTCGCCGAGCTTGGCTATGAGTGGATCGAGCTGTCGCCCCGCGCGGACTTCCTTGAATGGTTCAAGGCGCCGCGCGTGTTTCCGCAGCGAATCAAGAGCTTCAAGAAGTCGCTCAAGGCCAATGGCGTGGGTATCGCCTCGCTGCTGCCGATGTATCGATGGGCCAGCAATGACGAGGTTGAGCGCCAGGCTGCGGTGCGCCACTGGAAGCGTGCCATTGAGATTGCAGTTGAGCTCGAAGTCGATGTGATGAACTCCGAATTCGGTCGCGGACCCCATCCGGACAAGGGCTCCTGCTATTGCTGCCATACCGGTTCGATGATTGAAGCCTGCGAGGACGCCTGGTGGCGTTCGATGGAAGAGCTTGTGCCCCTCTTTGAGAAAGAGGGCATCACGCTACACGTCGAGCCCCATCCCGAGGACTGGTGCGAGACCCTGCAACCGGCCGTGGACATCATCCGGACGGTAAACTCCAAGAACGTGAAGTTTCTCTACTGCGCGCCACACACCTTCTACTTCGGTGACGACACCAAGGCGATGCTGCGCGAATGTGCTGACGTCCTTGCCCACGTCCATGTGGGCGACACATTCAATCACAAGGCCAGCTCCGGCCTGCGCTACATTCTCAATCCGCCGGGCACGCAGGCCCGGGTGCACCAGCACCTCAACATTGGCCAGGGCGAGGTGCCGTGGGACGACTTCTTCGGCACGCTCGCCGAAATCGGCTTCGACGGCATCATGACCGCCTGCGTCTTCGCCTGGGAGGACAAGGCCGATCACTCCGGCAAGTTCATGCGCTCCGAAATGCAGCGATACATCGATACCTATTGGGGGAAGAAATGACCCTTGCCGTAGGTGTTATCGGGACAGGCATGATCGGTCAGGACCATATTCGGCGCCTGACCAAAGTTCTCTCAGGCGTTGAAGTCGTTGCAGTCAACGACATTGACTCTAAGCGCGCTGCCGCCACTGCCCCGGCCGGCGCAAAGGTCTATGAAAGCGCTCAGGCACTGATCAATTCCAACAGTGTCGCGGCCGTGGTGATCTGCTCCTGGGGTCCTGCCCACGAGGAGCAACTGCTGGACTGTGTCGCAGCCGGGAAACCGGTCTTCTGCGAGAAGCCCATGGTCACGTCCGAAGCCGCCGCGCTGAAGGTGATGGAGGCAGAAACCGCCTTTGGTCGGCGCCTTGTGCAGGTCGGTTTCATGCGTCGCTTTGATGCCGACTATCGGCGGCTCAAGCGCACGATCGATGGCGGCACCCTGGGCACGCCCCTGATGTATCGCTCGGTCCACCGAAACGCATCGGTGCCGCCGGGGCTCTATACCTCGGACATGCCGCTCAACGACACGATGGTGCATGACGCTGACATCTCGCGCTGGCTCCTGGACGACGAGATTGTCGGTGTGGAAGTTCGTATGCCTCGCAAGTCTAGCGTAGGAGGCGAACTGCGCGATCCCCACTTGGTGCTGCTACACATGGGGCAGGGTGCGATCGTGTCCGTCGAGATTTCGGTCAATATAGCCTATGGCTACGACATTCGCGGCGAGGTGAGCTGTGAGCGGGGCGTTGCCGAACTCCCCAACCGCCCGGCCACTGTGATTTCCGACATTCATGGCATCCGTCAGGCGATCCCGGAGGATTGGCGCGAACGCTTCATCGAGGCCTATGACCAGGAGTTCCGCGAGTGGATCGTCGCAGCGGGCGAGGGCACATCCACTGGTCCGTCAGCCTGGGATGGCTATGCCGCCACGTTGGCCGCCGACGCAGCATTGCGCGCCGCCCAGAGCGGCACGCGCCAAGTCGTCAAAATGATCGAGAAACCAGCGTTGTACCGCCGTTCCGTGGCACAGGCGGCTGAGTAACAACTTTACGGACGAGAAAATGATCAACGGCGAACGGAAGATCGAGCGACCTCTCCGCTGGGGCATGGTCGGCGGTGGGCGCACGGGACAGGTCGGCTACAAGCATCGGACCGGTGCGCAACGGGATGGCACGTATAGGCTCCTGGCAGGTGCGTTCGATCTCGATGCAGAGCGCGGCCGCGACTTTGGCATGGCCATCGGAGTGAATGCCGAGCGTTGCTACGCGGACTATCAGTCGCTGATTGCCGGGGAGGCCGGACGGGCAGACGGTGTTGAGGTGGTCTCGGTGGCAACACCGAATTTCACACACTACGAGATTACCAAGGCCCTGCTTGAGGCCGGCATCAATGTGGTCTGTGAAAAGCCGCTCTTCTTTACCGTCGCCGAATGCGACGAGATTGATCAGCTCTCGCGCGCCAATGGGCTGGTTGTCGGGGTCACCTATGGTTTCACCGGGCACCCTTTGGTCCACCAAATGGCGGCGATGGTGAAAAAGGGTATGCTGGGCGAGATCCGGCTTGTGGACCTACAATACACTCATGGCTTCAACGCTGGCGATGACGTCAAGGCACCCGAGGCGTTGAAGTGGCGGACCAATCCGGCGACCGCTGGTTCGACCTTCGTACTGGGCGATATCGGCACCCATCTCTACTATCTCTCCGAGATCGTGTTGCCGCATCTGCGCATCGAAAAGCTGTTGTGCGACCGCAAGGCTTTCATTCCAAGTCGTGCCCCCCTTGAGGATCATGCAACCGTTCTGATGCACTACGACAATGGCGCGCGTGGGCGTCTTTGGGTGTCGTCGGTCAATGCGGGCAACATGGGCTCGCAGCGCTACCGTTTTGTGGGCTCGAAAGCGTCCATCGAGTGGTCCGACAGCCACCCTGACCAGCTCATTTATGAAGTCCAGGGCGAGCCAGGCCGGGTTCTGCATCACGGCATGCCCTATCTCGAGCAGGAGAGCCTTTCGGTCGATCGCATGGGCGCGCTGCACACCGAGGGCCTGGGTGACAGCTGGGCCAACATCTACCTCTGGATCGCCCAGGCCATTGATGCGACGCGCCGCGGCGACGCTGATTTCCTTAAGAACCATCACTATCCCGGCATCACTGCGGGCACAGAAGGTGTCCGCTGGCTGGAAAACTGCGTGCGTTCGGCCGATGCCGGCGCCAACTGGATCGATTTTCGCTAACCACCTCCCCCACTAGGACGCGCCTCGGCGCGTCCGTTCTTCTTCAGAGGCAGAAATGAAGCTTTCCATTTGTACTGACGTGATGGCGGATCTCTCGTTTACCGAGATGCTCGACAAGTGCGTGGCCCTGGGTGTCGAGGGCATCGAGATGACCGGCGGCGGTTGGTCCAAGGGGCCACATTTCCGTGCAGACGAACTGCTGGCCGACAAGGGGCTGCTCAAGTCCAAGCTCAATGAGATCAAGGCTCGCGGTCTTGAGATCGCGGCGCTGAACTGTTCCGCCAACCCGCTCGACCCCGGTGAGATGGGCAAGCGCCACCGCAAGGAAATGGAAGAGACGATCCGCCTTGCCGGCGAAATCGGAGTCAAGAAGATTGTGACCATGTCCGGCCTGCCAGAAGCTGCGCCGGGCGACATGGTGCCCAACTGGCTCGTCTATACCAAGTCCTGGCCCAATGAGATGCCGGAGCGCGACCGCTATCAATGGGAAGACCGGGCCTTTCCACTATGGCACGATTTGGTCAGACTGGCCGACGAAGTGGGCGTCGAGAAATATGCGCTCGAAAACTTCTCGGCCATGCTGGTCTGGAACCCTGAAACGCTGTTCCGCCTGCGCAACGCGGTTGGCCCCAAGGTCGGGATGAATCTCGATCCCAGCCACCTGGTGTGGATGGGAGCGGATCCGATTGCCTCGGCGCGCGCTCTTGGCAGCGCCATCCATCATTGCCACGGCAAGGATACCCGCATCGAGCGCGGACTGGCTGACGTCAACGGGTTTTTGGAGCTCAAGGACGTCACCGACGTGGCCAATCGGAGCTGGAATTACGTCGCCGTTGGCGCCGGCCATGACCTGCAGTGGTGGAAGGAGTTCTTCTCGGTCGTCCGAATGGTTGGCTACAACGACTGGGTGAGCCTCGAAATGGAGGATTTCACCATGTCGACCGAGGCCGGCATCCAATCTTCAATCGATGCCCTGCAGGCGACGATCAGCCGGTGAGCAAGCCCTACAAATTTATTATCACGATCCAGTTGCATCCTGGGACGCGGGACGAGGTGCTCGCCCGTGCCCCAGCGGTGCAAGCCGCGACGCGCGGCGAGCCGGGCTGTCTCGCCTATGACTTCTTCACCTGTACCGACGATCCGGATCGCCTGGTCTTTGTGGAAGCCTGGGTCGACAAAGCGGCCCATGCCGCGCACATGCGGTTCGAGCACACCAGGCAGTTCATCGAATTCCACGAGCAGTTCCACCGTTCGCTGACGTTCGAAACGATCAACGTCGAGGCCTGAATGAGCATGCCAATCACCATAACGACGGCGCCGTGCTGCTGGGGCGTGGATGACGTGAGCAATCCGCATCTGCCTGCCTGGCAACAGGTGTTGGAAGAGGCTGCCGACGCAGGCTTTGGTGGTCTGGAGCTGGGGCCATACGGCTATTTGCCGCTGGATTTGGATCATGTCGGAAATGCCCTGGATAAACATGGGCTCCGCGTGGTCGCGGGCACGATCTTCGACGATCTGGTTTCCCTGTCGAACCGGGAGAGTTTGCTGCGCCAGACCGACGATATCTGCGCGCTGATCACCCGCTTGCCGAGCCCGGCACACCATGGCGGTCAGCGCTTCAATGCGCCCTATCTCACGGTCATGGACTGGGGGCATGACGAACGCGACTTTGCTGCAGGTCACTCTGCCCGCGCCACGCGTCTGGACGACGTCGCTTGGTCCGGAATGGTCCGGAACATCCGGGCCATCGCTGAGCTCGCGCGTGACAAATACGGCGTGCGCGCCGTCATCCATCCCCATGCGGGTGGCTATATTGAGTTCGACGACGAGATCGAACGCATCGTCTCCGACATCCCCGCGGGTGTTGCGGGGCTGTGTCTCGATACCGGTCACCTGGCATATTCAGGCATGAATCCCGTGACTGCGCTTCGTCGCTATTGGGACCGGCTCGACTACATCCATTTCAAAGACATCGATAGCGCTGTCTATGAGCAGGTCATGGGCAAGCGCATCCGCTTCTTTGAAGCCTGCGCCGAGGGTGTCATGTGCCCGATAGGCCGCGGATCAGTCGACTATCCCGCCATTCGCGATCTGCTCGAAGAGCTCGGCTATGCCGGCTACATCACCATTGAGCAGGAACGCGATCCACGAAATTCAGGCAGTATTCTCAACGATCTGGCCGCCAGCCGCAGCTTTCTGGCCGAGATCGGGTTCTGAGAGATTGGACAGACAAATGAAAAGTCTCGACGTCATCACCATTGGTCGTTCTTCCGTGGACCTTTATGGCGCGCAGGTTGGCGGCCGGCTTGAGGACATGGGCTCGTTCGAGAAATATATTGGCGGCTCGCCCACCAACATGGCGGCGGGTACGGCGCGGCTCGGCCTGCGTTCGGCGCTGATCACGCGGGTGGGCGACGAGCACATGGGGCGCTTCATTCGCGAGGAACTGGCTCGTGAGGGGGTCGATGTCCGCGGCATCAAGACTGACCCGGAACGGTTGACTGCTCTGGTCCTGCTCGGCATCCGGGACGAAAACAGTTTCCCGCTCATCTTCTATCGCGAGAACTGCGCCGACATGGCGCTATGCGAAGACGATATCGAAGAAAACTTCATTGCCGAAGCGCGGTCGGTGGTTGCCACCGGGACGCATCTGAGCCACCCGAACACGGAAGCGGCGGCACTCAAGGCGCTTGGCCTGGCCCGTAAGCATGGCGCGCGCACAGCACTAGACATCGACTACCGCCCGAACCTTTGGGGCGTGGCAGGGCATGGCGAAGGCGAAAGCCGCTTCGTTGAAAGCGCCAAGGTGACCGCCAAGCTGCAGTCCCACCTGTCCCTTTTTGATTTGATCGTGGGCACCGAGGAAGAGTTCCACATTGCCGGTGGTTCGACCGACACGATCGCGGCGCTGCGGGGAGTGCGCGCGGTTAGCCGCGCGACGCTGGTCTGCAAGCGCGGCGCTGCCGGTGCGGTCGCCTTCACGGGCGCGATACCGGACAGCCTTGACGATGGCGAGGCCGGACCTGGTTTCCCAGTGGAAGTCTTCAATGTGCTGGGGGCCGGCGATGGCTTCATGTCCGGGCTGATCAAGGGCTGGCTGGAGGATGCCGATTGGGGCAGGGCGCTCGAATACGCCAATGCCTGCGGCGCATTTGCCGTCAGCCGCCATGGCTGCACGCCGGCTTACCCGTCTGCCGATGAGCTGGACTTCTTCCTGAAGCGCGGCGTTGTCGAACCGGCACTTAGAAAGGACAAGCAGCTCGAACAGCTGCATTGGTCGACTAACCGGCACAATGACTGGTCGACCATGCGGGTCTTTGCCTTCGACCATCGCATGCAACTTGAAGCCATGCCCGGCGCCAGCACTGACAAGATCGACGCCTTCAAGCAATTGTGCCTCACGGCCGCCCTCCAAGTTCAGGATGGCCGGTCGGGCTATGGCATTCTCTGCGACAATCGCCTCGGCAAGCGCGCTCTGCATGCGGCAGCGGGGAGTGGGTTGTGGATTGGCCGCCCGGTCGAATGGCCGGGATCGCGTCCCCTGACCCTGGAGCCCGAGCTGGGTCCGGATTTTGGCGGGGTCGGCGAATGGCCGCTGGAGCATGTGGTCAAAGTGCTGTGCTTCTGTCACCCCGATGATGATGCAGGGATGCGGGCCGAGCAGGAGGCGACCATCCAGCGTCTCTATTCGGCCGCGCGCCGCAACCGCCTGGAATTCCTCCTCGAGATCATTCCCTCCAAGGTTGGGCCGGTCAATGACGACACGACCGCGATCCTGATCCAGCGCTTCTACGAGATCGGCATCTATCCCGATTGGTGGAAGCTTGAGCCGATGGCAACGCAGGGCGCCTGGGAAAAGACCTGTGCCACGATCAGCGCCAAGGATCCTCACACCCGTGGCATTGTCGTTCTTGGCCTAGACGCTCCTGAGGCCGAACTGGCTGCCAGCTTCCGCGTCGCGGCCTCGTTCGATCTGGTGAAGGGCTTTGCTGTGGGGCGGACCATTTTCGGAGCTGCCGCACGCGGTTGGCTTGCGGGTGAGCTGTCCGATGACCAAGCCGTCGGACAGATGGAAAGCAATTATCGGAATCTCTGCCATATCTGGGACCAAGCCAGGTCTGCGGCACGCGCCGCCCACGTGGCCTGACCATTTTGCCGGGAGACAAAATCATGACCAAAACAATCCGTCTGACGGCCGCCCAGGCGATGATCAAGTGGCTCTCCGTTCAAATGACGGAAGAGGGCGTACGCTACATCGAAGGGATGTGGGCGATCTTTGGTCATGGCAATGTGGCTGGCATCGGCGAGGCCCTGCATGCCTACCAGGATGTCTTTCCGACCTGGCGCGGCCAGAATGAGCAGACCATGGCCCATGCCGCCATCGCCTTTGCCAAGGGCAAGAAGCGCGCGCGCGCCCATGCTGTGACTTCCTCAATCGGCCCAGGGTCGACGAATATGGTCACGGCGGCGGCCTTGGCCCATGTCAACCGCCTGCCGGTGCTGATGGTCTGCGGCGACGTCTTCGCCAATCGCCGGCCCGATCCGGTGCTGCAGCAGGTGGAAGACTTTGACGATGGCACGGTGTCAGCCAATGACTGTTTCCGTCCCGTGGTCCGCTATTTCGACCGGATTGCCAGGCCTGAACATCTCCTGACCTGCTTGCCGCGGGCTCTCAGTGTGATGACCGACCCCGCTAATTGCGGGCCCGTGTGCCTGGCCTTCTGTCAGGATGTGCAGGCGGAAGCCTACGACTATCCGAAAGACTTCTTCGAACCGGGCGTCTGGCGCATTCGCCGCCCGGCTCCAGATGCCGGTGAACTGGCGCGTGTGGCCGAGCTTATCAAAGGCGCGAAGAACCCGGTCATCGTGTCGGGTGGCGGGACCATCTACAGTCAGGCCGAGGAAACGCTCGCCGCCTTTGCGACGCGCCACAATATCCCCGTCACCGAGACACAGGCCGGCAAGTCCGGTCTCGGGCAGGACCACCCCATGAACTTCGGCGCTTCCGGCGTCGACGGATCGGCAGCGGCCAATGCCGCTTCCTCGAAGGCCGATCTCGTGATTGGCGTCGGTACACGCCTGCAGGATTTTACCACCGGCTCGCGCACCCTGTTCCGTCATGATGCGACGCTGGTTTCCATCAACACACATGGCTATGACGCGGCCAAGCACGGTGCAGTCAGCCTTGTGGGGGATGCCAAGGTCACGCTCGAAGCTCTCACCGAGATGCTTGGCGCCTACAAGGCCGAAGCGCCCGACGCAGATGCACGGGAGGACTGGCTGCGCGCCGTGGACGTTTATTGCGCCCGCCCGGACGATCAAAATGCCCTGCCAACTGACGGGCAGGTGATTGGCGCCGTCCAGCGAGCCGCCACCGACGGCGCCATTGCCATGTGTGCGGCAGGCACCATGCCGGGCGCGCTCAAGTTGCTTTGGCAGCCATCCCAGGGCGGCTACCATATGGAATACGGATATTCCTGCATGGGTTACGAGGTGGCCGGTGCAATGGGCCTCAAGCTTGCGCGGCCGGAGCGTGAAGTGATCTGCTTTGTCGGTGACGGCTCCTACATGATGGCCAATTCCGAGCTTGCAACGGCCGTCATGCGCCGCATTCCCTTTACTGTGGTTCTCACTGACAATCGTGGTTATGGCTGCATCAACCGGCTGCAGACGATGGGTTGCGGCGGCGAGCCGTTCAACAACATGTATGTCGACTGCAGTGTCGAGGTTCAGCCCGAGATCGACTATGTCGCTCACGCTGCTTCCATGGGGGCTTATGCGGTCAAGGCTTCAGGGACCGATGCGCTGGAGGCCGAACTGAAGGCTGCCCGCTCACGCAATATCCCGACCGTCATCGTCATCGATACGATCGCAAAGGACTTCCCCGGAACCGGCCTTCAGACCACTGCCGGTGAGCACGGCTTCTTCTGGGACGTCGCTGTCCCGCAAACATCCGACCGTCAGAAACAACGCGACAGATATGTCGAGTATCTCGGTCAGATCGCCCGACAGAGCCTGATCAACTAAGGCACTGGGTCGATCAGACCAACCGATAAAAGGACATGTCCATGACCAACCTTCAGCGCAAACCTTTCGGCACGCACGGCAAGGTGCATGAGATCACGCCGCAATCGGCCGGTTGGCGTTTTGTCGGCTTCAGTCTCTACCGGCTGCGCGCTGGTGACTTCATCTCAGAAGTCACCGGCGACCGCGAAGTGATCCTGGTCATGGTCGAAGGCAAGGCACAGTTCCGGGCCAACGATAAAGACTGGGGCGTCTTTGGCGACCGCATGGATGTGTTTGAGAAAACGCCGCCCCATTGCCTCTACCTCCCCAATGACAGCGCCTGGGAAGCGATCGCGACCACCGATTGCACCATTGCCGTCTGCTCGGCGCCCGGCAAAGTGGTCACGAGGCCCGTCGCATCGGACCCGATGGCATTACGCTCACGGCGCGCGGCAAGGCCTCCAACGAGCGGTGGATCAACAACATCGCCATGGAGAACGAGGACTATTGTGACAGCCTGCTGGTCACCGAGGTCTTCACACCGGAAGGGCACTGGTCGTCCTATCCTAGCCATCGCCATGACGAAGACGACTATCCGCGTATCACTTATCTCGAAGAAACTTACTATCACCGGCTCAATCCGGATCAAGGTTTTGGGGTGCAACGCGTCTATACCAATGACGGCACGCTGGACGAACCCATGGCGGTCCAAAGTCATGATGTCGTTCTCGTGCCCCGCGGTCACCATCCCTGCGGGGCGGTCCATGGCTACGAAATGTACTACCTTAACGTTATGGCCGGCCCCCGCCGAGCTTGGCGCTTCGAACCAGATCCCGAACACAAGTGGGTCATTGATCGGGACGCAACTTGATAGATTGCCGATAGCTGGACCTTTTTTCAAAGGCTTCGTGGAATTACGCACTGAGACTGTGTGAACCACAAGTCGCCGTGATCTGGTTGGGCGGAGATCATCCGTGTTTTTCGTGTCTGAGGCTAAGCAGGCCGCATATCGCCAGATGTCAACTCAAGGCCTCTCTGTAAGGCCATGGAGCGTGGTGCTCAGGTCAGGTGATTTCCGGAACTAAAATTCACGAATTATACGTATTTTGCACGTATTACGCAGATTTATGATCCCGAATCTTCTTCGCGATGTCGAGCTATGAACGAGTTCTCATTATCTCATCTGAATCGCCGCGCCGGTGAGTTGGCGGATAAGGCGATGATGTCCCCGATTCTTCTGCGAAAACACGGCCGCCCCCATCTGGTCATCATGTCATTCGACCACTACCAGACTTTGACTGGTGCATCCTCTGCGTCGGGAGAAATCTCCTTCGTCGCGCGCGACGACCAACCAAAAGAATCTGGTCTGGCCTCTCTCGCAGGCGCCAATTGGGCGGATTCCGACGTTCCGGAGGAGTTCTGACTTCGATCTTGCGAATGATACAGGCGGGTGATACAGGATTTGGATACTGACGTCGCGAAAACCCAGCATTTCTGGGCTTCTCAGGAGAGACGTAGCGAATCCCTCTCTCTCCGCCACTTCCTTTCATGACGTTGACTTTGATCCCTCCGGCCGCCATGCCGGGCGGCAAAGCTTGCTCCTGTTATCTGGTTTCGATGGCGCGCCTGATCCTTTTCAACAAGCCCTATGGGGTGCTGTCGCAGTTCACCGGGGGTGGGCCTGGCGAGACGCTAGCCGACTTCGTCGCGGTGAAAGGCGTCTATCCGGCCGGGCGGCTGGACAAGGACAGCGAGGGGCTGTTGCTGCTGACCGATGACGGCACGCTGCAGGCGCAGATTTCCTCGCCCAAATACAACAAGGAAAAGACTTACCTGGTGCAGGTCGAAGGCGAGCCGGACGAGGCCGCGCTGGCGCAATTGCGCAAGGGTATCACGCTCAAGGACGGTCCGACGCGACCGGCCAGGGCGAAGCTGATCGCGCCGCCCGATCTCTGGCCGCGCGATCCGCCGGTTCGGTTTCGCAAGAGCGTGCCCGATCACTGGATCGAGTTGAGCATTACCGAGGGGCGTAACCGGCAGGTGCGGCGGATGACGGCGGCAGTGGGCCTGCCCACGCTTAGGCTGGTGCGCTGGCGTGTGGCCGATTGGACACTGGCGGGCATTGCACCCGGAGAGTGGCGCGCGGTCCGGGCCGGCATGGGGGCCACCCGTCGCTGAACGCCCGACGCGTAGCACCAATGAAGGGCTGGCGCGCGTTGCCGGTTTGGCCTATCTCCCCCACAAAAGCCCGGACCATATTGGACCGGGCAGGGTTGGAGGAGTGCTGCCATGTCAGCCCAGACCCCCTCAAAGCGCCTGACCATCCGCGACATTGCCGCCATGCGGCGGCGCGGCGAGGCGGTGGCCATGCTTACGGCCTATGATGCCACCATGGCCGCCCTGGTCGACATGTCGGGCGCGGACATGATCCTGGTCGGTGACAGCCTGGGCAATGTGGTGCTGGGGCATGAGACGACGCTGCCGGTGACGCTGGACGACATGATCCGCCATGCCGCCGCAGTCAAGCGCGGCTCGCAGCGCGCGCTGCTGGTCTGCGACCTGCCGTTTGGCGCGGTGACCGATCCGGATACAACGCTGGTCAATGCGATGCGGGTGCTCAAGGAAACCGGGGTCGAGGCGGTCAAGATCGAAGGTGGCCTGGCCATGGTGCCAGTGGTGGAGAAGCTGGTGGCCCATGGCATTGCTGTGGTCGCCCATATTGGCCTCACCCCGCAGCACGTGCACCAGATGGGCGGCTATTACATGCATGGCAAGGACGCGGCTTCGGCCGAGCGGCTGCGTGCAGAAGCCCAGGCGCTGGAAGCGGCGGGGGCTTTTGCCATCGTGCTCGAATGCGTCACCCCGGCGCTGGCGGCCGAAATCACCCAGAGCCTGACCATTCCCACCATTGGCATTGGTTCGGGCAAGGATTGCGCGGGACAGGTGCTGGTGATCAACGATCTGATCGGGCTCAACATCACGCCGCCGCCGAGTTTTGCCAGGCCGCGTGCCGATGTGGCGTCGGTGATCCGGACGGCCGTGGGCGACTATGTGGCCGAGACCAAGACGAAGCGCGGGCCGATCCCGCTCGTGCTCAGGGCTGATTGATCATGGCCAATATCCTGATTGCCGTTTCCGGCTCGATTTCGGCGTACAAAATTGCTGATGTGGTGTCCGAACTGGGTAAAGCCGGACATCAGGTGCAGTGCCTTCTTACCAGAAGCGCGACAGAGTTTGTTTCGCCGTTGGTGCTTGAAACCTTGAGCGGCCGCAAGGCGCGGTTCGAGCAGTTCGGGCCCGATGTATCAGGCACAGAGCATATCGACTTTGCCCGCTGGGCGGATGTGATGGTGTTCGCCCCGGCCAGCGCTAACATGCTGGCACGATTGGCTTTGGGGCTCGCCGACGACCTGCCCTCGACGGTGGCGCTGGCCACCGAGGCGCCGATCCTGATTGCGCCGGCGATGAATAAGGTGATGTGGGGCAAGCCGATCGTGCAGCAGCATCTGCAGACGCTGGTGGGGCGTGGGGCGACGGTAATCGAGCCAGCATCGGGGCTTCTGGCCTGTGGCGAGGTGGGCATGGGCAAGCTGGCGCCCGTGGCGAGCATTGTTGCAGCGATCGAGGCGGCGGTCGTGCCACCGGTCCAGGACCTCCAAGATGAACGGATTTTGATCACCGCGGGGCCAACGACCACGGCAATTGATGCGGTGCGCTATATCACCAACCATTCCACCGGGCGGATGGGTGCGGCCATGGCCGAAGAAGCGCTGCGGCGCGGCGCGGTGGTGGACTATGTGCTGGGCGTCGACAAGGGCGTGGTGCGCCCGGTGCCGCCGCGCGGGTCGGAAAGCCGGCTGCACCTTGTCGAGGTGCGGACCGCCGAGGAGATGGCGGTTGCCGCGCTGGAGAAATTGCCACAGGCCACCGGGGTCGTCGCGACGGCGGCGGTGATGGACTATGCGGTGGCCTCGCCTTCGGCCAGCAAGCTCAAACGCGCCTCGGATGCCATTGCGCTTGACCTGGTGCCCTCCACCGATGTGCTGGGCAGCCTCAAACGGGCCGCGAACGGGCAATGGTTCCTCGGCTTTGCCGCCGAGACCGACAATGTGGAAGAGCATGGGCTGGGCAAGCTCGAAGCCAAGGGGCTCGATTTCCTGTTTGCCAATGCGGTGAGCAAGCTGGGCGCTGCGGGCCAGACCGGCTTTGCGGTCAGCACCAATGCCGGCGTGCTGCTTTCGGCCAAGGGTGAGCGGCATGAACTGGCGCTGGGCGCCAAGGCCGATATTGCCCGGCAGATCTGGGATCGCATTGCATGACGCTTATTCTGCGGGACAAGGCGAGCCTTCGGGCCTGGCGCGCCAAGCTGACCGAGGGGACGCGGCTGGGCTTCGTGCCGACCATGGGCGCACTGCATGAAGGGCATATGAGCCTGATGGCGCAGGCGCGCGGGGCGGCAGACATTGTCATTGCCTCGATCTTCGTCAATCCGCTGCAATTCGGGCCAAACGAGGATCTGTCGCGCTATCCGCGCCCCATTGAGGCCGATATCGACAAGCTTGAAGCCGCCGGCGTCGATGCTCTGTTCCTGCCCTCGGTCGAGGATATGTATCCGCCCGGCGCGTCGACCATGGTCGAGGAGACCATGGTGTCCGGACCGCTGTGCGGCGCCACGCGGCCGGGGCATTTCCGCGGCGTGACCACGGTGGTGCTGAAACTGTTCAATCTGGTGCAGCCGCATGTGGCGGTATTCGGGCAGAAGGACGCACAGCAATGCGCCGTCATCGAACGCATGGTGCGTGATCTCGACGTGCCGGTCGACATCCTGCGTGGGCCGATCGTGCGCGAGGCCGACGGGTTGGCGCTGAGCTCGCGCAATGTCTATCTTTCGACCGAAGACCGGGCGGCGGCGCCGTTGTTGCATCAGAGCCTGCAAACGGTCGCCACGGCTTACGAAGCCGGGGAGCGCGATGCGGAAAAGCTGGCGCAGATCGGGCTGGACGTGCTGGCGCAATCAGACCGGATCAAGGTGCAGTATTGGGAGGTGCGCGACCCCGAAAGTCTCGGGGCCATCGCCAGTGTGGGCGGGCGCGGAGCGCTCTTGGCCGTCGCCGCGCATCTGGGCACGACGCGGCTGATCGATAATCTCTTACTCAGCGGCGACGTTTAGCATTTCGGTGCTGGCCAGCTTGTTGTCACCGAAAAAGCGCAGCGGCCGGATTTCGTAGGAGCCGGTGCCGGGATTGGCCTTGGCCAGTTCGCGGGCAAAGTCGAGCGCGTCATCCATGGATTCGCAGTCGGCGACATAAAAGCCGAGGAATTGTTCTTTGGTCTCGGCAAAGGGGCCGTCGAACACGGCGGGCTGGCCATTGGCCTTTTTGAGCGTCTTGGCCTCATTGGTGTTCCATAGCCGGACGACCGGGCCGAGCTTGCCCCTGGTCGCCATGCTGGACTGGACCTCCATCAGGCGTGCCATGCAGGCGTCGTCCTCCTCCTTGGTCCAGGTGGCAACGACGTTTTCCTCATTGTAGCAAAGAATGGCGTAGAGCATTTCGGGTCCCTCATCACGCAGCGACCGGGACTATGCCAAGCCAGAACGGCAATTCCAAGACGTCATGGGTCAGGCAAGGGCGGCGGCGTTTGCCGGGCAATGGTCAAGGTCGCCCCGATGGAGGCGAGCATGATCGCGCCCATGCCGGCAAGCTGCACCGGGCCGATGGTTTCATGCAGGATGACAAGGCCCGAAAGCGCCGCCAAAGCCGGTTGCCCGCTCATCAATATGCCGAACAGGCGCGACGGCATATGGGGCAAAGCTACCATGTCGAGGGCATAGGGAATGGCGCTCGACATCAATGCCACGGCCAGACCCAATGGCAAAAGCGCCGGATCGAGTAGGCTGGTGCCAGCGGTGGCCACCCCGAACGGCACGGCGATCAGTGCGGCGGTGCCAACGCCGAGCGCGGCGATATGGGCGCCACCCCCTATGCCAGCACGCTGTCCGAAGATGATATAGCCGGCCCAGCAGGCGCCGGCACACAGGGCCAGGACGACGCCGATAGGGGAAATGTCCCCGCCGGTCTGGGTCCAGGGCAAGAGCAGGGCAAAGCCGGCGACGGCCAGGACGATCCAGAGGAAATCAACAAGCTTTCTGGCGCCGAACAGCGCCACGGCCAGCGGTCCGGTGAATTCGAGCGCCACGGCAATGCCGAGCGGAATGTGCTCAAGCGCGGCATAGAAAAAGAGGTTCATGGCGCCCATGGCCCCGCCATAGAGCAGCACGGCGCGCCATTGCCTGGGGCCCAGCGAAAAGCGCCAGGGGCGGAACACGGCAATCAGCACCAGGGCCGCCAGGGTCAGCCGGAGCGCGGTGGCGCCGCCTGCACCGACCAGCGGAAACAGCATTTTGGCGAAGCTGGCCCCGGTCTGGGTGAAGACCATGCCCAAGGTGACGAGCAGGACGGGCAGGAGGATGGAATTGGGCCGCACGGATGGGGCTTTCTGTTCTCAGTGAAACAGGCCGGTGCCGGCCACATCCTTGCGGACAAGAGTGGCGGCCTCGATCAGGCCCGGGTCGAGCAGGCGTGCATTGATGCCGATGCGGTCCCGACTGTCCTTGCGCGGCCACCAATGGGTGATGCAACCGCAATTGGCGCAGCGGTGAAAATCGACATTCTTGCCGTTCCAGGCATAGCTCTGGGTGGGCGTGCCGGCATCGATCTGAACGTCGGCCTTGGCATAGTAGGCCCAGAGCACGCCATAGCTGCGGCAGAGGCTGCAATTGCAATGGGTAATCTGGGTGGGAGGCGCGCCGAGGGTCAATGTGACTGCGCCGCAATGGCAGCGGGCGACAACCGGTGTTGATGCTTGTGGTGCCGCCATTCCTGACCCCTGCTCTTGAGGTTATCCATAGCGGCTTTGCCATTGCTGCGACAAGGTGTTGGCAAAGACCAAGATTGACCCCAATCCTTCCCCCCTTTAGTCCTGTCTCTGCCGGAACAAAGGAGGAATCCATGGAATACCGCTATCTCGGACGCTCGGGGCTGAAAGTCTCGGTGCTGACCATGGGGACCATGACCTTTGGCGGGTCTGAAAAGATCGGCAATACCAGTCGGGAAGATGCGGCGCGACAGGTCGATATGTGCCTGGATGCCGGGATCAATCTCTATGACACGGCCAATGTCTATAATGCCGGGGTGTCCGAGGAAATCCTGGGTGCGGTGCTGGCCGAGAATGGCCGGCGGCAGAAGGCGCTGGTGGCCACGAAAGTGCGGTTCAAGATGGGCGAGGGGCCCAATGAAATCGGGCTTTCCCGTCACCACATCATCGACCAGTGCAAGCAAAGCCTTAAGCGTCTCAAGACCGATGTGATCGATCTTTACCAGGTGCATGAATGGGATGGCATGACGCCGATCGAGGAGACCATGGAAGCGCTCGATACGCTCGTGCGCCATGGGCATGTGCGCTATATTGGCTGCTCGAACTATTCGGGTTGGCACATCATGAAGGCGCTGATGGCGGCAGACAAACGCCAGGGCCAGCGCTTCATTTCCCAGCAGATCCATTATTCGCTGCATAGCCGCGATGCCGAATATGAGCTGGTGCCGATTTCGCAGGACCAGGGTCTGGGCATGCTGATCTGGTCGCCGCTGGCGGGCGGGCTGCTTTCGGGCAAATATCGCCGGAACAGCGGCCCGGACAGCGGGCGCCATGTCGGGGGTTTCCGCGAACCACCGGTCTATGACTGGGACAAGCTCTATACCGTCATCGAGGAAATCGTGGCCATAGCCGAGGCGCGCGGCGTTTCGGGGGCGCAGGTGGCGCTGAGCTGGCTGCTGGGCCGGCCGGGCGTCACCTCGGCGATTATCGGCGGGCGCAATGAGAAACAGTTTGCCGACAATATCGCGGCGGCCGCGTTCAAGCTTTCCGACGAGGAACGGGCGCGGCTCGATGCGGTCAGCCGGCCGCCGCTGCTCTATCCCTATTGGCACCAGTCGTTTACCGCGCAGGACCGGTTGAGCGCGGTGGATCTCGACCTGATCGGGCCTTATGCCGAGGAGTTCAAGCGTGGCTGATCTGGTTTTTCCAGCGCCGCAGCCGGTGCTGATTCCGGTGGCCGGCGGCGGGTTCTTTCCGGTGCGGCGGGTTTATTGCGTGGGCCGCAACTACGCAGAGCACATCAGGGAAATGGGCAATGATGCGCGCGAGCCGCCATTCTTCTTTGCCAAACCGGCCGATGCGGTGGTGATTGATGGTGCGCCCATCGCCTACCCGCCGCAGACCCGCGATCTGCAGCATGAGATCGAACTGGTGGTAGCCATTGGCAAGGATGGCGCCAATATTGGCGAGCACGCCGCGCTCGAGCACGTCTTCGGCTATGCCGCCGGGCTCGACATGACGCGGCGTGACCTGCAGGCAGAAGCGAAAAAGGCCGGGCGTCCCTGGAGCATGGCCAAGGGGTTCGACCAATCCGCGCCGGTCGGCACCATTGCGCCGGCCAAGGCCATCGGCCATCCGGCAACAGGCGCGATTACGCTCAGCGTCAATGGTGCGGAGCGGCAAAGGGGCGATCTGGGCGACCAGATCTGGAGCGTGCCCGAGACTATTGCCTATCTCAGCCGCCTGGTGACGGTGCGGGCCGGCGATCTGATCCTGACCGGCACACCGGCCGGGGTCAGCCCGGTGCGGCGGCGCGATGTGCTGGAGGGCAATATCGAGGGGGTCGGCACGGTCTCGACGGTGATCGGCTGATGCCGCCGGTCTGGTCGAGCCAGCAGGATGCGGCGCTGGTCGCGGTGTCGGCCTGGCTGAAGGACCGCAATGGGCCGCAGGTGTTTCGCCTGTTCGGCTGGGCGGGCACCGGCAAATCGACCCTGGCGGTGCATCTGGCGCAGGATGTGCGAAGCGTCAAATATGCCGCCTTTACCGGCAAGGCGGCCATGGTCATGCGCAAGCGGGGCTGCAAGGGCGCGCAGACCATACACAGCCTGATCTATACGCTGGTGAGCGAGAAGGAGGGCGAGCCGCGCTTCGTACTCGATCCGGAAAGCCCGGCAGCCGATGCCGATCTGATCGTCATCGATGAAGTCTCGATGGTCGACGAGCAGCTTGGCGCGGACCTCCTGAGCTTCGGGGTGAAAGTGCTGGTGCTGGGCGACCCGTTCCAGCTACCGCCGGTGCAGGGGGCAGGGTTCTTCATCAATACCGAGCCCGACATCATGCTGACCGAAATTCATCGTCAGGCGGCGGACAATCCGATCATCCAGCTTTCCATGGCAGTGCGCGAGGGCGGCTATCTCGAACATGGCCGCTATGGCGAGAGCTTGGTGGTGGGGCGCGATTCGGTGGATCGCGAGGCGGTGCTGGAGGCCGACCAGGTGCTGGTGGGGCGCAACAAGACGCGGCTGACCTATAATGATCGCTTGCGCGAATTGAAGGGGCTTCCGTTCCATGAGCCGGTGGTGGGCGATCGCATGGTGTGCCTGCGCAACAACCCCCGCAAACGCTTGCTCAACGGGCAGATCTGGATCGTCACCGAAGCGACGCGGCGCTCGAACGGCAAATGGTCGCTGCTATTGGCTGATGACGAGGGCAAGGGTGAAACCCGTGTCTTGACCCATAAGGCGTTCCTGTCGGGCGAGGAGGACGCGATGAGCTGGCCCGAGCGGCGCCAGTTCGACGAGTTCACATTCGGCTATTGCCTGACGGTGCACAAGGCGCAGGGCAGCCAGTGGGATAATGTCTATCTGTTCGACGAGAGCTTCGTGTTCCGCGAGGAGCGGGCGCGCTGGCTTTACACCGGGATTACGCGGGCGGCCGAGAAGATCACCATCGTGGGGTGAGGGGGCATGGGTCCGCCATTCGCCCATAGGGCTCAAGGTCTTTGACTCTAAAATCGAGCCACCGGCTCGATTTTGCCTGCCACCGAGTCAAAGTTCCACCATACTTGACCGGATTTATAGAGCTTCGTGGTTGTCCTGCTGCGAATGGCTCATATGCCTTTGCGCATAAAGGCTTGCGCGCATGGGCCGCCATACCCCATTGTTTTGATCGACATAACCCGAACCGGCCGGAGGCGCGAATGCACCATGACACCCCCCTGATCTCGACGATCGTTGCGGGTCTGGTGTTGGCCTATATTTTCGGCATGGTGGCCAATCGGCTGCGCATGCCGCCGCTGGTGGGCTATCTGTTTGCCGGTATCATTGTGGGCCCCTTTACGCCGGGCTTCGTGGCGGATCAGGAACTGGCTCTGGAGCTGGCCGAATTGGGGGTGATCCTCCTGATGTTCGGCGTGGGCCTGCATTTCTCGCTCAAGGATCTGATGAGCGTGCGGGCGCTGGCCATTCCCGGCGCCGTGGTGCAGATCGGCTTTGCCACCGTGCTCGGGGCCGGCCTGGGGCTGCTGCTGGGCTGGAGCCTGTTTGCGTCGGTCATTTTCGGCCTGGCGCTGTCGGTGGCCTCCACCGTGGTGCTGCTCAAGGCGCTGCAGGACCGCCGGCTGATCGAAAGCGAGCGCGGCCGCATCGCGGTGGGCTGGCTGATCGTGGAAGACCTGGCCATGGTGCTGGCGCTGGTCCTGGTGCCGGCGATTGCCAGCATCAATGGTGGCGGCGAAGGGCTGCACGATCCCTTTGTGTCCTTCGTCACCCGGCTGCTGGGCATCGATATCGGCATCTGGGGCATTCTGGGCCTGACGCTGCTCAAGGTTGCGGCTTTTGTCGGCTTCATGCTGGTGGTGGGACGCCGGGTGATCCCCTGGGCGCTGCACGGCACGGCCCATACAGGCAGCCGCGAATTGTTCCGCCTGGCGGTGCTGGCCATTGCGCTGGGCGTGGCGCTGGGCTCCTCGGTGCTGTTCGGCGTTTCGCTGGCGCTGGGCGCCTTCTTTGCCGGCATGATCCTTTCGGAAAGCGAGCTGTCGCATCGCGCCGCCCAGGAAACCCTGCCGCTGCGCGACGCCTTCGCGGTGCTGTTCTTTGTCTCGGTGGGCATGCTGTTTGATCCCAGCATCATCATCACCCAGCCCCTGCTGGTGCTGGCAACGGTGTTTATCATTGTCATCGGCAAGTCGCTGGCCGCCTTCTGGATCGTGGTGCTGTTCAAGCGACCGATCTCGACCGCACTGACCATTTCGGCCTCGCTGGCGCAGATCGGCGAATTTTCCTTCATCCTGGCCAGCATGGGCGTGGCGCTGGCCATTCTGCCCAGTGAAGGCAAGGACCTGATCCTGGCCGGTGCGCTGATCTCCATCGTGCTCAATCCGGTGGTGTTCTTCGTGCTCGACCTGGTCAAGCCGCGGCTGGAGCAGCGCGTGGCCCGGCAAAAAGGCGTCGAACCGCCGCCTGCAGAGCCGCGCATGGAGCCATCCATGGCGGCCGAAGGCCCGGCGACCAGCGATGCCCCCTCGGAAGGCGCGGTGGATCGGGGCGCGCCGGGTGCCGATGACGATACGGGCGAGCCCTCGCACCAGACCGGTCATACCGTGCTGGTCGGCTATGGCCAGGTGGGCCGCATTGTCGCCGCCGGTATCAAGGCCGATGGCGGCGGGTTGGTGGTGATCGAGGATTCCGATCACGATGTGGCCGCGGCCCGCGCCGAAGGTTTTGAGGTGGTGTTCGGCAATGCCGCCAGCGCAGACGTGCTCAAGCTCGCCAATCTGGGCGCAGCCAAGGCCCTCCTGGTGGCCATTTCCAATGGCTTTGAGGCCGGCTCGGTCTGCGAAAGCGGGCGCAAGCTCAATCCAGGCATTGCGATTATCTCCAGAGCCTATTCGGAAGAGGAAGAAAGCTTCCTGCGCAATCTGGGCGCGACCACGATCATTCGCGGCGAGCAGGAGATCGGCCGGGGCATTCTGACCTATCTGCGCAGCGATGCGAGCGGCAACGGCCCGGGCAGCGATTTACCCGGCGAGGCCAAGCTGCCCGCTGCCGAGAATATTCTGGCCAATGCGGCCATGGGCGCGGCGCTGACCGAAGCGGCGATCAGTGAGCAGGGTGAGGATGCCGAACCGTTGCCGGAAACGGCTGGAACGGAGGGTGACGAGGCCGTTGCTGCAAGCACTGCAAAGCCCGATGAGACCGAGGATGCCGCGCCAGACGCGTTGCCAGTGCTGGAGGCGGTGGCAGAGCCATTGGATGGGGACAAACCCGCAGAGGCAGAGCCGGAGAGCGATATTCCACCGGCGGTGATCGAACCGATTATCGACACACCGCTGGTCGGCGAAGCGCCCGCCGCCATCGACGAGATCGTACCGCCGCAGCCGGCACCGGCCAGCGGTGATGATGAGCAGGTGGCCGCCGAGACAGGGGACAATACCGTGGTGAGCGAGGACGCGGCGCCTGACAAGGAAGATAAAGGCGAGGCTGTGCCACCAGTCGCGCCGGAGAAAAAAGACTAAACTGGGCCCGCGAACTGGACCTCCCGGGACAGGCGCGCGGGTACCGCAATCTATTGGGCAGAAGACCGGCAGGGAGCACGTGGCCCGCCGCTCTGCCATACGTTCGGGGGGAATGGATGATTTCGCAAAAGGCCAAATATGCCTTGCGGGCACTGGTGTCGCTGGCACGGGCCGGTCGTGGACAGAGCCGGATGATTGGTGAGATTTCCAAGGACCAGGCGATCCCCAAGAAGTTCCTCGAGCAGATTCTGCTTGAGCTCAAACGTGCCGGCATCGTCAATTCCCGCCGGGGCCGCATGGGGGGCTATGAACTGCTCAAGGCCCCCGAGGAAATCACCTATGGTGAGGTGCTGCGGCTGATCGACGGTCCCATCGCGCCGCTGCCTTGCCTTTCCAAGATCGCCTACAAGAAATGCTCCGACTGCCAGGATGAAGGGTCATGCGAAATCCGGCATGTGTTCGAGCGTGTGACGCTGGCGACGCGAGCGGTCCTCGACCGGACCAGCCTGGCGGATTCGCTCAACCTGGAAGATCTGCCGGTTTAGGGGATACCCCCACCTAATCCCCCGATCGAGTGCGCCCTACCCGAATACCACCGTCTTCTTGCCATTGAGCATCACCCGGTTTTCCAGGTGCAGCTTGACGGCGCGGGCGAGGACGCGGCTTTCGATGTCGCGGCCGGCGGCGACCAGATCGTCGGGGCTCAGTGCATGGGTCACGCGGGCGGTTTCCTGCTCGATGATCGGGCCTTCATCGAGATCGGGCGTCACGTAATGGGCGGTGGCGCCGATGATCTTGACGCCGCGCTCATGGGCCTGGTGATAGGGCTTGGCGCCTTTGAAGCTGGGCAGGAAGGAGTGGTGAATATTGATCACCTGGCCAAAAAGACGCGTCGAGAGATTGTCCGAGAGCACCTGCATGTAGCGCGCCAGCACCACAAGGTCAGCGCCGGTGGACTTGACGATCTCGAGCACCTGGGCTTCCTGATCAGCCTTGGTCTCCCTGGTGACGGGCAGAAAATGGAAGGGCACGCCCGCGTCTTGGGCGATCTTGCGGGCGTCTTCATGGTTGGAGACGATGGCGGCGACCTCGGCGTCGAGCCAGCCAACGCGGATCTGATAGAGCAGATGCAAAAGCGTGTGGTCGAATTTGGAGACCATGATGACAACACGCTTCTTGCGGCTCTCATCGGAAAGCGCCGTCTTCATGTCGAAGCGCTCAATGGGTGATTTGAGCGCCTTTTCGATGCTTTCGCGGCTCACATCCTGCGGGGCGGTGAAGGCCAGGCGCATAAAGAAGCGGCCGGTCTCGCGATCCCAGAACTGGTTGCTTTCAGCAATATTGGCCTTGAGCGCCGCCAGCTCGGTGGTGACGGCAGCCACGATGCCGGGCCGGTCAGTGCAGCTAAGGGTGAGTACGAAATTGGCCGAAGACAATGCGGGCCTCCCGAGATTTCTGTGTCGCGCGTTCAAACCAAAACCGTCAATCAGTTGGTGTGGCAGCGCGGTGCTCGGCCAGCGGTATCAATGGCTTGGCGCCATCCGTCAAGCCTTGGGCTGTGCAGGTGGCTAACGGCGCAACAGAAAAGGGCTGCCCTTTATGGACAGCCCTTCCTGAGCTTATCGGCCTTAAGGGGCCGGGAGGTGTGTTGTTAGCCGAGATCACTCCCGCTCAACACATGAAAACCCAGACCTTCCTCAAGAGCCAAAACCTCATAAGACACTGGATCACCTCCTTTGCTTTTGTTGAACATGGGGTGAGCTTGCGCCCGTTTTGGGGATCTGTCCAGTCACGAAAGTTCGTTGTTGCGGGCAGCACTATGGGCGAGGTCAGCTTGGCCTCTGCCCACACAAAGTCAGCTTTCTTGCGTGCCTAGCAATTTTGTATTTTGATAGGTACAATGTGCCAAGCAATAACTGAAAGTGATAGGCATGACCGCACTCAGCAGCATAGCAATGAGCGCATACACCGATCTTGTCCGCTTGCTCAGGGACGATGCCGTGTCTGACTCAGAGGGCAAACCTACTCTAAAGCAGCGCGGCGAAAAGGCCTATTGGTACGCCGCGCGCCGCGTCGGAACAGAAATGCGCTTCTTCTACATCGGCGAGGACGGAGCCGAAACGCGCGCGCGTATCGACCAGATCGAAGCACTGCGCGCAACAGCGAAGGAACGGCAGGCCGAACGGTCACGGCTGGTGCGCCTCTTACGTGCAGAGGGCATGACACCAACCGACCGGGCCACCGGCTCCATCCTGTCTGCCTTGGCAGGCGCCGGGACATTTCGACTGGGCGGGACCATTGTCGGCACGAACGCCTTTCGCCTCTACGAAGGTGAGCTTGGCATACGCCTGCCATTGGGGGGGGTGGCAAATACCGGTGACATCGACATAGCCCAGTTCGAGAAGCTCAGCCTCGCCCTGGAAGATCAAGTCGATCCGGGGTTGGCCGAGACGTTCTCGACGCTGAAGTTCGACCCCGTGCCTGGGCTTGATCCGGCGCGAATCTGGCGTTGGGCCCAAGGCGGCAGCGGCCAGCTCGTAGAATTCCTAACTCCCGCGTTCGGTGAGGAAACAATTCGAGACTTGCCCGCGCTCGGCGTCAACGCTCAGGCGTTGAACTATCTCAACTTCCTAATAGCCGAGCCGATCCATGCAGCGGCTATCTACAGATCTGGTGTTCTTGTGCAGGTGCCACGCCCTGAGAAATTCGCAATCCACAAGCTGATCATCGCGGATCGGCGTCGTGAGGACGCGGGGAATCTGAAATCCTCAAAGGACCGCGAACAAGCGGCCTTCCTGATCGAAGTCCTGGCGGATGATCGGCCGGACGATCTGCGCCGCGCCTATGCCACCGCCATAAACCTTGGCCCGCGCTGGCGCGAACACATTGCCAACTCCCTCACACGGATGCCCGACACGAGGAGCGTGCTGAACGGTCTCTAGTTAGCAGCGTTCCCTGCTTGCTGCTCTTCCAGGCAGCGGTCAGACCTGCCGATCCCTGGGCTTGCTCCGCAACTGGATGATCGTTGCGGCCAGCACGCCCAAGGCCACGATGCCGATGATGATGGAGGCCAGCGCATTGACGTCGGGCGAGACGCCCAGGCGCACCTTGGAAAAGATCACCATGGGCAGGGTGGAGGAGCCTGGGCCGGACACGAAGCTGGCGATCACCAGATCGTCGAGCGAAAGGGTGAAGCCGAGCAGCCAGCCCGAGACCAGTGCCGGGGCAATGATGGGCAGGGTGATGTCGAAAAATGTGCGGACCGGCGAGGCGCCCAGATCCATGGCGGCCTCTTCCAGGCTGCGGTCGAAATCGGACAGGCGCGACTGCACCACCACGCAGACATAGGCGGTGCAAAAGGTGGCGTGGGCGATGACGATGGTCAGCATGCCGCGCCCTTGTGGCCAGCCCAGAAAACCTTCCATGGCCACAAAGAGCAGCAGCAGCGACAGACCGGTGATCACGTCGGGCATGACCAGGGGGGCCGACACCATGCCGGCAAACAGGGTGCGGCCGCGAAAGCGGCGGAAGCGGACCAGGGCAATGGCGGCCAGCGTGCCCAGCACCAGGGCGATGCTGGCGCTGAGCGCGGCAATCTGCAGGCTCAACCAGGCCGCGCCGAGCAATTGCGGGTCGCTGAACAGCTCGCCATACCACTTGGTCGAAAAGCCGGACCAGACAGTGACCAGGCTCGATTCATTGAACGAAAAGATGACCAGCGAGACGATGGGCGCGTAGAGAAACGAAAAGCCCAAGGCCGCGGCGATGGGAAGGAACCAGCCTTTGCGCATCCTATTTCTCCACCACTGCGCCCTGGGCGCGTTGCAACAGCATGATGGGCACCACCACGACCAGCAACATGGCCACCGCCACGGCGGAGGCGCGCGGCCAATTGGTGGCACTGAAGAACTCGTCCCAGAGCACCCGGCCGATCATCAAGGTTTCCGGGCCGCCCAGCAGCGATGGAATGACGAATTCGCCAATGGCCGGAATGAAGACCAGCATAGAGCCGGCAATAATACCGGGCAGCGAGAGCGGCAGGGTGACGAAGAGAAAGGTGTGGATGGGCCTGGCCCCCAGATCCGCCGAGGCTTCGAACAGGGACATGTCGAGCTTCACCAGCGTGGTGTAGAGCGGCAGGATCATGAAGGGCAGGTAGGTGTAAACAATGCCCACATAGACTGCAAAATCGGTCTGCATCATCACGATCGGTTCGATGCCGAACAGGCCGAGAAACTGGTTGATCACCCCATTGCCGCGCATGAAGCCGGTCAGCGCGTAGACGCGCAGGAGGAAGGAGGTGAAGAAGGGCAGCACCACCAGCATGAGCAGGATATTGCGCCAGCGATCGGGAGCGCGGGCAATGGCGTAGGCCATGGGGTAACCGACCAGCAGGGTGATGATCGTGGCAATCGCCGCAATGCGGATCGAGCTCAGATAGGCCGCGACATAGAGATTGTCGGTGAACAGGCGGATATAGTTGTTCAGGTGCAATGTCAGTTGCACCGTGCCCTCTTCGCTGGTGAGCAGCGGGGTATAAGGCGGGCGGCCGAACTGCTTGTTCGCCAGCGAAATGCCGAACACCACGGCCAGGGGCACGAGAAAGAACACCAGGAGCCAGACGAGCGGCGCGATCAGCACCAGCATGCGGCCGGTAATGCCGACCCGGGCCAGGCCTTTTTCGACGGCGTTCCAGGGCTTGAGCCGCCGGGGCGGCGGGATGGTGGGATCGTGGGTGGCGGTCATGAGGTCAGCACCGAGCCGGCGTCTTCGTCCCAGGTGACATAGACGGTCTCATCCCAGGTGATGGCGTCGGGATTGCCGCGCACCGAATTGGTCTGGCTGACGCGCAGGCGTTTGCCGCTCTCAAGCGCGATCTGATAGACCGAGATATCCCCCAGATAGGCGATCTCCTCGACAATGCCGGTGGCCACATTGGCGCCGTGAAGCCCCGCGGGCTGCTCGCGGCTCAGGACCATTTTCTCGGGCCGGATGGCCCACCAGAGGCGCTGTTCGGGCGCGCAGTCGACGCCATGTCCGACATAGATGTCGCAGCCCAGCTCGCTTGAGCGGATGCGGACATGGTCGGGCTCGTCCTCGGAAACCACGCCTTCGACCATGTTGGCCGAGCCGATGAAATTGGCGACGAAGCGCGAATTGGGAAATTCGTAGATATCTGTGGGCTCGCCGATCATGGCGATCTCGCCCTGGTTCATCACCCCGATGCGGGTGGCCAGGGTCATTGCTTCTTCCTGGTCGTGGGTGACCACGATGAAGGTGACACCAAGCTGTTCCTGGATCTTGACCAGTTCGAACTGGGTTTCCTCACGCAGCTTCTTGTCGAGCGCACCGAGGGGCTCGTCGAGCAGCAGCAATTTCGGGCGTTTGGCCAGGGCGCGGGCGAGCGCAACGCGCTGGCGCTGGCCGCCGGAGAGCTGGTGCGGCTTGCGTTTGCCATAGTCCTGGAGCTTGACCAGGACCAGCAGTTCATTGACCCGCGCAGCGATCTCGGCGCGCGGCAGGCCGTCGCGTTTCAGGCCATAGGCAATGTTCTGCTCCACGCTCATATGCGGAAACAGCGCATAGGACTGGAACATCATGTTGACCGGCCGGTTATAGGGCGGCACTTCGGTCATGTCCTGGCCGTCGATTTCGATGGTGCCAGCGGTTGGGGTCTCAAAGCCCGCCAGCATGCGTAGCAGCGTCGATTTGCCCGAACCCGAGCCCCCCAGGAGGCAGAACAATTCGGATTTGTAGATGTCGAGCGAGACCTCGTGCACCGCGATGATGTCGCCGAATTTCTTCGAGACATTCTTGATGCGCACGAAAGGCTTGTTATTGGCCGTGTCGCGCCAGGGACGCGTGTCGATGGCTAGCTGCTGCGGCTTCTTGGCCATTGGTGCTCTCTATCCGAAGGGGTGAAGGGCGGCGCGGGCCGCCCTTCGCAATGTGGTCTTACTGACCGGTCTTGATGCGGGTCCAGGTGCGGGTCAGCACTTCCTCGTAATCGGGGGAGTGTGCCTGCATCACGAATGCCTTTTCGATGGTCTCGGCAGGCGGATAGATACCGGGGTTCGACTTGACCTCTTCGTCCACGAATTCCAGCGCCGGCAGGTTCGGGTTGGCGTAGAAGACATAGTTGGTGATGGCGGCTACGACCTCGGGTTCGAGGATGTAGTTGATGAAGGCATGGGCATTTTCCGGATGCGGGGCATCGGCGGGGATGGCCAGGAAGTCAAACAGGGTCGCTGCGCCTTCCTTGGGGATCAGGTAGGTCACCTCAACGCCCTGTCCGGCCGCAGCGGCGGCATCGGCGGCGATGAAGATGTCACCCGAATAGCCCAGGGCCAGGCAGATTTCGCCATTGCCCAGGTCGTCGATATATTGCGAGGAGTGGAAGTAGCGGATCGAAGGCTTGATGGAATTCATCAGCGCTTCGGCCGCTGCCAGGTCTTCCTCGCTCTCCGAATTGGGGTCGAGACCGAGATAGTGCAGGGCAATGCCCATGACTTCGGAGGGGCTGTCGAGCACGGCGACGCCACAACCGGCGAGCTTTTCGACCACTTCGGGCTTGAACAGCAGGTCCCAGCTTTCCAGATCCGCATCGGGGCCGAGCGCTTCGGTCACCTTGGCGGTATTGTAGCCCAGGCCGATGGTGTTGATCATATAGGGCACGGCATGGGCATTGTCCGGGTCCTGGTTGGCGGCGGTCGCCATCACGGCCGGGTCGAGATTGCCCAGATTGGTCAGCTTGGACTTGTCGAGTTCGAGGATCAGGCCGGCCTGGATCTGGCGCTCGAGGAAGTTGCCCGAGGGAACGACGATATCATAGCCCGAATTGCCGGCCAGCAGCTTGGCATCGACGATCTCGTTATTGTCATAGACGTCATAATTGACCTGGATGCCGGTCTCCGCCTCGAAATTGGCGATGGTGTCCTCGGCAATGTAGTCGGACCAGTTATAGACGTTGAGCACCGGCTCCTCCTGCGCAATGGCAGGGCTCGCAGCCAGTACAGCGCCAAGGGCAATGGCGAGCGACTTTTTCATCAGTTTAGTCTCCTGTGGGGACTGTGGTGGAGGCGATTGGCATGTGCGGGGACAGCCGGTTCGAGGCGCCATGCGCCGGTTCGCGGATAGAGCCGCGGCTCAACCCCGGGGCCTCATCTGGGAGACCCCGGAAATTGGATGAAACGGAGATGGATATGCGCGCGTGGGCGGCGCCGGAAGGCGCCCGGAACTCTTGCGGCGATCAACCCGAAATCGGGTGCGTATCGAGGCGCAGATGATGCGCCGTCAACAATGGATCTAGCCAGCGAAGTGTCCTTTCCCTCTCAAACACAAAGGCAAATTATCGACAAACCAGAAGGCCGACAAGGCGGTGTGGACGCTGTTTTTTACGGGACTTGACCGCATGGTTGCCGGGGCGCACAAGCTCGGCCAATCACGCCGCCCACAGGCGGCAAACCAGCGTTTCGGAGTAGAACACAATGAGTGCAAAGGCCTATCTGTCGGTTTCAGGCGATGTCAAAGCGGCGCTGGCTGCGGGCAAGCCGGTGGTGGCGCTGGAATCGACCATCATCACCCATGGCATGCCCTATCCGCAGAATCTGAGCATGGCGCAGGAGGTCGAGGCCCTGGTGCGCGCGCATGGTGCGGTGCCTGCGACCATTGCCATCATGGATGGCCGGCTTTGTGTTGGGGTATCGGGCGAGGATCTGCAGCGCCTGGCCGAAGAGGGGCACAAGGCTGCCAAGGCCAGCCGCCGCGACATGGCGGCGCTGCTGGCCAGTGGCGTCATGGCCGGCACCACCGTTGCGACCACCATGCAGATTGCGGCGCTGGCCGGCATTCGCATCTTCGCCACGGGCGGCATTGGCGGGGTGCATCGCGGCGCCGAGGACAGCTTTGATATTTCCGCTGATCTTGAAGAGCTTGGCCGCACGCCGGTGGCGGTGGTCTGCGCCGGAGCCAAGTCGATCCTTGATATCGCCAAGACGCTCGAAGTGCTCGAAACCAATGGTGTGCCGGTGTTAGGTTTCGGCACCGATGATTTCCCCGCCTTCTGGGCGCGCACCAGCGGCTTCAAGGTCGACCAGCGCCTCGATACTGCGGCCGACGTGGCCAAGCTGCTCGCCATCCAGTCGGACCTCAATATGGGCGGGGTGCTGATTGCCAATCCCATACCGGAGAGTGATGCTTGGGAAGCCAGTGCCATTGAGGGTTTCATAGCCCAGGCGCTGGCCGATGCCGAGGCGCAGGGGATCAAGGGCAAGGCGACAACGCCGTTCCTGTTGCAGCGCATCTTCGAGTTGACCGGCGGCAAGTCGCTGGAGAGCAATATCGCGCTGGTCAAGAACAACGCCAAGGTCGCCGCCCAGATCGCAGTGGCGCTGTCGAGCCAGCTCGCTTCGCGCCCGGCATGAGCGCGCGCGTATTGGTGGTCGGCGATGTGATGACGGACATCATCGTCCGGCCCGAGGGGCCCATCGTGCCCGGCTCGGACCGGCGGGCGGAAATCCGCAACCGGCCGGGCGGGTCGGGGGCCAATCAGGCCGTCTGGCTGGGTGCTGCCGGCGCCGATGTGTTGTTTGCCGCCCGTGTCGGGGCCGATGACCGGCCCATGTATGAGAATTATTTCCGTGGCCAGGGCGTGGTGCCGGCGCTGGCTGGCGACCATGACCTGCCCTCGGGCGTGCTGGTGACCATTCTCGATCGGTCGGGGGAGCGCAGCTTTCTCACCGACCGGGGCGCCAATCTCAATCTATGCTCCGATGATTTACCCGAAAGCCTGCTTGAGGGCGTGGGACTGGTCCTGGTCTCTGGCTACAGCTTTTTTGCGCCGGGACCGCGCATGGCGGTGCAGCGGCTCCTGCAGTTTGCCCGCAAGAAGGGTGTGGCCATTGCCATTGATCCGGCGTCCACCGGCTTTCTCGACGAGGTCGGACCAGCCGTGTTTCTGGGCTGGGTTGGTGTGGGCAGCTGGCTTTTTGCCAATGAAAGCGAAGCGGAGTTGCTGACGGGGGAGGCCGATTTCGACGCACAGATGCGCTCGCTTGGCCAGCAATTTGACCATGTGGTGATCAAGCGCGGCCAGTTTGGCGCGGCGCTGGGCGATCGGGACGGGGTGCGCCTCAGTCAGCCGGCACCCATCGTCAAGGTAGTCGATACGACCGGGGCGGGTGATGCTTTTGCCGCCGGTTTTGTCGCGGCCTTGCTGCGTGGCGAGAGCACGGACGCGTGTCTGGCAGCCGGGATTGCGGGTGGCGCCAAGGCGGTTCAGGCGGTGGGCGGCCAGCCGGGGTGATTTCGATTTGTTACGCCAATGGGTCGCGGCCCCTTCCCCCTCGAGGGGAGAGGGTGGGCCGAGAGGGGTGATCTGGCTCCTTCCCAGTCAAGCATAGCTTTCGTGGCCTGCGGGACGGCTCGAAGCTAGTGATCCTCTTGGGCGTCGGCGATGCCCAGATGCCAGTAGCCGGCGGCCTTGACCCATTCGGGGTTGAAGCCGCGTGTCTCGAGCAGGTGCGCCTTGACGGATCGGGCCATGTTCACTTCGCCGGCGATATAGGCATAGGCCTCGCCAGGCGGGAAACTGGCGGCGGCGACCGCGTCCCGCACGAGGCTCGTGGTGCCGGCAGCAGCGCCATTGCGATGCACATAGATCAGCGTTAGGTCGGCTTCGGTTTCGAAGTGCTGTTCCTCGGCCTTGCTCTCAACCTCGATCACGGCAAGCACCGGTGTGCCGGCCGGCAATTCCTCGATGCGGCGGCCGATGGCGGGCAGCGCGGTTTCATCGCCGGCCAGGAGATACCAGTCGAAGGCCAGCGGCACCACCTGGCTGCCACGCGGTCCGCCGATCACCAGCGTATCGCCGAGTTGCGCCGCCGCAGCCCAGCCCGAGGCAGGACCATCGCCATGCAGTACGAAATCGAGATCGATCCAGCCCTCATCCACGCTCCAATAGCGCGGGGTATAATCGCGCATCTCGCGCTTGGTGCCGGGCGGAAACTTGGCGCCATTGGGGCCGACCGGCGGCAGCTCGGCCAGCGTACCCTCGGTAAAAAAGAAGGCCTTGATGTGGTCGGCATGGCCGGGCGATGCGAAGCCGGTCATATCCCCTACAAGGCGGATACGGCGCATAAGCGGCGTGATGACGGTGATCCCGGCAACCGTGAGCAGGCGCAGCCTGGTGTCGTGGCGAATGCGCTGGATGGCGCGGTGACTGGCTGCGGTCTCGGGCATGAATAATTCCTGACTATTATGGTCAGGAATTACAGGAGAGATTCTGAGATGGCAAGCTTGACGTTAACGTCAATGCGCCTATCTCTGCCGTACAAAACGATGGAGACAAAGATGAAGCGCGCCGTTTACAGCCGGTTCGGGCAACCCGAACATGTTCTCACGACAGAAGAGGTTGCGCGCCCGGAGCCGAGACCCGGCGCAGTCCTGGTGCGCATGGTGCTTTCACCCATCCACAATCACGACCTGATGACCATTGCGGGTCAATATGGCTTCAAGCCTGATCTTCCTGCGGTGCCTGGAACAGAGGCGGTCGGCGTAGTGGAGGCTCTGGGCGAAGGTGTCGAGAACTTGCAGGTCGGGCAGCGCGTTGCCGGCGGCGCCCAGAGCACCTGGGCCCAATATTATCTGGCCGATGCACGCCGCCTCGTTCCGGTGCCCGAGAGCGTCGACGATGCCACGGCCTGCCAGCTCGTTTCCATGCCGCTCAGCGCCAAGATGCTGCTCGATACGCTGGGCGTCGAGGCCGGGCAATGGATTGCCCTCAATGCTGCCAATGGCGCCGTCGGCAAGCTGGTGGCGCAGTATGGTGCTGCGCTGGGCATCAAGGTTCTGGGTCTGGTGCGCCGGGCGGACGCTGTCGAAGAGCTGGCGGCACTTGGCTTTGACACCGTGGTGGCAACCGAGGGCGAGGGCTGGCAGGACAAGGTGCGGGCGATCACTGACGGCGCCCCCATCGTGCGGGGCGTTGAGTCTCTGGGCGGCGAGGGGGCGGCGCAGTTGCTGAGCATTCTGGCCGACGGCGCGGAACTGATCAGCTTTGGCGCCATGACGGCCCGACCGCTGCAGATTTCGGCGGCAGACCTGTTATTCCGCGGCATCACGGTCAAAGGCTTCTGGGGCGCCAATCCACCGGTCAAGCCGGAGCGGATCGGCCAATTGCTCGGCGAATTGATCGCCGATGCTGCGGGCGGCAAACTCAAGATGCCGGTCGAGACGATCTATTCGATCGATGCCATTGCAGAAGCGGTTGCGGCCAGCGGCGAGCCGGGCCGCAAAGGCAAGATTGCCATTCGCGGATAGCTGCTGCCTGGCGGCGCTGCATTCGCAGTGCACAGGGCTGACAGCAGGCAAGGGGTTTGCCTATATGGGCAGACCCCTTTTTCCTGCACGGCGGCCGCATGCATCCCCTGATCGCCCGATTCATTGCCCGGCACGAACCCCGCAAGGACTGGCGGGTGCACGCCAAATCGGCCACCGCCACCGCGGCGGCGGTGACGCTGATCGGCTATCTCTCAGCAGTCACCGGTCTGCCCTTGCTGCTGGCGCCGCTGGGGCCAACGGCACTGGTGATCTTCGGCCAACCCGAATCGCCCAATGCCCAGCCAATCAATATTTTCGCCGGCTATTTCATCGGCACGGTCGCGGCGGTGCTCGCCATGTCGGTGGTGCCCGAGCCGTTCTGGCTGGCCACGCTCTGCGTGGGGCTGGTGATGCTGGTGATGCTGGCTTTGCGGGTTACTCATCCCCCGGCAGCGGCCGTGCCGCTCCTGACCTATACCGGCCGGGTGGACGCGGTGACCTTGTTTGTCGTGCTGTTCCTCGCCTGCCTGCTGCTGGTGGCGATGGGTGCCATATTGCATCGCCTGCCGCCGCAGAGGCGGCGCTATCCGCTGCCACTGGCCGAGGAAGTGGAGAAGGAGTGAGGATCCATGCCCTGGTGACAGGGTCTGGCAGCACGGCACACTAGAGTGCACGGCATCAGTTGAACGACTTGGGAGGAGGGCCAGCATGTCCATCATCAGCCACATCACTTTGGGAACCAATGACAAAACCCGTTCGGCTGCCTTCTACGATGCTGTGCTCGGGGTGCTGGGTTTCGAGCGCCTTGCCAAGCCGCCGGAAAAGCCGCTGGCCTATGAGAAGAACGGGCAGATGCCCACGATCTACCTTTACACCCCGGAGGACGGGCGGCCTGCGACCTGGGGCAATGGCACGCATGTGGCACTGATCGCCGAGAGCGCCGAGCAGGTGGAGCAGTTTCACGCGCTGGCGCTCGAACATGGCGGCAGCGATGAAGGCGCCCCGGGACCGCGTCCGCATTACGGGCCGAACTACTTCGCCGCCTATGTGCGCGACCCCGACGGCAACAAGCTGCAGGCGGTTTGCTACACGGTCGCTTAGACGGCGAGCCCGAGCAGACGGTCCTGTTCCTGCCGCAAGGCAAAGAGCCGCGTTGAGGTGTCCGGCCGGGCGTTGTCGCCGGTGATGAGTTCGCCCTTTTTTACTGGCGCGGTCACCTTGCCGCCTTCGAGCAGGCCCACCGGCAGGGCACTGGCGGCGCGGGCGTCGGTCACAGTCATGGCAAAGGAGCGGTAGCAGGTCTCGCCAATCGCATCGAGCGCCTCGCCGGGCTGCAAATCGCGCTTGGCGACGGCGCAGACTTCAGCGACCGGACGGGGCAGCGGCACCATGTCCGGCTTGCCGGTCAGCATGATGCGGGCGCAGGTGAGCGGAACTTCGAGGCTGGTCAGGTGATAGGGGCGGAAAAAGCCGTAATAGGGACCGTGCCCGATATGGAGATCATCCATGCGCTCGATGATGCGCGGATGGGTGGCCTTGACGATGACGAATACCCCGGGCGCCACGCCCTTGCCGATGGTGAAATCGACCACCCCCGAGGAATTGAGAATGCCACCGTCTTCCCTGGGGATCAGCACCTTTGCCATGTCGTCGCGATTGGCGGCCGGACCGTGCATGCCGGGAATATCGGGCATCAGCCCCGTGGCATTGGCAATGGCGGTCATTTCGACGGCGGTCTTGGACCCATCGACGAACTCCACCAGCATGCGCGGGTTCATGTTGCGGCGTTCCGCTTCCTCCCGATAATCGTCGGGCACCGCGTCGTGCTTGAGCGGATTGTTCTTGCCCTTGCCGGCGGCGACAATGTCGAGGCCCAGGGCCGAGACAAACTCGATCAGTTCCATGCAGGAAGAGGGTTCATCCCCGGCGCCCACCGAATAGACCACACCGAGCTTGTCGGCCTGGGCTTTGAGATAAGGCCCGATGGTCACGTCGGCCTCGACATTCATCATCACCAGATGCTTGCCATGTTCCATGGCCATCAGATCAAAATCGGCGGCGACGCCCGGCTTGCCGGTGGCGTCGATCACCACGTCGATATTGGGCGTGGTCACCAGCGTTTCGGCCGAGGTGATGGCGATCCTGCCGGCCTCGATGGCAGAGGTGGCGGCGCGGGGCGTGTCGCAGACCTTTCCCATGGAATCCTCGCCATAGGCGATGGTCATGGCGTCAAGCGCGGTATGGGGCCGGCGGGTGGCGATGGCCGCCATTTCGATGCCGGTCATCAGGCTCATCTGGGTCACAAGATCGGTGCCCATTTCACCCGATCCGATCACGCCGACACGAATGGTCTTGCCCTCTGCGGCGCGCTGGGCGAGGTCACGGGCAAGGCCGGTCAGGGCGATCTTTGAAGGCATGGGGCGGTCCAGTTCTGGTATCGCGCCTGCGATAACCCCGTGCGGGGGCGGGGGCAAGGATTGTGTTGAGGGTAGGAGGTGCGACTTGGCGGAGCAGATCGCCTTTCGAGTGTAGGTGTCCGGGCATCGTGCCCAGCCTTTCGAGCGTAGCTCTCAAGGCCTATTCGGCTTCAGTCGCGCCACCGGCGCGCCTGATCCCTTCGGGCCCGCCTCATAGTTAGCAATTCTTAAACCGTTGGGGCTGAATATGCGGCTTGGAGAAGACTCCGGGGGCACCTTTACGAAATGGCCAAGCAAAACCTGCAGACGGTCGCCTTGCCTGAAATCATCGATCTCGATTCGATTGATGGCATTCGCGACCAATTGATCGACGCCCTGGAGGAGGGACCGGTTACGGTCCGGGCCGGTGCGGTCGAGCGGGTTTCGACCAATGCGCTGCTGCTGCTGATCAGCGCCGCCGAGACCGCCCGGAGACACCATTTTGAATTTTCTATTGAAGCGCCGAGCGCGGCCATGGGCGCCGCGATCGAACGGCTGGGCCTGAGTGCCCGGTTTTCAGGGATGATGAAACAATGACGTTGCGTGTACTCACGGTCGACGATTCGCGGACCATTCTGGCCATGCTGCATCACACGCTGAGCAATGCCGGCTTTGAGGTACTGCAGGCCGAAGACGGCAAGCAGGGGCTGGATGTGCTCAAGAGCCAGGATGTGGACGTGGTGATCACCGATATCAACATGCCGGTGATGGACGGGATCGAGTTCATCAAGAATGTGCGGGCCACCGGGCAGCACAATTCGCTCCCCATCCTGATCCTGACCACCGAGACCAGCCAGGACAAGCGCGACCAGGGCAAGGCCGCCGGCGGCACCGGCTGGATCGTCAAGCCGTTCGATCCGGAAAAGCTGATTTCGGTCATTAATCGCGTCGTGCACTAAACCAAGAACCAGTACGGACCCAGAAGGGTTGGAAGCGTAAGAATGAGTGATCTCGACGACTTCAAGGCCACCTATTTTGACGAATGTTCCGAGCTCCTGACCGAGCTTGAAGAACAGTTCGCCGTCATTGAAGAGGGCGAGCGCGGGGCGGACCGGCTCAATGCGGTGTTCCGGGCCATTCACTCGATCAAGGGCGGCGCCGGGGCCTTCGGCTTTACCGCGCTGGTGGGCTTTGCCCATGCCTATGAAACGCTGCTCGACTATGTTCGCGACGGTCGCATCGAATTGACCGACGATGTCGTCGTGCTGTGCATCCGCGCCAATGATATCGTTGCCGATCATGTCAATGCCGCCCAAACGGGCGAGGCGTTGCCGGCCGATTACGGTGCCGAGGAAAAGACCCGCTTCGACGCTTTGGCGCGCGGCGAAACGGCTTCGAACAACGCCGACGAAGACGATCTGGATGGAGAGATGGTCGAGGAATTCGACCTCGATTTTACTCCCGTCATGGTCAATCTCGATGCCCCGAAGCCAACCGGGGAAGCGCCGGTCGAGGATGTGTTCGACGACGCCCCGATGATGGCCGCCGATGGGCAGTGGGAAATCCGCTTCACCCCGCATCGCGCGCTTTATGCCCGGGCCAATGATCCGCTGCTGCTGTTCCGTGAACTGGCCGCCCTGGGTACGATGACCGTGCGCGCCATTCTGAGCGATGTGCCGCCGCTGTCCGATTTCGAGCCCTTTGGCGTCTATTGCGCCTGGGAAATCACCCTTGTGGCCCCTGGTCTGGGCGAGGACGCCATTCGCGAAGTGTTCGAATTTGTCGAGGGTGATTGCGACATCATCATTGCCCAGGCCGGCACCGTGCCCGGGCTTGTGTCTGACGAGTCCGAGATGGGGGCCGACGTTTCGGTCGAGGCGGCGACGGACGAACCGGATCTGTCGAGCCTGCTGGCCCTGACCGAGGAAGAGGTGGCGGCTCCGGTCGAACCTGTCGTGCCGCCGGCCGCGTTTGCGCCCGAGCCGCCTGCCGCCGAGATTGGTCCGCAGGACAGTTTTGATGAAGCTCCGGCCGACCTGAGCTTTGCCGCACTCGCTGCCGAAATTGCGCCTGCGCCTGCGCCGGCGCCCAAGGTGGACAAGCCTGCTCCTGTCGCCGCTTCGGCGCCAGCTGCCAAACCGGCTGTGCCGACGGGTGGTGGCGAGAGCGAGGAAGGCAGTGGCCGCTCGGTTGGCGTGCAGTCGATCCGTGTCGATCTCGACAAGGTGGACCGCGTCGTCAACATGGTGGGCGAGCTGGTCATCACCCAGTCCATGCTGACCCAGCAGATGGATGAGACGCTGCGCGCCCGCTATACCGAACTGGTGCGCGGGCTCGAAGTGCTGGCCCAGACCACGCGCGGACTGCAGGATTCGGTGATGGCGATCCGCGCCCAGCCGGTCAAGTCCGTGTTCAGCCGCATGCCGCGCCTGGCGCGCGAGTTGGCCACCAAGACGGGCAAGAAGATCAAGCTCGAGACCATTGGCGAGAACACCGAGATCGACAAGACGGTGATCGAGCAATTGTCCGATCCGCTGACGCACATGATCCGCAATTCGGCCGACCACGGCATTGAGAGCCCGGAAAAGCGGCTGGCCGCAGGCAAGCCGGAGTCGGGCACTATTCGCCTTTCCGCTGAGCAGGCGGGCGGCAATATCCTGATTATCGTCGAGGATGACGGGGCCGGCATCAACCGCGAGCGCGTCCTGGGGCTCGCCCGGGACAAGGGGATTGTGGCTCCCGATATCACGCCGACCGACGAGCAGATCGACCAGCTCATCTTTGCCCCCGGCTTCTCCACGGCCGAGGCCGTGAGCGATATTTCCGGCCGTGGCGTGGGCATGGACGTGGTGCTCTCCAATATCAAGAAGATCGGCGGCTCGGTGCATGTCCGGAGCTGGCCCGGCCGGGGTACGCGCATGACCTTGCGCCTGCCGCTGACGCTGGCCGTGCTCGATGTCATGCTGGTCAAGGTCGGTGGCGGCCCCTATGTGGTGCCGCTGTCCTCGATCGTTGAGACCATGCAGTGCAGCCGCGCTGCCTTCGAGCGGGTGCCATCGGGCGGCCGGGTGCTGCAGGTGCGGGGCGAATATGTGCAGGTCATCGACCTGGCACAGCGCTTCGAGCTCTCCAGCCAGCAGAACCCGGACGACCAGTTCGTGGTGCTCTGCGAGGCCGAGGGCAATCAGAAAGTGGCGCTGGTGGTGGACGACATTATCGGCCAGCAGCAAGTGGTGATCAAATCGCTCGAGGAGAATTTCGAGAGCGTCGACGGCATCGCCGGCGGCACCATTCTGGGCGATGGCAATGTGGCGCTGATCGTGGATGTGCAGGGGCTCAGAACCTCGCCAATCCACCAGAATGCCGCCTAGCCAAGAAAAGGCGCATGGCGCCGTTAAGGAATTGGCGTCGATTGACGCGTTAGGATCAAGCCAAGTGCCCAGGACGGGCGGAAGAAGAGGCGAGAAAAGATGGAAGCGCTGAGCCTTCGCGACGATATGAGCGACAAGACGGCCGTTGCCGGTCAGAACACCCTGCAATTGATCGCTTTTTCGATCGGCGAGCAGACTTATGGCGTAGAGATCACCACGGTGCGCGAAATCCGCGCCTGGAACGGGGCCACCCCGCTGCCCAATACCCGCGAATTCGTGCGGGGCGTGATCAATCTGCGCGGCACCATCGTGCCGATCTTTGATCTGCGGGCCCGCTTCGGCGACGGCCAGACCTCGCCCACCAAGAACCATGTCGTGGTGGTGATGAGCGTGGGCGACAAATGGGTCGGCATTCTGGTCGACGCCGTCTCGGACATTCTGACCGTCAATCGCGACGATATCCACAATGTGCCCGAGGGCAATTCGATCGATACCGAGCTGCTCAACGGCATCGTCACCCATGACAGCCGCATGGTCGGCCTGATCGACCTGCACGCGGTCGTGTCCGGGGCAAAGATGGACGGCTAGGCCGCGCCAGCAGTCACCAAGAATTTGCAGGAAGGGCGCCACGCGGCGCCCTTCTTCGTTGTTAGTGGCAGGCCAGTGCTAATCGGCTTTCTTGCGATAGACCTGCACCACATTGCCCTTGGGCGTCACGTCGCAACGGATCAGCTCCAGCCGTGTCGTGGGATCGCCGGGCTCGAACAGGTGTCGGCCCTCGCCCGCCACCACCGGATGGGTGATGAGCGAAAGTTCATCCATCAGCCCGGCAAACAGCAATTGCCGCACCAGCGAAATGCCACCCATGGCGGCAATCTCTCCACCCGGCTGGGATTTGAGCTGGCGCACGAAATCGACCAGATCACCCTCGATCAGGCTGGAATTGGACCAGTTCGCCATGTCGCCGGACGTCAGCGTGCTGGACGCTACATGTTTGGGCACGCCATTGATGAACTGAGCAAAATCGATGTCCTGTTCGGCCTTGGGCCAATAGCCCGCCCATTCCGACCAGCCCGTCCGGCCCATGAGCACGGTATCGACGCGGTCCTGTACCCCGGTCAGCATCTGCCCCAGCTGGTCGTCAAAGCTGTCGAACTGGAACTTGAACGGGTCCTCGACCACCCCATCGACGGAATGAAAAAGCCCGGCTGTCACTTTACGCATCTGCTTATTTCCTCTGGTTTCGGACGGCACATTACCGCCCGTTTCGCTGAGGCGACGAGAGAGGGGCGATGGGTTCGACATTTTTCCGCTCGGTCGCAAGGCAAGTTATCCCCGTAAGAGAATGTGCCGGTATTCTGAGGACAATCGAGCTTACGGCAGAGAACACCATGGAGCATAAGATACGTTACGGTTTGGCGCGGGCTCGCCTTACTTTGTCCCTGATGGCTTTGGGTATTGCGCTACTCAAATTCAATCCAAACCAGCCACGTGTCCCCGCGGGCAGACCAGAAGGTGGACAGTGGACGCGCATTCAGGTCGCAGGGAAATGGAATGAGCGGAACCGCGCTCAATGCGAACTGCAGTACGAAACCGACATGTTTCAATGCAAGTTCGTACTAAGTTGGCGGTCCTGCCAAAGTCAGGCAATGGTTCGGTTGGTCTCCTGCATGAAGGGCGATCCCATTCCATCATTCAACTACTGAGGCTATATGATCATCGCAACACGAACCATGCACATCACGGCCGGTTCAGGAGAGGTGGATGCCGAAGTGCGCCTGTTTCAGCCGGAAACCGACGAGCACCTCTTTATCTGTCGCTATGAAATCGACTGGCCTGAAGGCACCTTAAAGAGCCAGGCACAGGGCAACGACATGATTGAGGCCCTCCACTTGGCTTTGCAGAAGCTGGGAACCGAGATGTACCTCTCGCGCTATCATCATGATGGCACGCTGCATTGGATGTCGGGGTGGGTCGGTTACAACTTCCCTATTCCCAAAAACGGCCGCGACCTGTTGATCGGAGATGACCAGCGCTTTTTTGGGCTGGATGACAAATAGAGAACCCGTCCCGCCGCTCAGAAACGCCCTCCGCCCCATTCCGGGGAATCGCGTAGCATCGAGTTTTTCTGGGCAGGAAGAAAGTTAGCCCGGAGCTTTCGCCCCGGGCCTTCTTCACGTTGCGGTTGAGGCGAATGCCTCACATCCCCATATGCGCCAGCACTGCGAGCAGCAGCAGGGCCACGATATTGGTGATCTTGATCATCGGGTTGACGGCAGGGCCCGCCGTGTCCTTGTAGGGGTCGCCGACGGTGTCGCCGGTGACCGAGGCCTTGTGGGCGTCGGACCCCTTCTGGTGGGTCACGCCATGGCTGTCGGTGAAGCCGTCCTCGAAGCTCTTCTTGGCATTGTCCCAGGCACCACCGCCGGCCGTCATCGAGATGGCGACGAACAGGCCGGTGACGATCACGCCCATGAGCATGGCGCCCACGGCCGAGAAGCCTGCGGCGGGGCCGGCGATCCACATGATGACAAAGAAGACGACGATGGGGCTGAGCACCGGGAGCAGGCTCGGGACGATCATTTCCTTGATCGCTGCCTTGGTGAGCATGTCGACAGCCCGGCCATAATCGGGCTTGTCGGTGCCCGCCATGATGCCCGGCTTCTCCTTGAACTGGCGGCGCACTTCCACCACCACGGACTGGGCCGCGCGGCCCACCGCCGTCATCGACATGCCGCCGAACAGGAAGGGCAGCAGGCCACCGAACAACAGACCCACCACGACATAGGGGTCGGCCAGAGAGAAGCTCAGATTGCCCATGCCCTGGAAGATGGCCGGGGCATCTTCGAGCCCGGCAAAGTAGATCAGGTCCTGGGTGTAGGCGGCGAACAGCACGAGGGCCCCAAGACCCGCCGAGCCGATGGCATAGCCCTTAGTGACGGCCTTTGTGGTGTTGCCCACCGCATCGAGCGCGTCGGTGTTCTGCCGCACTTCCTTGTCGAGACCGGCCATTTCGGCAATGCCACCAGCATTGTCCGTGACCGGACCGAAAGCATCGAGCGCGACGATAATGCCTGCCAGCGCCAGCATGGTTGCTACTGCCACTGCAATGCCGAACAGGCCTGCCAGCGAATAGGTGACGATGATGCCGGCAATGATGGTCAGCGCCGGCAGGGCGGTGGATTCCAGCGATACGGCCAGACCCTGGATGACATTGGTGCCGTGACCAGTGACCGACGCCTCGGCGATGGAATTGACCGGGCGGCGATTGGTGCCGGTGTAGTATTCGGTGATGACGATGATCAGCCCGGTAATGACCAGGCCCACCACGCCGCACCAGAACAGGCTCCAGGGGGTGAAGGTCTTGCTGGTGGTCTCGATGGAAACATTCATGTCGCCGAACATCAGCCACAGCACCGGCAGCAGCGCCACCAGCGAGAGCACGCCCGTGGCGATGACGCCCTTATAGAGCGCTCCCATGATGTTGTTGTCGGAGCCGAGCTTGACGAAATAGGTGCCGATGATCGAGGTGACGACGCAGGCCCCGCCAATGGCCAGCGGCAGCACCATGCCGATCAGGCGGAACTGCTCGGGCAGGATGATCGCGGCCAGCACCATGGTGGCAACGATGGTCACCACATAGGTTTCAAACAGATCCGCGGCCATGCCGGCGCAGTCCCCGACATTGTCGCCCACATTGTCGGCGATGGTGGCGGGGTTGCGCGGGTCATCTTCGGGAATGCCCGCCTCGACCTTGCCCACCATGTCGCCACCGACGTCCGCACCCTTGGTGAAGATGCCGCCGCCGAGACGGGCAAAGATGGAGATCAGCGATGCGCCGAAGCCCAGGGCCACCAGTGCATCGATCACAGTGCGGCTGGTCGGCTCGAACCCCATGCCGGTCAGCACCATGAAATAGAGCGTGACGCCGAGAAGGCCGAGCCCTGCCACCAGCATGCCGGTGACCGCACCGGACTTGAAGGCCAGGTCAAGCCCCTTGGCCAGCGAGCCGACGGCGGCCTGGGCGACGCGCACATTGGCCCGGACGGACACATTCATGCCGATGAAACCGGCCGCGCCCGAAAGCACCGCACCGATCAGAAAGCCGATGGCGGCATAAATGCCGAGAAGGAAATAGGCGGCAATCAGGATGACCACGCCGACAATGGCGATGGTGGTATATTGGCGCTTGAGATAGGCCGATGCGCCTTCACGCACGGCCGCCGAGATTTCCTGCATGCGCGCCGACCCTGCATCGGCCTTGAGCAGGCCTTGAGTGGTCACCACGCCATAGACGATAGACAGGCCGCCGCACACAACGATCAGCCAAAGTGCCAGATCCATAAGAAGTCCCTCGAAATGTTCTCCTCCGAGGGCCCGCGCTGGCACCGGCCGGGTCTTCTGCCCGGTCCAATCCCCGCCCTCCATCGGGCCCCCTCTGAAAGGGGAGCTTAGCGGGAATAATTCGTTAAGCAATGGGAGTTGCGATGTTTTGTCGCAAGCCCTAAGCGGGCAGTGCACTCGCCCGCGCTGCAAGCGCGTCGGCAGGGCCGGATACGGACAGTGTCTTGAGCCGGTGGGTGTCGCCGCTGACCAGCGCAATCGAGGATTTGGGCACGCCCAGCGCCTTGGCGATCAGGGCGATGACGGCGGCATTGGCGCGGCCCTTGTCGGCCACGGCTGCCACGCGGACGCGCAGGACCACGGAACCGTCATCGCGCGTTTGGCTGCCGTCGATGGCGTCACGCCCGGCATTGGGCGTGACACGGAGGAACAGCAGAAGGCCGCTATCCGTCTGCCGGGCAAAGCCGGGCAATGCGCCCAAGTCAGGCTAGATGCCGGCGCGGATGACCGCGGGATAAATGTAGTAGCCGATGATCGACTGGATGAAGAAGATCAGCAGGAAGGCTATCAGCGGCGACAGGTCGAGGCCCGAGAAATTGGGCATGAAGCGACGGATGGGCTTGAGCACCGGATCGGTAAGCTGGTTGAGCACCTGCCAGACCGTGGCCACGAACTGATTGCGCGTGTTGATGACGTTGAACGAGATCAGCCAGCTCATGATGATCATGATGAGCAGCACCCACCAATAGAGCTGCAGCAGGATCAGGATGATGTCGAGCACGGCGCGCATAGGCGTCTCCGGTAAGGCGTTGGCAAACGCGGCAGAAAAACGGTCCGATTTATCTAGTGGCTGCTGGCGCCGGGGGCAAGGGCGGGCCGCTCGAAGCATTGGGGCATCGCATCAAAAACGCGATGCGATGCCCCGAATGACTTTGGGTCCGGTACGCAGAACTCTTCTATCCGGACCCGCACACAAGTGCACAAAGCGTGCCAGTTCGCGGTGCCCGGAAAACCGGGATGGAAGATTAAACGATTGTAAATATTCGCATTTTGCGGCGATCCAGCCCATTGCAAATTGCAAGCGCCTTGCAAAACGCGACTTATTCGGCAGGCCTGGCCGGCTTCCAGGTGACGACCCGGAACAGATAGATCAGCACCACGGCGGCCAGCACCAGATAGCTCAGCGGATCGAGCACCACTTCGATCATTTCGTAGTGCTCATGCAGGACATAGCCTGCCAGCGTAAGAAAGGCGTTCCAGATCAATGCGCCCGTGGTGGAGGCCAGGAGGAACAGCGGCAGCGGCATGGCGGCAAGGCCCGCCGGGATCGAGATCAGCGTGCGGATGATCGGCATCAGGCGGCCGAACAGCACGATGATCGGCCCGAAGCGACGGAAAAAGCCCACGGCGGTGTCGATTTCCTCGGCATTCATGGTCAGGAGCCGGCCATAGCGGTCGGCCAGCCATTTGACGCGGTCAAGACCGAACAGCCGCCCGGCAAAATACCAGGGCAGCATGCCCACCACGGCCCCGAAGGTCGCGGTCGCCAACACGCCGAACAGGTTGAGCTGGCCGCTGGCCGCCGCAAAACCGGCAAAGGGGATGATGAGTTCGGAGGGAATGGGCGGAAAGATCGATTCGGCCAGCATGACCAGGAAGATCCCGACATAACCGAGTTCGGTAATGGTCTGGATGATCCAGTCAGTCATGCTTCCCCGCTAGGTGCTCGATGTCACCCCGGCGAAAGCCGGGGCCCATCTTGAGGTCTACACACCCATCCTGAACGTGGCGTTATCTCAGGATGGATCCCGGCTTTCGCCGGGATGACAGCCGAGTGTGTGTGGAAATCAGGCCGACTTGGCGGCCCGGCTCATGCGCTTGCGATCATTGGGGTCGAGCCAGATCTTGCGCAGGCGGATCGACTTGGGCGTCACCTCGACATATTCGTCTTCGGCAATATAGCCCAGCGACTGTTCGAGAGTGAGCTTTTTGGGCGTGGTCAGGCGCACCGCCTCGTCCTTGGACTGGGTACGGATATTGGTGAGCTGCTTGCCCTTGAGCGCGTTGACCTCGAGATCGTTCTCGCGGTTATGCTCGCCAATGATCATGCCTTCATAGATGTCGACGCCGGCGTCGATCAGCATCGAGCCGCGGTCTTCCAGGTTCCACAGCGCATAGGCGACCGACTGGCCGGTGCCGTTGGAAATCAGCACACCGGTGCGGCGGCCCGGCAGGTCGCCCTTGAAGGGCACGAAGGAGTGGAACAGGCGGTTGAAGATGGCGGTGCCGCGGGTGTCCGAGAGCAGTTCGGGCTGGTAGCCGATCAGCGAGCGGGTGGGAACCAAAAGCTGGATGCGGGTGCGGCCGACGCCCGAGGGGCGCATATCGGTCAATTCGCCCTTGCGCTCGGTAAGCTTCTGGACGACGGCGCCGGTGAACTCGTCATCGACGTCGATGATGACTTCCTCGACCGGCTCCATGCGCTGGCCATTTTCTTCCTTGAACAGCACCTTGGGGCGACCAATGGTGAGCTCGAAGCCTTCGCGGCGCATGTTTTCGATCAAGACGGCGAGCTGCAGTTCGCCGCGGCCGGCAACGTCATAACTGTCATTGTCGTCGCCCGGTGTCACCTTGATGGCGACATTGCCTTCAGCCTCGCGCATCAGGCGCTCGCGGATCACGCGGGACTGCACCTTGTCGCCTTCGCGACCGGCCAGCGGGCCGTCATTGATGCGGAAGGTCACCGACAGCGTCGGGGGATCGATCGGCTTGGCAGCGATCGGCGTGGTCACCGAAGTGGCGCACAGCGTGTCGGCCACGGTCGAGGTGACCAGGCCTGCAATGGCGACGATGTCGCCGGCTTCGCCGACATCCACCGGGGTGCGCTCAAGGCCACGGAACGCCAGAACCTTGGAGACGCGGCCTTTTTCGACTTCCTTGCCCTCGCGATTGAGGGTGTGGATCGGGTCATTGGCCTTGACCGAGCCCGAGGTGATGCGGCCGGTCAGGATGCGGCCCAGGAACGGGTTGCGCTCAATGGTGGTCACCAGCATGCGGAAGGCACCTTCCTCCACCTGCGGCTCGGGCACATGCTCGACGACCTTGTCGAGGAGCGGCGCCAGGGTTTCCTTGGGGCCGGCAGGATCCTCGGCCATCCAGCCCTGCTTGGCCGACCCATAGAGCACCGGGAAATCGAGCTGCTCGGGCGTGGCGTCGAGCGCGATGAACAGGTCGAAGATTTCTTCGAGCACTTCGAGGTGCCGCTCATCGGACTTGTCGATCTTGTTGATCGCAACGATCGGGCGGAGACCCTGGGCCAGGGCCTTGCCGAGCACGAACTTGGTCTGCGGCATGGGGCCCTCGGCAGCGTCCACTAAGATCACCACGCCATCCACCATGGACAAAATACGTTCCACCTCACCGCCAAAATCGGCGTGGCCGGGGGTGTCCACGATATTGATGCGGGTGTCTTTCCAGGTCAGCGAGGTGACTTTGGCCAGAATGGTGATGCCGCGCTCGCGCTCGATATCGTTGCTGTCCATGGCGCGTTCTTCGACGCGTTCGTTTTCGCGGAACGAGCCGGACTGCTTGAGCAGCACGTCGATCAGCGTGGTCTTGCCATGGTCAACGTGAGCGATGATGGCGATATTGCGCAGGGACATATGTGGGTCAGGCCTCTTTGGCATGATCCCAATACCTTGGGCCGCGAAAGGGGCGGCAACAAACGGCTGAACCATGCAGGAATAAACACGGCACCCGGCCCGGAGGGAACCCGGTTTGGGCGCATTCGGCGCTGCCTTACAGGAGAACGGTGTTTTCCACAAGCGCAGGAGACGCAGGGCGGGGTTGCGGTCATGGTTCCAACCCACAGGTCAGATCGCGCCGACGCGCGATCTGAGGGCGCAAGATCATGAGGGGCTACTTCAGCGACCGAGGTAATTCCCCCGATTGCCAGAGCCCCAGGCCAAAGCCATCCGGGTCCAGAAAATCGGCACTCCAGCCGCCGGGCGCCTCCGAGACCGGGGTGACGATACTGACCCCCTGCGCGGCCAGTTCGGCCACGACATCGTCAATGCCGCCTTCATCGAGATCGAAGACGATGGCGGGCGTATTGCCGCGTTCGCCATCCATCTGGAAAAAGATCAGGTCCGGGCCGTTTTCGATGCTGGCCTGCAGCCAGAAGGGGTCTGCCCCCTCCTGCCGCTCGAGTTGCAGACCGAGCGTCTGGTTGTAGAAGGTTTCGGTGCGCGCAATGTCGCTGACATAGAAGACGACACTGACGTTCTTAGGCTTGAGAGGCATGGCGAGGTCCTTTGCTGGGTTTCGACATGAGGTCATTGCCGCGGTGGGCCGTTTTGTGAGCGGCGCACGACAAATAAATGTCCATCCGGGTCGTGGCTGGCAAAACTGCCGCCATGGCGGATCAGCGCCGGCAGCAGCACATCACGAATGCGCCCATAGGCCAGATCCAGATGCAGGCCGCTCAATTCCTCAGGCGCGGCCAGCCCCTTGGCCACCAGATGACGCTTAAGCGCGCTGATGCGCTGGCGCAGGGCGGTATCTGGCAGGTTGAGCAGGTAGGCGATTTCCCGCCGGTTATGTCCGGTCAGCACCAGCGCTGCAATGACCCGCAGCGATTTGGGCAGGTCGGCCAGCACGTCTGCGGGGGCGGCGCCTTCTTTGGCCGGCTCGGTACGTCCGGTCTCCCAGAGACGATCACGATGGCTTCGCCGCCGGGCCGTCCGCGCGCTCATGCGGGCCTTGTTGCGCACAACCCCGCTCAGCCAGCGCAGATTGGCCTGATCGTCGAGATCGGCCCGGCCCTGCTCAATAGCCACGAGCAAGGCATCCTGCACCACATCCTCAGCCAGCACCGCGCCGGCTTCCCGACGGGCAATGGCGATCAGCTTGGAAAAATTCTGCATTGGCATGCTGCGGAGAGTGCCAGCCGGCCCCGGCTGCGACAAGCGTGGTCTACGAGGCCTTGCGGCTGGCCAGTGTCTTGGCGGCTTCTGAATGCAGCAGATTGGCCAGGGCCGCCGGCTGCAGGGGTGGGGAGAACAGGAAGCCCTGCACCTCTGAGGCGCCATGCTCGCGGACCATGGCCAATTGCTCCTCGGTCTCCACGCCCTCGGCAGTGGTCGACATGCCCAGCGATTGTCCCAACCCGATAACCGCCTTGATAATGGCCTGGCTGTCGGCGCGGGTGGTCAGATCGGCCATGAAGCTGCGGTCGATCTTGATCTTGTCGAAGGGGAAGCTGCGCAGATAGCTGAGCGAGGAATAGCCGGTGCCGAAGTCATCCATTGAGATGCGCACGCCCATGCCGCGCAGCGCATGCAGGGCGACAATGGTGCTTTCATTCTCGGTCAGCAGCAGGCTCTCGGTGATTTCGAGTTCCAGCCGGGTGGGTTCAAGATCGGCGGCCTCGAGAGCTGACTTGACCTGTCCGACCAGGTCCTTGTGGCGGAACTGCACCGGCGAGAGATTGACCGCCACCCGCACGTCGCCCGGCCAGGTGGCCGCCGCCTTGCAGGCCTCGTGCAGCACCCATTCCCCAATCGGCACGATGAGGCCGGTTTCCTCGGCCACGGGGACGAATTCCACCGGCGAAATGGTGCGATCGTCGTGGTCCCAGCGCAGCAGCGCCTCAACACAGGTGACACGGTTTTCTGCCAGCCCCAGGAGCGGCTGGAACATCAGGCGCAATTCTTCGCGCTGCATGGCCATGCGCAGGCCGGCCTCGATGGACCGGCGCTGCTGAAGCTCGGCATCCATACCGGTTTCAAAGAAATGATAGGTCGAGCGCCCTTCGGACTTGGCCTTGTAGAGCGCCAGATCGGCGTTCTTGACCAGTTGATCGGTGCTGGTGCCATCGCCCGGCCCCACGGCAATGCCCACCGAGGCGCCGATCTCGATCTGCTGGCCGCCGATATTCATCGGGGCGCGCATGGCCTTGACGATCCGGTCGGCGACCTTTGCAGCCAGATCGCTGCCCTCGATAGGCCGAAGCAGCAGGGCGAATTCGTCGCCACCCAGCCGCGCAAGCAGGTCGGTTTCCCGCGTCGTGCCCCAGAGGCGCACAGCCGCCTGCTTGATCACCTCGTCGCCGACGGCATGGCCCAGCGTGTCGTTGACGGCCTTGAAATGATCAAGGTCGATATAGAGCACGGCCGCCTTTTCGCCGCGATTAAGCCCGGCTTCCACCCGCGCCATCTGTTCGAGAAACTCGATGCGATTGGGCAGGTCGGTCAGGGCGTCATGCCGCGCCAGATGCTGGATGCGGGCCTCGGCCTGGCGCTGCTCGGTAATGTCCTCATGGGTGGATACCCAGCCGCCGTCCTTCATCGGATGGTGCTGCATCAGAATGGTGCGGCCATTGAGTTCATGGATATTCTTGCCGTATTCGCGCCGGGCAATCACGTCGCGGCGCCAGGCGACATAGTCTTCCTTGGTGCCGCCGGTGGACATGCCCTCGTCAAACAAATGCGCAAGGATATCCTCAAGCTGGCTGCCGGGCTTCAGCAACTGGATCGGCAGATTGTAGATGCGCGCATAGGGCTCGTTGCAGATCACCAGCCGCCCGCGCGCGTCCATCATGCACAGGCCAATCGAGATATTGTTGACCGCCGCATCGAGACGGATGTTCTGCCGCTCCAGTTCCAGCTTGCGCTTCTGCTGGCTTTCGGAGCGGGCAATTTCGTCCGTGATGTCTTCATGGGTCACAACCCAGCCCAGCTTTTCCGAATAGACGTGGGCGGTTTCGATGATGCGGCCGCCATGCACCATTTCCTGCGCCTTGTGGCGGGCGCCGCTGCGATTGGCCAGCAATTCACTGGTATAATGTTCGTAGAACGCCTCGGGAGCCTGGCCGGGGTGATTGCCCAGGCGCGCGGAGAGATGCACCACGTCTTCAAGTGTCATGCCGCGGTGAATGGCATCCTTGGAGAAGCCGTAAAAGTCGCGATAGTGCTTGTTCCACATGACGAGGCGGAACTGCGGCGACCACACACAAAAGCCATAAGGAATGCTTTCCAGTGCTGCATCGAGCAGCAGTGTCTCAGCCACATCCCCTATGTTGTCGGCGTCATCCGAGCGCATCGAACCCCCCAGTCCAAAAGCCAATCCGCGACGCTGGCGAAAAACTAATCAGCGTCGCTTAACGGGGGATTAAATAGGCATGCTCGAATGAAAATTGCCGAACTGGCGGGTACGCATCGCACCCGCCAGTTGACCATCAGCCCCGCGCTTTGGCGTTGCGGGCGGCCCAGGTTTTCAGGCGCAGGCCGTTGAGGCGGATGAAGCCTTCGGCATCCTTGTGGTCATAGGCCACCGCGCCTTCTTCGAAAGTCACGAGGTCTTCCGAATAAAGCGAATAGGGCGAGGTCCGCGCCACCACATTGGCAGAGCCCTTGAAAAGCTTGATGGTCACTTCGCCGGAAACATATTCCTGGCTCTTGTCGATCAGCGCCTGCAGCATTTCGCGCTCGGGCGAGAACCAGAAGCCATTATAGATCAGCTCGGCATATTTGGGCATGATCTCGTCCTTGAGATGGGCCGCGCCGCGATCGAGCGTGATCGATTCAATACCGCGATGGGCGTGCCAGAGTACGGTGCCGCCCGGGGTCTCGTAGATGCCGCGCGACTTCATACCGACAAAGCGGTTCTCAACCAGGTCAAGACGCCCCACGCCATGCTTGCCGCCCAGTTCGTTGAGCTTTTCGAGCAGGCTCGCGGGGCTCAGCTTGATGCCATTGACCGAGACCGCATCGCCTTTTTCAAAGCCGATCTTGACATATTCGGGCGCGTCGGGCGCCTTTTCGGGGTCGACCGTACGCTGGAACACATATTCGGGCGCTTCCACGCCGGGATCTTCCAGCACGCGGCCTTCAGAGGACGTGTGCAGCAGGTTCGCGTCAACCGAGAAGGGCGCTTCGCCGCGCTTGTCCTTGGCAATGGGGATCTGGTTGGCTTCGGCATATTCGAGCAGCTTGGTGCGGCTGCGCAGGTCCCACTCGCGCCAGGGCGCAATCACCTTGATGGACGGGTCGAGCGCATTGGCGGTCAATTCGAACCGCACCTGGTCATTACCCTTGCCGGTAGCACCATGGGAAATGGCGTCGGCTCCGGTTTCCTGGGCGATCTCGACGAGGCGTTTGGAAATCAGCGGCCGGGCAATCGAGGTGCCGAGCAGATAGAGCCCCTCATACATCGCGTTGGCGCGGAACATGGGAAACACGAAGTCGGAGACGAATTCCTCGCGCAGATCCTCAATGCGGATATCCTTGATGCCGAACATCTCGGCCTTCTTGCGCGCCGGCTCCAGCTCCTCGCCCTGGCCCAGATCGGCGGTGAAGGTGACCACCTCGCAATTATAGGTTTCCTGCAGCCATTTCAGGATGATGGAGGTGTCCAAGCCCCCCGAATAGGCCAGCACGACCTTCTTGATGTCATTTGCCATGATGTGTTCCCCAAGGATCTGATGGTGACAGGATACGCTTGAAATCGCGCAATGAACTTGCGATCATCGCAGCATTGGCGCAGTTTGTGGCATATCATGCCAACACTGGATATCTCTAGGGCTGAAAATGCCAGAAACGCTTGATGCCATCGACCGCCGGATTTTGCGAGCATTGCAGCGCAATGGCCGCATGTCCAATGTCGAACTGGCCAATGCGGTGGGGCTGTCGCCCTCGCCCTGCCTTAGGCGGGTCAAGCTGCTCGAGGAAAAAGGCGTCATCGATCAGTATGTGGCGGTGCTCAATGGACCGAAACTGGGCCTGGGGCTGACCGTCTTTGCCCGCATCTGGTTCAAGACCCAGCATGCCGAGACCACAAATTTGTTTGCCGAGACGGTGCGCAACTATCCCGAAGTGGTCGAATGCTATCTCACCACCGGGGAGTGCGATGCGCTGCTGCGCATCGTGACCACCGATCTCCATGCCTATTGGCGGTTCCAGTCCGATCATCTGATGCGCATTCCATCGGTCCAGTCCGTCAAGACCGATGTGCCGATGGAAACCATCAAGGCCGGGCGCGAATTGCCGGTTTAGCCGCCCTGTTCACGGCCGCGCTTTAGTGCGATTGTCCGGCCAAAACAGACCGAGCCTGCCATGCCCGCTTTCATTCCCGACCTGCCCGTCATCCTCGCCTTTGCCCTGGCCGCCTTCGTGCTGGCCGTCACGCCCGGGCCCGATATGGCGCTGTTTGTCTCGCGCACCATGAACTGGGGCCGCAGCCATGGCTATGCCACGGTGCTGGGCGCCATTACCGGCATTGGCGTGCACACCATGCTGGTGGCTTTCGGCATTTCCGTTTTGATCGTGACGGCGCCGGCTGCCTTCTGGATGCTGAAAATCGTCGGTGCGCTTTACCTCGTCTGGCTGGCCATTCAGGCCATTCGCGATGGCGGTGGTATTCTGGTGGTCAAGCAGGGCGGCAAGCAGCCAAGCTGGCGGCAGTCCTACCTCACGGGCCTGGGGATCAATTTGACCAATCCCAAGGTGGCGCTGTTCTTCGTGACTTTCCTGCCCCAATTCGTTTCGGCGGCAGATCCCGATGCGGCCGGCAAGCTGATCTTTCTGGGCGTCGAATTCGTCATCGTCTCGCTGCCCATTGTTGTCGCCATCGTGCTGTTTGCCGAATGGCTGACCCGCACGCTCAAGGAAAACGCCTGGGTGGGCAAGGCGCTCAACTGGAGCTTTGCCGCCGTCTTCATGGCCTTCGCCGCGACAATTCTTCTGGCCGAAGGGCGCAAGTGACGTGAACTACAGGCACGCCTTTCACGCCGGCAATTTTGCCGATGTGGTCAAACACACAATCTTTTCCCGCATCCTCGCCTATCTCATGCGTAAGGACGCTGCCTTCCGGGTGATCGACACTCATGCCGGGGTGGGAATCTATGACCTTTTTGGCGACAAGGCCGAGCGCACCGGGGAATGGCGCGAGGGCATCGGCCGGGTCATGGCAGCAGAGCTGCCCGGCCCGGTGACCGAACTGCTCGCGCCCTATCTTGACGCGGTGCGCGCGCAGAACCCTGACGGCCATCTGCGCTATTATCCCGGCTCCCCTTTCATCACCCGGCACATGCTGCGCGAGCAAGACCGGCTGATGGCGTTCGAGCTCCATCCCATGGACGCCAATCGCCTCAGGGAAAATTTCGCCGGCGATTTCCAGACCCGCATTACCCAGCTCGATGCCTGGGATATTTTCGGCACCCATTTGCCACCCAAGGAAAAGCGGGGCCTCGTACTGGTCGATCCGCCCTTCGAGGAAAAGGGCGAATTTACCCGCATGGTGCAGAGCCTCGAAAAAGCACACAAGCGCTGGCCGGGCGGCACCTATGCTTTTTGGTATCCGATCAAGGAACCGGACGAGGTCGAGGCCTATGTCAAAGCCCTCAAGAAGTCTGGCGTTCCCAAGATCCTGCGGCTCGAGCTGACCATCCGCCCACCTTCTACCCCGCCGCGCCTGCACGGCACCGGCATGGTAGTGGTCAACCCGCCATTCGTACTGGAAGAAGAAATGCGGACCGTCCTTCCGCTACTGGCGGACCTGCTGAGCAACGAAGGCCGCGGTCGGTGGCGTGTCGATTGGGTGGCGGGGGAGTAGCGCCTATGCCTTTCGCTTGCGCGTCTTCCGCGTCGGCGCATGGAAAGTCGGTGGTTTGGTTCTCACCCATGCCACGAATTCTACGATTTCCGGGTCGGCCTTGAGGCTGTCGATATCGGCGAGCCTATCGGCCAGTTCCGCCTCTGAAAACCGGGCATGAATGGCGTTGTGGCAGATCTGGTGCAGGCGCACCGTGCCCTTATGCGTGCCGCCCTTGAGGCGCGGCACGAGGTGATGCCGGCTCGATCTGGCCTCAGGCGGAATGGGCCGGTCACATAAAGGGCAAACAAGTGGCTGCCGCTTTGCCGCGGCGTCTTCAGCAGCGGCAATGGCCTGTTCGATCTTGCGGGCCGAGGGCCGCATCACACCCGCTCGCAGACCCGCAACACATAGCCATCGGGAACCAGCGTCCGCATCACAGCGTCAGCAGAGCGTCCCGGTCTTTCTTTGAAAGCCGTTCGCTCTCGCTCTTCAATTGCCCACACGCCGCAAAGATGTCGCGGCCGCGTGGCGTGCGCACGGGGCTGGCATAGCCGGCCTTGTTGACGATATCGGCAAAGCGCTCGATGCGCGACGAGGGCGAGGTGCCATAGTTCGAACCCGGCCAGGGGTTGAACGGGATCAGGTTGATCTTGGCCGGAATGCCCGCGAGCAGCCGCACCAGTTCGCGCGCCTCGGCATCGCTGTCATTGATGCCGTCGAGCATGACATATTCAAAGGTGATGCGCCGGGCATTGGAGAGGCCCGGATAATTCTTGCACGCCTCAAGCAGTTCTTTGAGCGGCCATTTCTTGTTGATCGGTACCAGCACGTCGCGCAGATCGTCGCGCACGGCATGGAGCGAAATGGCCAGCATGACGTCGATCTCGCGGCCAGTGGGCTCGATATAGGGCACGACGCCCGAGGTCGAAAGCGTGATGCGACGCTTGGAAATGGACATGCCATCACCAGCCGAGGCGATCAGCAGCGCCTGCTTGACGTTCTCGTAATTGTAGAGCGGCTCGCCCATGCCCATCATCACGATATTGGTGATGGCGCGGGTTTCCCCGCCGGGCACCAGGCCTCCGTCATCGGGGCGCGACCCACCCGGAAAATCGCCCAGGCGCTCACGCGCCATCAGGATCTGCCCCAGGATCTCCCCGGCCGTCAGATTTCGCACCAGCTTTTGCGTGCCGGTGTGGCAGAACGAGCAGGTCAGCGTGCAGCCCACTTGGGACGAGACGCAGAGCGTGCCGCGATCGCTTTCCGGGATATAGACGGTTTCCACCTCGACCGCGGGCAGGTTCGGATTGGCCGGATCGCGAAAGCGGAACAGCCATTTGCGCGTACCATCGACCGACACCTGCTCGGAGACGATCTCGGGACGATCAAGATTGAAGGTGTCGCTGAGCTTCTGGCGCACGGGCTTGGCCACATTGGTCATGCGCTCGAAGTCGGTGACCCCGTTGACATAGAGCCAGTTCCAGAGCTGGCTGGCGCGCATGCGCCCTTCCTTCTCGGCCACCACCTCGTGGCTCACCAGCGCCTCGGCCAGGCCAGCCTTGGAAAGGCCGATCAGCGAGGGGCGCATGGTCGGCGCGGGGCGGACGGCACTGGAATGGTCAATATTCAGCGCAAGGCTCATGGCAGGCACATAGGGCTCGACAAAAATGCGGGAAGTGCGCGCATGTAGCACAGCAGCCAATAAAGCGCAAAGCATCGCGCCGTCACGAAGCGCTGAAGCAATTGCCCGGATGCCGGAGCGATCCTCTAGGCTTTCGTTTCAAGGTCCCGACGCCTAGAAAGGGAAGCCCCAGCTTTTGAAACTGCACTCCATGTCCAAACCCATCCTGCGCTTTGCCCCCAGCCCCAATGGCCCGTTGCATCTGGGCCATGCCCTCTCGGCGCTGGTCACCTGGGACGCGGCGCAGAGGCTGGGCGGCACCGCGCTGCTGCGCATTGAGGATATCGACACCGCCCGCTGCAAACCTGAATATGTCGCGGGCCTGTTCGAGGACCTCAATTGGCTGGGCCTCTCCTGGCCCGAGCCGGTACTCTACCAGTCTGAGCGTTTCGAAATTTATGCCGAGGCCGCCAATCGGCTGCGCGCCATGGACCTGCTCTATCCCTGTTTCTGCTCGCGCAGCGATATCGCGCAAAATGCCACCGGCACAGATCCTGATGGCGCCCCGCTTTATCCCGGCACGTGCCGACACATGAGCAATGCAGAACGCATCGAGCGGCTTGAGCGCGGCGATGCGGTGCAGTTCCGCCTCGATACTGAGGCCGCCATGGCCCGCACCGGCATGCTGACGTTTTCCGCCGTTGGCCCGGGCATCCTGGACCGGCCGCAAATCCGCTATGCCCGGCCCGAGCGCTGGGGTGATGTGGTGCTGCAGCGCAAGGACATGCCGACCAGTTATCACTTAAGCGTGGTGGTCGATGATGCCGCCCAGGCCATCACCCATGTGACCCGGGGCCGCGATCTTGAAGCGGCCACCGATATTCATGTGCTGCTGCAAATGCTGCTCAGCCTGCCCACGCCCCTCTATTTCTTCCACCGCCTGCTGCTTGGCGATGACGGGCAGAAACTGTCCAAGTCCAAGGGCTCGCAAAGCCTGGCGGATTTGCGAGCCCACGGTTGGACACCGGACGATGTGCGGCGGGCGGTCGGCTTTTAGCCTGCCTTGCCCAGCCGTCCCAGATGGGTGTCCTTGAAACTGGTCTGGGCCTTCAGGCCATAGCCCAGCATGCGGTCGAAGCCGGAATGGGCCAGCCAGAGCGCGCCCAGCGCGGCCAGCAGCGGCAAGCCGAGCAATCCGCCGAGCGCCATCAGCCCCACACCCAGCGCATAGACATGGACCAGATTGTAGATCCCGGAGCCGAACCGGGTCCCCGCGCCATAGGCAAAAAAGCTCAGATCCGGCGCAAAGAACACCAGCAGCGCACCCCACCAGGGCAGCACCGGTTCCACCTGTGCGTAGAGGACCAGCGCGGCGATAAACACCAACCCGCCTTCGACCCGTTGCCAGACAATCACATCTTTCATTGTTCGAACTCCCATGCTTAGGCCGCTTGCTTTTCGGCAGACCGGCCGGCCAACAATTCCGTCACCGTCTCGGCCACTGCCGCCTCAAAGGGCGTGTTGAAACCCGGCCCCAGCAGGGCATCGAGTCGCGGGTCGACCAGTTCCATTTCGTTCAGCCACAAATAGCGCATGCGATAGACGTCGCGCATGACGGGATTGAACAGCCCGATTGCGCGCAGCATCCACCAGGGCAGCGGCGCAACTTTGACCGGCTTTGGCAGTGCGGTCTGTGTCGCAGCCATAACCTGTCCATGGTTCACCCAATGGCCGGCAAAATGGAAGTTCTCGAACGCCTTCATTTCGCCGCGCTGCGCGGCCAGAACAGTGAAAGCGCGCGCCAAATCGGGCAGATAGGCCCAGCTATGCCGCGTTTCGAGGTCGCCCAGATGGTAGAGCCGCCCCTTGGCGTAATCCATGAGCATGGCGGCATCGAACCATTCGTCGCGATTGCCGGGGCCGAAGAAATCGCCCGCCCGCAGGATAATCACCTGAAATCCATTGCTGGCCGCCGCGTCGCGCAGCATCTGTTCGAGCCGGATGCGGATTTCGCCGCGCGGTTTTTCTCCACTCTGGCGCAGGCCGGGGGCAATGGTGCGGTCGCCGGCGCGGTAATTATAGATTGTGCCGGGAAAAAGCAGCGTCTTGCCGCTGCCCGCCATAGCATCGAGCACCACCTGCAACTGCTTCTCGGCCCGTCCGTCGCCCCATTGGTCATAGCGCAGATGGAGCGCATGGACGACGACATCGGCTTCGGCGATGGCCGCGCGCACCACCGCAACCTCGTCGGCGTCGCCCTTGAAGAACTGGGTGCCCGCAACCGGCTTGCGATTGCTGCGCCCCAGGCCCGTGACCTGCCAGTCGGCGTCGCGGAAGGCGATCATGGCCGCATTGCCGATATGGCCGTTGCTGCCCAGTACCGTGACTTTTCCCGTTTGCATTTTGTGCTCCTTGCTGTTGCTGGCAAGCAAGATGGGCGCTACGATGATGAATGGCGATTGGGCAATTTTCTCGGTCTAATATTCAAAAATGAATAGTAATCCTGATTGGACGCTGTGGCGCAGCTTTGCGGCGGTGATCGCCGAAGGATCGCTCTCGGCCGCCGCGCGCCAGCTCGGCCTCAGCCAGCCCACGCTTGGCCGTCATATCGAGGCGCTCGAAGCCGCGCTGGATCTGCCTTTGTTCGAGCGCAGCCTGACCGGCCTCAAGCCCAATGCCACCGCCCTTAAGCTCTACGGGTCGGTCGATCGCGCCCGCTCTGCGCTGGCCGAGGCCGCCATCCTGGCCGCCGGTGCCCAGAGTGAGACGGGCGGCACGGTGCGGCTGACCGCCAGCACCATGATTTCCAATTATGTGCTGCCCGATATTCTGGCCGGCATCAGACGCCTGCATCCCAATATCGCCATTGAATCGGTGCCCACCGATTCAGCGGAAAACCTGCTGATGCGCGAGGCTGATATCGCCGTGCGCATGTTCCGGCCCACCCAGCTCGAACTGGTCACCCGGCATCTGGGTGATATTCCGCTGGTCCCGGTGGCCCATGAGAGCTACCTGGCCCGGCGCGGCACGCCCACCACGCTCAACCAGCTCTGGGAACACGACTTGCTGGGCTTTGATCGCTCCGATGCGGTGATCCGCCATGCCCGGTCCCTGGGGTTCGAGGTGACGCGCGACAACTTCCCCGTGCGCTCGGACGATCAGCCACATTTGTGGGAATTGCTGCGGGCGGGCCTGGGCATCGGCTTTGCCCAGCTCAATCTCGCCCGCCTTACGCCAGGGCTGGTGGTACTGCCGCTGGATTTGGCGATCCCGCCGCTGCCTATCTGGCTCACCACGCACAGGGAATTGTTCACCTCACACAGAATTCGTGCCATTTATGATGCTGTGGCGGAGGGTCTGACCGCCTATATCAAGGGCGATCCAATCTCGCCTCCCTTACGTTAAGGCTATCATGGAAACCCTCGTTAATATCGCCATCGCCCTGGCCCTGCTGTTCGTCGTCATCGTTCTGGGCTTGGGCCTTTGGAACATGCTCAAAGGTGGCCCGGGCAATACCAGCCAGCGGCTGATGCGCCTGCGCGTCATTGGCCAAGCCGTCGCCCTGGTTCTGCTCCTGGGCGCCCTGTTCTTCTTTGGCCGCGGCTAGGCCAGCGGCTGGGGGGCGCAATGGTCAAGCTCAACACGATCTACACCCGCACCGGCGATGCCGGCACCACGGGGCTGGTCCGGGGTCCGCGTCGCGCCAAGCATGACCTGCGGGTCGAGGCCTATGGTACGGTTGAGGAAGCCAATGCCTTTATCGGCCAGGCCCGCCTGACCTCGTCCACTCGGCCGCGGATCGATGCCGTGCTCTCGCGCATTCAGAACGATCTGTTCGATCTTGGCTCCGACCTGGCGACACCAGGCGCCGATGCCCCCGATGCGGACTATCCGAGCCTGCGCATCCGGCCGGTCCAGACCATCTGGCTTGAGCAGCAGATTGACCAGTTCAACGCTGCTCTCCAGCCGCTCACAAGCTTCATCCTGCCCGGTGGCACCCCCTTGGCGGTTTCGCTGCATCTGGCCCGCACCGTGACCCGGCGGGCGGAGCGGCTGGTTGCAGCGCTGCTCGAGGCCGAACCCGAGACCAGCGTGGAACCACTGCGCTATCTCAACCGCCTCTCGGACCTGCTTTTCGTGCTTGGCCGGGTGGCCAACAACAATGGCGCGGGCGATGTCTTGTGGGTGCCGGGCAATTATGGTGACGTGGCAAAAGGCTGAGCCGCCCAGCTCTATTCGCGCAGCATTGGAGACTGGCCCTGTTCCTGCCCCTGCATGACACCAACCCCATCCGCCATGTCGATTTCCCCTTCGTCACCTATGGGCTGATGGGCATCACGATCCTGGTTTTCCTGATCCAGTCGGTCCTGCCCCCGGCAGCTTTTGATCAGGCAACTATCGATTTCGGCATGATCCCGATCGTGGTGCGCGATCTCTATCCCCAGCCGGTGCCGTGGTTGCCGGACTGGGCGAACCTGGTCACCTATGCGTTCCTGCATGCCGACTGGCTGCACCTGCTTTCCAACATGCTGTTCCTCTGGGTGTTCGGCGACAATATTGAAGACGCATTCGGGCACTTCAAGTTCCTGGTCTTCTATCTCGCCTGCGCGGTTCTGGCGGCCCTTGCTCATCTGCTGTTCAATCTTGATGGCAATGGTCCGCTGATCGGCGCTTCGGGTGCCGTGGCCGGGGTTATGGGGGCCTATATCCTGCTCTATCCCCACGCCCGGGTCTTCGTGCTGGCCCGCATTGTCTGGCTCATTCCGCTGCCCGTGCCCGCCTTCTGGATGCTCGGCTTCTGGATCGCCACCCAGCTTTTTTTTGTCGTGATGGGCTCGGACGAGCCGGTGGCCTGGTGGGCGCATCTGGGCGGATTCGCTGCGGGCCTTGTGCTGGCGCCCCTGTTCAAGAGCCGCAAGGTGCCACTGTTTGGTGGGCGCTAGACCCAATTGTTCGCAAATGCGGACAACCGGCCAACAAAATCTTAACCCGGCTTAACTAGTCTAAGGGCGATGCAACCATCAGGACCGGACCGTTGAACACCGATCTCTCCACCAATTTGCTGACCGCACAAACGGCGCTGACGCAGAATTCGGTGCAGATTGCCGTGTTCAAGAAGGCCCATGAGATGGAGTCGAACCTGCTCAATTCCTTGATGCAGACGGCCCTTAATCCACCGGCGCCCCCGCCGGGCCAGGGGCTCAAGATCGACAAGCAGGCCTGAGGCCGGTGCGATGGGCACCGGTATCGGCATATCCCCATCCGTGATGATCAACCGCATGGTGCATGAACGCGAGGTCCCGCAAGCTGGCCATCTGCTCGAAGTTGCCCGCCTGCGCGCCGAATTGCAGCAAGCCCAGGCGCACAATGCCACCTCACCCCTCGCCACAAAGCCGGCCGAAGCGCCTATCAATGGCGCGGAGGTTGATCTGCTGATCTAGCGGCGCGCCGGGTCATATCCCGGCATGTGCCTGAGGTTCGTACCTCTCAAAAAACGCAAAAAGGCGCACAAGGCGCCAGCGTACTAAAAAGAGCAAAAAAAACAGAGCGGGTTGAAAGAGCTAGAACAGTTCGGCGTCGCCATGGCTGGAATGGGCGGCAATGCCGGAGAGGGCTGGTACGCGCAATTCGTCCAGAGTCAGGCTGGCCCAGATTTCGTCATAGACGCTATCCGGAGCTGTCGGCGGCAAGAGCGCAAACTGGCGCACGGCCAGCGCCATGTTGTGGCAGCGCTGCTCGATCCGGTCCTGGCCCTGCAGGGCCGTGACAATGAGTTGCACGGCTTCCCGAACGCTCGGGTCCTTGCTGATTTGCGTGTCGGCGAGCAGTTCGAGCGCTTCTGTGATGCCTTCTAGCATGGAAGCGGTCTGCCGCGCCGTCTCGTCCAATTCTCGTGCGAGTTTCTGCAGTGACATTGAATATTCCCTGGCCCTGATTGGCCAACCCTATAGCGCTATTTCTAAACCTCTCCTTGCTCGATCGGACATCGCCAGCGAACTCGTAGGTCGTGGTTAGCAATTGGCTAACGAGTTTACCTCTAACATCCGAACCAATTCGCCCGCAGAGGTAGACCTAGACGACATGCCCCCGACCAATACCCTGCCACCCGAGTTCGATCGTGGTGTGGTGACAACGGTTCACCAAGGCGATTGCCATGTGTCCAATGCTGCGGACGTAACCTTCTCGACCGTCCTGGGGTCGTGCATTTCGGCCTGCGTCCGTGACCGGGTCGCCCTGGTTGGTGGGATGAACCATTTCCTGCTCGCCGAGCAGTCGGGCTCGGCCAGAGACCGCTACGGTGCGTCGGCCCGATATGGCGCCTTTGCCATGGAGCAGCTGATCAACAAGGTGCTCTCGCAAGGATCGGGCCGCAAGGCCAACCTCGAAATCAAGATCTTCGGGGGCGGCAAGATCAATTCGGCGCTCGATGATGTCGGCGCCAAGAATATAGAATTCGTTCGCCAGTTCCTGATCGATGAGGGCTATGTGGCCACCAGCGAGGATCTGGGTGGCAGTTTTGCCCGCCGCGTGCTGTTCAAACCCCATTCCGGACGGGCCTTTGTCAAACGGCTCGACAGCGACGCGGGGGCCAATGTGGCGCAGGAAGAACTGGCGATTGCACGGCGTCGCGTCGTCGTACCGGCGCCGGTGGACGATATCGAACTGTTCTAGTTGCCGGCCTTTTCTTGGGCGCTTCTTGGCGCGGACAAGTCGGGCTTACGAAAGTCTTACCGTCGCGCCAGCCTTTATAGATTTGATTAACCATTATTCGGATAGGGTCCGGCCATGTCGGACCGTGCCGTTTTTAGTGTTGATTCGCGTGCCCCCCGCCGGGGATTGCGTCTCATGCTGGCCGCATCCGGCCTCTGGACATTATTGGGCGCAAGTGCCGGCGGGCTGCTGCTGGCGATCGGGCCGGGCGCGACCTGGTTCACGGCGGTTGGAAGCCTTGTCGGCCTTGGCATTGCCGGGTGCGTGGTCGGGGGCTTTCTCTTCGACCAGCGCGAGGCGCAGCGCCTGGCGGCCGTGGTTCAGGCAGCGGGCCTGTCCGACCGCTCGGGCGAGGCTTTGTCCATTGGCGGCATTGTTGCGCGACTGGGTAAGCGGCTGGAAAAGGCGCATCACTTCCGGGCGGCCATCGGCATGCTCGAGGCGCCACTCATGGTGGTCGACGAGCATGGCGTCATCCTGGCATCAAGTCGTGGCATGGAGCGTCTGGCGCCCGGCGCAAGGGAAGGCGAAACCCTTGATGGCCTGTTTGGTGCCGGCTATCTCGAAACTGGTGGTGGGGCGCCCGAGGAAGCGCTGGTGCTGCTCGATCAGCGGCGCTTCGTCGCCCAGCGCCTGGCCTTGCCATCGGGGCGGTATGCGCTTGAACTGCAGCCAGCGGGCTATTTCATCGAGGATGACCGGTTTGACCTGATGCTCGCCGCGCTGCGGCAGGGGCGCACCGGCTTCCGGTTCGAGGACGAGGCGGTGGCCAGCCAGCCCGTGCTGCGGGAGATCAACACGGCCCTGGCGGCGCTGGACGATGGCGTGAACCAGTTGCGCGCCGTCATGGATGGCAGGACCGCCGATGTTCAGGACCTGCCGCTTGCAGAAGAAGCGCAGATGGTGATCGAGCTGTTTTCGGGGCTTGATGAGCAGCAGCGTGACGAAGCCCAGGCCCGGGTGGCGCTCGAAACCCGGCTCGCCTCGGTCAAGGATCTGCTGGCCCAGTTCGAGGCGCGAGCGGCCGCCACCGAAAAATCGGCGGAGACTGCGCGGGCGGCCTTGGCTGCGGGCGTCGAGAAGATTGCGGTGCTCGAGACTGAGCTGGCTGCTGCCAAAACCCGCAACGAGACGGCACAATCGCTGGCCCGGCAGGCCGAAGAGGCGGCGGGCCGCACCCGCACGCTGGTCAGCGAGATCGATCGCATGGCTCGGGAAATCGACACCATGACCGCCGGGATCGAGGATGTTTCGTTCCGCACCAATCTTCTGGCGCTCAACGCGGCGGTGGAAGCGGCGCGCGCCGGCGAGAAGGGGGCGGGCTTTGCTGTGGTGGCTGATGAGGTGCGCCAACTGGCCCAGGTCACCAATCGCAGCGCCAAGGATATCCGCGTGATCGCCGACAAAGGGCGGGCGCAGGCGCGGATCGGGCTCGATGAGGCCGGGGGACTGCAAAAAATCACCGCCCAACTGCAAGAGAATTTACGCAATCTAAGCAATGGGTCGGTCAGTATCGCGGCCGAAGGGGAGACGAAGGGAGCCGGTTCGGTGTCCTTGGCGTCGCCAGGGCCGGTGGTCGAAATCGCCGATCAGGAGATCGCGTTCGACCAGCGCGCCGCCAGTTAATCCGGAAGAAGTCCGGGACAAAAAGGGTGGTTGCATGGAACAGGGGGAATATGCCCTCAGCGAGCGGGAGTTCGCTCGTATCAAGGCACGGGTCTATTCCGTTGCCGGTATTTCGCTCAGCGATGCCAAGCGCACGCTGGTCGTGTCCCGGCTCTCCAAGATCCTGCGCGCGCTGCAATTGCCCAGCTTTGACGCCTATGTCGATTATCTGGAACGCAGCGGATCGGAGAAGGACGGGCAGGATTTCGTCAATGCGCTGACCACCAATCTGACGCGGTTTTATCGCGAAGATCACCATTTCGACCATTTGCGGGACTATGTGGGCACGCTGATCGCCGAACGGCCGCGCGGCACGCGGCTGCGCATCTGGTCGGCCGGCTGCTCGACAGGTCAGGAGCCCTATACGATCGGCATGGACCTGCTTACTGGCTTTCCCGAGCTCAAGCGCTGGGACTTCAAGATCCTGGCCACCGACATCGACACGGCTGTGCTGGCCAAGGCGGCGGGCGGGGTCTATCCGGAAACCGAGCTCAATGGTCTTTCCGCAGAGCGGGCGCGTCCGTTCGAACGCACGGCAGGCGCGATCCGCATTCCGGCCAATGTCCGCGAACTGGTCGCGTTCAAGCCGCTCAATCTGATCGGTCCCTGGCCGATGAAGGGGCCGTTCGACGCCATCTTCTGCCGCAATGTGGCGATTTACTTCGACAAGCCGACCCAGGGCGAGATGTTTGGACGCTTTTCCAAGATGCTCGCGCCTGAAGGCTTCCTTTACATCGGCCACTCGGAAAACCTGGGCTCAGGTGGCGAGGGCTTCCGGCTGGTGGGCAAGACGATCTACCAGTCGCGTGAAAAACTGAACAAGCGAGCTGCATGATGAGCATCAAGGTCCTGGTCGTCGACGATTCGGCGCTTATCCGCGAAGTTCTCGCCCGCATGCTGACGCGGGATGGTGATATCGATGTGGTGGGCACCGCCACCGATCCCATTGATGCGCGCGAGAAGATCAAGACTCTCAATCCCGATGTGGTGACACTCGATATCGAGATGCCCAACATGAACGGGCTGGCATTCCTTGAAAAATTGATGCGTCTGCGGCCCACCCCGGTGGTGATGGTGTCGACGCTGACCAAGAAGGGGGCGAGCGAAACGCTCCTGGCCCTCGAACTGGGTGCTGTCGACTTCGTTGCCAAGCCCAGTGCCGAATTTGCCGGCGGGCTCGATGCGTTCGGCGTCGGCTTGCGCGACAAGATTCGCGCCGCGGCCAAGTCCGATGTGCGCGGCCGATCGGCCAGCCGGGCCGAGGTTCCCAAGACCAGCAAGATGCCGCTCAAGACCGCCGCTGCGCCCGAGGGCGCGCTGATCGCCATTGGCGCCTCGACCGGCGGGGTGGAAGCGATCCGCGCCGTGTTGTCCGAGCTGCCGGCCGATTGTCCGCCGGTGGTCATTGCCCAGCACATGCCGGCCGGCTTTACCGGTCGCTTTGCCGCGCGGCTGGATGAATTATGCGCGCTGACCGTGCAGGAAGCCGAGGACCGCATGGTGCTCAAGCCGGGCCATGCCTATGTGGCCCGCGGGGACTATCATTTGCGGGTCGAGCGCTCTTCGGGGCAGCTTAAGTGCCGCCTGGGTCAGGAGGGGCTGGAAAGCGGGCACCGTCCCAGCGTCGATGTGCTGTTCGAGTCGGTCGCCAGGACGGTCGGACCAATGGCGGTGGGGGCCATCCTGACCGGCATGGGCCGGGACGGCGCCCGGGGGCTCAAGCTCATGCGCGATGCGGGCGCCTATACGGTGGGGCAGAGCCAGGCGTCAGCACTGGTCTATGGCATGCCGCGCGTCGCCTTCGAGGAAGGTGCGGTGGTCGAGCAGGCGCCGGTGGAACAGATCGCAGCCAAGCTGGCCAATGCGCTGGTCAAGCTCAAATCCGCCGCGTGAACGGTCAAGCGAGAATGCCAATGGCGCAGTTGAGAGAATTGTAACGCTTGACCCATAGAGTTTGAGTCAAGTGCGGCCCGAAGGCCGCAGGCGCGTAGAGGTAAGAACAACCATGCCAAAAGCGAGCGCTGTGAGCGTCCTGATCGTTGATGACCAGCAGTCCATGCGCGGGATCTGTAAGTACATCCTGACCCAGCTCGGGTTCAAGGACATCATCGAAGCCAAATCCGGGCGCGATGCCCTGGGCAAGCTTGAAAAGTCCAATGTCGATCTGATCATTTCCGACTGGAACATGGAAGATATTGACGGGCTGACCCTGCTCAAGGTGATCCGCAAGCATCCCCGAACACAGGCCATGCCCTTCATCATGGCGACGGGCCGCTCGGACAAGGAACAGGTCAAGGAAGCCATTTCCTTTGGCGTGAACAATTACATCATCAAGCCGTTTGATGCGTCGACAATGAAGAAGCGGATCGAGGCGGTGATCGGCGCGCTGACCTGATCGGTCGCGCCTCTGGAACCCGGCAACGCCTCCGCTGTCGCAGCGGGGGCGTTGTGCTTTTGGGAAAATGCTTCCCTGACAAGCATTTGCCTAATAATTGGGCGATCCGCACTTGTCCGTAAGAAGTGATTAAGCCTGTGCCGGTATCGTTTCCATGACAACGCGTTCGCGTTGCGTGACTGCCTGCGCAGGGGCCGCCCGGCTCGTTGCTGACCTGGAGGAGCAGTCGCCGTAGGGGGAGCAAATCATAATGAAATTCATTCCGCAGCTCAGGATTGCCCAGAAATTGCCGCTGGCCCTGGTGGGGTCGGCGTTAATTGTCAGCGCCGGCGTGGGTATTGCGAGCTATCTGATCGGCCTGGGGACCGTGCAGGAACAGCGCGACCAGTCCATGCAGGCCTCGCTCAACACGGCCAGTGCACTGGTCAGCGACTATTATTCCAGTGCCGAGGTCGATCTGCGGCTTTTCGTGCAGCGCTCCGATACCGTGACGGCCATGCAGAACATGACCCGTTCGCTGGACGAGTTGCGCATGGGGCTCAAGGAGCGGGCCGCAGCGCAGTTGCAGAAGGCCTATGTGACCGACAGCCCCAATCCCGAGGATCGCGCGGCGGTCGATAGCGTCGGCATCATGGGGGCCAGCTATGATCCGGTGCACAAGCGCTATCATCCGGGTTTCCGCACGCTCATGCTCGAGCGCGGTTATACCGATGTGCTGATGATTTCCGCGGCTGGTGACGTGGTTTATTCGGTCGCCAAGAACACTGACTTCGCCACCAACGTCGTCAACGATGCGACCGCTGCGGCTTCGGGCCTTGGCCAGGCCTTCGCTGCGGCCAGGGATCTGGGCCCGGGCGAGGCCGCCTTTGTGGACTTTTCACTCTACGGCCCCACAGCGACGCCGGAAAGCTTCATGGCCATGCCGGTCTTCAGCAACGATGAGAGCACCGGCGTGATGGTGCTGGCGATCTCGCCGGAGGTGATGAGCACCGCTGTGTCCGGCCTTTCGGGGCTGGGCCGGAGTGGTGAAGTGGTGGTGGTGGGCCAGGATGGCCTGCTGCGCTCTGAATCCCCGCGCACCGAAGAAGCCGATGTGCTGGCCACCAGCCTCACTTCCGATGTCATTGCCGGGGCCTTTGCCGGCGAGACCGGGGAAGGCCTGAGCACCGATTATCGCGGCGCGCCGATGGTGGTGCGGGCCCAGCCGGTGAGCGTGCATGACGTCACCTGGGCCATTGCTGCCGTGCAGCCGGAAGACGAGGCCTATGCCGCTGTGGTGCAGATGCGCAATATGACGCTGCTTGTGGGCGGGATCCTGCTGGCCATTGCGGCGGTCGCCGGCTTTTTCTTTGCCCGCTCGATCAGCAAGCCGCTTTCGCGCCTGACCGACACCATGGACGCACTGGCTGGCGGGAATCTCGAGGTCGAAGTCAAGGGTGCGCGCCGGGCCGACGAGATCGGTGCCATGGCGCGGGCGGTTGAGGTGTTCCGTGAAAACGCCCTCAAGGTCAACGAGATGACCGAAGCCGAGGCCGCCCGGATCGTGGCCAGCCAGGCCGAGCGCGCCACCATGATGCAGGATCTGCAGCGCGCCTTTGGCCAGGTGGTCGACGCCGCCATTGCCGGGGATTTCTCCCAGCGCGTGACGGCCGAGTTCCCCGATGACGAACTCAATACGCTGGCCCGCTCGGTCAATGGTCTGGTCGAGACGGTCGACCGGGGCGTCAGCGAAACCGGCACGGTGCTTTCGGCGCTGGCCAACACCGATCTCACCCAGCGCATGCAGGGCGAATATCAGGGCTCATTTGCCCGCCTCAAGGCCGATACCAATGCGGTGGCCGACAAGCTCACCGATATTGTGGGCCAGTTGCGCGACACTTCGCGCACGCTCAAGACCGCCACCGGCGAAATCCTCTCGGGCGCCAATGATCTCTCGGAACGCACTACCAAGCAGGCTGCGACCATCGAAGAGACCTCTGCCGCAATGGAGCAGCTCGCGGCCACGGTGCTGAGCAATGCCGAGCGCGCCAAGCAGGCTTCGGGCGTTGCCACCGGAGTGACCCATACCGCCGAAGAAGGTGGCCAGGTCATGGGCCAGGCTACAGCGGCCATGGAACGCATCACCCAATCTTCGGCCAAAATCTCCAACATTATCGGGCTGATCGACGACATCGCCTTCCAGACCAACCTACTCGCCCTCAACGCCTCAGTGGAAGCGGCGCGCGCCGGGGAAGCGGGCAAGGGTTTTGCCGTGGTTGCCGTGGAAGTGCGGCGCCTGGCCCAGAGCGCGGCGCAGGCTTCGAGCGACGTCAAGGCGCTGATCGAGCAGAGCGCTGACGAGGTCAAGGGCGGCTCCAAGCTGGTGGCCGAGGCCGCCGGCCGGCTGGAAGAAATCCTCACCTCGGCGCGTTCCTCGAGCGAAATGATGAACAATATCGCCCGGGAAAGCCGGGAACAGGCCGCCTCCATCGACGAGGTCAACACGGCGGTCCGCACCATGGATGAGATGACCCAGCACAATGCGGCGCTGGTCGAGGAGATGAACGCCTCAATCGAGCAGACCGAGGCGCAAGCCACCCAGCTTGACCGCATCGTCGACATCTTTGCCCTCGAACAGCGCAATGCGGCGCCTGGCATCTCGGCTCCCGCAGAGCCGAAAGGCCCGGTCAAAGCCATTGCCCAGGGAGCGCGTGGCTTGCAGGCCAAGTTGAGCACCGCCGCGAAGTCCTATTTGAGCAAGGGTAATGCGGCGCTCGATACCGAGTGGAGCGAGTTCTGATCCAGCTTTGAGACAGGGCGCTTGGCGGCGCCCTTTTTCAGGTTCGGACGACTACCATACAAGATCAACTTATCGTTAAGTCCCGACAGGGTAGCGTCTGGCAGCCAGGCCAGAGCGGCCCGGCATCGGGTTGGGAGGGGAACCATGAAATTTCTGACGGGCTGGCGCCATATGCGCATGACCACAGCCATTGCCGCCTTGCTGCTGACCAGCATCATGGTGACCATCCTTGCTTATAGCGCAAGCACCTATCTCAGCCTGCGCGGGCAGGCCGTGGGTCAGGCAATTGCCCAGCAGGGTGCCGATCTCAAGACGGCTGCGACGGTCTACGAAAAACGGCTGTCCGGTTCTGTGCTGACCTGGTCGGAGGACGATGGCAGCATTGTCAGCTTTACCACCTATTCCATCCCGAACTTCTACGACACTGGCGCGGTGGACTCGGTAACCCGGGTCACTGGCGGCGAAACCATCGTGTTCAGTCTCGACGAGGCCGGGCAGTTCATCGCCAAGTCGACCAGTTTCGAGGCCGAGGCCGAAGGCGAGCGGATCACCGACTTCGTGCTCGACCCGGATAGTCCGGCCGCCACCACCCTGGCATCGGGCGAAGCCTATTATGGAGAGATGAGGGTAGAGGGCACGACGTACAATGCGGCGGCCTATCCGATCTACAAGCTCGATGGCACCTTGCTCGGCGCTTTCTGGGTTGGCAAGGACGTGGCCCTGGCCGATGCGGCTGCCAATGCAGCCTTGCCGGGACTGGCTGCAATGGCCGGCGTGCTGCTGGTGATCATGGGCGTGATCGGGCTTCTGGCCTCGCGCCTGTTGACCCGGCCCATTCCCAGGCTGGCGCAAACCATGGATGCCATTGCCGCAGGCGACTATGCAGTCGAGGTCCCCTTTGTCGAGCGCGGCAATGAGATCGGCGCCATGGCGCGCGCCGTCGAAGTGTTCCGCGAGAACGGCCAGCGGGTCAGCCAGATGACCGAGGCCGAAGCGGCACGGATCGTGGCAGACCAGGAAGACCGCCAGCGCATGATGGGCGAATTGCAGGACGCGTTCGGCGTGGTGGTCGATGCCGCCGCCGCCGGCGATTTTGGCCGTCGCGTCAATGTGGAATTCCCCGATCCCGAACTCAACGCGCTTTCCAGCAGCGTCAACAATTTGGTGGCGACTTTCGAGCGCGGCGTCAGCGAAGTCGGTTCAGTGCTTGGCGCCCTGGCCAATACCGATCTGACCCGCCGCATGCAGGGAGACTATGAGGGCGCGCTGGCGCAGCTCAAATCTGACACCAATGCGGTGGCCGACAAGCTCAGCGACGTGGTGGGGCAATTGCGCGCCACTTCAGGCACACTCAAGACCGCCACCAGTGAAATCCTTTCGGGCGCCAATGACCTCTCCGAGCGCACCACCAAGCAGGCGGCGACAATCGAGCAAACTTCGGCGGCCATGGAACAGTTGGCCACGACCGTGCTCAGCAATGCGGAACGGGCGCAGGATGCCAGCCAGCGCTCCAGCGTGGTCACCCGCACGGCCGAAGAGGGTGGCCAGGTGATGGCCAATGCCACCGGCGCCATGGAGAAGATCACCACCTCCTCAGGCAAGATCTCCAATATTATCGGCATGATCGACGATATCGCCTTCCAGACCAATCTGCTTGCCTTGAATGCGTCTGTCGAAGCAGCGCGCGCCGGCGAGGCCGGCAAGGGCTTTGCCGTTGTGGCCGTGGAAGTGCGGCGCCTGGCCCAGAGCGCGGCGCAGGCTTCGAGCGAGGTAAAAGTGCTGATCGAGCAGAGTGCCGACGAGGTCAAGGGCGGCTCGCGCCTGGTGGCCGATGCCGCCACCAAGCTCGACGCCATTCTCGAGGCGGCCCGCGCGTCGAACGAATTGATGCATTCCATCGCTTCGGAAAGCCGCGAACAGGCCTCGTCCATCGAGGAGGTCAATACGGCGGTCCGCACCATGGACGAGATGACCCAGCACAATGCCGCACTGGTCGAGGAGATGAATGCGGCGATCGAGCAGACCGAGGCGCAGGCCACCCAGCTTGACCGGATCGTTGATGTGTTCCAGGTGGACGCGCAGGCGGATGCCCCCCTGCGCGCCGCCGATCCGGTGGCCGTCGCGGACACGCCCCGGGTTCCCACGCCTGGCCCCCGCCTCAAGGCGGCGAGCCGCACCTATCTCAGCCAGGGCAATGCCGCCATCGATGCCGATTGGAACGAATTCTAGCCAGGCGCCGCCGGGAACAGGCGCCAGAATGGGGTGGCTTTTCTGAAAATGCCTGCCAAAGCTGTAAAGGAGCGGCATTTTCGGGTCATTCAGGCTGCAAATTTACAGTATGAGGCCCTCAAAATGAAAATGCTTGCCGACTAAGTTGCTGTAATACTTGATTAAATTTGAAGCTCCTATGCTGACCCCAAGGTGTAACGCTTGGGGGCAAGCATGTTTGGGTTGGGTTCTCGTCTGTTCGGTCGTCTGAGTCTGCGATTCCAGATTTCGGGTCTGGTGATGGCGGCCATCGTGGTCTCTATCGGCGTGGTGGCCACCGCGGTCTATCTCAGCTTCTCATCCACGATGATGCAGCAGGGGCGGGATCGGCAGGAGACCAATCTCAAAACGGCGGCAACCATCTTTGCCGCGGCCACCAACAACAAGGGCGGCACGGTGGTCCACTGGACCGAGGATGGCGCCATGAGCCAAGTGACCGGCTGGGCGCTGCTGCCATTCTTCGATACCGAGCTGGTCGACGGCATTGCGCGCGTCACTGGGGCCGAGACTGCGATCTACATCACCGACAAGGACAGTGGCGAACTGGTCAACAACACCACCACGCTGCACGACGCAGACGGGGAGAGCCTGAAGGGCCGCGTCATTGATCCCGCGGGGCCGGTGCAGGCGGCGCTGAGCGCGGGCGAAGGCTGGTTCGGCGAGGAAGAACTTGCAGGGCAGAGCTATTATTCGGCCTATTTCCCGGTCAACCGGGAGGATGGGGCGCTGGCCGGCGCGCTGTTTGTCGGCGAGACGGTGGCGACCATCGAGCAATCGGTCACCGACATGATGGGGTTTCTGGCCGTGATCGCCCTGGTCACCGGGCTAGTGCTGGCCGGTATCGGCTATGCGGTGAGCCTGGTCATCATCCGCCCCATTCCGCGTATTGCCAATGCCATGGGCTCGATTGCCGAAGGCGCCTATGACACCGATGTGCCCTATCGCGACCTGGGTAATGAAGTGGGCAGCATGGCCCGCGCGGTGGAAGTGTTCCGCGAGAATGGCCTGCGTGTCAGCGAAATGACCGAGGCCGAGGCGGCGCGAATCGTTGCCGATGAAGAAAACCGCCGCCAGATGATGACCGAATTGCAGGGTGCCTTTGGCGCGGTGGTCGATGCTGCCGTGGCTGGCGATTTCGGCAGGCGCGTCGCCACCCAGTTCCCCGACGAGGAGCTCAATGTGCTCGCGTCGAGCGTCAACAATCTGGTCTCCACCGTTGATCGCGGCGTCAGCGAAGTTGGTTCGGTCCTCGGTGCCCTGGCGAATACCGATCTCACCCGCCGCATGGAGGGGGACTATCAAGGTGCTCTGGCGCGGCTCAAGGATGATACCAATGCGGTGGCCGACAAGCTGAGCGAAGTGGTGGGGCAGTTGCGCGCCACGTCGGGCACGCTCAAGACCGCCACCAGCGAAATCCTTTCGGGCGCCAATGACCTCTCGGAACGCACCACCAAGCAGGCGGCGACCATTGAGGAAACCTCGGCGGCCATGGAGCAGCTTGCCGCCACCGTCCTCACCAATGCCGGGCGGGCCCAGGATGCCAGCCGCAGTGCGGCCCAGGTTACCCAGACCGCCGAGGATGGCGGGCAGGTGATGGCCCAGGCGACCGATGCCATGGAGCGGATCACCACCTCCTCGGGCAAGATCTCCAACATTATCGGGATGATCGACGACATCGCCTTCCAGACCAATCTGCTGGCCCTCAATGCCTCGGTGGAAGCGGCGCGGGCCGGCGAAGCGGGCAAGGGTTTTGCCGTTGTGGCCGTGGAAGTGCGGCGCCTGGCGCAGAGCGCGGCGCAGGCCTCCAGCGAGGTCAAGACGCTGATCGAGCAGAGCGCCGACGAGGTCAGGGGTGGATCGCGCCTGGTGGCCGATGCAGCGGCCAAGCTCACTGCCATTCTTGAAGCGGCGCGCACCTCGAATGATCTGATGCACTCGATCGCCAATGAAAGCCGCGAACAGGCCTCGTCCATCGAGGAGGTCAATACGGCGGTGCGCACCATGGATGAGATGACCCAGCACAATGCCGCGCTGGTCGAGGAGATGAATGCGGCGATCGAGCAGACCGAGGCGCAGGCCACCCAGCTCGACTGGATCGTTGATGTGTTTCATGTCGGTGAGACGGTCGCGCCGAGCCTGCCGAAGGCTGCAGTGAAGCCAGAAGCGCCCAGTGCCAAGGCGCGCATGAAGACCGCCGGAGCGGCCTATCTGGCACAGGGAAACGCCGCGCTTGAGCCGGACTGGAGTGAGTTCTAGCCGCATCCGGGCGGACAGAATCAGTTGCGGGCGCGGTGCGGAGAAAAAGCAAAAGAGACTGATTCTGGCCCGCGACCGCGCTCAAGCTGGGCAAAAGATACTGAATTGCCCATTTTTTTGTCGCGCATTGTCGACCGAAATCGATTCCGGAAAAATCCGTACAGTTTTCGGTAAATAGTTTCTCATAGCGTGTTTCGCCTGTGGGCCGGTTCCGGAAGTGTTTCCAGAAGGAAGGCCGGGTCCGAACGGGGGAGAACCGCTATGAAGCAAATTGCGCGCTTTTTGGGAAATGTGCGCATGACCACAACCATCATGGTTCTGGTCATGTTGTCCATCATTGGCTCGATCGCCGCGGTTTCGACCGCGATCTATTTGAACCTGCATGCGCAGTCCATGGCGGACAGCGAAGTGCAGCAGGAAACCAATCTGGGCGTGGCCGCCACCATTCTCGAGCGCCGCATTTCCGGTTCCGTGCTGACCTGGAACGAGGAAGGCGCCATCGGTTCCTTCCAGAGCTGGGCCATCCCGCCCTTTTACGATACCGAGGTGATCGACTCGGTGACCCGCGTCACCAAGCAGGATGCGGCCATCTATGTTACCGATCCGGCAACCGGTGACATGGTCGCCAAGACGACCAGCCTGATGGCGGATGCGGAGACCCGCGCCGTGGGCGGCATTCTGGCGGCCGATAGCGATGTCGTCACCCGTCTCAATGCCGGCGAAATGGTGCTGGGCCAGATCACTATTGACGGGATCGAGTATTATTCGGCGCTGCAGCCGATCCAGAAGACCAATGGCGAGGTGATGGGTGCGATCTTTGTGGGCACGCCCATGGCCAATGTCGAAGCCGCAGCCAATGCCGTGCTCGGGCTGATCGGTGTGGTCGGCGGCGCCGCTGTGGTCGCGTTCGGCGCCATCGGCTTTCTCGCTTCGCGCCTGATAACCCGGCCGATTCCCAAGCTGGCCGCGACCATGGATGTGGTGGCCCAGGGCAATTACGAGGTCGATGTGCCCTATACCGACAAGGGCAATGAGGTGGGCGCCATGGCGCGGGCGGTGGAAGTGTTCCGCGAGAACGGCCTGCGGGTGAGCCAGATGACCGAGGCGGAAGCCGCCCGCATCGTGGCTGATGAAGAAAAGCGCCGGCTGATGATGACCGAGCTGCAGGCCGCGTTCGGCGAAGTGGTCGATGCTGCGGTCTCGGGTGATTTCACCAAGCGCGTGCATGCCGAATTCCCCGATGCAGAACTCAACAGCCTGGCCGGCAGCGTCAACAATCTGGTCGAGACCTTCGATCGCAGCGTGGCCGAAGTGGGCGAGGTGCTTGGCGCCATGGCCAATACCGACCTGACGCGCCGCATGACCGGGCAGTATGAAGGCGCCTTTGCCAAGCTCAAGTCCGACATCAATGCGGTGGGCGAGAAGCTGACCGAGGTGGTCCTGCAGTTGCGCCGGACCTCGGGCTCGCTCAAATCGGCAACCGGCGAAATTCTCTCCGGCGCCAATGATCTGTCCGAACGCACCACCAAGCAGGCGGCGACGATTGAAGAAACCTCGGCGGCCATGGAGCAGCTCGCTTCCACCGTGCTGAGCAATGCCGAGCGTGCCAAGCAGGCCAGTGCCAGCGCCTCGCAGGTGACCCGGACCGCCGAAGAAGGCGGGCAGGTGATGGATGCGGCCAACGAGGCCATGGAGCGGATCACCGCGTCCTCGGCCAAGATCTCCAACATCATCGGCATGATCGACGATATCGCTTTCCAGACCAATCTGCTGGCGCTCAATGCGTCGGTGGAAGCGGCCCGCGCCGGGGATGCCGGCAAGGGCTTTGCCGTTGTGGCGGTGGAAGTGCGGCGCCTGGCGCAGAGCGCGGCCAGCGCGTCTTCGGACGTCAAGGCGCTGATCGAGCAGTCGAGCGGCGAGGTCACCACTGGCTCCAAGCTGGTGGGTGAAGCGGCCGGCAAGCTGGCCAGCATGCTCGAGGCGATCCGCGAAAACACCCAGTCGCTCGAAGCCATTGCCCGCGACAGCGCCGAGCAGGCCACCTCGATCGAGGAGGTGACCGCGGCTGTGCGGACCATGGACGAGATGACCCAGCACAATGCGGCGCTGGTGGAAGAGACCAATGCGGCCATTGAACAGACCGAGGCCCAGGCCACCGAGCTTGACCGGATCGTGGAGATTTTCGCCATCGATCAGGGCGGGATGGACTTGATGGCGGCCCCGGCAACGGCTCCACGCCAGGCACATCCGGCGCCGTCCAAACCCACGCAGAAGGCCGCCAAGGCCTATCTCAGCCAGGGCAATGCGGCCATCGCCGCCGATTGGGACGAATTCTGAGCCTTTAGCATAGCGGCTTGAGTCAAGGGGGCGCTCTGCGCCCCCTTTTCTCATTCCCCAGAACGCTGACCGATTGCTTTACCGCCTCTTAACGTCGGCGCGCTATTTCTGGTGATGGACGCAGACCTAGAGAACACCATCCGGCCGCAACGCCGGATTTCAGTCGAAAGGCGTCGCAAGTCTTTCCAGATGCAGGCAGGCCTTGACCGTTTTCGGGCGGACCCGGTTCTGCATGGGCGACGCAGGGGCATTCCGGCGGCCAGAAGGCGCGCCTAGCGGGGCAAAAGCCAGATGAAATTTCGCGACCTGTCGATTCAGATCAAGCTGGTCCTGGGGGCCGGGCTTCTCTTCGTGGTGGCCATGGGTGGCCTGATCTCCGGCGGCCTGTATCTGATGTATCAGACGGCCGGCACGGAAGCCGAAGAACGGGCCCGGGCGCTGTTGGGCCAGTACAATCAACTGGCCGCAGGGCGCCTGGGCAATGTCATTGCCCAGACCAACAGCCTGGCTGCCGGTGTCGAAGGCGTCATTGCCGAAGGACCGGTGGACCGCGATCAGCTCGGGCGCCTGGTGACCCAAGCGCTGCTTGCCCAGCCGGCAGCGGTGGGCATGACCCTGGCTTTTGACCCGAACGCGCTCGATGGCCGGGATGCTGATTTTGTCGGTCATCCCTATTCGGACAGCACTGGGCGCTTCGTACCCTATTTTACCCAGGCCGGCGGCAAGGTCAGCGTCGAGCAGCTCGACATGTCGCCCGAAGCGGGCACGGAAGGCTGGTACGATCTGCCCTTGCGTGAAGATCGCACCGTCCTGACCCCACCCTACACCTATGCCATTGATGGGGTTGATGTGTTGATGAGCACCATCAGCGCGGTGGTGCACAAGAACGGCCAGCCGGCAGGCATCCTGACCACCGACCTGACGCTGGGCACCATTGGCGCGGTGATTTCCGAGTTGCGGCCTTTCGAGGTCGGTTCGGTCATGCTGGTCAGCGATGCCAATACCTGGGTTGCCAATCCCGACCCGAGCCTTGTCGGGCAGGAGCTGGCCCCTGATATTTCTGCTGCCCTGCTGGATACCGAACTGATGTCACAGGGCATGAGCTATGTGAACGAGCAGGGCGTGGAAACCCATGTGGTCACGAGCCCGCTGGTTTTTGCCGGGGTTCCCGAACAGTGGACCATGGTGATGACGGTGCCGACCGCCACGATCTATGCCGGGGTCGACAGCATGCGCAACATGGCGCTGGTCTCTGCCGCGGTGCTGCTGGCAGGCATTCTGGTCGCCGTGTGGTTCGGGGCCGGGGTGATTGCCAAGCCGATCCGCCGGATGACCGATCTGATGGGTGTGCTGGCCGAGGGCAAATATGATGTCGAGATCCCCCACCAGTCCCAGAAGGACGAAATCGGTGGCATGGCCCGGGCCGTGGAAGTGTTCCGCGAAAACGGCCTCCGGATCAGCCAGATGACCGAAGCGGAGGCGGCCCGGATCATTGCCGACCAGCAGGCGCGCCAGGCGATGATGAGCGAATTGCAGCTCGCCTTCGGTGAGGTGGTGGATGCTGCCATTACCGGTGACTTCACCAAACGGGTCAATGCCAGCTTCCCAGATGCCGAGCTCAACAGCCTGGCTGGTTCGGTCAATTCGCTGGTCGAGACAGTCGATCAGGGCGTCAGTGAAACGGGCAAGGTGCTCGAAGCCCTGGCCCGCACCGACCTGACCCTGCGCATGGAAGGCGACTATAAGGGCGCCTTTGCCCAGCTCCAGCACAATACCAATACCGTGGCCGAGACGCTCTCGGAGGTGGTGAGCGGGCTCAAGTCCACGTCGCGCACGCTCAAGACGGCGACCGGTGAAATTCTCTCCGGGGCCAATGACCTCTCCGAACGGACCACCAAGCAGGCGGCCACAATTGAGGAAACCTCGGCGGCCATGGAACAGCTTGCCACCACGGTGCTGCAGAATGCGGACCGGGCACGCGATGCCAATGCCATTGCCCAGACCGTCAGCCAGACGGCAGAGGAAGGGGGCGTGGTGATGAGCCAGGCGACCGAGGCGATGGAGCGGATCACCACGTCCTCGTCCAAGATTTCCAACATTATCGGGCTGATCGACGATATCGCCTTCCAGACCAACCTGCTGGCCTTGAACGCTTCGGTCGAGGCGGCCCGGGCAGGCGAGGCCGGCAAGGGCTTTGCCGTGGTTGCCGTGGAAGTGCGGCGGCTGGCGCAGAGCGCCGCCGAAGCCTCGTCCGACGTCAAGGCGCTGATCGAAACCTCCTCGGGAGAGGTGGGCGCAGGCACCAAGCTGGTGGCTGATGCAGCGGCCAAGCTCGAAGCCATGCTCGAAGCGGCCAAGTCCAATTCGAGCCTGATGGAGGGCATTGCCCGGGACAGCCGCGAACAGGCGTCGGCCATCGAGGAGGTCACGGTGGCCGTCCGCCAGATGGACGAGATGACCCAGCACAATGCGGCTCTGGTGGAACAGACCAATGCCGCCATCGAGCAGACCGAGGCCCAGGCCAGTGAACTCGACCGGATCGTGGCCGTGTTCAAGACCGATGCCGCCGAGGACGGCGTCAGCCTGGCACCAATTGCACCCAGGGCCGCGCGTCCTGCCGCGCCGCGCCCGGGTCCGGCCAAAAAAGTGCAGCAGGCCGCCAGCGCCTATCTCACCCAGGGCAATGCCGCCATCTCGGCCGACTGGGACGAGTTCTGAGGAAATCTTGCTCGGGCCGGTTTGCAGCAATGCAGACCGGCTCCCGAAAGTACTTCTGGAAGATGACTTATATTCTGAAAATTAATCCTGCAGTTTATCTTACCGGCGCAATGGGAAATATCCGTATGTGAACTAGTCGGTTGGCGTGTATTGGATATTTTTTGACATAAATATTTCACAAGAACGTTGCAATAGGGAAATCCATTACCGATCACAAAATGGTTTTGTTAACTTTGTGGTCGCAGCCTTGATGAACAAGCCACCCCGTTGCGGTTCGGGTGGCGGGGGTTGAGAGGCGGACATGGTTGGGATCTCCTTTGGCAGAAGCCATCGTGACAATGCGGCAAAAGTGGCGGCGATCTCGCGCAGCCAGGCAGTGATCGAATTCGCGCTGGATGGCACGATCATCACGGCCAACGAGAATTTCCTCAATGCAATGGGCTATGGGCTGGATGAGGTTGCGGGCCAGCACCATTCCATGTTCTGCGATCCGGATTATGCCAGGAGCGCGGAGTACAAGAGTTTCTGGGCCGATCTGGCCGCGGGCCAGTTCAAGTCGGCAGCCTTTCAGCGCTTCGCCAAGGGTGGGCGCGAAGTCTGGATCCAGGCCAGCTACAACCCGGTGTTCGACGCTGCCGGCAAACCGGTCAAGGTCATCAAGTTTGCCACCGACATTACCGAGCAGACGCAGCGCTCGGCCGATCTGGCGGCGCAGATCGAAGCCATTTCGCGGGTGCAGGCGGTGATTGCCTTCAATCTCGATGGCACCATCATTGAGGCCAACGAGAATTTTCTGACCACGGTCGGCTACCGGCTGGACGAGATCGTGGGCCAGCACCATTCCATGTTCTGCGACCCCGACTATGCGCGCTCCAGCGAATATGCCCAGTTCTGGGAACGCCTGCGGGCTGGTCAGTTCGAGGCCGCCGAGTTCCAGCGCTTCGGCAAGAATGGCAAGGAAGTGTGGATCCAGGCCAGCTACAATCCGGTGCTCGATGCCGCCGGGCGGGTGGTCAAAGTGGTCAAGTTCGCTACCGATATCACCGAGCGCAAACGTGCCGAGGGGATCATCGACGAATTGACCTCGAGCCTGGCGCGCATGGCCAAGGGGGATCTGGGCGGCCGCATCGACCATCAGTTCACCGGTCAGTACGAACAATTGCGCCAGGCCTTCAATTCCTCGTTGGAGCAGCTCGAGGACATCGTTTCTGGCCTGCGCAAGGCCTCGGGCGCCCTGCGCACCGCGACTGCGGAAATCCTTTCAGGCGCCAATGATCTTTCCGGGCGCACCACCAAGCAAGCGGCCACGATCGAAGAAACCTCGGCGGCGGTGGAACAATTGTCGAGCGCGGTGGCAGACAATGCCAGGCGCGCGGCAACGGCCAGCGAGAAGGCGCGCGCGGTGTCGCAAAACGCCACCGAGGGCGGCGTGGTGATGAATGACGCCACCCAGGCGATGACCGCCATCGAGACCTCGTCGGGCAAGATCTCCAACATCATCGGCATGATCGACGACATTGCCTTCCAGACCAATCTGCTGGCCCTCAATGCTTCGGTTGAAGCGGCGCGGGCCGGTGACGCCGGCAAGGGCTTTGCGGTGGTTGCGGTGGAAGTGCGGCGGCTGGCGCAGAGCGCGGCCAGTGCCTCCGCGGATGTCAAGGCGCTCATCGAAGCAAGCGCCGGCGAGGTGCGGAGCGGGGCGCAACTGGTCAACCGTGCTGCCGAGCGCCTGCAGGACATTCTGACCGGGGCGGAGGAAAGCGCGGTGCTGATCGACGCCATCGCGACGGCCAATCGCGACCAGTCCGGCGCGCTTGAAGAAGTGGCCGTGGCCGTCCGGCAGATGGATGAGATGACCCAGCACAATGCAGCTCTGGTGGAACAGACCAATGCCGCCATCGAGCAGACCGAGGCCCAGGCCGGAGAGCTGGACCGGATCGTGGCCGTGTTCCGCAGCGGGCAGCTTGCGGCCGTGCCTGAGCCGGCGCGCCCAGCGGCGCCGCGCCTGCGCAAAGTGGCGGGCGGAGACTGGGTGGAAGCCTAGCGCAAAGCCCTGCATATGCCACGCGATAACCGATCCTTTACCACGATTGGTTATGTTTTCCGTGACTATGATCCAGATCAAGATTTGGGAATCTCGATCGGCACAGAACGTCAAAGACCCCAATCTGGAAGCCGCTCGCCATGACCTCAGATACCGCCGACCTTCTCCAGTCCCGTCTCGACTTTATCGGTCTTGATGAAGAGGCGCGGGGCAGCATGGCCCGCGCCCAGCCGCTGATCGAGGCTCATCTCGAACCGGCCCTGACCCGGTTTTATGCCAAGATCGCCGAGGTGCCGGCGGTGGCTCGCTTCTTTGATGGCAAGCCACAGATGGATCGGGCCAAATCCAAGCAGCTTGGCCATTGGTCGGCAATTGCGACGGGGCAATTGGACCAGGCCTATATGGAGGCCAGCAGCAAGGTGGGCCTGCGCCATGCCAAGATCGGGCTGGAGCCGCGCTGGCATATTGGTGGCTATGGCGTGATCATGGAAACGCTGGTGCGGGGCCTCGTGCATGACACCATGGCGGCAGCGCTTGAGCCGGAAAAAAGCCGTTTCGGCCGTTCCGTGCCGCGCAAGGCCGAAGCCGTGCTGGCCGATGCCGATGCCATGGCCGATATGCTGGTGGCGGTGCTCAAATCCATGCTGCTCGATGTCGACATTGGGGTTTCCGCCTATTTCGACAAGCTGACCGCCGATGCGCGGCAGGCCGATGACGCAGCGCGCGCAAAAATCGACAAGGCCGTCGCCGCGACCGGGGCGGTGCTGCGTGACGTGGCTCAGGGCAATCTCACCAGCCGGGTGACCGAGACCCTCGATCCCGAATTCGACCAGATCAAGCAGGACACCAATGCGGTGGCCGAACGACTGACCGAGATCGTCGGGCAATTGCAGCAGACGTCCCGCTCGCTCAAGACAGCGACGGGAGAAATTTTGTCCGGCGCCAATGATCTGGCCGACCGCACCACGCGGCAGGCCGCAACCATCGAACAGACCTCCGCCTCGGTCGAGCAGCTATCCACGGCGGTGGTGGAAAATGCCAAGCGGGCCGCAACCGCCAGCGACACGGCCCGCCAATTGTCGCGCAGCGCGACCGAAGGCGGCGCGGTGATGGGTGAGGCCAATCAGGCCATGGGCGCCATCGAAACCTCCTCGGGCAAGATCTCCAACATTATCGGAATGATCGACGACATCGCCTTCCAGACCAATCTGCTGGCCCTCAACGCGTCGGTGGAAGCGGCGCGGGCCGGCGAAGCCGGCAAGGGCTTTGCCGTGGTCGCGGTGGAAGTGCGCCGCCTGGCGCAGAGCGCCGCCCAGGCCTCCAGCGACGTCAAGCAATTGATCGATGCCAGCGCAGGCGAGGTGCGAAACGGCACCCAATTGGTGGCGCGCGCCGCCGAGACCTTGCTCGACATCCAAACCCGCGCCGAGGAGAGCGCGGCGCTGATCGACACCATCGCCCGGGCCAATAGCGAGCAGTCGCAGGCGCTTGAAGAAGTGACCGTGGCGGTGCGGACCATGGACGAAATGACCCAGCACAACGCGGCGCTGGTGGAAGAAACCAATGCGGCCATCGAGCAGACCGAGGCCCAGGCCAGCGAGCTCGACCGGATCGTTGATGTGTTCCGGGTCGAGGACAGCACCACGTCGCTGCCACGGCCGCAAGCGCCGTCCAAGCCTGCGCCGGCAATGCGCCCGGCACCCCGCAGCGCGGGCAATACGGCGCTGGCCCATGACTGGGAAGCCTTCTAACCGCGAACGGGGCGCAAGCAGCCGCCAGCCCATACGTAAACTCCGCTAGGAATTTGTTAACCATGATGTTTACCCTGCCGGGGTCTGATCGGTGCTGACGAACAGCGCGGTCAGACGAGGGCAGGGATGCAGGACACACTTGGGCAAAGGCTCGCATTTGTCGGGCTCGACAGCGACGTGGAGGCCCGGCTGGCGCCGATTTCGGATCTGGTCGAGCGCCATGTCGAAATCGCCCTAGAGCGGTTCACCGCGCAGGTGGCGACGAGCCCCAGCGCCGCGCGTTTTCTCTATGGTCGCGACCGTCTTGAAAGCAATGGAGAAGGTCTGGCCGAGCACTGGCGCGCTCTGGCCGGAGGGCGGTTCGATGCCGGGTTTGCCGAAGCCGCGCGGCGCATGGGGCTGCGTCACGCCCGGATAGGGCTTGAGACACGCTGGCATGTGGGCAGCTATGCCAGCCTCGTCGATGCCCTGGTCAAGGGCGTCATCCAGGACGGCATGGCAGCTGCGCTGCAGTCCCGGCGGGGTGCACTGGGGCTGTTCGGGCGGCCGGACGAGGCGGGGGTGCTGCGGGTGGCCGAGGCGATTGCCGAAGGCCTGGCGACGCTGTTGGCCGGTGTGTTGCTCGATATTGATCTCAGCCTCTCGGGCTATGTCGCCAAACTGCGGGAGGAAGGACTTCACAATGCCGAGGTGCAGCGCCAGCGGCTACGCCAGGCCGTAAGACAGGCCGGTCAGACCCTGGAACTGGCAGCCGATGGCCAAAGGCATGATGATGCCCCCGCGCCGACTGACCCTGATCTGGCGCCGCTCTATGCGGGAGCCGAGCGGCTCGCCGACAAGGTGACGGCGCTGATCGCGGATCTCGACGGCTCAAGCATAGCCATGCACGACGTCGCTGCCGATATGGCGACACATGCTGCAGCACTGACCGCCGCGCGGGATGAGCAAGGCCAGATCGGCGCAGCGCTGGCCGCCAAGCTGGCCGGGCAGGTCCCGCTCGCCGAGCAGCTTTGTGCGGACCTTGATGCGGCGGCGCGCCATGATAAGGCCGTGCAGCGCAAGGGCGCCGGGGTGCGCAAAGCGGCGGCGGCGCTGGAGGCTGCGCACGCGGCGCAACAGGCCGATGCCGGGGCCCTGGATGGGTTTGCCGAACAGCTCGATGCCCTGCATCTGAGCGCGCAATTGCTGGCCGCCCAGGGCGAGGACGAAGCCGTGCGCGCCTTGTCTGCGGGTCTGGGTCGCCTGTCCGGCCAGTTTCGGGCGCATCGGCTGCAATCGGCTGGCCGGCAGGACGAGGTGACCGGTCGCCTTGCCGCATTGCAAGCAGCGCTGGAGCGCCTGACCGGTTCGGCGGCCGAGGATTCTCCGTCCATTGCTCCCGCTGCCAAGGCAGCGCGGGCGCAGCTTGCCGCTCTTGAGGCGATGACCACGCAAGCGCTTGGGCTCAGTGCTGCGCTGACGGCGGATGGGGAGAGGAGCCAGGTCGCGCTGCAGGGTGTGCGCGACGCCCTGCTGGCGGCCGGGGCCTTTGCCGACCTTGCGGCTGCCTTTGCGCCCGATGCAGCGCCGGCAGGGGAGGCCGTGGCCTTTCCCGATCACGACCAGACCGCGCTGGCCGCTCACTGGCACGCGGGATAGTCGCACACTCCATTGCCCTTTTGCGCGTTGGCGGGCATGAAGACGCCAGCAGAATTCAACAAGGGCATTTGCAATGGCGCGCATCGGTCTGGTGGCTCACGACGACAAGAAGGACGATCTCTGTCGTTGGGCCGAAGCGCATAAGGACAAGCTGGAACAGCACGAGCTCTGGGGCACCGGCACCACCGGCAGCCGGATCACGGCGGCAACCGGGCTTGCCGTCAGCCTGCTCAAAAGCGGCCCCCTGGGCGGCGATCAGCAGCTTGGGGCCATGATCTGCGAGGGGCGGCTGGATGTGCTGATCTTCTTCATCGATCCGCTTTCGGCGCAGCCCCATGATGTGGACGTCAAGGCGCTGACGCGCCTGGCCACGCTTTATGATGTGCCCCTGGCCAACAACAAATCCACAGCAGACGCCGTATTGGCGGCGGTCTGAGGGTTAGCAGAAGGTTGATATTGCCGCGCTCTTGTGAGCAGATGCCCCAAAATTGCCCGGATTGAACCGGGCGCACAGGCATTCAGGAAACCGGGGCTAAATTCAACTTGTCCTCAGACTTGGTTATCGACGTTCGCAACGTCTCGAAACATTTCGGCGGCCTCACCGCCGTCAACAATTGCTCGCTATCGGTCCGGCGCGGCTCGATCACCGGGCTGATCGGCCCCAATGGTGCTGGCAAGTCCACCCTGTTCAACATGGTGGCCGGCAATATCGTGCCCGATGAAGGCCAGGTGATCTTTGATGGCGAAGACGTCACCGGCCTGCCGCCGCACCGCCTGTTCCGTATCGGCATGCTGCGTACCTTCCAGATCGCGCATGAATTTTCGCAGATGACGGCGCTGGAAAACCTGATGATGGTGCCGGGCGACCAGCCGGGCGAGCATTTGATCGATACCTGGTTCCGGCCCGGCCTGGTGCGCTCGCGCGAGACCGAGGTGCGCAAGAAGGCGCTGGACGTCATCGATTTTCTCAAGCTCGGCCATGTGCGCGACGAGCTGGCCGGCAATCTTTCGGGCGGGCAGAAGAAACTGCTCGAACTGGGCCGCACCATGATGGTCGATGCAAGGATCGTGCTGCTCGACGAGGTGGCGGCCGGCGTCAACAAGACGCTGCTCAATGACCTGGCCTCCAATATCGAGCGGATGAACCGCGAGCTGGGCTACACCTTCTTTGTCATCGAGCACGACATGGATCTGATCGGGCGGCTCTGCGATCCGGTCATCGTGATGGCGCAGGGCGAAAAGATCGCCGAGGGCCCAATGGCGGAAATCCGCGCCAATCCGGCCATCGTCGAAGCCTATTTCGGCACCCCTGTGGAGGCCGAATAGATGGCTTTGATCGAACTCAAGCACGTCGTTGGCGGCTATGGCGGCGCGCCTATTCTCAATGGCGTCAACATGGCCATCGAGAAAAGCGATATCGGGGTCATTGTCGGCCCCAATGGCGCGGGCAAGTCGACCACGCTCAAGGCCATTTTCGGCCTGCTCAGGGTGACCGGCGGCACCATTGAATTCGGCGGCGAGAATGTCGCCAATTCGCTGCCCGACCGGCTGGTGCCCAGGGGCTTGAGCTTCGTGCCGCAGGAAAAGAACGTCTTCACCTCGATGAGTGTTGAAGAGAACCTGGAAATGGGCGCCTTCACCCGCAAGGACGATTTTTCCGAGACCATGCAATGGGTCTATGAAATGTTCCCGGTGCTGGCCGAAAAGCGGCGCCAGCCGGCGGGCGAACTCTCCGGCGGGCAACGCCAGATGGTGGCCATGGGCCGGGCGCTGATGAGCCGCCCCAAGCTCCTGATGCTGGACGAGCCCTCTGCGGGTCTGTCGCCGCGCTATGTGATCGAGATCTTCGAGACCATTCAGCGGGTCAATGAAGAGGGCGTGGGCATCTTGATGGTCGAACAGAATGCGCGCCAGGCCCTGGCCTTTGCGTCCATAGGGTTCGTGCTCGCTGGCGGGCAGAACCGCTTCACCGGCACCGGGGCGGAGCTGATCGCCGACCCCGAAGTCGCCAAGTCTTTCCTCGGGGGCTGAGCCGTGACCGAAATCATTTTCTTTATCAACCAGGTGGTCATCTCCGGCCTGGTTCTGGGCTGCATTTATGCGCTGGGCGCCATCGGCATCACGCTGATCTTCGGCATTCTGCGGTTTGCCCATTTCGCCCATTCCGAGCTGATGACCGGCGGCGCCTTCATCGCCTTCCTGCTCGCCTCGGCCTTTGCCGCCTGGGGCATTGCCACCCCGATCCCGACGGGTTTTGTCGTCTTGCCCCTGGCCATGGTACTGGCCGCCATTCTGGCGCTCGGCATCGACAAGGGCTTTTACGCGCCGTTGCGCAAGCGCGGTGCCAAGCCGGTGACGCTGCTGATCGCCTCGATTGGCGTCACGCTGATGATCCAGGGGCTGATCCGCCTGTTTTTCGGCGCGGGATCCTATTCCTTCTTCGAAAACGAGCCCAAGGAAATCTTCCGTATCGACACATCGGCCATCGGCTCCACCCGGCCGCTGGTGATCACCGAGCCGCAGGTTCTGATGATCGTCGTGACGCTGGTTTCGGTCATTGCGCTGCATTTCTTTCTCACCCGTTCGCGGCTGGGCAAGGCGATGCGCGCCATGGCTGACAATGCCGATCTGGCGCAGGTTTCGGGCATCAATACCGCGCTGGTGGTGCGGGTGACCTGGGTGATTGCCGGGGCACTGGCCTGCATGGCCGGCACCATGCTGGCGCTCGATGTGACGCTCAAGCCCGACCTGGCCTTCAACATCATCCTGCCCATCTTTGCCGCCGCCATCGTGGGTGGCCTCGGCCAGGCCTATGGCGCCATTGCCGGTGGACTGCTGATCGGCTTTGCCGAAACGCTGGCCGTGTTCAACTGGACCATGCTGTTCCGGCCGCTCAACACCATTCTGCCGGACTGGCTGCAATTGCCGGCCCAATTGGCGCTGGTGCCCACCGAATACAAGCTCACCGTGGCCTTCGTCATTCTCGTCGTGACCCTGCTTGTCCGGCCCACCGGTATTTTCAAGGGAGCATCGTCGTGATCCAGCGTTCCCTCGCCCTGTTTGGCGGCCTGTTCGTCCTTATCCTGGTCATTGGCTGGGTGATGGGCCTGCCTTTTACCAGTTCGCGCCTTGTCGAGGCGGCCGCCTATGCGCTGATCGCGCTCGGCCTCAATATCCAGTGGGGCTATGGCGGGTTGTTCAATTTCGGCATCATGGGCTTTCTCATGGTGGGCGGCGCCGCCGTCACCTTCATCTCTTTCCCGGTCAATCCCGAATTCTGGGGCTCGGATGGCCCGATGATGCTGGGCCGGGCACTGTTCGCCTTTGCCATCGGGGCGCTGATCGTGCTGGCAGCACGGCAGGCGCATCGGATCGGCATTACCGGCAAGTGGAAGGGCGCGCTGACAGTGCTGGCCTGGTTCTGCGCCTATGTGCTCTATCGCAGCCAGCTCGATCCGGCAGCCGCTTATATCGAAAGCGCCGGCGGCGGCTGGGTCGGGGGGCTGGGCGCCCATCCGGTGCTCGGCTGGCTGTTCGGTGGCGTGCTGGCAGCCGGCATCGCTTATATCGTGGGCAAGATCTGTCTGGGGCTGCGCACCGACTATCTCGCCATTGCCACGATCGGCATCTCCGAAATCATCCGCGCGCTGATCAAGAACATGGATTGGCTGACCCGCGGCACGCTGACGGTCTCGCCCATTCCCTGGCCCACACCGCTGCCGCAGGACTATCAGGCCGGTGGCATGGATATCGCTGCCTCGCTGATCGCGGCGCGTGCCGGCTATCTGGTGCTGGCGCTGGTGGTGCTGGCCATCGTCATGTGGCTGATTTCGCGCGCCTATACGGGGCCCTGGGGCCGGATGATGCGGGCCATTCGCGACAATCACGTCGCCGCCTCTTCGATGGGCAAGAACGTTACCTCGCGGCAGCTCGAAATCTTCGTGTTCGGCTCGGTTCTGATGGGCATTGGCGGGGCCATGCTGGTCAGCTTCGTGCAGATCTTCGACCCCTCCAGCTACCAGCCGATCAACCACACCTTCCTTATCTGGGTCATGGTCATCGTGGGTGGCGCGGGCAATAATTGGGGCGCGCTGTTCGGCGCCGTGCTGCTCTGGCTGGTCTGGGTGGTGTCCGAGCCGCTCTCCAAGGCCGTGTTCGACTTTGTCAGCTACTGGTCGACCAATGCCGGCTGGGGTGCCATTCCCGAGATCGAGGCCCGCTCGGCGCAGATGCGCGTCTTCGTGCTGGGTCTGGTGATTACCATTGCCTTGCGCTTCGCCCCCAAGGGTCTGATCCCTGAAGTGGTCAAGCGCGAGGGCTGATGCCCTCGGGCTCGGGCGTTGAAAACGCGCTAGAAAGACACCTTGAATGACGCGCCAAGGCTGGCGCGCCAGACATGGTCGAGCCGGTAGGGTTGGATGGATGTGACGCCGAGATTGCCGCGTCGCGTGGCCCCGGTCTCGAAGGCGCCGGCATAGGCCACGCCGGCCTCAAGACCCAGTATGGCCCCGGGCGCAAGTGTGTGCTCGAGGCCCAGTTGGAGTTGCGCGGCCGGATTGATCATCGTGTGGTGTTCGACGTCCGAAAGGAATGTGCCCGTCCCCTGATCGGTTTCCACAACGCCCGAGAGCGTGTTGAAGGATACACCAAGCCCCAGGCCAGTCGTCAGGGCGGTGGATGGCGACAGAGCCCAGTCATGGTTGACCTGGCCCATGATGACGTCGCTGCTGGCAGTGCCTGCGAACTGAGACGTTGCGCCGATCAGGGTAAAATCGGCGTCCCAGCGCACCCCACCTCTGGTATGGCTATATCTTAGTTGGCCGGTCCATGCGGGATCGAACCGGTAGCCAAGATGCCCGCCCAGCCCCAGTGCGGGATCGAAGCCTATATTGTTCACCACGCCACCGCCGGCAAAGGCCGCGCCGCCATTGGTGGTGCTGGAGGTGCCAGCGGCCAGACCGGCAGCCAGGTCGATGCCGGCAAATAATGGGCCATCCTCGGCCTGCGCCGCGACCGGAACCAGACCTGTCAGGCAGGCCAGCAGAATCCGCGTTTGCACCATGGTGTGCTCCTCCCGGCATATCCAGGTCGAGCTTGCGGCCCTATGGTAAACAAAAGGGAAATTTCTTGTGCTCTGATGCGGGGATGCGCATTGCGAAAAAATGCCGGATGCGGTCAACCAGCCTGCCTTGCGGTAACCCACAGCCACGCAGTGGGCAGCGCGTCAAAACCGCCGCCCATGTTCGTTTCGAGCGTCAGGTCGGACCAGCCCGCCGTTCGGTAGGCGGCTTTGAGCGCGCTAGCCGTCGGGTAATTGTAGTAGCGGCCATAGCTGTCCCGGCCTTCGGCGGTTCCGGCCTTGAAGCTGGCCACAAAGACCCCGCTCGGCCGCAGGGCGCGCCGCACCCGGGCGAGTATGTCGGGAAGCAAAGCGGACTCAACATGCAGGAGACTGGCGCAGGCCCAGACGCCGTCATAGGCGGCTTCTGCTGCCAGATCCGCAAAATGCATCAGGCGTGCCGAGTTCCCGATGCGCTTTTGCGCCTCGGCTACCAGCGCAGGTGTGCCGTCGGTGGCATCGATTTCAAACCCCTGTGCCAGCATGTGTTCGGCATCCATGCCATTGCCACAGCCCAGTTCGAGGATGCGGGCGCCAGCGGGCAGGGCGGCCAGGAATGCCGTCAGTTTTTCGCCGCTCGGTCGTCTTCGGTGCTGCGCATAGCTGACAGCGTTTTCTTCATAGAAGTGCAGGGTTTGCCGGTCGCTCATGGGTCTGTCCCGGAAGGGCGGCGCGTCAGAAACCCCTCGGCCATGGCGCGGAAGCTCTCAATGGCCTTCGGCAGGGTCGCGGCAGGATCGTCGCTGTTGGCAACGTAAAGGGCCGCGTTCAGAGCGGCGCCCGAGAGCAGACGCGAGGCGGCGTCCACATCAACCGGCCGGAATATTCCCTCCTGGATCAGGTGGCGCACACTCTGCATCGTGCCTTGCAAACAGGCATTCTGGCTCGGCCAGCGCGATGGATCGCCCAGCACGGCCGGCCCGTCAAGCAGGACGATACGCTGAACCTCAGGCTTCAGGGCCATTTCGATATAGGCTTCGCCTTCGGCCAGCAGGCGCAGCCAGAGGTCGTCATGCCGGGCCGCGACGTTCTGCGCCTGGGCCGCCATTTCCTGGTCGATCCGGTCGACCACGGCGGCCAGCAGGCCGCGCTTGTCCCCGAAATTATGGTAGAGCGCGCCACGCGTCAGCCCCGCTGCGGCGGTCAGCTCTTCCATGGAGGCACCGGCAAAGCCATGCCGGGCGAAGGCGTCGCGACCCGCCTCGATCAGCTTTTCACGGTTCTGCGCCATTTGCTGCAAACGCTTGTTCATGGCCCGAATTCATATGCAAGATGTATGTGAGTTGACAAGAGGGGGTTCGCTCCATATTTCATATACGCACTGTATTTGAAATACAGCGCAAGTTCTCCCACCCTTTTTGAGGCACTCCCATGACCCAGCGCCAAGCTGTCTTTCCAGCCAATCGTCACGCCCTTTACGAAGCACATGGCTATTCGGCCGCCATTCGCTCGGGCGATCTGCTCTTCGTCTCCGGCCAGGTCGGCTCCCGACCCGACGGCACGCCGGAGCCCGATTTTGCCGCCCAGGTGCAACTGGCCTTCGACAATCTGCGTGCCGTCCTGACTGCCGCCGGCGCCAGCTTCGATGACATCGTGGACGTGACCACCTTTCACACCGATCCTGAGGCCCAGTTCGGCGCGGTCATGGCCGCCAAGCAGAAGGCGTTCTCCGACAAGCCCTATCCGAACTGGACGGCGGTCGGGGTCAACTGGCTGGCCGGTTTCGATTTCGAGATCAAGGTGATTGCGCGTATCCCGCAAGCGGCCTGACTCTGTCCACGACATTGAAAAGGCCCGGGATCGCTCCCGGGCCTCTGGTGTCAGTGTGTTCGTGCCCTGCGCGCGTAGCGCTTCGGGCCTTGTCATCTCAAAACCCTGCGCCGGAGGGTTTTGCCGAAGCGAAGCTTCGGACGATGACAAGTTAGTCAATCAGGCCCTTTTCGACGAAGGAGCCGCCTTCGACGGCCAGTTCGACGATGATGCCGTCAACGTCGCCGACCTCGTCGAAATCGAGCGCGCCACCGGCGCCCTCATAGTCGATGTCGGTCCCGGCCGCGATCAGTTCCTTGGCCTTGGCCCATTCGCCTGGACGGATGATTTCGCCCGGGGCTGAAGCCACGTCTCGCAGGGCGGCAGAGAGGCCATCGCGCGAGGCCGAACCGTTCTTCTCGATGGCCAGGGCCATCAGGAAAGCGGCATCGTAGGCCTGCGGGGCATAGGTGGCATTGGCTTCAAAGCCTTCGCCGCCAAAGCCGTTATAGATATCGACCGATTCACCGCTCGGTGCGCCGGCGCGGGTGGCGATCATGCCTTCGACGGCCGCAGCGTCAATGCCGTTGAGCAGGTCGTCGCCAACCATGCCGTCACCGCCGACATAGGTGGTGAAGTTGCCGCTCTCGACAGCCTGGCGCAGGATGGTGTTGCCCGAAGCATTGGCATAGGCCAGCACGACCAGGTTCTGGCTGGCCACCAGGTTGCCCAGCTCGGCGCGGTAGTCAGCCTTGCCTTCTTCATGGGCCAGGTTAGCGGCCACGGTGCCACCGCCGGCCTCATAGGCGGCGGCCAGCGCGTCAGCAAAACCCTTGCCGTAGTCGTTGTTCACATAGGTGATTGCGATATCGTTGATGCCCTTGGCGAGCAGCAGGTCGGCCATCTTGACGCCCTGGAGCGCATCGGACGGGGTGGTGCGATAGACAAGGTCATTGTCTTCCAGCGTGGTCAGGGCCGGGGCCGAAGAGGCCGGCGAGATGAAGACCACATTGCCGCTCAGGCCCGAGCCGTTGAAGGCACCAATGGTTTCGCCGGTGCACAGGGCACCCACCACACCAGTGACATTGTCGGTATTGATCAGGCGGTCGGCGGCAGCAGCGGCAGCGGTGGCGTCGCAGGCCCCGTCAGCCGAGAGGATGGCAAGCTCGCCACCCAGAATGCCGCCCTGCTCATTGACTTGGTCCACCACCAGTTCGGCGCCGGCAAAAATCGGCGGGGTCAGGGATTCAATCGGGCCGGTGAAGCCGCCGATAAAACCGATGGTGGCGCCGCTGTCCTGGGCCAGGGCCGGAGCGGCGATGGTCAGGGTGGTGGCGGCGACCGCCAGGGTCAGGGTTTTCTTGAACATGGACGTCCCTCTGTTTGATGTTGCGCGCCGGGTGGCCTTGCTGGCCTCGCTTCTTGCGGCGCGTCAACGGTCAAGGGGGCGCGTTGGGCGCCCCGCTGGTGGGGACTGTTGCACACTCTTGGCCGCCATGTCACCGGGGTTTGCGCGCCAATTCCATGAGGCGTTGCGGTTGCTTAACGGGTCCGGTGCGGGCAAGACTGGCATCCAGTCCGAAAGCGCTCGCCAGGAAGCCAGAATGCTCCATCTTTGCCGCGTCATCGCCATATTGGGTCTGGTCCTGATGGTGCAGCCGGCCAGGGCACAGTTCGAAGTGCTCGATACTGCCCAGGATGCAGTGGGATCGGATGCCGCCGGACAGGACATGGTGGACGCCAACGCGCCGGCTCCGGTCTGTGGCACCCGGCCCCTGTCGATTGCCCGGATGAGCTGGCCGTCTGCAGCGCTGCTGGCGGAAATTCACGCACGCATCCTGGCTGCCGAATTCGATTGCGAGGTGCGGGTGGTGCAGGGCGACCAGGCCGCCACGGCCTCTTCGATGAGCTCAATCGGCCAGCCGCAGGTGGCCCCCGAACTCTGGATCAACCGCATTGCCGATCTGTGGAATGGGGCCATGGAAGGCCAGATGGTCCGCAGTGCCGCGCCCAGCTTTACCTCCAGCCAGTTCGAGGGCTGGTATATGCCTGCGACCCTGGCGGGCAATCTCGGCGCTACGCCGACCGCCGCCGGCCTGGCCGAAGCCCTGCCGCAATTGCAGCCGGACGGGCCCGTGCGCTTCATTTCCTGCCCGCTCGACTGGGCCTGTTCGATCATCAACCGCAATCTGGTGACCGCGCATGGGCTTTCCGGGCTGGTCGAAATCGTCGAACCGGCCAACCGGCTGGACATGGACAGGCTGATTGCCGAGGCGCTGAACCGGCGCGAACCGTTCCTGTTCTATTACTGGCAGCCCAATGCCATTCTCGCCCAGCTCGATTTCACTGCCATCGACATGGGCGCCTATGATGAGGCCGCCGCCCAATGCCTGGCCGAGCGCGATTGTGCCGACCCCCAGCCCTCGGCGTTTCCCAGCGATACTGTGGTAATCGCGCTGGTCGAGCGGGTCTTTACCGAGACGCCCGAGATTGCCCGCTATTTCCAGCGGGCCAGCCTGCCGCTCGAGGAGATGAATGATCTGCTCGCCCAGCTCAACGCAAGCGGGGTGACGATCGAGGCCATTGCCGAGCGTTTCGTTGCCGAAAGGGCTGCGCTGTGGCGCGATTGGGTCGACGCCCCGCTCTAGCATCCTCGGGCGCCCGGACTGATATTTTTTCGACTTGAATCAGTCAATTTTCTACATGTTCGCTTCTTGAACAATCAAGAAGTGAAGCTGTTTCAGTTTATAGACCAAGTGTGCCAGTCTATTTGACAAGAAATTCCGGCGCGATAAGTCTGTTGGTTCCCAAATAGTGGCCGATTTGACACACATTTCTGCCACGATTAAAGTCGTGTGCATTCCACAACCGCAGGAGCATACCTGATGATTTTGAAATCCGGTGGCGTAGCCGCCGCGATCGCTGTTGCCTTTTTGTCCGCTGGCAGCCTCCCGGCCGTCGCACAGGAAGCCGACGCTGCCCAGTGCGGCACCGATCGCACCATTGATATTGCCGAAATGTCCTGGCCCTCCGCCGCGGCCCTGGCGCATATTCATGCGACGATCCTGGAACAGGGTTATGGCTGTGACGTGGAGATCGTGGCCGGTGATACCGTGCCGACCTCCTCGTCCATGATGACCCGCGGCACCCCTGCCGTGGCGCCCGAGCTGTGGACCAGTGCCATTGAAGAGCCCTGGGCTGAAGCCATTGAAGAAGGCACCGTGGTCGAGCTGTCCGACGCCATCACCGATGGTACGGTCGAAGGCTGGTTCATCCCGCAATATACCCAGGACGCCAATCCGGACCTGACCACGGCTGAAGCTGTGATCGCCCGTCCGGACCTGTTCCCCGATCCGGAGGACAACAGCCAGGGCCGTCTTTATTCCTGCCCGCCGGGCTGGGCTTGCGAATTGTCGACAACCGCCCTGTTCGAGGCGTTCGACATGGAAGACACCTGGAACCTGTTCTCGCCCGGTTCGGGTGGTGCGCTCGATGCCTCGATCGCCCGTGCCTTCACACGTGAAGAGCCGATCCTGTTCTACTACTGGGGTCCGACCGCCATCCTGGGCAAGTATCCGGCCGTGCAGCTTGAAATTGGCGAAGCCAATATGGACGTCTATGCCTGCAATACCGATCCGGACTGTGACGAGCCGGCCGGCGTGACGGCCTATCCGTCCAGCCCCGCTGTTGTTGGCGCTGCTGCCTGGATCCAGGAAGAAGCCCCGGCCGTTGCCGAGTACTTCACCAAGGTTGGCCTGACCAATGCGCAGATCTCCGAGCTGCTGGTCTATGGCGACGAAAACCAGGCTGACGCCGAAGAGACTGCCGAAAACTTCCTTGCGACCAAGCAGGACGTCTGGACCGAATGGGTCCCGGCCGAGGTCGCCGAGAAGGTGCTGGCTGCGATTGGTTAAGACCAGTCCCTGACTTTGCGAATAGCGGCCGGGTCCCGACCCGGCCGCTTTGCGCGTCTGATCCCCAAACCAACTCTCTGCTGGCTTCGGGATCGCACGCCGAGACCGCTTCTCTTTGCAAGAAAGAGCAAAAATGTTTCCAGAAATAATCGATACCCGCCCCTGGCGCCGGGCCATTGACGACAGCCTCAATTGGGTTGTGCGCAATTGGGGCGATGAGTTCGAGGCGGCGGCCTATCCACTGCTGATGCTGCTCAACTTCATTGAAGACGTGCTGATCGCCACGCCGTGGTGGCTGATCATGGCCATTCTGGTTAGCGTTGCCTGGCTGGCGACGCGGCGCTGGCAATTGCCGGTGATCGTGCTGGTTTCCCTGTTGTTCCTGGGCATCATGGAGTTGTGGGAAGACGCCATGACCACCATGGCGCTGATGATCGCGGCGACCTTGACCGCCATCATCTTCTCCATTCCGCTCGGGGTCTGGATGAGCCGCTCGGGCAAGGTGCGCCAGGTCATCACGCCGCTGCTTGACCTGATGCAGACCATGCCCAGCTTCGTCTACCTCATCCCCACGGTGATGATTTTCGGCCCCGGCAAGATCCCGGCGCTGATCGCCACCATCGTCTATGCGGCGCCGCCCCTGGTGCGCCTGACCGATCTGGGCCTGCGCTCGGTCGATCCGGCAGTGATGGAGGCCAGCCGCGCCTTTGGTACCACGCCCAGCCAGCGCCTGTTCGGCGTGCAGATTCCGCTCTCGCTGCCGACCATCCTGGCCGGGGTCAACCAGACCACGATGATGGCGCTGGCCATGGTGGTGATTGCCTCCATGATCGGTGCGGGCGGCCTGGGTTACCAGGTGTTGCAGGGTATTGGCCGGCTTGAGGTCAGCCGTGGCCTGTTCGCCGGTCTCGGCATTGTGGTCCTGGCCATTGTCTTTGACCGTATCACCCAGTCCTTCGGCAAGCAGCTCCAGGCCAAGATCGGCCTGGCGGAGACCCGTTAAGATGAATGAAATCAAGCTAGACACGGATCTCGCCATTCGCATGCGCGGGGTCACCAAGATCTTCGGCGATGATCCGCAAAGCGCCCTGGACCTGCTCCGCACGGGCAAGACCAAGACCGAGGTGCAGGCCGAAACCAATCATGTGGTGGGGCTGGACAATGTCTCGCTCGACATCGCGCGTGGCCAGATCTTTGTGGTCATGGGCCTGTCCGGCTCGGGCAAGTCGACCCTGATCCGCCACGTCAACCGGCTGATCGAGCCGACTGCGGGCGAGATCATCGTGGACGGCACCGATGTGCTCAAGATGAGCCTGGAAGAGCTTCGGGCCTATCGCCGCAATTCGGTGGCCATGGTGTTCCAGAAGTTCGGCCTCTTGCCGCATCGCTCGGTCATCGACAATGTCGCCTATGGCCTGGAAGTGCGTGGCGTGCCCAGGGCCGAACGGCTGGAGCAGGCCGCCAAGTGGATCGATACGGTGGGGCTGTCGGGCTATGAGCAGAGCCGGCCCCGCCAGCTCTCGGGCGGGCAGCAGCAGCGCGTCGGCCTGGCCCGCGCCCTGGCGCTCGACACCGACATCATCCTGATGGACGAAGCCTTTTCCGCGCTCGACCCGCTGATCCGCTCAGGGATGCAAGATCAGTTGATCGAACTGCAGAAAACGCTGGGAAAGACCATCTTGTTCATTACCCACGATTTCGATGAAGCGCTCAAGATCGCCGACCGCATTGCCGTGCTCAAGGATGGGGCGGTGCAGCAGGAGGGCAAGCCAGAGGACATCGTGCTCAAGCCCGCCAATGAGCATATCGAGGAGTTCGTGCGCGAGGTGAACAAGGCCCGTGCCATCCATGTCCGCACCATCATGGAGCGCGGCGAATTCGAGGATTTCGAATTCACGGTGCCCGAGACCGCGCGCTGCGAGGACGTGCTGCCCTATTTTGCCGAGCACCAATGGGTCGGCGTCACCAATGAAGAGGGCACCCAGATCGGCCGGGTCACGGCCAAGCGCGTCATCGGCGCCCTGGCCCGCTATACCCCCGGCGTCGGCGAGGGCTGACGCGTCAGTCTTTCGTTAAGCCTGATTCGAGGGGCGGCACGCCTTGTCATCGGTCTGTTATGGACGATGAATAGGGTGCCGCCCCTTTTTGCTTGGCGAAGAATTACTGTCATAATTTCAATCATTTAGCATTCGTTCAGACTTGATGGGCAATTCTTGCCGCGGCCGCTGTTTCGCCGACCAGGTCTTGCTGCATGCGTATTCGCCCCGCCTTTGCCAATGTCAACGATGCCTTTCATCGGCTGCGCCTTGCGGTGGGGCTGGTGGCTGGCCTGCTGCTGGCGCTGAGCCTGTTTTGCCTGTTTACCGGAGAGATGTCTGCCTATGTCAGTGCTGCCATGGCGGTATTGTCGGGGATCATTCCGGTCATCATGTCGGTGGCGCATCGTCTGATGCGCCGGCGGCTTGCCGAAGCGGAAAGCGCCATGACCGAGCAGCTCGGCATGGCCCATCGCGACGCGCTGACCGGCACGTTCACCCGGTCCTATTTTCTCGATGAGCTGCAGGCACGGGCGCATCGCGGATCGCTCGGTGCGCTGGGCTATCTGCAGATCGACATGGACAATCTCAAGGTGCTCAATGACAGCGCCGGGCATGGCGCGGGCGATGCCGCCCTCAAGGCGCTGGTGCGCGACATGCAGGCGCTGATGCCGGGCGCCATTATCGGACGGCTGGGCGGCGACGAGTTCGGGGTGCTGATCCCCGGCCATGACAACAAGCCGGCGCTGTGCCGGCTGGGCGAGCAATTGCTGCGCCAGCTTGGACAGCCGCATAATATTGACGGGCGCATGACCCGGCTGTCGGCCACCATCGGGGTGGCGCTGGCCCCGCTCGACAGCGACGATCCAACCGACCTGATCGCCATTGCCGATCTGGCACTGTACAAGGGCAAGCAGACCGGCCGGGGCTGCGTGGTGCCCTTTGATCCGGACATGCTGGGGGATGAGCGGCATCGCCGTTTTGTCGAACGCGAACTGCGCGCGGCCATATTGATGGATGAGCTGGAGCTGCACTATCAGCCCGTTCTCGACAGTCAGACACGCCAGGTGCGCTCCTACGAGGCGCTGGTGCGCTGGCGGCACCAGGTGCGCGGCACCATAGCGCCGGGTCAGTTCATCGACGTGGCCGAACAGAGCAATCTGATCGACCGGCTGGGCGAATGGGTGCTACGGCGGGCCTGCGCCGACCAGCGCCGGCTGGGCCATCCCGTGGCCATCAATGTCTCGCCCAAGCAATTGCGCCGCAGCGAATTTGCGGAGGCCTTCGCCGATATCCTGGTGGAGACAGGCACGTCTGTGACCGATATCATTGTCGAGATCACCGAGAATGCACCGCTGGTTGCGGGAAGCGTGGAAATGGAAACCCTGGCCGAGTTGCGGGCCATGGGGGTGCGCATTGCCATTGATGATTTCGGCGCGGGCCATGCGAGCCTGCATTATCTGCGCGACTTCACCTTCGATATCATCAAGATCGACCGGGCCTATGTGTCCGAATTCACCACCAATCCGGTCAGTGCTATGATCGTGTCGGCAGTGTGCGATATTGCGCGTAGCCTGTCGCTGCAGGTGGTGGCCGAGGGCATAGAGACTGAAGAACAGGCGCAGGCGCTGGCGGCCGCCGGTTGCACAGGCCTGCAGGGCTTCCATCTTGGCCGGCCCCAGCCGTTGACGCGCGACAAGGTGATCTGCGCTGCCTGAGGGGCATTCTGACAGGCTTATGACAGCTTTGCGCCCGTGCCAGTTGCGTCACCGGTAGCCGCGTGGCTATAACGGGCCGTCGCAGCCTCTGGCTTATGGGAGTATCGAGCCTTGGAATTGAAGCGGATCAACGATCACGTCAGCGTCTCCGGTCAAATCCAGCCGGAAGACGTGAAAACGCTCAAGGATCTCGGCTTTACTGCCATCGTCAACAATCGCCCCGATGGGGAAGCGCCCGACCAGCCGGCCGGCGCCGAGATCGAGGCGGCTGCCAAAGCAGCGGGGCTGGCCTATCATGCCATTCCGCTGGGCCGCGACGGCGTGAACCCGGAGATGGTTGCCCAGACCAAAGCCGTGCTTGAGGGGAGCGACGGCAAGGTGTTCTGTTTCTGCCGTTCGGGAACACGCTCGACCACGCTCTGGGCGCTGAGCCAGGCCGGGGATGCCCCGGCCAGCCAGATCATCGCCCAGGCGGCAGAGGCCGGCTATGACATGAGCCATCTGGCCGGATATCTCGGCCAGAACTGAGACTGAACATTTCTGCGGCGGTCGGACGGACCTCCGTCCTCCTTCCGTTGCGGTGCTGAGCCGGGCCTGAAATCAGGCCCTTTGCCCCTCCTGCTCGGAACGGACATCCATGCCCATCAAGAAAATTCTCGTCGCCAATCGCAGCGAAATCGCCATCCGCGTATTCCGCGCGGCCAATGAACTGGGTCTCAAGACCGTCGCCGCCTATGCTGAAGAAGACAAGCTGGCGCTGCACCGGTTCAAGGCCGACGAGGCCTATCTGATCGGCAAGGGCAAGGGCCCGGTCGAAGCCTATCTGCAGATCGAGGAATATATCCGCATCGCCCGCATCTCGGGTGCCGATGCGATTCACCCCGGCTATGGCCTGCTTTCGGAGAGCCCCGAATTTGTCGATGCCTGCGAGGATGCCGGCATCATCTTTATCGGCCCGCGGTCCCAGACGATGCGCGATCTGGGCAACAAGGTCGCCGCCCGCAATATGGCGATCAAGGCTGACGTGCCCGTGGTGCCGGCCACCGACGCGCTGCCCGACGACATGGACGCGGTCAAGAAGATGGCCGCCGAAATCGGCTATCCGCTAATGCTCAAGGCAAGCTGGGGTGGCGGCGGGCGCGGCATGCGCCGCATCATGGATGAATCCACCCTGGTGGCCGAAGTCTCGGAAGGCAAGCGCGAGGCCAAGGCCGCGTTCGGCAAGGACGAAATGTATCTCGAAAAGCTGATCGAGCGCGCCCGCCATGTCGAGGTGCAGCTCATCGGCGACGATCACGGCAATCTGGTGCATCTTTTCGAGCGCGACTGCTCGGTGCAGCGGCGCAACCAGAAAGTGGTCGAGCGTGCGCCCGCGCCCTATCTTTCCGACGCGGTGCGCAAGAGCCTTACCGATGCCGCTGTGCGCCTTGGCCAGGCTGCCAATTATCGCGGCGCCGGCACCGTTGAATTCCTGATGGATGCCGATACCGATGAATTCTACTTCATCGAAGTCAATCCGCGCATCCAGGTGGAGCACACGGTCACGGAGGAAGTGACCGGCATCGACATCGTCAAGGCGCAGATCCACCTGCTCGACGGGGCCGTCATCGGCACCCCGGAATCGGGCGTGCCACGCCAGGAAGACATCAAGCTCAATGGCAATGCCATTCAGTGCCGGGTCACCACCGAAGACCCCGAACAGAACTTCATTCCCGACTATGGCCGCATCACCGCCTATCGCGGCGCCACCGGCTTTGGCGTGCGGCTCGATGGCGGCACGGCCTATTCGGGCGCGGTCATCACCCGCTACTACGATCCGCTGCTGGAAAAGGTCACCTGCTGGGCGCCCAGCGCCGAAGAGGCGATTGCCCGCATGCATCGGGCCCTGCGCGAGTTCCGCATTCGTGGCGTCGCCACCAATCTGGCGTTCCTCGAAAACATCATCACCCATGCCGATTTTGTCGAGAACCGCTACACCACGCGCTTCATCGACACGACGCCGGACCTGTTCAATTTCAAGCCGCGCAAGGACCGGGCGACCAAGCTCTTGAGCTACATCGCCGATGTCACGGTCAACGGCCATCCCGAAGTGCGCGACCGGCCACGTCCTCCTGAAGATGCCGCCGCGCCCATCGTGCCCGAATTTGCGGCTCTGTCGGTCATCGAAGGCAGCCGGCAGGTGCTGGATCGCGATGGCCCGAAGGGCCTGGCAAAGTGGATGAAGGACCAAAAGCGGGTCCTGTTCACCGACACCACCATGCGCGATGCGCATCAATCGCTGCTGGCGACGCGCATGCGGTCCTTCGACATCACCCGCATTGCCCAGGCCTATTCGCGCGGCCTGCCGAACCTCTTCAGTCTTGAATGCTGGGGCGGCGCCACCTTCGACGTCTCGATGCGCTTCCTCAACGAAGACCCGTGGGAGCGGTTGCGGCAGGTGCGCGAAGGCGCGCCCAATATCCTGACGCAGATGCTGCTGCGCGGCTCAAACGGGGTGGGTTACACCAATTATCCCGACAATGTCGTCAAGTTCTTCGTCAAGCAGGCCGCCGAAGGTGGTGTCGACATCTTCCGCGTCTTTGACTGCCTGAACTGGGTCGAGAACATGCGCGTCTCGATGGACGCGGTGATCGAGGCCGACAAGGTGTGCGAGGGTGTGGTCTGCTATACCGGCGACATGCTGGACCCCGACCGGGCCAAGTACGACCTGAAATATTACGTTGCGCTCGCCAAGGAGCTGGAAGCGGTCGGCGCGCATGTGCTGGGCCTGAAGGACATGGCGGGGCTGATGAAGCCGGCTGCCGCGCGCAAGCTGATTGCGACGCTGAAGGAAGAGATCGGCCTGCCGATTCATCTTCATACCCATGACACTTCGGGCGCTGCAGCAGCCACGGTGCTGGCGGCTGTCGATGCCGGTGTGGATGCGGTCGATGCAGCAATGGATGCTCTTTCGGGTACCACCAGCCAGCCCACGCTGGGGTCGCTGGTCGCGGCCACGGCCGATACCGATCGCGATCCTGGGCTGGACGCCAAGGCGATCCGGCAGATTTCGTTCTATTGGGAAGCCGTGCGCACCCAGTACCGGGCCTTCGAGAGCGATCTCAAGGGCGGCGCCTCGGAAGTCTATCTGCACGAAATGCCGGGCGGCCAGTTCACCAATCTCAAGGAGCAGGCGCGCTCGCTGGGCCTGGAAACCCGCTGGCACGAGGTCGCCCAGACCTATGCCGACGTCAACCAGATGTTCGGCGACATCGTCAAGGTAACGCCGAGCTCCAAGGTGGTGGGTGACATGGCGCTGGCCATGGTTTCGGCCGGCATCACCCGCGCCGATGTGGAAAATCCGGACAAGGACATCGCCTTCCCCGACAGCGTGGTCGGTTTCTTTGCCGGGGATCTGGGCCAGCCGCCGGGCGGCTTCCCGGAAAAGCTGCAAAAGAAGGTGCTCAAGGGCAAGACGGCGCTGACCGAGCGCCCGGGCTCCTATTTGAAGGATGTCGACCTTGAAGCCGAGCGCGCAAAGATCACCGAGGAGGTCGGGCATCCGGTCGATGATTATCGCCTCGCATCATATTTGATGTACCCGAAAGTCTATTCGGATTTTGAAAAGACCCAGGAGATGTACGGCCCCACCGAAGTGCTGCCCACGCCGGTCTATTTCTATGGGCTGCAGGAAGGCGACGAACTGCTGGTCGATATCGAAAAGGGCAAGACGCTGGTGGTCACCTATCAGGGCCGCGCCCCGACCAATGAAAAGGGCGAAGTGCGCTGCTTTTTCGATCTTAACGGCCAGCCGCGCACCATCACCGTGCCCGATCGCCTCAAGGCCGGCGACGTGGTCGTACGGGCAAAGGCGGCAGCAGGCGATCCCAAGCAGGTCGGCGCCCCCATGCCCGGCGTCATCTCGACCCTGGCGGTCAAACAGGGCCAGGCAGTCAAGGCCGGTGACGTGCTCTGCTCGATTGAGGCCATGAAGATGGAAACCGCCATCCATGCGGAAACCGATGGCACCGTGGCCGAACTCTTGATCAAGCCCGGCGACCAGATCGACGCCAAGGATTTGCTGGTGCGGCTGGAGTAAATCACAAAGGCCCGGAGCGATCCGGGCCTTACTTCATGCGGGTCGCACTGCGTCTATTTCCGCCGCGCCGTGCCATCCACGGTCGGGCCATACTTGCCCGAATAGACCTTGGCCGGCACCGGCAGGCGGGAGACGATCCAGCTTACCATCAGCGGCACCAGGATTATGTCATCCACCCATCCGAGCAGGGGGATGAAATCGGGCAGGATGTCGAACGGGTTCACCAGATAGAAGGCGACGAACAGCGTCGCGGCTTTGAGGTGAAATGGCGTCTCGGGCGCCCGGAAGGCTTTCCAGAGCTGCACGACTTCCTTGCGGAACAGAACGAGGCGGGTGAGGAGCATGGTCATCATGCTTGATAGATGGGGTGGCGCGAACCGCGTTCAAGATCAGCACGATCACAATTGAGGCGGCGCGATTGCCGGCCAGCCCTCCTCGTCAAACCCGAGTGGCGTCAGCGCCAGTTTGGGCAGGCCGCCCTGATCGCGGTCATACCAGTGATAGGCCAGCCAGGGCGCGCCATCGCGCAGGAACACCTCCTGCCCACCCGGCCCACGGACGCGCCCATCCGAGGCGAGCAGTTCGGTGCCGCCGCCCTCGAGCATGAGCGTGCCGTTCCGGTCGCGATAGGGCCCGGTGATCGTGTCGGCCCGGCCTACCATGATGCGATAGGTCGATGCCGTGCCGGCGCAGCATTTGTCGAAGGAAGCAAAGAGATAGAACTGCCCGTCCCGTTCGAGAATGGCCGGGGCCTCGATGGCGCCGCCGCCGCGCGAGGCCAGTGGCTGTCGTTCCGCGCCGGGCAGAGCAAGGCCGGTCGCCGGATCGAGTTCGACCATGCCGATGCCGTCCCAGAACGAGCCGAAGGCGAGCCAGGCCCTGCCGCCGCTATCGATGCGGAATGGGTCGATGGCGTTGAAATCATCGGTTCGCTGCGAGCGCAGAACCATGCCCCGGTCCACCCAGCCGGCGGTGGGATCAGAGGCCCCCAGATCGCTATTGGTCATCAGGCCGATGGCGCTGTCATTGCGGCCAAAGCTGGAGGCGGCGTAGTAGAGATAATAAGTGCCATCTTTCTCGAAGACGGAAGGGGCCCATAGATTGGGCGGGGTCAGGCCCAGCTCCGCGCTGACCCAGTCGGGCATGCCGCCGGGCAGGGCGCCGCCTTCCTGCCAGTCAAGACCGTCGGGGGAGGTCTTGGTGCGGATCTGCCCGCCATCGGGCGCCCGTTCGACCCCGGTGGCAAAAGAAACCAGCCCGTCGTCAAGCACGGCAATCGTGGGATCGTGAATGGCGATATTGCCGGTCAGCGGTGCTGTCGACGCGGGCTGCGCCATGGCGGCCAGCAGGAGGAGCCCCATGGGCAGCGTCTTGGGCTTTGGCATCGATCCTCCCCGATCACGCAAGCGTAACATTGCGTCTCTAGCCTTGCGGGCTTATCTGTGGCGCAAACACGAGGTGATACTATGGCCGGACCGGCAGCGCGCAGGCAATCGGTGGGCGTCAATGTGGGTGGCGTCATGGTGGGGGGTGGCGCCCCGGTGGTCGTGCAATCCATGACCAATACCGATACCGCTGACATCGACGCGACAGTGCGCCAGGTCATGCAACTGGCCCGTGCCGGCTCGGAAATCGTGCGTATCACCGTGGACCGGGATGAAAGCGCCGCCGCCGTGCCGATCATCCGCGACCGGTTGGCCTCCATGGGCTATGACGTGCCGCTGGTGGGCGACTTTCATTACATCGGCCACAAGCTGCTGACAGACCACCCGGCCTGCGCCGAGGCCCTAGCGAAATACCGCATCAATCCGGGCAATGTGGGCTTCAAGGCCAAGCGCGACACCCAGTTTGCCACGCTCATTGAAATTGCCAACCGCTATGACAAGCCAGTGCGTATCGGGGTCAATTGGGGCTCGCTCGACGAGGAATTGCTGACCCGCCTGATGGATGAGAATGCGGCGTCGGACACGCCGATTTCGGCCGCTGCGGTGCAGCGCGAGGCGATCATTCAGTCGGCGCTGCTCTCGGCTGCCCGCGCCGAGGAACTGGGCATGGGCCGCGACAAGATCCTGCTTTCCACCAAGGTGAGCGATGTGCAGCACCTGATTGCCGTCTATCAGGATCTGGCGGCACGCTGCGACTATGCCCTGCATCTGGGGCTCACCGAAGCCGGCATGGGGTCCAAGGGCATTGTCGCGTCTTCGGCGGCGCTGGGCATCCTCCTGCAGCAGGGGATTGGCGACACCATTCGCATTTCCCTGACCCCCGAACCGGGCGGTGACCGCACGACGGAAGTGAAAGTCGCGCAGGAGTTGCTGCAGACCATGGGCTTCCGCCAATTCCTGCCCGTGGTGGCGGCCTGCCCGGGTTGCGGGCGCACCACCTCGACGACGTTCCAGACGCTGGCCAAGGATATTCAGGATCACCTCAACACCTCCATGCCCGAATGGCGTGAGCGCTATCCGGGCGTCGAGACACTGTCGGTGGCGGTGATGGGCTGCATCGTCAACGGTCCGGGCGAAAGCAAGCATGCCAATATCGGCATTTCGCTGCCCGGCACGGGGGAAACCCCGGCGGCGCCGGTCTTTGTGGATGGGGCAAAAGTCGCGACCCTCAGGGGTGCCGATGTGGCCGATCAGTTCAAGGCCATGGTGGCCGACTATATCGAGCGCAAATTCGGTTCCGGCAAGCAGAACGCCGCCGAATAGGGCTCAGCCGAGCGTGATCCGGTCGCGGCCATCATTCTTGCTGACATAGAGCAGATTGTCGGCACGGTCATAGATCTGGTCGAGCGTTTCAAGCCCGCCCAGCGCGGTGGCACCGATGCTGACTGACAGGTTCGCGCCCGTGGGCAGGGCGATGCGGCCGATATTGTTGCGCATGGTTTCAAGGATTGAGCGGGCATGTTCAAGGCCGGTGCCGTAAAGCAGCACGGCGAACTCCTCGCCGCCCAGACGGGCGGCCATGTCCATGGGGCGCCGCGCCGTATCGCCGATGACATCGGCAACCTGCCGCAATGCCTCGTCCCCCGCTGTGTGGCCGAAACGGTCGTTGAAGGCCTTGAAGTGGTCGATATCGATCACCGCCAGCACCAGGGGCTCGTCGGTGCGCCCGGCATGGGCGATGGCGGCGGCGGCATGACGCTGGAACAGGCGGCGATTGGCCAGATCGGTCAGCGGATCGAACTGGGCCTGATGCAGCAGGATAGCGCCGAGCAGGAATTGCCGGCGATGGGCATATTCGCGCAGATAAGCCCCCACCGCAGCCACCGGAACGGCCATGATCATCACGGCCAGCAGCATCATCTGCGCCTGCCAGAGATCTGGCGGCAGCACGGTAATGCCGGCAATGGTGGTGAAGGCCACCATGGCGATGCTGGCGGCAAGGGCGCGGTAAAAGCGCAGGCCGATGGGCAGGAAGGCCGCCATCACCACCACGATCTGGGCGGTGTCGGCCGATGGGATGCCATTGGCCTTGTAGATCACGGCGGTCAGGGCAACAGCCAGGCAGAGCAGCAGGTAGACCGTAAAGGCCTTGGTCTCGAGCAGTTCGGGCCGGCTCAGCCGCGGCAGCAGGCAGGCCAGCAGCAGAGCCAGCACCAGCCAGCGCGCGCCGAGCAGGACCATAATGTCGGGCGCCGGGGGCCAGGTGGCATAAAGGTCGAGCCGTACGACATCGAATATGGCAAAGCCGCCCCAGATGATCAGCGCGGACAGGGTGATGATCAACACCGGCCGTTGGGCCTCAGCCACCACCAGGCGCTGATATTGTGCTTCCAGCGCCGGCGCAAAGCGCAGCCTGCGGAATCCTTGCCGCAGCTGCGCCTCGCAGGCTTCGCCCGTGGGCGCGTCCGGTCCGGTATAGAACGATGTCGCTAGCGTGTTCGGCACCGTAAGGAACCTCGCAAAGGGACCGGAATGGCCCCGCTCTGAACGCTGACTATGCCAAGCGAGCGTTGCGAAGCTGTAAAGTTATCCGCTCAGTATGTCATGCCTGCCATTCGGGGAGCGGGAAGAGCCGGTCATAGGCCCAGTTAAAGACCAGCGCATAGCCCATGTAGAACAGCGCAAAGGCCAGATCCATCACCAGCGCCTGCCAGAGCGAAATGCCCAGATAAAGCGCGATCAGCGGCATCAGCATGATCAGCAGGCCGATCTCGAACAATACCGCATGGGCAATGCGCACCGGGCCGGATTTGAGCGTGGTGCCGGTAAACCGGTTCAGTACCCTGTCGAAAACCAGGTTGTAGACATAGTTCCAGACCATGGCGACGGTGGCGCTGCCCACGATGATGACGGCGCTGTCGCCGGCATGCAGGTGAAAGGCGACGGCCGCCAGTGGCGTGGCAATCAGGATGCCGATGATTTCGAAGGAAATGGCGTGGCGAATACGGTCGGCGGTGGTCCGCATGGAAAGCTCCATGAGTGCCGGGCCGTCCCGAACGCTGATCCCGGAATGGGGGAGGTCGTCCTCGCTTGCCGGCTCGATATAGGCTCTGGGGCAAGACCGGGCAAGGCCGTTCCGGCATATCCGATAGTCTAGGGGTGCAGGGCAAAAACCCCGGCGCGTACCGGCGCCGTGCCGCCCATATCATCGACCTGATAGGTGGCCAATTGCTCGAGCCGGTCGAGCGGCAGGCTGCGGCGAAATGGATCGCCCACCAGCACGCGGGCGCCGCGCCTTGCTGCCGCCTCCAGCAACGGCAGCGTTTCGGCTACAATGGCGGCATCGTAGAACACGTCACCGGCCAGCACGATTTCGGCGTCGGGCAGGTGCGGCTGATCCCAGACGACAATCTCGGCTTGGTTGGCTGCCGCGTTGAGTTGCAGTGCCACACGCGCCACCGGGTCGGCATCCATGGCCCAGATCTGGCCTGCGCCCGCCTTGGCGGCGGCAAGACCCACCAGGCCCGAACCGGCGCCGAAATCGAGCACGGATTTGCCCGCCAGCTCTTGGGGATGATCGCGCAGATAGAGGCTCAGTGCTGCGCCGCCGCCCCAAGCATAGGCCCAATAGGGCGGGATGTCGTCCAGCCCCTCGCTGGCCAGCCAGCCGATCAAGCCGCTCTGCGGGGTCGGCGTATAGATGGAAATATCGGGCCGGAACGGCAGGGCCCGCAGCGTCAGGCGCTGGGCAATGAAATTTTCGGCGCGCTGGGTCAGTCCGGCAATTGGCACGCATCCACCCATTTGCCGCCGCACAGCTCGGCGAGCCGGTCTACACTGAGCTTGACCGAGGAGTGTGTGTCGCCCGCGGCCGGAATCACCAGATCATAGATCCTGAGCGAGGTATCGAGGTAGATCTTCAGCGGCGCGGGCAGGCCGAAGGGACAGACCCCGCCGACCTGATGGCTGGTCAGGCGCAGCACATCCTCGGCGCCCAGCATGCGGGGCCGTCCACCAAAAGCAGCCTTGGATTTCTGGTTGTCGAGCCGCGCATCGCCGCGCGTGACCAGCAGGACTTCGTCGCCATTGACGCGGATGCACAAGGTCTTGGCGATCTGACCGGGTTCGACACCATGCACTTGCGCGGCCAGTTGCACCGTGGCCGTGGAATCGCTGGTGACGATGACCGAAAGATCGGGCGCGCGGGTGGCAAGATCGGCACGGACGGTATCAAGGCTCATGAACTATGTCTCAGAACAGGGTGGCGAGGCGCTCTTCGAAATCGGCGCGCATCTTGTAGTGGATCGGGGTCTTGAGCACACGCCGCATCAGTTCGGGTTCAATATCACGCTTGCCTTCAAGCGCCAGCAATTGGCTGACACTGATCCGGTCGCCCTCGAAGGGCACATGGATTACCGGTTCTCCCGGGCTGATCTGGCCCGGCTCAAGCACGCGGCAATAGGCGCCCGGCCGCCCGGCCCGGAAGAACTGCTTGACCCAGGCGGGGCTGCCCATGCGGGCGGCAAAGACATTGCAGGGGGTACGGTGCGCGGTGACCTCAAGCACCACATCATCGATTTCGAAGCGATCACCCACACAGACGCTGCGGCCTTCAACCCCGCCAATGGTGAGGTTCTCCCCAAAGGTGCCGGGCGCAATCTCGCGTTCGAGCGTTTCTTCCCAAAACGCGTAGTCGTCGGCGAAGTAGATATAGACCGCCTGGTCCACCCCGCCATGATGCTTGCGGTCGATGATGGCATCGCCGGCCAGCCCGTCCCGCGTCACCTCGATCTGGTCTTCTTCGCCCAGAGGCTCCTTGTAGATGCCGGTCATCGCCGATTTGGCGGGGATGGGCCGGGGCTGACCGATATTGACGCTTTGCAGAATGGCCATGGTCTAGTTCTCCCGGCTGGCAAAATAACGGGCGGTCGCGCGCAGGCCGTCTGCCCGAGGCCCAAATGTGCGCAGGGCCGAAATGGCTTCAGTAACGGTAGCCTCAAGCATGGCGCGGGCGCCATCGAGGCCCAGTCGGGCCACCACGGTCTGCTTGCCCAGGGCCGCGTCCTTGCCGGTTGCCTTGCCCATGGCTTCAGGCGTTGCCGTCACATCGAGAATATCGTCGGCCAGTTGAAAGGCACGGCCGGCGGCTTCGGCGTAGGCTGTCATTGCCGAGAGCGCGCGCGGATCCGCGCCGCCCAGAATTGCGCCCATGCGCACCGCGGCGCGGATCAGGGCGCCGGTCTTCATCGCCTGCATGGTGGCAATCTCGGTTTCGGTAAAACCGCCCTGTTCCCCCTCGATATCGCGCATCTGCCCACCGACCATGCCGCCGACCCCGCTGCCGGCGGCCAGTTCGGCCACCAGCCGGATGCGCACTTCGGCATCGGGGTGGCAGGCCGGCTCGGCCAGAATGGCAAAGGCGTGGGTCAGCAGGGCGTCGCCGGCCAGAATGGCGGTGGCGTCGTCAAACGCCTTGTGGACCGTCGGACGCCCGCGCCGCAGGTCGTCATCGTCCATGGCTGGCAGATCGTCGTGGATCAGCGAGTAGCAATGCACCATTTCCACGGCCATGCCGGCCAGAAGGCTGGTTTCGCGCGGTATGGAAAAGATCGCCGCGGCCTGGCGCAGCAATAAGGGGCGCAACCGCTTGCCGCCCTCCAGGCTCCCGTGCCGCATGGCCGCAACCATCCGGTCAGCCGCCGGACCGGGGCCGGAAAGCCGCGCGCCGGAGAGATAATCTGACAGTCCGGCCTCGATGGCCCGGGCACAATCGGCGCTGTCGGCGGCAAAGTCATACATGGGCACGTTGCTAGCCGGTTGGCGATTGGGGGGCAAGGGGTGCGCGCCGGCATCCCCCTGATCCGTCGCTTCGCGCCACCTTCTCCCCGAGGGGGAGAAGAGTGGTTCTGCGCTTGCCCCTTGTTCCTCTCCCACTCGGGGAGAGGTGGCTCGGCGTGGCCGGGTCGGTGAGGGGGTTGCATGATCGCAACCCTGAGGTCATGAGGATGGCCATGGCCCGGCGCAAAAAATCCTTCTGGCGGTTCCTCCGCATTCCTCTCGGCATCCTGGCCGTGCTGATTGCCATTCCGCTGGTGCTGACGCCTGTTTATCTCTTTGCCCAGCCGGTTTCCGTGCCCATGCTGTCGCGCCTGCTCACGGGCCAGGCGGTGACGCGCGAATGGCGCGATATCGCCGATATTTCGGACCGGCTGAAAGCCTCGATCATCCTGTCCGAAGACGGGCAGTTCTGCCGGCACTGGGGTGTGGATGTCAGCGCGCTGCGCATTGAGATCGACAATTACCTTGCCGGTCGCGAAACCCGCGGGGCCTCGACGCTGACCATGCAGGTGGCGCGCAATCTGTTCCTGTGGAACCAGCAAAGTGCCATTCGCAAGGCGCTCGAGGTGCCGCTGGCACTCTATATCGACCTGATCCTGCCCAAACGACGGATCATGGAAATCTATCTCAATATCGCCGAATGGGGTCCCGAAGGCGAGTTCGGGGTTGCTGCCGGGTCGCTGCGCGCCTTTGGCCGCGAGCCGCAAAATCTCGACTGGCAGACGGCGAGCCTGTTGGCCGTTACCCTGCCCAACCCTATCCTGCGTAACCCGGCCCGCCCCAATGCAGGGCTGTTGCGGGTTGCGCGCATTGTCGAAAACCGGGCCCGCCAATATGGAGAGCGGGCAGCCTGCGTGGGACAGAATGGCCGGCTGGCGCTATGATGGCGTCGACACTTGGCCATGTTGGCATTTTTGCGGTGCGAAACCCCCTAGCCAAGCCCGGTTTTCTCCTCTATAGACCCCACCAATCCTGACAGAGACACGTCTCTGGCCGCTTTTGGCGGCGCAACGATTTTGATTTTCGGAGTACCGACCATGGCTGTGCCAAAACGCAAGACCTCGCCGATGAAGCGCGGTTTCCGTCGCTCGGCCGACGCGATTGCCAACCCGTCCTATGTCGAAGACAAGGATTCGGGCGAGCTGCGTCGTCCGCACCACGTGGATCTCAAGACCGGCATGTATCGCGGTCGCCAGATTCTCGCGGCAAAGAAGTAAGCCGAAAGGCGAGCGGGCGCTGATGCGCTTTTTCTGATATCTCGACGGTCGGCCCCCAAAAGGGTCGGCCGTTTTGTTTTTCTGCCGCCAGAGCGCGGCCAATTGGGAGCCAGGGGCAAGGATGAGCATGCGCGTTGAATCGGATACCATGGGCCAGATCGAGGTTCCGAATGACAAATATTATGGCGCGCAGACCGCCCGGAGCCTCCAGAATTTCGATATCGGCGGGGAAAAAATGCCCACCGAGATCATCACCGCCTTCGGTATCCTGAAGAAAGCCGCTGCCCTGGCCAATCACAAGCTGGGGCTGATGGATGAGGCCACTCGTGACCTCGTCGTTGCCGCGGCCGATGAGGTGATCTCGGGCCAGCTTTCCGAGCATTTCCCGCTGGTGGTCTGGCAGACCGGCTCGGGCACCCAGTCCAACATGAATGTCAACGAGGTCATCTCCAACCGCGCCATCGAAATGGCCGGTGGCACCATGGGTTCGAAAAAGCCCGTGCACCCCAATGACCACGTCAATATGAGCCAGTCGTCCAACGACACCTATCCCACTGCCATGCATATCGCGGCGGTCGAGGCGGTCGAAGGCTATCTTTATGAGCGCGTCATGCTGTTGCGCGACACGCTGGCAGCCAAGTCCGAAGACTATATGGATGTGGTCAAGATCGGCCGCACCCATCTGCAGGACGCGACCCCGCTGACCCTGGGCCAGGAAATATCGGGCTGGGTGGCGCAGATCGACTATGCCCTGGCCGCCATCAAGGCGACCATGCCGCAACTCAAGGAACTGGCGCTGGGCGGTACTGCCGTCGGCACCGGGCTCAACGCCCATCCCGAGTATGCCGTGACCGTGGCCCAGGAAATCGCCACGCTGACCGGCCGCGATTTCACCACCGGCCCGAACAAGTTCGCACTGCTGGCCGGGCATGATGCCTTTGTTGGCGCTTCGGGCGCGCTCAAGCAACTCGCGGCCGCCTTCATGAAGATCGCCAATGACGTGCGCTGGCTGGCGTCCGGCCCGCGTTCCGGCCTGGGCGAGATCACCATTCCGGAAAACGAGCCGGGTTCGTCCATCATGCCAGGCAAGGTCAACCCGACCCAGTCCGAGGCCATGACCATGGTTGTCGCCCAGGTGATGGGCAATGACGCCGCCATCGGCTTTGCTGCCAGCCAGGGCAATTTCGAGCTCAACGTCTTCAAGCCCGTCATTGCCTACAATTTCCTGCAATCGGTGCGTCTCCTGGCCGACGCTGCCAAGTCATTCAACGACAATTGCGCCGTCGGCATCGAGCCCGATGCCAAGCGCATCAAGCAGCTTGTCGACCAGTCGCTGATGCTGGTGACCGCGCTCAACAGGAAGATCGGCTACGACAACGCCGCCAAGATCGCCAAGACCGCGCACAGGAACGGCACCACGCTCAAGGAAGAGGCGATCAATCTCGGGCTGCTCACCGCCGAGGAATTCGACGCCGAGGTCAAGCCCGAGCAGATGGTCGGGCCGCTCAAGGTGAAAAAGTAAGGGTTAGCTGGAAAGTCGACCACCCCACCATTCGAGCGTCGCACTCATGGCCTCCTTGTCTTGAACCTCGCCACCGGCGAGGTTCACCTTTCAGGACGGTCAGGCGCCCCTGACCGCCGCCTCGATCCTCGCCACGTCGATCTTTTTCATCTCCATCATGGCATCGAAGGCGCGTTTGGCGACGTCACCGCCCTGCTGCATGGCCTCACTGAGGACGCGCGGGGTGATCTGCCAGTGGATGCCCCATTTGTCGCTGCACCAGCCACACATGCTTTCCTTGCCGCCATTGCCGACGATGGCGTCCCAATAGCGGTCGGTTTCGGCCTGGTCTTCGGTAGCTATCTGCATGGAAAAGGCTTCCGAATGCTTGAAGGCTGGGCCGCCATTGAGCCCGATGCAGGGAATGCCCATCACCGTGAAGTCCACCGTCAATACGGCCCCGGCCTTGGTCGAGGGATTGTCGCTGGGCGCGGTATGCACGGCGTTGACCCGGGTATCGGGAAAGGTCTGGGCATAGAAATTGGCCGCCTCTTCGGCGCCGGTATCGTACCAGATGCAGATCGTGTTCTTGGCATTGGGCATGGGGCGTCCTCCTGTTTGCACCGGCCGGATCGGCGGCGTTCGACGATACGACGATCAGGACCGTGCCCATTGAACAGGCCAGCGACGGCTTTTTTGAGAATAACGATGTCTTTCACTGCTCATTATCCTCTGGCATGGTGGCCGGGTCGAACCGGAGACCCGCCATGAGTGAAACCGTTGTCCTGCCGACCCAGCGCGGCCCGCGCCCGCGCGGCAATGGCTTCATCGTCCCCCTGCTGGTGCTGCCATTCCTGGCCTATAACCTGGTGGTGTTCCTGCTATTTGGCGGCAATCCGGCCAATTGGGGCGCCGGCATGTTCTCCATTCCCATGCCTTCGGGCATGCCCTGGGCGATCAGCGCGGGCGACTTCCTGCTCGTTGTCGGCATCATCCTGTTGTTCTTCGAGGTGCTCAAATCCACCAACACGGCGCGCTCCTCGATCGTCGAGCACATGCTGTCCATGGTGGTGTTTGTCGCCTTCCTCGTGGAATTCCTGCTGGTCGGCGCGGCCTCGAGCTCGGTCTTTTTCCTGCTCATGGTGATGAGCCTGATCGATGTGGTGGCCGGCTTTACCGTGTCGATCACATCGGCCAGCCGCGACGTGTCGATGACCTGAGCGGCAGGCTCAGCCCGTTCGCAGGGTCAGGCAACCACGGTCTTGCGATAGCCCTGCGGCATGCGCCGCTGGGTGAGCCTCGCGGTCTGCCCATAGGCGCCCACGGCGCCCTCGGCAGTGCCGTTGCGACGGGCACGCTGGCCGGGCATATGGGCGCGTGCAGCAATCAACTGGCTGACAAAGGCGGCGGTCGGGGCGGAAAAGGCCAGCGATGGACGCGGCGTTGCCGGGCACTGCGCCACGGGCAGGGGAGCGGAAACTGTTTCGCTTTGTGCCAGATCGGACATCGACTGTACCATTTCGGGCCGCCCTGTGCCGGAATGGCACAGACCTTGCGGCTGCATACCCCCAATGGGGCAAGCGCCGTGCCAGATGGTAACAGTTTGTTAACAAAGTTCGATCCGCAAATGTGATCGGTTCACAGCCAAGTGCACCAACACATGCACAAAAAAGGCCGCTCGTGGGGAGCGGCCTTGCAGCTTGTAGAGATTGGGTCAGGCGTCAGAAAGAGTCCTTGCCCTTGCGGATGGCGGCGAAAACTTCCGCCGGATCGGCGCCGTCCAGGCCATAATGCATGGCCAGTTCGGGCGCATCGGCGCGCAGGAACGGGTTGGCCTTTTTGTCCTCGCCCAGATTGAATGGAATGGTCGGCCGGCCAGCAGCGCGCAGGCTTTCCACCTCGGCGGCACGGGTCTTGAGCGCAGCGTTGTCCGGGTCAATGGAGAGGGCGAACTTGGCGTTGGATTGCGTATATTCGTGCCCGCAATAAACCAGCGTGTCGTCCGGCAGCTCACGCAGGCGCTTGAGGCCGGCCCACATCGGTCCCGGCGTGCCCTCGAACATCCGTCCCACACCGAGCGAAAACAGCGCGTCGGCAGAAAAGAGATGCCCGCCTTCCGCGTCATAGAACACCACATGCCCCAGCGTGTGGCCGGGCGTCGCCATCACCGCAAAGCGGGTCTCGCCCAGTTCGAGCGTGTCGCCATCGCCCACCAGCTCGTCGAGTCCCTTGATCTTGTCGGCTTCATCGCGCGGGCCGACCACGCGGGTGCCAAAAGCCTGCTTGAGTTCGGCAATGGCCTCGACATGGTCGATGTGGTGATGGGTGATGAAGATGTCGGTCAGCGTCCAGCCGCGCTGGTCAAGCGCTTCGCGAATCGGGCCGGCCTCGGGAGCGTCGATGGCGGCGGTCCGGCCCGAGGCCTGGTCATGTACCAGATAGCCGAAATTGTCGCTGCGGGCGGCGAATACGTCCACGATCAGGCCCATATTCTGTCTCCTTCGATTTGGAATCTGCCCGCAAGCTAGGGAGGCTGCCGCATAATGACAATGCCGCATTGGACAAGATCACGGCGCTTTGGCAAGTTCGCCCCATGACCAGTGACGTCGTCCGTCTCATCGCGTTCTATAAATCCCCGCTCGGGCGTCTGTCCCGGGCGCTGGTGCGCGAACAGGTCATGGAGCTGGCCGGCGATGTGACCGGGCGGCGCATTCTTGGCCTGGGTTTTGCCACGCCCTATCTGCGCTTCACCCTTGAGCGCGCCGAGCGGGTGCTGGCCTTCATGCCCGAACGCCAGGGCGCTTCGGCCTGGCCGCGCGAGGGGCCGTCCCACACCGTGCTGTGCGATCCGCTGGAAATGCCGCTAACCGATGCGGCCATCGATCTGACCGTTGCCATTCATGCGCTTGAGCACGTGGCCGACGCAGAAGAGCTGATGCGCGAGCTCTGGCGCGTCACTGCGCCCAATGGTCATTTGCTGCTGGTGGTGCCGCGCCGCCGGGGCATCTGGGCGCAGCGCGACAATACGCCCTTCGGCCAGGGCAATCCCTATTCGGGCGGCCAGCTCGACAAGCTTTTGCGTGACCACAGCTTTGTGCCCGAGGCCTGGCGCGATGCGCTGTTCCTGCCGCCATTCCAGTCGCGGCTGGTGCTCAGATATCCGCGTTTCTTCGAGCGTTTCGGCCGGATGCTGGGCCCGGCCATGAGCGGGGTCATCTGTATCCGCGCCCGCAAGGAAGCGTTTCCGGCCGTGCCCCGCCGCAAACGGGCCGCCCGCTATGTCCGCGTGCCGGGGATGTCGACGGCCACGGCGCGCAGCGGTTAGGTCGTTTCGCGATTCAAGTTACCTGCGTGCGAAGTCTTTGCCTTTGCGCATGGCTTTGCCTATGGTCCGCGCGGGTTTTCCTGCCTTGTTGAACAGTCTCATGTCCGAACCGAACCGTCCCACTCCTCAGCCCGGCATTCTCGATATTGCGCCCTATCTGCCGGGCAAGTCCGGCGCGCCGGGCAGCCAGACCATCAAGCTGTCGGCCAATGAGTCGCCGCTCGGTGCCAGCCCCAAGGCGCTGGCCGCCATGCTCGAGGGTGCCGCCCGGCTTGAGGTCTATCCCGAAGGCTCGTCGCGGGTGCTGCGTGAGGCGCTGGGCGAGGTACATGGCATCGACTCCAATTCCATTGTCTGCGGCAATGGCTCGGATGATCTGCTGCACCTGCTGGCCCAGACCTATCTGGGCGGTGGCGATGAAGCCGTGATGAACCGGTACGGCTTTTCGGTCTATCCGATCATCACCAAGGCGGCCGGCGCCACGATCGTCATGGTCGAGGAGACCGACTACCGGGCCGATGTCGATGCCCTGCTGGCTGCGGTCACCCCGCGCACCAAGGTGGTCTGGCTGGCCAATCCCAACAATCCCACCGGCACCTATCTCAGCGCTGCCGAGGTGCGGCGGCTGCATGCCGGTCTGCGGCCCGATATCCTGCTGGTGGTCGACAATGCCTATGCAGAATATGTCACGGCCGATGATTTCGAGGTTGGGCTGGACCTGGTGCGCGCCAACGACAATGTCGTGATGGTCCGAACCTTCTCCAAGATGGGGCTGGCCGCCGCCCGGATCGGCTGGATGGTGGGCCCGGACCATATCGTGGATGCGATCAACCGCATTCGTGGGCCGTTCAATGTCAACCTGCCGGCGCAGATGGCGGGGGCTGCCGCAACGCGTGACACCGAGTTCAACGCGAGGCTCAAGGCGCACAATGCGCAATGGCGCGACTGGTTGAGCGCCGAGCTGGCCGGCAATCGCATGCGCGTCGTGCCCAGCCAGGCCAATTTCGTCATGGTGCTGTTCGACACGTCCGAAACGGCGTCTGCCGCCTTTGCCGCCCTGGCCGCTGCGGGCTATATCGTGCGCGAAATCGGCGCCTCCTATGGCATCGACAACGGGTTGCGCATTTCCATCGGCTCGGAAGACGCTATGCGTGGCGTCGCCAAAGTGCTCAAATCCATGGACCAAACCCAATGAGCGTGCATTTCAAGAAGCTGGCACTGATCGGCATCGGCCTGATCGGCTCCTCGATTGCCCTGGCTGCCCGGCGGCAAGGGCTGGTGGAGGTCATTTCCATCGCCACGCGTCGCCAGGAAACGCTGGACGAGGCGCGCGAACTGGGTCTGGGCGACATCTATACGCTCGATGCGGCAGAAGCCGTGCGCGGTGCTGACCTCGTCATTCTCTGCGCCCCGGTTGGCGCCTATGCGGCGCTGGCAGAAGCAATTGGGCCGCATCTGGAGCCCGGCGCAATCCTCTCCGATGTCGGTTCGGTCAAGGAACATGTGGTTCGCGTGGTCGGGCCGCATGTGCCCCGGGGGGTCAGCTTCATTCCCGGCCATCCCATCGCCGGCACGGAGCATTCCGGTCCCTCGGCAGGCTTTGCCGAACTGTTTGCCGGGCGCTGGTGCGTCCTTACGCCCACCCAGGGTGTACCGCAGGCCGATACGGACAAGCTCGTCAGCTTCTGGCAGGCCATGGGCTCGATGGTGGAATGCATGGATGCGGCCCATCACGATATGGTGCTGGCCATCACCAGCCATATTCCGCATCTGGTCGCCTATAATATCGTTGGCACGGTGGCCGATCTCGAAGCGGCGACGCAGTCGGAAGTGATCAAGTTCTCGGCTTCGGGCTTTCGCGATTTCACCCGCATTGCCGCCTCCGACCCGGTGATGTGGCGCGACGTGTTCCTCACCAATAAGGACGCGGTGCTCGAAATGCTGGGGCGGTTCAGCGAAGACCTTTCGGTGCTGCAGCGTGCGGTGCGCAATGGCGATGGCGCTGCGCTCGAAACCATGTTCACCCGCACCCGCGCCATCCGCCGCTCGATCATCGATGCCGGCCAGGAAACCGCCGCCCCCGATTTCGGCCGCCCGCATGAAACCCCGCCGACCCCGGACGTGCCCTTTGTGCGCGAACACGGCGGCGGCGATGATGCTTGAGCCCGTCCCACAGGGCAAATCGCTCCAGTGGAGCGATTTGAGGGCTCAAGGCCATGAGAGCTATGCTCGAATGGCTGGCGCTGTCAGAACAGCGGTGCCAGGGCGGCGATCGGCACCAGACCTGAAGAAATTCCCCCGCCGGCGAAGTTGAGCTGGTTGCTGTGCCGGCCGGTCTCGCCGGGTACGCCCAGCACCAGGGTACGCCAGGGTTCCTCCAGATAGGGACCGATGCGCTCGGCAACGCCCAGGGAATCGATGCTGATCGACCCGGTCGGATAGCCTTGGGCGTCGAGCGCCAGTTCGCCGCTGGCGTTGAGGTCGGCCGTCCCGTCATTGGCGCGGATGCCCACGATGCGCAATTTACCCCCGGCCTGTTGCCAGTCGGGTAGAATGGGCACTGCACCCCAATCTCGGATGTCATCGGGCAGGGCGGTGACTTCCAGTTCGATTTCGGCATTGGTGTCGGTAAGCGCGATGCCGGGAGCCGACAGCGCCTCGGCCCGCAAATAGCCGGCAAGGGCGGCGCGGCCGGCCCCCTCATCGTGCATCTCGGGCATGTCGAGCAGGTGGGCTTCGATATGACCGGCCTCGGCAATCAGAGTGTCGCCGAAGAGCTGGTCGGTCCAGGTGACGCCATCGGCGATGATGGAGAGCCGGGCGATGCGCCAGTTTTCGATCCTGAGGCTGGCTTCGCTCCCGGTCCAGTTCACTTCCTGCCGCGTGCCGGTAAAGGCATCGGAGAGGGCAATTGGGCCGGTGGCAGCGCCGAGCAGATGATTGGGCCGATAGACCATGGCGCTGGCCCGCATATAGGGAATTTCGACCAGCAGGTCGCCCGAGACCACCGAGGCGGATGCGCATTCGATATCGAAGCGGAAGGGGAAGCCGCCAATGTCGAGGTTGCCGCAGACCAGTTGGGGTGCTGTCTCGCCGTCGGCAAGCGCCTGCAGCTCGATTTGCTGGCGCAACTGGCCGGCGATGAAGAACCAGGCACCGGTCCAGGCCATGACGACGAGCAGGACCAGGCTGCCCAGGATGATGATTCGCTTTTTCATGGCCTCTTCATAGCCTTGCTGCGGACTTGTCAGAAGCGGGTTTGCAGCACGTCTGTCAGGCGCCACATATTCCCGAGTGGTCAGGCGGGCTTAGGATGACCTTGCCCGGTCCGATTGGTGTCGCTAGCCTAATGGGGAAAGTGGTTGCGCTATGGCGAATGAACGAGATTTCGAAGCGTCGGAAAAAACGTACTGGGTTTTTGGCTATGGATCGCTGATCTGGAACCCCGGCTTTTCGTTTCTTGGCGCCCAATTGGGGCTGTTGCGCGGGGCGCATCGCTCGCTTTCGATCATATCACATCATCATCGGGGTACGCGGGATGTGCCCGGGCTGGTTTTCGGATTGACACGCGGCGGGTCCTGCCGGGGCATGGCGTTTGAAGTGTGTGCCAATGCCTGGGCCGAAGTGCGGGCTTATCTGGATGCTCGTGAACTGGTGACGGCGGTTTACCGCGATGTCTGGCGGCCAGTGACGCTGGCCGATGGCCGCCGGGTCAGGGCGCTGACCTATGTGGTGGACGAAAGCCACGAGCAGTTTGCCGGGCAGTTAAGCCTTGTGGAACAGGTTGCAATGATCCGCGCGGGGGTGGGGATATCCGGCCGCAATGTCGATTATGTGCTCAACACGGCTCATCACCTCAGCCAATTGGGCATCAGGGACCAGGCTCTGATGCGCCTGGCGCGGCAATTGGAGGCTGAAGGCCTGCCCGGCGCGGGCACGGGTCAAGCGGCCTGAGCGACCGGCGCTGCTGCGGGGGCGGCCTGTTCGAGGTCCCAGATGGTGGCCAGGCGATTTTCCGGCGCTGCCAGGCTGAACACATTGGTGGCGCAATCGAGCGCGAGCCGAAACCGTGTGCGGCTCATCGGATCGGCCACCAGGTCCTGAGTCGAGCCGACCCAGAGCACATGACTGCCCTTGGCAATGAGATAGAGCTCGGCATCTTCCATGGCGAACTTGTCGAGCGCCCGGGGCCGGAGGCCATAGTCGCGGCCCGAATGGCCCTGCCAATGCACCACATTGGCCCGGTCACCACCCACTCTGTGCGTATTACCCGTGAGCTTCATTGACGTTCCCCTGCGTCCCCAGAAGAAGAACAAAGTTAGAACAAATTGTATCAACCGTCAAGCGCTGCCTAGCACTGACGCTATATCTATGGTTTGGTTCGTCGCAATCGTCAATATCTAGTGTTATTGGGTCTCGCGCAGGGCATCCACACGCTCTTGCAGCTTCCCATCCGGCGGGCGTCCGATGCCCTGGTCGATCGCCTCTATGGTCAGGCGGGTCGATTCGGGTTCGATGGCCTGCTTCAGGCGCTGCAGGAAGACGTCCGGTGCCAGTCCCGGCTCGATCGGGGGCAGGAAGCGGGCCCGCGCGGTTCCGGGCCAGATGACCAGGCTATTGCGGCCCCAGAACAGGCCGGAGTTGAGCGCTACGGGCACAACCGGCACATTGAGGGCGGTGTACATGCGCACAATGCCCTGGCGGTAGTCGGCCGGTGCCAGTACGGCCCGGCGGGTTCCTTCGGGGTAGATGACAATGCGGCAGCCCCGGTCGATGGCGTCGCGCGCCTGGCTGATCATCGCCGGAATGGCCTGGGCGCCCTTCTGGCGGTCGATCTCGATACAGTCGAGCGAGCGTGCGGCCCAGCCGAAAAAGGGGATGCGCATCAATTCCTTCTTGGCCACATAGGCCGGCCGGCCGGTATGGGGAAAGATGGCAAAGATGTCCCAGTCGGACTGGTGCTTGGAGGCGATGATACAACCGCCGGGCGGGATGTGCTGGTCGCCCTCGACATGCGTGCCCATGCCGGTCAGGACCCGCAGAAACACCACATTGGACCAGCACCAATAGCGGGCAATGGCCCAGCCGAACCGGGTGCGTCCGGCGACGATGCCGATTGTCCCGGCGATGATGGCAAGAATGATCGTCTGGCCAATGAACACCGCGTAAAAGATCGCGGTGCGGATCGCCTGAATTGTGGCCTTGATCGACATATGCTCCCCCGCCCTGCCGGCACTCAGTCCGTCATAGCGGGGCCGAACGCGATTGGCGAGGGCAGGGGGTCACGAGGCTTCGCTGAGATAGCGCCGCACCGTCATGCGCGAGGTGATCGCGGTGAGCACCGCAATCACCGGCACCACGGCCAGGATGAAGGCCATGCCATCCCAGCCCAGCAGGAACTGCCCGAACAGCACGCCGACCTGCGCCGTCGCTTCGCTGGGCAGGACGCTGCCTGCGGCCATGCCGATCAGGAGAAAAAACAGGATGGCGAACAGCGCGCCCAGGAACCCGCCCTGCAGGCCGATGGAGAGGAACCGCCCCTGGAATTCCCCGGCGATGAACTTGTTGGACGCGCCAATGAAGTGAAGCACATCGACGATCTCGCGATTGGTGGCCATGGCGCCGCGAGTGGCAAAGATGATCGCCAAGACGGTGGCAACGCCGATCAGGCCGAGCACCAGCAGGCCCGAGAGCACGACCGTGCCGGCCATGGTGTTGAGCTGCTGGCGCCAGGCGGCGTGGGTGTCCAGGCTTGCGCCATTGATGGCGCCGAGATTGCGCTGCAACTGCGCGACATCGGCCTCGGCCGGATCGGCAAGCTGCACCACGACGAGGCGGGGAATGGCGATGGCCGAGAGGTCGAGCCCGGCACCCAGCCAGGGTTCGAGCAGGGCCTGGCTCTCTTCAATGCTGAGCGCCCTGGCGCTGGCGACGCCGGGGGTGGACTGGGCCAGGGAAACCGCGGTGCGCAGGTTGGACTCCATCACCTCGCCTTCGGCGGGGCGGATCTGGATGGTCAGTTCCCGCCCCACATCGGCGGACCAGGCGATGGCCGATTTCTGCACCAGCACCACGCCGCCCAGGGTCACAGCCGAAAGAAAGGCCATGATGGTGACCAGCAGCAGCAGGGTGCGGCCGGCGACGCTTCTTTCCGGGACGATGGGGGCAGCGCCGCCGCGGCGCGGCAGCAGGGCGAGCAATTGCCTAATCATGGATGGTCAACTCCCCCTTGTTCAGCACCATGCGGGGATAGGGGAAGCGGTCGAGCAGCGGCAATTCATGGGTGGCCAGAATGATGGTGGTCCCCAATGTGCGGTTGAGTTCGGCAAACAGATGCACGAGCCGGCTAGACAGGTCAGGGTCGACATTGCCGGTGGGCTCGTCGGCCAGCAGGACCTTGGGCCGGGCAATGACGGCGCGGGCAATGGCGGCGCGCTGCTTTTCGCCGCCCGAAAGCAGGGTGGGCAAAGCGTGCATGCGTTCGCCCAGGCCCACCCATTCGAGCAGTTCGATGACGTTGGGCCGGTATTCGCTTTCCGGCTGCCCCAATACCCGCAGCGGCAGGGCGACGTTCTCGAACGTGGTCAGATGATCGAGCAGGCGGAATTCCTGGAACACGATGCCGATATGGCGGCGCATCTGCAGCAGGCGGTCCTGGTCGAGATTGCCCACATCCTCGCCGAACATGGTGACCTTGCCGCGGCTGGGCTTGTTGGACAGCAGCAGCAGGCGCAGCAGGCTGGTCTTTCCCGCGCCGGACGGGCCGGTCAGAAAATGGAACGAGCCCGGCTCGATCGAAAAGGTCAGGTCTTTGAGGATTTCAGGGCCATTGCCATAGCGCAGGCCCACATCGGAAAATTCGATCAAGAAGCAGTGCTCCCGGGTCATCGGGCAATAAAAAGCGGTGCAAAAGCGAATCAGCTTTGCCCCATCATAGCAGCGCGACCCCGTCCACGCGGCATGCCGGCCCCATTGGGCGGGGGAAAGCGGCACAATTTTGGTGAAGGCCGGGGTTTGAGGAGTTTTAACCCCGCCAGGGATAGGGTCGCACACCCGAACGGAAATCCGCGCGCCCGATGATCATCACCTGCCCGCATTGCCAGACCAAGTATCAGGTGACCTATGAGGCCATTGGCTCGGCCGGTCGCAAGGTGCAGTGCGCGCATTGCCATCAGGCCTGGAACCAGGGCGCGCAGCCCGATGCGACCGTGACGCCCGCGGATGTTGAGGCCAACAAGCTGTTCGATGCCATGGCGGAGGATGCGCTGGACGAAGCGATGAGCGCCGAGGAAAAGACGGTGGCCGGCAAAAGACCCGCCGCCAGTTCACCGCCGCTCAATGGCCTGGCGGAGGGTATCGATCCGGCAGAGCTGAAAAAGCGGCAACAGGAATTCTCCCGCCGCCAGAACGCCATGACCTCACGCCTGCCATTGGCCCGGTTGCGGCGCGGCGCGCGGATTGCCGGTGTGGTCCTGCTGGCCGGCATTGTTGGCGGCGCCTATTTCTGGCGCGTACCGATCGTGGAGCGCTATCCCGATCTGGCCGGGCTTTATGAATCCATTGGCCTGGGGGTCAATGTGGTCGGCCTCGACTTTGCCGACCTTGAGACGCTCAAGGCGCTTTCGGGCGGTAATGACGTGCTGACTGTCTCGGCGCAGATCGTGGGGCAGTCCAGCAGGCCGGTGGCCGTACCGCCGGTCGTGGTCAGCCTGCTCGATGAGACCGGGCATGCGGTGTATGAATGGAGCGTTTCGCCACGGGTGCGGGACCTGATGGCGGGAGAACGCGCAACTTTCGATACCAGGCTGTCGTTGCCGCCCAGTGAGGCGGTGCGTGTGCGCCTCAGCTTTGCCGGGCAGTCGGGCATCGCCGGTGGGCGCAGCAGTGGCTCGCAACAGACAATGCAGGGCCAGGCGGCGCCTGCTCCGGAAACACCAGCGGCGCCGACCGCAGAGACACATGCGGCCCCGGCCGCCAGTGGCCAACACTAGGAGAGCAATCATGGCTCGCATCCTCGTTGCCGAAGACGATCCGTCCGTCCGCGCCTTTGTTGTCAGTGCCCTGACCATGAAGGGCCATGAGGTGGTGGCTGAAGACGATGGTGGGCTGGCCGCCGAAACCATGGCGGCAGAGGCAGGCCGTTTCGACCTGCTGCTGACCGATATCAAGATGCCGGTGATGGACGGCATTGCGCTCGCCCTGCAGGTTGGGGCCAGCTATCCGGACGTCACCATTCTGATGATGACCGGCTTTGCCGACCAGCGCGAGCGGGCGCATGGGCTGGATGCCCTGATCTACGATGTCATCGCCAAGCCCTTCACCCTGGCCGACCTGTTGGCCAAGGTGGATGACGCGCTCAATGGCCGGCCGGTGGAGGTTGTGCCGCTGGCGCGGCGCTCCTTGCAGTAACGCGGGACGGCCCCTCAGTTCGATGAGATCCAGTCGGGCACGCTGTCCAGCGCAATCAGCTCGTCGAGTGATTTGCGCGGACGGATGACGTGCCAGCGCGGGCCATCGACCAGCACTTCGGGGATCAGGGGCCGCGAGTTATAGGTCGAGGCCATGACCGCCCCATAGGCACCAGCGCTCATCACGGCGAGCAGATCGCCTTCCTCGACCCCGGCAATGGTTCGGTCCTTGGCCAGATAGTCGCCGGTTTCGCAGACCGGGCCGACAATGTCGCCAGTGATCGGGGGCAGGTTGGAGGGGTTGACCGGCTGGATGTCATGATGCGCCTCGTAGAGGGTGGGACGCAGCAGATCGTTCATGGCTGCATCGACGATCACAAAATCCTTGTCGCCCGTCTTCACATATTCGACCCGGGTAACAAGAATGCCGGCATTGCCGACCAGCAGCCGCCCGGGCTCGATGACCAGGGCACATCCCAATTGCCCAACCTTGTCGCGCACCACGGCGGCATAGGCCTCCGGGTGCGGCGGTGCTTCCTGGTCGTGATCATAGGGGATGCCAAGGCCGCCCCCGACATCGATATGCTCGATGCGATGGCCATCGGCCCGCAGTTCGGTGACCAGCTCGGCCATCAGGCCAAAGGCATTGCCGAAAGGTTCCAGGTCGGTGATCTGGCTGCCGATATGCATGTCGACGCCGACCGCCTCGATATTGGGCAGTTGCGCAATGCGGCGATAGACCTCGCGGGCGCGCTTGTAGGAAATGCCGAACTTGTTTTCGCTCTTGCCGGTCGAGATCTTGGCATGGGTGCGCGCGTCGACATCGGGGTTGATGCGGACGGAAACCTTTGCCGTCAGCCCCATATCGGCGGCGATCATGGAGAGGCGCTCGAGCTCAGGCTCGCTCTCGACATTGAAGCATTTGATGCCGACTTCAAGCCCGCGGCGCAGTTCGGCAATTGTCTTGGCGACGCCTGAAAAGACGATCTTGTCCGGGGCAAAGCCGGCGGCGAGCACGCGTTCGAGTTCGCCCCGCGAGACGACATCGGCACCACAGCCTTCCGAGGCCATCAGCGTGAGCACGGCCTGGTTGGAATTGGCCTTCATCGCGTAGGCAATCAGCGTTGGGATGCCCTCAAAGGCGTCGCGCACCACGCGGACATGCCGGCGCAGCGTGGCGCTGGAATAGACGTAGAACGGCGTGCCGACCTGATCTGCCAGATCGTTGAGATTGACGTCTTCGGCAAAGAGCACGCCGTCGCGATGATTGAAGTGGTGGACCATGCTTGCCCCGCTCGCCCCGCGCACCGGATGTCACCCCGGCGCAGGCCGGGGTCCATCCTGAGTGAGATGGAGCAAAGTTACGTTGGCTCAAGATGGATCCCGGCCTGCGCCGGGATGACATCGAGAGGATGGAAGTTCCAGGCGTTCCTAATCCACAGGCGGCCAAAACAAAAGCCAGACTTATCGATCCGCCTCATAAGCGGCTTCGATGCGCTCGGCCACCAGGTGTTGCAGCCGCCAAAGATGGGGGTCGTGGATGCCCATCTGCTCGAGATGGTCGACGGTGGCGTGCAGATATTCTGCCATGGAGCCGCGAGTGCCGGTGGCGCTGGCCAGGACATCGGCAATCTCGGCTTCAGAGAGTCCAGAGACATAGCGGCCCGAATTGCGGTCAATGCAGAAGGTCAGCGCCCGGATCACACGTTCGCCGGTCCGCACCTTGACCCAACGCGGCGGGAAGGCGGTGGGCACCCAGCCCATTTCGCGCTCGAACAGCTTTACCAGGCACTCGTCACGCCGGTCGGGCGGCAGGCGATAGAGCGCGCCTTTGCACGAGCCGCCCCGGTCAAGCGCCAGCATCAGTCCGGGATTTTCCTCGCTGCCGCGAAAGCGGGTGTTCCACCCCAGGCAAAAAGCGCGATGCCAGCCATGCAAGAGGCCCGTGCGCATTTCGACATAGTCGCAGGCCGGTTTCCAGATCAGCGAACCATAGGCAAATACCCAGGTTTCGTCGTGATGGTCGGGGCCGTCGAACAGGCTCGCAATGGTTGCCTGGTGGTCTTCCGGACCGGCCTCCCGCATACCGGGCGGTGGCGCGGGGAGGGCTTCAAAGATCTCGTCTGGCTGGAGATAGGCAACATGGCGCGCGCTCAGGCGCATCTGTCGCGGGGGTCGCGTCATGTCCGGTCCCTTACCCTCTCCCGCAAGGGGAGAGGGGGAGATTGGCGCAAGCGCCGATTTCATGCAATACCGCCATCGCCATGGCCGCCATGCTTTTTCGCTTTGAGCACGCGTGGCTCATGGGTCTCGCCGGTCAGCGCGGTTTTCCAGCGGGCGGCCTGGGCCAGGACATTGGCCGGGGCGGTGCCGCCATAGGAGGCGCGCGCGGCCACGGAGGCTTCGACGGTGAGGACCTTGTGGATGCGGCTGTCGATGCGGTGATCGACCTGCTTGAAATCCTCGATGGTCAGGCCCTCGAGCCCGCATCCCTTCTGCTCGGCCATGGAAACGACCTGACCGGTAATGTGGTGGGCGTCGCGGAAGGGAATGTTGAGTTCGCGCACCAGCCAGTCGGCCACATCGGTGGCGGTGGAGAAACCCGCCGAGGCCGAGGCATGCATGTTGTCGCGATTGGGCTGCATGTCGGTGACCAGGCCGGTCATGGCCGCCAGGGACAGGGAGAGGGCATCGAGCGCGTCGAAGGCGACTTCCTTGTCTTCCTGCATGTCCTTGGAATAGGCGAGCGGCAGGCCCTTCATCACCACCAGCAGCGAATTGAGTGCCCCGAGAATGCGCCCGATCTTGGCGCGCACCAGTTCGGCGGCGTCCGGATTGCGCTTTTGCGGCATGATCGAGGAGCCGGTGGTGAACTTGTCAGAGAGCTTGATGAAGCTGAACTGGGCCGAAGACCAGATCACCATTTCCTCGGCAAAGCGCGACAGATGCATGGCGCAGATCGCGCCGGCCGAGAGGGTCTCGAGGATGAAATCGCGGTCCGAGACGGCGTCGAGCGAATTTGCGGTGGGCCGGTCAAAGCCCAGTGCGGTCGCGGTCATGTCGCGATCGATCGGGTAGGGGGTGCCGGCCAGGGCCGCCGAGCCGAGCGGGCTTTCGTTGAGGCGCGCGCGCGCATCCTCAAGCCGGCCGGCATCCCGGCCGAGCATTTCGACATAGGCCAGCAGATGATGGCCGAAGGTCACCGGCTGGGCGTTCTGCAGATGGGTGAAGCCGGGCAGGATGGTTTCGGCCTCCTCCTCGGCGCGGGTCACCAGCGCAAGCTGCAGCGCCCTGATCTGGCGTACCAGCGTGTCGATATAGTCGCGCACATAGAGCTTGAAGTCAGTGGCCACCTGGTCGTTGCGCGAGCGCGCCGTGTGCAGGCGCCCGGCGGCATCGCCAATCTTTTCGCGCAGCCGGCTTTCGACATTCATATGGATGTCTTCGAGCGCCCGCGAGAATGTGAAATCGCCGCGCTCGATTTCGGCCTGAACCTCGTCTAGACCGGCCAGGATGGCGTCGCGGTCGGACTGCGTCAGAATGCCCGTCGCGGCGAGCATTGTGGCATGGGCCTTCGATCCGGCAATATCCTGGCGGTAGAGGCGCTGGTCGAAGCCGATGGAGGCATTGATTTCCTCCATGATGGCGTCGGGCGCTTCGGCAAAGCGGCCGCCCCACATCTTGTTGCTCAGAGCCTTGTCCGACGGAGACACCATGGAAACTACCCGCTCAAAAGGCCCCCGATCCGTTCTTTCCTGGGCGCTGCCCATTGCGGCGGGGGTGGTCGTTGTTGCTGGGTCTATAGCGGCATGGCTGATGCTGGGCAATGCCGGGACGGCCAATGAATGTCCGGTGCAGCAGGCGGCAGCCCAGATCATCGATGCCGCAGCGGTCGGTGAACTGGCCGCGCTCAACGGCACGGGCGAGGGGCGCGGCTATGCCGACATGGCGTTCAGCGATGCATCGGGAACGCCGATGAGCGTCGCCGATTTTTCCGGCAAGGCGCTGCTGGTCAATTTCTGGGCGAGCTGGTGCGTGCCGTGTCGCGAGGAAATGCCGGCGCTCGATGCCATTGCCACCGAATATAACTCGGACCGATTCATGGTGCTGCCGATCAATCTCGATATTGGCGAGAGCGGGCTGGAAAAAGCCCAGGACTTTCTCGACGAAGGGCAGTTCGCCAATCTGCCGCTTTTTGCCGACAACACCTTCGCGGCGTTCGAGCGGCTCAAGCGCGAGGCTGTCGCCATCGGCCTGCCGGCGACCCTCCTGCTTGATCCGGAAGGGTGCGAGCTGGCCGTATTGCAGGGGCCGGCCGAATGGCACAGTGACGATGGCAGGGCGGTCGTGGAGGCGTTGATCGGCTTGCGCGGATAGGCAGGGCTTGGGTCCGGGCGCTTGACGAATCCCGGGGCTGCGCTACTGCCTGTTGCTGTTATCATCCGGAGTTCATGCCACCATGCGTCAGGCCCTTGTCACCTTGCTCAGGTCCCGCCGTTGGGAACAGGCGATCATCGCCATCATCGTCCTGAACTCGATTATTCTAGGGCTGGAAACCGAGCCGGGCATCATGGCAGCCTATGGGCCGGTGCTGCATGTCATTGATGCGGTGATCCTGGGGATTTTCGTTGTCGAGATTGGCTTGCGCATCTACGCCTCCGGGCCGCGCTTTTTCCGCGACCCCTGGAGCCTGTTCGATTTTGCCGTGGTGGCGATCGCGCTGGTTCCCGCGGCCGGACCGTTCCAGGTGCTGCGTGCGCTGCGCATATTGCGCGTCCTGCGGCTGATTTCGGTGATGCCGGCGCTGCGGCGCGTGGTGGGCGGGCTGATCGCGGCGCTGCCGGGCATGAGCTCGATTGTTGTGCTGATGGCCATGCTGTTCTATGTGGCCGCCGTGATGGCGACCAATCTGTTCGGCGAGGCCTTTCCCGACTGGTTCGGGCACCTGGGCGCTTCGCTCTATACGCTGTTCCAGGTGATGACGCTGGAAAGCTGGTCGATGGGCATCGTGCGGCCGGTGATGGAAGCCTATCCTTATGCGTGGATGTTCTTCGTGCCCTTCATCCTGCTCTCGACCTATGCGGTCCTGAACCTGTTCATCGGTGTGATCGTGGCCGCCATGCAGGAGGAAACCGAGGCCACCGCCACGGCGGACCGGCAGACGCTGCACGCGGATTCGGCGCTGATGCTCTCGGAGATCCGGGCCCTGCGCGAAGAGGTGGTGGCGCTGCGCAAACAGATCGACCGGTCATGAAAAAAGGCGGCCCGGAGGCCGCCTTTTTTGGAAGGGTGCGATCAGGCCTGCTGTCAGGCTTTGTTGGCCATTTCGATGGAGTCCAGGATCACCTTGCGGGCTTCCTCGATGCCGCCGATGCGGTCGATGCGGGCCCATTTGCCGGGCTCGAGATCCTTGTAGTGGGTGAAGAAGTGCTTGACCCGCTCGAGCTGGATTTCGGGCATGTCGCCGATGTCCTGGATGGCGTCATACATGCGGGTCAGCTTGGACACCGGCACGGCGATGATCTTTTCGTCCTGGCCGCCATCATCTTCCATGAACAGCACGCCGACCGGGCGCGAGCGCACCACGGCGCCGGGCACCAGCGGGCGCGAATTCATCACGATCACATCAAGTGGATCGCCATCGCCACACAGCGTATGAGGCACGAAGCCGTAATTGCCCGGGTAACGCATGGGTGTATAGAGGAAGCGGTCGACGAACAGTGCGCCCGATTCCTTGTCGATCTCATATTTGATCGGCTCGCCGCCCAGCGGCACTTCGATGATGACGTTGAGCTCGTCGGGCGGGTTCTTGCCGGTGGGGATCGCGTCGATATTCATAGCTGTCTACACTTGCCGAGAGAGGGGAGGGTGTTGCGGGCAGGTTCTGCCCATAATGGCTCTCAAAGGCAAGGGACTAATCCGCCGCAGCGGCCATGCGGGGCGGGGTCTTATTTCACGATCAGCACGGGAATGGTGGCGCGCGCCAGCACTTCGGCGGCCTGGCTGCCGAGCAGCAGGCGGTTGAGTCCGCGCCGGCCATGCGAGCCCATGATGATCAGGTCACAGCCCTTTTCCGTCACGGTTTCGAGAATGCCATCGGCAGGCCGGTGGCGGGGCAGGTGCAGGGTCTCGGCGGCAATGCCGGCTTCCTGGGCCTTGTGGCGGGCGGCGGCGAGCAGGTTGGCGGCTTCGGTGGCATAGGCTTCTTCGAGCCGCGCCAGAATGGGGCCGGCATCAATGGTGCCGAAACCGCCCGAGCCAATGCCGGTGGCGACCGGGTCGGTGGCGGTGAGAATGGTCAGGCTGGCGCCGTTCTGCCGGGCCAGGTCAAGGGCAGCGTCCAGCGCCTTGTCGCCAAGCTCGGACCCGTCCGTTGCAATCAGCAGGTTCTTGTACATGATGCCGTCTCCTTGTCCTGTTCTTGTAGCGGGGTCATCATGGCGGTGATTTGATTTCGATCATGCCGAGATGTTTTCAACGAGGAGATTAGCTCAATGGCCCAGCCTGTCATCCGCAATTTTGTCGTGCCGGCTTTACTTGCGGTGCTGACCGCGTCGCCGGCCCTGGCCCAGTCCGGCTTCACCAGCGCCTATACCGACCTTAACCTGGATGACTGCCTGATCCTGGAGGCCGATGATTTCGGCGCGAGCTGGGCCTGTCCGGGCTATAAGGGCTATCCGCTGATGGTGCGCGAGGGCGATCTGAGGTTCTCGCTCAGCTATGGCTTTGATCTGGGACACAGCCCCGGGTTTCAGACCCTGCCACCGTTCAACTATCTAGGCGCCAAGCTGGAATGGCGGCTGTCCAATGCCATGGGCCGCTGGTTCCCCATTGCCACCATCGTGCGCTATCACACCGCCCATCCCGAGACCGGCGAGGATCATGGGCAGGTGCTGGTGGTCACCCAGATTGAAGAGGGCAATAGCTGCCACATCGCCTATGTCGATGCGCGCGCCAATGCCAATGCCAATGAACTGGCGCGTGAGGCAGCCGACAGGGCCGGTGATTTTGATTGCACAGCCGATGAGGTCGAAATCATCGGGGCGTTCGAGGCCTATTAGGCCCGGACGTCTCAGCCCTCTTGGGTGGTCTCGGCGGCCTTGCCGCGGATCTGGTTGCGCAGAATGGTGCGGTCGCGGCTCGAGACGCCGATCAGCTCGGCAATGCGCCAGACCATATTGTCTTCCAGCTCGTGGTTCTGCCGGTCGGCAAACACCACGGTCCACATCATGCGGATGATCTCGATGCGATCATCCATGTCGAGCTGGATCAGGCCGCTGGTGAATTTATAGAAGTCCACCGCCTCGGCATCGCGCTTCTGGGCTTCGCGCACCAATCTGTCGACGGCGACTTCATCCAGATCATAGTGGTCCATCAGGGCGCCGCGAATGGCCGCGCGCTCATCGTCCTGAATGGAGCCATCGACTGCGGCCAGATGCACCAGCAGGGCCGCAACGGCCAGCTTGGGATCGTGCAGATCGGCAGGCGCTTCTGGCTTTGCGAACAGACGGGTCAGGGCCTCGAACATGGCGGTCAGCCTTCCTCGGGGGGCGTGGATAAAAGCGGGTTGCTGCGCGCCGGGAGGCGGACGCAACCAGACTTAGCCATATGTGGTGCCGGCTCAATGGGGTTGTTGGCGCCCTCACGCGGTCTTGACCGGATTGATGCAGGGCCGCCACACCCGGGCGCGCAAAAGGGACTCGACTCCGCAAAGATTCGGAGTCTAAATGTTCCTGTTTTGTTCGTATAGCCATAGCACCATGCAGACCCAGAACCGCCAACAGCGCCTTGCCGCGCTGCGGGACACCATTGCCAATATCGAGCGCAAGCCGGCCCTGGCCGAGATGCGGGCGCGCGCCTTTGACGGGGCTGCGGACGGTTTTCCGCGCCTGCCGGGCGGGTTGCTGCAGGATGTGTGCACTGATGCGGTGCGCAATGGCGGGGCAAGCCTGGGCTTTGCACTGGGGCAGGTCCGCACCCTGTTCACCCCGAAGCGGCTGGCGGTGCTCTATCTGCAGCTTGCCGCCGATGCGCAATTCTTCGGCCTGCCCTATGGGCCGGGGCTGTCCTCCTTCGGGCTGGATCCGGCCCAGCTTGTCATCGTGCGGGCCAGTGACATGCAGGATCTGCTCTGGGTTGCCGAGGAAGCGCTGGCCTGCCGGGCGGTTGCCGGCATTGTCGCCGATATCGGCGGAGCGCCCGAGATGCTCGATTTCACCGCCAGCAGGCGCCTCAGCCTGCGCACGGCGGAGAGCGGCACATCGCTGTTCCTGTTGCGCTATGGCGCGGACAGGCCGGCCAGTGCGGCGCATCTGCGCTGGCATCTGGCGCCGCACCGGTCGGGGCGCAAGCCGTTTGACGACCGGGCGCCCGGACCGGCCCGCTGGGGCCTCACACTCGAAAGGGGCAATACCGGCCAAAACACACGCGAATGGATATTGGAGTGGACAGGAAATGCGTTCAAATCCCTCCCAGACCGGGCTGGCAAAACCCGCCAGCATCCGCCTGGAACGCCGGTTTCTCTGCCTCTACCTGCCCTATTGGGCAACCCAATATCTCAAACGGGTTGATCCCGGCCTCAAGGCGCCGCTGGCGCTTTATGAAAAGATCAAGGGCGGGTTGCGGCTGGTGGCGCTGGACCAGCAGGCCCAGGCGGCAGGCTTGCGGCTCGGGCAGGCCCTTGCCGATGCCCGCGCCCTGCTGCCTGGCCTGACCGTCCTCGAACAGGATACCGGTTTTCTGGCCTCCGCCTTTGCCGAATTTGCCGACTGGCATTCCAATGCCAGCCCGCTGGTCGGCGTGTTGCAGGACAAGGCACCATTTGGCGATCTCGTGCTTGACATTACCGGGGTGGCGCATCTGTTCGGTGGCGAGGCGGCCATGCTGCGCATGGTGCTGGGCCGGCTGCGGGCGCTTGGCTATAGCGTTGCGGGCGCCATTGCTCCGACCATTGGCGCGGCCTGGGCCCAGAGCCATTTCGGGTCGAGCGGGATTATTGGGTCCGAGCAGTTGAGCGATGCGCTCGACAAGCTGCCGGTTGCCGCCCTGCGGCTCGATGAAAGGCAGGTCAGCCTGCTCACCCAAATGGGGCTGACGCGCATTGGTGCCCTGCGGACCCGCCCGCGCAAGCCCATGCTGGCGCGATTCGGGGCTTCGCTGATCCTGCGGATCGACCAGGCTTATGGACAGATCGAAGAGCGGATGACGCCCCGCCTGCCGCCGGCCGATCATTTCGTCGAGCGTAAATTCTTCGAGCCCATCTCCACGCTGGAGGATGTGTTGCTGACCATGGAGGGGCTGGCGCAGGATCTCTCGCAGCTGCTCGAAGCCGAAGGGCTCGGGGGGCAGGGCTTTCACCTGTTTCTCTATCGGGTCGACCACAAGGTGATGACCCTTTCGCTCAATGCTGCCCGGCTGACGCGCGATGCGGGGCATATTGCAAGCCTGTTCCGGCATCGTGCCCAGCGGCTGGAACAGGAACATTACGACCCCGGTTTCGGTATTGATCTGGTGCGGCTGGCGGCCGCCTCGCTCGACCGGCTCGAGCCCGGCCAGGCCGGGGTGTTCGAAACCGATAATGGCGCAAAGGATATCGAGCAGTTGACCGACAGGCTGGCGAGCCGGCTGGGGCCGCTGAGCGTGCTCAAGACCGAACTGGTGGCCAGTCATATTCCGGAACGGGCGGCGCGGCTGGTGCCGGCCCTGACCCAGCAGGCCCAGATAGCGGCCGCCGGAGAGGGGGACCGCGACCGGCCATTGCGCCTGCTGCCGCAGCCCGAGCCCGTGGCCATCAGCGCCGAAGTGCCCGATGGGCTGCCGGCCGCGATGATCTGGCGGCGACAGCGTTATCGCCTGGTCAAGGCGGCAGGTCCCGAGCGGATCAGCGCGGAATGGTGGCGTAGCGGCGAGCGGCTCAAGCTGGTTCCGGCCGAACGGCCCACACCGCCCGCGCCGGGCGAAGCGCCCAAGCCGCTGCCTTACACGCCCGACCTGCCGCTATTTGATCCGATGACGGGGATGCGGGATTATTACATTGTCGAGGATGGGGAGGGGCACCGGTTCTGGGTGTTCCGCCTGGGGCTCTATGGCGGCGCGGTGCACCCCGTGTGGTATCTGCATGGGGTTTTCCCATGAGCCAGGTCATCCAGCTCCGGCCCGACCACGCCCCTTCGACCACGCCCCGGGCAGCCGTTCCGGCTTATGCCGAGCTGATCAGCACCAGCAATTTTTCCTTCCTGCGCTCGGGTTCGCATCCTGAAGAGCTGGTGGCGAGCGCTATGCATATGGGCATGGCAGCGCTGGGGCTGTGCGACCGCAACAGCTTTGCCGGGGTGGTGCGCGGCTATGTGACGGCGCGGGACAATAAGCAGATCAATCCCGATTTCCGCTATCTGGTCGGGGTGCGCCTGTGCTTTGCCGATGGCACGCCCGATATCATCGCCTATCCCAGCGACCGGGCGGCCTATGGGCGGCTGTGCAGGCTGCTTACCCTGGGGAACAAGCGGGGCGAAAAGGGCGCCCCCGAGATCGGTTTCGACGATTTGTTCGCCAGCACCGATCCGGGGCAGGGCCATGACAGCTTCGCCCAAGGGCAGTTGTTCATCCTGACCCCCCAGGAGGGTGATTGGGGTCTGACGGAGCGGACCCTTGAACGCCTGGCGCAGGCGGCGCCCGGCCGGGTCTGGGTGGCCGGTGTCGCCCGCTTCGACGGCGGCGACCGCGCCCGGCTCAACCGCGTGGATGCGCTGGCGCGGCGGCATGGCGCCCGGATGATCGCCAGCAATGATGTGTTCTATCACGAACCGGACCGGCACATGGTGCTCGATGTGGTCACCTGTATCCGCGAGCATGTGACCCTGGAAGAGGCCGGGCTGGCCTTGTCGGTCAATGCCGAGCGGCATCTGAAAAGCCCGCAGGAAATGGCGCGGCTGTTTGCCGAACATCCCGACGCGCTTGCCCAAACCCAGGCTTTCATCGCCCGGATCGGCTTTTCGCTCGACCAGCTCGAATATAACTATCCCGAAGAAACCGTGGGCAATGGCGAAACCGCGCAGCAGACGCTGGAGCGGCTGACCTGGGCGGGGGCAAAAAGGCGCTTTCCCGATGGCCTCAGCGACGCGCTCAAGAAGACCCTTTGGACCGAGCTGTGTCTGATCGCCTATAAGGGCTATGCCGCCTATTTCCTGACCGTGCACGATATCGTGCAATTCGCCCGCTATGAAAAAGGCATCCTGTGCCAGGGGCGCGGTTCGGCGGCCAACTCCACGGTCTGCTATTGCCTGGAAATCACCGAGGTGGATCCGCGTAAGGCCAATCTGGTGTTTGGCCGCTTCATTTCCACCGAACGCGACGAGCCGCCCGATATCGATGTCGATTTCGAGCATGAGCGGCGCGAGGAGGTGATGCAGTATATCTACCAGAAATATGGCGGACGCCGGACCGGGCTGACCGCCAATGTCATCACCTATCGCTCCAAAAGCGCCATTCGCGAAACCGCCAAGGTGTTCGGCGTTTCCGAGGACACGATCAGTGCCTTCAACCAGCTCCATTGGGGCTGGGGATCTGGGGTGGACCTTAAAAGCGTTGCCGGGCTGGGGCTCAATCCCGACGATCCGGTGCTGGCGCAGATGTTCGAGGTGGTCAAGGTTCTGCGCGGCTTTCCGCGCCACCTGTCCCAGCATGTCGGCGGGTTCGTCATCACCCGGGACAGTCTTGAAACCCTGGTGCCGATCGGCAAGACGGCGATGGACAGCCGCACCATCATCGAATGGAACAAGGACGACATCGACGCCCTCAAGATCCTCAAGGTCGATATCCTGGCCCTGGGCATGCTGACCTGCCTCAGGCGTGCCTTCGAGTTGATGGACACCCATTATGGGCACAAGGTGACACTGGCCGAACTGCAGAATGAGGAGTTCGATTTTCCGCAGCGGGCCCGGCCGGTCTATGAGATGACCCATCGTGCCGACACGATCGGGGTGTTCCAGATCGAAAGCCGGGCGCAGATGTCCATGCTGCCGCGCCTGCGGCCAGAAGTGTTCTACGACCTGGTGATCGAGGTGGCCATTGTCCGGCCCGGCCCGATCCAGGGCAATATGGTGCACCCCTATCTCCGGCGCCGGCAGGGCATCGACAAGGTCGACTATCCCAGCCCCGAACTCGAAGCGGTGCTGCATCGCACACTGGGCGTGCCGCTGTTCCAGGAACAGGCGATGCAGATCGCCATTGTCGGGGCCGGTTTTTCGCCCGGCAAGGCCGATCAGTTGCGCCGGGCCATGGCGGCCTGGCAACGCACCGGCAAGCTGGCCCAGTTTGCCGATGACTTCATCGGCGGCATGATCGGCAATGGCTATACGCCCGAATTTGCCAAACAGAGCTTTGCCCAGATCCAGGGCTTTGCCGAATATGGCTTTCCCGAGAGCCATGCGGCCAGTTTTGCCCTTCTGGTCTATGCCTCGTGCTGGCTGAAATGCCACTATCCCGATGTCTTTGCCTGCGCACTGCTCAATTCGCAGCCCATGGGATTCTATGCGCCCAGCCAATTGGTGCGCGACGCCACCGAGCATGGCGTGGAAATCCGTCCGCCCGATGTCAATTGCTCGACCTATGACAGCGCGCTCGAGAACGATGGCTGGGATGCGGGCGCGCATCTGTGGCCGCGTCATGCGCAGATGGCAGAGCATATCTGGACGAAAAAGGCCCTGCGGCTGGGGCTGCGGCAGGTTGAGGGGTTGGCGGAAAAGGATGCCATGCGCATCGTGGAGCAGCGCCAGGACGGCTATAGTTCGGTGCGCGATCTCTGGCTCAGGACCGGGGTGCCGGTGGCCAGTCTGGAAAAACTGGCGCGCGCCGATGCCTTTGCCTCACTGGGGCTCAACCGGCGCGAAGCGTTGTGGGCTGTCAAGGGACTGGTGGGTACCTATGGGGCCGAAACCCTGCCGCTGTTTGCGGCCGAACCGGCGGTCGCTCCAGCCCAGGAAGAGCCGGCCGGCCTGCCGCTGATGGCGCCGGGCGAGGAGGTGATCCACGACTATGCGACGCTTTCGCTTTCGCTCAAGGGTCATCCGGTGCAGTTCCTCCGGCCCATGTTGTTGGCGCGCGGCTCCACGCGGGCGGCAAACCTCGCCCACATCGCCAATGATATCGTGGTGGAGGTGGCCGGGCTGGTGCTGGTGCGCCAGCGGCCCGGTACGGCCAGCGGGGTGATTTTCGCCACGCTCGAGGACGAAACCGGGGTGGCCAATATCGTGGTCTGGCCCAAGCTGTTCGAGGATGAGCGCTTGCGCAAGGTGCTGCTGTCGAGCCGCATGCTGGCGGTGCGCGGCAAGGTGCAGTCCGAACAGGGGGTCATTCATGTAATTGCCCAGGACATGGAGGACCTGACCCCGCATCTGCTCGATCTGTCCCACGGCAAGGATATTGGCGATGCGGTCGTGGCCCGCGCCGATGAAGGCAAGTCCGGCCCGCCGGGCAGCCAGAGCCGCAACCGGCAGGTGAACCGGGAAGAGGAGATGGCGCGCCGCCGAGCCTATTCGGCCCTGCCGGGCGGACGCAATTTTCACTAGGTCCGGGCCGGTTCCGACCCAGAGCATTTCAGCGATCTAGTGAGATGTGGAAACGCTCAGGTGAGCAGGGCATCGATCTGGTTGGCCAGGGCAATGTCCTTTTCACTCAAACCCCCGGCGTCATGGGTCGAGAGGTGGATCGAGACCCTGTTATAGACATTGGACCAGTCGGGATGATGCCCGGCCTTTTCGGCCAGCAGCGCCACCCTGGCCATGAAGGCGAAAGCCTCGGAGAAATCCTTGAACTTGAAGGCGCGGCCAATCGCGTCCTGGGCTGGTTCATAGGACCAGTCGCCCAGCGATGCCAGTGCTGCTTCCCGCGCTGCGGGGGAGAGTTTCTCGACCATGATGGCCTCCGATCACTGATGCGTACCTAGCCAACGCATGAAGACACAATAAGGCTCCGGCGCTACTGGCCGGTCCAGGCCCGGCAATATTAACCTGGCATTCAGCCTGCAGTCCAAATCGCCGCGACCAATCAACGCGCTGGCAAGGGCTTGTTAAGGCATCGTCCCCCCAAATGCCGTGGCAATAGGGAAATTTCCGTGCTGAGCTCAGCCAGAAAGACAATGCCGGCCTTGGACTACGTGTCCATTGTCCGCTCGGTCTATGGAGACCGGGTGGCGATGCTTGCTGGCGCCTTTGCCAGCGGGTTGACCGCTGCGCTGACCGCCTGGCGGTCGCAATCCCTGCCGCTTTACGCCGTGGCGCTGGCCATCATTCTGCTTGGCATTGTGCGCTATCTCAACATGCGTGCCTTCTGGCGGGCCGCCATCGACAATGATGATGTGATGGCCGCGCAGCACTGGGAGGACCGCGCCACGATGGCCGGGGCGACACTGGCCCTGGCGCATGGGTTGTGGTGTCTGTTTGCCCTGTGGCTGGTCAACGATCCGTTTGCCGAACTGGCCAGTATTTCGCTCTCCATTGCCGTGATGGTGGGAATCTGCGCCCGCAATTTTGGCCTCGACCGGCTGGTCACCCTGCAATTGCTGGGCGTGATCGTGCCGATGGGTGCGGGCCTGCTGGTGCATGGTGACGTCTATCATGCCATTCTGGCGGTACTGCTGCTGGTGCTGCTGTCAAGCTTTCGCAAGCTGGCCGGCGATATCCGTGCCATCCTGCTGTCGGCCGTGCATGGCCGGGTGGAAGCCTCGCGGCTGGCCGCCGAGCTCGACATCGCCATCACCACGCTGGAACACGGGCTGTGCATGCTCGACGAAAATGGCCTGGTGACGGTTGCCAATGAGCGGGCCAGCCGGGTTTTTGCCTTGCTGGGCATCCGACAGCTCGCCAACCAGCCTTTCGGCACGGTGCTCGCAGCACTTGGGGCAAGCAACCGGGTGCCGCGTACGGCAGTTGAACAGCTTGGCAGCATGATTTCGCGCCGGGCCTCGGGCAAGGTGCTGCTCTCGCTCGATCCGGGGCGGTATTACGAGGTGACCGTCAGTTCGCGCGGCAAGCGCAGCGTGCTGCTGTTCGAAGATATTACCGAGCGAGTCGAGGCCGAGGAGCGCATCAGCTTTATGGCGCGCCATGACACGCTGACCAATCTGCCCAATCGCAATCATTTTGGCGAGCTGGCGCTCGACGAGCTGGAAAATCGCGCCGAGACCGGGACGCCTAGCGTCCTGATGATTTTCGATATCGACGAGTTCAAGCATGTCAATGACAGCTTCGGCCATGTCGTGGGCGATAAATTGCTGCGCCAGGCGGCGACCCGGCTGCGCTCTGCGCTGCCGGACGGCACGACGCTGGCCCGGCTGGGGGGCGATGAATTCATCGCCCTTTCAGGCACCGATGTCGACAGCGCGCGCGCTGACGCCAGACGTGTGCTGGATGCGTTTCACGAGCCCTTCGTTCTCGATGGACATCACCTCTCGGTACAGGTCAGCATCGGCATGGTCAGCAGCCCAGCCAGCCAGGACGAGCTGGATGAATTGATGACCAAGGCCGACCTGGCGCTGTATGCCGCCAAGGGCGAGGGCAAGGGCCGGTGCCAGCTTTTCCATCAGCAGATGGATATCGACTATCATTATCGGCAGCGGCTCAAGGCCGATCTGCGCGAAGCTGTGGCCGCGGGTACATTGTCACTGGTGTTCCAGCCGCTGCTCGATATCTCCAGCCATCGGGTGGTGTCCTGTGAGGCGCTGGCGCGCTGGACGCATCCGGAATTGGGCCCAATTCCGCCCGCGACATTCATTCCGCTGGCCGAGGAAATGGGTATCATTTCCGAGATCACGGCCTTCGTCGTCCGCAGTGCGGTGGCCGAGTGCAGCCAATGGGCCGGCGAGATCGGCGTGGCCGTCAATGTTTCGGGGCGTGACTTCCGCGGCCTGGACCTGCCTGGCCTGGTTGACGAGGCCCTGGCCGAGTCCGGCTTATCAGCGCCGCGGCTGGAACTGGAAGTAACCGAAACGGCGGTGATTGAGGAAACCGATCTGGCCCAGAGCGTGCTGGAGAGCCTGTCGGCGCGCGGCATCTCGATCGCCCTGGATGATTTCGGTACGGGCTATTCCTCGCTGAGCTACCTTAGCGCATTGCCCTTCAACAAGCTCAAGATCGACCGCTCCTTCGTCAAGGATATTGCCGAAGACGAGCGCGCGTTGAGCCTTCTGGCCAATGTCGCGCGGCTGGGGCGCGATCTGGACCTGACGGTGGTGGCCGAGGGTGTGGAAACCGAAGAGCAGCTCCGGGCCATGCTCAAGCATACCGGCATCCAGCAGGTGCAGGGCTATTTCTTCAGCCGCCCCTTGCCGGCCCGTGATATCGCCGAGCTGATCAGCCACCTCAATGGCCAGGCCAGCCCGCTGCTCCCGGCAAAACGTAAACATGGTTAACCCGCGTTAAGGTTTTGATAACCATTAACTTTTGCGCGCATTTTCGCCTAAGTGCCGCTGCCATTGTGATTTTTCCGCATGCGGCAATCCCTAACAAAAGGTTAAAGTCGCGCCATCCCATAGCGTAATGGTATTGGTATATGAGTGCGGCAATGGATAGGGCAGCGGGTGCCACCTCGCAATTTGCCACCAGTCTGATCGACCTGCTTGATCGCGTGCACTATCGCCGCGTCTCGGTGGAGGAGCAGTTCGATCCGGTCTACAAGTTGCGCTATGAGGCGTATCGGCGGGAAGATTTTATCCCGATCAATTCCCAGCAGATCACACGTGACAAGTTCGACGATGCGCCCAATTGCCATTGTTTTGGCATCTATATCGACGATCGCCTCGTCAGCTCGATCCGGCTGCATGCGGTCAGCGCCGAACAGCCGACCTCACCGAGCCGCTTGATCTGGCCCGACGTGCTTGGCGGCCTGATCGACAATGGCGGCGCCTATATCGATCCCAGCCGGTTTACCGCCGATCATGACGCTTCGCTCGAATTTCCAGCCCTGCCCTATCTGACCCTGCGCGTGGCGGTGATGGCCTGCGAATATTTCCAGGCCACCCATTGCATCTCTTCGGTGCGGCCTGAGCATGGCCCGTTCTATAAGCGGGTGTTCGGTCTTGAACAAATGGCTGGCGTCGGCCATTGGGGGGAGCTGACCTTCCCGGTCTGCCTGTTCGGCGCCCGGGTCGAGGTGATCTACAACAAGGTCATGTCCCGCTTTCCCTTCTTCATGTCGACCCATGAAGAACGCGCGGCCTTGTTTGCACCCGACAGCGTCAATGTCCCGGCCATTGCCCCGACAGCGCGCATGGCTCATCGCCTGCGCCAGCTCGAGGCGGCGCAGGGCTAGCTGCCTGCCAGACAAATTTTCCGGGGAGTGGTGCCGCAGAAGGGACTCGAACCCCCGACCCCATCATTACGAATGACGTGCTCTACCAACTGAGCTACTGCGGCGCTCCGATGGGGCGTGGCCCCAAGTGGATGGCGGGTCTTTTACTGGGCGTTTTCGGCGCGCGCAAGGGGCAAGGATTGTTCGGCAGGCAACAGGGCCGGCGGGGCGGCGGCGGCCGGTGAAGGCGTGACTCGCGGGCGGGAATTGCTGGCCACCGGCACTTTCCATTCGAACGCATCGAGCTGTCCGGTGACCGGGGATACCGGCTCCCATTCGTCACTGACTATGCCATCGGCGGTCCAGGCCGGGTCGCGCGGTGCGCGCACGGCACGGGCCAGCCACTCGCGGGCCTTGCCCTGGTCGCCATTCTGGCCCTCCTCGATCTCGGCCATCAGGCTGGCGACGCCCTGGGTGGCGTCTGCATCGGCAAAGGGCGCCAGGGCCTCGCGGGCGCGGGCCCAGTCATAAGCATCAATGGCGGCGCGGGCCATGGCCATGCCGGCGGCGCGATGCGGGGGCGGCATTTCAATGATCTCGCCCATGCGCTTGAGCCGATCCACGGCTGAAGCGCCGGGCTGGGAATGGGCATAGAGTGCAGCGACATCGGGATGGCCGGTAGCGCGCCATATGCGGCGCAACAGGCTCTGGGCCCGGCGGGCTTCATTGCGATTGGAATAGATGCGGGCAGCGATCAGCGCGGCGGGCACAAAATCGGGCACCAGCTTGAGCGCGGTCAGCGCATGCTCGAGCGCGCTGTTGGGTTGGCTCAATTCGCTTTCGCGGGCGCGGGCGGTTTCGATCACCGCCTGGCGGCGGCGTTTTCTGGCTTTTTCTTCGCGCGTTGCGGCAGGCTCGGCATTGACCATGCCGACGGCTTCAGCCCATTGGCCGCGCCGCGCCAGATCATCGAATACGGCCTGGCTGGCCCAACCGGTTTCGGGGGCCAGCGACAGGGTCTTGCGGGCAAAGGTCAGCGCCGCGTCCGGCCGGTCCTGGGCGCGGGCCTGATCATAAAGTCCGGTCAGGGCGGCAACAGCGGTCTTTTCGCTGGCAATCAGGGCACGATAATGCTCGCGCGCTGAGGGCATGTCACCCAGGGCGAGATCGGCGCGAGCCTCGAGCAGCTTGGCGGCGCCATTGTCGGGCAGGCGCGCCTGGGCCTCGCGGGCCATCAGGCGGGCGCGGGCCGGATCGCCGGCCTGCAGGGCAATCACGGCATCCGAGAGAGCGTCGACGCCTTGTTCACGGCGGCGGGCAGCGCGGCGCTTTGCCATGGCCCGGGGTGCGCCGATGATGCGACGGGCAATGGCCCAGATGGCGATGACGAGAGCCGCTGCCACCAGCAGGATGACCACGGCGGTGCCCAGGCGCGGCTGCATGCGATAGCCGGCCAGCTCCAGCGTCAGCGTGCCGGGCAGGGCGATCACCCACGCGGCGATGCCGGCAATGATCAGGCTGCCGATGATCCAGGAGGCAAGACGGATCATGCGCCAATCTCCCCGGTGAGGGCGTTTTCACGCAATTGCTTCAGGAACTCATCTGCCGCCGCGAGCCGGGCGATGTCGTCGACAAGCGCGCCGGCGGCAGCACGCATGGAGGCAGGCAGGGCCTCTATCTCGACCTGTGCAGCAGAAAAATTGCGGGCTGCCACGGCGGCCTCGAGCCGTGCGATGATGGCATCGGGGCTGTCGCCTTCGACGGCACCAGTGGGCCGCATGGCGACAAGGCCACGGAACCAGTCGAGGCCGGCATCCTGCCAGCTTGCCTCGCTTCCGGCGGGGCGTCCGGCCAGCATGTCGGGCAGCACGGCGTCGAGCCGTGCCGCGACGGCATCGGGTTGCGGCAGGCCGGTGGCGGCGCGTCCGGCAATGGCCTCCGGGACAAGGTAATCGGGCTGGGCCTGGCGCAAGGCGGCCAGTTCGGTTTCGTAAGGCCGACCGGCGTCAAAGGCGCTTTCCAGGGACGAGAAAATCAACGGCAGGCGCGCGGCGGCGAGGCCATTGCCCGCGTCGTCTTGCGTGCTCTGGGTCAGGGCGGCCAGATCGTCCCGCGCCTGGGCCAATTGGGCCGTGGTTTCCGCCGCACTGGCGCGAAGGGCCGAAAGTTCGGCTTCGATCGCCGCCAGGCTTTCCGGCGCAGCGGCGCTGCCAGAGGTTCGGGCAGCCAGTTCGTCGAGCCGGGCCGCAAGGGCGGCAAGATCTTCGGTGCTGGCCAGATTGCTCGTGTCGATGGCGCCGGCGGGTTGGTCGGGCAGATCGGCCAGGTCGGATTCAAGCGCGCTCACCCGCCCCGTCAGGGTCGAGAGTTCGTCCTGCACCGTGCCGGTGACGGTTTCCAGCTCAGGAATGGCGGTAGCAAACTGGGCCAGGCGCGGATCAGCCGGCGGGGCCGCCTGTTCCGGGGTCGGCCAAAGGCCATACCAGGCCAGGCCATAGGCTGCGCCCAGGCCGAGAGCACCGCCGACCAGACCGGCCAGCCAGATGCCGCCGCTGCCGCCCGAGGCCGGTATGGGCTCACTTGCCGGTTTCGAGGCAGTTGCGCCCGGGCCCGGCGCCGGCTTGTCCGGCTTCGTGGCGGCGGATGTGGGCTTCATGGACTCAGCGGCTGCGGTGCCGCCAGCCGGCTTGGCCGTGCCCTCCAATACGGGTGGCCTGACCGGTCCGGTCTTGCCGGCGGGTTTTTCCGCTGGCTTTTCGGTCGCCTTGGGGTCGGTGTCTGGCGTTTGCTTGCCGGTGGTCTCAGCCATGGCCCTTCCTCTCGTTCCGTCCGATCATGGCCCAGTTTGCTCGCGGGCAAAAGCCAGTGCGAGCGCCATCATTGCGTCTTCGCTGGGATGGTCTGCCAGAAGAACGCGGCTGAAATGATGTTCGATCAGCGGCGCGGCGACATTTTCCGACAGACAGATGACGGGCAGCTTGCGCCGGGCGGGTTCGGGAATGGCCGAAGCGCCCAGGGCACAGAAGATTTCGGCAGTGCGGCGGGAATAGAACAGGATTGCGTCAAAATTACCTGCCGCCAATTGGCCAGCGATGGTCTTGGGCAGGGCGGTTTCGGCCACCATTTCATAGACCGGCGTGGTGACCACCATCAGCCCGTGCGGGGCGAGCGCGTGGGCAAGATCGCCGCTCAAATGCTTGCCGGCGGGGTAGAACACCGGACCATCGAGCCGCGCCAGGGCAATGGTGGTGACCAGCGAATCAAGCGTGCCATCGGCGGCAATCACATGATTGAAGCCGAGCTGGCGCGCTTCATGGGCGGTGCGGTCGCCCACGGCATAGACCGGCTTGTCGCGCAGGTCTGCGGCTGCATCCAGTTCGGACAGTGCGCGCAGCGCATTGGAGCTGGTCAGCGCCAATGCGGAAAAACCCTCTGCCGGCGGCAGATGAGCGCGCAGTGTCTGGCGCGTCATCAGCGGCACGATGTCGGCCGCAATTTCCAGCGCTGCCAACCGTTCCTGGGTGGCCTGGGCGTCCGGCTCGGGCCGGGTGATGAGCATGCGCATCAGCTTGACCATTGGCTGTGCCAGTCCGCCCCCGCCTGATCGAGCAGGTCGCGGCCGACGGCTTCGCCCAGGGCGACGGGGTCCTGGCCTTGGGCAGTAGCACGGAAACTGGTCTGCCCGTCGAGGCTGAGGATTTCGCCCTTGAGGGTGAGCAGGCCGTTCTCGTTCAAGGTCAGGGCGCCGACCGGGGTGCGGCAGGAACCATCGAGCACGGTGAGCATGGTGCGCTCGGCGGTGATGGCGGTGTGCGTGGGTGGGTGGTCGAGCGGCGCGATGAGGCCGGCCAGTCGGTCATCGCCTTCCCTTATGGCGAGGCCAATGGCGCCCTGGGCAGGGGCCGGCATGAAGTCTTCAGGGTCAAGAATGGCGGTGGCGCGGTGGCCTTCGTCCAGCCGGTTGAGGCCGGCCATGGCCAGAAGCGTGGCGTCGGCCACGCCGTCGAGCAGCTTTTGCAGGCGGGTATGCACATTGCCGCGGAACGGCACGATGCGCAGGTCTGGCCTGAGGCGCAGGGCCTGGGCGGCGCGGCGGATGGATGAGGTGCCGAAGCGGGCGCCTTCGGGCAGGTTGTCGATGCCTTTGGCGGACACTGAAATGAAGGCGTCGCGCGCATCCTCGCGCTCCAGAAAGGCGGCAAGACGGATGCCCGTGGGCAGGCCGGTGGCGACGTCCTTGCTTGAATGCACGCCAATATCGATGCGGCCGCTCAGGAGCGCGTCGTCGATTTCCTTGGTGAAAACGCCCTTGCCGCCAATGTCAGACAGGGTGGTGTTTTCCTTCTGGCTGCGGTCGCCGCCGGTCGAAAACACCTCAATCTCAATACGCTCCTGGGCGACACCGTGGATTTCCGAGAGCAGATCGCGCACCAGTTCGGCCTGGGCCAGCGCCAGGGGGCTGCCGCGTGTTCCGATCCGGGCGAAGGGGGTGGGCGATTGCATAATCAGGCGGTCCTAGTGTACGCGATAGGCTCAATTTGGAGTAGACCAGTTCGTCGTGACCGGGCAAGCGCAAGCCATCATTCTGGGCATTGAAACAAGCTGCGACGAAACCGCCGCTGCCATTGTCGTACGGGATCAATCGGGCCGGGGCACGATAAGTTCCAATGTGGTGCGCTCCCAGCTCAATGAACATGCCGCCTTTGGCGGGGTGGTGCCGGAGTTGGCCGCACGCGCCCATGTCGAATGGCTCGACCACATCATTGCTCAGGCGATGGATGAATCGGGCATTGCACTTGAGGATGTCGACGCCATTGCCGCCACTGCCGGGCCGGGACTCATCGGCGGGGTTCTGGTGGGGTTGACCACCGGCAAGGCGCTGGCCGCCTCGCTAGGCAAGCCGCTGATCGCGGTCAACCATCTCGAAGGGCATGCGCTGACCGCCCGGCTGACCGATGGGGTTCAATTTCCCTATCTGATGCTGCTGGTGTCGGGCGGGCACAGCCAGTTCGTGCTGGTGCGCGGCGTTGGCGATTATGAGCGCTGGGGCGGTACGATCGACGATGCGCTGGGCGAGGCCTTCGACAAGGTGGCCAAACTCCTGAGCCTGGGACATCCTGGCGGACCGGCGGTGGAAAAGATCGCTGCCAAGGGCGACCCGAAACGCTTCAAATTTCCGCGGCCTCTGCTGCGCGAACAGCGGTTGGATTTTTCGTTTTCTGGCCTCAAGACGGCGGTGCGGTTGCAGGCCGAGGCGCTGGCGCCGCTCAGCGAGCAGGATGTGGCCGACATTGCGGCGGGCTTTCAGGCGGCGGTGACCGAAATCGTGGCAAAACGCTCGCGTCAGGCACTGGAGCGGTTCGGTGCCGAATTGCCCGAGGCCGCGCCGCAATTGGTGGTGGCTGGTGGGGTCGCGGCCAATCGGGCCATTGCGACGGCTCTGGAGACAGCCACTCGGGAAATGGGCGCGCGCCTTGTGGTGCCGCCAATTGCCCTTTGCACCGACAATGGCGCAATGGTGGCCTGGGCGGGTGCCGAGCGGTTTGCTCTGGGGGCAACGGACGGGCTGGCGGTCGAAGCGCGGCCGCGCTGGCCGCTCGATACGCCGGGCATGAAGGTGGATGATCATGCAGCTTGAAACCGTAGCGGTGATCGGCGGCGGCGCCTGGGGCACGGCCCTGGCGCAGGCCGCCGCCATGGCGGGGCGCCAGGTTCGACTGGTGGTCCGCAGCGCAGAACAGGCCGAGGCGATCAACCGGGAGCATATCAATACCCGGGCGCTGCCTGGCCAAAACTTGCTGCCGGGCGTGGTCGCCTCTGAACGGCTTGAGCGGGCCGATCTCGTGGTCCTGGCGGTGCCGGCGCAATCAACGCGTACGTTGCTGTCCGTGCTGGATCCGGATCTGCTGGCCGGGCGCCCGGTGGTGCTCTCGGCCAAGGGGCTGGAAACCGGAACGCTGGCGCGGCAGAGCGAAATTCTGCTCGATATGGCGCCCGATGCCGTGCCCTATGTGCTCTCCGGCCCCAGCTTTGCGGCTGACCTGGCGGCAGGGCGCCCCACGGCGGTGACCTTGGCGGGGGACGATGCCAGCGATACCTCAGATCTGGCGGCGGCGCTGGCCGGGCCCAGTTTCCGGCCCTATGCGGCAGATGACCGGATCGGCGTGGAAATCGCCGGGGCTCTCAAGAATGTCTATGCGCTCGCCTGTGGGGCCGTCGAAGGCGCAAATCTCGGCGCTTCGGCGCGGGCAGCTCTAATTGCGCGTGGCTACGCTGAAATGGCGCGGGTCGTGACGGCCATGGGCGGTTCGGCACATACGCTGACCGGGCTGGCAGGGCTGGGTGACCTGACCCTGACCTGCACCTCGGTGCAGTCGCGCAATTATCAGTTCGGCATGGCGCTGGGGGCCGGGCGCAGCACCGAAGACATCGTCAACGCCGGCGCCAGGCTGGCCGAAGGGGTGGCAACGGCGCCGGTTGCGGCGGCGCTGGCCAAGAGCCTCGATATCGATGCGCCGCTGATCGATGCGGTCGATGCGGTTGTAGCCGGCAAGGCCGACATAGCGACAATTGTTGCGGGGCTGATGTCCCGCCCACTCAAGAGGGAAGTTTGACATGCTTTTTGCCATGATCGCCAAGGATGCGCCCGGCGCATTGCAGACGCGGCTCGACACGCGCCCGGCGCATCTGGATCATCTCAATTCGCTGGGCAAGAAACTGGTCTTTGCCGGGGCGCTGCTCAATGCAGAGGAACAGCCGGAAGGCTCGATTGTGGTGTTCGACACGGCCGATCTGGCCGAGGCAGAAGCGCTGGCGGCGGCAGACCCGTTCGTGCCGGCCGGCGTGTTCTCAAGCTATGAGGTCAAGCGCTGGCGCATTGCCATCAACACTACCGGCGTGGAGTTGTAACATCATGGCCTATTGGCTGATGAAGTCCGAGCCGGACGTGTTTTCCTTTGACGATCTTGTTGCCAAGACGGCCAAGGGCGAGGCCGAGGAATGGCACGGCGTGCGCAATTATGCAGCGCGCAACAATATGCGGGAGATGGCCGTCGGCGACGAGGCCTTCTTCTATCATTCCAATATCGGCAAGGACATTGTGGGCGTCATGAAGATCGTGGTGTCCGCCCACCCTGACAGCACGGCCGAACTCAATGCCAAGGGTGAGGTGGTTTGGGAATGCGTGGATGTGCAGTCGGTCAAACCCTTACCCCGCCCGGTCAGCCTGGCCGAGATCAAGGCAACGCCCGAACTGGCCGACATCGAACTGGTGCGGCTCTCGCGCCTGTCGGTGTCCAAGGTCAGCGAAGCAGAATGGAAGCTGATCTGCAAGATGGGTGGCTTGTAGCCGTCCCGCAGGGGAAATCGCTCCAGTGGCCTGCCTATAAGTTGACTTGTCTATTCAGCTATAAAATGGCAAGTCGGCCTTCGACAGGATGGAGACGGTTATGGTCAAGCAGATACGCAATTTCGAGGTGGTGGAGACCGAATACGTCACGCCCAATATGTTCCGCGTGCGCTTTGGCGGGCCGGACGTGAATGCTTTTCCCGAAGGTTTTGCCGGGGGCTATCTCAAGCTGCGCATTCCGCTTGAGGGTGATGCGGTGGCGGTCCGCACCTATACGATCCGGCACCAGGACAAGGACGGCATTGATGTCGACTTTGCCCTGCATGGCGACAAGGAGACCGCGGGCCTCGCCACGGGGTGGGCGCTCGACGCGCAGCCGGGCGCGCGCCTCGATGTGGGTGGGCCGGGCCAGCCCAAGCCGCTACCGGCGGCGGATGGCCATTACATCATCGCCGGGGACATGACGGCGCTGCCGGCCATCTCTGTCAATCTCGAAGCGCTTGGGCCGGACGCCAGTGGCGATGTGTTCCTCGAAATCCAGCACGAGGATGATATCCAGGACCTGGCGGTACCCAAAAATGTCCGCCTGCACTGGCTGGTCAATCCGGTGCCGGGGGGTAATCCCGACCTGCTGGTGGACGCCGTGCGGGCGCTCGACTGGCCCGATAACCTCACCTACACTTGGGTGGCCACCGAATTTGAAGCCATGCGCAATCTGCGCACCTATCTGCGCGGCGAACGGGCATTGGGGGCAGACCAGCTCTACATTTCGAGCTATTGGAAGCGGGGCCTCGTCGAAGACGACCACCGCACGGTAAAAAGTGCCGATGCACAGGAAACCTCGGCCGCATAGGTCTGGGCCCAATCCACTATGCTGAATCGCGCTCGCGGATTAAACTCTGCGGGCGCAACTAATGCGAGGGGGAAGAAAAATGGACTTTCTAGCTGTCAATTGGCTGGCCATCGTGCTGGCGACCGTCGCCAGCATGGCGCTAGGCGCGGCTTATTATGGGGTACTATCGGCTCAATGGCTGGCCGCTTCGGGCCGGACCAAAGAGGATATCGATCCCAAGGACTTCATGCCCTACGTGTGGTCGGTGATCGTGCAGCTTGTCATGGCCTATTTCCTAGCCGTGTTGACGCCACCGCTGGCCGGCGCCATGACCATCGGCCATGGCTTGCAGATCGCCTTCCTGATGTGGCTGGGCTTTGTTGCGACCTCGATGATCCTCAACCATCGCTACCAGGGCAAGCCCTGGTCGCTGACCGTCATCGATAGCGGGTACATCCTGGCAGCCTTGCTGGTGCAGGGGTTGGTGCTGGGCCTGTTTGGCTGAACTTTAGCTTTCGACGACCACCGGCGGGGCCTTTGCCGGCTCCGCCGGCGGCGCATATTTGTTGAGCAGCGGAAGCTGGCTCATCGAGAAGATCACGGTCAGCGGCATGATGCCCCAGACCTTGAAGGCGACCCAGAAGTCGGTCGAAAAGCTGCGCCACACCACCTCGTTGAGTACGGCGAGGACAACGAAGAACAGCCCCCAATTCAGGGTCAGCTTCCACCAGCCCTCGGGCTTGAGCTTATAAACATCGCCAAACACATATTTCAGCAGCGACTGCCCGAACAGCAGCCCGCCCAACAACACCGACGCAAACAGCGTGTTGGTGATGGTGGGCTTGATCTTGATGAAGGTGTCGTCCTGCAGCCAGAGCGTCAGGCCGCCAAAGACCAGCACAACCACGCCGGTGACCAGCGGCATGACGGCGATTTTTTTCAGGATCAGCCAGCTCAGCGCCAGGGAAATGACCATGGCGGCCATGAACCATGCCGTTGCGACGAAAATGTCGGCGCGGCCATTCATGATGAAGAACACCACCAGAGGCCCCAGCTCGAGCGCCAGCTTGATGATCTGGGGGCGCGTTTCGTCCCAATTGATTTCGGGTTCGGCTTTTTCGGTCATTCCAAATTCCGTCGTGCTGCCGCCAATGTGAGGGGTGCGGCGCCCTGTTGCAAGCCGGTAGCGGACAAGAGTGGTCAGATTTTGGCTGCGCCTTCCCGCCAGTGGGGAGGCAGGGAGCCTAGTCGCGCCCCGCTATGGCCTTTGCAAAATCCGCCGCCTCGAACGGTTCCAGATCGCCCACGCCCTCACCCACACCGATGAAATGCACCGGCAGGCCGAATTTTCTGGCAATGGCGACCAGGATGCCGCCGCGGGCCGTTCCGTCGAGCTTGGTCATGACGAGCCCGGTGACACCCGCGCGCTGGCCGAAAATTTCCACCTGCTTGAGCGCATTCTGGCCCGTGGTGGCGTCGAGGGTCAGCAGGGTCGCGTGCGGCGCCTCAGGATCGACCTTCTTGATGACGCGGATGATTTTCTCGAGCTCATTCATCAGTTCGTCCCGGTTCTGCAACCGTCCGGCCGTGTCGATGATCAGCACGTCGCGCCCTTCGGCCCTGGCCTGGGTGACAGCGTCAAAAGCGAGGCCGGAGGCGTCGGCGCCGGCCGGCTTGGCGATCACTGGGGCGCCGGTGCGCTCGCCCCATACCTGCAATTGCTCGATGGCGGCAGCGCGGAAAGTGTCGCCTGCCGCCAGCATGACCGACTTGCCTTCGGCCGCAAATTTCTGTGCCAGCTTGCCGATCGTGGTGGTCTTGCCCGAGCCATTGACCCCGATCATCAGGATGATGAAGGGCATTTTCGTGCTGTCGATCAACAAGGGCTGGGCGACAGGGCCCAGGACCTGCTCGACCTCCGTGGCTAGAACAGTGCGTACATCTTCGCCCGAAACGTCCTTGTCGAAACGGTCGCGCCTGAGCGTCTCGGTGATGGCCGTGGCCGTGTCGATGCCCAGGTCCGCCTGGATCAGCACATCCTCGAGCTCGTCGAGCATGGCCGCGTCGAGCTTGCGCTTGGTGAAGACCGAGGTGATCGAATTGGTCAGATTGTCCGAGGAGCGCTTGAGACCCGAGGCCAGGCGCGCAAACCAGCCTTTGGGCTGTTCAGGCTCGGCCACGGCCTGTGGCGCGGCGGCCAGATCGTCCTCGACATCCTCGATATAGTCTGGCGTGGTTTCCGGCGGGCCGGGCGGCAAATCGTGCGCGGGCGCCGGGGGCGGTTCTGCCGGCTCGGTTAACGCAGGCGGCTCGGGCTCTGGTTCCGGTACATCGGGAATGGCGTCCGGGGTCACTGGGGTTTCGGGAACAGTGTCCTCGGGCGCCGGTGCTGGTTCAGGCTGATTGCCGCCAAACAGGCGTTGGAAAAAGCCGGGTTTCTTTTCGCTCATGCGATGTCCTTGATAATCACGCGGCGGCCTGCAAAGGGTCGCCGGACAACCCGTCATCGCTCAGGCCGGAAATCCGCACGCTGAGCAGGTCGCCCGCCTCGGTTCCGGCAACGCGCACGGGAATGAATTGTTCAGTCCGCCCCAGGCCGTTGCGTTCCATCAAGACAGATTCTGTCTGCCCGATGCGGCTGTCACAAAGGGCGCGAAACTGTTTCTCGCCCGCAGCGCGCAACTGGGTCGCGCGCTGCCGGGCCACCGCCTTGCTCACCTGCGGCATGCGGGCGGCGGGTGTGCCGGGACGCGGCGAATAGGGGAAGGCGTGGATATAGGCCAGATTGGCTTCGGCGATGAAGCTCCGGGAATTTTCGAACATGGCGTCGGTTTCGGTCGGGAAACCGGCAATGATGTCGGCGCCGAACACCATGTCGGGACGACGCGAACGGAGCTTCTCGACCACTGCCAGCGCATCATCACGCAGATGCCGGCGCTTCATGCGTTTCAGTATCATGTCGTCGCCCGACTGCAGCGACAGATGCAGATGCGGCATCAGGCGCGGGTCGGCGACGGCTTCATAGAGCGCGGGGTCCGCCTCGATACTGTCGATCGAGGAAATGCGCAGGCGCGGTAGGTCGGGCACATGTTTGAGGATCGACTGGGTCAGCAGCCCAAGCGTGGGACTGCCGGGCAGGTCGGGCCCATAGGAGGTGATGTCGACGCCTGTCAGCACCACTTCCTTATAGCCATTGGCCACCAGCTTCCTGATCTGCTCGACCACCAAGCCCATGGGCACGGAGCGCGAGGGGCCGCGGCCGAAAGGGATGATGCAGAAGGTACAGCGGTGATCGCAGCCATTCTGTACCTGCACAAAGGCTCGGGTTCGCCCATCCATGCCCTCGATCAGGTGCCCGGCGGTCTCGCGCACGCTCATGATGTCGTTGACCTGCACCTTGTCATTGAGCGGCGTGCCAAAGACCATGGGCCTGTAGCTCTCGGATTTGAGCTTGTCGGCATTGCCGATGACCAGATCCACCTCGTCCATGTCACCGAAGGACCGGGCCTCGGTCTGGGCAGCGCAGCCGGTGACGATGATACGTGCCTGTGGGTTATCGCGGCGGGCCTTGCGCACGGCCTGTTTGGCCTGGCGCACCGCCTCTGCGGTCACCGCGCAGGTGTTGATGATGATGGCATTGTCGAGGCCCGCCTTTTCGGCCTCAGCCTTCATCACCGCGCCTTCATAGGCATTGAGGCGGCAGCCGAATGTCAGCGTTTCAATGGCCATCAGGCCGCCTCGCTGCGCGTCCAGGCGCCTGTCGCCGGGTTCAGGCTACCGCGCCATTCGAATTCGGCCGGGCCGGTCAGGATCACGTGGTCATTGTCGAGCCATTCCACGATCAGATCGCCACCGGGCACGGTGACCGTGGCCTTGCGGGTGGTGCGCCTGGTGCGGGCCCCATTGACCAGCGCGGCGCAGGCGGCCGTGCCGCAGGCCTGCGTCAGTCCGGCGCCGCGCTCCCAGGTCCGGAGCACGATATGGTCGGGCCGGGCCACCTGGGCAATGGAGATATTGGCGCGTTCGGGGAACAGCGGGTGATTTTCCAGCAACGGCCCGAAGCGGTCGAGCGCGAAGCCCCACACATCGTCCTTGACCCAGAAAGTGGCATGGGGATTGCCCATCGAAACGACCGAAGGCGAATGCAGCACCGGCGCATCGATGGGACCGATCTGCAGCTCGACATAGCGGGTATCGGCAAATTCCTCATTGAGGGGAATCTCGTACCAGGCGAATTTTGGGGTGCCCATATCGACGGTGATCTGGCCATCTTCGGCTTCCTCGCCAAACAGGATCCCGGCGATGGTTTCAAAGGTAAAGCGCTGACGCCCCAGTTCGCCGGTCAGCGTCTGTACCACACAGCGCATACCATTGCCGCAGGCCTGGGCGCGCGAGCCGTCGGAATTGATGATGTCCACATAGTTGATGGTGCCCGGTGTCCTGGGGTCATGAATGGCCATGATCTGGTCGAACCGGGTCTCGGGGCGTGCATTGATGGCAATGGCGGCCTCGGGCGTGATGCGCGCATTGGTGCCGCGCAGATCGGCCACGATGATCTGGTTGCCCAGCCCGTTCATCTTCAAAAAGGGGACGTCGCTCAACTCGCAATTCCGTGCTGTTGCCGCCTGTGGGGCAGGTTTGTCGCCCTATATGGCGGAATTGGCCTTCAAATGCCAGTCCGGCGACCGGCATGGGGGCCATTCGGTCCGGCGAGACTGGATCACGACCGATAGAGTTTTCTTTTAATTTTAACCACTTGGGTTGGGATCGCTCTTAACCAGAGCGGCAAGTTTGAGGTGCTTCGGGACGGCGATGGGATAGTGTGGAAGGCGAAGGTTTTTGTCCGTGCCGCCCTTGGGAGTTCCGCCGATGAACATGCCACTGATCTCCGACCAGATCATTACTGACTGGCAGCCGCACTATCCGCAAGTTTGGGGCAATCAGGCGCTGCGCCTGCAGCATAGTCTGGCCAGTTCGCCACTGTTTTCCGATGAGGCGCTGGCCGCGCTGATCGAGAATAGCCCGCGCGAGGCCTATCACGTCAATTATTCGCAGAAGACACCGGGCAATCCGCCCAAGCGGCGCGAAGGCGAGATCAAGGGGCTTTCGGGCGCCGAAGTGATCGAGACAGTCAGACAAGGCAATATCTGGGTCAATCTGACGGCCCCCGCCAAGACCAATCCGGCCTATGGCGATTTGCTGGACAGCCTTTATGCCGAGTTCGAGGAGCGGGTGCCTGGCTTTGCGAGCTACAAGCGGAACCTGACCATCCTGATCTCTTCGCCCAATGTCTCTGTAAAGTACCATTCCGACGTGCCGGGCCAGAGCCTGTGGCAGGTGCGGGGCACCAAGAAGGTCTATGTCTATCCCGCCCAGGCGCCTTTCATTTCCCAGCCGGCCCTGGAGAAACTGATCCTGGGGCAATTGCGGGAAACCGACATGCCATTCGAGCCCTGGTTCGATGATTTCGCCCAGGTCTATGATCTGGAAGCAGGACAGATGCTGCATTGGCCCCTCAATGGCCCGCATCGCGTGGTCAATCACGGCATGCTCAATGTCAGCTTCACCACCGAGCACTGGACGGACGATCTGCGCAAGCATTACGCGGTCAACTATGCCAACGGCATTCTGCGCAACAAGCTGGGGATGCAAAAGCTCAGCCAGCAGGTGACGGGCATGAGCTATCTGGCCAAGCTGGGGATCGCCGGGGCCGTCAAGTTTTCGCCGCTCAACCCCCAAAAGAAGAAAGTCTATACCGTCGACTTCCAGGTCGACCCGGCGGCTCCTGAAGGCGTGCGGGATATCCCAGCGCACACATTCTCAAAATGAGTGCTAGCCATGCGCTTGCCGGAGGGGCTGAGCGCCGCGCCCGGGGCTCGGAGGCGGTCAGCTATGGGCTTAGTGCGTCTGCCATCCGGGACCGTGCCGGGATCGAGGCAATCGCCGATCGCTGGCTTGGCCTGGAAGCACACGGCACCGGCTTCAACCTGTTCCAGAGCCTGGGATGGGCGCGCGCTATCTTCGATTTCGAGCGCGAGCGTGGGAACACGGCCTTTGATCCGGTAATCGCCACAATCTCGGACGGGCGCCGGCTTGTCGGCGTTCTGCCGCTTGAACGCATCCGCACGGGTGTCCGATCTCTGCTCGTGCCGCTGGGAAACGGCTTTGCCCAGACGACCGATGCCTTGCTCGACGCCGATCTGGATCCGGGCGCCGCGGTGACCCGGCTGTTGCGGGCGGCCGTGGCGGCCGCTCCCTGTGACGGGATCAGCCTGCTCAAGGTGCGCGATGGCTCGGCTTTGGCCCAGGGTCTGCCCCGGACCAGCATCCGGACCGGCGCGGAGCAGGGCGCGCCCTATGTGGCGCTTGATGCCTTTCCCGATTTTGCCGGCTATTTTTCGACAATCCGGTCCAAGACGCGCAAGAATATGCGCAATGCCCGCAACCGGCTGGAACGCGAAGGACCGGTTGAACATCAGGCCGTTTCGGACGCCGCCGGGCGCCAGGCCTTAATCGAGCGCACGCTTGAAGGCCGCGCCGAGCGCCTCAAGGAGCAGGGCCTGACCTCACGGGCCTTCCGCGACAGCGGGTTTCGCGATTTTTGCACGAGCCTAGTGTCACGCGACGACATCGCGCTGCGGGCCTTTTCCCTGCAGCATCGGGGGCGCCCTTTGGCCGAGCAATGGGGCTTTGTACATGGCGGGCGCTACTATGCCTATGTGGCCAGCCGCGATTTCTCCCACTCAGACGAGAGCCCGGGCAAGCTGCACCTGAGCGACATCATCCGCACCTGTGCCGATCAGGGCCTGAAGGGCTGTGACCTCGGCGTGCCGGTGATGCCATACAAGCTCACCTTTGCCACCCAGACCATCGTGGTGCGAGACTATGCCTTGCCCACGACCCCGCGTGGCTGGCTGTTGTTCCAGGCCTGGGACGTGTGGCTGCGGCCATCATTGAAGCGGCTTGTGCTGGCCCTGCCTGCAGGTCTGCGATCAGGGTTGATGCGGCTGGTGGGACACGGGCATTAGTCGCGCGCTTTCTTGACTCTGTTCCGGCTTTGACCTAAAGCCAGCCCGTTCATCAGGCTTTTTGCTCCTGACCAGCCGACCGGGACCCCTAGAGGTATAAACCGATCCCGGAGGCCAACACCCGCCAGCGCGTTGCGCCCGCGGGTGGGTTTTGCATTTGGCCTTGTGGACCCTATCTCTTGCGGGATTGGCCTGCGAGCGAAAAGGACGAGACATGTTTGAGAGCTTAAGCGACCGGCTTGGCAAGATTTTCGAGGGATTGCGAGGACGCGGCGCGCTGAACGCTGCCGATGTCGACGCAGCCATGCGCGAAATCCGCCGGGCGCTGATCGAGGCCGACGTTTCGCTCGAAGTGGTGCGTGCCTTTGTCGAACAGGTGCGCGAGCGCGCCGTGGGCGCCGAAGTCACCCGCTCGGTGACGCCGGGCCAGCAGGTGGTCAAGATCGTCAATGACGAGCTTGTGCAGGTCCTGGGGGCCGACGCCGTCACCATCGATCTCAATGCCCCCGCGCCCGTGACCCTTTTGATGGTGGGCCTGCAGGGCTCGGGCAAGACCACAACCACGGCCAAGATCGCCAAGCGGCTCAAGGACCGGCAGAAAAAGAAGGTCCTGCTCGCCTCGCTCGATACGCGCCGCCCGGCGGCCATGGAGCAGCTCCGCGTATTGGGCGAACAGGTGGGTGTGGATACCCTGCCCATCGTCACTTCCGAAACCCCGGTCGAGATTGCCCGCCGCGCCGAGCGCGAGGGGCGGCTGGGCGGGTATGACGTGCTCATTCTCGATACGGCGGGCCGCACCCATATCGATGAAGAGCTGATGGAAGAAACCGTTTCCATCAAGAACATCGCCAAGCCGCATGAAATCCTGCTTGTCGTTGATGCGTTGACCGGCCAGGACGCCATCAATGTGGCGCGCAGCTTTGACGGGCGGCTGGACGTCACCGGCATCGTGATGACCCGCGTCGACGGCGACGGGCGCGGTGGCGCGGCGCTTTCCATGCGCGCGGCCACCGGCAAGCCGATCAAGCTGATCGGCGTCGGCGAAAAGATGGATGCGCTGGAAGACTTCCATCCATCCCGCATCGCCGACCGCATTCTGGGCATGGGCGACATCGTCAGCCTTGTCGAAAAGGCCGCCGAGCATGTGTCGGCCGAAGACGCCCAGAAGATGGCCAAGAAGCTCAAGAAGGGTGCCTTCGATTTCGAGGATCTGCGCAGCCAATTGCAGCAGATGAAGAAGATGGGTGGCATGGGTGGCCTGATGGGCCTGTTGCCCGGCGCCGGGCAGCTCAAAAAAGCCATGGCGGGCGCCAATGTCGATGAGAAGGTCTTTGACCGCCAGATCGCCATCATCAATTCGATGACCAAAAAAGAGCGGGCCAATCCGGACCTGCTCAATGCCTCGCGCCGCAAGCGCATTGCCGCTGGGGCGGGCGTGGAAGTCTCGGAAATCAACAAGCTGGCCAAGCAGCACCGCCAGATGGCGGACATGATGAAAAAGGTTTCCAAGGGCGGCATGGGTTCGCTGGCCGGCATGTTCGGCGGCAAGATGGGCGGGATGATGGGCGGCATGCCCGATCTTTCCAAGATGGATCCCAGGCAGCTCGAAGCCATGGCCCGTCAGGCCGGCGTCGACCCTGAACAACTGAAGGGTCTGCCTTCTGCAGACGCACCGGCGCAGAAGTCGCTGCCCAGCGACGTCAATGCGCTCCTCAAATCCTCCGGTGGACCGGCCCTGCCGGGCCTGGGCGGAGCCCCCCGTTTCCCTGGCCTGCCGGGCCTGGGCAAAAAGAAATAACCCGTTTCAACTCACTAACGAACTGACAGGACTGACAAAATGGCACTCAAGCTTCGTCTCGCCCGTGGCGGCACCAAGAAGCGTCCCTTCTACCACATCGTGGTTGCCGATGTGCGCTCGCCGCGCGATGGCCGCTTCATCGAAAAGCTGGGCACCTACAACCCGCTGCTGGCCAAGGACGCCGAGAACCGCGTCGTGCTGAATGCCGAGCGCGTGCAGCACTGGCTTTCGCACGGCGCGCTGCCGACCGACCGCGTACTGCGTTTCCTCGACGCTGCCGGTATTTCCAAGCGTCCGGCGCGCAACAACCCGAACAAGGGTGTGCCCGGCGACAAGGCCAAGGAACGCGCCGAAGAGCGCGCTGCCCGTGAAGCCGCTGCCAACGCGCCGGCAGAAGCGCCCGCCGAGGAAGCCGCTTCGGCCGAGTAAGCTTGGGCCCGACCTGAATGCGAAAGCCCCGGTGGTGACACCGGGGCTTTTTGTTTGCGGTGGGTGCTTTGTCCTAGGCTTTGAGCTTGGCCAGGATCGCGGCGCCCATTTCCTCGGTACCGACGGTCCTGCAGTTTTCCTGGGCGATATCGCCGGTGCGCAACCCGTCGCTGAGCACGGCCGAAATGGCGTTTTCGACCTGGGTGGCCAGCTCGATCATGTTGAACGAATAGCGCAGCGCCATGGCGAAGCTTGCGATCATGGCGATGGGATTGGCAATGCCCTGGCCGGCAATGTCGGGAGCCGAGCCGTGTACGGGCTCGTAAAAGGCCTTGCGCTTGCCGGTGACCGGATCGGGGGCGCCGAGGCTGGCCGAGGGCAACATGCCCAGCGAGCCGGTCAGCATGGCCGCGACGTCGGAGAGAATGTCGCCGAACAGGTTGTCGGTGACCATCACGTCGAACTGTTTTGGCGTGCGCACGAGCTGCATGGCGGCGTTGTCGGCCAGGATATGGTGCAGCTCGACGTCGGCATAATCCTTGGCAACATTGCGGACCACTTCGTCCCAGAGCACCCCGGACTTCATCACGTTCTTCTTGTCGGCCGAATGCACCTTGCCGCCGCGGGTGCGGGCCAGGTCGAAGGCCACGCGGGCGATACGGTCGATTTCATAGGTTTCATAAACCTGGGTATCGATGGCGCGCTTCTGCCCGTCACCGAGATCGGTGATGGTCTTGGGCTCACCGAAATAGACGCCGCCGGTCAGCTCGCGCACGATCAGGATGTCGAGGCCTTCCACCAGCTCCTTTTTCAGTGAGGACGCCGAGGCCAGGGCCGGGTAGCAGATCGCAGGGCGGAGATTGGCGAAGACGGCCAGTTCCTTGCGCAGGCGCAACAGGGCCGCTTCGGGGCGATGCTCATAGGGAACGTCATCCCATTTGGGACCACCCACGGCGCCGAAGATCACTGCATCGGCGGCCTTGGCCTTGGCAACGTCCTCATCGGTGATGGCCACGCCATGGGCGTCATAGGCGGCACCGCCGGCCAGGCCGGTATCGGTCGAAAAATCGGTCAGGCCCTCGGCATTGGTCCAGGCGATGAGCTTTTCCACCTCGACCATGATCTCGGTGCCGATGCCGTCGCCGGGCAGAAGAAAAAGGGAATGGGTGGCCATTTGGGGAAAAGCTCCTCGCCGTACTGGTGGGTACACCTGAATTTGTTGCCGACATACAAGGTTTTCGGGGCCCTGCGCAAGGCGAGTTCAGGCAAATCCGTTCCGCGAGAACAGCACCCAGAAGGCAAAGACATTGGTGAGCATGTGCGCCAGGCTCACATAAAACACCGAACCGGTCCGCCAGGCGATCCAGGCCCAGAACAGGCCCAGGGCTGATGCCCCACCGACAAGGGCCAGTGCCCCGCCATCAAAGACAATATCATGGCTGAGAGCCAGGGGGATGTGCCAGGCGGTGAACAAGGCCCAGCCCAGCCAGAAGCCAAGGCGCGGCTTGTCCCTGAAGGTGCCAATGAAGCCACCGCGCCAGGCCATTTCCTCCAAGGGGCCGTTGATGGCGGCGATCAGCAGGGCCAGATACATGCTGCCGCTGGTCAGGATCGAGGTGTTGGGCACGAAATTGGCAATGGCAATGATTCCGACCTGCACCAGCAGGAGCGGAATGATCCACCAATCGCGCCAGCGCAGCTTTTCGGAGAACAGCCGCCCGTCATTGCCCTCCAGGGCATGCCAGCCGATGACGGGCAGGCAGAAGAACAGCCAGTAGAAGGTCAGGGCGAACAGATAGCCATGTTGCGGGTGCCAGGCAGTCAGCGCTGGCACGATGAAAAACAGCGCCCCGATCAGGAGCGCTGCGTGCGCCAGTAGGGCCAGTTGCCGGGCGCTCATCGATCAGCCCAGGCGTTTCTGGAAGAAGATGCGGCGCGATCCGGCCGGGTGGTCCTCGATGGTGCCGAATTCAACGAAGCCGAGGTCGCGGTAGAAGCCGGGCGCCTGGAAGGCAAAGGTGTCGAGCCACATGCCGCCCAGGCCCTGCTGGCGGGCCCAGTCTTCGGCCCGCTGCATCAAGAGCCGGCCCAGGCCCTGGCCGCGCAGGTCAGGGGCAACGGAGACGAACTGGATGAACATCCAGTCGTAGAGCACATAGCCGGTGAGGCCGCCCTGGATGGTGCCGGCCTCATCCCTGAGCAGGAAGCCATAGTCGCGGTAATTGCCGCCCGGGTGCTGGCTCTCGGCGGCGGCGCCCAGTATGCCCACCACCGCCTCGATGTCGGAGGCGCTGGGCGCATCGACGAATTCGAGGCGGGGCGTGGGGCTCACGATGTGGCTGCGCCGATGCGGGCGGTCACCTCGATCTCGATCTTCATGCCCTCTTCGATCATCGCAACGATGAGCATGGAGGCCGCAGGCCGGATGTCCTTGAACACCGGACCAACGGCTTCAACGACCTCGTCCACAAAAGAGCGGTCACCGACATAATAGACGACGCGGACGGTGTCCGCGATGGACGAGCCGGCTTCCTTGAGAGCCTTGTCGATGGTGGCCAGGGCGTTCCTGGCCTGCTCGCCCACGCTTTCGGGCATTGTCATCGTGGCATAGTCATAGCCCGTGGTGCCGGAGACATAGACAGTGTCCTCGTGCCGGACAGCGCGGGAATAGCCGAAGGTGGCTTCAAACGGGGAGCCGGTGGAAACGCGCTGGACCAATTTTGTCTCTTTGCTTGTGGGGTTAGAGCCAGGGGCGCTCGGTGGCCATCTTGCCCTCGAAAGCGGAGATGGAGGGATCGGATTTCAGCGTGCCGGCAATATCGTCAAGCCCCTCAAGCAGGATCTGCTTGCGGGAGGGGTCGATGTCGAAATTGAGCGTGCCGCCGTCCGGGCCCTTGATCGTCTGGGCTTCGAGGTCGACCGTCAGCGTGGCATTGGAGCCGCGCTCGGCGTCGTCGAGCAGGAGCTTTAATTGTTCGGGCGTGACGACCAGGGGCAGGATGCCGTTCTTGAAGCAGTTATTGTAGAAAATGTCGGCGAAGCTGGTTGAGATCACGCAGCGAATGCCGAAATCGAGCAGCGCCCAGGGGGCATGCTCGCGGCTGGAGCCACAACCGAAATTATCGCCGGCAATGATGATCTGCGCGTTGCGATAGGCGGGCTTGTTGAGCACGAATTCGGGGTTCTCCGAGCCGTCCTCATTATAGCGCATCTCGGAAAACAGCGCGGTGCCGAGACCGGTCCGCTTGATGGTTTTCAGATATTGCTTGGGGATGATCATGTCGGTGTCGATATTGATGATCGGCAGGGGTGCCGCGACACCGGTCAGGGTGGTGAATTTATCCATGGGGCTGCTGGACCTCGCTGTTGACTACGGTCATTGCGCGAAAGCGGGGTTTCGGTCAAGCCTGAACCGTACCGAAGCGTACGGTTGGCCCCGGGCGCGCTCCCTTGGTCCACAATTTGTGCGTGAAGGCGCGCCGGCCGGCACTGTCGCCTCCGGTTGAAATGGACGTGTTCCGAGGCGCGTGCGTCTCAGTAAACTAGAATAAATAGAGACGTCGCCGCCTCGGAACGCTGGGTTTCTCCTGCCGTCGTGGCCCCTATTGATCGCTCGTCGCAAGGTGACCCGACTGGCAGACGAGCCCTGGAGCGAATCCAGTCTCACCAACTCCTCCCGCAACTGTTCGCTGCAGTCCGCCCATCGCGGGAGTGATGAGGAGAGAATAAGGGAGGAAATGGGTGCGGGGATAAGAGTCTTTGGATAGCGATACATCTCAAAACGTTGAGAGCCCGGAACCCCCACCCTGCTCGATTAAACGGACTTAGCTGACGCTAAGCCCTATCTCGCTTCCCTCCTCACAAGGGGGAGGGTGGCGAAGGGGGCAGCATTCGACCCCATAACGGTCACTTGAGATGCTATTCAGCGACGCCGGAAGCCGACAATAGGCTCATTCAGCAGTCTGAAATGGTGATGGGGTCCACCAGATCTTCGCCTTGAAACTGAATGGTCATCTTGGCTGTCCAGCCTTTGGCAAAGGCTGGAGCAAATCCCGCTTCGCCGCACATGTAGCCGGTCACTGCATCACCGATAGTTTCAAAAGCATCTGGCCGGTACTGAAGTGGATCATACTCCGTGGTGATTGCCAAAACGAACGCCTTGTTTTCGCAGTCCACCTCTAATGAGAGGGAGTCGAAGACGCCCGGTCCGCTTCCTGAGCCCATCTTGTTTATCGATGCGACTTTCTCGGCGTCGAAGCAGTCGCCTTCCGCTGCAGAAGCGGTTTCTATTGATGCTGTATTGGCTAGGCACAAGAGCGCCAGTAGAATAGTCAATAAGTTGCGCATGCTTGATGCTCTCCCTCTCCGGACGTCGATGTGGTCGCCAAGCGTCGCTTAGTCTACGTCCTGCCGCAACGTCCGCAACGATTAGCGCCCCGACGAGAGCCGCCTGTCCGCTACCCACCCCATAGCCGCCAATGAAGTGCAGAGCCCTCGGCTCAAGGCCGAGGGTGACGGCTGGTGGGTGGGGCGGGCGGTGCCGGTGCACAGCATAACGTCCGCATTGCTGAAATCCGCCAGCGAGCAGGCGTTCGTAACCCCCGCGAGACAGGCTTTGAGGTGGCGATGCTATGGTTTTTGCGGCCGGCAAGTGTCCTGCGCCCTTAGTCCAGTTTCGCCTCGAGGGTGATGTCGATGGCGCCCAGGGCTTTGGAGACGGGGCAATTGACCTTGGCCTTTTCGGCCAGTTCCTGGAATTTGGCCTCGTCAATATCCGGCACGGTGCCGACCAGGGTCAGCGCGCTGCCGGTGATGCCGGTGCCGGGGACGAGGGTGACTGCCGCCTCGACCTTGAGATTGGTGGCGGGGGTGCCGTTTTCGGCGAGAAAATGGGCCAGTTGCATGGCAAAGCAGCCCGAATGGGCCGCCGCGATCAGTTCTTCCGGGTTGGTGCCTGACTGGCCGCTTTCATCGACGAAGCGCCCCTTATGGGTATAGGGCAGCGCCTGGAGCGCGCCGCTCAGGGTATCCAGAGTGCCCGACCCCTCGGTCAGTGACTTCGTCCAGTTGGCGGTGGCGGTGCGCTTCATCGTGCTCTCCTCGAAATTGCATGCATGAGCTTCAACACGGGGCAAAGCCTAGCAGTTGCATTGGCGAAACCAAAGTTGCCATCGTGAACGCTCGGGGCCTGGATTCGGGGCAGCGACCGGATCGGATGTCCGGTCCGGCTGTTCCTCGGATCAGGCCGCCAGGCTTTCGCGGGCGCCGACGCCGAGCATGATGTTGAGGTTCTGGACGGCCGCGCCAGAAGCGCCTTTGCCCAGATTGTCATAGACGGCGCAGATCACGGCCTGATTGAGCGCATCATTGGCAAAGACAAAGAGGGTGAGCGTATTGGTGCCGTTATGGGCCTGGGGGTCGAGCGCGGCGGTCTTGCCCAGGCTCGGGTCATAGGGCGCCACCTGGACGAAGCTGTCGGGGATGGCGGCGTAATAATCGCTCAGGGCTGCGTGCAGATCCTTGCCGGTGGGGATCTCGGCCGACATGTCGGTGTGAATGGGCAGCGATGTCGACATGCCCTGCGCGAAATTGCCCACGACCGGCTCGAATAGCGGCGCGCGGCCGAGCTTGGCGTAGTGGGCCATTTCGGGCAGGTGCTTGTGCTGGAAGGTCAGGGCATAGGGCATGTACTGGCTGGCGCCGGCGCCCTGGGCCTCATAGTCCTCGATCATCTGCCGCCCGCCGCCGGAATAGCCCGAGACACCGTGATAGGTGAGCGGAAAATCGGCCGGCAGCAGCCGCGCCTCGACCAGCGGGCGGGCTGCGGCAATCAGGCCCTGCGGCCAGCAGCCGGGGTTGGCGACAAAGCGCGCCTTGGCGATCTCTTCGGTCTGGCCGGGGGCCATTTCGGCAAAGCCATAGGCCCAGCCCTCGGCCACGCGATGGGCGGTCGAAGCGTCGATGACGCGGGTGGTGTCGTTTTCGATCAGCCGGACGCTTTCCCTGGCCGCGTCATCGGGCAGGCAGAGGATGGCGACGTCCGCCGCATTGAGCAGGCGCTTGCGCTCCTCGAGGTCCTTGCGCTTGTCATGGGCAATGGAGATGACTTCGAGGTCGCGCCGGCTGGCCAGGCGCTCGCGGATCTGCAGGCCGGTGGTGCCGGCTTCGCCATCGATGAAGATCTTTGCGACCATGGTCATGCTCCTTTTGGGACGCGGGCTAAATGGGCCCGGATGGCCCCGGCGTCAAGCCGGTCAGCGGCCGGACAGGGTTTCTTCTATGCCCATGAGCATGCTGCGCCAGGCTTTTTCGGTCTGCAGAACGTATTCGGCCCATTCGGCATCCATGGTGTTGTAGAGGGTGACGATACTGCCGGTACCATCCGGCTCCGGCTCGATGATGATCGTTACCACCGAGGGGTCCTCTTCCTCGGAGGGATCGACGATCCAGGTGAAGCTGACCTTTCTGGGGCGCTCCAGCGCCAGGAACGTGCCCCAATGGCGGGCTTCCTCGCCGTCGCGCCGGTCGGCGAAAAGGAATTTTCCGCCGACACGCGGATCGATCTCGCAGGCGGTAATCTCGCCGCGGGTGCCGGAGAGACGGGCCCAGCTCTCCTGCCATTTCCGCACCATTTCGGGATCGATGAAGGCGTCATAGACCCGCTCGGGGCTGGCGGCGAAGCGATGGGTGACCTTGGCTTCAATCTTGTCGGTCATTGCGGGTTTCCTTGTCTGTTTCGGCGGCGAGGACAGCGTCGAGCGCCTCGAGGCCCTGCTTCCAGAATTTCTGCTGGCGATCGATCCAGTCGCGGGCCCCGATCAGCGGTTCAGGGCGGAAGCGCAGGATGTGTTCGCGCCCGCGCCGCTCCCGCACCACCAATTCGGCGCGCTCCAGCAAGCGGATATGCTTGGAGACGGAATTGAGGGAGATGGCGAAGGGTTCCGCCAACTCGGTGACGCGCGCCTCGCCGTGCGCCAGGCGCCGCAGAATGGCCCGGCGCGTGGGATCGGCCAGGGCGATCAATGTATGGTCGAGTGCGGTGGCCGGCTGCGTTGGCATGATATTCATCCTTTAGGGTGAATAAAGCGCGGGGATGGGGAGTTGTCAAGCGGGGCGGGGGGTGGCAATGGTTTTGACCAAATGGACAAGACGGGACGAGCGCCATGATCACACCGCACAATCATGCCAAGCCGGGCGACTATGCCGAAGCGGTGCTGCTGCCGGGTGATCCCTTGCGCGCCAAATGGATTGCCGAGACGTTTTTCGAGGCGCCGAAGCAGGTCAATTCGGTGCGCAATTGCCTTGGCTATACCGGCACCTGGAAGGGCAAGCCGGTTTCGGTGCAGGCCAGCGGCATGGGCCAGCCGTCGCTGGCGATCTATGTGCATGAGCTGATCAATGTCTATGGCGTCAAGTCGCTGATCCGGGTGGGCACCTGCGGGGGGCTGAATGCGAAAGTGAAGGTGCGCGACGTGATCCTGGCGCAGGGGGCTTCGACGGATAGTTCGATCGTCAAGGGGCGGTTCGGGCCTTACAATTATGCGCCGATCGCCGATTTCGGCCTGTTGCGCTCGGCGGCCGACAAGGCCGATGCCAAGGGGCTGCGCTACCATGCGGGCAATATGCTGTCCTCGGACATCTTCTATCATGCCGATGGCTTTGCCGGGTATGACACGCTGCCCGAGCATGGGGTGATCGGGGTCGAGATGGAGGCGGCGGCGCTCTATACGCTGGCTGCCCGGTTCGGGGTCAAGGCGCTGACCATCTGTACCATGACCGACTGCCTGATCACCCATGAGGAAATCGACGCCGAAGCGCGCCAGACGTCATTGAAGGACATGGTCGAACTGGCGCTCGACGTGGCTGTGGAGGCGTGATGGCCAATCAACCCAGTATTGCCCAGCGCCTGTCGGGGGCCATGGAGCGCCGCGACGAGGCGCCCAATGTCGCCCTGGCCGAGGAGATTGCCGCCAGCAAGAACAAGGCGGCAGTGTCAGAACTGGTGCAATTGGTGCAGCACGGCACGACACGGCAGCGCAATGACGCGATGAAGGTGCTCTATGAAATCGGCGCGCGCGATCCGGCGCTGATCGGCGGGTATTGCCCGGTGTTTCTCGAGGCACTGGGCAGCCGCACCAACCGGCAGGTCTGGGGCGCCATGCAGGCGCTGGACAGCGTGGCCGAACTCAGGGCGGACGAAATTGCGGCCGAGTTGCCCAACATCATTGCGGCGGCAGACCGGGGCTCGGTGATCGCCAAGGATCGCTGCACCTCGCTGCTGACCAAGCTGGCGCGGTCGGGCTATGCCGAAAAGGCGGTGCCGATCCTGGTCGAGCGGCTCAAGGACGCGGCGCCCAACCAGTTTCCAACTTATGCCGAGCAAACCGCAGAGGTCGTGACACCGGCCGAAAAGCCAGGGCTGATCGACATCATTCGCAAGCGGCTGAGCGGCATAACGCAACGCGCCAAGCGCGCACGCATGGAAAAGCTGCTGGCAAAGCTCAACGGATAGGAGTTGGGGCAAATGGCAATCGTGGCCATGGTGCTGGTCGGGCTCGTGGCCCTGATCCATGTCTATATCGTGCTGCTCGAAATGGTCTGGTGGACCGCGCCGCGGGGACAGAAGGCATTCGGGCTGACGCCTGAGTTTGCCCGTGAGACGAAGGTGCTGGCAGCCAATCAGGGGCTCTATAATGGCTTTCTGGTTGCCGGGCTGGTGTGGGGGCTGGTGCATCCCGACCCGGCGGTGGCCTGGCAAATCAAGCTGTTCTTCCTCGCCTGCGTGGCAGTGGCGGGGCTTTATGGCGCAGCGACGGCGAGCCAGAAAATCCTGTTCATCCAGACCCTCCCGGCCGTGCTGGCGATCCTGGCCCTCGTGCTGGCGTGAGTGCCGGGGAAAACCGGGTTGCGGTGTGAACCGAAATGCCCATCTCTGCCGGTCCTTCTTTGGACGTCTGACTGAAAGGCAGGACATTGGTGACCCCCATTGCGCAACCGAGAATTGATACGCCCGAGGGCGTCGCCTGGCATCTCGATGCCCTGACGGCGCGCGTGCCGGCGCTGCAGCCGATGCGCGAGGCGGTCGGGGTGGTGATGCCGCGGGTCAATCCCAAGGGCTTTGCCGGCATGGCCAAGGTGATCTGCGGCCAGCAATTGTCGGTGGCGAGCGCTGCGGCGATCTGGGGGCGCTATGAATGCCTGCCCGGTGCGCTGGCGCCGGAGAGCTATCTGGGGCTGAGCGAGGAGGCCGTGCGGGCGACGGGCTTCTCACGCGGGAAATATGTGGCGCTTCGTGTGGTGGCCGAGGCCATTGTCGGTGGCGAACTGGATCTCGCCCATATCGATGCGCTGCCAGCCGAGGAGGCGACGGCGCGGCTGGTGGCGCTTAAGGGGATCGGGCCCTGGACGGCGGAAGTCTATCTGCTGTTCTGCGCGGCGCATCCCGATATCTTTCCGGCCGGTGATCTGGCCCTGCTCAAGGCGGCCCATCAAGGTCTTGGACTTGACGCCCGGCCAACCATCAAGGAGATGATCGGGCTGGCGCAGGACTATGCGCCGCACCGCTCGGCGGCGGCGCTGTTGTTCTGGCGTTATTTTGCCGCGCTCAAGAACAGGGATTCTAGCCTTTTATGATCAAGCTGTCCGGCCCCATGCTCGCACCCGCCAATGGCGGGGCTCCCGATAGTGCCGTGGTGCTGCTGCATGGCTATGGCAGCGACGGCAATGACCTGATCGGGCTGGCGCCGCATTGGCAAAGCGTCCTGCCAGGAGCGATGTTCGTGGCGCCGCATGCACCGGTCGGCACCGAGATGGGCGGCTTTCAGTGGTTTGCCATCGACTGGACCGGGGACCGGGTCGCCAGCCGGCAATCCGGGGTGCTTGCGGCCCGGCCGGTGGTGGAGGAATTTCTCACCGATCTGTGGACCCAGACGGGTATTGCGCCTGAGCGCACGCTTCTGGGCGGGTTCAGCCAGGGCGCCATGATGGCGCTGCATGTGGGCACGGCCTTGCCCAGGAGCCAGCAATTGATGGGGATCGTCGGCTTTTCCGGCGCCTATCTGCCGCCCGAGGCCTTCGGTACTGGCACATTGGCCCAGCCGCCGGTGTGCCTGGTGCATGGCGATTGTGATGACGTGGTTGATCCCAATCTCAGCGCCGAGGCCAAGGCAATGCTCGCCGATGCTGGATTTGATGTCAGCTATCATGTCAGCCGGGGCGTGGGGCACGGCATTGCCCCGGATGGCCTGGGGTTTGCGACAGATTTCATCGAGCGTGTCAGCAAAAAATAAGCTTCGTGTTCCCGCTTCACACGCCCGACACAAAGGGCTTAGTATAAGAGGGCTATGGACTTACGCGATTCCCGCTTCGGGAGACTCAAGTGACTATCCATGTGTCGCCTGAGGCTTGTCCCGCCCTTGTACTGAACGCCGACTTCCGGCCGCTCAGCTACTATCCACTGTCTTTGTGGTCCTGGCAGGACGCGATCAAGGCAGTGTGCCTGGATCGCGTGAATATCGTGTCCCACTACGACACCGTCATTCATTCCCCCAGCTTCGAAATGCGGCTGCCCAGCGTCGTTTCGCTGCGCGATTATATCAAGCCGGCGCGGCACCCTGCGTTCACCCGTTTCAATGTGTTCCTGCGGGACCGCTTCCAGTGCCAATATTGCGGCAGCACGCATGACCTGACCTTCGACCATGTCATTCCGCGCTCCAAGGGCGGACTGACGACCTGGGAGAATGTGGTTGCCGCCTGTGCCCCGTGCAATCTGCGCAAGGCCAATCGGCTGCCCAGCGAGATCAAGATGTTCCCGCACCAGGCGCCCTATGCGCCGACGGTGCATGACCTGCACAATAATGGCCGGGCCTTCCCGCCCAACCATTTGCACCAGAGCTGGCTGGACTATCTGTACTGGGATATCGAGCTGGAGCCTTAGGGGCGAGGCGAAAGCCGGTATTCCCTGCCTTGCTGTCGCGGCTTCCAATAACTATTATTGGTTCGTACTGCGAATGAGGTTCGAGATGGCAATCAGTGCAGATCTGGGTGAAGTGCTCGAAAAGGTCGTGACCGATCTGGTCGAGAACGGGCGCTACAATTCCAAGAGCGAGGTTTTGCGCGAAGGCGTGCGGCTGGTGCAGGAGCGCGAAGCGCGGCTGCGGGAACTGGACGCGATGTTGGCGGAAGGACAGGCCGATATTGATGCTGGGCGCGTCCGCGATGCCGAGGACGTTTTTGACGAGTTGTTGGCGCGTTACGCCGACGAGCCCGGGAAGGCCGCCGAATGAAGGTCGTCTTGTCAGAGAGAGCCACGCTCGACCTGACAAACATCGGCGATTTCATCGCGCTCGACAGCCGCAGTCGAAGTCTCACGTTCATCCAGGAATTGCGGGCCGCGTGTCTTGCCCTACGTAACAACGCAATGCGTTACGCACACCTCGAAGGCTATGAGCATAAAGGCTATCGCCGGCGTCCGTTGGGGAACTATCTCATCATCTACACCGTAGGGGAGCAGGCTGTCACGGTCGTGCGGGTGTTGCACGCGGCCCAAAATCTCGCACGGCTGCTTGAGAATGGTCCTGAAAATTAGGACTTGTTTCGGGCCTGAAACAGGATCGACAACCCCAGCAACACAGTGATTGCCGCCGAGATCAGCGCATTATAGCCGGCCAGCGAAATGCCCAGGAAACGGAACTGCACCACGTCGCAGCCAATGACCGGCTGCAGATCATTGAGCATGTCCATCGACAGGTCATTGCCGACGCCGGTGCAGGCGGTCGGGCCAGGCCAGAAGCCCCATTCCACGCCGGAATGGAAGCCGCCCAAATAGGCGCCCCAGGCAAATAGCGCCGCAACGATGGTCATGGCGACATACCAGGCCGTCAGGGGCAGGCGGTTCCACAGGATGAGCACCAGCGCCAGGAGCGGCAGGCCCCAATAATAGGGCAGGCGCTGTTCAAGGCAGAGTTCACAAGGCTGCAAGCCACCAATGTACTGTGAACCCAGCGCCCCCAGAATGGTGACGAGGCCCAGGACGAAGGCAAGGCCGGCGGCAATCTTGTCGAGGGGGCGCGAAAAAGTCATGGCAAGAAACTCGATGTGACGCTGTGTTGGCTAGGCCAATAGAGGGCGATTGTGGCCTTGGCCAGAGCCAAACGGGCTCGTGATCAATCGCCGGGCCGGGAAATGCCGAGCGCCTGACGCAGCGCAATGGCATTGGCAGGGGCATGCAATTTGTCCTCGTGGACAAAATAGGCATAGACGTCCCGACCGGCATCGCGCCACTGCCCCATTGTGTCCGCCCAATCGGCGATGTCGGTATCGGTGTAGCCGGTGGCGCCGGGACGCGCCGGGCCCTGCAGGCGGCAATAGGCGAAATCGGCGGTCAGCGCGCGCGCAGGACTTTCCGTGGTGTCGGCGATCACGCGGGCGATATTGTGCTGCGCCAAAAGGGCGTTGGCCTCGGGCGCATCAAAGCTCTGGTGTCGTGGCTCGATGGCATGGCGAATGGGGCCAATGCCGGCCGTGTCGAGAAAGGGTTCGACCCGCGCTGGATCGGCTTTTTGCGCAAGGGCCAGATAGCCTTCGATATCCTTCGGCAAAATCTGCAGAAAGGCCGCAAAGCTCTCAGCGTCAAAGGCGAGATTAGGAGGCAATTGCCAGACAAAGGGGCCGAGCCGGTCGCCCAGCGCCAGTGGTCCGGAGGCAAAGAAATTGGCGAGCGGTTCGGCGCAATTCTTCAGGCGCTTGATATGGGTCACCAATTGCGGACCCTTGACCGAGAACTGGAAGCCCTCGGGTGTCTCGCCGGCCCAGCGGGCAAAGCTGGCCGGTTTCTGATTGGCGCGAAAAGTGGCATTGATTTCGATGCTGGTGAGGCGATCGGTGGCGTAGGCCAGCTCCTTTTTCTGCACCAGCCCCTTGGGAAAAAAGGTGCCGCGCCATGGCGCGAAGACCCATCCTGCCGTGCCTGTTCGAATTGTCCCAGTCGCGCTCATTGCGGCCTCCCATGGCGCCCAGATTGGCTCTGGGTGCACAGAATGGCAATGGGGACCAGCAGATTGCGCACTGGTCGAAGCATGTCGGGACCGGCTAATCTTTTTTTGCCGCATTTGGGTGCATGGTGAATGTGAAGTTTCAGGGGGCCGTCTGCTTGCGCCGCACCGCTATTTTATCCGTGACTGCCGCCATGCTGGCCGGCCTGGGACCAGCCTCCGCGCAGGCCTGCGAGGCTTTGCGTGTGGTCAATGGCGGGGTCGTGGCCGTGGTGACCGACGGGGATACGGTGGTGCTTGATTCGGGGCTGGTCGTGCGCCTGATCGGCACCCAGGCGCCCAAATTGCCCTTGGGGCGCGAAGGGTTTCCCACCTGGCCGCTGGCGCCGGAAGCCAAGAGCGCGCTCGAGGCCTTGGTGCTGAACCGGCCGGTGCAGCTTGGCTATGGCGGCGAAGAGGTGGACCGCTATGAGCGCGCCCTGGCGCATCTGTTCCTGGCTGATGGAACGGAGGAGCCGGTCTGGGCCCAGCTTCACATGGTCAGAGCCGGGCTGGCGCGGGTCTATTCCTTTCCGGACAACCGGGAATGCCTCGATCAACTCTTTGCGGGTGAGGCCCAGGCCCGGGCCGAGCGGCTTGGCATCTGGGCCGATCCCTATTACAGCGTGCGGATGGCTGATCGTCCAGCCGAACTGGCGAAACTGGCGGGCAATTATGAATTGGTGGAAGGCCGGGTCTTGCTGGCGGACCGCAGCGGCTCCCGGATCTATCTCAATTTTGGCCGGATCTGGAAGGAAGACTTCACCATTGTCATCGAGGCGCCGGCGATCAGACTGTTCGAACGCGACGGTCTGGATCCGCTGAGCCTGGATGGCACGTTAATTCGCGTGCGCGGATGGGTGGACACCCGGGATGGTCCACGCATCGAGGTCACCCATCCCGAGCAGATCGAGGTTCTGGCGAGGTGAAGTCCGCGCGAATGGGTAGCAAGTTTGTGCGAATGGGGGTGCTGGCCATCAGCCTTGTGGCGCTGACGGCCTGTTCGTCGCTGGTTGGTTCGGGCGTCAATGTGGCCCGCACCGGCGACAATCCGGCCCCGACCGTGGTGCCCGAGGGCACCGATCCGGACGATTCGGTGCTGGGCCTGCGCGAGCATCCGCGCATCGTTTCGGCCTATGGCGGGATCTATGAGGACCGGCCGGCCGAGATCATGGTGGCACGCATTGTCGGCCGGCTGCTGGCTGCGGCCAATCAACCCGATGCGAAGTATCAGGTGACCATTCTCGACACCTCCGAGGTCAATGCCTTCGCCCTGCCTGGCGGTTATATCTATGTAACACGCGGCATTCTGGCGCTGGCGTCCGACACCAGCGAACTGGCGGCTGTGCTGGCGCATGAAATTGCCCATGTGACCCTGCGCCATGCGCGGGCACGAACCGACCGGACGCGCCAGACCCAGATTGTCGATCGGGTGATTACCGGCATTTTCGGGGGCGACACCTCGACCGACGCCAGCGCCAATCGCACTCGCGAAGAGCTTGCGGCCTTTAGCCGGAGCCAGGAACTGGATGCGGACAAGGAAGGCATCAAATTTGCCGGCAAGGCAGGATATGACCCGCAGGCGGCGGCCCGCTTCCTGGGGGTGATGAGCCGGTTTGCGGCGTTCTCCGCTGGCGCAGCCAGTGGCAGCGACGGGTTCCTGTCCTCACATCCTTCGACCCCGGCCCGAATCGAGACGGCGATGAACACCGCCCGCGCGATGTTCGGCGCCACCGGGGTCGGGGAATCCGACCGCGAGGGCTATCTCTCGGCCATTTCCGGGCTCAGCTTCGGGGACAGTCCGGCGCAGGGGTCGATCGTTGGGCAGCGCTTCATTCATCCGGCCAACAAGTTCACCTTTACCGTGCCGCAGGGCTACAGCCTGCAGACGTCGCAGAGCGCCGTGGTCGGGGTGGCCGGTGATGGCGAGGCGGTGCGCTTTGACAGTGCGCAGGTGCAGCCGAGCATGTCGCTGACCGATTATCTGAAGTCGGGCTGGATTGCCGGACTGAAGGCCGAGACGGTGACGGCCAGCGAGCATAATGGCATTGAAATGGCCTCGGGGCTGGCCCAGACCGATCAATGGTTCTTCCGCGTGGCGGTGATGCGGCTCGATGGCGAGGTCTATCGCTTCATCTTTGCCGCCAAGAGCGACAGTCAGCGCTTTGCCCAGGGAGCGCAGGCGACGCTGGAAAGCTTCCGGCGCACCACTGCATCCGATCTCAGCCAGATCCGGCGACTGGCGATCAAGCTGGTTACCGCCCGGGCAGGCGACACGGCAGACCGGCTGGCCGGGCAGATGGCCAATATCGGCAATGCGCGCGAGCTGTTCTACATCATCAATGATCTCTATCCCGGCGATCCCCTGGTGCCGGGGCAGCGCTACAAGGTGGTGGCGCGGCCCTGATCGCTGAACGTCGGGCAATCCATCTCCTGGCCGCGCGCAGCTAGAGCAGATCGCACAGGGCGGCGATCAGGGGCTCGTCGGCCGGGGGCATGGGATAATCGCGCAGTGCCTGCGGGCGGACCCATTTGAGTGCCTTGTGCTCGGCGGTGCGCGGCGTGCCCTGCCATTTGCGGCAGACATAGAGCGGCATGAGCAGATGCATCTTCTCGTAGGAATGGCTGGCAAAGGAGAGCGGCGCCAGGCACGCCTGTTGGGTTTCGATCTCCAGTTCTTCGGCCAGTTCGCGGATCAGCGCGGCCTCCGGGGTTTCGCCCGGCTCGACCTTGCCACCGGGAAATTCCCACAGACCTGCCATGGACTTGCCCTCGGGGCGCTGGGCGATCAGCACCCGGCGGTCAGCATCCACCAGGGCACAGGCGACCACGAGCAGCAGGGGTTTGTCGGTCACGCGGGGCCTCCGGGAATGCGGTATGAATAATCGTATTGGTGGGCAAAGCCGAGGGACGCATAGAGCGCCTTGGCGGGGGGATTGTCGGCCTGCACATTGAGGGCGGCGATGCTGGCGCCCTGGTCGTGCGCCCAGGCCAGGCCAGTGCGCATCATGGCGGCGGCCAGACCCTGGCGGCGGCGCGCCGGGTCGGTGATGACATTGCCGGTTATGACGATGCCGTTCGCAATGGCCATCAGGCCCGAGGCGACGACTTCGCCGTTCCGCTCAATGACAATACCGCAGGCCGGGACGGTCATGCTGGCAAGGAGCGCCTGCAGCTTGTGCATCTGGTCCGGCTGGTAATGCTGCAGATTGCGTTGCGCGGCGAGAAACAGCGGGTCGGCGAGATCGAGAATGGTGCCGGCAGGGTCGGGCTGCTGGGGGGTGAGCGGCATGGCGTAGAGGTGGCTGAGGTCGATGCGGTGCCAGTTGGCGGCATCAAGGGCCGCGGTCAGCGCGGGGCTTTCGAGCGGGGTGGTGCGGACGACCGGGGGCAGGTTGCGCCGGGTGAACCAGTCAACGGCATCTGCCAGGCGTCTATCGGCTTCGCTGCTATCTGCCGGATCGAAGCATTGCAGGGAATTGGCACGCTTGGTGTAGCCATTGGCGGCGCGGCGCACCCAGGCGCCGTCCCATTCCACATCAATGCCGGGCCAAGCCAGCAGGCCGGCCCGTTCGAAAGTTTCAACACTCGGTATTTGGGCCATTGTTCAAGCGCCCCTCATCCGTCGCCACGCGCCACATTCTCCCCTAGGGGGAGAAGAATTAGCTCCGGTAGTCGCCATTGATGGTGATGTAGCCGTGGGTGAGGTCGCAGGTATAGACCGTGGCCGCACCTGCGCCGAGGCCGAGGGACACGGTCAGTTCGAGCTCCTCGCCCTTCATATAGGCGCTGGTGGCGGCTTCGTCATAGCCCTCAGCGCGCTCGCCATTGCGGGCCACGACCAGATCGCCGAAGCGGATGGCGAGCTTGTCGCGGTCGGCCGGTTCGCCTGCCTTGCCCACGGCCATGACCACGCGCCCCCAATTGGCGTCCTCACCGGCAATTGCGGTTTTGACCAGAGGCGAGTCGGCAATGGCTTTGGCGATGCGGAAGGCGCTTTCATCGGAAACCGCGCCCTCGACATGCACCGAGACCTGCTTGGTGGCGCCTTCGCCGTCGCGGACGACGTGGATGGCGAGCTCGAACAGGACGTCGAACAGGGCCTGGCCGAAGATCTCGGCTCGCGGATCTTCGAGGCTCAAAATGGGCTCGACACCGACCTTTCCGGTGGCGAAGGCCAGGAGCGTGTCGGAGGTCGAGGTGTCGCTATCGACGGTGATGGCATTGAAGCTGGTCTGGTTGTGCCGGACGAGCAGGGCCTGGAGCACTTCGGCAGCAATGGGCATGTCGGTGACCACGAAGCTGAGCATGGTGGCCATGTCCGGCGCGATCATGCCCGAGCCCTTGGCGATGCCGTTGATCCTGACCTCAACCCCGTCGATCTCGAGCACGGCGCCCGAAAGCTTGGGATAGGTATCGGTGGTCATGATCGCCTTGGCCGGATTGATCCAGGGGGTGGCGGCCATGCGCGTGGCGGTTTCGTCCAGCACGCCGGCAAATTTGGAGGCGTCGAGCGGTTCGCCGATGACGCCGGTGGAGGCGAGGAAAATCTCGCCGGTCGAACAGCCCAGCGCCTTGGCGGCGATTTCGGCGGTCTGCTGCACGGAGTCCTTGCCCTTGGTCCCGGTAAAGGCATTGGCATTGCCCGAATTGACCACCAGGCCACGCGCCTTGCCGCCTGGCAGATTGGCGCGGCACCAGTCGACAGCGGCCGAAGAGCATTTAGACCGGGTAAGCACGCCGGCGGCGACAGTGCCTTGGTCAAAGGCCATCAACAGCACGTCAGTGCGGTTCTTGTATTTGATGCCCGCTTCGGCGGTGGCAAAGCGCACGCCTGCGATTGCAGGCAGGTCCGGATAGGATTTGGGGGCGAGGGGAGAAACCGGATGGGCAGCCATGGACAGAAACCTTAAGCAGGGCAATGAGCTGACAAGGGGTGTGCCTCAAAGCTGCGGCAGGCGCAAGGCACGCAGAGCCACGGGACAGTTGGTCCTCGATTGGTGGATACCCCTACCGAGCCTCCCCCTGATAGGGGGAGGAGTGCATCGCGTTTGAAACAGGTGGGGCAGCAAGTCCCGCGGACCAGTTACGTCCCGCTGGGATGTTCCGGCGCGGCATGCAGGATCTGCGACTCGGTCGAATGGGTCAGGTGCAGATAGCGTTCGAACTGCACGAGGATGTCGGCGATGATCTGGTCGCGATGCATGCCCATGATGTCGTAGCCCTTGCCGCCGCTGGAGAAATAGGTGCGGGCTTCGTAGCGCAAATCGGGCTTGCGGCCACCAAGCGGTGCAAGGATCGGCATGGGCTGGCTGGCCAGGCTCACGCCATAGACGAAGTCGCGCATGCCTTCGGCGGGTGCGCGCAGGGCGATGGCGCCGCCCTCTTCATCGACCACTTCGGCGGGACGGCTGCGCTGGGTGAGTTCGGCGGCAACCTGGGTCATGGCCGGGCGGACTTCCTTTTCCAGGAACTGCGTGACTTCCCGCTCTGACGGCGCGCGCAGCATGAGTCCCAGGCGCCGCTGCCAGGTGACGCCGGAGGCCGGCTGGGCCGGAGCGAAGGCGGGCGTGGTGTGGGCATCCTGCTGGGCCAGGTCGGCGCGCATGCCGATGAACAGCGCCCAGACCAGGGCCAGCATGACGAAGGTGAAGGGCAGGGCGCTGGCAATGGTGGCGGACTGCAGGGCGCCCAGCCCCCCCGCCAGCAAGAGGCTGGAGGCGACCACGCCTTCCATGACGCACCAGAAGACGCGCTGGCCGGTGGTGGTGGCGGTTTCCCCGCCCGCGGCAATGGAATCGACCACCAGCGAGCCGGAGTCCGAGGAGGTGATGAAGAAGATCGCCACCAGCAGGATTGCCAAAGTCGAGGTGACCGCGGGGAAGGGCAGATAGGTGAAGAACTGGAACAGGCCCACCGACACATCATTGGCAATGGCCGTGCCCAGTTCGCCGGCCGCGACGCCGGTATCGATGAAGATGCCGGTATTGCCGAATACAGTCATCCAGAAAAAGGTGAAACCGGCGGGGATGAACAGCACGGCGGTGATGAATTCGCGCACGGTACGGCCACGCGAGATGCGGGCAATGAACATGCCGACAAAGGGCGACCAGGAAATCCACCAGGCCCAGTAAAACAGGGTCCAGCCATCGACCCAGGGGGTGGGCTCATAGGCGTAGATGTTGAAGGTGCGCAGCACCAAGGTGTCGAGATAGAGCCCGAGATTCTGCACGAAGTCGCGGAACAGATCGGCGGTGGGGCCGACAAACAGCACGAAGAACATCAACAGGATTGCGACGACCAGATTGGTCTCGGAGAGAATGCGCACGCCCTTGTCGAGCCCGGTGATCACCGAGACGGTGGCGAGCGCGGTGATGACGGCAATCAGCGGCAATTGCACCATGGGGCCAATCGGCACGCCGAGCAGGTAATTCAGGCCCGCATTGATCTGGGAGACGCCCAGGCCCAGCGAGGTGGCGATGCCGAACATGGTGCCAACAATGGCGAAAATGTCGACGGCGTGGCCGATGGGGCCGTTGATGCGCTCCTTGAGCAGCGGATAGAGGCCCGAGCGGATGGTCAGGGGCAGATTATAACGATAGCCGAAATAGGCCAGCGACAGGCCGACCACGGCATAAATGGCCCAGGCATGGATGCCCCAATGGAAGAAGGTGACGCTCATGGCTTCGCGCATCGCCTCGATGGTGCGGGGCTCGGCGGTGGGTGGGGCCATGAAATGGGTCATGGGTTCGCCCACAGCATAGAACATCAAGCCGATGCCCATGCCGGCGGCAAAGAGCATGGCAATCCATGAGGTGAACTTGAAATCGGGGGTGGAATCATCCGGGCCGAGCTTGAGGCGTCCATAGCGGCCCAAGCAGAACAGGAGGACTGCCACCAGGAAAATGCCCACCGAGAGCAGGTAGAGCCAGCCGAAGCTGGTGAGGATGGATGACTGCAGGGCGCTGAAGAAGGAGCCGGCGCTGGTGGGGAAGATCACGCCAATGGCCAGGAAAATAGCGATGATGATCACCGATCCGAAAAACACCGGTGGATTGATCACGAAGCTCTTGAACATGGCTGCCCCCTCTTGTCCCGTTTGAGGGAAGTAAAACATGGGAGGGGATGAAGTTCCAAATTGCAGGGTGACGGGGCGGGCAAAAACCCCGTCATTTCTCCAACAGAATCAAGCCGCAGTTGGCCTGCGACCGGCTATGAAGGCGGAAAAGCGCTTGTTGATAAAAGGCACGACGACGAGGACGATGGTGGCCGACATCATCGGCACCAGGATCAGGCTGCGCTGCCAGATGTCCCAGCCATTGGTCAGGGGCATCAGCACATAGAGATAAAGGGTCACCACCGGATAGACGGCCAGGGTCATCAACAGGGTGAGGCGGAGACGGGCGGGGAGGGACATGGATAAACTCCAATCGAAACGCTACGTTTCGTTATATATCGAAACGAGCCGTTCCGTTCAAGTCTTTTCTCCTGACCTGTTTTGCGTCATATAAAGTGCCATGAGCAGCGAGCCCGATATCAGCGCCGACAATGACGAGACCGCACGGCGGTCTATCGGCGCGCGGCGCAATCCGGCCAGCCAGGAGGCGATCCTGGATGCGGCGCAGGCCGTCATGCAGGAAGGCGGTATTGCCGGCTTTTCCATCGAGGCGGTGGCCCGACGTGCGCGGGCCGGCAAGCCCACCATCTACCGCTGGTGGCCGCATCGCACGGCGCTGATGCTGGACGTCTACAAGCGTTTCAAGAATGCCCGGTCGTTTCCCGATAGCGGGAGCCTGAGGGCCGATCTCATCAGCTTTCTGGAAGACCACCTGCTGGGGTTCTGGCAGGGGAGCCTATGCGGCACGGTCTATCGGGCAGTGGTGGCGGAAGCCCAGACCGACCCGGAAGCGGCCAAAGTGCTCAAGACCTACCAGGCCGAGCGCATGGCCTATTCGGCCCAGATGGTGGATCGCGCCAAGGCGCGGGGCGAAGTCCCGGCCGAGACCGATGGCGAGATGATCGTTGATCTGGTGGTGTCCTATGCCTGGCATCAATTGCTGCTGGGCCAGATCGACGAGGCCATGGGCCGGGTGCCGGCGGTGATCGATACGATCCTTGGCGGCGTGCGGGGCTATCGGGAATAGGCCAGCGCCGGGCAGCGTGGCGGCCGAAGGCATGAAAAAAAGCCCGGCGCGGTCGCCGGGCCTTGGTTGTCTTGGACGGGCAGGACTACTGGCCGGCGGCTGCGTTTTCGGCGGCTTCCTGGGCGTCGAACCTGGCCTTGAGCTCGGCATCCTCGATGGTCACCTCGACGCCAGCCATCAATTCGTCGACCTGTTCGGTGAAGGTGCGCATCAGGAGCTGGTTCTGGATCTGCGGGGCCACTTGCTCAAAGGCCGGCGGCGCGGACTGGCGCTTTTCATCGAGCCGGATGATGTGCCAGCCGAACTGGGACTGGACCGGCTCGGAAACCGCGCTTTCCTCCAGGGCGAAGGCCGCCTCTTCGAATGGCTGCACCATCATGCCGCGGCCGAAAAAGCCCAGATCGCCCCCATTGGCCGCGCCGGGGTCGATCGAGTGCTCGCGGGCCAGGGTGGCAAAGTCGGCGCCGCCATCGAGTTCAGCCTTGAGGCTGTTGGCCTCTTCCTCGCTCTCCACCAGGATGTGACTGGCGCGAACTTCATCGACCGGCTCGAACTGCTCGACAAAGGCGTCATATTCGGCCTGGATTGCCTCGTCTGTCACCGAAGCGGCGATGGCCTCGGCGAAATAGGCGCGGCGCAGAGCGCGTTCTTCGAGATAGTCACGGCGCTGGGCGAAGATCTCGGTCTGGTCCATGCCCGCCTCGCGGGCGGCAGCGGACATGACCTTCATGTCGATCAGAATGCGCACGAGGAAAGCGCGGCGCTCCTCGGGTGGCATTTGCGAGAGCTCCTGGGCCATGTCCTCGGCGGCAAAACCCAGATCGCCCTCGGTGATGGTTTCATCGCCGACGGTGGCGACAATTGCTGTGGGATCGACGGGTGTGGCGGCGTCCTGGGCCAGGGCGCCAAGGGCCGGGGCGGCAGTCAAAAGGACGGCGAGGCTGGCGGCGCGCAGCAGGCGCTGGGGGATAAAGGACATGGGAATCTCGTGTCTCCTTGGCGGGCCTGCAGGGTGCATGGCCAGCATGGTCAGAATTTTTCGGCTCCCCGCTCGCATGGCAAGGGGGCCAAAATGTGCCGGACGGGGGCGCGATCACCCAAGTGTCATCGGTGGGGCGCTTGTCGCCCGCCTGGCCGCACGGGTGCCGAAGGTGTGGCCCATTTCCGATACGTTGACAAGCCTGACCCCCACTCTTACATCTCAGCCGCTTTCATTGAGCATGGGTCTGCCAGAAGCGCCCGAAAAGCGAGGCTGGAACCATGCGCGTAATCCGCAGGAGGGAACCGAGAAGGGTTCCCCAAGTTGTGACGAGGCGAAACGGGGCCCGCTAGCGCCCGCATTTATTGCAGGCCGCCCGCTCCACCAGCCCCGCCGCTCACGAACAAAGGACCTTAAAACAATGGCACTTGCTGCGCTTGCCCGAAAATTCTTCGGGTCAACCTCGGACAGGCAGGTCAAGCGGTACCAGGGGAAGGTCGCGGCGATCAATGCGCTGGAGCCGGAGCTGGCCAAGCTCAGCGACGATCAGCTCAAGGCGCGTACGGCGGAGTTCAAGGCCCAGCTCGAACAGGGCGCCAAGCTCGAGGATTTGATCGTGCCGGCCTTTGCCACGGTGCGCGAGGCGTCCAAGCGCGTTTTGGGCATGCGGCATTTCGACGTGCAGCTCATCGGCGGCATGGTGATGAATGACCGCTCGATTGCCGAGATGCGGACCGGTGAAGGCAAGACACTGGTGGCCACATTGCCGCTCTATCTCAATGCGCTGACCGGCAAGGGCGCGCATCTGGTGACGGTCAATGACTATCTGGTGCGGCGTGACGCGGCCTGGATGGGCCAGATCTATAATTTCCTCGGCCTCAGCTATGGCGTGATCGTGCATGGGCTGACCGATGCCGAGCGCAAGGCCGCCTATGCCGCCGACATCACCTATGGCACCAATAACGAGCTCGGCTTCGATTATCTGCGCGACAATATGAAATATACCCGTGCCCAGATGGTACAGCGCGGGCATGAATTCGCCATTGTCGACGAAGTGGACTCGATCCTGATCGACGAGGCGCGCACGCCGCTGATCATTTCGGGCCCGTCCGAAGACCGCTCCGAGCTCTATGTGAAGATCGACAAGCTGATCGAGGTGATCGGCGAGGGCGATTACGAGCTGGACGAAAAGCATCGCGCCGCGACCTTTACCGACCAGGGCGTGGAAAAGCTCGAGGCGGCGCTGCGCGAAGCGGGACTGCTGCGCGGCGAGTCCATGTATGACGTGGAAAATGTGGCGTTGGTGCACCATGCCAATTCGGCTCTGCGCGCCCACAAGCTGTTCCGCAAGGACAAGGATTACATCGTCCGCCAGACCCCCGAAGGCGGCGAGGTGGTGATCATCGACGAATTCTCGGGCCGCATGATGCCGGGCCGCCGCTATTCGGAAGGCCTGCATCAGGCCTTGGAAGCCAAGGAACAGGTCAAGATCCAGGCTGAAAACCAGACGCTGGCCTCGATCACCTTCCAGAACTATTTCCGCCTCTACACCAAGCTGGCCGGCATGACCGGTACGGCAGCGACCGAGGCCGAGGAATTTGCCGATATCTATAGCCTGGGCGTGACCACGGTACCGACCAACCTGCCGATCCAGCGGATCGACGAGGACGATGCGATCTATCGCACCGCCGAAGAGAAGTTCGAGGCCATCGCCGAACTGATCAAGGAATGCCAGGACCGCGGCCAGCCCGTGCTGGTGGGCACCACCTCGATCGAAAAGAGCGAGATGCTGGCCGAAATCCTGCGCAAGAAGAATGTGGGCCAGATGAACGTGCTCAATGCCCGTCATCACGAGCAGGAGGCCTTTATCGTGGCCGATGCGGGCCTGCCGGGCGCCATCACCATTGCCACCAACATGGCCGGTCGCGGTACCGATATTCAGCTTGGCGGCAATCTGGAAATGCGCATCCAGCGCGAGGCCAGCGAACTCGAGGGTGAGGCGCGCGAGAAGAAAATCGAGCAGATCAAGGCCAAAATCGCCGAGGACAAGGCCAAGGCGCTGGCCGCTGGCGGCCTGATGGTGATCGGCACCGAGCGGCATGAAAGCCGCCGCATCGACAATCAGCTCCGCGGCCGCTCGGGCCGCCAGGGCGACCCGGGGCATTCGAAGTTCTTCCTCAGCCTGCAGGACGACCTGATGCGGATCTTCCCGGTGGATTCGATGGATTCCATGCTGGGCAAGCTGGGGCTCGAACAGGGCGAGAGCATCACCCATCCATGGGTGACCAAGGCCATCGAGCGCGCCCAGGGCAAGGTCGAAGCGCGCAATTTCGACATCCGCAAGAACATCCTGAAATACGACGACGTGATGAACGATCAGCGCAAGGTGATCTTCGAACAGCGTCTCGAATTCATGGATGCCGAGGACGTCAGCGAGACCATCACCGAGATGCGCCACGATGTGGTGGAGAATATTTCGGCCAAGGCCATGCCGCCGCGCTCATTCCCGGAACAGTGGAACACCGAGCAGCTTGCGACTGCCGCCAAGACCTATCTCAATATCGATGTTCCCGCCGCCGCATGGGCCGCCGAGGAAGGCATTGATGCCGAGACCATGGAACAGCGCATTCGTGAAGCGGCCGATGCGCATATTGCCGCCAAGACCGAGAAATATTCGCCCTCCATCATGCGGCAGGTGGAAAAGTCGATCCTGCTGCAATCGGTCGACGGGCTCTGGCGCGAGCATCTGGTGATGCTCGATCACCTGTCCAAGGTGGTGGGCTGGCGCGGTATCGCCCAGCGTGATCCGCTCAACGAATACAAGCAGGAAGCCTATGAACTGTTCCAGGCGCTGCTGGGCAATCTGCGCGAGCTGGTGACCACCCAGATCAGCCATGTCGAATTGCAGATCCGCCAACCGGAAACGCCGCAGGCACCCGATCCGGCCAAGCTGACCCAGACACATATCGATCCGCTGACCGGGGAGAACGATGCGGCGGGGGATGCTGCGGCAAGCCGGGACGGCCTGCCGCCGGTCGATCCCAAGCTGCTGGTCGGCGTATCGCGCAATGCCCCTTGCCCTTGTGGTTCGGGCAAGAAGTTCAAGCATTGCCACGGCGCCTTCGCCTGAGGCGGGGGCGGTGACCAATCTGCTCGATAGTGATTGGATCGCCATTGACGGAACGCTGGACGCCATCGACTTCGATGGCTTTGCCGATGATCGCTCGCCGGCTGAGCTGGCGCGGCTGGTGTTGAACGCCTATTCGCGGCCCGGCGACTGGATGCTGGACCCTTTTGCGGGTCTGGGCACGGGCCTGATTACCGCACAGGCCATGGGCCGGCATTGCATCGGCTTTGAACCCAATGCCGCGCGAGCCGATTGGGTGCGCGAACGGCTCTGGCCGCCCAACCGCATTATCCAGGCCCCGATCGAGGCGCTTGGCGTACACGATGTTTCCCGTTTTGCGCTGGTCTATACCAGTCCGCCCTATCCCATGGTGAACCTGGAAGACGACCCTTGGGGGCCAAGCTACTTTGAGGATATGCAGGCGATCTTTGCCAGTATTGCGCCCCATATGGCGCCGGGCGGCAGACTCGTCGTGGAAGTGTCCAATATCCTGACCGAGGACGGTTATCGTCCTTTGGTGGGACAGATGGCCGAGACAATCGGCAGGGTTTTCTGGCTCGAGCGTGAAGTGGTGCGGATCAACACATCCGGCTGGCCGGCCGGGCCGGGGGTGCAGCACAGTTCATTGCTGATTTTCGGGGGCTAGCAGCTCACGCGGATTTCGGCGTAGCCGGTGACCCCCTCATCGCCGCCCGAGGTGACCGCGATCATGCAGGGGCTGCCAGGCAGAGGCATGGAGCCGCCCGAGGGCACGGAGGTACCGTCGGAAAGGGTGATATAGCCATTGTCCACGACGCTGACCTCGACCGTGCCGGGCTGATCACACACGGCATAATTGTCCCCCGAGGCCACCAGCAGGCGCATGCCGACGGGGAGGCAATCCTGGTCCTGGTTGGCGCTGGTTGGGCTTGCCGCAGGGGTGGCGGTTGCATTTGCGGGCATGGGCACATTGGCACCGGCCATGGTGTCTTCAAGTTCGGAGAGCCGTTCTTCCAGCGCAGCAAGGCTGCCCTCTTGCCCGCCATTGCGGGTATAGAGATCCAGGCTCACGCGCAGCTCGGCTATTTCAGTGGAGAGGCGCAGGATCTCCTGCCGGTTCTGGCTGTAGATCCAGCCGGAGAAGGCAAAGGCGGCAACACCGAACAGCACGGCGCCAAAAGCAAGCAGGCCCGGCAGGCGTGGTGCGTGGTGCGGTGCCACAGGCTGTTGAGTGCGGGCTGAGCGGCCAGCCGGCCTGGATGGCGCAGCGGGGCGCACTTCATCGATCACCACGGCCTCGGGGGCACTGCCAGCTTTGGCGCTATCCGGCTGATCCATCAGAGCCTTCCATGCTCTAGCGGCCCCGCAGTCGGCCTCAACTGGGGCAGAACTTTGACCGCCAGGCGATCCTGACGCGACCGGCCTTGTGGATCAAGGGCGCTGGGTGGCCGGGGTTGGCATGCCGGTGGTTGCCTCGGCACCGGGCTGGGCGCCGAACAATCCGCCGATATTCTCACCGATCCCGGAGAAGAAACTGTTCACCGCCTCGCCCCGTGCTTCGAGCGCTGCCTCTTCTGCAGCCTTGCGTTCGGCGGCGAGCCGGGCGGCTTCCGCCTTGGCCGCCAAATCGGCCTCGTCGGCCTTGAGCTTGGCGGTCAGGGCAGGGTTCTGCACCGAAGCGGGGCAGGCGCCCGTGGCGTTGAGCGGGCCGGATCCGGCCGGGTTGAAGATATACTGCTTTTCACAGACGTCCCAGACAGGTGGAGTCTTGGTCAGCTCGAAATAATCGTGGCCTTCCTTGATATCCTTCCAGAACTCCATATGCGGGCTGGTGGCATGCCTCGCCATGTTGGCGGTGGTCATACGGAAGGGGAAGATCTGGAGCTGGAAACTGGGATTGCCGCCCTTGAAGGTTTCGCGTGCCAGGGCATAGATCTCGGCAATGCCGGCATCGGTCATGGCATAGCACCCGCGTGAGGAGCAATCGCCATGCACCATCAGGTCCGAGCCGGTGCGACCATGGGCGCGGTCGAACTTGTTGGGAAAGCCGGTGTTGAAGGCGAGATAGTAGTTCGAGCGCGGATTCATCAGGCCCGGCGTGATGGTGTAAAAACCCTCAGGGCTCTGCCGGTCGCCTTCCTTGAATTTGGGACCGAGATCGCCCGAATAGGCGCAGATCTCATAGGTCTTGAAGAGTCTGTAGCTGCCCGTACCGGTCTTTTTCCAGACTTCAAGCACTGATTCTTCCTTGAAGATGCGCACCACCATGCCCTGGTTGGGGGCGGACCCCATATTGCGCAGGCCCTGAACCACGCTGCCGGCAAGCGGCACATTGTGGCGGTTGTCGCCGCCCTTGACGAAATTGGAGCAGGCGGCGAGGCCCAGGCTCAGCCAAACAAGGATGACGATGGCGCCGAGGCGGTGAAAGAAGGTGGCAGTCAAGGATATCCAGCCCGTCACGAGAACAGCCCGCAACCGGGCCAATGGTTAGCGCAGTATGACCCGATGCGGTGAACGAAGCCTTTACCATGGGCAGGTGGAAGGCGGAAGCGGACGGCGATCACGCGGATGTGTGGACGCGACCGAAGTCGCGCCGACTGCTACCAATCCTAGAGGTTCGTCCCGATCGCCAGGAATTTCTCGCGGCGATGTTCGCGGGTTTCGAGGCGCGATTTGCCGGCAAAATCCTTGAGGAAGGCGGCCAGGGCGGCGCGGGTGGAATCCATGATGGTGCCGTGGTGACGGTGGGCGCCGCCGGCTGGCTCTGGGATGATGGCGTCAATGACGCCAAAGCCGAGCAGGTCCTGAGCAGTGATCTTCTGGGCCGTGGCCATGTCCTGGGCCTTGGCGGCGTCGCGGAACAGGATCGAGGCGCCGGCCTCGGGGGAAATCACCGAGTAGATGGCGTTTTCGAGCATCAGCACGCGATTGGCGGTGGCGATGGCGATAGCGCCGCCCGAGCCGCCTTCACCGATGATGATGGCAATATTGGGTACGCCCAGTTCGAGGCTTTTCTCGGTGGAGCGGGCAATGGCCTCGGCCTGGCCGCGTTCTTCGGCACCGATGCCGGGATAGGCGCCGGAGGTGTCGACAAAGGAAATCACCGGAACCGAGAAGCGGTCGGCCATGTCCATGATGCGCACAGCCTTGCGGTAGCCTTCGGGATTGGCCATGCCGAAATTGTGCTTGAGGCGCGTTTCGGTGGAATTGCCCTTTTCCTGGCCCAGCACGGCAACCGGGGTGCCGTTGAAACGGCCAAAGCCGGCCTGGAGCGCGGCGTCTTCCCCGAATTTGCGGTCTCCGGCGAGCGGCGTCCATTCGGTGATCAGCGCGCGCACATAGTCGGAAAAATGCGGGCGTTGCGGATGGCGCGCCACCTGGGTCTTCTGCCAGGGCGTCAGCTTGCGATAAATCTCGACCAGCGCCTCGTCGGCGCGGGCGGAAAGCCGGTTCACTTCCTCATCGATCGATACGGCCTGATCGCTCTGGGCCATCGACTTCAGTTCGGCGATCTTTGCTTCGAGATCGGCGACCGGTTTTTCAAAATCGAGATAAGACTGCATCCCACCGCCCAAAAGGGTCATTGTTCTGGCACAAGGCTCTTTTGCGACCCATGCATCATGGCCCGCTGCTCTTGCGCCTTAAAGTGGCCGGAAAGTGGCGACGGAGCAATGCCGAGTCAAGCTCTGGGCGCGAAATGGTTGGGATTTGGTGAGCAGAACTCAGCCATTGGCCAGCGGATGGTGGCTTTCCACCAGATTGCGCAGTTTCTCGTCCAGCACATGGGTGTAGATCTGGGTTGTGGAAATATCGGCATGGCCGAGCAGCATCTGCACCACGCGCAGATCGGCGCCACCGGCCAGCAAATGGCTGGCAAAGGCATGGCGCAGCACATGCGGGGCGACGCGCGCAGTGGAAATGCCGGCGCGGGCGGCCAGGGCTTTCAGGTCGCGCGCAAAGACCTGGCGGGTGAGATGACCATCTTCCCCCTTGGCAGGAAACAGGAAAAGGCCGGGCTCAAGCGTGCCGATCCAGTGGCGCACGGCGTCGCGGGCGCGATCGTTCATGGGCACCACGCGGTCCTTGTTGCCCTTGCCGGTGATGGTGATGAAGGCGGCGTCGCGCATCACGGCGGCGCGTTTCAGGCTGACGAGCTCGGAGACGCGCAGGCCCGTGGCATAAAGCATTTCGAGCAGCACGTAGAGGCGCTGCGCCGCGATCTGCTTTTGCGGGCTGGCGGGTGTGTTGGCTTCGGTTTCGGCCAGGGTCAACAGGCGGTCGACCTCGGCAAGGGACAATACCTTGGGCAAAGCGCGGCGGGATTTGGGGCTGGCAACGATGCGGGTGGGATCGTCGCTGCGGATGCCGTCGGCGCAGAGAAACTTGTGAAACTGGCGAATGGCCGAAAGGCGCCGGGCGCTGGAGGCGGCCGAAAGCCCTTCGGTCTTGAGATCATCGAGCCATGCGGTCACGGTGTCGCGCGTGGCGTTCAGCAGGGTCTGGTGCCGTGCCGAGACGAAGGCGGCGTAGTGGGTCAGGTCGCGCCGATAGGCATCAATGGTGTTGGCCGCGGCGCCGCGCTCGGCGCTCATCATCTCAAGGAAGCTGCCGATCAGATGCCCGCCACTCATTGGCCGGTGCCGGGCTCGGAGGTGACATTGGGCTGGGGCAGATTGCCGCCGGGGCGGTTGGTCTCGGTCTCGCCCAGCAGTTCACGGGTGGGAATGCGCTGGCTGACTTCCTTGGGGGATGGCTCGACAAAGGCAACCAGGGCGAACATGCCTGCATAGACCAGGCCGCCCAGGAAGATCAGAGTGATGAGAAGGCGGATCAGGGAAGGCATAAAGGGTCCTTGCGTGCCGGAACGGCCTGAACACTATGAGCAAAAGGTTGCGGTTGTCTTGTCCTTCCAGTTTCGCCGAAACAGGGCCTTGCGATCAACAGGGGGGCGGTATGCTTGACAGGCCGGGCCGGGACCGGTTGATAGCGGCCATGATCGGAGGGCGCGGCAGTTGAGCAGAACGGATGGCGGCGGACGGCAGGGCCGGGCCCGGGCATTGGCCAGCCGGCTCAATGGCCGACCACTGGTGCTCGTGGGCATGATGGGGGCCGGCAAGACCACTGTGGGCCGGCGCCTTGCCGCTCGTCTGGGCCGCCAGTTCATCGACAGCGACGAGGAAATCGAACGCGCCGCGCAAATGAGCATTCCCGAAATCTTCGAGCAGCGCGGCGAGGGCGAGTTTCGTGCCGGGGAAATGCGGGTGATTGCCCGGTTGCTCAAGGAAAAGGACATAGTCCTGGCCACCGGGGGCGGCGCCTTCGTCAATTCCGACACCAGAGCGCTGGTCAAGGCCGGTGCCGTGTCGGTCTGGCTCAAGGCCGATCTGGACCTGTTGTTCGAAAGGGTGTCGCGCCGCGCCAACCGGCCTTTGCTCAAGACAGCCGACCCCAAGGGAACACTCGAAAAACTGATTGCGGACCGCTATCCGATCTATGCCGAGGCGGATCTGACCGTGGTCAGCCGCGATGTGCCGCAGGACAATGTAGCGGGGGACGTCATTACGGCCCTGCTCGACCACTTCAAGAAAGAGCAAGCCTGATCCCATGGCCCAGATCGACCACACAGTTCATGTTGCCCTGGGTGAGCGCGCCTATGACATCCTGATCGGCCCGAAGCTGATCGATGAGGCGGGGGCGATCCTTAGGGAAAAATTCCCGGGCCGGCGCTATGGCATCGTCACCGACGCGATGGTTGCCGCAGCGCAATTGCCGCGCCTGACTGCTTCGCTCGGAGCCGCAGGGCTGTCCTATGACACCATAGTGCTGCCGGCCGGGGAGAGCACCAAGAGCTATGCCATGCTTGAAAAAGTGGTCGAGGGGCTGCTGGCGGCCAAGCTGGAGCGCGGTGATCTGGTGATCGCGCTGGGCGGCGGGGTGATTGGCGATTTGGCCGGATTTGCCGCTTCGGTGACACGGCGCGGCATGGATTTCGTGCAGGTGCCGACTTCGCTGCTGGCACAGGTGGATTCCTCGGTGGGCGGCAAGACGGGCATCAATTCGCCGCTTGGCAAGAACCTGGTCGGGGCGTTCCATCAACCTAGGCTGGTGCTGGCTGATCTTTCCGCGCTCGATACGCTTGATCCGCGCCAGTTCGCGGCGGGTTATGCCGAAGTGGTCAAATATGGGCTGATCGACGATCCGGACTTTTTCGAATGGCTCGAAGCCAATCGCGCTGAGATCTTTGCCGGCGGGCCGGCGCGGGGCGAGGCAATTGCCCGCTGCTGCGCCCACAAGGCGCGGGTGGTGATTGCCGATGAGAAGGAAACCGGGGTCCGTGCGCTGCTCAATCTGGGGCACACTTTCGGCCATGCGCTGGAAAAGGATACCGGCTATTCGAGCCGCCTGCTGCATGGTGAAGGCGTGGCCATTGGCATGGTGCTGGCGCATGGCTTTTCCAACAGGCTGGGTCTGGCGCCGGGGCAGGATAGCGGCCGGGTGGCGGCGCATTTGCAGGCGGCCGGCCTGCCAACGCGGCTGGGCGATATTCCGGGTGAGCTGGGGTCCAGTGATGTGCTGATGGCGGCCATTGCCCAGGACAAGAAGGTATCGCGCGGCGCGCTGACCTTTATCCTGACCCGAGGCATTGGCCAGGCCTTTATCGAGAAAAATGTCGATCCGCAGGCCGTCCGGGCCTTTCTGGAGGAGATGCGCGCAAAATGAGCCTTACCCTTTGGCTGACGTCGGCCGGCATCCTGCTGCTGCTGGCCATGAGCTTTTTCTTTTCCGGCTCGGAAACCGCGCTGACCGCCGCCTCGCGGGCGCGGATGCATCAGCTTGCGCGCGCGGGCGACAAGCGCGCAGCGCTGGTGGAGAACCTCTCGAGCCAGAAGGAGCGGCTGATCGGGGCGATCCTTCTGGGCAACAACATCGTCAATATTCTAGCCTCAACTCTGGCCGCCAGCGTGCTGATCGCCCTGTTTGGCGAGGCCGGCATTGCCTATGCCACCATCGCCATGACAGCGGCCGTGGTGGTGTTTTCCGAGGTGCTGCCCAAGACACTGGCGCTGATGCGGCCGGATGGCTTTGCGCTCACTGTCTCGCCGGTGATCCGCGTGGTGGTGATCGTGTTTGCGCCGGTGACCCTGGCGGTTCAGGCCATCGTCAATGCGATCCTGCGGCTCTTCGGGCTTGATGCGAGCAATGTCAGCGCGATCTCGGGGCATGACGAAATCCGCGGCACGCTGGACCTGCTGCATTCGGAAGGCGAGGTGGTCAAGGATGACCGCGACATGCTGGGCGGCCTTCTGGACCTGCGCGACCTGGTGGTCAGCGATGTGATGGTGCACCGCACCCAGATGCTGGCGCTGGACGCCACCATGAGCGCCGACGAGCTGGTCAAGGCGGTGCTGGAAAGCGCCTATACCCGCATTCCTCTCTATCAGGGGGAAACCGACGATATTGTCGGCATCATCCACGCCAAGGACGTGCTGCGTGCGCTGATGGCGGTGGATGGGGACGCCTCGCGCGTCGATATCCGGCAGATCATGACCAAGCCCTGGTTCATTCCCCAATCCACGGCCGTGCAGGTGCAGCTCTCGGCGTTCCTGAAGCGCCATTCGCATATGGCGCTGGTGCTGGACGAATATGGTGTGCTCGAAGGCCTGGTGACGCTTGAGGACATCATCGAGGAAATCGTCGGTGACATTTCCGACGAGCATGACGAGCCGGACGACGAAGCCGTGTTCGGCATCGACAAGCAGGACGATGGCAGCTTTATCGTCGATGCCAGTATCGCCATTCGCGACATCAATCGCCTGCTGGACTGGAACCTGCCGGACGAGCACGCCAATACCGTGGCCGGCATTGTGATCAACGCAGCAAAGCTCATTCCCGAGCCGGGGCACCAGGTCGAAGCGCATGGCTTTTCCTTCCTGGTGCTGGAGCGGGACCGGCAGCGGGTGTCCAAAGTGCGGATCACCCCCCGAATGGAGGGTGGCGACGCGCCGGCGGATTGACTATATGGAAGACGTCGGCAGCACCTCGATGGCGAGGGCATGCACGCTGGACTTCAATTCATCGTCAAGCGCTTCGTTCACCGCACGGTGTTGCGCTACGCGGCTTAGCCCGTCAAAATTGCGGGTCGCGATTCTGACACGAAAATGGGTTTCACCGCCCTCGCGCCAACCGGCATGACCGTGGTGAGACTGGGATTCATCGATCACCTCCAGATGGAGGGGAGCGAATTTTTCGGTGAGCTTGGCGTGGATCGTGTCCGTCATGGACATGGTGTCGGCTCCGATATCTGACTGAAGACACAACTAGGCACAATGAAACAGCAATCCAAGCTCTTCGATAACATTCGCATTCGGCCGCGGCGGGAAGAAAAGCCCGAACCGATCGAGGTGCAGTGCGACTGGGAGGGCTGTGAAGCGGCCGGCGAGTTCAGGGCGCCCAAGGGTGCGGGCTATGAGGGGCAGTATCACAATTTCTGCCTCGAACATGTGCGGCACTACAACAAGGCGTTCAACTATTTCGCCGGCATGAGCCCCGATGAGCTGGACGAGGCACTGCATACCCCGCCCAAGGCCGAATCACGATCAAGCTTTGCCACCGGCAATCCCGGTGCGGCCCGTGCAGCCGGGCGCAATGCGGCCAAGCCGGGCGACAAATATGGCGATCCGTTCGGCGTTTTCGCGCGCTACCGCTATCAGCAGTCCAAGCGCCCGGCGACCGAGCGGGTGAAACCGCTGAACGAGCCGGACCGTCGGGCGCTCGAAGTGCTTGGCTTTACCGCCCATGCCAAATCCGACGAGATCAAGCGGGCGTACAAGGACCTGGTCAAAAAGCACCATCCGGACGTCAATGGGGGCGATGCATCGTCAGAGGAGCGTCTGCGCTCGGTGATCGCGGCCTATACCCATCTGAAGAAACAGGGGTTTGTGGTGCGCTAGTGCCATCCCGTCCCGGCCATGGGCCAGACGTCCTGTCGCCAGACCTGCCAATGGCTGCCCAATCGTCACGCCCGCCTCACCATCCCGAGGCTACCCGCGTCGTCACATTGCTGCTATAGAGCCACCGCCTTCGCAGAATTTTTCCTTGCATTTCCAAGAGCCCGACCATGACTGAATTCACCAATTTGCCCGATACCGAATACCAGGCGCGGGATCTGTTCGGGATCGATACCGACATGGTGGTCAAGGGCTACAAGGAACGGAGCGACCATGTGCCGCCGATCGATCCGGACTATCTGTTCGACCGCAATACCACGCTCGCGATCCTGGCCGGCTTTGCCTATAACCGCCGCGTCATGGTGCAGGGCTATCACGGCACTGGCAAGTCCACCCATATCGAACAGGTCGCTGCCCGGCTGAACTGGCCATTGGTGCGCGTCAACCTGGACAGCCATGTGAGCCGCATCGACCTGGTCGGCAAGGACGCCATTGTCCTCAAGGACGGCAAGCAGATCACCGAATTCCGCGACGGCATCCTGCCCTGGGCGGTGCAGAACAATATTGCGCTGGTGTTCGACGAATATGATGCGGGCCGCCCGGACGTGATGTTCGTGATCCAGCGCGTGCTCGAGCAGTCGGGCCGGCTGACCCTGCTCGACCAGAACCGCGTGATCGTGCCGCATCCGGCTTTCCGCCTGTTCTCGACCACCAATACGATTGGTCTGGGCGATACGTCGGGCCTCTATCACGGCACGCAGCAGATCAATCAGGGGCAGATGGACCGCTGGAGCATCGTGACCACGCTCAACTATCTGCCGCACGACAAGGAAGTCGGCATCGTGCTCGCCAAGAACAAGAGCTATGGCGAGACCGAAAAGGGCAAGAAGCAGATTGCCAACATGGTCCGCCTGGCGGATCTGACCCGTTCGGCCTTCATCAATGGCGATATCTCAACGGTCATGTCGCCGCGCGGTGTCATCACCTGGGCCGAAAATGCCGTTATTTTCGGTGGCGACATCGGCTTTGCCTTCCGGCTGACGTTCCTGAACAAGTGCGACGAGCTCGAACGCCCGGTGGTTGCCGAGTTCTACCAGCGCGTGTTTGGCGAAGACCTGCCGGAAAGCTCCGCCAATCTGGCGGTGATGGCTTAGTCCAGCGCGCACGACCTCGCCCTTCGACAGGCTCAGGGTGAGGTCTACTGTGAATTCTGCGTCGTCTCGTAGACCTCATGGTGAGCTTGTCGAACCACGAGGTCGCGGCCACCAAGGCAACTGATCCATGGCAAACCCACCGCGCAGCAAAGCCAACAAGCCCGACCAGACCCAGGCGTTCAAGAGCGCCATGGGCGCGACAGTGCGCGCCATCGGGGCCAAGCCGGAGCTTGAGGTGAGCTTTACCGCCGACCGGCCGCTTTTGACCTCGGACAAGGCGCGGCTGGCCAATCTGCCCCGCCTGCCGACCAGGCGCGATATCGCCATTGCCCGCGGGCAGGGCGATGCCATGGCGATGCGCCTGGCCAGCCATGATCCGGATTCCCATCGCAAGCGGGCGCCGATGGACCCGCAGGCGCGGGCGGCCTTTGACGCGCTCGAACAGGCGCGGGTGGAGTCGCTGGGCTGCATCCGCATGCCGGGCATGGTGGGCAATATCCACGAAATGCTGGAAGACCGGCTGTTCCGCGCCAATTTCGCCGAGGTCGACGACAAGGGCGATGCGCCTTTGGCCGAGGCGCTGGGGCTGATGCTGCGCGAGAGGCTGGCCGGGGTCGAGGTGCCGCCCTCGGGCCATGCGCTGGTGGATCTGTGGCGCAAGGAGATCGAGGCAAAGGCCGGTTCCTCGATTGAAAAGCTGCTCGAGACCTATGAGAGCCAGGAGGATTTCTCGCGGGCAGCGCGGGCGGTGCTGCGCGACCTGAACCTGATCGCCGAGAGCGATATGGAAGACCCGTCCGACAGCGATGAGGACGCGGCCGAGGATAATCAGCCCGAGCAGGCGCAGGGTTCGGAAAAGGACCAGGAGCAGGGCGAGGGCGAGAACGAACAGTCCGACAGCGAGGATGACCAGCAGGCGGGCGAGAGCGAAGAGAGCGGCGATGTCGAGGGCATGGAAGCCGACATGGCCGACAGCGACGAGGACGCCGAGGCCGAGGCGGGCGAGGATGCGCCCATGCCCCCGCCGGCCAAGGATGGCGGCGAGCGGCTCTCGAACCAGTTCAACTACAAGGTCTTCACGCAGAAATATGACGAGATCGTCAAGGCGGCCGAGCTGTGCCCGCCCGACGAGCTCGATCAGTTGCGCGCCCTCTTGGACAAACAGCTCGAAAACCTTGCCGGCGCCGTGGCGCGACTGGCCAACAAGCTGCAGCGGCGGCTGATGGCCAAGCAGAACCGGAGCTGGCAATTCGACCTCGAGGAGGGGCTGCTCGATACGGCGCGCCTCACCCGCGTGGTCACCGATCCGATGCAGGCGCTCAGCTTCAAGGTCGAGAACGACACCGATTTCCGCGATACCGTGGTGACGCTGCTGATCGACAATTCAGGCTCGATGCGCGGCCGACCGATCACCATTGCGGCGATCTGCGGCGATATTCTCGCGCGCACGCTGGAACGTTGCGGCGTGAAGGTCGAGATCCTGGGCTTTACCACAAGGGCCTGGAAAGGCGGCAAGAGCCGTGAGGCGTGGCTGGAAGCCAATCGCCCGCCCAATCCGGGCCGCGTCAACGACATTCGCCACATCATCTACAAGGCCGCCGACGAGCCCTGGCGCCATGCGCGGCGCAATCTGGGGCTGATGATGCGCGAGGGGCTCTTGAAGGAAAACATCGACGGCGAAGCGCTCGAATGGGCGCGCAAGCGCTTGATGGCGCGGCCCGAGCAGCGCCGCATCATGATGGTGATTTCCGATGGCGCGCCGGTGGATGACTCCACCCAGTCGGTCAATGCCGGCAATTATCTCGAGGCCCATCTGCGCCAGGTGATCGAGGATATCGAGACCCGCTCGCCTATCCAGCTTGTGGCGGTGGGCATCGGGCATGACGTGACCCGCTATTACCGCCGCGCCGTCACCCTGCTCGATGCCGAGGAACTGGCCGGGGCGCTGACCGATGAGCTGGCGGCGCTGTTCGACGAGGAAATGCCGGCCCAGACGCGACGGCGGGTCCGGGGATGATGTTGCGGGCCGCAACTGCCGTGGCGCTGCTGTTGCTGGCCGGTCCGGCCAGTGCGGTGGAGTTGATGGTCAGTGCCGCGCCCGTCACCCGGTTCAAGGGCGTCGAGCTGGACCAGCCGGTCGACCGGCTGATCTTTCGCGGTGGCCTCACGCTGCAAAGCCCGGTCGATACATTTGGCGGCCTGTCGAGCGTGACCGTCACCGGACCTGACCAGCGCATCGCCTTCGTGTCCGACCGGGGCAATTTCGTTTCCGGGCAATTGGCCTATGACGAGGCGGACCGGCTGATCGGATTGATCGGGGTGACGATCGAGCCGATGCAGAATTCGGGCGGCACTGTCCTGCCGCGCCAGTTTGCCCGTGATGCCGAAGGCATGGATACAGTCTGGCGCGACGGCGAGCCTTATGCGGTGCGTGTGGGGTTCGAGCATCTGACGCGGGTGGCCGATTTTGTCATTACCGATGGCCGGCCGGATGGCGCGGCACGCGAGATCGGTATTCCGCAATGGCTAACCGATCTGCGCACCAATGAAAGCCTGGAATCGGTCTGCATTGCCCCGGAGGCATCGCCCATTGCCGGCTCAACCCTGCTGCTGACAGAAGAGGCGCTGGACGGTGATGGCAATCATCGCGGCGAACTGCTCGGGGTCAATGACAAGGGGCCAATCGGCTATGCCAACAGCCCGATCGTCAATCCGACGGACTGCAAGTTCCTGCCCAATGGCGATTTGCTGGTGCTTGAGCGGGGCGTGTCGCTGTTTGCCTTCGTGATGAACCTGCGGCTGGTGCCGGCCGATCAGGTGCGCCCGGGCAATGTGATGCGCGGCGACTTGCTCCTTTCGGCGCAAGGCGGGGAGATCGACAATATGGAAAGCCTCATGGTGCACGAAACGGCCGGAGGCGAGATGCGTATCCTGATCGGCTCGGACAATAATTTCAATGATTGGCAGCGCAATCTCATCCTGGAGTTCGCGCTGCCACAGGACTAGCTCGGCCTTCGGTCAGCTATCAGGCCGCCACGGGCATCTTGCGCAGCACCAGGTCGCGAATGGTCTTGTAGGGCGCCAGCATCAGCACCGCCATTACCAGCTTGACCAGGAAATCGCCCAAAGCCAGAGACTGCCAGAGTTCGACTTCCGGGCCGATGCCGATCAGCGGGGCGGGGAAGGCGAGCGAGGAATCTTCCATGCCGAACATCGCATCGATGCCGGCGAAGGCCGGGGCCATGGCGAGGCTGAAGAACAGCGCCGTGTCGAGCGCAGAGGAGACCAGCGAGGAGAACATCGGGGCATGCCACCAGGCGCTGTTGCGCAGGCGGTGGAAGATCGAGATATCGAGCAATTGGGCGACCAGGAATGCCGAACCCGAGGCGACGGCGATGCGCGGGGTGGCCAGCCAGATCGAGAGGATCACCGCCACGGCAAAGCCGGCGACCACGACGAGCCGCGCACGCTGCGGGCCGAAGGCGCGATTGGAGAGGTCGGTGACCAGGAATGCCACGGGATAGGTGAATGCACCCCAGGTGAGGATGTCACCGAGGTTGACGCCACCGAGCATGGCGTCGACGGGGAACTGGACCAGGAAATTAGAGGCGGCGACGACGGCCACCATGGCGGCAATGGCCACCAGGAAACGAGACAGCATTGGACTACCTTCATCATGTTCCGCAAACCGGCATCAGACCGGGGCGGGCGTTGCTGGTGGGCCGACGGGCGGCACACCGGATTTTTTTGCCATGCCCGATTGGGGCGGCAGGGGAAGCCAGGCTTCCTAAAAAACAAGACCGCGTGGCAGTTGCCCACCACGCGGCCGAAAATGTCAGGCGGAAATCGCTTAGCCAGCGAGGGTGGCGCGGATTTCCTTCTTCAGGCCCAGAGCCAGCGGGGACAGGTCGGCGTCGTCCTGCTTGAGCAGGAACGCGTCCAGACCACCGCGATGCTCGACGGTGCGCAGAGCGGAGGTGGCGATACGCAGCTTCACCGGACGATTGAGGGCGTCCGAAAGCAGGGTGACGTTCACCAGATTGGGGAGAAAGCGGCGGCGGGTACGGTTGAGGGCGTGCGAAACATTGTTGCCCACCATAACACCCTTGCCGGTCAGTTCGCAGCGACGTGCCATTGGTTCGATCCTGTTTGTGTAAAGGTCCTGCGTGGCGGGGACGTCCCGCTACGGGCCTCGATTGTGATGAAATCTCGCGGGTCTTTAGAGAATTGGGGGGCATCCGTCAAGCAAAGAGGCCCGACAAAGCAGCGCGAGCGCCTTGCTTGTGCCCGGTATGGACGGCAGTTTGAAGCTAATCAGTGATTCGTTTCGCCCGGCCAGCGTCTCGCGCGGGCATTTGCAGCCGAGAAGACCACACGTGATCCGCACTGCCTTTGCTCTAGTTGCCGCCCTCGCCCCGCTCAGTCTTTCTGCCGCCGAGACCGCACCGGTCGATGCGCGCGCCAGCTATGTGGTGACGGTGGGGGGGATCAATGTGGCCATGGTCGATATTGACCTTGATGACGATGGCGCGCGCTATGGACTGGAGCTTTCGGCGCGGGTAGCGGGGCTGGGGAGCGTGGTGGCCAGCGGCTCGGCCAGTGCCCGGGTTTCCGGCACATCCACGGGCGCGAGCCTGCAATCGCAGAGCTTTGCACTGGAGACCCGTGCCAATGGCGACGTGTTCACCGCCAGTGTTGGTTATGAGGGGCGCAATGTCAGCGCCTTCCAGGTGCAGCCGCCAGTGACCGACTCCTATGACCGTGTGCCGCTTGAGCGCGCGCATCTGACGGGGGTGGGTGATTTCCTTTCGGCGTTCATCCTCAAGGGTGACGGGCTGGAGCCGGGCCTGTGCCAGCGTACGCTCAAGATCTTTACCGGGGTCGAGCGCTTCGACATCGCGCTGGGCTTTCTGGACAATGACGAGGCAACCTCGCCGCGCACTGGCTATCAGGGGCCGCTGGTGGCCTGCTCGCTCGACTATCGGCCGATCTCGGGGCATTTCGAGAGTTCGGAAATGACCAATTACCTGGCCCAGACCAGCCGGATGATCCTGTGGTATGCGCCGCTCGGCCAGACCGGCTATTTTATCCCCTATCGCGTGATAATCGGCACCTCGATGGGCGATCTCTCCATGGTACTCACCCGCGCCGAGAGCTGAGGCTGCCGTCCCATTTTCGGACGGTCAAAGGCTTTTTTGACAATTTTGCGACGACTGCGGCCTGCCAATGCGGGGCATGCTGGTTAATGGCCAGTCGTGCCGCGTCATCCGACACGCTAAGACCCGGTCAGGAAACGGTCCAAGCCGACCGAAATTAACCCGCAATTCATCCTTGTGAACAGTATTCTTGCTTTTTCTGCAATGGGTTAGTGAGTCTTGTGGCTTGGCTTGCCCAGGCCCACCAGATCTGGTGGAGAACAAAGGGGCAGCGGTGATTCCGGCCCGATTCTGTCCCTGTTCGTTCCGGGTTTGGACCAGATCTTAAGGCCGGCCGGATGCACCGGGCGGCCTTGTGCCGGGGTGAGACAATCAAAGCGTTTCGAGGCTGGCGATACGCTGCTGGGAATCGAAGGTGAAGGCCTGGCGCAGCACGGCGGGGCTGCCGGGGAAGGTGCCCGAGACCTGGAAGGTGACGATGGTACGATCCTTGTCGGCCTCGACCTGGCGCAGTTGATAGCGCGGGCTGTAGCGCTCTTCGACGCTGCGCAGCCAGAGCGCGATGGCGGCCTGCCCCCGATGCCACTCTCCTTCGTCCCGAACCGAAGCGTTGGGTGCAAACAGGGCCGCCGCATCGAGAGGGTCAGTGCGTTCGAAATATTGCCAGAGTGGATGGGGAAGGGTGGCGGGATCAAATGCGGACATCTGATGGAACTCCGGGGTGGGCGCTGCACCCATCAATGCGCCAGTGTTCTGACAGAGTGTGTCAGTGGCCGTTGTCCCATCCCGGCACGTCAACTCGGCTTTTTCTCAAGCCTGCCCTGAAAACCCCAGGAATCATGGGTGTGACGTCGTGAAGACAAAGAAAATATCGAAAGAACAAGCGTTTACGCTGTGTTCAGGAATGGCCGATTCTCGCGTGAATTAACCGCCTGCTAAGTAAGTTGAACGGTTTCCGAGCCGGATGGGCCCGGTTCGCGGTCCGAAGCGCCCTGCGGATCCAGTTTTAGTGTGGACTCGCACAACCGCACCACCACATCTAGCCGTGAACAAAGCCAGACTCACTGAGTCGCGCCGATTCGGTTCTGTTTCGTTCTTCATCCGTTCCCTGGCTTAACAGGCGTGACAAATCCATGACAATTCTGTCCTTTGCTGGGACAAGTGCCCCAAGCCTCTCGCAAGCGGCGCGGGGACCGCTTACATAGGGGGCGATGAGCTTTTCCCCTTCCCACTCGGTCAAGGCGATCCTTGGCCCGACCAATACCGGCAAGACCTATTTCGCCATCGAGCGCATGCTGGCCCATCCCACGGGGATGATCGGCCTGCCCTTGCGGCTGCTGGCGCGCGAGGTCTATCAGCGGGTCGTCGAGCGGGTGGGTGAGCAGGCCGTAGCGCTGATCACCGGCGAAGAGCGCATCGTGCCGGCCAAGCCGCGCTATTGGGTGGCGACGGTCGAAGCCATGCCCATGGACATCCATGTCGATTGCGTGGCGGTGGACGAAATCCAGACCGCCATCGACTTTGACCGCGGCCATGTGTTTACCGACCGGATCCTCAAGGCGCGCGGTCTGCACGAGACGCTGCTGCTGGGCTCGGCAACCATGGCGGGGGTGGTGAAGAAACTGATCCCGCATGCCGAGATCATCGACCGGCCGCGATTTTCCCAACTCACCTATGCGGGGTCGAAGAAATTGTCGCGCCAGCCGGCGCGTTCGGCCATTGTCGCGTTCTCGGCGCGGCAAGTCTATGCGATTGCCGAGCTGATTCGGCGTGAACGGGGCGGCGCGGCGGTGGTGATGGGAGCCCTCAGCCCCCGGACGCGCAATGCCCAGGTCGAACTCTATCAGAATGGCGATGTGGATTTTCTGGTGGCCACCGACGCCATCGGCATGGGGCTGAACCTGGACATCCACCATGTGGCCTTTGCCGACGATACCAAGTTCGACGGGCACCAGAGCCGGCCGCTGACCCCCTCCGAGCTGGGCCAGATCGCCGGCCGCGCCGGGCGGCACAAGCACAACGGAACCTTCGGGGTGACCGGGGGCACCGAAGGGTTTGACGAAGACATGGTCGTGGCGCTGGAAACCCATGATTTCCAGCCGATCCGCCAAGTGCAATGGCGCAATTCCGATCTCAAGTTCAGCTCGGTCGAGGCGCTGCGCAACTCGCTTGAAGTGGCGCCGCAGGACAAAACGCTGACCCGCGTGCCGATTGCAACCGATCAACACGCGCTTGAGTTTCTCATGCGCAATGAGGCCGGGGCCTTGGCGCGCGGCCACGATGCGGTCAAACTGCTCTGGGAATGTTGCCAGATTCCGGATTATCAGGGGATCTCGCCGGCCGCGCATGGCGAGATCATTACCCGTATCTATTCGGATTTGAGACGAATTGGATCGGTTCGGGCAGACTGGATTGCCGAGCAGGTCCGGTTTTGCGACAATGCGGAGGGCGACATTGACACACTCAGTAATCGGATCAAGCAGATCCGGACCTGGACCTTTGTCGCCAATCGAAAAAACTGGCTTGAAGACCCTACCTATTGGCGCGAAAAGACGCGAGACATTGAGGACCGCCTGAGTGACGCTCTGCACGAGCGGCTTACCCAGCGCTTCGTGGACCGGCGCACCAGCGTGTTGCTCCGCCATCTGAAAGACAAACGTATGGTATCTCCCGAAATCAATGAGCGCGGCGAAGTGCGGCTGGAAGGCCACCTCATCGGCACGCTCGAAGGCTTCCGTTTCACCCTGGCCCGCAATGATGGCGACACAGACGCCAAAGGATTGCGCGGCGCAGCCGATTCGGTTGTCGCCCCGGAGATCCATAATCGTGCCGAGAGATTGGCCGGTTCGCCAAATGAAGAATTCGTGTTGGCCACCGATGGGCGCCTGCGCTGGCGCGGCGAAGTGGTGGCAGAGCTGGCGGAAGGCGACAGCCTTTATCGTCCCCGCATCCTGCTGCTGGCCGATGAGACGCTGACCGGTCCGGACCTGGAAAAGGTGCAGGATCGTCTTTCGCTGTGGCTGCGCCACCATATCAACACAGTGCTCGAACAGGTCATGGCGCTCGAAGCGCCGGCCGATCTCGAAGGCACTGCACGGGGGCTGGCCTATCAGCTGTTTGAACATATCGGCCTGTTGCCACGGTCCCTGGTGGCCGATGAGGTCAAGGGGCTGGATCAGGATGTGCGCGGCAAACTGCGCAAGCTGGGCATCAAGTTCGGCGCCTATCACATCTACCTGCCGCTTTCCCTCAAGCCCGCACCGCGTGAGCTGGCACTGATCCTGTTTTCGCTGAAAAATGGTGGTGTGCGCCAGCCCGGCGTCACCGATATTCCCCATATCGTGCTCTCGGGCCGGACCTCCTTTGTGGTCGATCCGGAAGTCGATACGCGGCTTTACGAGATCGCCGGCTTCAAGGTGGCCGGAAGCCGGGCGGTGCGGGTCGATATTCTCGAGCGCCTGGCCGATATCATCCGGCCGCTGGTGGCGCTGGATGCCAGCCGCCCCTATCAGGGTGAACTGCCTGCTGGCGCCGCTGAGGGCAATGGGTTCCGCGTCACCGTGGAAATGACCAGCCTGTTGGGCTGCTCGGGGGATGATTTCTCCTCCATCCTGTCGTCGCTGGGCTATCGGGTCCGGCGTACGCCAAAGGTGGCCGAGACGCCGGCACCGGCTGAGGCTTCGGCCGAAACCCCGGCGCTCGAACAGGTGCTGGAGGACAATGCGGCCAGTGCCGAGTCGAACAATGAGGCCGCTGCGCCCGAAAGTGCCGAAGCGCCTGTCGTGGCAGAGCCGGACAAAGGCGCCGTACCGGATGCGGCCCCTGCCGAGGCCGAGACCGCTGCAGAACCGGCCGCGCCGGAATTTGACGAGGTGTGGTTCCCCGGCGGGCGCCGCCACAATGAAAACCGGCGTCACGAAGGCCGCAATCGCCGCGAGGGCGAGGATGGCCCAAGGCAGAACAATCGTCCGCGCCATGGCAAGGGGCCGCGCCGCCCCGAGGACGAAGGCCAGCAGGCACGTCCCAATGGCAAGGGCCGACCCGACAAGGCGGAGCGGGGCGACCGCAAGGATCGCCGTCCGCCGCGCGAGGAGCGCAAGCCGGTATTCGATCCGGACAGCCCCTTTGCGGCGCTGGCGGCGCTGCGCGGCAAGTCGGAATAGCAATTGGCAGGGCCGGAGCAGACGCCGCTCCGCAAGGAGCGGCTCGACCGGTTCCTGTTTTTTGCGCGCGCCGTCAAATCGCGCACCCTGGCCCAGAAAATCATCGAGAGTGGCGCTATTCGCGTCAATTCGGAAAAGACCGAGCGCACCGATCTCAAGGTCGGTGCGGGCGACGTGCTGACCATGTCATTGCACAACCGCATCGTGGTCTGGCGCATTCTCGATTGCGGCACGCGGCGCGGTCCGGCCAGCGAGGCGCAGGGGCTCTACGAGGATATTTCGCCACCCCCCGTGCCCCGCGCAGAGCTGTCGCCCTATGAGGCGGCCATTGCTGAAAGACCAGCCGGAGCGGGGCGCCCGACCAAGAAAGAGCGGCGTGAAACGGACCGGTTGCGCGGTGGCGACGCTGATTAGGCAAGTCTTTCTCTGCACCTGCCTGATGCGCCAAACCGTCCCCCCTGACGGCCTTGCGATACGCAAGAAAACGGTTTAGCACCGAACCGGTTGAGACAGGCGGGCTGACCTGCCCCAAGGGGTCGGGCCGCAACGAGATGGGATCGCCTCCTAGATGACTTATATCGTCACCGATAATTGCATTGCCTGCAAATATACCGACTGCGTGGAAGTGTGTCCGGTGGACTGCTTTTATGAAGGCGAGAACATGCTGGTGATCCATCCGGACGAGTGCATCGACTGCGGCGTGTGCGAGCCCGAATGCCCGGCCGAAGCCATCAAGCCCGATACCGAGAGCGGGCTGGATGAGTGGCTCGAACTCAACCGAAAATTCTCCAATAGCTGGCCGAACCTGACCGAGCGCCGCGATCCGCTGCCCGAGGCAAAAGAGCGTGATGGGGAGGATGGCAAGCTTGCCAAATACTTCTCGGACGCGCCGGGCGAAGGCGACTAGGCGCTTCGCGGGCTCAATGCAAGCATCAAATCCCTGAGGCGTGGCAAGGGTTTGTCATGGTTTCGTCACATCCGGCCGATCCCCGGATGGTGCGGATGCGCGCTGGTGATTCGTACCTTTTGATTCTGCTGAAAAATTGTGCTATGGTGTGACCATATGCAGTTGAGCCCATCACCCAGCCGTGCCGCAAGGCACGATTTTTTTGACACCACACAAAGCTGATACATGGCGTTCCGGCAAGCGGATCCGGAGCGACGTGGGGATTGACTGCGCATATGCGTCCGGATTGGCGGGCGCCAAACAAGTAGGATGGCTGACCTTGCCGCAAGGAACCAGCCATTGGGGCGTCAACAAGGAGTTCCAGCATATGGTAGCCAAGAAGCAGCAGCAGCGGCTTGGGTTCAAGACAGGCGAGCATGTCGTCTATCCGTCCCACGGCGTCGGCATTGTCGTCGCCATTGAAGAGCAGGAAGTCGCTGGGCTGACCCTGGAGCTGTTCGTCATCAGCTTTGAACAGGACAAGCTGACCCTGCGCGTTCCCGTTGCCAAGGTCAAGTCCGTCGGCATGCGCAAGCTGGCCGAAGACGAAGAGGTCAAGCGCGCGCTCGATACCGTCACCGGTCGTGCCCGCGTCAAGCGCACCATGTGGTCGCGCCGCGCCCAGGAATACGAAGCCAAGATCAATTCGGGCGATCTGATCGCGATTTCCGAAGTGGTCCGCGATCTGTACCGCTCTGAAGAGCAGCCCGAGCAGTCCTATTCGGAACGCCAGCTGTTCGAGCAGGCCATGGATCGCATGAGCCGGGAAATCGGCGCCGTGCGCAAGCTCACCCTTACCGAGGCCGTGCAGCTTATCGAAAAGCAGCTCGCCAAGAGCCCCAAGCGCACCAAGACCGATGCGGCTGAAGCCGATAGCGACGAGGAAGCTGCTGCGTAAGCTCTTGCGGCAGATTGAATGGAAAAGGCCGGTGGAGACACCGGCCTTTTTTGTGTCGGAGCAAACAAAGAGCGCCCTCGGGGTGACTTGCGCACTCCGATCTGGTCAAAGCCGTTGAACGCAAACTTTCCGGTGATCCCATGCCCAGCTATGCCTTTCTTGCCATTGCCATTGTTGCCGAAGTAATCGCAACGACCGCGCTCAAGGCGTCGGAGGGGTTCTCCAACCTGTTGCCGTCTGTTCTGGTGGTGGTGGGCTATGGGGTGGCATTTTACTGCCTGTCGATGACCCTGCGCACGTTGCCGGTCGGGATTGCCTATGCCGTATGGTCGGGCGCCGGCATTGTCCTGGTGTCCTTGCTGGGCTGGCTAGTCTATGGCCAGAAGCTCGACCCCTGGGCCGTTCTGGGCATTGGCCTGATCATGTCCGGCGTGCTGGTCCTGAACCTGTTGTCGAAGTCGACGGCGCATTGAGCCGATAGCGGCCCGAAGCCAGGGCGGCCTGCAGGACGTCCATGGTGTCTGCGCGGTTGAGTCCGCCCACAGAGATGGCATGGTCCTCATGGGCGCCGAGATCGGCAAATTCGGCATGGAGGGCCGCCACCACAGCGGGGTCGGTCAGGCTGTCGCCACCGCGGGCCTGACACCGGGCCACGGCCTCTTCGACGCTGGTGCGCAGGACGATATAGTGCAGCGGTACGCTCAGGGCAGCGAAGTCCGGCAGGGCCCAGGGGCGGATCACCCCATCCAGGGCCACGAAATAGCCATTGCGCGCATAGCTGCCGGCCACGCCGGCGGCTATCTGCATGATCATCTGGTTCTGCCCGTGCGATTCGGGCAGCCAGGGATCGATCTTGCCAGTCTTGATATAGCCCCAGAAATCGTCCGAGTGCAGATGCACCTTGGGCCCGCCCGGCAGATAGGCCAGCGCCTCGGCACAAGTGGTCTTGCCCGAGCCCGGATGGCCGGAAAGGATCAGGATATGGCCGGCCGGCAGGTCCATCAGCTCTTTCCCAGCACATCTTTCATGCTGACCGTGGCGCTGCCGGGCCGCAAGGGTTTTTGCTGGCTTTCATGCGGCACCCAGCCGGCGAGCCAGATGATTTCCAGTGTCGCGCGCACCCGGCCATCGGGGTCGGCGTCGCGTTCGGCATAGGCCTGGGCGGCGGTTGCGAGCAGGGTGCGGGTGGCAAAGCGGCGGGGGCGATCGGCGAGCGGATTGGCGGCGCCCAGGGTCTTGAGTTCGGCCATCAGGGCAAAGGGGGTGGCGTAGCGCACGCGATGGGTTTCGACATCGGCCACCGGCAGGGCAAAGCCGGCCCGCTGCAACAGGGCGCCGGCATCGCGCACCTGGGCCATTGGGGCAACCCGGGCCGAAGCGCCGCCCGAGACCTGCAGATCGGCGGCCAGAAAGGCCTCGCGCAATTCTGTCAGGCTCTCGCCACCAACAAAGGCGGCCATCAGTAATCCGTCAGGCTTGAGCAGGCGGCGCAGCCGCGCCAGATGGCCGGGCACATCATTGACTGCCTGCAGATGCAGTAGCGAGACAATCAGGTCCTGCTCGCCCTCGGGCAGAAGGGGAAACTCGTCGCCCGAGAAGGCCTCGACGCGCTGCGTCTTGACCGGCCCATTGGCGGTGAACAGGGTCTCGGGCAGGGTCTCGGCATCGGGGCCGATCAATATGGCACGGCCGAAATCGCGCCTATAGGCGCTTAGCCGATCGGCCAGGTCCTCAAGCACCAGATCGCGCACGAAATTGTCGCTGGCCGGGCGGCGCTGAAGGTTGCGGGCGATCAGGGTGGTGTCGAACAGGCGCGGAGGGGTGGTCATCAAAAAGGCTTTCGCCGGGGCCGGGTCGGGAGCAATATGGCTGTTATGGAGACGGGGGCCGGGGAAGTCAAAGAGATCGGGCGCGGGGTGCGGCTGCTGCAGGGCCTGGCCGGGCTGCAGCGCGCGCTGCTTGATCTGGTCTATCCGCCCGGATGCCCTGCCTGCAACGCGCCGCTGACCGGGGCGCAGGGGCTGTGCGCGTCCTGCTTTGCCGGTTTGCGGCAGATCCGGGCGCCGTTCTGCCCGGTGCTGGGCATTCCCTTCGAGACTGATCTGGGCCCGGATATGCGCTCGGCCGAGGCGCTGGCCGATCCACCCCCCTTTGTGCGGGCGCGGGCGGCGGTGGTCTATAGCGCGGTGGCAGGGACGCTGGTCAGCCGGCTTGAATATGGCGACAGGCCGGAGGTGGCCCGGTTCTGCGCGCGGCTGATGGCGGTGGCCGGACAGGACTATTGGGCCGCTGGCCCGGTTATCGTGCCGGTGCCCTTGCATGCCAGCCGGTTGCGGTTCCGGCGCTATAACCAATCCATGTTGCTGGCGCGAGAGCTGGGCCGGCTGACGGGGCTGAGCGTGGATCCGCATCTGATCGGGCGGCACAGAAAGACCCGGCAACAGGTGGGGCTGTCCGGTGATGGCCGGCTGCGCAATGTGCGAGGGGCGTTTTCAGCCCATCCGCATGCACTCGAACGCCTGGCCGGCCGGCCGGTGGTGCTGGTCGACGATGTCTATACCACCGGCGCCACGGTCAAGGCCGCAACGCGCGTGCTCAAGCGGGCCGGTGCCGCAGAGGTGAATGTGCTCACTTTTGCCCGCGTTGTCATTGGCGAGGATCTCCCCATATAAAGAGGCAAGTTCACGATTTTCCGGAGCCTGGAGCGATATGGCCAAGGTTGAAATCTACACCACTCCCACCTGCCCCTATTGTCACGCCGCCAAGGCGCTGCTCAATGAAAAGGGCGTGGACTATTCCGAGATCACCGTCCTCGATCCCGACCTGCGCGAAAAAATGACCCAGCGCGCCCATGGCCGCCGCACCGTGCCGCAGATTTTCGTCGGCGACACCCATGTGGGTGGCTATGACGACATGGCGGCGCTCGACCGGCGCGGCGGGCTGGACCCCTTGCTGGCGCGATAGAACCCCATGAAAATCGCCGCTATCCAGATGTGCTCGGGGCTTGATCCGGCCGCCAATCTTGCCGCGCTCAAGCCGCTGCTGGCCGAGGCCGCCGGGCAAGGGGCGCGCTATGCGCTGACCCCGGAAGTCACCATGATCTTTCCCGAGAACCGGGATCAGCTCAAATCGGTGGCGGCGCCTTTCGAAGGGCATCCGCAATTGGCGGCGGTGGGCGCATTGGCCAGGCAGCACGCCATGCATGTCCATATCGGCTCGCTGCCGATCCCGCTCGAAGATGGGCGCTTTGCCAACCGCTCGGTGCTGTTCGGGCCGGATGGGGCGCAGCGCGCCACCTATGACAAAATCCATCTGTTCGATGCCGATATTGCCGGGCTCAACGCCTATCGCGAAAGCGCCACCTATAAGGGCGGCGACAATGCAGTGATGGCACCGCTCGATGAGTTCACCCTCGGCTTTTCGATCTGCTACGACATGCGCTTTCCCCGGCTCTACAACGCCCTGGCCAATGCCGGGGCGAGCCTGATGGCGGTGCCGGCGGCCTTTACGGTGCCCACCGGACAGGCGCATTGGCATGTGCTGCTGCGGGCCCGGGCGATTGAGACCGGCTCTTATGTCATTGCCGCGGCCCAGGGTGGCAGCCATGCCAATGGGCGCGCGACCTATGGCCATTCGCTGATCATCGACCCCTGGGGCAAGGTGATTGCCGAGCTCGACCATGACCGGCCCGGCGTGCTGGTAGCCGAGATTGATCCGGGTGCGGTTGCCGAGGCGCGGCGGCGGGTGCCGGCCCTGGCCAATGCGCGCGACTTTGCGGCCCCGGGTTTGCACGGCTGAGCCAAGGCCCTATATGGTCGGCAGACAGGCGCCCGGCGCCGCAATGAAACGACAAGTGCAGTGATTCAGTATTCGCTTCAATGTTCCAACGGGCATCGCTTCGATGCCTGGTTCAAAAATGCAGCCGCCTATGAGGAACAGCATGGCCGCGGCCTGGTAAGCTGTGCCCAGTGTGGCGACGCCATGGTCGAAAAGGCGCCGATGGCTCCCAATGTGGCGCGCACCGACCAGGACCGTATGCCGGTTTCCGCACATCACCCCGAGGCGGCCAAAATCCGCGAGATGCTGCGGGCCTATCGGCAGAAGGTGCTGGCGGAAGCTGAGAATGTCGGTGACCGTTTTGCCGAGGAAGCGCGCAAGATCCATTTCGAAGAGGCCGAGGCGCGCGGCATTTATGGCGAGGCGACGCGGGACGAAGTGGCCGAGCTGATCGAGGATGGTGTCGATTTCCTGCCCTTGCCCGATGTGGGAGAAGATAATTGAGCCTGTTCCACCGCGACGGGTTCGACGCAGCACTTTCGCAAATGCCGGGCGTCACATTCGTTGACCAGTGGGACGCGCGCGTCGCCAAGGTCGGTGGCAAGGTGTTTTGCCTGCTGACCGACTACGAGCCTCGCTGCATCGTCTTCAAATGCAGCGAAGAGAGCTTCGATATCCTGACCAGCCTGGAAGGCGTCATGCAGGCCCGATACTTCGCAAAACGCAAATGGGTCAGTGCCGAAGCCGGCTCGGCGCTGGGTGAGGATGATCTGCGTGCCTATGCCGCCCGCTCATACGCCTTGGTGGCCGAGGGCCTGACCAGAAAGCTGCGCGCCGAACTGGGCATATTCTGAGGTTTTGGGGGATTGGGTCGGCCCGATAGGGAGGGTGGAATCCCCGCTATCGAGCCTGACCAGGCCAGCAGGCCTTGGCAGGCCGCTGGTTGGCTGAGCGCGTGTTAGCACCGGGCGCAGGGCTTGTCACGAAAAAGTCATGCACATTTCAGCTATCGGCGAAAGGAACAACGGTTTTCCTGGCGCCAAGCCAGCCACGGATGGTGCGCTGCGGACCGATAATGACCTCGTTCTGAAACACTTTGCGCAGGTGATACCACAATCGAGTCGCCGGGCTGAGCTGGCGCATGCTGTCGCGGGCAAGTCGCGACGCTTGCAGGTCGCTGTCGCTTTTTCCGGGCTGCAGCCGGTCCATCTGGATGGCCAGGCCCGGCACGCAGTGGCGAACGCGCAGGGCCCGCCCCACCGGTTCATAGGGGTTGAACAGGGGACGATCGATAACGTCCAGCCGCGGCCAGATGCTGTCCAGCACATGGGCGGCCGCCCTGCGGTTGACGATGTAGGCCGCGGCTCCGGCGGCCCAGGTCCAGGAGCGCCTGAGTTCGACACCATCGACAACATAATCGGCTGCCGGTGCCAGTCTCTGGACGTCGAGAAAGGTCTCTAGCCGGACAATGTCGATTGGCGGGGGCGCATGCTGGAAGGTGTTGAGGAAGCCGGGCAGCCGGGGCGAGAGCACCGCATCGTCTTCCAGGATCAGCCCGTGGCTGTCACCGCTGTCGAGGAAGGCCCGCAACGCCTTGAGATGGCTCTGGGTGCAGGCGCATTCCTCAGGCGTCATCCAGTAGAATTTCTGCGGATTGCAGGAGAAGGCCCGGTCGGCATCGGAGAGCTGGTCAGGGGTGATTGCCGATAGCCGGCTCGCGGCAAGGCCAAGGTTGGCCAGCCGCTCTTCCATCTGGGTCCGGCGGTCGGTCCGCCGGTCCAGATTGATATAGAAAATCCGCATTGCGGCGCTAGAAGTCCAGCTTGCTCACATCGCGCACGGCACCGGTGGCGGCCGACGTGACCAGCGAGGCATAGGCCTTCAACGCCGTGGTGATCTTGCGCTTGCGCGGCTGGGCCGGCTTCCAGCCGAGCTTGTCCTGCTCGACGCGGCGGGCGGCGAGTTCGGCATCGCTCACCAGCACGTTCACGGTGCGGTTGGGGATGTCGATCTCGATGATGTCGCCCTCGCGCACCAGGCCAATGGCGCCACCTTCGGCGGCTTCAGGCGAAGCGTGGCCGATGGACAGCCCCGAGGTGCCGCCCGAAAAGCGCCCGTCGGTGAGCAACGCACAGGCTTTCCCGAGGCCCTTGGATTTGAGATAGCTCGTGGGATAGAGCATTTCCTGCATGCCGGGGCCGCCCTTGGGGCCTTCATAGCGGATGACGACGACATCGCCTTCCTTGATCTCATTGCTCAGGATTGCCTTGACGGTCATGTCCTGGCTCTCGAAGACGCGGGCCGGGCCGGTGAATTTGAGGATGGATTCATCCACGCCCGCCGTCTTCACGATGCAGCCGTCAAGCGCGATATTGCCCTTGAGCACGGCCAGGCCCCCATCCTTGGAGAAGGGATTGTCGGGCGAGCGGATGGCGCCATTGGTGCGGTCGGTGTCCAGCTCCTTCCAGCGATTGGATTGGGAGAAGGCCTGGGTGGTGCGCACGCCGCCGGGCGCGGCCATGTAGAACTGGCGCACGCTTTCCGAATTGGTGCGCGAAATATCCCATTTGTCGATGGCATCGCCCATGGTCGCGGCATGCACCGTGGGTTCATTGCGATTGATCAGGCCGGCGCGGTCAAGCTGGCCGAGAATGGCAAAGATGCCGCCGGCGCGGTGCACGTCTTCCATATGCACATCGTTCTTGGCCGGGGCGACCTTGGAGAGCACTGGCACCTTGCGGCTGAGCGCATCGATATCGTCCATGGTGAAGTCGATGCCGCCCTCATGGGCCGCTGCCAGGATGTGAAGAACCGTATTGGTCGAGCCGCCCATGGCGATGTCGAGGCTCATGGCGTTTTCAAAGGCCGCCTTGGTGGCGATCTTGCGCGGCAGGACGCTTTCGTCGTCCTGTTCGTAATAGCGGCGGGCAAGGTCGACGATCAGGTGCCCGGCTTCCTGGAACAGGCGCTTGCGGTCCGAATGGGTGGCCAGGGTCGAGCCATTGCCCGGCAGCGACAGGCCCAAAGCCTCGGTCAGGCAGTTCATCGAATTGGCGGTGAACATGCCCGAGCAGGATCCGCAGGTGGGGCAGGCGGCTTCTTCGACGGCCTGCACTTCCTCGTCGGTATAGGCATCGTCGGCGGCCATCACCATGGCGTCGACCAGGTCGAGCGCCTGCAGCTTGCCCTTGACCAGGGCCTTGCCCGCTTCCATCGGACCGCCCGACACGAAGACCACCGGGATGTTGAGGCGCATCGCGGCATTGAGCATGCCGGGGGTGATCTTGTCGCAGTTGGAGATGCAGACCATGGCGTCAGCACAATGCGCATTGACCATGTATTCCACCGAGTCCGCGATGATGTCGCGGCTGGGCAGGGAATAGAGCATGCCGTCATGGCCCATGGCGATGCCGTCATCGACCGCGATGGTGTTGAATTCCTTGGCGACGCCGCCGGCGGCCTCGATTTCGCGGGCCACGAGTTGCCCCAGATCCTTCAGGTGCACATGGCCGGGCACGAACTGGGTGAACGAGTTCACCACGGCAATGATGGGCTTGCCGAAATCGCCGTCCTTCATGCCTGTGGCGCGCCACAGGCCGCGCGCGCCGGCCATGTTGCGGCCATGGGTGGTGGTGCGGGAACGATAGGCGGGCATGGCGGAATTCCTCGGTCCAAAAGATACCGGTGGGGCCGGTTGTGTTCTCTTGTCTCTTGTTTAGACCCATTGGCACCAGGCTTCAAGAATTTTCCGTACCGTACCGTACGGTTCGGTTGTTGTCGAAAGCCGGGCAGACCGTCCGTTGCCCTGGTGTCATTATGGCAAACGCAGCAAACAGGAGATTTTCCATGCGTTACTTCATGAGCATCTTGCCGCCCGCCGACCTCAAGCCCGAAGACGTGTCCCAGGGGCTGATGGACGCCATGGGCCCCTGGATGGAGCGGCACATGGCCGCCCGCACGCTGATTTCCACTGGCGGCCTCAAGGACGCTGAACGTCACCGATGGCCCGTTTGCCGAGGCCAAGGAGGTGCTGGGCGGCTATGCCGTGCTCGAGGCGCCCGACCTCGAGGTCGCCACCGCCCTGGCCCGCGAATTCATGCAGATGCACATCGAAAACGGTATTCCTGGCCTGGTGCTGGAACTGCGCGAAATCGCCGGCGGGGCCAATTACTGAGTGGCTGCCGCACTTGGCATCCTCCCGCCATTCTCCCTGGGGCACCGTCCCGGGGAGACTCATTGCGCGGTTATCCGAAGCCAGTTTGGGCGACACAGTCCGCGCTGCAACTGCACGACACCTGCCGCAACGATGGACCCAGCCCGCCGGCTGTCACCCCGGCGCAGGCCGGGGCCCATCCTGCGCTGGTGCAATATCGGATCGGGATTCTCACGTCATGGCCGGGTCCCGCCGGTAGCTCGCTACCGGTCGGGTCCAACCTGATGATCCACACAACAACCCGCTAGGGGGCCGCTCGAGGTATGCGTCCGAAATCCTGTTCGTGGGAAGCGGCTTTCGCCTCTTCCATATTTAGTCAGGGGCGTAAGCCGCTTTTCACCGTGCAACCGTAAGCCGCAAGGCCGGGCGGCGAATTGGCTCGTCTCTCGGTCAGAACTTGTAGCGCAGTCCGGCCGTCACAGCGTTGGAGCCGTCGATATGGGCAATGGTGCCGAAGCCGCCGGAGCGGTGCTGGATGCGGCCAAAGGCTTCCCATTCGGGGTGATCGTCGTGCGAAACCGCAATTTCCGGAGCCAGGTAATAGAGCACGGTCGCGCTGTCGCCCGAGGCTGCGGTGCGGGTAGTCTCGACGCCAATGGTGTCGGTGACCACCGAGAATCCGCCGGTGATCGACGGCGTGAATTTGACCGGACCAAGTTCCACTTCGGTCAACCGGCCGACCAGGCCTGCCCAGGCTTCGGCAGAAATGGTCTCGCCGGCGCCCATGCGCAGGCCCAGCCCTGCCTCAAGCCCCAGGGCGAAGCTTTCATATTCGTAGAAGAACCGCTGATAGCCCACCCCGGCAAAGGCGTTAGTTTCATAGCCGCTGCTCCAGAAGGTCAGGGCATCGCCGAAATAACCGCTGCTCAACGGTCCGCCGAAGACGAAGACGGATTCGTCACGATTGGCGGGCAGGGCTTCGGTGGTCACGTCCTGGGCGACAATGGGGGCTGCAAAAGGCACAAAAAGGCTCATAGCCCCGAGCGCCAGAATGGCGCGGGCGAATTTGCTCATCGGTCTGTTGTTCCTGGTTGGAAAACGAAAACGCCAACAGGCAGAAGAGGTTCACGTCCGCGTGTTCACATTTGCACCGGCCCCTCCGCATTGGACCGGTGGAACGGGGCCGCGTGCACCGCGTTGATTTCCCAATCACCAAAGGAGGAAACCATGGACGCCATTCCCACCTCTATCCACGAAGGCATGCGGGTCGTGGACAATGCCATGCAGCCCATCGGCACGGTCGAGGCCTTTCGCAGCACTGATGAAGCGCCTGAGGCGCCCGATGTGGACGCGGCCGGTGTCAGCCCGGTGCTGGAGCGGCAGCGCAACGACTTGACCGGCCTGTTGGCCGATCTGTTCCACCCCGATGATGGCCTGCCCCGCGAAATGCAGGAGAAGGCCCTGCGCGAGGGGTTCGTGCGGCTCGACGCTGACGGATTTCTCGCCTCGGACCGCTATATCTTCCCCGAGCATATCGACCGGGTAGAAGCAGACCGGCTGGTGCTGTCAGTCGGGCGCAAGGATCTGCTCAAGGCCTGAGCGGACGAAAGACCCAACTACCTGCCCTCCATTCCCGCGCGGAGTGGAGGGCAAATATTTATGCCCGTCCATTCTCACGCTGATAAATTGCCTTCCCAGTCATGCAGACAAAACCCATCTGCAAGGGGTGTTTCTGGGGGCGGCGGCGAGATGTGTTCGACGCTTTTTCTGCCGCTCTGTTTAACCACAGCAGTTTACCACTCCGGCAAACTTGCCGGTCGGACTTCGCAGAACTGCGGATTACGGCGCCGCTTGTGCCCGTGATGATCGCTCCCATGGTGGCTCGGGCCATCGCTTATTGGGAGATGATCATGTTGTACAAGCGTATGATTGCAGCCGTCATGGTGTCGGTTGTGTTGATACCATCAATGGCCTCGGCCGATGGGCTGCTCGGCGGTGTGCTGGGTGGCGGCGGTTCGGGTGGCGACAGCGTGCTGGGCATTGTTGGTGATGGAGACAGCGGCGCGCTGGTGACCATCAATTCGGGCAATGCCGGTGATAGCGGGCTCGTCAATGTCGGCGTTGGTGGCAGCGGCGGCGCCGTGACCGCCAATGTCGGTGGCGGCTCCTCGCCGGTGGTGGATGCCTCGGTACTGGGCTCGGAAGGCATTGCCGACGTCAATGCCAATCTGGGCGGCGTCGAAGCCAATGTGAATGTCGGTGGCTCTGGTGGCCTCATCAGTGTCGATGTCGGTACCGGTTCGAGCGGCGGCGGCAATGGTGGTAATGGCGGGAACGGTGGCAATGGCGGAAATGGGACCAATGGCGCCAACGGCTCCAATGGCAATAGTGGCTCCAACGGCGGCTGGTTCAATTTCGGCAATCGCGGAAATTCGTCTTCGCCGTCTGCGGCCGGCATCACGGCGGTCTGCGCCAACAATGCCAATCCGAGCCAGTTGATGGCGCTGTTCCAGAAAAGCTCGACTCGCGGCTGGAACCGGGCCAGCGGCATTCAGCTCATTCCGATCAAGGTTTGTGCCGATCTGCGACGCCAGATGGCCAATTGGCTGGCGGCCAATGGTGAATATCACCGCATGATTGGCGCGGTGGCGCAGGATCCCCTGATCAACGCCGCCCTCAGCCGCACCCAGTATCGCCCGGGCCATGTGCTGGGCGTGCACAAGCAGGGTGCGACGCTGATGGTCTACGTGTTCTGACTCTGCCTCCGGTCAGGGCGTAGCGGGCCGGTCGTCTCCCCCAGGCGGCCGGCCTCGCGGCGGTTCAGGCCGGGCGGGCGGCCAGCACCATGTAGTTGACCGCCATGTCGGGGGAGGCGCGCCATTCATCGGCCAGCGGGTTGAAGGTCACGCCGGTCTGGTCGATCACGTTGAGGCCGTTGCGCTGCAACTGGGCGATGATTTCCTCAGGGGTGAGGAATTTCTTCCAGTCATGGGTGCCGCGCGGCAGCCAGCGCAGCACATATTCGGCCCCGATGATCGCCAGGGCCCAGGAGCGGGCGGTGCGGTTGAGCGTGGCGGTGAACATCAGCCCGCCCGGGGCCACCAGGTCGGCGCAGCTCTTCATGTAGAGCGGGACATTATCGACATGCTCGACCACTTCCATGTTGAGCACCACATCGAAGCTTTCCCCGGCCGCGACCAGGGCCTCGCTGGTAGTGGCGCGATAGTCGATCTCAAGCCCGGACCGCTCGGCGTGAATTTTCGCGATGGCGATATTGCGCTCGGCTGCGTCGATGCCGGTTACCGTGGCGCCCAAGCGGGTCAGCGGTTCGCACAACAGGCCGCCACCGCAGCCGACATCGAGAATGCGCAGCCCCTCGAAGGGGCGCAGTACGGACGGATCGCGATCAAAATGCCGGATCAGGTGGTCGCGGACATAGCGCATCCGCACCGGGTTGAACTTGTGCAGCGGCTTGAACTTGCCCTTGGGGTCCCACCATTGTTCGGCCATGGCCGTGAATTTGGCGATTTCGGCATCATTGACGGTGGTGTTGTTCATCGCACGGCTCCTTATGCCGCCATATGACCTGCAGGCCGGGGCAGGGGCAAGGCGCGGTGGCGTCGCAGGGTGGTTTGCGTCGCCGATGCCCATTGATTGCGCAACGGCTTTGTGGCATGTCGCGCCCAACACAAAAGCGTAACGCCGGGTTCGGCGGATCAGCGGGGAAACTGTCTTGGCCCGTATCGTCGTCAAGTTCGGTGGCACTTCGGTGGCCAATGTCGAGCGCATCCGCAATGCGGCGCGCCATATCAAGCGCGAGGTCGAGGCGGGCAACGAAGTTGCCGTTGTAGTTTCGGCCATGAGCGGCAAGACCAATGAACTGGTCGGCTGGGTCAACGAAGCCTCCAAGTTTCACGACGCGCGTGAGTATGACGCGGTGGTTGCCTCGGGCGAGCAGGTCACGGCTGGCCTGATGGCGATCGTTCTCTCGGAAATGGGCATTCAGTCGCGCAGTTTCGCCGGCTGGCAGGTGCCCATCCACACAGACGATTCCCATGGCGCGGCGCGCATCACCGATATCGATCCGACCGAGCTCGACAAGCGCATGCGCGAAGGCTGGGTGCCGGTGATCACCGGCTTTCAGGGCATTTCACCGCATGGCCGCGTCACGACGCTCGGCCGGGGCGGCTCGGATACCTCGGCGGTCGCGGTCGCAGCAGCGGTCAAGGCGGATCGGTGTGACATCTACACGGATGTCGATGGCGTCTATACCACCGACCCGCGCATCGTGCCCAAGGCGCAGCGCATGACCAAGATTTCCTTCGAGGAAATGCTGGAAATGGCCTCGCTCGGCGCCAAGGTGCTGATGATCCGCTCGGTGGAAATGGCCATGGCGCACAAGGTGCGCCTGACCGTCCGCTCCAGTTTCGATGACCCGGACGCGCCGCAGATCGCGCCCGATGGGACGCCGGGTGTGCCCGGCACGCTTGTCTGCGATGAGGATGAGATCATGGAACAGCAGATCGTTTCGGGCGTGACGCTCGCCAAGGCCGAAGCCAAGATCACCCTGCGCAAGGTCAAGGACAGCCCCGGCGTCGCCGCCGCCATTTTCGGCACGCTGGCCGACAAGGGCATTATCGTGGACATGATCGTGCAGAATATTGCCGATGATGGTGCGACGACCGACATCACCTTTACGGTGCCCGACAGCGAATATGACAAGGCGGTCAAGGCGCTGGAAGACAATGGCGGACGGTTCGAATATGCCCGTCTTTCCGGCTCCAAGGGCGGTGCCAAGGTCTCGGTAGTGGGCGTGGGCATGCGCTCTCACGCCGGTGTTGCGTCCTCGATGTTCAAGGCGCTGGCCGACAAAGGCATCAATATCCAGCTCATCACCACTTCGGAAATCAAGACCTCGGTGTTGATCGATGAAGAATATGCCGAGCTTGCGGTTCGCGCCTTGCACACCTATTACGGTCTGGACAGACAGGACGCCTGACCCAGTCGAGGGGACAAGGGCCGCGTCCTTCAAATAGGGGGGCGGCTTTGCGGGCCGCCTTGGAGAGGCATGGTCACGACCATAGGCGGCCCAAGGGTGCTGCTGCGGCAGTTGCGCGAGACGATGGCGGAGCCCCTGGCTTCGCAGGAACGTCTCGACAAAATCGTGGGCCTGATCGCCGAGAACATGCGGGCCGATGTGTGCTCGTTCTATGTGCTGCGCGATGATGGCGCGCTTGAACTGTTCGCCACGCGCGGCCTGAACACCGAATCGGTCCATTTGACGACATTGCGCCTGGGCGAAGGCCTGGTGGGCCTGATTGCTGCCGAGGCCGAGCCGCTCAGCCTGGACGACGCCACAAGCCACCCTGCCTTTGCCTACCGGCCAGAGACGGGCGAGGAAAAATACAACTCCTTCCTCGGCGTGCCGGTGCTGCGGGCCGGCCAGACGCTGGGCGTGCTGGTGGTGCAGAATGCCGATCGGCGCCATTATGGCGAGGATGAAACCGAGGCGATGCTGACCACGGCCACAATCCTGGCCGAGATGATCGCTACCAGCGATTTCGACAATCTGATCAAGCCAGGATCGGATATCGATCTCAGGCGGCCTCGCATGTTCAACGGCGTCAGCTTCACCGACGGCATCGCGCTCGGCAAAGTGGTGCTGCACGATCCGCGCGTCGTGGTGACCAATTTCATTGCCGAAGACACCGATGCGGAAAAGCAGCGGCTCGATGCGGCGTTGGCCTCGATGCGCGTGTCGATTGATGCCATGCTTGACCATGGCGATATGCAGCCGACCTCGGATCACCGGGAAATTCTCGAGACCTATCGCATGTTCGCCAATGACCGGGGCTGGGTGAACCGGCTGACCGAGGCGATCGACAATGGGCTTTCGGCCGAAGCGGCGGTCGAGCGGGTGCAGAACGATACCCGCGCGCGCATGCAGCGCCAGACTGACCCCTATATTCGCGACCGGCTGCACGATCTTGACGATCTGGCCAACCGGCTGCTGCGGGTTCTGACCAATACCAACCAGCCGGCGCATCGCGACCTACCGGAGAACGCCATTCTGGTGGCCCGCAATATGGGGCCCGCCGAACTGCTCGAATATGACCGCAAGAAGCTGCGCGGCGTGGTGCTCGAAGAAGGCGGGGCGACGGCGCATGTGGCCATCGTGGCGCGCTCGCTGGGCATTGTCGCGGTGGGGCAGGCGCAGTCGATCGTTTCCATGTGCGAAGGCGGCGACGACATTATTCTCGATGGCCCGCTGGGTCAGGTGCATCTGCGCCCCACGCCCGATGTCGAGCAGACCTATATCGACAAGGTGCGGATTTCGGCGCGTCGGCGCGCCCATTATGCCGCGCTCAAGGACAGGCCGAGCGTCACCAAGGACGGCGTCGAGATCACGCTGCTGCACAATTCGGGGCTGGTGGCGGATCTGCCCATGCTCGACGATACCGGCGCGGCCGGGGTCGGGCTGTTCCGCACCGAGCTGCAGTTCATGATCGCCAGCCGCTTGCCGCGTCTGCAGGAGCAGGTCGAGCTTTATGCCGAGGCGATGGAAATCGCAGGGGACCGGCCGGTGGTGTTCCGCCTCCTTGATATTGGCGGCGACAAGGTGGTGCCCTATCTGCGCTCGGCGGCCGAGGAAAATCCGGCCATGGGCTATCGCTCAATCCGACTCGGGCTGGACCGGCCGGGCCTGTTGCGCACCCAGATCCGGGCGCTGCTGCTGGCGGCGCGGGGGCGTCCGCTCAAGATCCTGGTGCCCATGGTCACCGAGACCTTCGAGTTTCGGCAAACCAAACAGGTGCTCTGCAAGGAAATGGACCGGCTCAGGCGGGCGGGACAGGCTGTGCCGGAAAAGGTCGAGATCGGGGCGATGGTGGAAGTGCCCTCGCTGCTGTTCGAGCTGGACCAGATCATGCCCGAAAGCGACTTTGTCTCGATCGGATCGAACGATCTGGTGCAGTTCCTGACAGCGGCCGACCGCGCCAATCCGCGCGTCTCCAAGGCGTATGATCCCATCGCCCTGCCGCGGCTGCGGGCCATTCGCCTGGTGGTGGATGCCGCCGCCCGCCACAACAAGCCGGTCACCATGTGTGGCGAGCTGGCCGGCAAGCCGATGGAAGCGCTGGCGCTGATGGCCATCGGCATGACGCGGCTATCCATGGGGCCGGCTTCGATCGGTCCGATCAAGGAAATGATCCTCAATCTCGAACTGGAGCCGGTCAAGGCCGCCATCTCCGAGGCGCTCAGCGTCGGGGCCAATGGCAATTCGGTGCGCAATTTGCTGACCGAATGGGCGGAAAAGCAGAACCTCCCCATGGGGTAGCAAGCGGCATTGGCCGCTTGATGTTGCGCGCCGGGGTCATTACACCCCGGAGCGTAATTTCGCTGAAAGACCAAGAATGCCCAACCTGCCCCAGGACAAGCTCGACGCCCTCGAAACGCGGTTTCAATATATTGAAGCCGCGCTCAGTGGTGGCGCGAGCCCGGATGAGCTGGCCAAGCTCTCCAAGGAGCATTCAGATCTCAGCGAGATCGTGGGCGAAATCACCGCCTATAAGAAGGCCCTCAAGGATCATGCCGAGGCCGAGGCGCTGCTGAAAAGCGGCGACAAGGAAATGGCCGAAATGGCCGAAATGGAAATCGAGGCGCTGGACGAGAGGATCGAGCAGCTCGAACAATCGATCCGTATCATGCTGCTGCCCAAGGACGAGGCGGACGAGAAATCCATTATCCTGGAAATCCGTGGCGGCACGGGTGGCGATGAGGCGGCGCTGTTCGCCGGTGATCTGTTCCGCATGTATGAGCGCTATGCGGCCTCACATGGCTGGAAAGTGACGGTGATGGAAGAGAGCCCCGGCGAGATGGGGGGCTTTAAGGAAATCATTGCCAATGTGTCGGGCAAGGGCGTCTATGCCCGGATGAAATATGAAAGCGGCGTGCACCGGGTGCAGCGTGTTCCGGCGACCGAGGGTTCGGGCCGTATTCACACCTCTGCCGCGACAGTGGCGGTGCTGCCCGAAGTCGAAGATATCGACATCGAAATCCGCAACGAGGATATCCGCATCGATACGATGCGCGCCTCGGGCGCCGGCGGGCAGCACGTCAACACCACCGATTCGGCGGTGCGCATCACCCACATCCCGACCGGGCTTGTGGTCACCTCGGCGATGAAATCTCAGCATCAGAACCGGGCCCAGGCGATGATCGTGCTGCGCTCAAGGCTCTATGAGATGCAACGCGAGGAACGCGACAGCGCCCGTTCGGCCGAGCGCAAGGGACAGGTTGGGTCGGGTGATCGCTCCGAGCGCATCCGCACCTATAATTTCCCACAGGGCCGTGTCACCGATCACCGTATCAATCTCACGCTCTACAAGCTCGACAAGGTCATCACCGGCGAGGCGCTGGATGAGCTGATCGAAGCGCTGATCACGGAACACCAGGCGGCCCAGCTTGCCACCATGGAGCAGGGCAACTGAGCGAAAATCTCAGTATTGGCGCGCTCTGGCGCGGCTGGCGCGACGTGCTGGGCCGGCTCGGTTTTGAAACCGCCGCTCTCGACGCCAAGCTACTCACTGGTCATGCACTGGGACTGGACGCGCTGGCGCTTGCGACGCGTGAGCGGGACCCTGTCGCCGATGCGGATGCCGCACGGGTGGCCGGGCTGCTGCAGCGGCGGATGGGCGGGGAATCGGTGGCGCGCATTATCGGCGAGCGAGAATTTTTCGGCCTCGCCTTTGCCCTCAATGCCGCGACGCTGGAGCCCCGGCCCGATACCGAGCTCCTGGTGGAGCTGGCGATCAAGACGCTGCCGGAAGGCGGAAGCCTGCTAGATCTGGGGACAGGCACCGGTTGCATTCCTGTTGCCGTGCTGGCCAACCGTTCCGATGCCACTGGGTTGGCGACCGATATCAGCCCAGAGGCGCTGGAGATGGCGCGGGGTAATGCGACGCGGCATGGCGTGGTGGATCGATTGGGTTTTGCGCGGGGGAGCTGGTTCGAGGCGCTGGCTGGCAATGAGGAAAGCGTGAGAAAATTCGATCTCATCGTCTCCAATCCCCCCTATATCACCAGCGCTGTTGTCGAGACGCTGGCGCCCGAGGTGAAGGATTTCGACCCTCGGCTGGCGCTGGATGGCGGGCCGGACGGGTTGGCCCCCTATCGAGTCATTGCGGCACTGGCGCAGGCGTTCCTGGTGCCGGGCGGCCAGGTGCTGGTGGAAATCGGCTATGATCAGGGCAGCAGTGTCAGCGCCCTTTTCGCCGAACACGGTTTTGCCGATATTGTCGTTCACAAGGATCTCAATGGCCTTGATCGTGTGATTTCAGGGCACCACCTGAAGGACAAATAGAGCGTCCGATTTGGACAAGGCGCAGTTTGTGCTAGTCAAACCGGGCCGAAGCGGTTAGTTTGTAACTGCTGTCAATGGCGCATCATGGGCGCCGCGGCGATCACACCCGATCCAAAATGCAGTGAGCTGCTGGTGCAGCGCGGTTCCGGAAGACCGGGACGACGCGGGGGACGGGATGGACTTGTCCAGGGTCGCTGCCGACCGCATTCGGTCTTCATGAAGCCAGACGAGATTCCGCCCGGTGCGCACTTACCGCCGACGGAGTCAGGGCCAGATCGGGCCTTTTGCGCCGGTCCGCCCATTGATGTGACGCTTAGCTTTTTAGAGTTAGACAAAGCGACCCGATGAGACCTAATCAGAACAAGAACCGGCAGCGTGGCCGGAACGGCGGACGCAAACATGTCAATCCGCTGTCGCGCAATTATGAGAGCAACGGACCTGACGTGAAGGTTCGCGGCAATGCCTCCCACGTTGCCGAGAAATATATGCAGCTCGCCCGCGACGCCCAATCCTCGGGCGATTCGGTGATGGCCGAGAATTATCTGCAGCATGCCGAGCATTATTTCCGTATTGTTTCCTCCGCCCAGCAGGCCATGAATGGTCCGCGCGACGGACAGAGCCAGGACGAGAACGAGTTCGAAGATGACGGCAATGACGTCAATTCGCGTTTCTCGTCACCGCAGCCGCCCCAGCCGGCTCAGCAGAACAATGACGGCGAAAGCGAGCAGGCTCCGGCCGCTGCCGAGGCGGGCGACAAGCCTGGTGAGGATGCTGCTGCAGCGTCGGCCGAGGGTGAGAGCGATCAGCCTGCCCGCAAGCCGCGTGAACGCCGCCCGCGCCGTCGCCGCAATGCTGGCGGTGAGGCGGGTGCTGCACCGGCTGATGCCAGCGGCGCGCAGCCTGAGCCGACGCCGGAACTGCCGGCCTTCCTGACAGGCAATGCTGCCGAATAAGGCGCGTTGAAAACCATCAAATGCCGGGCCCGATGCCCGGCATTTTTGTTGGCAATCAACGACCTCACCCTGCTGGGTGGAGATTCTCCTCTCGAGCCCCTTTTGTTCGCGCTTGAATGACCTACATCTAGGTCGGACGATGCGCCAATATGGGCATGGTTCGAACGACGCTTCCGACGTCATGCCGGTGCCTTTGCTGGGCCGGGTGGCGGGCGAGACAAGGAGAGTTGCATTGAATATCGAAAAATACACCGAGCGGGCGCGCGGCTTCATTCAGAGCGCGCAGACCGCGGCCCTGGGCAAGGGCCACCAGCAGTTTTCGCCGATCCACCTGCTCAAGGTTCTGCTTGATGACGACCAGGGCATGGCCAATGGGCTGATCGGGCGCGCCGGGGGAGATCCCAAGGCAGCGCGGGCGGGTGTCGAGGCGGCACTGAACAAGATTCCCAAGGTTTCCGGCGATGCCGGGCAGCTTTATCTCAGCCGCGAGTTGGCCAAGGTCTTCGACACCGCCGAACAGGCGGCACAGAAGGCCGGGGACAGCTTTGTCACGGTTGAGCGGCTGCTGCTGGCGCTGGTGATCGAGAAGGATAGCGATGCCGGCAAGGTGCTGAGTTCGGCCGGGGTGACCGCGCAGGGACTTAACACGGCCATTGAGGAAATCCGCAAGGGCCGGACCGCAGACAGTGCGTCGGCGGAAAACACATATGACGCGCTCAAGAAATATGCGCGCGACCTCACCGAGGACGTGCGCGAAGGCCGGCTCGACCCGGTGATCGGGCGCGACGAGGAAATCCGCCGCACCATTCAGGTGCTGAGCCGCCGGACCAAGAATAATCCGGTACTGATCGGCGAACCGGGCGTGGGCAAGACGGCGATTGCCGAAGGCCTGGCAATCCGGATCGTCAATGGCGACGTCCCGGAATCGCTCAAGAACAAGAGCCTGCTCGCGCTCGACATGGGCGCGCTGATTGCCGGCGCCAAATATCGCGGTGAGTTCGAAGAACGGCTGAAATCCGTGCTGTCGGAGGTTCAGGCCGCTGAGGGGCAGATCATACTGTTCATTGACGAGATGCATACGCTGGTCGGCGCGGGCAAGAGCGAGGGTGCCATGGATGCGTCCAACCTGCTCAAGCCAGCTTTGGCGCGCGGTGAGCTGCACTGCGTCGGTGCGACCACGCTGGATGAATATCGCAAGCATGTCGAAAAGGACCCGGCTCTGGCCCGGCGCTTCCAGCCGGTCTTCGTGTCCGAGCCCACGGTGGAAGACACCATTTCGATCCTGCGAGGCCTGAAGGAAAAATATGAGCTGCATCACGGCATTCGCATTGCCGACTCGGCGCTGGTCAGCGCAGCGACGCTGTCGAACCGCTATATCACTGACCGCTTCCTGCCCGACAAGGCCATCGATCTGATGGACGAGGCGGCTGCCCGGCTGCGCATGGCGGTGGACAGCAAGCCCGAAGCGCTGGACGAGCTGGATCGCAAGATCATGCAGCTCAAGATCGAACGCGAGGCGCTGAAGAAAGAGACAGATGAGGGGTCCAAGACCCGGCTCGAGCGGCTTGAACACGATCTTGCGGGGCTCGAAGAGCAGGCACAGACTCTCTCGGCCAAGTGGCTGGCCGAGAAGGAGCGGCTGCAGGGTTCCACCAGGATCAAAGAAGAACTCGATGCCGCCCGCAGCCAGCTTGAGATTGCACAGCGCCAGGGTGATCTGGCCAAGGCCGGCGAGCTGGCCTATGGCGTCATCCCGGATCTGGAAAAGCGGCTTGCCAGTGCGGATGATGCAGATGGCGACGGCCAGCCCGATCCGGTGATGGCAAAGGAGACCGTTGAACCCACGGACATTGCCCAGGTGGTGTCGCGCTGGACCGGCATTCCGGTCGACCGGATGATGGAAGGCGAGCGCGAAAAGCTGTTGCATATGGAAACCTCGCTGGGCGCCCGGGTGATCGGGCAAACCGAGGCGGTGGCGGCGGTCGCCAAGGCGGTGCGGCGTTCGCGTGCCGGCTTGCAGGACCCGAACCGGCCGATTGGTTCGTTCATGTTCCTGGGCCCCACCGGCGTGGGCAAGACCGAGCTGACCAAGGCCCTGGCGCAATTCCTGTTCGACGACGAAACCGCCATGGTGCGGCTCGATATGTCCGAATTCATGGAGAAGCACTCGGTGGCCAGGTTGATCGGCGCGCCTCCAGGCTATGTCGGTTACGATGAAGGCGGGGTGTTGACCGAAGCCGTTCGTCGTCGGCCTTACCAGGTGATCCTTTTCGACGAGATCGAAAAGGCCCATCCGGACGTCTTCAACGTGCTGCTGCAGGTACTCGATGATGGCCGGTTGACTGATGGTCAGGGTCGCACGGTGGATTTCCGCAATACGGTGGTGATCCTCACCTCGAATCTGGGTGCCGAATATCTGGTGGAACTCAAGGATGATGAGCCGGTGGACCTGGCTCGTGGCAAGGTCCTCGACGCTGTCAAGGCGGCGTTCCGGCCCGAGTTCCTCAACCGGATCGACGAGATCCTGCTGTTCCACCGCCTCGGGCGCGAACATATGGGCAATATCGTCGATATCCAGTTCGGGCGGCTCGAAGGGCTGCTCAAGGATCGCGACATTGCGCTCGAGCTGACACCGAAGGCCCGCGAATGGCTAGCCAATGAGGGCTATGATCCGGCTTACGGCGCCCGCCCCCTGAAGCGCGTCATCCAGCGTGAAGTGCAGGATGAACTGGCCGAGGAAATTCTCTCGGGCAAGGTCAGCGACGGAGATCGGGTCGTGGTGGATGCCGATGAGAGCGGAATCGTGCTTCGCCCAGGCGAATTGCCGGAGGCCGGGGCAGCGGCCTAGCCGTCTGCTGGGCTAACGAAAAGGGGCCGGTCCGAGGACCGGCCCCTTCCATATTAGCCTTGCAAATTCGCGAGGTGCGCAATAGAACATAAAGGGAACAAAGGGCCTGAGTGCTGGAGTGGAAAATGAACGATCGTATCGACTATATCGAGTTTCCTTCGTCCGACAGGCCGGCCACGAGCGGATTTTTCCGCGCTGCTTTCGGTTGGGGTATTGTCAGCTATGGACCCGACTATGATGGGCTGGACGGGGCGGGCATAGACGGGGGCGTCGATCAGGCGGCCGAACGCGTCCAGGCCAGCATGGCGGTTGTCCGCACCGATGATCTGGACGACGCCGAGCGGCGGGTTGTCAGAGCCGGTGGCGTCATTACTCGTGCCCAGTTCGATTTTCCCGGCGGGAGACGATTCCACTTCCGCGAGCCGGGTGGCAATGAACTGGCCGTCTATGTAGCGCGGCCGGAGTAGCGCGCGCCTTGGCGCGGCTCTGCTGAAAGCGCTCTAGTTCGCCTCGGCGACTGAATCCGGTGCGGGGTCGCGGGCCATCAGATCGTTGATCTGGGCGATGGTCTGGTCGAACTCGTCGCGATATTGCGCGGCCAGTACATTGTCCTTGGGCAACTTGACGCTGAGCGGGTCGACCAGGTTGCCGTTGATCTTGATTTCGAAATGCAAGTGCGGGCCGGTCGATTGGCCGGTCGAGCCGACATAGCCGACGACCTGGCCCTGCCGGACGCGGGAGCCAACACCAAGACCTTCGGCAAATCTGGACATGTGGCCATAGGCGGTCTCATAGCCATTGACGTGCTGGATCTCGACCTTGTTGCCATAGCCGGACTGCCACTTGTAATAGCTGATCACACCATCGCCCGAGGCATAGATCGGGGTACCGGTCCTTGCGGCCAGGTCGACGCCGGTATGGAGCCTGCGGGTTTTGAAGATCGGGTGGATGCGATAACCAAAGCGCGAGCGCAGCGTGCCACCGCCTTCGAGCGGACGGCGATTGAGGAAGCGCTTTCCGGTTTCCCCGTCGGGGTCGTAAAAATCGACCACCCCATCATCAGTGGTGAAGCGATAGAGCTGGCGCGTGGTGCCCGACAATGTCAGGCCCACATAAAGTAGTTCCTCTTCGGCGCCGTCCCCGGTATCGCCGGCTTCAAGGATTTCGATGGTGTCGCCTGCGGCAACGCGCTTGGTCATGTCGATATCATAGGCAAACATGGCGATGATGCGCTCGATGGTGGCATCGCTCAGATCGTGCTTGCGGCCGGTCTCCCAGATGGAGCGATAGATGCTGGGCAGATTGCCCACACTGATCTGCTCGACATCTTCGGCCGGAAAATCCACCCAGTCCGGCTGCAGGCCAACGACATATTGTCCGTTGTCGCTCAGCGCCACGGTGGCAATGTGCCGATCCCCCGGTGCACCTTCAGGGCGGTAGATCGACATGCGATAGGGAACAAGACTGGCCGCGCCGGTGCTATGGGGACCATAGAGAATGCGCAACCGAATGCCAGCCGGCAGGCCTGCCGCCGGCATCAGATTGGCGAGGGTGCGTTCAATCATCCCGACCTGGGCCGGTGTGAAGCCATTGCGCACCAGCGTATCGGACAGAGGGCCGATTTCGCGGACCGTCAGAAAGCGCTCGGTGCGGCCCAGTGTTTCGCCAGACGCCAATGTCGTCTTGGGGACGACCGTGACGTTCTCGGCCACCCCGGCCACAGCATCGGCTTGCGACGCTGCCAGATCCTGCAGGGTCGGGGCCAGGGCGGCATAGGCCAGAGCCGGCCCGCCGCCATCAATGGTGAAGGGCGCGCCGACCATGGCGCGGACAAAATCGGCGGCGCCCTGATCCGAAATCGTGCGGTTCGGCACGAAATCGTCCGGCATGGCCGACTGATTGACGGCGACCTCGCCATCGACGTCGGTGCCATAGACATCGGTGGCGATGTCGAGCGCCGCGCTGGTCAAAGGCTGGGCTTTGTTGAGTATGGCAACCGGATCATATGCCGGCACATCGGCCGACAGCGAGGTGGCCGTGGTGGCCAGGGTCGCACTGATGCGTACGAAAGGCTGATTGCGGATGATCTCGCGGCCGTCAACGATCTGGCGGGTGGCAGCCTCAATGATTTCACGGTCCGAGCGGGTGGCCGCCACGGGACGAAGACGCGAGGTCTTGGAGGTCAGATCGGTCGCCAATGGCTGCTCGACCCGAGGGGCCGCAAGATTGAGTGCGGCATAGGCGGTCGAGAAGGTGTCCTGCCCCTGAAATGAGACATAGAGAGCGGCGCCCATCAACAGAACACTGGTCAGGCCTGTCAGCACGGTGCCGCTGAGCCAGGCAAAGCTCAGCTCCCGTCCCTGCGGGATTTCGCCATCGGTGGACTGCACGGTCAGCGCCGGACCGTCTTCATAGCCGGTCGCCTGCAGCATGGCCGCATGGCGTCGTCTCTGCGTCGCGTTCAACGCTCCATCCTTCATTAGGGTGGTGGTACTGTCTTGCCCCGCCGGTTGGCCGGCTTGGACGCCAAGGCGCCGTGCACAAACCTAGAGTCACGCGCGCACGTTAGCAATGGTTCTGCCCTATCACCGAAAAATGCGGCAAAACTGGGGGACAAGGCCCGTCCCGATCCGGACTTGAAATCGGCAGGAAAAGCTCCCACTTTGCAACTGGCGCCGGAAAGGCCAGAAATCACTGGTCGTTTGGTCGAGTTTTCCACATGCGGCGAGGATGGGCAGGCTGAAAAATGTCAGTTTTGTCATTTGGGGGCTTCCCAAGTGCAAAACCGATCCCTATAACCCGCCCATCGCTGAAGAGCGCGGCGCCAAACGGCGGCGGGTACGGAAGCAAGCCTCTGAAATCAAAAGCAATTTAGGTTTCAGATTTTCAAGTTTCGGCTTCTGACGAAATACGAAAATAGGTTGTTGACAGACTAAAGCGTCTCGAATACAACCCGCCAGCGCTGACGACGCGAGCACTTGTTGCTCCCACAGTTCGGCGCAATCTGACAGGGCAGACGATCTGCCGGGCAACCGGAGCTGAGATCGTGTTCTCTGAAGGAATTCAGGAAGCATTGCTTCCAATCGACGTGTCAGCCGGTGACGGCGATGGGTCAGCTCTTTGACATTGTGAAGAATAGAAGAAAGAGAAACGTGGACGGCGAGGTTCTTGCGAACTGGTTTGGAAGCAATTCCTGACTGGTTGTAAAAGACTTCGATGGGTGCACGTTTTCTGA